>ERZ1034976.11-NODE-11-length-188270-cov-30.413989_pt1 | contig 188270 bp, 156 predicted proteins | sample MGYA00520623_ERZ1034976 | MGnify/ENA primary metagenome ERZ1034976 (study PRJEB33766, sample SAMN09781774) | gut metagenome | biome: gut microbiome | host: Homo sapiens | place: Madagascar | study: EMG produced TPA metagenomics assembly of the PRJNA485056 data... | reverse complement strand
ATCACCTTTGATGGGCGCCATTTCTATATTGACCTTGTGTTTTACAACTATCTGATGCGCTGCTTCGTGCTCATCGACCTTAAGACCGATGACCTTACGCATCAGGACCTGGGCCAGATGCAAATGTATGTGAACTACTACACGCGCGAGCTCATGAACGAAGGCGACAATCCACCCATAGGCATCGTGCTCTGCGCGGACAAAAGCGATTCGATTGTCGAGTACACGTTGCCCGAAGACAACGACCAAGTGTTTGCCGCCAAATATCTGCCGTATCTTCCAAGCAAGGAAGAGCTGGCGCGCGAACTGAGTGCCGAGTACCGCGCCATCAACGAAGCGACTAATGGCGAAGCGCAAGGGTAGCAGCACGTTGCGGCCGATATCCCCGACGGCGTTTCATATCCCCCGACATAAGAGGAGCGCTCCATGACAGACAGACCGAAACCAGCGCTACGCGACTGCATCTACGGGCTTGCCGTCGGCGACGCGCTGGGCGTTCCCTACGAGTTCAGGCCCCGCGGCACGTTCGAATGCACCGACATGATCGGCTACGGCACGCATGGGCAGCCCGCCGGCACCTGGAGCGACGACACATCTATGACGCTTGCTACCTGCGACTCGATTAGGGAGCTCGGGCATATCGATACCGCGGACATGCGCGACAAGTTCGTCAGCTGGATTGCCCGTGGCGAGTATACGATCGACGGCGTTTTCGATTACGGCGGCACGACCGCCCGCGCCCTGCACACCGGCAAAGGAGGCTCCGGCGAACGCGACAACGGCAACGGTTCGCTCATGCGCATCGCGCCCCTGGCGTTTGTCGACGCGACTGACGACGAGATCTGCGAGGTCTCCGCGATAACGCACGCTCACAGAACATCGACCGACGCATGCGTCATATTTGTCGAGCTGATGAGGAGCGTGATGAACGGCACGCTTCCCTCATGGGTGCTCCAGCTGAAAGACGTGCCCGAGCACGAAATCAGGTCCGGCGGCTTCGTGCGTGACACGCTTAAGGCAGCCGCCTGGTGCTTTGTGAACACCAACAGCTACGAAGGTTGCGTCCTTGCCGCCGTCAACCTGGGCGACGACACCGACACCACCGCAGCCGTCGCCGGCGCTCTCGCCGGCACGGCCTACGGTCTCAAAGCCATCCCGCAGGAGTGGGTCGACACCCTGCGCGGTAAAGAGTTGATAGAACGGTGTTTGTTTTAGGACGCGTCTTCAACGAAGACAATGACAGTCAACGCAAATGATTAGGGGACCGCACAAATGATGATTACAGAATGCGCCGTCATAGGTCCGTTCGTCACGGAGCAAAGCACCATGGGACCGTACACCGTGTTGATATTCGAATCCACGCTGCCGCAGAAAAGGGCCGGTTGCAGCCGGCCCTTTAGACGATAATATCTGCGTTGCCCGCGCTTCCGAAGTGTGACTAGCTGAGGAGCGGGTTCCGCGGCACAGTTTGATTTTACCCAGTGGAAAGGCTCTTTTGCAGCCGTCCCACCGTTTATTTACATCTACCACGACGGGCAGCTCGCACTACTGCGCACTGTCCCGTACCACTCCCCTACTTCCCAAAGATCGCGCCGAACAGGCCCTTTCGTTTGGGCTTCTCCTCACGGTAAGAACCCTCCGCCGTTGCTGCCACCTGCCGCGGCTGCTCGCCACCTCCACGGCGCACGATCTGGTATAGGAAGGGCGATTTAACGTATTTGACCTCGATGGGCGTGGCATGCACGGTGCTTTCGCTCGACAGAATCACGTTGGGATTGAGCGGCGCCACCACATGCGTCTCGCGCTTGTCGCTAAACACCACCGCGGCAGCGCGACCCGTCTGGCCATTTACAGCGATGCGCACCTGTTCGCCGTCGCGGCCATCCGACGCCGGGCGATCAACAAAGTAGACGGGCACCATAACCAGGCCGTCCTTATGCTTGCGGGCCTTGCGCGCCCAGGTGCGGATGCTCTTTTTATTGAGCCCCAGGGTCGCCTCGGCATCGTTGCCCGCAACGTCGAGCGCAAGCTTATCAATGACCACCTGGTCCTTGGTGGACGCGTCGACGGAGACGACGCGGAAATCGCCTTCCTGCATGGCGGGATCGAACGGCCCCACCTTGCCAAAGTCCCACGGCTCCAAAATACCCATAAGACGAACGTCCAGGTAGTTGGCCCTGGGATATGCCCAATCGAGCACCTCGTAGTACACCAGGGTCTCCTTGCTCAGGCCCTTGCCCGGGAAGGACGCCATCATGCGCAGGTCCGCGAGCGCCATGGGAAAATAGAAGAGCATCATGTCGTTTTGGATCGCATCTTCCACATCGTGCCCAGCAAAGGCATCTGGATACTGGCGCACCAGCTGCAGTGCGTTGGCACGCGCCTGCTGTGGGGAGATCTCGCAGGGAACGCCCTGCTCGGGAATGTATTCGGCACCCACGCCCATGGTCAGACGCTTGCTAAACGTGCCGGGTTTGAGCAGGTCGGCCACGCCAATCTTGCTCCCGCACGACGGGCACTCAAACACGCGCTGGGTGGACTCGCCCTCAAAGGACGCACCGCAGAAGGGGCAGGGAATGCTCACGTGCGTCGCCTCTTGGAGCTCCTGCGCCGTCCCGCGGTCCTCCCACAGCAGATGCTCCAAAACCGATTGATTGCGCCAGTGCGAATTGAAGAAATACCAGTCCGGGTCCTCCGGGCGCTCGAGCTGCGACACATGCGTGAGCTTGAGCAGCCCGTCAACCACCGTTAGCGGCGTATGACGAATGCCCAGGGCACTCTTGGGCTCCCCCGCATCGACCTGCCACGGAATAACCGTTTCGCAATAGGCGCACTCAAAGCTGCGCTTTGCCTGGTGCGAATACATGGGGCCGCCGCAGTTTTGGCATTTAATGGCAAACATCTCGTCCATGAAAACGTCCTCCTTTGCACAGGGGCTGTCGACATTAAGTATGTCGAGCAAATCGGCGCGTGCCCATACCCATGTGGCCCAAAATGGAGCACTCGGACGGACGAGAAGGCGCAGCGGACTCGAAGGCGTGCGGATAGTCACTCGTCTCCGCCTCGCGCCCGTTAGCGCTGACATACCATTGCTGCATTTTCTGAACATCGGCACACGGCGCGTCCGTACGAGCTACACTATCCCCTTAAACATGATTGTGAGGACGACCGCTATGCTATTTGTAAATCGGCTGGTACATACGCTTGTTCCCGGCAGCGAAAGCGAGCCGGTCGATACCTCCCGCCGCACCAATGCTGGCTTTGCCGCAAGCCTCATCTGTATTGTGCTCAACATCACCTTATGCCTGGCCAAGGGCATCGCGGGCCTACTCGCGGGCTCCGTGTCGCTTGTCGCCGACGCTTTCAACAACCTCTCCGATGCCTCGAGCAACATCGTGAGCCTGCTCGGATTCCGCCTTGCTAGCCGCCCGGCCGACGAAGGGCACCCCTACGGCCACGGCCGCTACGAGTATCTGGCGGGATTGTTTGTCGCCGTCCTCGTTTGCGCCGTCGGCCTCAACCTAATCCTCGAATCGGTCACCAAGATCATCAAGCCCTCGCCCACCGCGTATTCGGCCCTCTCCATGGCCGCCCTTATCCTGTCCATGCTCGTCAAGTTTTGGATGGCGGCGTTCAACCGCACGCTGGGCAACCGCATCGATTCCGAGACGCTCATCGCTACGGCGCAGGACTCCAAAAACGACGTCATCACCTCGGGATCGGTTTTGGCGGCCGCGCTCATTTCGCAGACGACCGGCTTTGACCTCGACGGCTGGGCAGGCCTAGGCGTAGGCATCTTCATCTGCATCAGCGGCATGGGCCTGGTGCGCGACGCCATCAGCCCGCTGTTGGGACAAGCGCCCGACCCCAAGCTCGTCCAGGAAATCCGCGACAAGATCATGTCGTATCCGCAGGTCTTGGGCACACACGACCTGATGGTGCACGACTACGGCCCCGGTCGCCAATTTGCCAGCGCCCACGTGGAGATGCCCGGCGAGGGCGATGCCTTTGAGCACCACGAGATCCTGGATACCATCGAGCACGATATCAAACGGCAGATGGGCATCGGTATCACGTTGCACTGCGACCCCATCGCCACCACCGGCGACGACCTGCGCGGCTGGGTCAAGCGCGGCGTCATGCAGATCGATCCCGCGCTCTCCATCCACGACCTGCACGAGCACGACGGGTTCGTTTCGTTTGACCTGGTGCGTCCCGACGGCTTTGACATATCCGACGAGGAGCTGCTGGAGCTCGTCACGCGAATCGTGCACGAGCGCCGGCCCGATGTCTCGTGCGTCGTCACGTTTGACTCGGGCTTCAGCTCGCCCGACCGTCCGGCCGAGCAGCTGTAATCGACAGCAAGACGGGACGTAGGACCGCCGACCAACGCGCCCACGCGCCCGGTCACGCGATCCTGCGTCCCGTTTTTGTTTGCACCGCTAAGGCTCTAGCCGCTCGACCGCTAGTTCCCCTGCGCGCCCGAAATGCCGTTTTGTAGGGCACTCCAGGCGTTCGTTGCCATATCGCCCAGGTTCTGCGCGGTATCACCGAGATTCTGAGCCGTGTCGCCCAGCTCTTGGGCCTTATCCCCAAGCTCCTGGGCCTTGTTGCTCAGGTCATCCAGCATGTTGGAGCTCGAGCTGTCCGTAGTGCCCTGATCGCCGGATACATTGCCCGACGAGCTATCCTTGCGCGTGAGCTGAATCTCGAGGTTACCGTTGTCGTTATAGTAGGCAGACGTTACGACCCAGTTGGCGTCGACAACAGGTGTTGAGCCATCATCGGTCAGGATCACGGCATTCGAAAGATCGGCACCGCGCGACTTGAGGAGCTTCTTGGCATTAGACCAATACTGCCCCGGGATATCGCTCAGGTCGACGGTGCCGGACTGGGTAGTCTCGGTCTGCTCGGCCGTGGTATCAGTCGCGGCACCCCGCTTGTTGAGCATGCCCGACACGATGGCAAACACAACCGACAGGGCAAAGAAGATCGCCAGCACGATCAGGATTTTCTTGATCACGCTCGACGAGCGCGAAGGCTTCTTCTCCTCGTCCTCGCCATACTGAGGGATGGACTTGGGATACTCACGATACGGCTCGCGCGTATATCGGTCGCGCGACTCGTAGCGCGGCTGTGCCGTGCGCGGCATATACGTCGTCTGCTGAGGTTGCGGAATGGGATTTTGCAGCAGGTCATCATAAGGGTCTGCCGCCGCGTTGCCGTAGGAGCTCTGCGACGAGGCGCCATACGGGTCCTGCGCTGCGTTTCCGTAATTCACAACGCGCGTGGGATCGGCCGACGCCTGCGTCGTATCGGGAGCAGCGTAGCCGGGATTCGGCACGACGCGGGTCTCATCGGCGCCATTGCCCGTCCGCGGGGAGCCGTAGCCACCCATTACGGTCGTCTTATCCTGGTCCATGCAACGATTCCTTTCCGTCGCCCGCAAGCATCAAGTTATCCATGCATTCTACCCGCGCAAAAGCCTATGATGGGCAAAGGCCGTCGGTATCTACAAGACATGCGCGGCCGGCGGTCACAAGCGAATCGAGGAACGTCATGGCAAAAAGCAAGCTCATCAAAGACACAACGCGCGCCGAACGCGAGGAGATTATTAAGCTGGCACTCGCGGGCTGCGGCAACGGCAGTTGCGATAACTGCGGAAGCTGCAGCTTGGGAGCCGGCGACCCGTACGGCACCTACCAGCCCTACATTGACGGCGAGATGGAAATCGCCGATATCAACATGATGGTCGCCGAGCGCAACGCCAAACTCTTCGGCCTCCAACGCGGCTAGGCATCTTAATCTGTTTTCCTCCGTCCCCAAGGGATCAAAAAGTCCCCGGCGATGCCGTACCTAGCGTCGCCGGGGACTGTTCAGTTCACTCCCTGTTGCTTTGCCCTATTCGTTGGGCACGTATGTAGCCTTTGCACGCTCGGGCGTTACATCCTGACCGCTGGAATAACTCGAGTCGAAGGCGTGCGCAACCAAGTCGTGCGTATCCCATGCCATGCAGTCAAATACGCCGGTATCGAGGACAACGATGTAGCCCTTGCCGTCGTAGTAGAAATGGTCCTCGGTAAAGTTGTCGTCATCGTCGATGTTGTCTTCGGATATGGAGTCCATATCCGGTTTTGCCGTCTTAATCGCCTGCTTAGCCTCGCTCTTAAGGGTGTCGAATGAAAGACTATGCTGCGCAAGCGAATCCTCGAGCGAGACCTGCTCGCCCGTCTTGAGGTTATAGTACGCCGACCTCGTCACCTGCTCCGAGCGATACGGGGGCCGATAACTGCTGGTGAACGTGCGCACGCAGGCGATATCGCCATCGATTGAAACGATCTCGGCGGTGTACATCATGGTCACGCGGCTGTCCTCGTCATCCATCGAAGCCTGTTTGCTTGCTTCAAGCGTGTCGGCAACCAGCTGAACCATGTCCTTATTGAATTTGGCAACACCCACGCCCTGCCCCTTCACTTGGGGATAGGTCCACGTAGCCGTAATCTGGCATGTGTCTTCGGGGGAAGGATTCAGCGGGCCTTCGCCAACCGCAGCCGTAAAGTTGACATCCTGCGTGGCAGAGACGGCCTCGTAGCTCGCCTGCGCATCGTCAGAGTCCTTCAACTTCAGCTGCTCCAGCGTCGTGGCGACCGTTGCGATGCTTTCGTTTACCGAATCCTTATCGTAAACTAGCACGCCATAAACGCCAGAAAAAGGAGCGAAAGACACATACGCCTGATGGGGAGCCACACTAACATCCGGCGTATAGACCTTCTCAATCTTGCCATTCTTATACGCCCAGACTTCAAGATGCGCAGCGGCAGCGTTATCCACACGGTCCACCGGTTCATCGGAATACTCAATCAGTAGCTCATCTTGGCCGTCGCCATCAAAGTCAACAAGTTTGGCATAGGCAACACCCTGGGCTCCATACGTAGATTGAGAATCATCAATCTCGACGGCCTCACCCTCGCCGTACTTCTTCTGATACTCGAGGATTTTGTCGGTGAACAGCTCATTTGCCGTCTTGACCGCTGCCTTGGCAGAGGCCTTGGCCTCCTTCTTGGACTGCGTGAGCTCAACGTTCTTAGGGGCGTCCGAGCCTTCCTTGGCGTAGTCCACCTTCATGGTGGTCATGCTCTTCTTTTTGCCTTTACCCGAGGTGATGGTCATCTGGTATTTCTGGTCGGGCAGCTCGCCAAAGTCCTCCATGGCAAAGCCGTCCTCGCCATCCACTTTGATGGTGTAGCTCTTGCCCTTGCCGGACACCGGCGCCAGCTCGACGGTATAGCTCTTGAGCTTTTTTCCTTTGCTGTTCTTGGGCAGCACTTTAGTCTCGCATGCGCAGACAACGTAGCCCTTGCCACCCGAAGTCACCTCGGACGACGCGCCGATACGCGGCACGATCACGATAGCGGCGACAATGGCGACAACGGCCACACCGCCGATAACGGCAGCGACGATACGGCCCCTGTGCTTGGGTTTCTTGGGCTGAGGCGTCAGATCGAACGACTCAGCGGGCGCGGCGAACGGCTGCTCATATTGAGGCTGTGCCGCCATGTGAGCCGGAGCACCTTGCGCGGCTTGTCGCCCCGCTGGAGCTGATGACGGCACGGGCTCAGCAGGGTCGCCCGCCAGCGCGCTATCCCCTACCGGAAACGCCACAGGCTCCGCCTGGTCTTCAACTCCGTCCACGCGTGCTCCGCAGCTCGTGCAAAACGTGGAGCCATCTGGTATCTGAGCTCCGCACTTGGTGCAATACATCGCATCTCCCGTCTCTCGTCGCAGCCGCAATGCGCCCGCGCAATTCTTCCAACTAGACCGTACGAGAGAAATCCCCATTCTTGTTGCGCAACATTGCCGCCACGTCCAAAACTATGCCGGTTTACTACGATAAATCGCCCGAACCTGAGCACGCTACGTTACAAAAAAATAAAACCGCAGGTAGACGAATCGGTCATTATCGGAAAATCCAGATATGGTCGAGGTATACCGATTCATCGTAGTAAACCGGCATAGTTTTGGACGAACGACCCCATACGGATAGCCTCATTGACCCAACAGCCACAAAATGATCCGTTTTCCTCCGTCGCATGCGGATCAATTTATTTCAAGAAACGTGGCACTTTGTTATGAGGCGGTTAAACCGTTCCAATGACGCCCCCTATGGGGCGGGCATCTCACTAGCATTCCTCTCTAGAGAAACGAGAGGAATACCTATGCCCCATACCGACTCCAAGCAAAATGTCCCTTCGCCCACATTCGGCTCCCCTGTAGGCTTTGTCATCAGCATGGCGATCGGCTTTGGCCTCTACGCCCTACTGAGCGTCCTCATCGCACAAGGGTCGACGCTCATCCCCCAGCTTGACTACACAAACGTCATCACCGGCATCACCGCTTCACTCCCCAGGCAGCTCGTGTGGTTCTTGATGGACTTCACCGAGCCGCAGTTCTACGCGAGCGCCTTTGCCGGTGCCGGCACTATCATCGGCGGTGCGGTCGCCTACCTGCTCGCGCGCAAAAACAGCCGCTTCCAAGGCTTTACCGTCTGCTATGGCGAGCACCGCATGTTTCCCTGGGTCCTCGCATCGCAGGTGCTGAGCTTGGCACTCACCATCTTTGTCTTCCGTTTTATCGACGGCTTCGGCGCCGCGGGTGATGTGACCTGTGTCGCCACCTTCATCCCCATCGTCGCCGCCCCGCCCGCAACGATGCTGCTCTACGGCCCCAGTGTACCGGCACTGCTCACCTCGAGCGTGCTGGCGGCGCTGCTGTGCTCTCCCACCGCAACCTGGCTGACGGCAACCATTGGCACGCCGCTCGGATTGCCCGGCGTCGTCTCCAACGTCACCGCTATGGCACTCACGGGCTTTGTCATCTTTATCGTGCTGCGTGAGCTCCCCTGGATCACCAAGCAGGATATTCCCCAGAACCGCGGCACGCTCAGCCCCGTCGAGGACGTCACGACACCCCTGTGGTTTGTCCGTCGCGTTCTGGCCGAGTTCTCCGAGGCCCCGTTCTACGGCAACGAGGTCGCAAGCCTCTTTATCTTCGCCGGCCTCATCCTGGGCACCATCCTGTGCCCCGGCCACAATGTCAACGGAGCCGGGGCGGCGCTTCCCGCCATCGTGCTGTCGCAGTTTACCTCGGCGGCCGTGGGCGTGCTGCTCTACGCGAGCAAATTTGCTGACGGCGGCTGGTGCGCCACCTACGTTCCCGTCGTCAGCACCGGACCCGCCTGCGTGCTCGCATTGGGCGCCAATATCCCGGTTGCCCTTGTCGCCGGCGTGCTCGGCGGCATCCTGGGCGCACCCATTGCCGAGCTGGTCGCCAGCTGGCTTCCCAAAGACATCCACGGCACCGTGGCCAACGTCGCATCCATGGCCATCACCACGAGCGTCGTCTATATCGCCATGAGCGCGCTGGCGACGAGCTTTACCTACGCCTACTTGGACGCGCTGCTGTGGTTGTAAGTGCAGCCAATCATCGACCCCAGTCAAGTCCCTCGTAACCTCAGCCACACCAGACCCAGATAAGAAAGGAACCGCATCGTGAGACTCAACGAAAAAGACCAGGAGAAACTGATGCTCCACATGGCGGGCAATCTTGCCAAGGAGCGTCGCGCGCGCGGACTCAAGCTCAACTACCCCGAGTCCGTCGCGCTCATTAGCTCGGAGCTTTTGGAGCTCGCCCGCGACGGTCACGACGTCGCCGAGCTCATGAGCCTGGGCAAGCAAATCCTCGCCCGCGACGACGTCATGGAGGGCGTGGCCGATATGGTGGCCGAGGTTCAAGTCGAGGCGACTTTCCCCGACGGCACCAAGCTCGTCACCGTCCACGACCCCATCCAGTAATAGCAAGGAGCATCACGCATGAAAGTTGGAGAAGTCATCTGCGGCGACGAGCCGATCACGCTCAACGCCGGACGCGCCACCAAACAGATCCGGGTCACCAACAAGGGCGACCGCCCCGTGCAGGTCGGTAGCCATTTTCACTTCTTTGAGGTTAACCGCGCGCTGTCCTTCGATCGTGCCGAGGCCTTTGGCTATCGACTCGACATTCCCAGCGGCAATTCCGTCCGTTTTGAGCCGGGCGAGGAAAAGCTCGTGAACCTCGTTGAGCTGGGAGGCGCCAAGCGCGTCGTTGGCCTCAACGACCTCACGCGCGGCGAGGCGGTTCCCCGCAACCTCGCAGCGAGCATGGAGAAGGCCCGTCGTCGCGGCTTTCTCGACTATCGCGAGGGTCCGGCGACGGGATTCCCCGAGGGCTGGGATAACGATATCGAGGAGGCACGCTAGCCATGGCATTTTCTATCGACCGCAATAAATACGCCGCCATGTACGGACCCACTGTCGGAGACAAGGTTCGTCTGGCCGATACCGACCTGATCATCGAGGTCGAGCGCGACTTGACCACCTATGGCGAGGAGGCCAAGTTTGGCGGCGGCAAGACGCTGCGCGACGGCATGGGCCAGTCCGTCTCCACCACCAGCGCCGACGGCGATCTGGATCTGGTAATCACCAACGCACTCGTGCTCGACTACACGGGTATCTACAAGGCAGATATCGGCATTAAGGGCGGCTACATCGTCGGCATCGGCCACGCCGGCAACCCCGACATCATGGACGGCGTCACCCCGGGCATGACCGTTGGCGCGGGCACCGAGGCGCTGGCCGGCGAGGGGCTCATCCTTACCGCGGGCGGCCTGGACACGCACATCCACTTTATCTGCCCCCAGCAGATCGATTGCGCCCTGTACTCGGGCGTGACTACCATGATCGGTGGCGGCACGGGCCCGGCCGACGGTACCAACGCCGTCACCTCCACCCCGGGCCCCTGGAACATCTCGATGATGCTCAAGGCAGCCGAGGAATACCCCATGAACCTTGGCTTCACCGGCAAGGGCAACTGCTCGGACGAGCGTCCTCTGGCCGAGCAGATCGAGGCCGGCGCCATCGGTCTGAAGGTCCACGAAGACTGGGGCGCCACACCCGCGGCCATCAATCATGCGCTCAACGTGGCCGATAGCTACGACGTGCAGGTCGCCCTTCACACCGACACGCTCAACGAGGCAGGCTGCGTGGAGGACACCATCGCCGCGATCGGCGGGCGCGCCATCCACACCTACCACACCGAGGGCGCCGGCGGCGGCCATGCGCCCGACATCATCCGCATCGCGAGCGAGCCCAACGTGCTGCCCAGCTCCACCAACCCCACCATGCCCTTCACCCACAACACGCTCGACGAGCACATGGACATGCTCATGGTGTGCCACCATCTGGACAAGCGCATCCCCGAGGACGTCGCCTTCGCCGACAGCCGCATCCGCCCCGAGACGATTGCAGCCGAAGACGTTTTGCAGGACATGGGCGTCTTTAGCATGATGAGCTCCGACAGCCAGGCCATGGGCCGCGTGGGCGAGGTCATCACCCGTACCTGGCAGACGGCCTCCAAGATGCGCGCCCAGCGCGGACCGCTCCCCGAGGACGAGGGCCACGGCAACGACAACTTCCGCGCCCGCCGCTACGTTGCCAAGTACACGATTAACCCGGCGCTCACCCACGGCGTAGCCGATTACGTCGGCTCGGTCGAGGTGGGCAAGTTCGCCGATCTGGTGCTGTGGAACCCCGCCTTCTTTGGCTCGCGCCCGGATATCATCATCAAGGGCGGCATGATCGTCGCCTCCAAGATGGGCGACGCCAACGCCTCCATCCCCACCACCGAGCCGGTCACCTACCGCCACATGTTTGCGGCCGACGGCCTCGCGCGTGCTACGAGCTGCCTGACGTTTATGAGCCAGGCCGCCCTGGACTTGGAGGTGCCCAAGAAGCTCGGCCTCAAGAAGCACGTCGTGCCCGTAAATGGCTGCCGCACTGTGGGCAAGGCCGACATGAAGCTCAACGGCGCCATGCCCAAAATCGAAGTCGACCCCGAGACCTACAAGGTCACCGTCGACGGCGAGCTCGCCAGCTGCGAGCCGGCGACCAAGCTGCCGCTCACGCAGCTCTACAACCTGTTCTAATAGCCACTTTGCCGCCGCACGGAGCACGGGCGCAGCCCCCGGCTCCACGCGGTCCACGATTTGCACAAGGAGGGGCGCATGCTCTGCACACATATCGAGGGCAACCTCAACGACCCCTCCTTTGAGCTGGCGCTTCGCCGGCGTCTGGGCGGGGCGTTCACAACCGACGAGGTTCTGCTCGACTGGGACGAATGCCGCCGGCGCGTAATTCGCAAAGCAAGCGAGGCGGGACGCGATGTTGGCATTCGCTTGGGAGATGCAGCGCTCGACCAGCCCCTTACAGACGGCGACGTGCTGGGATACGTCGAGAATGTAGGCGAGGTTCCCATCGTGGTCGTCGCGCGACCGCGGCGTGCAGAAGCGCTGCTCATCGAATGCGACCGGATGGAACCCCTTGCCTTGGTCCACGCCTGCTGGGAAGTGGGCAACATGCATGCGCCGCTCTTTCGCGGCGACAGCGACGAGCACACGGTACGTCTGCTTGCTCCCGCCATGCCCGTCCTCGACCGTATGCTTGCCGGCATTCCCGGCGTGCGTGTATCCAAAACGGTCTGCCCGCTTCCCGCGGATCGGCGTTTCTCGACGCGCGCCGTGCAGGCGACCGTCGAACTTGCCAGCGATTTTAAGATTGTCCAAAAGAAAGGTACCGCATCGTGAGTCCCGCATCCGAACTTCTCCTGCAGCAGATTTGCGACTCGGTCTTTCCCATTGGTGCGTACTCCCATTCTTTTGGACTCGAGACCTTTATCCAGATTGGTATCGTTCGTGATGCCGACAGCGCTGCCGCCTATGTTGCGGACCAGATCGCATACCCACTCACCTATACCGAGCTGTTGGGTATGCGCCTTGGCTACGAGGCCACTCGGCATGCGGATATGGATGCACTGGTCGCACTGGAACTCGAGCTGCAGGCGCTCAAAACGCCTACCGAGCCCCGCGCCGCCATGAATAAGTTGGCGGCGCGGTTTATCCGCACAGTCAGCGAACTCGAGGTTTTAGATCCCGAGGCCGCCGCGTTCTTTTCGGGCTATGCGGCCTCGCAGCGCGATCATGCCGTCAACGTGGCCTATGGAGCGCTTGCTGCCCTTGCCGACATAGATCTCGCACCCCTCATGCATCGCTATCTCTATTCCCAGGTCTCTGCCATAGTCGTCAACTGTGTCAAGACTGTGCCGCTGTCGCAGACTGCGGGACAGCGGATCGTCACCGGTTCGTTTAGTGCCATGGAGACGGCCTGCGATACCGCCCTGAACTGCGAAGCAACTATGCTCGGACTTTCGTGCCCCGGTTTTGACACGCGCTGCATTGAGCACGAGACGCTCTACTCGCGGCTCTATATGAGTTAGAAATGCCCCTGCCGCCCCCATCGGAAGCGGCCCACCTGTTAATCGCCATCGGAAAGGAAACTACATGTCGCACGTTCGCATCGGAATCGCCGGTCCCGTAGGGTCTGGCAAAACCGCATTGATTGAGGCCCTCGTGCGCAAGATGGCGGACGAGTACTCGATCGGCGTCGTCACCAACGACATCTACACACACGAGGACGCACAGTTTTTGACCAAGAACTCGGTGCTGCCCGCCGACCGTATCGTGGGCGTGGAGACCGGCGGCTGCCCGCACACCGCCATTCGCGAGGACGCAAGTATGAACCTCGAGGCCGTCGAGGGACTTGTAGAGAGCCACCCCGATATCCAGATCGTCTTTGTGGAGAGTGGCGGCGATAACCTTTCCGCCACGTTCTCCCCCGAGCTCGCCGATGCCACAGTGTTTGTTATCGATGTGGCCGAGGGCGATAAGATCCCTCGCAAAGGCGGCCCCGGCATTATGAAGAGTGACCTTTTGGTCATCAATAAAATCGATCTGGCGCCCTACGTAGGCGCATCGCTCGAGGTCATGGACCGCGACTCCCGCCGTATGCGCGGAGCGCGCCCCTTCCTGTTCACGAACATTATGAAGGGCGAAGGCGTGGACGAAGTCATCTCGTGGATCAAACACGACGTACTGCTCGAGGACCTTGCCGAGGAGGCCTAAATGCACGACGAGCACCGAAACGATGGCGAAAATCGATTTGGTCGCACCTCCGAGCTGCGCCTGAAGGCAACCGCCCGCGATGGCGTGACGGCCGTGCCCGAGCTGTATGCATCGATGCCCTTTAAGGTGATGCATGCGTTTGATGTGTGCGAGCGCGATCTACCTGGCTACGGGCGCCTTGCGGGGCAAGACGACGGGCACAGCAAGCTCGCGGCACCAAAGCAACTCATGGTCATGAGCGCGTCGGCAGGCATTATGGCTGGCGACCGTCAGGAGCTTGCGGTTGACGTTGAGCCGGGCGCCGCGCTTTCCATGACCACACAAGCCTTCGAGAAGATCCACCGTATGGAAGACGGCGAGCATGCCGAGCGCGCGACTCGCATCCATGTTGGCGCGCATGCCTACCTGGACTATCGGCCCCTGCCGCAGATTCCCTTTGCGGCATCGTCGTTTTCGACCGACACGGTCATCGAGCTTACCGACGATAGTTCGCATGTGGCATACGAGGAGATTCTTAGTTGCGGGCGCGTGGCGCGCGGTGAACGGTTTGCGTACCGAGATTATCGCAGCCATGTACGTGTGACCTGCTCGGGCACCCCGGTCTTTATCGACAACACCATCTACCGGCCCACCTCAACCGACATGGAGGGGCTTGGCTTTTTTGGCGCTTACTCGCATCTGGCCAATCTGGTGCTGGTAAACCTCGATATCGATGGCGCGCGCTTTGCCACCATCCGCAACTACCTGCAATCCCAAACGGGCGAGATCGGCGCCAGCGCCGCAGCCCCTGCAAGCGACGCTCCTGGCAATGATGACATCGCAGGCGGTATCACGCGTCTTGCCACCGGAGACTGCCTGATCAAATTGCTCAGCCACCGTGCGCAGCGCCTGCAAGACGTCCTCAACAAAGTACGCGACCTGGTCTAATGATCCCAAGGTGACGGAAGGATTACGGATCACTTAGGAGGTTAGCCCTGTGCGGTGATCCGTAATCCTTCCGTCACCGAGGGATAAAAAGCCCCGCCGGGCCTTGGTAGGCACGGCGGGGCGGGCAAGCAGCTTTGGGCAACAGGCTTAGAACAGGCCGGTGATGTTGCCGTCGTTGTCGACGTCGATGTTCTCGGCAGCGGGGACCTTGGGCAGGCCCGGCATGGTCAGAACGCTGCCAGTCAGTGCGACCACAAAGTGGGCGCCGGCAGAAACCTTAAGCTCGCGCACGGTGATGCGGAAGTTCTCGGGAGCGCCCAGGGCCTTGGCGTTGTCGCTAAAGCTGTACTGCGTCTTGGCGACGCACACCGGCAGGTTGCCAAAGCCGTTCTCGCGCAGCTCGGCAAGCTGACGCTTGGCAGCCGGCGTAAAGTCGACGCCGTCGGCGTGGTAAACCTTGGTGGCGACGGCCTCGAGGGCGTCAGCCACATCGGCGCCGTCCTCATAGGCAAACTTGAGCTCGCTCGGCTGCTCAATCAGACGCATGACCTCATCGGCCAGCTCGAGCGCGCCCTCGCCGCCCTTGGCCCAGACCTCGGAAAGCTTAACGTTGACGCCGAGCTTCTGGCACTCGGACTCGATGAGCGCAAGCTCAGCCTCGGTGTCCGTCGGGAAGCGGTTGATGGCGACCACGCAGGGCAGACCATAAACGTTCTGGATGTTGTCAACGTGACGCAGCAGGTTGGGCATGCCGGCCTTGAGCGCCTCGAGGTTCTCCTCGTTGAGGTCGGCCTTGGCGACGCCACCGTTGTACTTCAGCGCGCGAGCGGTCGCGACGACCACGACGGCGCTGGGGCGAACGCCCGTCATGCGGCACTTGATGTCGAGGAACTTCTCGGCACCCAGATCGGCACCGAAGCCGGCCTCGGTAATGGCGACATCGCCAAAGCGCATCGCCATACGCGTGGCCATGATAGAGTTGCAGCCGTGGGCAATGTTGGCGAAGGGGCCGCCGTGGACAAACGCGGGCGTGCCCTCGAGCGTTTGCACCAAGTTGGGCTTGAGCGCGTCCTTAAGCAACGCGGCCATGGCACCCTGGGCCTTAAGGTCGCGGGCGCGGACGGGCTCGCCGGCAAAGCTGTAGCCGACGACGATCTCGCCCAGGCGCTCCTTGAGGTCGTTAATGCTTGTAGACAGGCACAGGATTGCCATGACCTCGGAGGCGACGGTGATATCGAAGCCGTCCTCGCGCGGCACGCCCTGGGCCTTACCGCCAATACCGTCGATGACGTGGCGCAGCTGGCGATCGTTCATGTCGACGACGCGCTTCCAGGTGATGCGCTTAACGTCGATGCCGAGCTGGTTGCCCTGCTGAATATGATTGTCGAGCATGGCGGCCAGCAGGTTGTTGGCGGCGCCGATGGCATGGAAATCGCCGGTAAAGTGCAGGTTGATGTCCTCCATGGGGATGACCTGGGCCCAACCGCCGCCGGCGGCACCGCCCTTTACGCCAAAGACGGGGCCGAGCGAAGGCTCGCGCAGGGCCACGGCGCTCTTGATGCCGCGACGGCGTAGGCCGTCGGCCAGACCGATGGTCGTGGTGGTCTTGCCCTCGCCCGCGGGCGTGGGGTTGATAGCGGTCACGAGGACAAGCTTGGCTTGGTGATCAGTTGGCTCGTTGAGCAGGGAATAGTCGACCTTTGCCTTGTCAAAGCCGTACGGAATCAGATGCTTAACGTCGACGCCGGCGTTCTTGGCCACCTCGGTAATAGGCAGCGGCGTAACAGAACGTGCGATTTCGATGTCAGTAGGCATGGGTGGTCCTTTCATTACCGGATGAGAAAAAGACCAATCCAGCATAGCACGCGCGCGCAATAGTAAAGCGCCCGTAACCGACGAACGGCGATATGTTTATCCAATGCCCAGCGATAGCCTACAGATGCGCCGGCACAAAGGCCCCTACAGGGTCGGCTCGATTCCCAAGTGCTCAAAGGTGCGAAGCGTTGCCTGGCGGCCCTGCGGCGTACGGATCATCAATCCGCACTGCAGCAGATATGGCTCGTAGACATCCTCGAGCGTGCCCGGGTCCTCGCCCACCGCACTGGCAAGCGTCGTCAGGCCCACGGCACGACCGGAGAACGTCTTGGCAAGCGTCTCCAAGATGCGAATGTCCATCCAGTCCAAGCCAAGCTCATCGATCTCGAAGAACTCGAGCGCCTGGCGGCAGATATCGAGCTCGATGGGACCGTTGCCGCGCACCTGCGCATAGTCACGCACGCGCTTGAGCAGACGGTTGGCAAGACGCGGCGTGCCGCGCGAGCGCGAGCCGATCTCGAGCGCACTGGGATGGTCAATCGTCACGCCCAGGATAGTCGCCGAGCGCGTCACGATCTGGGCGAGCTCCTCGACGGTGTAGTAATCCAAGCGATACGAGATGCCAAAGCGATCGCGCAGCGGGCCGGTGAGCATGCCAGAACGAGTCGTGGCCGCCACCAGCGTAAACTTGGGAATATCCAGGCGAATCGAGCGCGCCGCCGGACCCTTGCCGATCACGATATCGAGCGCAAAGTCCTCCATCGCGGGATACAGAACTTCCTCGACCGAACGGTTCAGACGGTGGATCTCGTCGATAAACAGCACGTCGCCCGGTTGCAGGTTGGTAAGGATGGCAGCCAGGTCGCCAGTGCGCGCGATGGCAGGACCGCTCGTCGTCTTAATCTGAGCGCCCAGCTCGTTGGCGATAACCGTAGCCAGCGTGGTCTTGCCCAATCCCGGAGGGCCCGAGAAGATCACGTGGTCGAGCGTCTCGCCACGGCTCTGCGCTGCCTCGATGAGCACACGCAGGCTCTGCTTAATATGCTCCTGACCGCAATAGTCGTCCAGGCGCTGTGGGCGCAGGGTGCGGTCGACATCGAGGTCTTCGGGCGTCAGCTCCGAGCCCACCATGCGCTCACCGTGCGCCATGGATGCCGCCGGCGAGTTGCCGGGCGTCGCCCACAGGTCCTGAGAGTCATCGGCTTCCCACATCACGCATCCATTCCGAGTCGCTTAAGCGCCGCGCCGAGCAGGTCCTCGACACGCATATCCTGCCCATCATACCCGCTCAGGGCAACATCGGTCTCCTGCGGGCTAAAGCCCATGGAAAGGAGCGCCGCACGGGCATCGTCGATGGCAGAGGGAGCGGCGGCGGGCACGGGCGTCGCAACCTGCCCGGGAATCACATCGACCGGCACAAAGCCCTTGTCCTTGGCAAAGGTGCTCTTGAGTTCCAAGATCAGGCGCTGCGCCGTCTTTTTGCCCACGCCGGGCACCTTGGCCATGCCCTTGTCGTCCTCGGCCATTACCAGCGAATACAGCTGTCCCACGGTATAGGTGGAAAGCACGGCGAGTGCCAGGCGCGGACCAACACCCGAGACGGACACGAGCCGGTCGAACATCGTGCGCTCATCTTTGGAGGCAAACCCAAAGAGCGTCATGGCGTCCTCGCGCACCTGCATGCGCGTGTAGAGGCGAACCTCGCCGCCGGGCGTCGGCAACGTGGCAGCGGTGCTACCCGAGATGCCGAGCTCAAAGCCCACGCCCGACACATCGACAACGGCCGTGCTCATCGTGGACTCGACAAGCGTTCCATGGAGCTGGGAGATCATCAGTATCCGGTTCCTCTCTGTTGATAGAACTCGCCACCGGTAAGCGCCCGGGTGCGGCTGAGGTTAACGTGGCAGATGGCGCAGGCCAGGGCATCGGCGGCATGGTCGGGATTCGGGTCGTGATCGAGCTGTGTGAGCGTGCGCACCATGTAGGCGACCTGCCGCTTATCTGCGGCACCGGTGCCCACCACAGCCTGCTTGATCTGCATGGGCGTGTACTCGCCGATCTCGAGCGCGCATTCCGAAAGCGCCACGAGCGCGGCGCCGCGGGCATGCGCCGTGGGGATGGCCGAACGAACGTTGGCGCCAAAGTAGATGCTCTCGATGGCAGCGGTATCGGGGCGGTACCGTTCGACGACATCCTTAAGATCGCGGGCAATGTGCGACAGGCGCACTGCGAGCGGGCTTCCTGCACTGGTCTCGATACAACCGTAGGCACGACAGCGAACCTCGCCGCGCCGCTCCTCGATAATCCCCCAACCCGTATGGGCCAAACCGGGGTCGATACCCAAAATAACCAAGCCAGCCTCCCCTCGCCTTTTGCCGAGCGCAAGGCAAGGCCCCGCGCACTATTCACGAACGTCTGTTCTAGAATAACACAACGGGGCCAAGATACTTAGTTGAAGTGCTGGGGTTGGGAGCGAATCCCTTCCCCAGCTTAATTCTGTGAGAAAAACGGGAACTGACGAGGATCCACCGGAGGATGCGGCATCGGTCCGCCCTGGGGGCCACCTTGCGGGCCGCCCTGACCGCCCATCATCTTGTCGATGGCGTCCTGGACCTCGCCCTCAAACTTCTTCATGCCCTCGTGCAGACGGCGCTGACCGTCCTCGGAACGCAGCTCCTCCATCTGCTCGGGCGAAATACCCAGCAGCTCACCGAGCACGCCCATCATCTCGCTTCGCATGCGCTCGCTCGTATCCTCGTCGGCAAAGCGACGCACCTCGGCGCGCGCCAGCGAATCGACCGTCATGCGCTCTTTACCGCTGAGCCCCAGATCGGACCACGCGAGCATATACGGCCAGGAGCGCTCGGCAAACGAACGGGCCGAGACAATCGGCGCCGTCGGCAGTTGACGGCGAGCGGCCTCGCCCTGACGCACGAGCATCAGCAGCAGCGAACAGGCCTCAGGCTTGCCGGCAGCCATCGGGATGTCATCGAAGGGACGATTGCGGTCCACATGCGACTCGAGCGTGCCATCGACCTCACCGGGTTCAAGCCCGCCGAGCAGCTGCGCCGCGCGGTCAAGCATGTCGACCGGACCGTCGAGCGTCGAGAGCGCCTGCGCCAGCACGCGCTCCATGCAATCCTCCACCGCGTTGAGCGTCACGAGCTCTTGCGGCACCACGGCAGACGTACGGTTGCGCACGCGCGCTACAAACTCGAGCGTCGACAGGTACACGTCACCAAAGGGCGCAAAGTCGCCCTGGTAGCCGCCGCAAAGCGCCGGAGCCGCCAGCGCGTATTCGGTCTTGGACAGCGGGCTCAGCGCCATCGCGCCCAGCTCGAACGCCGTATCCTCCAACATCAAACCCAGAGTACGCGAGCGCAGGCGCTCGGCATTGCCCGCCGACACGTCGCGGTCGAGCACGCGCGATGCATCCGGTGTGTCGCGCTCAACCGTGCGAATATGCAGGCGCTCGGCAATGGCGCGAACGGCGGCACAGCGAGCCGCCTCGGCCTCCTCCTGCGCCGGCGTAAAGATGCGGTTGCGCCCCAGCACCAGGCCGATCACATTGCGCGGACCCAGGGCATCGACGGCAAGCGCTGCCAGCAGGGACGACGGCAGGTCGCCCTCGAGCGCCACCACGGCGCGTGACGTACCGTGGGCGCGGGCGTTGTCGCGCACGGCAAGTACCAGCGCCTGCCACAGCCACTCCTCGGAGCGAAACTCGGGCAGCTCATGGTCCTCCAGAGCGTCGAGCATCACGCCGCGCTGAATCTCCTGGACCAGCAGGCTCTCCTCAAAACACGGCGCCTGGGCCACCACGCGGCCGCAGTCATCGAGCACAAACGACCCGCCGGTATACACCGACTCGTCGTACGCACCGACCGGCGCCATGCAGGCAAACCACACGCTACGCTTGGATGCGATCTTGCGGTAGGCTCCACTGCGCACGGCGGCAACGGCAGCGGTCTCGCGGTCGGTCATATCGAATGCGTTGAACTGGAAATAGGCAATGAGGTCGACGCCAGTCGGCAGCATCTCGAGCTCGCGGTCCAGGTCGAAGATCACCGCAATGCGCACACCGTCCACATCGAACACCGGCGGCGCCCAACGCGCGTCGTTGTTCTCGCCGCGTTGCAGGGCAATGCTTGCGCGCGCGGGCACCACGCGACCGTCCTTGAGCATCATGTAGTCGAGCAGGGGCTGGCCCTCAAACGAAACCGCCGCGGGCACGATGCAGATCATGTCGAGCTCCTGGATGCGCCCAGCGACGCCGGTCAGGCCGGCAAGCATGTCGTGCTCAAAGTCGGCAGCGCCCACCAGGCCACCGGGCAGGGCACCCATAAAGAGCGGAGCCGGCACGCACAGCACGCGCGCACCGCGTTCGTGGGCCAGGCGCGCCTGGTCCTCGATGCGGCTGCAGATGCCCTCAATATCACCCAGGCGCATATCGATCTGTGCAAGTGCGAGCTTCATGGCTCAGCCCTTTCCGTCGTAAACCGTCGTTATCGCAGTAAAAGCGCCGGCCGCTAGATGCAGTCGGCGCTTGCATGTGCATATGCTAGCTATGATACCCCGAGCGGGGGCACGCTCCTAGAACGTCGCGGACCACAGCCCGTGCAGGTTGCAATAGGCATAGACGGTGCCGGTCTTGGAACCGCCGGCAAAAAACGTCGCGGGCTTCATGCCGGGCTCAAGGTAATGGACCTCCAGGCGGCCCTCGGCCTCAAGCGCGATCCACTCGATGTAGTGCTCGGGCAGGCTGGGGTGCTCAACCGAACCCACGCGCGCACGGATCACGTGACCGTCGCGCTCGCTCTCGACGACGGGCACGTGCTTCTCGTGCGCCGCGTCCTCGGTGTTCGCGGTCAGCTCCGTGCAGCCAGCGGGGGTTGCAACGTCGTCACCAAGGGCGGCAATGAGCTTGCCGTCGGGATCCTTAAAGAATTTCGCCATGATGTTCTCCTTTGCTGATGTGCCGGTGTTCTCGATGTCTCTTATGCCCAAAGGCAAACGAACCATCCACGACATCGCAAATGAACACATAACGAGCGAGGCTAGCGTCCGTCGCCTCCCAGCAGTGCCAAGACGTCCTCGCGGGTAAACAGCGCCGACGAGATACCGTCGCCGCCGAGTACGCTGTTGACCAGGTCGCGTTTTGATTCCTGCATCTGCATGATGCGCTCCTCAATCGTGTCCTTGGCGATGAGCTTGTACACGGTCACGGTGTGCTGCTGGCCAATGCGGTGGGCACGGTCGGTCGCTTGGTCCTGCGCCGCCACGTTCCACCACGGGTCGTAGTGAATGACCACGTCGGCGGCAGTCAGGTTGAGGCCGACGCCGCCCGCCTTGAGCGAAATCAAAAACACCGGCACCTCGCCCGCCTGGAACTGCGCGACCATCTTGGCGCGGCTCTCCTTGGACGATGCGCCCGTGAGCTTAAGAAAGCCGATGTCCTCCTTGGCCAGGCGCTTGCCGATGATATCGAGCATGCCCGTGAACTGACTGAACAGCAGGATGTGGTGCCCGCCGTCGAGCGCGCCGTGCACGAGTTCCATGCACGCGTCGAGCTTGGCGCTCCCCGCCTTGTAGTCCTCGTAGTGCAGATGCGGGTCGCAGCAGATCTGGCGCAGCTTGGTGAGCTCGGCGAGCACCTTGAGCTTGTCCTTCTTAAACTCGGATGCCTCGCGGTGCTGCACCTGCTGGGCGATGCGATCCTGGTTGGCCAGATAGAGCTTGCGCTGCTCGCCGGTGAGCTGTGCCATGACGGTGTCCTCGATCTTCTCGGGCAGGTCGGCCACCACGTCTTCCTTAACGCGGCGCAGCACAAACGGCGACACGAGTGCCTGCAGGCGAGCGGCGCTGTCGCCCTCGGCATGCTCGACCGGGCTTTCAAAGCGCTTGGCAAACGCCTCGCGCGTGCCCAGAAGGCCCGGCATCAAAAAGTCGAAGATGCTCCAGAGCTCGGACAGGCGGTTTTCGATGGGCGTACCCGTCAGGGCAAAACGCACGCAGGCCGGTAGACGCTTGGCGGCGCGCGCAACCTGCGTGAGCGGGTTTTTAATGTACTGGGCCTCGTCGAGTACCACGCGGGCAAAGTCCTGCTCGGCATACTCGTCGATATCGCGGCGCATGAGATCATACGAGGTCACGACCACGTTATGCTCGGCGGCGCCGGCTATCTGCACGCGGCGTTGCGCCTTGGCACCCACGATGGCGCACACGTCGAGCGAGGGCGCAAAGCGCTCCAGCTCGGCAGTCCAGTTGTACACGAGCGACGCGGGGCACACCACGAGCGTGGGCTTGGTATCCCCCGCCTCCACGCGCGCTAGGATATGCGCAATCATCTGCAGCGTTTTGCCCAGGCCCATGTCGTCGGCCAAAATACCGCCAAGGCCCAGATGCTCGAGCGAGCCGAGCCACTGGTAGCCATCGATCTGGTAGCCACGCAGCGTGGCCTTAAGGGATGCCGGCACCGTAAAGTCCATCTTGCCGAGCGTGTCCAGGCGCTCGACGGTGCGGCGGAACGCGGCGTCGCGATCGGCCTCGAGCGCCGGCGTGCGCGCGAGCATGCTATCGACAAAAAGGGTGCTCGACGCGGGAAGCGACACGCCGTCGAGCAGGTCGACGGCATCGACACCCAGATCTTCGGCAAGGCCAAACGCGGCGCGGGCGCCCTCGTCCAGACGCACGATGTCGCCGGAGGTCAGGCGCGCAAACGTCTGGTGGCGCTTGTACGAGTCCAGGTAGATGGCAAGGTCCGCGGCTGAAAGCCCGCTTGCACCCAACTCGACGTCGAGCAGATTGCTCTTGACGGTCGCACGCACCGAGAGCTTGGGCGCAGGACGTACCGAGATCTGGCGCAGGCGGTCGCTGAGCATGACCTCGCCCAGCTCAGACAGCACAGACAGGCCCTCGGTCAGCAGGCGGAACAGGCTCTCGTCATCGCGCTCCTCAAACGCCAGGCCGCCCTCGTGGAAATCGAAGTACATGGCAGCCGTGTCCATAACGCGAAACTCCGCTACCACGTCGCGGGGCGGCACGCCGGGGCGCTGGTCCTCGAAGGGGCTTCCCGGAGCACCCAGGCTAAAGAGATCTGCCGACCAATCGCCGTAGGCAACCGAGATCTCGCAGGTCACAAGCCCGTCACTGACACCGATTGACATTGCAAAGCTCGGCTCGGGCGCCACGGTGTCGAGCACGGCAGGAGCGGTGAGGTCGGTGTATTCGCGCAGCACGGGCAGCGCCATGCGGCAGAACTCGCCCACCTGTTCGGCGGCGATATGGACCGGCGTGCGGCAAGGCAGCAGACGCGAAAGGAATGGCGCGGCATGCTGAGCAAACGCCGCATCGGCACGGAGCGCGCGATGCGAGTCGATCAGATAGGCAACGTCGCCCGAGGCAAAACAGTACGCATCGGCGGGCAGGCGCAGGTCGTAGCTGCCGCCGGCCGCCGGCGCGATCTTGGCGGCAAGGAGCGGCGGACGTTTTGCCGAGGCCTCGTCCTCCCCCTCCGGTGCCGACTCAACCGCCACCTCGTAGGAACGATGCGTCGTCGTCCGCGACCAGGCGGGCTCAAATGAAATGGTCCGGCCGCGCAGCAGGTCCAGCATGTATACGATGTCATGCTCGGACAAGGGCAGCTGGCGCTCGGCGACAAAACCGCTGCGTGCAAAGTCGTACGACGCCGAGCGCGAACTCGTAATGTCACTCAGATAGGCGACCGTCGTCGCGATAAGGTCGAGCAGACGCACCGAAACCTCGTCAAAGGCCTCGGGCGTATGGAGGAACGTGAGCTTCTTGCCGTACGAGAACGTGCCACCACGCATGTAGGCGTCGGCCATGCCGTCGATATCTTTGACCACGTAGGACACCGAGCCGCAGCGGATACGCAGCTCGAGCGCCCAACTAAAGCGGTCGGCAAACAGCGGATTGTAGTACGGCACCAGCGAGGGCTCCAACACCGCCTTGGGGGCATCGGGGCCGACGGTGGCGGCAATCTTGCGGCGCATGCCCGCCAGCTCATCCATACGCGCGTCCGAAAGATCGGAGAGTGCTTTCATGAGGCTCGGACTCGTAGGCACTGGTGCCGGGAAGGGAAAGTTGGGGTTGACCGCCGGCGCGGCGGACGCGGGACGCACGGGTTGCTTGGGCGGCGCCGTGAACGTGCGGACCGGCGTGCGCAGGCCCTCGACGGACTCGGTGCCGCTTGCGTCCAGATACGCAAGCGCCGTAGCGATGGCATGCTTGCACATGCCAGGGTAGCGGTAGGCGGCGGGGCAATCGCAGTCGTAGTCGATAACCTCGTGCTCGTCCACATCGAGTTCCACATGCGTCTTGTACAGGTCGCCGCGCGAACCGCGCACCGTGCCCTCGACCGTCACGTTTTTGGAGAAGCGCGAGCCGCTGTCCTCGATCGACAGCACGGCACCGTTGAGCATGAGCGAGCGGCCCTTCATAAAGGTGCCGCTCAGCGCCGCCTCCTTGCGAAGCGCCTGCACAAACGTCCCCAGTGCCATCACTTCCTCCAATCAACCCGCCAAATGATTTTTCTGGGACGGGGATGAAAAAATCATTCCCGTCCCAGAAAGACAGCCCCGTTATGCATCACCCAAAATGATTTTTTAATCCCCGTCCCAGAAAAATCATTTTAGATCACCGTTACCCTGCCCTGGTTACCCACAATGGCCTTGGCCTCGGCCAGCAGCGGAATCGAGCGCGCGTTGACCTTGGCAGGCACCTCGGCGCGCAGCACACGCCCGTCCACCTGCTCGATAAAGATCTCCACGCGGTCACCGCCCGGGTTGGTGGTAAGCACCGTGGCAAGACGCGCCATATTGCCCTGGCTAAAGCGGCTGTTGGGCACCATGACCTCAAACACCTTGGGCTTGTTGTTCTCCTCGTTGAGCTCCAGCGGCACGATCTCCTGCGCGATGATCTGGTCGCCGCGGTCCGAGCGCTCGAGCTTGCCCTTAATGCGCACAAACGCGTCGGACAGTTGCGCGCCGGTCTCGGGATCGACCTCGCCGTACAGATACCCCTCGGCCTCCTTGTAGGTCTTGGGGAACACCACGACCGTGGCCTCGCCTTCCATGTCCTCGAGCTGCACGATGCCCATGGGGTCGCCGTTTTTGGTCACGCGCTTGGACACGCTCGAGACCATGCCGGCCCACCACAGCGCCTTGCCCTCGGGAATCTCCTGGTTGATGGTGCCGCCCGTGGGGTTCTGCACTTCGTAGCCGGTATCGATCTGCGAGAACGAGAAGTCGCGCGCCTTGGCTAGCGCATACTCAAACGGGCGCAGCGGGTGGTCCGAGACATAGATGCCCAGAACTTCCTTCTCCTGGCTCAGCTTAAGGTGGCGGTCCCATTCCTGGCCATCCGGATCGGGCACGCTCACCTCAAAGCCCGAGCCCTCAACGTCGCCGAACATATCGAAGAAGGACGTCTGGCCGCTCGCGCGATCCTTCTGGCGCTTTACCGCAGCATCGATGATGTTCTCGGGGTTGTTCTTGTCCACAAAGTGCATCATCTGGCGACGCGGATACCCCGTGGAGTCGAAGGCGCCTGCCTTGATGAGCGATTCGATCACGCGACGGTTGGCCTGGCTCGAGTCCACGCGCTCGACAAAGTCGTGCAGCGTCTTAAACGGTCCGCCCGCCTCGCGCTCGGCGATAATCGTCTGCGCCACGCCGGTGCCCACGCCGCGAATGCCAGCCAGACCAAAACGCACGCCCTCCTTGGTAGCCGTGAACTCGGTACCGGACTCGTTGACATCTGGCGAAAGCACGGGGATGCCGTCGTGACGGCATGCCGAGACGTAGTGCACGATCTTGTCGGTCTTGCCCGTATAGGACGTCAGAACGGCCGCCATGTACTCGTGCGGATAGTGCGCCTTGAGCCACGCCGTCTGCATAACCAGGATGGCGTAGCCGGCGGAGTGCGACTTGTTGAAGGCGTAGGACGCGAACTCGAGGACATCGTCCCAAATCTTCTGGGCGACCTCGCGCGTGTAGTTGTTCTTGATGGCGCCGTTCATCCAGTGGTCGTAGGTGGTCTCGTCCGAGCCGTCCTCCCAGTGGAGCACCGTCGACGTGAGCAGCTTGATCTTCTTCTTAGCCACGGGCTTACGGATACGCGAGTCCGATTCGCCCTTGGAGAAGCCGCACATCTCGACGGAGATGAGCATAACCTGCTCCTGGTAGACCATGGTGCCGTAGGTTTCGCCCAGGATGTCGTCCAGGCGGTCGTCGTAGGAAACCGCCGGCTCCTTGCCGTTCATACGGTTGATGTAGGACGAGACCATGCCGGCGCCCAGCGGGCCCGGGCGGTACAGGGCGATCAATGCCACGACGTGCTTGTACTCGGTGGGCTTCATGTTCTTGATCGTGGCTGTCATGCCGGCGGACTCGACCTGGAAGACGCCGGCGGTGTGGCCGGAACCCATGAGCTTAAAGATCTCGGGGTCGTCAAAGGGAATCTCTTCCTCTTTGATGTCGATGCCGAAGTTCTTTTTGATGTTTGCCTTGGCCTTGGAGATAACCGTCAGCGTGCGCAGGCCCAAGAAGTCCATCTTGAGCAGGCCCATGTCGGCAACGGTATGACCCTCGTACTGGGTAATCTCGACGCCGCCCTTGGTATCGAGCTTGGTGGGCACGTGCTCGTTGACGGGATCGCGGCAGATCAGAACGGCGCACGCGTGCACGCCCTCGCCACGGGTGAGGCCCTCGATCGAGAGCGCCGTGTCGATGATGCGGCGGGCGTCATCATCCTTTTTATAGGCCTCGGCAAAGTCGGGGTTAAACAGATCCTCTTTGCCGGGTTGCTTTTCGAGCACCTGCTTGAGCTTGACCTTGGGGTCGCTCGAGACCATCTTGGACAGGCGCTGGCCCATGTAGACCGGGTAGTCCAGCACGCGCGCGGCGTCGTTGATGGCCTGCTTGGCCTTAATGGTCGAGTAGGTGATGACGTGGGTGACCTTCTCGGGGCCGTAGAGCTGGCGAACGTGCTCCACGACCTCGAGGCGCCGCTCATCGTCGAAGTCCATATCGATATCGGGCATCTCGGTACGCTGCGGGGACAGGAACCTCTCGAACATCAGGCCGTTCTCGAGCGGGTCGAACGCGGTGATGTTCATGGCGTAGGCGACGATAGCGCCGGCGGCCGAGCCACGGCCGGGGCCAACGCCGATGCCGTTGTCCTTGGCCCATTGCACGTACTCGGCGACGATCAAAAAGTACGCGGCAAAGCCCTTGTCGCAAATGACCTTGTATTCGTACTCAAAGCGCTCTTTGATGTTGACGCCACCGATCTCGCGCGTGGCCCAGTCGTCGCCGTAGTGCTGGCGCAGGCCCTTCTCGCACTCGCGGCGGAACTGGCTCTCGTGCGTCTCGCCGGGATCGAGCAGCGGGAAGCGCGGCAAGATGATGGAGTCCCAGTCCAGCTCGACGTAGCACTTGTCGGCAATCTCGAGCGTGTTGTCGCAGGCCTCAGGGCAATACGGGAACATCGCCCGCATCTCCTCCTCGGTCTTCATGTAAAACTCCGAGCCGGTCATGCGCATGCGGTTGGGGTCGTCGACCTTGGCGTTCATGCCGATGCACATGATGACGTCCTGCACCGGCGCGTCCTCGCGGCGCAGGTAGTGGAAGTCGTTGGTGGCGATGACCTTGACGCCCACCTGCTTGGCGATATCGATGAGCGTGCGGTCCATCTGCTCGTCGGTCAGGCCGTTGTCGGTGGTAATGCCGTGTTCCTGGATCTCGATGTAAAAGTCGCCGGGGTCAAAGGTATCGCGGAAGGTCTCGGCCCACTTGATGGCGCCTTCCATGTCGCCGCGGTCGATGTATTTGGGGATGATGCCCGCGATGCAGGCGCTCGTGCAAATCATGCCCTTGGCGTGGCGGCGCAGGTTGTCGAGCGTCACACGCGGCTTGTAGTAAAAGCCCTGCACGGCGGCCTCGGAAACCGTCTGCATCAGGTTGACGTAGCCCTCCTGGTCCTTGGCCAGGAGGATCATGTGGTAGAGCTCGGGCTTGTGGTCGCGGGCGAGCGTCTCGTCCGGCGTAAAGTAGACCTCGCAGCCAAAGATGGGCTTGATGACCAGGGGCGGCTTGAGCTCGTCGATGTTGCCCTTTTCGTCCCACATGGCCATGTCCTTCACATACTGGGCATGCTCGCGCGGGTTTTCCTCGGGATCGGGCTCCACCAGCTCGTCGCGGCGGTCCTTTTCCAAGAAGGCCTTGTCGTGGCTCCAAGTTTTGTACTCGGGCGTATTGTGGTTGACGGCGTCGCAGGCCAGCGCCAGATCGGGCACGCCATACATGTAGCCGTGGTCGGTAATGGCCACGGCGGGCATGCCCAGCTCTACGGCGCGATTGACCATATCCTGGATACGGGTTGCGCCGTCGAGCATGGAGAAAACAGTGTGATTGTGCAGATGGACGAATGCCATGTGATGAGCTCCGATGCGGGTTCGTGTTCTGACTGAACGATTTTACCGCACGGCACGGACAGCACCCGAACCTAGCCAAACCCACACGGCTCCTATTGAGTTGCGGTGAAATAGTTCCTGTTTGGCCCGCCTGAGCAGTAATTCAGGAACTATTCCACCGCAACTTCCAAGGGACCCGAGCGACCTTTCTGAGTTGCGGTGAAATACGGACTGATTGGCGGCTTTTCTGGCCAAAACAGTCCGTATTCCACCGCAAGTTATTGAGGGTTAGAGGTTGTAGGTGACCACCTGGGGCTCGCAGGGGTTGGCGGGATCGGCCTGCTCCACGCGGACGAACTTGACCGTCACGGCCTCAAAGCCTGCCTTGTGCAACATATCGGCGTAGACGCGCGCCTGCAGGGCGTGCTTCTCCTGCAGCTGATCCGGCGTCTCGTCCGGTGTGCCGCCCGTCTTGTAGTCGATGACCAGCGCGCATGACGAATCCGCCGGGTTCGTCGCCAAAGCGTCGATGGCGCCCTCGGCATATGCACCGTAGCGAGCGATGTCCTCGTCCTCGCAGCCCAGCGAAAAGAACGGTACCTCGGCGCGGACACACGGCCACGCGAGCAGCTCGGCACGGACCGCCGACCTGAGCCAGCGGTCCAGGGCAACGTCGAAGCGTTCGCGCTGCTCCGGCGCCAGGCGCCACAGACGCGCCAGCGCTTCGGCGCGCGCGGTGGGCAGCTCATCGGCACCCATCTCGATGAGCCACTGGCAGGCAGCGTGGAAGGCCGAGCCCAGCGCCATGGGATTGCCGGCGGACTCGACAGCAGCCACGTCCGCATCCGTCGTCTCCGAGCCATCCGACTCCGCATCATCGCCAGCCTCGTCCATGGGCACGCGCGCCTCGGCGGCACGGTCCTCGGCCTCGGCATGGAGCGCTGCCGCGATTGACGAGTAGCTATACGAGTCACGCGCCGGGAACGGGCAGGTGCCCATGCGCACGCCCACCGCCTGGGGATACACAAGCTCAAACGCATCGGGCTCGGGGTCGGCAGGACCGGGAACGGCGGCGTGGGCATCTGCACCGGCACCCTCCGGCTCCGCATCGCCGCGGACAAGCCTGCCCTCGGCATCCAGTGAAGCGTTGGCCTCAAACGCCTGCTCGCCAAAGGTAAAGTCCGAAAGCGAAATGAGCTCGTAGTCACCCGGCTGGGAGTTGTCGAACACCAGGCGGTCGGCATCGAGCTGCGGCATGTCCAGAGCGTCGGTCGGCAGAATACGACGCAGCACGTCGTAGGTCAGATCGGTCTCGACGTCGAAGGTCGGCGTCGTCACCTTGCCACGGCTCACGCCGGCATCCATCGCCAAGATCACCAGCTCTCGCGCACGCGTCATGGCAACATAGAGCAAGCGGGCCCGCTCCTCGAGCGAAAGCTGCAGGTCATCGTTGCGCAGGCGAGCAAATGCCTCGGCGGGAGAACCCGTCGCACAGACGTCCTCCATGAGCTCCGGCGGCAGCCACAGCGACGTGCCCTTGCCCTTAAACACATGCTCAAACTGCTTTTTAACGTCGTCGCCCTTTACGAACGTGCCGTCCGCAAGTTTAACGCCGTCGAAGCGTGCCGGCAGCGCCACGACCTGCGCTCCGCCCTCGACACGCCCCATCTGAGCCGCACCGGACGATTTGCGCACGCCAAAGCACTCCGCAACCGCCACGACCGGATACTCCAGGCCCTTGGATGCATGCACGGTCATGATGCGCACCGCGCCGTCGCCCTCCTCGTTGAGGGCGCCTGGGGCTTCCTTGCCCGCCAAGAAGCGGTCGAAGGCCAGCGCGATGGAACGCGGCGAGTTACCGAACTCGGCCTCAGCCTCAGCCACGGCATCGAGCGCCTTGAGCACGTTGGCGGCGATGGCCTTGCCCTCGGGACCACGCTGCGCCAGACGCACGAACCAGCCCGAAGCGTTGACCACGTCGCGCGCGATGGCGGCGAACGAATCGCGACCCACACGACGAAGCGCATACCGCAGCACCTCGCGGGCGCGCGTCACGAGCGGCAAGTCTTGCAAACCCGGCACGTCGAAATCGCTCATGATGCCCGCGTCGATATTCCGGCGCGAGGTCTCCCCCGTCTCGCTATCGAGCTTGGTCGCCAGCGCCAGGAACTCCTGGGCGCCGAGCGCAAACATCGGCGAGGCGAGCAGCGGCATAAGGCCCTGCGCCGTATCGGCCGGGTTGGCGAGCGCGCAGACTAGGGCGCGCACCGTCTGCACCTCGGCTGCCTGCGCAAAGACCGAGCCGCCTGCGATCACGCAGTCGAGCCCTTGGTCGCGGAATGCCTGCGCATAGACGTCGGCGTTGGTCATGCGGCCCAGCAGCAGCACCATGCCGCCCTGGGGCTGGCCGGCATCGGCAAGCGCGCGGAAGCGTTCGGCGATCGCACGGGCCTTGGCCTGCGTGCGCTCCTGCGTACTGCCGCCGGCAACAAAGAGGGCCTGGCGACGCGAGGCGTCCGCCACCAGCGTGTCCTTGCGGCCGTCGCTCGCCTCAAGATCCAAAAAGCCCTGCATCAGGCCGCCGTCATCGCCGTCGAAGACGCGTGCCACGTAACGCAGCACCTCGTCATGGCTGCGGAAGTTGCGCACAAGTTTAACGAGCTCGCCAGCAGGGGCGTCGGCCACGGCAGTCGCCTCGGACGCCGTCGTCGATCCCACCTTGCGCTCCTGGCGGCGGAAGACCTCGACCTCGGCACCACGGAAGCGATAGATCGACTGCTGCGCATCGCCCACGGTACACAGTGCACGCTCCCCCGCGCCGGTCAGGTAACGTATCAGGTCGACCTGCATCTGGTCGGTATCCTGGAACTCGTCAATCATGACCATCTTAAAGCGGCCCTCGTATGCCGCTCGGATGGCCGGGTAATCGCGCAGGGCCTCGTAGGCCATGCGCAGCAGGTCGTTGTTGTCGAGGGCAGACTGGCCGGCCTTAAGCGCGCGGTACTCAACCTCTACAGAGCGGGCCAAGCCCACCAGTGCATCGAGCGCGGGGCCACCGCAGGCAAGCACGATATTGATAAATGCATCGGCGGCCTCGGCCTTGAGCAGCTCGACCTGCTCCTTGGGGAACGCCTTGCTCGCGCGCGGCATGGTGCACGACATCATGAGTCGTGCCGCATCGGCCATGGTCTTGCCGCTCGCCTCGAACGCGTCGATGGCATCGAGCGCCATCTGCGCTTTCTCGGTCGCGGCCTTGCTTGCGCCCAACGCCGATCGATAGGCATCGGCAAGGGCCGAAGTGTCGGCCTGACCGCGCGACACGCGTACGTCGTCCATACCGCCCGGCAGCTGACTCGAGAGCTCCAGCAGCTCGCGCACCAGACCCTTGATCGTGGTGCCGGCGCCAAAGGGACCGCCCTCGCCCGCCATGGGATACCAGGCGTAGAGACTTTTAAGCGAAGCGGCGAGCTCGGGGGCGGCATCGGGTGCCGTCGCGCGAGCCAGCACATGCTCAACAGCCTGGTCCATAAGCTCATCGGTATCGGTGAGCACCGTGAACTCGGGATCGATACCCAGCTCCAACGCGTGTGCGCGCAGGATACGCGAGCACATGCCGTGAATGGTCGAGATCCACGCATCGTCGACGGTCAGGGCTTCCTCGTCCATGCCCTCGTCGATGAGCGCGCGGCGCACGCGGTCACGGATCTCGGCCGCGGCATCTTTGGTAAAGGTAATGGCGAGCACCTGGTCCAGATGCTCAACGAACGGACCGGATTCGGGCGAGAGCGCGTAGACGATGCGGCGCGTGAGGGTAAAGGTCTTGCCCGAACCGGCGCCCGCCGAGACAAACAGCGGACGGTCGAGCGTTTTGACGATCTGCAGCTGTTGCGGCATCAAAGTCGAAAGATCCATGGCCTACACGTCCCTCCTTACAAACGTTCCTTCGTGGTTATACGAGCAGCGCGCATGCGCGGCCTGAGCCGACGTCGGGTCGACGGCGGCAACGTTGCCTGCCTCGAGCTCGCGCAGGCGCTCGGCGATGCCGGCCTCCACGCGATCGAGCAGGGCGTCGAAGTCCATGCTGCCACCCTCGCCGGGGAAACCTTTCTTAAGGCCCGGGATGCGACCGTCGCCGCGCTCTTCCTCGAGCAGCTCGGCGCTCGCGGCACCGCGCAACGCCGGCTTGCCGCCCTTGGTCGAAAAGTAGAGCGCCGCGCGGGTGTCCAAATCCAGCGCCCGGCGCATGGCCTGGGCGTAGATAAGCGTTTGGGTATGTGGCGGCAACCAGCGCGGATCGTCGATGGGCGCCGTGCCCGATTCCTCGTCGCGCACCGTAGGGTCGGCGAGCTTAAACTCCTCAACGCCCGTGCGATGCTTGTAGTCGATCACCACGGCACGATTCTCGGCATCCACGTCCACGCGATCGATGCGCCCGCCAAGCGGCCAACCGGCATACTCAACCTTGAGCTCGTTGAAGGCGAACTCCAGGTAGCGCGGGGCAAAGGGGGCAAGTGCCTCGGACTCGTAGGCAAGTACGCCCTCCAGCTGCGGCAAGATCTCGGCCACCTGGCGCTCCTCCACCGCAGAGAGCGGCACCAGCGGGCCCTCCGTGCCGCGCTTGCCGGCGTGCTCGGCCAACGTCTCGTCAAAGACCTCGCGCAGCAGCTCCTGAGCGCGCGGCAGATTCTCGGGCGTCACGCGCTCCATGCCCTCCTGGGGCAGGCGGGCATGCAGGTGCTCCAGCACATCGTGGACAAAGTTGCCCTTCTCCATATTTCCAAAGCCCGCGTCGATGGACTGAGGCTTCACGCGATACGACACGAACCAGCACAGCGGGCACGTCGAGTACGCCTCAATCTGCGAGGCGGACGTCAGACGCGGCACGAGCGGCGCGTTCTCGCCCTCGCCATCGCGGCGACGCAGGATCAGGTACGGCACAGCCGCCTCACTCAAATGCTGAGGAGCCTCGCACGCGACGCGCTTGCACTCGATGCCCTCGCCGGCCGCTGGATCAAAATCGGCGACGATACCGCCCTCGCCCACGCGCGCAACCTTGGCGGCACCAGCGGCCTCGGCATGCGCCCGCAACTCGGTCCACACGGCAGCCGGATAGCACTCGCGCGCCTGGCGATCGTGGGTCACGCGGGCGAGCACAACGGGGCCGCGTGCCGCCTGCATCGCGCGGCCAAAGCGCACGCGCAGCAGGGCCGCGGGCTCAAGCGTCACGCCGCTGCGCCCCAGCTCGGCCGTCAGCGTAGCTAGCGGGCCCTCCTCATGTGAGAGCGGGTAACTGTCCAGATCGACGTCGGCAAACAGCACGGCATCGTAGCTGTCGGGGCGCAGGACTGCCGCATCGGCAAGCGACGCAAAGCGCACCTGGGCGCGCGGCGCGCGGTCGACCTCGTAGGTCTCGTAATCGTATGCGGTGCTGCGCTTGTCCACCTTGGTACGAACGCCGTCGAGCACGGGCACGGTCGCGGCCTGCGACACGTCGAGCGCGCGAGCATCGTTCATAAGGATGTCGATGGCATGTCGCAGCAGGGCGGTCTCCGCCTGGCGACGAGCCTGACCGTCAAGGCCTCCAAGGGCGCAATCGGGCAACGCCTCGGCGACGGCGAGCATGGCTTTGAGTGCCGTCACGGGTTTGTCGCGCCACAGCGCCTGGAACACGTCCGAGACCACGCACGGCACATTCTTAAACCAGTTTTCGTCGCTCGCCGCCTTGCGCGTGCCCCTGACCTGGCCCTGCACGCTCTGCAGCAGGCTCTTGACGGCCGTGGTGGTCTTACCGCGCGACAGGCGCATGTTCTTGTCGAAGGTGCGCGCGCTGGCGGCATCGGCACCCGAAAGCGGACTGTAAATCCAGTCGGTAAGCTCCGGCGCGGGCCACCACTCGGTCTTTGACGCCATGCCCTCATCGGCGGCCTTCATGCGCTCGATCAGGCCGGCAAGCGCCGCAAACTGCCCGCCCGCGATGGATTGGGAAAACGCCGTGAACTCGGTTGTCTCGACCGCAATATGACGCGCCGCCAAACGGGCAGCGAGTTCACCGAACAGCTGAGGCGCCCGGGCAGACACCACGAGCACGCGCGCGGGGTCCGCGGACGCCGCGACGCTGCCGTCGACCTCGGCGTCCTCACACGTTTTTACCAGCTCATCGATCGCATCCACATAGGCGTGGGCGCGGGCGTGAGGGCCGGCAACCTCTACAAAGGTAGGCTGAGCGGCGGACTTGGAGGCAGTCTGGGGCGCGGCGGCACCCTCGCCCAGCGGCGCGGCCTCAAACAGCACACCGCGGGCATCAAATGCCGCGGCAAGTTCCTCGCGCATTGCCGCCTGCTCGCGGGCAAGCAGCACAACGACCTCTCCCCCATTGTTCGCCACGGCCGACAGCAGCTCGAGTAAGCCGTGCGTAAACGATGTGATGCCGCGCACACATACCGCGCGGGTGCACGCCGGAAGGTTGTCGGCCAGCACCTCGGCAATAAGGTCAGCCGCCTCGCAGGGCTCGACCATGTCTCGAAGGTCCAAGCCGCTCGCATAGGCACTCAACAGCTCGAACACGCGAGCCTCGGCGTCGCTCTTGGGCTCGGGCCGGCAAACGTCGCCGCAGCAGCGCTCGGCACCCGTTCCCGCTACGCCCGGCAGTACATCGCGGGCCATGCGCGCGAGCATGCGCACCGTTCCCTGACTGCGCGAAAGCGGCTGCAGGTCGGCATCGTCGCAACGGGCGATCATGTCCGAGAACAGCATCTGGCGCTGCATGTTGTCGACGAAGCTGCGGCCATCGCCCATAAGCTCCCACAGCGAACGAAGCCACGACGCGGGGGTTTTGTAGTCAACACCCAGCGAGGCGCCAGCAACCGCAGCATCGTGACGGCACAGGTCGAGCTCGGCAAACGAGGACGCCAGCAAAACGGCACGCCCGTGGCGGGCGATCAGGTCGGCGAGCAACGCCGCCTCGGCATCGCTCAAGTCCGTACCGGTATTGGTGGTATAGATTCGAACAGGCATGGTCCTCCACTCAAACCGTTCGTAATAATCAATGCATCCATCCTACCCGCCCACGCGGACAGATTTGCCCTACGCCAACAGATTTCCTCCGTCCCCAAGGGATCAAAAAACCGCCCCCGAAGGGACGGTTCTGCGCAATTCGTTTGTCGCCGCTGGCCTACTCGCCATCCTCCAGTTTGATGAGGATCTTGCGATAGCCACCGTACTCGCCATTAAGCGCCTTGGACACGCGGCTCACCGTGGTGGACGAAGCGCCGGTGCGGGCCTGAACCTCAACATAGGGCTCGCCCTCATCCAGATAGCGCGCGACCTGCAAGCGTTGTGAAAGATCGCAAATCTCGCGCGGCGTGCAGATATCGGTTAAAAACGCTTGGATATCGTTCTCGTCGTCCAAAAGACTAAATGCGTGGACCAGCTGCTTGACATCAGGCTTGTCAAACATGTTCTCGATATTCATCGATCACCGCCAAACCCGCCAAAAGGCATCGAAGTTGATACTGACATCGGGCATCGTTCGCCCGTTCTATGCAATAAAACAATGCATGGGGCATTTGCCCGTAGCAGTGTAGCACACCACTAAACTAAAGCGACAAGACTCTCTGTCAGCGGCACGTTTTTCAGGACGAACGCCGCTTAGAAACCGAATGCGCACGTAAGCTCCACGAATATTTGAGACAATGGGCGCCCAAACACCGCGGCGCGCCCGCGCAACCATCCAAGTCGCCGCCGCAAGCCGCTTCACGCGACGCCAGCAACCCCGGCGCAAGAAAGGATTCACGCCATGCGCTTTATGCTTAACTGGCTCTTCACCTCGATCGCCATCGCGATCGCCACGTTCCTCGTCCCCGGTATCCAACCCTTCGGCTTTGCCGAGGCCTGGGTCTGCTTTGTCTTTGTGGGACTGTTCCTCAACATCGTCGATTCGTTCGTCAAACCGTTCCTCACGGTCATCTCGCTGCCGCTCACGATCATTACGCTCGGCATTTTCCAGCTCGTGCTCAACAGCTTTATGCTGGAGCTCGCGAGCTACCTGTCGGTCAACCTGTTGGGTGTCGGCATCTCCATCGCCGGCTTTGGCTCGGCCTTTATGGGCAGCATCCTAGTGTCCATCATGCGCAGTATCCTCGATAGTATTGCCGAAGAGTAGAACGCCCCCGACACACAAACGCATCGGACCAAATCAAAGGCCGCCCATCGCAAAATGGGCGGCCTTCTTATTTGCCAAGTCTCAGAGGGCAAGAAAATCTACCATTTCCACCCCATCCCAACATGGCAGGTGGGGTTAGATGACGTAGTCGTAGCCATGGTTGGGAGCGACAAGTTGATCGAGCGTCACGCCGTCGAGGTAGTCGTTGATGAGCTTGTCCAGGTTCTTCCACACGTCGAGCGTGGGGCACTCATCAGCTCGCGAGCAACCCTTGCAGTCGCCATCCAGGCAGGCGACCGGCGCCAGACTGCCCTCGGTCAGGCGCAAGATCTCGCCCACCGTGTACTGCTCGGGCGGACGCGTGAGCACATAGCCGCCGCCCTTGCCGCGCATGCCCGAGAGCATATTGGCGCGCACGAGCGTAGCCAGAATATTTTCGAGGTACTTCTCCGAAATACCCTGACGCGCCGCAATCTCTTTAAGCGGGATACGGCCTGTCGCCTGGTGCTCGGCCAGGTCGACCATAACGCGCAGGGCGTACCTGCCCTTAGTAGAAACCAACATATATAGTGCTGCCTTTCGGTCTTTTAGTCCGTTGAAATTCTAGCCGAAAAATTGGCTTTGAAAATACCCGTTCCGGTCAAGATGGTTAATCAACTTGCAATAATCTCCTATTTCCTATTGCATTACTAGGCTTTGGTGTCTACTATGCTTCCCAACAGCTAAACGAACAACCTATAAGGTTTATGAGTTTAGCTGCTAGACGCACCGTAAAACCACACGGTATCCAGTCATTTGAACACTTTGGAGGTTCATCATGAGCAAGGTTTACACGTCCATCGATCAGCTTATCGGCCACACCCCGCTCCTGGAGCTCACCCACTTTGAGGCCGATGAGGACCTCAAGGCCCGCGTGCTCGTCAAGCTGGAATACTTCAACCCCGCCGGGTCCGTTAAAGACCGCGTCGCCAAGAACATGATTGACGAGGCCGAGAAGGCAGGCAAGCTCGTGCGCGGCGGTGACTACACCATCATCGAGCCCACGAGCGGCAACACCGGCGTCGGCATCGCCTCGGTGGCGGCGGCTCGCGGCTACAAGGTGATCATCACCATGCCCGAGACCATGTCCGTCGAGCGCCGCAAGCTGATGCAGGCATACGGTGCGCAGCTCGTGCTCACCGACGGCTCCAAGGGCATGAAGGGCGCTATCGCCAAGGCCGAGGAGCTGCAGAAGGAGACCCCCAACAGCATACTCGCCGGCCAGTTTGTGAACCCCGCGAACCCCGCCATTCACAAGGCCACGACCGGCCCCGAGATCTGGGATGACACCGACGGCCAGGTCGACATCTTCGTCGCCGGCGTTGGCACCGGCGGCACCGTGACCGGCGTGGGCGAGTTCCTCAAGGAGCAGAACCCCGAGATTCAGGTCGTCGCCGTCGAGCCCGCCACCTCCCCGGTGCTCTCCAAGGGCCAGGCAGGCCCGCACAAGATCCAGGGTATCGGCGCCGGCTTTGTGCCCGACGTCCTCGACACCCAGGTCTATGACGAGATCATCCCCGTCGAGAACGAGGACGCCTTTGCCACCGGCCGCGCCGTGGGCCACAAGGAGGGCGTGCTCGTGGGCATTTCGTCCGGCGCCGCCGTGTGGGCCGCGCTGCAGCTGGCCAAGCGCCCCGAGAACGAGGGTAAGACCATCGTGGCCCTGCTTGCCGACACCGGCGAGCGCTACCTGTCCACGGCACTGTTCCAGGACTAAGGGCCCGTCACTTGTCGATAGACCCAAGGCACGCCGGTCTGCCCTCTCTTCTGGCTGCCTGAGCCCATCCCAACAGGGTGTCCCACAGGACGCCCGAACTTGCTACAATGTCTGCGGCGCGGAACCAGCCTCCCGCGCCGCTTTTCTTTTTTGGCCGCATGCCACCAAGGAGAACCTCCCCATGCACAACAAGCGCGTGCTCGTCGCCATGAGCGGCGGCGTCGATTCCAGCGTGACCGCGTATCTGCTCAAGCGCCAGGGCTACGAATGCATCGGCGCCACCATGCGTCTCACCTGCCCCGCGCCCGACCCCGCCACGGGTATGAGCAAAGTCGACTGCGACATCGCCGATGCAAAGGCCGTCGCCGAGCGCATCGACATCCCCCACCACGTGCTCGACCTGCAGCAGACGTTCGACCGCAGGGTGATCGAGCGCTTTGTAACCGCCTACCAGGAAGGGCTGACGCCCAATCCGTGCATCATCTGCAACCGCCACATTAAGTTTGGCGCGCTGCTGGACGCCGCGCTGGACATGGGTTGCGACTATATCGCCACGGGCCACTACGCCAAGACGAGCCAGGCGCCCGATGGCACCTGGCAGCTGCACCGCGGCGAGGATCCCAAAAAGGACCAGAGCTACTTTTTGTATTCGCTCACGCAAGAACGCCTCGCGCACACGATCTTTCCGCTGGCAGGCCTGGACAAAGAGCGCGACGTGCGCCGCATTGCCGCCGAGCAGGGCTTCACCAATGCCAAGAAAGCCGAAAGCGAGGACATCTGCTTTATTCCAGACGGTGATTACGCGGGCTATATCGAGCGCCGCTGCGGACATCCCACTGCACCGGGCGACATCGTATGGCGCGACGGCAGCGTGGTCGGACGCCACAATGGCGCGCTGCGCTACACCATCGGCCAGCGCAAGGGTCTGGGCGTCGCGATGGCGCATCCCGTGTACGTAACGGGCGTCGACGCCGCCAGCAACACCGTACATCTAGGCGAAGCCGAGGACCTGACCGCCTCGGCGCTAACTGCCGATGAGTGGATCTGGAGCGCCCCTGCCGACCGCATGGAGGCAAAGCTCGATGCCGGCGGCATTCGCGTGGGCGCCAAGTACCGCTACCGTCAAAAGGACCAGGCGGCGGCCCTTACACGTGGCGCCGACGGACAAATGCTGCTGACTTTTGACGAGCCGCAGCGAGCCATCGCCCCCGGCCAGGCCGTCGTCGTCTACCGCGGCGACGTCGTCCTGGGCGGCGGCACCGTGACCGGCGCCATCAAGTAGCCCCATCCCCTTCATAAGTTGCGGTGAAATAGGGACTGTTTAAGCGTTTAAAACCGCCAAACAGTCCCTATTTCACCGCAACTTAGAGAGGACGGCCTCGGTCGGTACTGCCGTGCCAGCCGAGGCCGCTGCATCGTTAGCGCTGAACGTAGGCGCGGACCAGCTCAAAGGTGTTACGCACACCGTCGATGTGGCTGCGCTCGTAGTTGTGGCTCGCGTACACGCCGGGGCCGATCAGACCATGGCGAATGTCGTAGCCGGCCGAGAGCGTGGCCTCGACGTCGGAGCCGTAGTGCGGGTACACGTCGATGGCGTAATCGAGCTCCAGCTCGCGCGCGATGTTGGACAGCGTGGTCACCAGGTCGTAGTTGTACGGACCGCCCGAATCCTTGGCGCAAATCGAAACCATGCGCTCGGTGCAACCCAGGTCGTCGCCCACGCAGCCCATGTCCACGCTGATCATCTCGCGCGTGTCGTCCGGCACAAAGGCACCGCCGTGGCCAACCTCCTCGTACACGGTAAAGAGCAGCGACACCTTGCGCGAAAGCGTCACCTCGCCGCCAGCAACGGCGCGGGCCAAACCCAGCAGAATCGACGCGGACAGCTTGTCGTCCAAGAAGCGGCTCTTGATGTAGCCGCTCTCCGTCACCGTGGTGCGCGGATCCATGGCGATGATATCGCCCGTCTGAATACCCAGCTCGAGCACATCATCCTTGCTATCAACGTTCTCGTCGAGCAGGATTTCCATGTTCTTCTCGATGGTCTTGACCGGTTCATCGGCCACGTGCGCCGAAGGCTCGGTATTGAGAACCACGCCCGTATACACATTGCCGTCACGCGTGTAGACGGTGCAGTTCTCGCCATCGGCCGTAGACCACTGATGCCCGCCGAGCGTCGTGGGACGCAGGCGACCATTGTCCTTAATGGAGCGCACCATGGCGCCCAGGGTATCGACATGGCTCGCCAAGACAAGCGGCTCGCCCTCACCACCAAGCTCAACGAGCACATTGCCCTTGTTAGAACGCTCGGGCCCAAAGCCCATATCGCGCAACGTTTCCATCAGATAATCAGTCGCCGCACGGGTATAGCCCGTAGGCGAAGCAATCGAGGTAAGCGCCTTCAACTGGTCAGTAATATAGGAGAGCGTAGAATCCATCTTGGACACCAAAGTCACCCTTTCATATCGAATTAAACCCACAGCAACGATACCACCGCGAACCATCTTTTTACCTAGCGAGATGGCCCATCGAGCTCTTCAGAACTGCGCCCGCCACGATAAGCAGATACAAGGCGCCATCCAACAATGCGCCCCTCACATCCCGCCTTTCCGGCACCCCGGCATCTGAGAAAAGAACGCAGGCGATCCCGGGCTTCCCTCCGGGCGCATTCCGCAGGACGTAAAAGACCCCGCCGCGCAAACGCGCGCAGCGGGGCCTTTTACATGTCCGAGGACGCGCCCGGAGGGAAGCCCGGGACCGCCGACGGGAGTAATTTACTCAGCCGGGCAAATCTTCTTGAAGAGCTCGATAACGTCGTCGAGCGTCGCCTCGCGCGGGTTGCCCGGGAAGCAGGCGTCGGCCATGGCGTCCTTGGCCAAGACCTCGATCTCGTCGGCCTTCATGGCCTCGCAGACGTGCGGGATGTTCACATCGGCAGAGAGCTGCTTGACGGCGGCGATGGCAGCATCGGCGGCCTCGTCGGTGCTCATGCCCGTGGTGTCAACGCCCATGGCGACGGCAACCTTGGCCAGGCGATCGGCGCAAACCGGCTTGTTGAACTCCATGGCGATCGGCAGCAGCATGGCGCAAGCGACGCCGTGCGGGGTGTCGTAGTGAGCGGACAGAGTGTGAGCCATGGCGTGATCGATGCCCAGGCCGACGTTGGAGAAGCCCATGCCGGCGACATACTGACCAAGAGCCATGCCCTCACGGCCGGAGCCGGGCTGGCCGGACTTGGCCTCGGCAACGGAGTCGCGCAGGTTCTCGCTGATCAGCTTAATGGCCTCAAAGTGGAACATGTCGGAGAGCTCCCAGGCGCCCTTGGTGGTGTAGCCCTCGATGGCGTGGGTCAGAGCGTCCATGCCGGTGGAAGCGGTGAGACCAGCGGGCATGGAAGCCATCATGTCGGGGTCGACGACGGCGACCTCGGGGGCGTCGTTGGTGTCGACGCACACGAACTTGCGGACCTTCTCGGGGTCGGTGATGACGTAGTTGATGGTCACCTCGGCAGCGGTACCGGCGGTCGTCGGCACGGCGATGGTGAACACAGCGTGGTTCTTAGTCGGAGCAACGCCCTCGAGGCTGCGGACATCGGCGAACTCGGGGTTGTTGATGATGATGCCGATAGCCTTGGCGGTGTCCATGGAGGAGCCACCACCGATGGTCACGATAGCGTCAGCCTCGGCGGCCTTAAAGGCCTCGACGCCGTCCTTGACGTTCTGGATGGTGGGGTTGGGCTTAATCTCGGAGTAGAGGCTCCAAGCAATACCGGCGGCGTCGAGCTCGTCGGTTACCTTGGCGGTAACGCCAAACTTGACCAGATCGGGGTCGGAGCAGACGAAGATCTTCTTGTAGCCACGACGCTGGAGCTCGCCGGGGATCTCCTTGATGGCGCCAGAACCATGATAAGAAATGGTGTTGAGAACGAAACGATTAGCCATTGATAGCCTCCCATCGTGTGCGGGGCACCCATTACGCCCCACGCTATGAGTCCCATCCTAACGCTTTTGAAACAAAAAACACGTGAGAACGTCAAAATTGTTAAAGCGCTTCAACAGAAGATGAAAAAATAATGCGGCAAAGGGACAACCCCTCTGCCGCATTCGGTTACTTTCGACAGCCCTCTTTCCAAGCCTCGGCCGCAACCTTCCAGCGAAAACGCAAGTCGCGCTCGCGGTCGATAAACATGATGGCAAACGCGATAAACAGCAGCACGCTCGCCACCGCAATGGAGTGCAACCCCATGCGCTCAATACACCAGTTGCCCAGCACGGCGCCAAACACAAAGGTAAAGATCACGCCAAAGTACAGCGCCCCGTTTTCCAAAAAGCCGCGCTTGTGGGTGATGATGTAGTCGTCCACGTTTTGCAGCGCGTTGCGCAAGTTGCCAATGCACATGGTCGTAGCGATGCCGTGACCATGTATCTTGCGAAAGCTCTCGACTTGCATACCGCAGGCAAACGAAGTGAGGCAGTTGGCGAGCAGGTTGAAATCGCCGCCCGGGATAAAGCTCACGCCCAGCAAGATAACGGCTTCAAAAAACACCGTCACCTGGCGCCAGTGAATCACGCTGCCAAAACGCTCATGAACCAGGTCGGCAAGCATAATGCCCACGGCAAACGACACCACAGGGAAGAAGTAGCGCCCCGCCAGCGCCCAGTTGCCCTCCGAGATGCTCACGCCCACGAGCAGGATGTTACCCGTCTGCGCGTTTGCGAAAACATGGTCGCGCCCAATGTACGAATACACATCCATAAAGCCACCGGCGAGCGCCAAGATGATGCCCAGCTCAATAGACTCCGATATCTGTTTGGCACGCTGCATCGTCGTGCGTCCTCCTTGTTGACGACTCTTTCGTGCGTTGGCGGACATATAGCCGCCGTTCATACTGTAACCCATTGACAACATGGCGTGCGCGCGAGACGGGTTCTCCGACGCGCAGATACACAGTCTGGAAACAAACGGCGGGCGCGGCGCCGACACCCGCATCGACGCGCCGATCCGCCAGCTCATGTTCTCCACTAGTCTTTTTAGCCCCGTCCCAAAAAGACTGGTTACAATTACGTGCAGCATACAAACACCGGGAGGGATCGTGGCAAAAAAGCCTCAGCACGCTCAGAACAGCCAACGCGGACAGCAGGGCAAACAGGGCCAGCAGCAAAAGCGCGGCGGCAAGGCGCAGGGCTCGCGACCCACGCATGCCTCAGCAGCGCCCTCACGCCCCTGGCGTCCGGGCCGCGACAAGTTCCTCCCCGTCAGCCGCGCCGACATGGATGCGCGTGGCTGGGACCAGTGCGACTTCGTCTACATCTGCGGCGACGCCTACGTGGACCACCCCAGCTTTGGCATGGCCATCATCAGCCGCGTCCTCGACGCGCACGGCTACAAAGTGGGCATTATCTGCCAGCCCGACTGGACCGACCCCGCCAGCATCACCGTGCTCGGCGAGCCGCGCCTGGGCTTTCTCGTCAGCGCCGGCAACATGGACTCCATGGTCAACCACTATTCGGTGACCAAGCACCGCCGCCATACCGACGCCTATACCCCCGGTGGCGAGGAGGGGCACCGCCCCAATCGTGCCGTCACGGTCTACGGCAACCTCATCCGCCAGACGTTCAAGGACGCTCCCATCATCATCGGCGGCATCGAGGCAAGCCTGCGCCGCCTGGCCCACTACGACTACTGGCAGGACAAGCTCAAGCGCTCGGTACTGCTCGACTCGGGCGCCGACATCCTCATCTACGGCATGGGCGAGCATGCGATCGTCGAGATCGCCGACGCGCTCGATGCCGGACTGCCTGTCGATCAGATCACCTACATCAACGGTACCGTCTACCGCACGGGTTCGCTCGACGAGGTCTACGACTACGACCTGCTGCCCAGCTGGGACGACCTTGCCGCCGACAAGCTCAACTACGCGCGCAGCTTTAACGTGCAGCAGCAGAATATGGACCCCATCACCGGACATCGCCTGGTAGAACCCTACCCCAACAGCGTCTATGTGGTGCAGAACCCGCCGTCGGCGACGTTAACGACCGATGAGATGGACGAGGTGGCCGAGCTCCCCTACGCACGCGATTGGCATCCCGACTACGACGCGGCGGGCGGCGTACCGGCCTTTGCCGAAATCAAATTTTCCATTAGCTCCAACCGCGGCTGTTTTGGCGAGTGCTCGTTTTGCGCCCTCACCTTCCATCAGGGCCGCGTACTGCAGATGCGCAGCCACGACTCAATCATGCGCGAGGCCGAGCTGCTCACGCGCGATCCCGAGTTTAAGGGCTATATCAACGACGTGGGCGGACCGACGGCAAACTTTAGTCGCCCCGCCTGCGACAAACAGCTCAAGCACGGTGTGTGCAAGAACAAGCGCTGCCTGTGGCCGAGCGTGTGCAAGAACATGGTGGTCGACGAGAGCGGCTACACGCAGCTGCTGCGCGACCTGCGCCAGCTGCCGGGCGTCAAGAAGGTCTTCGTCCGCAGCGGCATTCGCTTTGACTACACCATGGCCGACGCCTCGGACGAGTTTTTGCGCGAGCTGCTGGAGCATCATGTCTCGGGCCAGCTGCGCGTAGCGCCCGAGCACGTGAGCGACGCGGTGCTGTCCGTGATGGGCAAGCCGAGCCGCGCCGTCTACGATGCGTTCTGCCGTAAATTTGAACGCCTGAACCGTGAATACGGACTCAAGCAGTACGTGGTGCCGTATCTGATCTCGAGCCACCCCGGCTCGACGATGAAGGAAGCTGTGGACCTTGCCGAGGCCGTGCGCGACATGGGCTACATGCCCGAGCAGGTGCAGGACTTCTACCCCACCCCGTCCACCATGTCGACCTGCATGTACTACACCGGCGTGGACCCACGCACCATGCAGCCGATCTACGTGGCACGCGACCCGCACGAGAAGGCCATGCAGCGTGCGCTCATCCAATATCGCAAGCCCGAGAACTACAAGCTCGTGCGCGAGGCGCTGGAAAAAGCCGGCCGTCGCGACCTGATCGGCTACACCAAGCATTGCCTGATTCGCCCCGTGCCGCCGCGCCCGGGCGAGACGTCTGCTGGCGGTGGGCATGGCACCGGCAAGAAGGGCGGCAAGCCGCACGGTGGTGCTGGCGGCAAGGGACCCAAAGGCAGCAAGGGGCACGGCGGCATGTCGCGTGCACAGAACACTGCCGGTCGCAATCGCGCGGCCCAGGGGCGTCAGGGCGCCAACGGAGGCGGGCGTCGCAACTAGGGCAGCGGTGCGCTCGCTGCGTCCATCCCACACGCGTGGCGCAGCGAGCGCATTGCCTCAACGAGGATGACGCCGGCGATAGCGACCGTGATTGCCACGTCGAGCGGTGTGTTCACAAACCAGAGCAACGTCATGAAATACGACCCGGCATTAAAGGCAAAGTGCAGCAGGATCGTGTAGCGGAGCTTTCCGGTCGTCACGAGCACCCAACCAAAGATGAGGCCGGCGGCACCCGCGTAGCAACCCTGTGCCCAATTCATGTGCATAAAACCGAAGATCGCCGCCTGCAGCACAATCGCCGCGGCGATACCCCACGTGCTCGGGGCCGCCCAGGGCACCATGGTGCCGTCCTGTGCGCTCGCACGACGCCGGCGCTTCCAAAGTGGGCGGCACTGCGGATTAAACGCTCGGAGCGAAAACTCAAAAATAATGCCGCGTACCAGCAGCTCTTCACAAAATGGGGCACCGAGTACCGTAGTCAGTACGGCAAGATAGCTGGTGTCGCCCATGCCAGTTTCCTCGACAAGCTCGCTGTAGTCGGCCGCGGCATCGGGCAACAGCGACAGCACGGCGTCGGTCACGTAGCCAACGACCACCTGCAGGGCCAGGCCGATCACGATAACGCAGGCGATGCGTTTCCATGCCCCACGCGCTCCCCCGCCGAGCGGATGCTCGCCCTGCCAGCGCGCCATAAACGAGCGCGGCCACAGATAACGCCACCACAGCAGCGCCATCAAAAACGATGCCGTCTGTGCGGCAGCCTGAAGCAATTGAATATCGAGGTCGTCAATCGAAAAGCCTATGAACACCGACGCGACGCCCAGAGCGGAAAACAAAACCACGCTCAGGGCAATATCTGCCGCGACAACGCCAAAACAGGCAAGCGCCCAAATCATCGCATTGAGCATGCCAACCTCCTCAAAACCCGGCACTTGGGGACAGTCATTGTTGATGAGAATCGGGCGCAGTGCCAAAAGCCCCGTTGGGCGAGATGTCGAACGGGAAGGTGCCGCAGCGATTGAACGCGGCGATAAACATGCGGATGGCGTTGGACGGCGTGGTGCCCACGAGCTGGGTTGCCGCCGCGAAGGCCGCCTTCTCCTCGGGCAAGACCTTCGCGACTACGGGGGTCATGTGTTCTGCCATGGCGCTTCCTTTTTGAAACGACGGTAGTGCGGATAGATGCGGGCCACGCGGCTGGGCGACGGGCTGTGAAGGCAACCCGATTGGCCCGCATCCGGAGTTTGTTTCTACTGCGTTGGTATTACTTGGTATTCCTAAGTATTACCCCGCAGATAGAATACCACAACCGACCCCATGGGGACGGAGGAAAACGAATCATTTTAGTTGTTGAGTCAGTATTTAGAGCGTGATGATGTCCGAGATATCGAGGGCCTGAGCATCGGCGACATCGTGCGTGGCAAGCAACAGCATACGGCCGTCGAGCAGGTCGAGCACAGTCTTGGCCGTCACATCGCGCGCGGAGGCATCCAGGCCGGTAAAGGGCTCGTCCAGAATAACGGCACCGCCCGGGCACAGCAGGGCTCGAGCGATCTCGACGCGACGGCGCTGTCCGCCCGAAAGCTCGGCCACGCGAGCATGCACATCGATTCCCGGCACCAACCGGCGCAGCAAGGCTGCGGCGCTCGACGCACCCACGCGCGCATCGGCACACACCAGCACGTTATCCAGCGCCGAGGCGGACTCGACCAAGCGTGCATCCTGAAACACCATCGAGCACGGCGCGCACTCCCCCGCTGCCAACAAAAGCAGCGTCGACTTGCCCACACCCGAGGCGCCCATCACACAGATACGCCCACCCGCGGGCACGTTGAGCACCAGGCCGTCCAGCGCCGGCACCCAGGGCGCGCGATCGCCCACGGCAAGCGCAAGCTCCACTGCAGCGCCATCGCTCGCAGCCCCCGCACGCCCGCGAGCGCCGCGCCCATGCACCCGCACTGCCGCGCGCCACGCCACGGGCCCCGAAACCCGCAGCAGCCACACCAGCACGCGCTCACACGCCCACGAGGCGGCAACGACCAGCACAGTCCAAGCCAGCAGGTCGGCCGTCTCAATCAAAAGCTTCGCCTGATAGATGCGCTCACCCACGGTACCCACCGCCATGCCGATCAGCTCGGCTGCCACACCGGCCTTCCAGCTCATGCCGATCACGGCACGGGCGCACGAAAGCACAAACGGCAGGACCTCGCGCCAGGTATGGGCGCAAAACAGTCGCCAGCCTCGCACGCCATGCAGGCGGAACATCTGCTTCAGCGGTTTATTCACCTGTGCCAAGCCCTCGGCCAGCGAAAAATACACGCCCGGCAGCGCCATCAAAAAGACTGCCGCGATGCTCACGCGCGCCGACCCCAGCCAGATAAGCAACAGGACCACCACGCAGGCAACCGGCGTCGCCTTTACAAACGACAACGCCGGAGCCACCAGGTGCGCAAACGCACGCGAACGTGACGAAATCCCGGCAAGTACGCCACCACACACCGCGGCAAGCGCCAGCCCGCCCAGTATCCGCGCGCCCGAGCCCGCCAGAATCGCCCACGTGCCGGCATCGCATATCAGGCGCAGCAGCGCCAAGGCAACAGCACCCGGCCCCGGCAAAATCAGCGGCTGCGCCACCAGCGCCGCCACCAGCATCCACGCGGCAAGCCAAAAGGCGGCGACGGCACCTACTGCCGCCACCGCCTTCATACGCTCTGTCATTTGTCGAGCAAACGCACGCACGGGCTACTCCATGTAGTAGAAATCGTCAGCCGGGAGCTTACCGCCCACGGCACTCGCGTCCGCATCGGCCAGCACCTGCAGGTACCCACCGAGCGCCGCCTTCATATCCTTGTCCGTCTGGCAGACAAGCATGCACCCGGGAATCGCTTTTTCGGCGATCTTGGCGTTGTCCACAATGCCGGCATCGACCACGGCCTGCGCCCAGTCTGCCGGCGCCGCATTGACAGCCTTAACGCTCGCCGCATGGCAGCTCAAGAACTCCGCCACGGCATCGGGATGTTCCTCGGCAAACGCGCGGCGCACCACGGTCACGCCCGTCAGCAGACGCGAGCCCGTGTCACCCGCCAGCTCGTCCCACACATCGGTCAGACTCACCGGCGCCGATAGCTTGCCCTCGCTCTTTGCGATGGCAGCGGTCTTGAACGGCTCGGGCAGCACGCCCACGGCAGACGGGTCGGCAAGCAGGGCCGACAGCACCTCGGTGGGCTCGCTCTTAAACTCGAGCGTCACCTGGCCGGTCAGGCCCGCGCGCTCCAGCAGGTAGTTCATGACGTACTCCGGCGTGGTGCCCTTGCCCGTCATATAGACGGTATGGCCCGCCAGATCGCCAAACGAGGCCACACTCGCATCGCCTGTCACCACATTCAGCACGCCCAGCGTGTTGATGTCGATGACCTGCACCGCGCCCTCGGTCTTGTTGTAGAGCACGCTCGCCACGTTGGCGGGCACCAGGGCAATGTCGATATCGCCCTGAATGACCTTGGGCACAATCTCGTCGGCGGCAGTGTTGATCGCAAAGTCGAACTCGTTGTCCGTCTCGCCGTTTGCGGCCTGGTCCATAAACTGCACCAGGCCAATCGAGGTCGGCCCCTTGAGCGAGGCGACGTGCACCTCGACCGACTCTGCAGCAGAACTGCCCGCAGCAGACCCGGCAGCCGAGCCCGCGGCGGACCCGGCACCGGCAGCCCCGCCGCCACAGCCCGCGAGCGCAAGCGACAGAGCGCCCGTGACGAGCACCGAGGCAAACCCCCGGCGCGACATCTCAAAATCAAACGCGCGCATCGCTAGCACGTCCCTTCGTTAGGCATCGACCAGGCGTGATGGTCGGTATGCAGCAGCTCTTCAGCCAGCGGCGAGAGCGGCTCGCCCAAGAACTCGCGGTAGCACGCCTGGACATCGGGATTCTCGTGCGAGAAGCGAATGTCCGCAGCGGCATCCAGGCCCCACAGCACCTGACTGCGCTCGGCTGCCAGCTCGCAGCCGTCGTGGATGGGCTGACCGCCGCCGCCGACGCAGCCGCCCGGGCACGCCATGACCTCAACGAAGTCATAGCTCACGCGGCCGTCGCGAATCGCGTCGAGCAGACGAGCGGCGTTGCCCAGCCCGTGCGCCACGGCGACGCGCACCCTGGTGCCATCGATATCGGCCACGGCTTCCTTCCAGCCATCCAGGCCGCGCACGTCGGTAAAGAAGTCGGCGTCGGGGTTCTTGCCCGTCACCAGGTAATAGGCCGAGCGCACAGCAGCCTCCATCACGCCGCCCGTGGCGCCAAAGATCACACCCGCGCCCGTGCCAAAGCCCAGCGGCGTATCGAGCGGCTCCTCGGCAAGCGTGTCGACGCTCACGTGGCTCGCGCGGATCATGCGCACCATCTCGCGCACCGTCAGCGCAACGTCAACGTCGGGCGCGCCGTCCTCGCCCACCATGCTCGGCAGCGCACACTCGGCCTTTTTGGCCGTGCACGGCATAACGGACACCACAAACAGGCGCTCGGGCTCCACGCCCAGCACCTTGGCGTAGTAGGTCTTGGCGATGGCGCCGAACATCTGCTGCGGCGACTTAGACGTGGACAGGCTGTCGACAAACTCCGGATAACGCACCTTCACAAAGCGCACCCAGCCCGGGCAGCAACTCGTGAACATGGGCCAGCCGCGGCTGTCGCCCTCGCCCTTGGCGGCGGCACCCAGGTGCTCGAGCAGCTCGGAGCCCTCCTCCATGATGGTGAGGTCAGCCGAAAAATCGGTGTCGAACACATACTCAAAGCCCACACGGCGCAGCGCGCAAGCCAGGCGCTCGACGGTGGCTTCCTCGCGCGGAATGCCGAGCTCCTCGCCCCAGGCACTACGCACGGCCGGCGCGATCTGCACCAGCACGATCTTGTCGGGATCGGCGATGGCATCGAACACGGTCTCGGTATCGTCGCGCTCGCGCAGCGCACCCGTCGGGCAATGCGTGATGCACTGACCGCACGCGACGCAATCGGTCTTGCCGATCGGCGCACGCCCACGGGTGCCCACGGCGGTATGCGTGGCGCGGTTGGTCAGGTCCCAAATCCCTAGGCCCTGCACGCTCTCGCACACCTTGATGCAGCGCATGCATTTAATGCACTTGTCGTTATCGCGGATGATGGGGAAATCGAAGTCCCAGCCCTCGCGCGCCAGGTGCTGCTCGTACGGCAGATAGAAGATGCCCAGGTCGTTGGCGATGGTCTGCAGGTTGCAGTTTCCACTGCGCACGCAGCTCGTACAGCGCGAGTCGTGCTGGGACAGCAGCAGCTGCACGTTGGTGCGACGGGCCTCGCGGGCCTTGGGGCTGTTGGTGTGGACTACCATGCCGTCGAGCACGTAGTTGTTGCAGGCGGCGACCAGCTGGTCGCAGCCCTCGACCTCGACCACGCACACGCGGCAACCGCCGATCTCGTTTAGATCGCGCAGGTAGCACAGGGTGGGAATCTGGATGCCGACGGACTTGGCCGCGTCCAGGATCGTGGTGTGCTCGGGCACCACAACCTCGCAATTATCGATCGTGAGCTTGACCATGTTGAGTGCTCCGCTTTCGGTGTTGTCGCTGACAGTGGTTTTGCTGGGCTCTACCATTCCAGGTTCCTCCCTCCGCGGAACGCGCCAAAGCCAAAGTGGTCGCAACGCAGGCAGCGGCTCGCTTCCTGGCGCGCCTCCTCCTCGGTAAGGCCCTGCTCGACCAGATTCCAATCGTGGATGCGCTCGCCGGCCTCGCGCTCGCCCAGCTCGCAGCGGCCGCACTCGTGCTTGCCCTTAAACTGCACGGTCGGCAGCTCCACGTCGAGCTTGATCTTGTGGTCAAAGCCCAGGTAGCGGTCGATATTTGCCGAAGCCACGCGGCCGGCGTTGATGGCGCGGATAACGGTGGCGGGACCGGTCTGGCAGTCGCCACCGCTAAAGAGACCTTCGAAGTTGGGCACGGCGCCGTCCGAATCGGTGACCACGCAGCCCCACTTGCAGGCGATGCCCATGTCCTCAAACGGCTTGGAATCGATGTCCTGGCCAATGGCAACGAACACGCGCTCGCAGGGGATGACGCGCTCGGGCGTGGCGGCGGCACGCGGGGCCGGACGACCGCGACGGGGCTCGCCGATGATCTGCGGCTGCACGCGCAGGCCGTTCACGCGACCGTCCTCGCCCGTCTCGATAGCGAGCGGTGCGGTGAGCTCCAGCACCTCGCAGCCCTCGGCCTGGGCGCCGGCAATCTCGGCGTCCTGGGCCGTCATATCGCAGATGCGGCGGCGGTAGACGATGCTCACCTTTTCGGCACCGCAGCGCACGGCAGAGCGCGCCACGTCCATGGCCACGTTGCCGCCGCCGATGACGCACACGCGCTGCCCGCTCAGGTCGGGCAGCTCGTCGTCGCCAATGGCACGCAGCATCTTGACGGCCGACTCCACACCGGGAGCCTCTTCGCCCGGAAGACCGAGCTTCTTGTCACTGTGGGCACCAATGGCCAGGTAGACGGCATCGAACTCGTCGCGCAGGCGGGCAAGCTCCTCGCCGTTGACGGAGTGGTCGAGCTCAACGTCGATACCGGCGCTCAAGATCCAGTCGATCTCGGCCTGCAGACGCTCGCGCGGCAGGCGGTAGCTGGGGATGCCGTAGCGCAGCATGCCGCCCAGGTGGTGGCGCTGCTCAAAGATGGTCACCTTGTGGCCCATCACGGCCAGGTAGTAGGCACAGGAAAGGCCGGCCGGGCCGCCGCCAATCACGGCGACGCGCTTACCGGTGTTGTCCACTACATGCGGCTTATGGTCGTTGAGGTCGCTATGCTCGACGGCAAAACGCTTGAGGGCGAGGATGTTCATGGGGTCATCGACCATGCCACGGCGGCAGTGCATCTCGCAGGGATGCTCGCACACCAAGCCGCAAACGAGCGGCAGAGGATTGTTCTTGCGGATGACCTTGACGGCATCGGCATAGCGGCCGGCCTCGACGAGCGAAATGTACCCGGGAATATCGACGTGCGCCGGGCAGCCCGAGACGCACGGGACGCGGGCCTCGCGGTCAAAGCCACAGGAGTGTTCGCGGATGTGGTGCTCAAAGTCGTCGCGGAAACCGCGGATAGCCGTAAGCGCCATGGCGCCGGCCTCGTAACCGATGGCGCAGTCGCTCGAAAGATAGATGGTGCGGGCGGTGCGCTCGATCAAATTGAGCGTGGACTCATCGGCGCGCCCTTCGAGCACATCGGCGAGCAGGTCGCTCAGCGCGCTCAGGCCCACGCGGCAGGGCGTGCACTTGCCGCAGCTCTGGGTGGAGCACAGGTTGACGAGTGCCGCCGTAAACTCAACGGGACACGGGGCGAGCGAGCTCACCGCCAAACGACGTCCGAGCGCATCGTGCAGGTCGTCCATAACGGCCTGAGCGTGGCTGCGTTCCATTACGTGCAGTCGAGCCATAAGATCCCCTCTCGCATGGCAGCCCGGAGGCGAGGCCGGGCGAAGTTGCTACACGCACAACACTGACCTAAAAAGTTGTTAGGTCCCCACGCAGTTCGGCAGGCGGTATGAAATGTCGTCCTTAGCGGTGAAAACGAACATTACCCCAGATAAATGCCATATTTGATAAAACGCGTTACCAAATGACAATGCCCCGTCCACGCAATCACGTGGACGGGGCATTGCTCCGGGTATGCGGTCAGCGACCCTGTTGCTTTTACTTAAGCTCGGGCCAGAAGTCCTTGTTGGCCTCGATCATGTCGTCGAGAACCTCCTTGGCGACCTTCATCGAAGGCACGGTCTTGTTCAGCGTAAAGGCCTTGAGCGCCTTCTCGTAAGAACCCTCGATCGTAGCCTCGACCACGAGCTTCTCGGAGTTCAGCTGCTGCATCATGAGGCCCTGCTGGAACAGAGGAATGTTGTCGCGGCTGATGACCTCGGGGCCGTTCTTGCCAATGTAGGCAGGCAGCTCGACCATGGCATCGTAGGGCATGTTGGGGATAGCGCCCTTGTTCTCGCAGATGACCAGGAAGCGCTGCTTGGTGTCGTTCTTCAGAGCGATAGCCAGGTCGGCAATCCAGTCGCCGTGGCTGCCCGCATAAAACGTGCTCTCGTCGATCTCGCCCGTCTTCTCGTAGTGATCGATGCCGTCGAAGAGGTTCTTCTCACGCGTCTCCTCAACCTCGTTAGCACGGGTGCGCTCGGGGTTGGAATGCTCGACGAACTCCTTCTGCTGCAGGTAGTAGTTCAGATACGTGTTGGGCAGGTACTCCGGGAAGCACTCCATGATCTCGTACTCGCCCTTCCAGACGTAGTACCAGCTGCCCTTGGTGTGGCGGTTCTGCTCGGGGTGCTCGTCAGTAGCCTCCTCGGGCTTCTTTGCCATGAGCGAGCCCATGCCCTTGAGGTAGGAATCGGGCAGCAGAATCTCATGCTCCTTGATGTACTCGCGCAGCTGCGGGAGCACCTCCTCGCCCTTGTGGCGAATCGAGGTGAACCAACCAAAGTGGTTGAGGCCAAAGTAATCGTACTCGACATCCTTCTTGTCGATATCGAGTGCGGCGCAAACCACGTCGATGATCGCGATCGGCATGTCGCAGATGTTGATGATGCGAGCGTTGGGACGCAGCACGCGGCAGCCCTCGGACACGATGGCGGCAGGGTTGGAGTAGTTGAGAATCCAGTAGTCCTTCTTGGCGTACTTCTCGACGTCATCGATCAGCTCGACCATGGGGAAGATGGTGCGCATGCCGTAGGCAAGGCCGCCGCAACCGCAAGTCTCCTGACCCACGCAACCGTGGCGCAGCGGAATCTTCTCGTCCTGCTCGCGCATGGCATAGCCGCCCACGCGCATCTGGGCAAACACGAAGCTCGCGTCGGTAAAAGCCGTCTTCTTGTCGGTGGTCACCGTGAGCTTGATGTCCAGGCCGAGGTCCTCGTGCAGAATCCAGTCCACGAGCACGCCGATCTTGCGCTGGCGCTCCTCGTTGATGTCGTACAGGCGAATCTCGTCAACGTCGAGCTCGTCCTTGCGCAGGGCGATGGACTTGACGATGCCGGGGGTAAAGGTGGATCCGCCACCACACAGAGTAATGATCATTGTTTACTGCTCCTTCTCAATTGCGTTTTCGACCTTGTCGCGCATCTCGGCAACCTTCATGCCAAAGATGATCTGGATATTATTGCCGTTGCGGTTGATGCCGCTGTTGGGCACGTGGTTGATGAGGTCCTCATCGATGAGGTCCGGGTTCTTAACGTTCACGCGGAGACGCGTAAAGCAGTTCTCGAGCTCCTCGATGTTGTCCTTGCCGCCAAGACCTGCGACCAGGTCGGCAATGCCCGCATCGACGCCCTCTGCGGGAGCCGCGGCAACAGCGCCCTGCTTCACCGCAACAGACGCGGCAGCTTCGCCCTCGGCAACGGACTCGGCGAGCTCGGAGTCCTTCTCGCGACCAGGCGTGTGAAGGTTGAGCTTCTTGATAAGGAAGGTGAAGAGGAAGAAGTACAGCGCGGCGTTGACGACTCCGAGCACCAGCATCATCGGCCAGTTGGTCTTATCGACACCAAGAACCAGGTTGGAAACCACGATGTTGATGATGCCGCCTGCAGTCGAAGCGGGCACGGAGAGGACCTTGAGCAGGACCAGGAAGATACCGGAAAGAACCGAGTGAACGACAAAGAGCACGGGGGCGGCAAAGACAAAGAGGAAGTCCATGGGCTCGGTCACGCAGGAGAGCACGGCGGTGATGATCAGCGGGATGATAACGGCCTTGGTCTTATCCTTGTTCCCCTTGTAAGCGGTGAAGATAAAGGCGAGACCGATACCGATGTAAGGCCACAGGTTGTTGAAGGTGTAGCTGTTGAAATACGTGCTATCGGAGAAGGGCTGGCCCGTCATTGCCATCTCGGCGACACGGATGGGATAGGCGCCGGCGATAACCTGATCGCCCAGCGTCAGGGTGCCACCCACATCGGAGAACTGGAACGGGGTGTAGATGAGGTGGTGCAGACCGGTGGGAACGAGCAGCTTGTTGAGCATGCCGTAGATGAACAGACCGATGTTGCCCGACTCCTTAATGATGCCGGCAACGGAGGAGATGGCACCCTGAACCGGAGGCCAAACGATGCAGAAGCCAGCGCCCATGATCCAGGAGATGATGATCATGATCAGGAACGGGAAGCGAACGCCCGAGAACATCGAAAGGGCAATGGGGAACTGCTTGTTCGAGTACTTGTTGAACACAGCACCGGTGATGCAACCAAGAATGATGCCGCCAAACACGCCGGTATCGAGCACCTGAATGCCCATAACGGTGCTCTGGCCGGTTCCGGTAAGGCCGAGCATGCCGCTCGCTTCGGCAAGAGAGCCGGTGGCGTTGAGCACGATGTTGTTAGCCTGCAGGAACAGGAAGAACGACATCAGGGCGATAAGCGAAGCATGGCCCTTGTTCTTCTTTGCCATGGCGCCGGCGATGCCCACGCAGAACAGAATCGAGAGGTTGTTGATGATAAACATCAGCGACTGATAGACAACGGCGCCCACAAGCTGGAACGGACCGGAGCCCAGCACGGGAATCATGGCGCAGATGGTCTTGTTGGTCAGAATAATGCCCACGATGAGCAGAATGCCGGCAACCGAGAGATACATCATCGGCTGGACGATTGACTTCGCGAACACCTCCAACGGCGCTTTGAAATTGAACTTCTTTTTTGCGGTCATAGCGGTACTCCCCTTCCTTTTCCGCAAATTGAGACAGATGTGCCCTGGACAAGGCCATAAGCCCTGCCTTATATCAATCGATGTGTGGGCACGTTATGCCTAGAGACCAGGTTCTCCAAGCAGGTTAACAATGTGGTACGCGAGATAACTCTTCTCGGCATTGGTAACGACAACGTTATAGGTAGACGACAAGTGGGCGGCTATGGCGTCCGCGCACGAGAATGCGCACGGATACGCCGTTTCATCGATTCGGAACAGCGCGTCGCCATTGATTTGCCCGGCCGCGGGATCGAGCGCTCGCTGTGCGAAAAACTGCAGGTGACGAACGAAACGCTCATAGGGCAGCGAAGTGCTATCGAGGGTCGTAGCATAGCGCTCGGAAACAATCGCGAGCACGTCGCGAACAAGCTGGACCGAGATGATGAGACGGTCGGAGCGTTGCGGCATGGTGGCGTTGACGATATGCAGCGTAATAAAACCCTGCTCTTCTTCGCTCATCTGGATGCCCATATACTCCTTGACAATCTGCAGCGCACGGCCCGCAAGCGCATACTCCTTGCGATAGAACTGCTGGATCTCGAGCAGCAACGGATTCTCACAGGAGACGCCCTTGCGCTCGCGCTCCAAAGCAAGGCCGATATGGTCTGCGAGAGCAATGAGGATCTTGTCGTTGATATCAACATTGAGCTCTCGACGGAGCATCTGAACAATGTCCTCGGCAATCACGAGGTTGACGGTGGGAATGGACTCCAAAAGATGTGCCAAGCGGTCAATCGTACGCGAATCCTGAGAAGTGCCCTCCTGCAGCGCATAGGTCTTTTCGACCGATGCTTCATCGATAGCGTCGCCGGCATGACGGCCAAAGCAGAGGCCTCGACCGATGACAATGAGCTCGGAGCCATCGTCCGAAGTGACCATTGCGACGTTATTGTTGAAAACTCGCTTGATAACCACGGTACCCACCACAAGAATTTACTCGGAAAGCCAGACGACAGGCTCTTTAACAGCAACAGGGCCGGAAGCGTGCTCACGAAGAGTCGAGTTCTCCGAACGCTCGCACACGATAACGAAGACCGTGGGATCGAAGCCGGCGGCGCGGACCGCGTCAAAATCGACCTCGACGAGGGGCTGGCCCGCGTCGACATGGTCACCCTGAGCAACAAGCGCATGGAAGCCCTTGCCCTCAAGTTTAACAGTGTCGATTCCGATATGCAGCATCACCTGAGCAGAGCTGTCGTCGGACATGATGCCCAGCGCGTGCTCAGTCGGAAACAGCGCCGCGACGGTGCCGGAAACAGGAGCGCACACCGTTCCCTCTTGGGGAACCACGGCAACGCCATCGCCCACGGCACGGCTGCTAAAAGCGGGGTCATTGGTTTTTTCTAGGTGAACAAGCTCGCCGGAAACGGGAGCGAGGATTTCGAACTCGGAAGTTGCAGTCTTCTGCTCATCCGAACCGCCCATCAGGCGAGAAAAGAAACCCATGGTGGCATGTCCCTTCATAAATATAGCCCAACCAAAATCAAGCGAATGCGTCCATAGAGACACACCCGTTCAAAGACTTTGGTTAGGCCCACGTCCGAGGGACTCGGTAACCTTCCGCATTTCTTTACGGGAGTTATTGTAGGCAACAGCAAAGCCATAGTTATCATTATGACCGGTGAACGGTATTTTTTCTTCGACAAACGGTATTTAGGCGGCACTTGGGGACGATCCTTGTTTGGTGCATTGGGAACAGGTTACTTTGCACTAAAAAGGGCCCCGAGCATAGTCTGCTCGGGGCCCTTAGTTCGCCTCGCTCTAGCGTGCGACGCGTATGTTACTTGCGCTTGCCGCCGCCGTCACCGGGGCGACGGGAGCTACCGCCGCGCTTGCCGCCACGGTTGTTGCCATAGCTGCCACGGTTATCGCGACCGCCGGCACGACCGCCACGGGAGCCGGCCTGGTTGCCGCCACGCCCGCCACGATAGCCGCCGCGGCGCTCCTCACGGGTGTCGTCGTAGTTGCGCCAGTCATCGCGACGATCGCGGCTGGCACGCGGGTCGCGACGATCGCGCGATTCATTCGAACGACCGGCGCCGCTGCGGCCACCGTTGCCACGAGCGCCCTCGCGACGCTCACCACCGCGGCCACCCTCGCGGCCTCCGCGCTCGTCAAAGCGCTTGCCGCCGCGGGACTCTCCGCCGCGGGTACCACGCTCGTCACGCGAACCACGGCCTTCGCCGCCTCGGCGCTCATCGCGCCCGCCGCGCTCGCCATCGCGACCGGAGCGACGACGGTCACCCGAGCCGCGCTTGCCGCCGTGCGAACCACGGCCCTCGTCCTCGCGCTCAACACGACGACGGCCACCACGGTCCTCGTCCTCACGACGACGGCGGTGTGCCTCGCCCTGGAACTGCTTGGCACGACGCTCGGCACGGTTGCCGCGTGGGACCTGCTCAACGGCAGCAGCACCGCCGCGCTCCTCGGCAGCCACCTCGCGAGCCACGCTCTCCACGGCCTCGTCCACGCGAGCCTGAACGCCCTCGCGCACGCGGGTCTTGCCGCCGCGCTTGGGACGGCTCGGGCGCTCGCCGTCGCCGCGGCGCTCATCGCGACCGCGGTTGGAACGACCGGCCACATCGCCGTAATCGTCGCCGTTGCGCTTGCCGTCGCGACGTGCCTGCTCGAGCTTCTTCTTGCTCTTGGACTTGCCGCGTTTGGTCTTCTTCTTCACCTTAAAGGCCGCAGGATCGCGCTCGGGGTCAACCGCGGGCGGGTTGGGGCCCACATGCAGGTCGCCGGCGTCATAAATGTCGGCCGTCTTGTCCATGAGCTTCTCGATCTCGTAGAACTCATCGACGTCCTGCTCGGTCACAAACGTAATGGCCCAGCCCAGCTCGCCGGCGCGGCCCGTGCGGCCAATGCGGTGGATGTAGTCGGTCGGCTCTGCCGGCACGTCAAAGTTCACAACGTAGCGCACGTCACTAATGTCGATGCCGCGGGCAAGCACGTCGGTCGCCACCAGCACGTCAACGGTGCCGTCGCGGAAAGCCGAAAGCGCGCGCTCGCGCTGGGCCTGGCTGCGGTTGCCGTGGATTGCGGCGGCCTTGATGCCCTTGCGCTCCAGACGACGGCAGCAGCTGTCGGCGCGGTGCTTGGTGCGCATAAAGACGATAGTGCGCTCCGGGCCCTCCTTTTTGAGGAACTCGGGCAGCAGGTTGTTCTTGGCCTCGATGGACACCGGGAACACAAACTGGTCGACGGTGTCGGCGGTCGACGTGGCAGGCGCGATCTCCACGCGGGCCGGGTCGCTCACCAGGTCGGTGATCTCGCCCACGGCCTCCTCGTCGAGGGTCGCCGAGAACAGCAGCGTCTGGCGCTCGGCCGGCGTCTCGCGCACAATTCGGCGGACGGCGGGCAAAAAGCCCATGTCGAGCATGCGGTCGGCCTCGTCCAGCACCAGCACCTTGACCTCGTCCAGGTGGCAAGCGCCCTGCTCGATTAGATCGACCAGACGGCCCGGCGTGGCGACCAGGATGTCGCAGCCGTACTTGAGCGCCGCGGTCTGGGGCTTGTAGCTCACGCCGCCCACGACGGTCACGGCAACATGGCCGGTGACGTCGGCGATCTTGCTCGCGACCTCGTCGATCTGCTGGGCAAGCTCGCGCGTGGGGGTGATGACGAGCATCACAGGGCCACGGCCGTTGCCCTCGGGCTTTTTGGCACCGCGACGACGGTTGCGGCCGCCGTGCTCACGCACGGGCTTGGGCGGAGCGATGTGCTCCAGATTGTTCATGGTCGGCAGCAAGAAGGCGGCCGTCTTGCCGGTGCCGGTCTGAGCGGCGGCAAGCAGGTCGCGGCCCTCGAGCACCACGGGGATCGAGCCAGCCTGGACAGGCGTGGGCGCCGTGTAGCCTAGGTTCTCGATGGCACGAAGCATCTCGTCCGAAAGTCCCAGCTCGTCAAAGGCAGGCAGGTTCTCGGTCGCGGACTCGACGGTCTCGGCGGCGCTGGCCTCGTCGGCAGCATCGAAGGCAGCCTGGGTCATGGCCTCACGGGTCTCGTCCAGAATCTCGGCGTCCGTGACGTCGGATACAGAATTACGCATATGTTGTTGTTCCTTATCTGCACGCGTTATGGGCACGGCATGCGGCCGCGCGAGCGTGCTTGGTAGTGCGCTAATACATACAAAAACAGGCGCGCACAGAGAGGACGTTGCTCAGCACGCTGGCGATCGCTTTGGCAGCCCTATCACGCGCCGTCCAGACGCAGCGGCCCTAAGCGATGGAGCAGATTCGCCGCCGGTTAGTATACCCGCGCTTCGCATGCCCCCACGTAAACCACAGATGACAGGCGGACGGGGCGGGCCTGGGCCAATTGTCTCAATCTGTAACAGTTACGAGACAAAACCGGGTCTACACGTTACAGATTGAGACGAACCCAAACCTCACAAAACAACATCTCGATCTGTAACAGCAAGGGGCCGTTTTCCCTGCTATATGTTACAGATCGAGACATTGAGCTGTGGCTCGACGAAATGTCTCGATCCGTAACAGATACCCAGCAAAACCCGGTCTAACTGTTACAGATTGAGACAAAGGACGGGGATGGTGCACCAACCCGGCAGCCGACCCCCGTATCGGGATGCCATACATTTTCATCTCCACTATACACCCCCAGGGGGTATGGGTGTATAGTATCGGCAGGTTAACAATTACAACACCGAACTACAGAAAGGAGAAGCCATGGCTCAAGATAAGTTCGACGTGGGCGGCATGACATGCGCCGCTTGCCAGGCACACGTGGACCGCGCCGTCAGCAAGCTCGACGGCGTCCAAAGCGTCGCGGTCAATCTGCTCGCCGGCTCTATGCTGGTGGACTACGACCCCGCGCAGGTCTCCCCCGACGATATCTGCACCGCCGTCGACCGCGCGGGTTACTCGGCCTCGCCCGTCGATGCGGGCACTGGCGCCGCCGGCTCAAACGGCAGCATGCAAGCCAGGTCCGGCGCCACCCATATGGAGTCGCCCACCAAAAAGTTGGAGGCCGCTGCCTCCGCCATGCGCACTCGACTCATCGTCTCGATTGTCTTTCTCATCCCGCTGTTCTACATAGGCATGGGGCACATGCTCGGCTGGCCACTGCCCAGCGTCTTCACCGACCATACCCACAGCATGACGTTGGCGCTCACCGAGCTCGTCTTGCTCATCCCCATCGTCTACGTCAACGACGCGTACTTTATCAACGGCTTCAAGTCGCTCGTGCACGGCGCGCCCACCATGGACGCTCTCATCGCCGTAGGCGCCACCGCGTCGATTGCCTGGTCGCTCTACGCCATGTTCATCATGGCAGACCAGCTGGCCACAGGTCAGGTGCACGAGGCCATGATGACGGGTATGAGCAACCTGTACTTTGAGAGCGCCGGTACGATTCTGTCGCTCGTCACCGTGGGCAAATACCTCGAGACGCGCAGCAAGTCCAAGACCGGCGGCGCTATCGAGGCGCTCATCGACTTGGCACCCAAGACCGCGACCGTCGTGACCGACGACGGCGCCGAGACCACTGTGGACGTCGACGCCATTCTACCCGGCCAGGTGCTGCGTGTGCGTCCCGGCGAGTCTATCCCTGTCGACGGCGTGGTACTCGAGGGCGCGTCGGCCGTGGACGAGAGCGCGCTCACCGGCGAGTCCATCCCCGTGGAAAAGGCCGCCGGCGACACCGTCAACGCCGCCACGGTCAACCGCACTGGCTCGTTTACCTTCCGTGCCACACGCGTGGGCGCCGACACGTCGCTTGCCAAAATCATCCAGCTCGTCGAGGACGCCAACGCCACCAAGGCGCCCATCGCCCGCATGGCCGATAAGGTCGCCGGCGTGTTTGTGCCCGTGGTGTTTGCGATCTCGGCCGTGACCTTTGCGGTGTGGATGGCTCTCAACGGCAGCATAAACGAGGCGCTCACCTCCGCCGTGGCCGTGTTGGTGATCAGCTGCCCGTGCGCACTCGGCCTTGCCACGCCCGTCGCCATTATGGTGGGCACCGGCAAGGGCGCCGAGATGGGCATTCTGTTTAAGAGCGCCGAGGCGCTGGAGAACCTGCGCAGCGTGGGCACCGTGGTGCTCGATAAGACCGGCACCGTCACCCGCGGCAAGCCTGCCGTGACCGATATCGTGGTTGCCACGCGCACTGACGGCTCGCCCGCCATGAGCGAAAAAGCGCTGCTCAAGCTGGCCGCCGCGTTGGAGCGCTCGAGCGAGCACCCGCTGGCCGAGGCGATCATGGCCGAGTGCGAGGCGCGCGGAATCGTCGCACGCATGGTCGAGGACTTTGCCGCCGTGCCCGGGCGAGGCGTTACCGCGCGCGAGGGACAAAACGTCATCGCTGCCGGCAACGTTCGTCTGATGAGCGAGCTGGGTATCACCGTGCCCGCAGGACTTGCGGAGCGATTTGCCGCCGAGGGCAAAACGCCGCTGTTCTTTGCCAAGAACGGCAAACTCGTTGGCACCATTGCCGTAGCTGACGAGGTCAAGGAGACGAGTGCCGGGGCCATTGCCGCGCTCCGCAAGCTCGGCGTCGACGTGCGCATGCTCACTGGCGACAACCGCGTGACGGCCGAAGCCATCGCCCGCCGCGTGGGACTCACCAGCGAACAGGTTATCGCCGACGTCCTGCCCGCCGACAAGGAACGCCACGTGCGCGAACTGCAGGATGCGGGCGGCAAGGTCGCCATGGTGGGCGACGGCATCAACGACTCCCCCGCCCTGGCGCGCGCCGACGTGGGTCTTGCCATCGGCACCGGCGCCGACATCGCCAAGGAGGGTGCCGACGTGGTGCTCATGCGCAGCGACCTCATGGACGTCGCCCGTGCCATCGAGCTCTCACGCGCCACGATCCGCAATATCAAACAGGACCTGTTCTGGGCGCTGTTCTACAACGGCATCGGCATTCCGCTGGCGGCGGGCGTGTTCTTCCCGCTCACCGGATGGCAGCTCTCGCCGATGTTTGGCGCCGCAGCCATGAGCCTGTCGAGTGTCTGCGTCGTAAGCAATGCTCTGCGCCTGCGAACCTTTAAGCCCAAGACGGCGCACTGATGCACCCGACCTTGCCCCTCAAACCGTCGCTCGCGTACCCAAGTACGCTTCGCTCCTCTTTCGGGGCAATCTCGGGCACCTCAGCGCACCTTTAAGATGACGCTGTTCACGACTAAACTGTCAGATAATCTCAATCGATAAGGAGTACACCCATGCGTTACACAATCAAGACTTCGGGCCTCATGTGCGGCCACTGCGACGCCACTGTCGAGACGGCACTGCTCAACGTGGCCGGCGTGACCGATGCCGACGCCGATCACGAGACCCAGACCGTCCAGGTGGAGTGCGCCGACACCGTGACCGCCGAGCAGCTCGCTGCCGCCGTCGAGGGCGCCGGCGAGAAGTTCCACGCCCTGTCCGTAACCGCCGCGTAGCAGCTGTCGCGCCAACAGACATCGCCGTCCAACCAGCCCCTCAGAAGTTGCGGTGAAATAGTTCCGGTTTAAACGCTTTAACCCTTCAATCAGGAACTATTTCACCGCAACTGAGGATGAGGTATTTGAAGGATCGACCAGAAACGAGGACCCGCCATGATGGCAGACCACAAATCGGTGACCCGCATGCTCAAGACGGCACGCGGTCAGATCGACGGCATCCTGCGGATGGTCGATGAGGACCGCTACTGCGTCGACATCTCCACGCAGCTCATGGCCACGCAGGCGCTCATCGCCCGCATCAACGCCGATGTGCTCAAGGCTCACATCGAGGGCTGCGTCGCCTCGGCCATCGAATCGGGCGACGAGGAACTCAAGGCCGCCAAGCTCGCCGAGATCGAACGCGTCATCGACAAGCTCGCCAAGTAATTGGTGCAAGGGGGACGGGTACGTTTGCACCACCTTGGTGCAGATTGACCTGTCCCCCTTGCACCAAAAGGGGTATAAAGGCGTGCAGCATATCGAACGAAAGGCAATTCGCATGAATGACTTTATGAAGGGTCGCAACGGCGCCGACGAACTCACCGTCGTGTTGGGCTTCGCAGGCATTATCATCGCGATGATCGGATCGATGGCCCGTATCCAGTGGCTCAGCTGGATCGCCATCGCCGTCATCGCCATCGGCGTACTGCGCGGCCTGTCCAAGAACGTCGACGCACGCCGCAAGGAGAACGAGGCCTTTGTCGCCGCGACCGCAAATGTCCCCGGCCTGGGCAAGTTTGTCGCCAGCTTGGGTGGCGGCGCCGCGGCTGCCAACGCCTCGCGCGCGGCCGGCACCAGCAAGGAAGACTTTGAGCGCGCCAAGCGAACGGCCAAGAAGATGTGGAAGGGCCGCAAGACCACGGCCTACCTTAAGTGCCCTAACTGCGGTCAGATGCTGTCCGTCCCCAAGGGCAAGGGCAAGATCCGCGTCACCTGCCCCAAGTGCCACGCCAAGATGGAAACGCGCTCCTAGGCATCGCGCCGTGGGGCAAATGAATCAGTAGTGTTTGTCTCAAATCTGAAGCATTTGTTCGATAAAAAAGTCGAGGCCTCGTGTTGAGACCTCGGCTTTTTGTATACGGCAACGGAACTGTCCCCTTGTCACATCTACGCCACGCCGTCGCGGGCCAGCTCCTCGGCCAGCGCTTCGGCAGGCATGGCCATAATCGCGTCGAGCTCGGCGTCCACCTCGGGAATACGCTTCACCTTGAGCTTGCGTATCAGATCGCCGCGACACATCACATGCATCGGCTCACGCAGAGCGCACAGGTCAGCGAGCGGGTTCTCGCGCGTCACCAGGATATCGGCCGCCTTGCCGCACTCGATCGTGCCGGTCTCGTCACCCAGGCCCAGTAGCTCAGCATTGACCTGCGTAGCCGTATGCAACGCAAACGTGTTGCTCACACCCACGTACTTGGCAAAATAAGCCACCTCGCGCCACATGTCGTACTGCGTCACGAACGGGCAGCTCGAATCTGTGCCAAGGCCCACCTTAACGCCAGCTTCCAGCGCCGCACGAGCACTCTCGATAATGCCCGAGCACACGATGTCGCCGTTCTTCTTTTGCGTGTCGGTCGAATGGGTCTTCTCCGGATCGAGCAACACAAACGGCAGCGCTGGGCTGATTGTGCAGGTCACGCTCGATGCGCGCCCCTCGAGCTGCGTGCCTGCGGCACCGCGATACAGGTCCAGGATCTCGGATGTCATCGGAGCGCCATGCTCGATCGTGTCGACGCCCGCTTGAAGCGCGGCCTTCACGCCCTCGGTGCTCTCGACATGGGCCATAACCGGAAGGCCGACCTCGTGCGCCGCCTTGCACGCCGCCGCGGCGACATCGACCGGCATGCGCAGCACACCCGGCTCGCCCACCTCGGTCGCGTCGAACACGCCACCCGTCACGAACAACTTGATGACGTCGGCGCCGCGCGCATACAGGTCGCGCACCTGCTCGGCTGCCTCGGCGGGAGTATTGGCCACCTGTGCGAACAGACCCGCGCCGTGGCCGCCCGGCACCGTAACGCCCGTGCCCGGCGCCACCAGGCGCGGACCCTGATACTTACCGGCGTCGATAGCGTTGCGCACGGCCAGATCGGCAAACAGCGGGTCACCCGCACCGCGCATCGTAGTCACGCCGCTTGCCAGCTGCTGCTGAGCGCTGCCCTTGAGGATATGGCGCACGACGGCGCGGCCCACGGGATTGTCGAGCTTCTTCATCAGCGCACCCGCATCGCCCGCCGAAACCGGCTTGCCCGAGCCGCACAGATGCACGTGCATATTGATGAGACCCGGCATGAGATACGCCCCTGCCAGGTCGATGACCTCGGCACCTGCAGGCGCCTGCGCCACAGCACTCGGCCCCATCCAGGTGATGATGCCACGCTCGACGACCACGGCCATATCGGGCTGCGGTTCCATATGCTCCGAGCCATCCAAGACGGTCGCATTGATAAACAACGTGGGACGATCGGCAGTCGCCATATCGAGCTCCTCCCCCTCAGAAAACTTCAACATTTGTCCATTATTACCCAGTTCGGCAGGATTGCTGCGGACATATCGGTTAACGGAGAAAGGAGGAGATGCGGGGAACGGAATGCGCCGCAGTCCCACCCCAGCGACATCCGGGAAATGTCTCGATCTGTAACAGGTGGACCGTCTTTAACCTTCCAAGTGTTACAGATCAAGATCTTTCGGCACCGCGTCCAACCTTTGTCTCAATCTGTAACAGTTGGGTCGAATTTTGGCCGTTAGATGTTACAGATTGAGATCTTTTAGCGGAAGCCAACCTTCTGTCTCGATCTGTAACAGTTGCGAGGCCGAACGGCCCCTTGTTGTTACAGATCGAGACAAACTCGGCAGGAACAACCACATCCGCGTCAGTTACACCTCAGCGCCCATACCACTGCCGCCTCCATTGCTCAGCCAAATCGGCCCACTGCGGAATGCCCGCCAGTCTCATCTTTTCAGCCAGCTTCCCCGGATTCTTGAGCTCATCAAACGTAAACCTCAGCACCTTATGTCCGAGCATCGTCAGATGAGACTCTCGCTGACGTTCTGCCACGAATGGGTCGACCGACTCCCGACCCTCGTCGTTCTGTAAGACATACTTTCCCTTTCCATCGAGCTCGCCGATGACACACGTCCCGTCCTCGAGCCGCCAAAAATAGTCGACGCGAAACACTTGGCTCGAATCTAGCGGGTCACGAAACTCCACCTGCAACTCTGGCACCGGAAAACCGTATGCAATAAAGAACGCCCGGAACCGAGACTCGCCGCCGTTTTCGGACAGCCCGTCCGCATACGACGCAATCACCTGTGCCCTGCGATACCCTCGCCTTCCCTCGCAATCGACGCGGAGGCGCTCGCACAAATCCCCACGTGATACGCCTTTCGCCCGCAGCGCAGAATCGGCAATCGCCAGGCCATACGAAAACGGCGCACGCAGCAAGCAATCCTCCACCGTGCGCCAAAACGGCGTCACCCGCACGCCGTCGACTTGTTCTAGCACACCCACCGCCCGCGGACGCAACAGCCGGCATCCTGCACTCAGCGGCACCGAACAACCTGTCTTAACAAGAAATCGCGGTCCAAGCAGATCATTCGGCACCTCCAGACCCCACAAAAGAGCCGCGTCGTAACCCCAAAACGCCCAGTCCGGATGAAACTCCGCAAGCCCTTTGATGGTACGCAGCGCTCGCTCCGCCGGCGTCAGCACAACCCAATCATGTTGCAAGCAGAACAAATACGGCTCGGGCTCCGTAATGTCATCGGTCCCCACATGACGCCGCAGCCACATGAGCTCGGCATTGTCGTGCGTCACAAACAGCACGCCTTGTTCAGCCGCCTCCGTGAGCCTGGCAAGCATCCTGTTCCGCGCCAAGGTGTTACGTGTTGCATGCCTGTGTTTGAAAACGGTATTAGACACTTTCATCACCACCACGTCAGACAAATGGGCCATCGCCGCTGTTGCCTCCGCTGACAAACGTCTCGATCTGTAACAGGTAGACCGGTTTTTGTCCCTAAACGTTACAGATCGAGACATAAAGGCAGAAGGCAAGGCAGGCGACAACCGTCCATCCCCTACTCCCATTCCTGTTCGTAGATGTTGAGCGACTTCACGTACCGCCCCTGGGCACCCATGGTGTCGCGGACCAGGCGCAAAAAGAAGCTGATGCACGAGGTGTCGAAACCGTCCTCTAGGTCCTCGGGATGCACCGCGCCCGGCCCGTCGACCGCCGTGTCGCTCAGGCGCGCGATGTCATACAGGTAGAGCTGCCCCGCCGTCAGCCAGACATCGTCGACGCACGCGAGGCGCACCGCAATCGCGCCATCGTTCCAGTGCTCCTTTTGCACGATATGTGGGTCGTAGACGTCAAAGCGACGGTCGGTGCGCGTGTCCTTCAGCACGACCATGCCAGTCGCGGGATCCTTGTCCAAAATGCCAAAGCGCGAGAAATACTGCGTGTCACGCACCTGCTTAAGTCGCCCGAGCGAAGCAGGAGAAATTGACGCCGGCGGCTCGTCCACATACAGCTCCAACAGCGTCTTGCCGTGGTAATAGGGACGCTCAAAGAGCAGCCAATCGGTAAACGCCATGTTATAGGCCATGATTTCGTTTTGAGAAGGTTCCTCGCAATAGCTGAGCCACGGGTCGACGATGATTTCGAACTGCTCGCGCGCCGGCTCCAAAAACTGAAACTTCCGCAGCATCCAAAAATGAGCCATGTCGGTAATATCGTTACCGACGGCTTCTGCCAGATGCGCTCGGTCAAAAACGTGGTCAGTCATGGCATCCTCCTCAAATCGATGGACCTCGATTTGAGCTTACGAGGAGGGTGGGCAACCGAGGCAAGCGCGGGCAAAATAGGCCTTCGACTGCAAACCAGATGCTAACCAAACACTTGACGGGACACTTGACCGAATGAGCGCACCGCAACAAAACCGCAGGTAGACAAAGACAGCCAACCCACCCTTTTGAGCCAGATGCCCGCAGCCACCACAGAAACAACAGGTGACCACAGCCCAAGAAGTCGACAAATGAACACCCGTACGTCGACAAACGAGCAAATCGCTCGCAAAGAGTGTCCCCAACGACTAGACAAAAAAGAACGTCCCCAATGACTAGTCATTGGGGACGTTCTTAAATGACTACTTTACAGCTCCAGCGCCTCGGCGACTTCGGCTGCGCAGGCCAGGGCATCGGCCATGGCACTCACCACGAGCGAGCTGCCGTTGCGGGCATCACCCGCCACATACACCGGCGCGGCATCCGCGGCGACGCCCTCCGTGCGAGCCGCGAGATGCGAGCCCTCGGCAGCCATCACCGGCAGCGGACGACCAGCGGTGGCAACAGGCACGCTCACCGCATCGAACACACCGTACTCCGGACCCGTAAAGCCGCAGGCGATGAGCACCAGCTGCGCTGGCACCTCGTGCTCGGAGCCCGCGATGCGCTCGGGCTTTCCCGCCGACCAGTCCAGATCGACCACGCGCAGACCCGCAGCCGCACCCTTCTTGTCCAGCAGCACCTCGAGTGTATCCACGGCCCAGGCACGCATCTCGCCACCCATCGCAGCGATAGCCTCCTGCTGGCCGTAATCGGTCTTCTTAACGTTGGGCCACTGCGGCCAGGGGTTGCCTACCGCACGCTTATCGGGCGCAGCCGGCAAGAACTCAAACTGGCGCACGCTGCGCGCGCCCTGACGCACCGCGGTACCCACGCAGTCGTTGCCGGTATCGCCACCGCCAATGACCACGACGTCCAGGCCGCGCGCGTCAATAGCAGGCTCACCGCCATCGAGCACCGAGACGGTCGAAGCCGTCAGGTAGTCCACGGCATACACCACGCCCGGGGCATCAATGTTCGCAGCCGAAAGCCCACGCGGAGCACGGGCGCCGGCAGCCACCACGACGGCGTCAAAGTCGTCGAGCCTGGCGGTAACCTTGGGATCGCTCACGTCGGCGCCCAGCTCGAACACAATGCCCAGCTCGCGCATGAGCGCCACGCGACGCTCGACAACGGACTTCTCGAGCTTCATGTTGGGAATGCCGTACATGAGTAGACCGCCCGGGCGATCGTCACGCTCAAACACCGTCACGCGGGCACCGCAACGCGCAAGCTCCCATGCTGCCACCAGACCAGCAGGACCGGAGCCCACCACGGCAACCGTGGGTGCGCCCTCCCCCGCCGGCTCAAAGCGGCGCGGACCGCCGTTGGCCCACTCATGGTCGCTGATCGCGCGCTCGTTGTCGTGAATCGTCGTGGGCTGGCCGTCGACCGAGCCCAGGTTGCACGCGGCCTCGCACAGCGCCGGGCACACACGGCTCGTGAACTCAGGCATGGGCGAGGTGAGCGACAGGCGCTCGGCAGCCTCATCCCAGCGGCCGCGGTACACCAGCTCGTTCCACTCGGGAATCAAGTTGTGCAGTGGGCAGCCACTCGGACGCGCCTTGCCAAAGCTCGCGCCCATCTGGCAAAACGCCACACCGCACATCATGCAGCGGCTCGCCTGGGCACGGCGTGCATCGTCGTCGAGTTCAACGTACAGCGGATCGAAATCACGGCTGCGCTCCTCCACGGGGCGAAGCTCGTGGGTCACGCGATCGATATCAAGAAAAGCACCGGGCTTACCCATGGCACTTACGCCTCCTTCTTGGTCGAAGCAACAGAGCTGGCAGCCACAGACGCAGCGCCAGCAGCACCGCCCGCCACATCAAAGCGATCGACATCCGCGGCGCTCGCGCGACCGGTCACAATGTCAAACGCCAGCTCCTCGGCCTGCGCATGCGTCTTGCCGACGGCCTCGGCGGCGGCGACAATCGCCAGCACGCGCTCGTACTCGGTCGGAATGACCTTCACAAAGTGCTTGCTCATCGTCTCAAAGCTGTAGAGCAGCTTGATGCCGCGCGGGCTCTGCGTCGCGTCCACGTGCTCCTGGATGAGCGCACGGACCTGCTCCAGCTCGCCGGCAGTCGGGGCCTTGAGCTCAACGCTCTCGTGGTTCACGCGGGCATCGAGCGTGCCGTACTGGTCAAAGACATAGGCAACGCCGCCCGTCATACCGGCAGCGAAGTTCTGTCCGACCTCGCCCAGAATGAGCGCCAGGCCGCCCGTCATGTACTCGCAGCCATGGTTGCCGCAGCCCTCGACCACCACGGTGGCACCGGAGTTGCGTACGCCAAAGCGCTGGCCTGCCAGGCCGTTAATGAAGCCGCGGCCGCTCGTAGCGCCAAAGAACGCAACGTTGCCCACGATGATGTTTTCGTCGAACTTGTAGGTCGCATGCGGGTTGGGGCGCACCGACACCTCGCCACCCGAAAGGCCCTTGCCAAAGTAATCGTTGGCGTCGCCGCACACGTTGAGCGTAATGCCGCGCGGCAGGAAGGCGCCAAAGCTCTGACCGGCCGATCCATCGCAATCGATGGTGATGGAGCCGGCGGGCAGGCCCTCGGGATGTGCCTTGGTCACCGCGTTACCCAGGATGGTGCCCACGCAACGGTTGACGTTGGCGATATCAGCGCGGAAGCGAATCGGACGCAAGTGGGCACGGGCATCGGCCGTATAGGGCACGAACAGCGTGGAGTCGAGCGTCTTGTCGAGCTCGCTGTCCGCGGCCATCTGCGGCAGGAAGTGACGGCCGTCGGCACCCGGGATATGGGCACCGAACTCGCAGGTCGCGCTCGCCAGCACGGGCGACAGATCGAGCAGGTTGGCCTTACGGTTGCCCGGGACCTCAATCTGGCGCAAGCACTCGGGATGGCCGACCATCTCGTCGACGGTGCGGAAGCCCAGGCTCGCCATGACCTCGCGCAGTTGCTCGGCAACAAAGAGCATAAAGTGCTCGACGTGCTCGGGCTTGCCGCGGAAGCCGCGACGCAGGCGGCAGTTTTGCGTAGCGATGCCGGCCGGGCAGGTATCCTGCTGGCAGTCGCGCTGCATGAGGCAGCCCATGGAGATGAGCGGCATAGTCGCAAAGCCAAACTCCTCGGCGCCCAGCAGGCAGGCGACGGCAACATCGGTGCCGTCCATGAGCTTGCCGTCGGCCTCGAGCACCACGCGCGAGCGCAGGCCGTTTTGCAGCAGCGTCTGTTGAGCCTCGGCAAGACCGAGCTCCAGCGGCAGACCGGCGTGCCAGATAGAGTCGCGCGCAGCGGCACCCGAGCCGCCGTTGTGGCCACTGATCAAGATCTTGTCGGCAGCACCCTTGGCCACACCGGTGGCGATGGTGCCGACACCGGCCTCGCTGACCAGCTTGACCGACACGCGCGCGCCGGGGTTGGCGTTCTTAAGGTCAAAGATCAGCTCGGCCAGGTCTTCGATGGAGTAGATGTCGTGATGCGGCGGAGGCGAGATCAGGCCGATGCCGGGCGTGGACTGACGAACCTCGGCGATCCAGGGGTAGACCTTCTTGCCAGGCAGGTGACCGCCCTCGCCGGGCTTGGCTCCCTGGGCCATCTTGATCTGGATCTCGAAGGCGCTGCACAGGTAGCGGCTCGTCACGCCAAAGCGCGCGCTTGCCACCTGCTTGATCGCGGAGTTCTTGGAGTCGCCGTTGGCCAGCGGGGTCTCGCGACGCGGATCCTCACCGCCCTCGCCGGAGTTGGAACGGCCGTGCAGGCGATTCATAGCGATGGCCATGCACTCGTGCGCCTCTTTGCTGATGGAGCCATACGACATGGCGCCGGTGTTAAAGCGGCGGACGATGTTGAGCGCGGGCTCGACCTCGTCGAGCGGCACCGGGGTGCGACCGCTGTCGTCAAAGTCCAGCAGGTCGCGCAGTCGCACGGCGCGGCCGGTGCGGTGCAGGCGGGCGCTGTACTCCTTAAAGGTGTCGTAGCTGTCCTCGCGGCAGGCGGTCTGCAGCAGGTAGACGGTCTGCGGATCGATCAGGTGATCCTCGCCGCCGAGCGGGCGCCACTTGGTCAGGCCCAGCGTGGGCAGCTGCTCAGGTGCCGGGCTCTTAAGGATGGCGAGCGCGGCGTCGTAGCGCTCGTTCTGCTCGCGCTCGACGTCCTCGACACCCATACCTCCCACGCGGCTCACCGTGCCGGCAAAGTACTCGTTAACGAACTCGGTGGTAAAGCCCACGGCCTCGAAGATCTGCGCGGAGTGGTAGCTCTGCACCGTGGAGATGCCCATCTTGGACATGATGGAGACGATGCCGGCGGTCGCTGCCTTGTTGTAGTTGTCGATGCCCTGCTCGGCCGTCACGTCCAGGTCGCCGCGTGCCGCCAGATCGCGGATGCACGCATGCGCGTTGTACGGGTAGATGCCGCTCGCGGAGTAGCCCACCAGCGCCGCGAAGTCGTGCGGGGACACGGCGTCGCCGCACTCCACCACGATGTCGGCAAAGGTGCGCACGCCGGCGCGAATCAGGTGATTGTGAACGCAGCCCACGGCGAGCAGCGACGGCACGGGCACCTCGCCCGTGGTAGCGCGGTCGCTCAGCACCACGATGTTCACGCCATCGCGAACTGTGGCCTCGACGTCCTCGGCAAGCTGCTTGAGTGCGGCCTGCAGCGCGCCCTCGCCCGCGTCGCGGCGATACACGGCACGGAAGCGGCGGGTCTTAAAGCCCACGCGGTCGATGGCGCAAATGCGGTCGAACTCCTCCTCGCTCAACAGCGGACGCTCCAGGCGCACCAGCTGGCAGGCCGTACGGGAGTCCTCGAGCAGGTTGCCGTGGTTGCCCAGGTAGAGCGTGGTCGAGGTGACCATGTGCTCGCGCAGGGCATCGATCGGCGGGTTCGTGACCTGGGCGAACAGCTGATAGAAATAGTCAAAGAACGAGCGCGTCTTCTTGGACAGGCAGGCCAGCGGTGCGTCGATGCCCATCGAGGCGAGCGGCGCCTTGCCCTGCTGGGCCATGGGGCGCACGACCTCGTCGACATCATCCCAGTGGTAGCCGAGCTTGGCCATACGCACGGCGGCGGGCACCTCGGCGTCCTCGGCGGGCGTTGCCGCGGCAGGCCTATCGAGCGCATCGACGGTCAGCGTCTCCTCGGCAATCCAATCACGGTAGGGCTTTTCCTTGGCGTAACGGGCGCGCAACTCGTCGTTGTAGATCACGCGGCCGCGGGCAAAGTCGACCTCGAGCATCTGGCCCGGTCCCAGGCAGCCGCTCGTCAGGATGTTCTCAGGGCGCACCTCGATGGTGCCCACCTCGCTCGCCAGCATAAAGCGGCCGTCGCGCGTCACGTAGTAGCGGGCCGGGCGCAGGCCGTTACGGTCGAGGGCGGCGCCCAGGGTACGGCCATCGGTAAAGGCGATAGCGGCAGGACCGTCCCACGGCTCCATGAGCATGGACTGGTAGGCGTCGTAGGCGCGGCGCTCCTCACTCAGACTGTCGTTGTGGTCCCACGGCTCGGGCAGCAACATGGACGCGGCACGCGTAAGCGGGCGACCGTTCATGACCAAAAACTCAAGCACGTTGTCCAGAATCGCGGAATCGGAGCCCTCGCGGTTGATGATGGGCATCACGCGCTCAAGATCGTGCTGCAGCACGGGGCTGTACAGGTTGGGCTCGCGGGCGCGGATCCAGTTGACGTTGCCCTTGAGGGTGTTGATCTCGCCGTTATGGATGATAAAGCGGTTGGGGTGCGCGCGCTCCCAGCTGGGCGTGGTGTTGGTGGAGTAGCGCGAGTGGACGAGCGCCACGGCCGTCTTGACGGCGGCGTCGTTGAGGTCGATGAAGAAGCGTCGCATCTGCGTGGCGACCAGCATGCCCTTGTACACGATGGTGCGCGAGCTCATAGAGCACACGTAGAAGATCTTGTCGCGCAGGGCAAACTCGGCGTCGGCCTTCTTTTCGATGGTGCGGCGGCACACGTACAGGCGACGCTCAAAGGCATCGCCGGCGGGCGTGTCGTCGGGGCGGCCCAGGAAAGCCTGCAAGATGGTGGGCATGCAAGCGCGGGCCGTCTCGCCCAGGTCGTGCGGGTCGACCGGCACCTCGCGCCAAAAGAGCAGCGGCACGCCGGCCTCGGCGCAGCCCTCCTCAAACACGCGACGAGCATCTTCTACGCCCTTGTCGTCCTGTGGGAAGAACAGCATGGCCACGCCATAGTCGCCCTCTGCCGGCAGAATCTGGCCGCACTTTTGGGCCTCTTTACGGAAAAAGTGATGCGGAACCTGGAACAAGATGCCAGCGCCGTCGCCGGTGTTCTTCTCGAGTCCCGTGCCGCCGCGGTGCTCCAAGTTGACCAGAATGGACAGCGCGTCGTCCAGAATCTGGTGATGGCGCTCGCCGTTGATATCGGCAAGCGCGCCGATGCCACATGCATCGTGGTCGAATTCGGGGCGATAAAGGCCCTGCTGCTGAGCGGAATCTGCCTGCATCGCGATCCTTCCCTAGATATTTAGACAGTCAGTTGAATAGGCATAGTAGGAGCATCGGGGCATCGTTGTGTTTCCCGCCCGTTTCGAAACAATCGCGTAACGCACACCGGCCATCAACGCCTTGCTATCAAACGTGTACGTCGGCCTCCAAACATGTCGAAATTTGACATCTTTGGAGGCCGACGTACACGTTTTAGTGCGGGAACGGTCAGCGCGCATGCACTGACTCCATTGCACCAGTCCCTTGTTAGATAACATTTTTGTTAGTCTTGGTTAACTTTTAAGCCTAAAACGGGTATCCTTTGCGGCGTCAAGCAAACGGCACGCACACCGTGCCAAATCAAGGAGGCCCCTATGGCACACCAAGCAGACCAGCAGACGATGCAACTCGTCCTTATCCGTCACGGAGAATCCGAGTGGAACAAACTCAACCTGTTCACCGGCTGGACCGATGTCGAGCTCACCGACACGGGCCGCGAAGAGGCGGCGGCAGGCGGCCGCGCCCTCAAAGAGGCGGGTTTCGACTTTGACATCTGCTACACCTCGCGCCTCAAGCGCGCGATCCACACCCTCAACATCGTGCTCGGCCAAATGGATCGCGAGTGGCTGCCCGTCATCAAATCCTGGAAGCTCAATGAGCGTCACTACGGCGCGCTGCAGGGTCTCAACAAAGCCGATGCCGCAGCAGAGCACGGCGATGAGCAGGTGCTCATCTGGCGCCGCTCCTTCGATGTCTGTCCGCCGGCACTCGAGCCGGGCGACGCTCGCGACCCCCACACCCAGGAGCAATACCGCGACATCGCACCCGACCAGCTGCCCTACACCGAGTGCCTCAAGGACACGATCGCCCGCGCCTGGCCCTATTTTGAGGACGAGATTCGCCCCCAGATGCTCGCCGGCAAACGCGTGCTCATCGCCGCGCACGGCAACTCCCTGCGCTCGCTCGTCATGAAGTTCGAGCATCTCACGCCCGAGGAAATCCTCAAGGTCAACATCCCCACCGGTGTGCCGCTCGTCTACACCTTCGACACCGATTTCAACGTCCTCGACAAGCGCTACATCGGTGACCCGGCAACCATCGCCGCCAAGATCGACGCCGTCGCCAATCAGGGCAAGGCGCACAAGTAGCCCCATCTCAAGCTCAACGCGCGGCGCCGTACGACCCCTTTGCGACGCCGCGCCGTCCGCACGCAGGAGCCGACCATGCTCAACCATCTCAAACAACACTATGGTTCGCGCCGTACCGGAGGCCATGGCGGCCTGGACATCGCCCGGCACATCGGTCCCGGGCTGCTCGTCACCGTCGGCTTTATCGATCCGGGCAACTGGGCCTCCAACATGGCCGCGGGCTCGCAGTTTGGCTACGCGCTGCTGTGGATCGTCACGCTGTCCACGATCATGCTCATCGCGCTGCAGCACAACGCGGCGCACCTGGGCATCGCCACGGGCGCCTGCCTTGCCGAGGCCACGACCCGCCATCTCCCCCGCCCCGTCGGACGCGCCGTGCTCGCCAGTGCATATCTCGCGACCGTCGCCACCGCCATGGCCGAGGTCCTGGGCGGTGCGATCGCGCTCCAGATGCTCTTTGGGCTACCCGTGCGCGCCGGCTGCGTCATCGTATCGGCGGCATCGATGGCGATGCTCATGACGAGCTCCTACAAACGTGCCGAGCGCTGGATTATCGCCTTCGTTGGCATAGTGGGCCTGTCGTTTTTGGCCGAGCTCGCGCTGGTCAAAGTCGACTGGCCGCAAGCCGCCACAGGCTGGATCACGCCCAGCATGCCCACCGACTCGGCCGCCATCGTCGTCAGCGTACTGGGGGCGGTCGTTATGCCCCACAACCTCTTCCTGCACTCCGAGGTCATCCAATCCATGCACTTCGAAGGCCAAGGCGAGCAGGTTATCGAAGAACGTTTGCGCTACGAGCTCTTCGACACGCTCTTTTCGATGGGCGTGGGCTGGGCAATCAACTCGGCCATGGTCATCCTGGCCGCGACGACCTTCTTTGCGCATGGCATTGTCGTAGACGACCTCGCCGTCGCAGCGGCCACGCTCTCCCCCATCTTGGGCCCGGCGAGCTCGACCATCTTTGCGGTAGCGCTGCTGTTCGCGGGACTATCGAGCAGCGTGACAGCGGGCTTGGCGGCGGGAACCATCACCGCGGGCATGTTCGACGAGGAATACGACATCCACGACCGACATTCCTCGGTCGGGGTGGCGGCCTGTTTCGCCGGCGCAGTGGCGGCGTGCCTGGTCGTCCCAAATCCTTTTGAGGGTCTCATTTGGAGCCAGGCACTGCTGTCGCTTCAGCTGCCGATTACGGTCTTTGTGCTCATACGGCTCACCAGCTCACGCCGCGTCATGGGCAAATACGCCAACTCGCGCCCACTCAATGCGCTGCTCGTAGGGATCGGTATCATCGTGACGACTCTCGATGTCGTGTTGCTGACAGGGATGTAATGGGGCGGGGCACCTACTCAGACAAACGTCTCGATCTGTAACATCTAGACCCGCTTTTGATGTCTAGATGTTACAGATCGAGATTATTCCGAGGGACAGCTCCGTTTGTCTCGATCTGTAACAGATAGAGGGGTTTTACGTGTCTAGATGTTACAGATCGAGATCTTCTGCCGGACGGTTTTGGTTTGTCTCGATATGTAACAAGTGGGCCCAATTTCCACTTCTAGATGTTACAGATCGAGACATTTCTTCAGCTCCAACCTTTTGTCTCAATCTGTAACAGACAGACCCGTTTTGAGCCGTCAGATGTTACAGATTGAGACAAACGGTCGGCCGGACTCACAACAGACAGGATCGGCCAACAGCAACCGTGATCCCTTGGGGGCGGAGGAAAAGGGCCCCAGCCGGGATGACCGACCGAGGCCCTTGGACAGAGCTATGTTCGGCTTTCGCCGTGTGCCTGCGAGTTACTCCTCGACGAGCTCAAACTGATCGGGACCGACGCCGCACACCGGGCACACATAATCCTCGGGCAGCTCGGGCGTATCGACCTCAACCTCGTAACCGCAAACGACGCACACGAACTTATACGTCTTCTTCTCCTCAGCCATGATGTTCTCCTCTCGAACGCGACTGGTGATGTACTTCATTTATCAGTATAGATTCTCAATAATATAATGCAAGTGTTTTTAAAACATTTCTAGCCTTGATACGAGGACGCCTTCGGAGGCGTCTTGCCCTTCAGGACCTTATGGTAGTAATCGTAGGTGAGCGGCGTCTCGTCACTCAAGCGCTCGGCATCCTCGACCTCGCCGATAAACAGTAGATGCGTGCCCACATCCACGGTATCGATCAAACGGCAGCTAAACAGCGCCGCCGCGTGCTCGGGCACATAGGGCATGCCCAGAGCCGTCTCGCGGGTCTCGTACTTAGCAAACTTGTCATAATCGCTGCTGCTGCGGAACCCAAAGTTACCGATGTAGAGCATATCGGCCGTCTGATCGATCACGGTCAGCGCGAACGCTTTGGCCGATGCGATGACGCCCGAGGTGACGTTGTCCTTGTTCACGGCAACCGAAATGCGCGGCGGCATGGACGTCACCTGCACCGCCGTGTTGATAACGCAGCCGGCGCGCAGCCCGTCTGCCGCGGCACTCACCACGTACAGACCGCTCGGCATGGTAAAGAACGCAGTTTTGTCCATAACGATCACTCCCCCAACCCGGGTTGGAACCTCATGGTTGTATGTACCCACAAAAAAGGCGGCGCCCATAGCAGACACCACCTTTGAGACATATGTGTCAAAACAGTAAGCAAGATGAGACGCCCACAGTTGCGGTGAAATAGGGACTGAATAGCTCCTCAAACAGGCAAAACAGTCCGTATTCCACCGCAACTTACACAGAGCGCCTAGCGATTACGCTCCTTAAGTGCGCGGTCAATCTCGCGTTGGACATCACGCTTGGCCATGTCCTCGCGCTTGTCGTAGAGCTTCTTGCCGCGGCCTAGGCCCAGCAGCAGCTTTACGCGGCCGTCGGTATTAAAGTAGAGCTCCAACGGAACCAGCGCATAACCACGGTTGCGAAGTTTGCCGTCAAGAAAGTCGATCTCCTTGCGGTGCAGCAGCAGACGGCGCCGACGGTCGGGATCGCGATTCCACACGCCACCATGGCTATAAGGGTGGATATGCAGGCCCACGAGCCAGCACTCCCCGCCACGAATCAGTGCAAAGGTATCGGTAATCTGGCACGCGCGCTCGCGAATCGACTTGACCTCGGTACCGCTCAGCTCAATACCGCACTCAAACGTCTCATCGATAAAGTACTCGTGATGTGCCGAGCGATTCTTGGAAATGAGCTTGCGCTCGCGCTTACTGGGCATCGCCGGCCTCCTTGGCGCCATCGGCGTTTGAGCCCGCGGCGTTGCGCTTTGCCTTGCGCTCAGCATTGAGCTCGGCGTCGCTCTCGCGCACCAGTTTGATAATCGCCGCGCATGCCTCCTCGCCCACCAAGTCGCGGGCACGGACCGTCAGACGCGTAGCCTCCTGCTTGTCGCCGTCGCTTGCAGCATCGGTCGCGCACATGATCAGGCAGATGGCGATCTCGGCCGAAGGCGAGGTCGGCACGCCCTGCAGGGCGAGCTCACCCATCACATGGTCGTCACTCTCGTCCGCGGCATCCGGATAGGTGGTATGGATCTTGTTGAGCAGGCGCGTCGTATGCGCATCATTGGGCGCCAGGCGCAGCGCCAGACGCGCGCAGCCCACGGCAGCCGAAATGTTCTCGGTCTCGGGCTCCAAGAAGTACTGACCCAAGTTGGTGTAGGCGCGTGCGGCGCACTTACCGTCGCTCGCGCGCTCCAGCACCGAGAACGAGAGCGATGCCCACTCCTGCTTGTCCTCGAGCGCGCGGAACAGCTCGGCCAAGTCCAAGCGATAGTTGCAGTTCATGGGATCCCAACGCACTGCCTGCATCAGGGCATTGCGAGCACTCACATAATCCTGCTGGCGGATGTAGGCAAATGCCATGTCGGAGTACAGGCGGTCAAAGGGAACCTCGACCTGCACCAGCTCGCGCGGATCCTTCTCCACGCGGCGATAGGCCAGGCGCTCGAACTTGCTGTCGAAGCTAAAGTACTGGCGCTTCTCCTCCGTCTTGCACTCAGCGTCGATATACTCCTCGGCGAGCTCCACCAGACGCTCAAGCAGCGGCGTCGCCGTAGCCAGGTCGCCCTGCGCCAGATAGTTCTCGGCATACGTGATGTCTTCCAAGCTGATAGGCAGGTCCATGACAACTCCTCGGTCCGGGCGGCAGACTCAACGCGCGCCTTAAATATCGGTCAATACACAAAACCCGGGTCTCTTACGAGGCCCGGGCATTCATTTGTGGGTAGCCCGTACCAGATTCGAACTGGTGATCTCCGCCTTGAGAGGGCGGCGTCCTAAACCGCTAGACGAACGGGCCATATGTAGCAAATGCAATGGCTGGGATGGAGGGAGTCGAACCCCCATTGACGGAACCAGAATCCGCTGTCCTGCCATTAGACGACATCCCAATGACTGCATCGCTGCGCTCGGCTGTGCCTTTGCGCAAGAAAGAAATATACGGGAAGTCCGGCCGTGACGCAAGCCCCAATTTTGACTTTTTTGAAATTCAGTCAAATACGGCCAACACGTGAAGGACCTGTGAAGTCGACCGCTGTACACGAAGGGCAAAACGCCGCGAGCGGTAGCCGTCAACCGTTGGCAGATTCTACCGCGAAAACGATAGCACCAGGCAACACAATCGAAGTAACAATGATCGCGTAGATATCGAGGCGCCATGGACGAAGAGCTTGATTACCTATGGGAGACTCTGGGCCTCGAAATCACTGCTGACCTTTGGCCCGAACGGGACAAAATCCATCCCACACTGCGTCCCGCCATCACGGTGATGCAGGCAAACTACCGCCGCGCCTCATTTTTAATCATGCGGACGTCATGGCATGCGGCGCTCCCCGACCTCAAGCGCATCCAGGCAAGCCTCGTCAAGCTGTCCGGCATGCCGACCGTCATATCCGAGACAAACCTGGAGCGGCGGCAGCGCGAGCGCCTGCAGCGGCAACGGATTCCGTTTATCTGCCCCGGCATTCAGGCATACCTGCCCTTTATGGACGAAGAGTACTGGAGCGACACGCCCGACAAGCACGTAAAGATCTACGACCCACACGAATGGGCGCAGCTGGAAGACTGACTGGGGCAGGCCCGCCGGCGGAAAGTGCGTCCCAGATTTCAAGCTCAAACTGGGGCGCAGTTTCCCGTCGAGCCCTCAACCGGAAACCGTGTCCCAGAATCAGCGCTCGAAACGGGATGTCATTTCCGATAGAGCTCTCAACCGGAAAGCACATCCCAGAATCAGCACTCAAAACGGGACGCACTTTCCGCAGCCGCTACAGCAACGCCTCGGCCCAGGCCGCTTCCCTAAAGCCGGGGATCGCAAAGTCGTCGCCCACCAGCAGCGGGCGCTTAACCAGCATGCCGTCAGTCGCCAGCAGCTCGAAGCACTCCTGGTCCGTCATACCCGCATCCAGGCGCGCCTTCAGGCCCAGCTCTCGATATTTCATGCCCGACGAGTTAAAGAAGCGTCGCACCGGCAGCCCCGAACGAGCAATCCAGGTCGCAAGTTCATCGGCCGCGGGATTGTCCGTAACGATATCGCGGTCGATATACTCTACCCCATGTTCGTCCAGCCATGCCTTGGCCTTTTTACAGGTCGAGCACTTGGGATATTCAACAAACAGTACGGTCATAGGAATCCTCCAAATATAGATCGACCAACGCTGGTACACACCATACGAGGCGCCTTCGTATGATGGGGCAATTGTAGCCCACGGGTCACACACTAAACGAACCGTACCCCGAATCCGCGTTTGATGAACGGCAGCAGCTCCATTGCCTCGGACGTGATATGGCCCGCAACGTTCATGCGCTCGTCGCCGGGAAGATCGACCCGCGAAATCTCAAGCTCGCCTTCGTAGCGCCCATAGCCGCTATTGCTCACAGCGATCGACCCCGCCTTTCGCGGCAGGCCGGCACCGGCATCCGTCGGCACGGAATCCGGCCTAAGCGTCGTACGCGACTCCTGAGACCTAAAGATGAGGGTGCTCGAATCGGGCCGGTCGTGATGAATCTGCCCACGTACATAGGCATAACCGGGCTCAAGTTCACATTGCAGGTCTACGTATCCGGCGGAAACTTGAGCAAACTGCGCCCAACCCGCATCGGAAAGATCGGGGTCGCCGACCAAAACAATGTCGCAATCGGCGCCATGTGCAAGCTCAAGCATATTGAGGGCAACCTTTGACGCGCAACCGCGCTGTGCCTCAACCGTCGGCAGTCCCTCGAATACCGGCCCGCGAACGTTGGCATCGCCCGGCACAAAAGCCATGATCTCGAGCCCAAGCGCCGCAAGACGAAGATTCGTGCGACCAACGTCCTCAAGCGAAAGACCGGTATAAGGCTTGGGGTAAAAATTGTGGCAGGCGGCAAAACGGGACACATCGGCACCGGCCTCGCGCCACGATGCGATTTCGTCAAAGCTCACCGTCGAAGCATTAACCACAATGCGAAACACACCGGACAGCTCCGCGACCCGCTGAGCGCTAAAGCCATAGTCCAAGCGAAGGTATTCCAGCCCCAGATCGCGCAGATCCTCGATGCGCTCAAGCCCCAGCAAGTCGCACGTGCGCGGCCCCACATCGGCAATCAGTGAAATACTGCGGGCAGAAAGCAGCCCCAGCACCTGACGCACCTTGTCGGCATACGCCGCTCCCCCATCCTCGGGAATATGCAGCGAGGTAAACGCATAGCGCGCACCCGCCGCGGCACCATATTCGATCGTCCGCTCAATATCCTGCAGAGGGCTGGAAAGATAGACGGAAATACCTGTTCTCACGCTTCTACGCTCCTTTTAAAAAAGGCCGGCGGAGCGCACTTGCCCCGCCGGCACAACAATAGCATCAAGAAATCAGTGGCACGCCGCGACATCCGAGCAACACGGCGCGTGTCATCAGGCTACTCGCCAAAGAACTCGTTGATCTTCTGCTCGTCCACGCCAAAGAACCACGTCAGGACAAAGCCGGCGGCATAGGCAAGCAGCATAGCGGCAACGTAGCCGAGCTGCTGACCAGGAACGACGATCAACAGGCCAAACAAACCGGAAACGCCCTGAGAAACCGTGCCGATGTGAAGCAGCGCTGCAAGCGCACCGCCAAATCCGGCGCCCAGGCAGGCCGTCACAAACGGACGAACGAGCGGCAGCGTAACGGCATACATCAGAGGCTCGCCCACGCCCAGGATGCCAACGGGGATGGACTCGGCGACATACTTCTTGAGCTTGGCGTTCTTGGTCTTAAAGTACAGCGCCAAACCGGCACCGACCTGGCCGCCGCCAGCCATCATAAGGATGGGCAGCAGGTAATTGATGCCCTTGGTAGCGCCGTCGGGATCGTTGAGCATAGCGTGGATCGGCGTGAGCGCCTGATGCAGGCCGACGGACACCAGCGGCAAGAAGCCTGCCGACAGGATATAGCCGCCCAGGACGCCCAGCTTCTCGAAGATAAAGGTGAGGACGCTAAAGATCGCGGTCGTCAGCCATGCGCCAACCGGCTGGATGACAAGCATCAGAGCAAAGGCGCCGATGATGAGCACCAGCAGCGGGGACAGGAACGTATCGAGCGCGTTGGGCATGACCTTGCGAATCTGACGCTCCATCCAGGCGAAAAACGCACCAGCGATGAGAGCCGCGATCATACCGCCCGCTGCGGGGTTGTACTGCGCATTGGTGAGTGGCAGCAGAATGGCAGCGGTAGGATCAGCCGTGCCGGGCGTAAGCAGGGGCATGGCGCTGTTGGCGATGCACATCATGCCTGCGATACCGCCCAGTGCAGCGGAGCCACCAAACTCGCGCGCCGCGTTATAGCCCACCAAAATGGGCAGATAGGCAAACAGGGCCCAACCCATGGAACGAATGCCCTGATACCACCACTCGCCCGCAAGCGCACCCGCCGTCGAGACATTGATGACGTTGCAGATACCGTTAATGAGGCCAGCCGCAATGATGCCGGGAAGCAGGGCGACGAAGACATTGGAAATCTTCTTAAGGAAGGCCTGAACCGGTTTGGACTCGTACTTGGCCTTCTGCGCGGCCTTGTTTGTGGCCGCAGCGTCAACTACGCTCTCGTCAGCAACGCCTTTCGCAAGGCCGGTGAGCTTGGAGAATTCCTCGAGCACCTTATTCACCTTGCCCGGACCCAGCACGATCTGCATCGTGTCGTCCTCGACCAGGCCCATCACGCCGTCGAGCGCCTTAATACCCTCCGTGTCGACGTTGCCCGTGTCTTTGACGGTCACGCGCAGGCGCGTCATGCACGCCGCGTTTGCCAGCACGTTGTCTTTACCGCCCAAAAGGTCCAGCAGCTTTTGAGCCAGCTCTTTGTTCGTCATAACTCCTCCTTGTATTGGGTATCTCGTTTGGATGTCATATCAGCTCACGCCGCGCACCTATTGGGCATCGGCATTGCTCTTCTCATGGCCACTCACCGCAGCACGGACATGGCCGCGCGCCCGCTCAAGAGCTACCGCAGCCTGCTCGGCATCGCAGTCCAGCAGCACCGAGACAATAGCGGTTTTTACGTGGCCGCCGGCATCTGCAAGCGCCTGAACAGCGCGCTCGCGCGTGCAGCCGGTCGCCTCCATCACGATGTTCTGGCCGCGCACCACCAACTTCTCGTTCGTCTGCTGCACATCGACCATCAGGTTTTGGTATACCTTGCCGATCTTGACCATGGCACCGGTCGAAATCATGTTGAGAATGAGCTTTTGAACCGTTCCCGCCTTGAGCCTCGTTGAACCGGTAAGCACCTCGGGACCGGGCACGGGCTCAATGGCAAGATCTGCGCTCTCCCCGATCTTCGACCCTTGGTTACAGGCAATTGCGATGGTCTTGCACCCAGTTGCCTTGGCGTACACAAGGCCGCCCACCACATAGGGAGTACGACCGCTCGCCGCCAGGCCAACGACAAGATCCTTGTCCGAGAGCCCACGCCCCCGCAGGTCGCTCGCGCCAAGCTCCTCGCTGTCTTCGGCGCCTTCGACGGCCTTGATAAACGCCGTCTCGCCTCCGGCAATGAGCCCGACGATCAGATCGGGTGACACGCCAAACGTGGGCGGACACTCCGAAGCGTCGAGTACGCCCAGACGACCGCTGGTGCCTGCGCCCATGTAAAAGACGCGCCCGCCGCGCTCGAGTGCCTCAGCAGCCCAGTCGATTGCTGTGGCAACCTGGGGCAACACTTTCGTGACCGACCGGACGGCACGAAGATCCTCATCATTCATCGTCGTGACGATTTGCAGCGATGTCATCGTATCGAGGTCCATTGACCTTTGATTACGCTGTTCGGTCGTGAATTTTGTTAAATCGAGCATTTCATTCACCTCATCTTTCCTGTTTCTCGATGTAGTTTTGCTTAATGACATGCGTCGCCCGCTCGTAGTCGCTGGCAACGTAAGCAGCGTACAGGGCATCGACAACCATAAGCTGGGCCATACGCGAGGCCATGGCACCGCTGCGGACCAAGGGCTCGCTTGCAGCAACGCCGAGCACGGCATCGGCCATGGTGGCAAGCTTGGACGACCCATCTACTTTGGTAACGGCCACAACGAGACAGTTGTGACGTTGAGCCTCAGCAGTGCAGTCCAGCACCTCTTGCGTCAAGCCCGAGTAGCTAAAGGCGATTGCCATATCGCCCTCATGCATGTTCTTGGCACACAGGAGCTGATCATGCCAGTCGTCGTACAGATGGCACTCTTTGTCGACACGCATGAGCTTTTGCGCCGGATCGTGCGCGACCAAACGAGAGGCACCGATACCGAACAAATTGACCGCGCGTGCCCGCTTAAGATGGGCCGCGCATCGCTCCAAAACGGTGTAATCGAGCGTTCGCGCCGTCGCTTCGATCGTACGCACGTTGCTTTTCATCACCTTCCCCACGATACGTTCGACGCTGTCATCCATGGAGATGTCCTCGAGGGCAACGTCTTTCTTGTCACCCAAGAGCGCCAATTCAGCAATCAGTTCGCGCTGGAACTCCTTGTAGCCCGCAAAACCCAAACGCTTGCAAAAACGCAAAATGCTCGAGGGCGAGGAGAACGTGGCATCGGCAAGACTGCGGACGGACAGCCCGACCACCTCATGCGGATGAGCGCTTACATATGCGATGACATTGCGTTCCGCCGGGCTCGCGCTGAGTTCACGCTCGCGAAGCCGCAAAAGCAATCCGTTTGCCATCTCAAACACCTCCGTTGAGAAGAATTAAAGACCAACGAACGATTCGTACCGGATACAAACAGCTTTTGCGGTACATTGTGCCGCATCGTGGCGCACAAAGGGCGAGCGTTCTACCGCTCGCCCCTCAAATCCGACCGCTCGGAAATACGCGCGACACAAAATAATTCAACAAGGTCGCATTATCAGAAACGGGTTTGTTACCGGCTAGCGCCTCGCATGGGCGCCAATGGGGCGTGTCACGTGGTGCACCCATGCGGAGACCAACAGCACCAACAGCATGGCGACAACGTAACCCGCGGCATCGAAGCCCAGGTCGATCATGTCGAAATGACGGCCAGGAACAAAGATCTTGTGCACTTGGTCACCGACAGAGCAGACGGCGCAAAAGGAGTGTAGTCTAAATAGCAGTGTCGTTGTAGCAAAATTTGAATCGCAACAGGAAGCGCCAAAGCGACGCAAACCCCTACCCCGCCTCGCGCATCCAGCGATCGAACGTCCCCACGCACACGCCCAGGCACTTTGCTGCCTGGCTGCGGGTAATATCGCCCGCCTCATAGCTATCGCGTACCAGATCAAACTGAGGAGGACACGGCTTGCGAGGTCGACCGAAACGAACCCCTCGCGCCCGCGCCGCTGCAATTCCCTCCGCTTGGCGCCGATGGATATTCTCGCGCTCCACCTGCGCCACGTAGCTCAGCAGTTGCAGCACAATATCGGCAATCAGGGTATTGGTCACATCCGGCGTGCCGCTTGCCCTGGCGCGCGTGTCAAGCAATGGCATGTCCAACACCACAATGGCAACCCCGAGCTCCTTGGTAATGCGTCGCCATTCCTCAAGAATCTCGGAGTAATTACGGCCAAGTCGGTCGATAGAAAGCACCACCAGCACGTCCCCGTCTCCCAGGATGTGCAGCAGCTCGCGATACCGCGGTCGATCGAAGTCTTTGCCGCTCGCATGGTCGGCAAAGATATTCGCCGGTTCCACGCCATAGGCGCCCAGCGCATCCAGCTGCCGATTCAGATTTTGATCACGCGAGCTCACCCGCGCATACCCGTACACCGTTGTCATCTCATCCCCGCTCTCTCGTAAACCTCCCAAAAAGGGACAGGTTTATTTTGGTAGGTTTTATCTCCCCTATAGCAGGCGGAAGACGCAAGCGCGCGAGCGGAAAGACGACTGAGCCGGCACAAAAAAGGCGGCCCCAAAAGACCGCCCCGTTCTCTATGAATCACCAGATTCCGGCTAATGAATAAGCCTGAAATCCAAGTGCCCGCGCGTGGTGTTGACGCGCGAGACCTCGATGATCACGCGCTGCCCCAGCTCGTAGCGAGTCCCCGTGTCGGCACCCGTGAGCGTGAGCGCGTCCTCATCAAACTCAAACCACTCGTTGCCCAGACTCTTGATCGAAACCAAACCCTCAACCTGTGTCAGATCAAGGCGCACAAAGAGGCCCATGCTGCTGACCCACGAAATCGTTCCGGCGTAGCGCTCACCCAGGCGATCCTCGTAATACTGGGCGATCTTGATCTTTTGCGTCGCATGGCTGGCGGCGTCGGCCGCACGCTCGGCATCGCTGCACGCGCGGCAGATTTGCGGCAGGATGCGCGGCAGGGACTCGCGACCCTTACCGATCAGCCGCGGCGTACGCACCAAGGCGTCCTTGCCGCCCAGCCGCTCGTAGGCCAGCTGCAGCTTGAGTACGCGATGCACCACCAAGTCGGGATAGCGACGAATGGGACTCGTAAAGTGGCAATAGCACGGCGCGGCAAGTGCAAAGTGGCCCTCGTTGCGCGGCTTGTACAGTGCGCGCTGCATACTGCGAAGTAGCAACGTGTTGACGAGCGGCGCGTTGGCCGTACCGGCTGCGGCATCAACCGCCGCCTGCAGCTCGTCAGGGCTTCCCAGAGCAATGCCGGCCGCACGACGGTCATCGATGATACCTAGCTGTGCCAGCGCCACGGCGGCACCGTGCAGGCTGTCGGGACTGGGATCGTCGTGCACGCGATAGCAGGCCTCGATATCGCGGTCGGCCAGCCACTCCGCCACGCACTCGTTGGCCAGCAGCATGGCTTCCTCAATCAGCGACGTGGCGCACGAGCGCTCACGGGCCACGATCTGCACGGGCACACCGTCCTCGTCCAACAGTGCACGGATCTCTGCCGTATCAAAGTCGACCGAACCGCGCGCGCGACGAATACGACGGCGAAGCTCGGCGAGCTCGTTGGCGGCTACGAGGAAATCCCCCAAGTCGACGTTATAGCCGCGGGCGGTTTTCTCGCACGCAAGCCCGCGCTCGAGCGCTTCCTCGCGCGAGGCTTCAACCGCGGCAACATCCTCGGCGGCACCCTCCAGCACCGAATACTCCACCGCACCGGCACGTACCAGCAGCGCCTCGGCGCCGTCGTAGTCCATGCGCACGCGCGAGCGGATCACGCTGGGATAGGGATCGTAATGGCGCACGCGACCCTGCGCGTCGAGCTCAATGTCGACGGTAAACGCCAGGCGGTCCTCGTCGGGACGCAGCGAGCACAAATCGTTCGACAGGCGCTCGGGCAACATGGGCAGCACGCAATCGGCAAGATACACCGACGTCGTGCGATGGCGGGCCTCCAGATCGATATGTCCGTCCCAGGCAACATAGTGCGAAACGTCGGCAATATGGACACCCAGCTTGTAGCCACCCTCGGACGTGCGCTCCAGCGAGATGGCGTCGTCAAAGTCGCGCGCGTCGACCGGGTCAATCGTAATGACAAAGCGGTCGAGCAGGTCTCGGCGGAGCGGGTCCTTGAGTGCCGAGGCCACATCGAGCGAAAGTGTCTCGGCCTCGGCTAGCGCGGCATCGGGATAAGTATCGGTATAGCCATAGCGCGCCATCACATACTGAACGCCCAAATCGGGCGCATCATCGCCGCCAATACGGCGCTCGATCGTCACGGTGCCCGATTCCAGACGCGTCGGATATGTCAGAATGCGCGCGACGACCGCATCGCCCGGATGAACGCCCAAGCGCTCCGCCGAGGTGTCCTCCGGCAGAATAAAGAAATCGGCCTTAAGGCGAGAATCGAGCGGCTCGATCACCCCGAGCGGGCCGGCGGTCTGGTACGTGCCCACCACACTAATGGCCGCACGCTCGACGACGCCCTCGATTACGGCGCGTCGCTCGCCATGCGGGCTGTTCTTAATGCTCACGGCAACGGTATCGCCGTCCATAATCTCGCGCTTGCCGCGGCCCATGACCTTGTAGTCACCGTTTTCGGTTACAACGTAGGCGCTATGCTCATGGAGCTGCACGCGTCCGGTCAGACTCGGGCGACGCTCGCTGCGCACCGGCCCGCGCTTATTGCGAGCTCCACGCTTATGCTTGTTATTGCGCCCCATGGCGCCTCCTTACTATCGATGGCCGTTTACACCCCAAGAGTCTACCCAAATGATCCCTAGGGGACAAAAAACGGGCCGCCCCTGGAAAGGAACGACCCGTTGCAGACGGCATATCCGCAGCGCCTACACGCGCAGATAGCGGCGCATGGCGATGGCGGAACCAAAGAGACCGATAATGACGCCGACCAAAATCAGCGCGGCGTAGGTCACCAGGTAGTACTGCATCGGCAGCGCAAACGACATCCAGCCGATGCTCTCCTGCAGACGCGGAACCATCAGGTTACGCAGCAGCTCCAGCACGCCGATGGAAAGCAGCGAGCCCAAAATGGCCTGCAGCACGCCCTCGGTAATGAACGGCCCGCGAATGAAGCCGTTGCTTGCGCCCACCAGACGCATGATCGCGATCTCACGACGACGCGCCGTAATGGACAGGCGAATCGTGTTGTTGATAAAGATGAACGCGATAAAGGTCAGCAGGCCGACGAGCACCACAGCGGCGATACGGATGTAGTTCGTCACCTGGAACAGGCGGCTCACTTCCTCCTGGCCGTACAGAACGCTCGCGTTAACGTCGCCGTCGTCCGCGATCTTCTGAAAATCGGCGTTCTTCTTGAGCTTCTGGGCCGTGCTCTCGACCATGGACGGATCGTCCATCTCGATGGCAAACGAAGCCGGCAGTGGGTTCTGACCGTCGAGCGCGCTCATGGTAGCGTCGGCGTTACCCGACATCTTGCTCGTGTACTCGGCCAGTGCGTCGTCCTTGTCCTTGTACGTCACGGACTTGACGTTGCTCCACGTCTTGAGCTCGGCCTCAAAGGCCTGAACATCTGCCTGGTCGGCGTCATCGCTAATAAAGGCGTTGATGACGACCTGATCCTCGACGGTGCCGATCACGGAGTTCAGCATCGCGGAACCCATAATGAACAGGCCGATGATAAACAGCGAAAGGAAAATCGTGATGACGGCGCCGAGCGAGGTGGTCCAGTTACGGAAGAAGTGGCTGATTGCCTCTTTGAGCGAGTAACCCACGTTAGTTGGTGCCATAGTTACCGTAGCCTCCCCTCTCCTGGTCGCGGATTACGTGGCCGCCCTCGAGGGCGATCACGCGACGGTGCATGCTATCGACCATCTCGCGGTCGTGCGTAGCGACGATCACGGTGGTACCGGTGCGGTTAATGCGCTCGAGCAGCTTCATGATGCCCAGCGAAATCGCCGGGTCGAGGTTGCCCGTGGGCTCGTCGCAAATCAGCAGCGGCGGGCGGTTGACCATAGCGCGGGCAACGGCCACGCGTTGCTGCTCGCCACCGGAAAGCTGATCGGGCAGCGAGTCCATCTGGTCGGCCAGACCGACCAGACGCAGCACCTCGGGCACCTGGCTGCGGATGACGCCGTTGGGCTTACCGATGCACTGCAGGGCAAACGCCACGTTTTCGTAGGCGGTCTTTTGCGGCAGGAGCTTAAAGTCCTGGAACACGGCGCCAATCTGACGACGCAGGAACGGGACCTTGCGGTTCTTGATCTTCATGAGATCCTGGCCGGCGACCAAAATGCGACCGCTTGTGGGCTTGACGTCGCGGTTGAGCGTCGACAGCAGCGTGGTCTTACCCGAGCCGGAGTGACCGACCAAAAAGACGAACTCACCCGGATAGATCTCGATGTTGATGTCGTCGAGTGCGGGCTTGTTGGGCTGCGCCGGATAGATCTTGGTGACGTGCTCCATAAGGATGACGGGCTCGACACCGGCCTGTTTGGCCATCTTTTTGCGGCTGGCCTGCGGGTCGATGGGTGCAAACACCGACGTGAAGTCGGGGTTGTTGAGCGCGTTGTCGAGGCTTGCGACCTCGGCGGCCTGATCGCGCTCGACCACGGGAGCCGCAGGCTGCGTGGGGTCTGGAATGCCGGCAAAAAGACCGGACTGCGCGGGCTGCGGCGCGGGAGCCGCAGGGGCCATGGGATCGGGGATGCCGGCCATGGTAGGCTGCGGCGTGGCGGTGCTCGTCTGAGGCTGAGCCACGCGGGCGGTCACCGTCTGAACGGGCTCAAAGCCAGCCGTGCCGGAAAGCGCAACATCGTTGTTGGGATTGTAGGCAAAGGGATCTGCCGCCGGCTGTGCCTGATCTGCCGGCTGTGCGGGGATCGGGCTAAACAGCTGATCCTCTGAATCCGGAGTGGCGAAACGACTGCCCGCGACGCTCGGCCGCGTCTTGGGGGCTTCATCGCCCGCACCGGAGGTACGGAAGTGGTTACCCACTGGTGCTCCTTATCGTCGTGCGTTTAAACTACATGAGCGCTTTGTATTTTAGCAGCATTGCCTTTGCTGCACATAAGAAGCATGGCGGGCTTTGGGATCCGTCCGGCCGTGCACAGGGTTACCTCCCAAATCGTCCTCGGACATGTCGGAGCCCCCGCTGCGCGCTTCGCGCTGCGGGGGCTCCTCCGTCCTGCGGAAAGATTTGGGAGGTAACTCTGTGCACGGCCTGCGGCTACTATGGGGCCGGCGCATCTACCTTGTGATGCTGTGCATACAAAGTTGGGAGGGTCTGAATTGCACTTTGTCGTGCTGGGCTCCTATCCCAATAGAAACCCCGCTTGATACGACCTCTTTAGAAGTTGCGGTGAGATAGGGACTGTTTTAGCAGTTAAAAGCCCTAATCAGTCCCTATTTCACCGCAACTTATATTGGGGCGCATTGTTGCGCAACTTTGGTTAGGGACATCGCTTTACAGTTGAGCTAGATGGATGGTTCTAGGCTTGCTGGAGGTTGATATGGTTTGTCCTTATTGTGGTGCTGAGCTTGCTGATGAGGCTCGGTTTTGCGTGGGATGCGGGGCTGCACTTGACGGGACACAGGCTATGCCCGTAGCCGAGCCCGCGGTTGCGCCGGCACCTGTGGGTTCGCCCGCTCCCAGCAAGAAGCCTAAGAAAGGCGTCGTGATCGCTATCGTCTGCGCGGCGGTAATCGTTGTTGGCGGGGGCGGTGGGCTGGCGTATCACCTATATCAGCAGCATGTTCAGGAGCAGGAGCAGTATGAGTCGGCTCATTCCAAGCATGCACTTGTGGTGAGTGTAAAGGCTGAAGGTTGGGACACCGATAACGGCGCTTCTCGTGTGCCGGTGCGCGTAAAGGGCAAGACGGTCGACGGAAAGAAGGTCGACAAGGTCGAGTATGTCGCTTCCGACGGCTCGGGCATCAAGCTTATCCAGGGCAATTACACGCTCAAGGCGGCCGGCTCCCCCATCGCCGCCGATGGCACCATCTACCAGGTGCCTTGTACAAAAGCCGAGCTTACGATCGACGACGTCTTTGCCAAGGGCGAGAAGATCGACTTGGCAGAACTCGCCGAGCAGGATTCGGTTTTGGACTTTACGCCCATCGACGCCGCCGAGGTAACCGACGACGAGATCAACGAAGCCGTGACACTCGCCATGGCATACCAGGGCAAGGACGCGCCCAACGTCGATGCGCTGCAACACGCCGCAACGAACCGCCGCGACACCGCCGTCGCCGCCAAGAAAGCCGCCGAAGAGGAAGCGGCGCGCCAGGCCGAGGAACAGCGCAAAGCCGCCGCACGCCACATCGAGGCCCAAACCTTCAGTGTCGACCTGCCCGAGTACTGGGACGGCAGGGTCACGGCAAAGGTCAACGGGGATTCGATAGGGCTGTACTCGACTGCCTTTCCAGATAAAGAGCTTGGATATCTTGCCATGAAAAATGAACTGTATGGAAACGCGGGAGATATCGAGTGCGGCCGTATTCGCGACATCAAGCTCGACGAAAACCACTATGTAAAACTAGTAATTTATCGTTGGGCCTTTGATGCGGGGCAAGACCATTTATCAAAAGCTGCATATCGTCTTAACTTGTGTTCGGATGATGCCGCACGCGAGATAGTCGACCTCCAATCGTTGGGGACAATCTCCTACGACTCCATTCTTGCTGAAATAGTTGCGGCAAATGACCCTAATGTCGCAGCGGTATGCTGGCCAGACGACATCTTTGCCAACGCCCTCGCCCCGACCGTGAAGCTCCTCTAACCGTTCCTTCCCCCAAACACAAAGCCGGGGTGCCCCCACACGAAGGGCACCCCGGCTTATTTATTATCCAATGCGGGAACGGCTCTCAGGTCAAGGCCAACGCAAAACGTCTTAGGCCAAGAACTCCTTGGTGGTCGCCACGATGTTGGCGGCGTCCAGGCCGTACTTGTGCAGGAGCTCGGCACCCGGGCCGGACTCGCCGAAGGTGTCGTTGACGCCAATCTTCTTGAGCGGCGTCGGGCACTGCTCGCACAGAACATCGGCAACGGCGCTGCCCAGGCCGCCGATCACGGAGTGCTCCTCGACGGTCACGACGTGGCCGGTCTTGGTGGCGCTCTTGACGATCAGGTCGGCATCGATGGGCTTGATGGTGTGCATGTTGATGACCTCGGCATCGATGCCCTCGGCAGCGAGCTGCTCGGCGGCATCGAGGGCCTCGCCGACCATCAGACCGCAGGCGATGATGGTGACGTCGGTGCCCTCGCGCATGACGATACCCTTGCCTACCTCGAACTTGTAGGTCTCGGGGTCGTTGATAACCGGCGAGGCCAGACGGGCGAAGCGCATATACACGGGGCCGTCGCACTCGTAGGCGGCGCGCGTCACGGCGCGGGCCTCGACGTCGTCGGCGGGAACAATCACCGTCATGCCGGGGATAACGCGCATGAGGGCGATATCCTCGCAGCACTGGTGCGTGGCGCCATCCTCGCCCACCGAGATACCGGCGTGCGTGGCACCGATTTTAACGTTAAGGTGCGGATAGCCGATGGAGTTGCGGACCTGCTCAAAGGCGCGGCCAGCGGCAAACATGGCAAAGGTGCTCGCAAAGGCAACGCGGCCGGTGGTCGCGATACCGGCGGCAACACCCATCAGGTTGCTCTCGGCAATGCCCACATCGAAGAAGCGATCGGGGCAGGCGGCCTTGAACTTGCCGGTCTGCGTGGCAGCAGCCAGGTCGGCGTCGAGGACCACAAAGTCATCGTGCTCGTTGGCGAGCTCGACGAGGGCCTCGCCGTAGCTTACGCGCGTGGCGATTTTCTTGACGTCTGCCATCCTAGAGCTCCTCTCCGGCGGCCGTGAGCTCTGCCATGGCCTGCTCAAACTGTTCATCGTTGGGGGCCTTACCGTGCCAACCCACCTGGTTCTCCATAAAGGAGACGCCCTTGCCCTTCGTGGTCTCGGCGATAATGGCGGTCGGCTGACCCTTGGTAGCGCGGGCCTCGGCAAAGGCGGCGCGGATCTGGTCGAAGTCGTTGCCGTCGGCGAGCTCCACCACATGGAACTTGAAGGCGCGGAACTTGTCGGCGAGCGGCATGGGGTCGTTGACCTCCTCAACGGGGCCGTCGATCTGCAGGCCGTTGTGGTCGACGATCACGCAGAGGTTGTCGAGCTGCTGGTTGCCGGCAAACATGGCGGCCTCCCAGACCTGGCCTTCCTCGCTCTCGCCATCGCCCAGCAGGGCGTAGGTGCGATAGTCGTCGCCCCAATGCTTGGCGGCAACGGCCATGCCCACGGCGGCGGAGATGCCCTGACCGAGCGAACCGGTGGACATGTCAACGCCCGGGGTGTCGTTCATGTTGGGGTGACCCTGCAGGTGGCTGCCGATGTGACGCAGCGTCTCGAGGTCCTCCTTGGGGAAGAATCCGCGCTCGGCGAGCACGGCGTACAGACCAGGTGCGCAGTGGCCCTTGGAAAGCACGAAGCGATCGCGGTCGGCCTTGCGGGGGTCGGTCGGGTCGACGTTCATTTCCTCAAAGTACAGATAGGTCATGATGTCGGCAGCGCCGAGCGAACCGCCCGGATGGCCGGACTTGGCAGCGTGCACGCCGGTGACGATGCCCTTCCTTACCTCGTTGGCAACCTTTTTGAGCTCTTCGTCGCTCATTGTGCCTTCCTTTCATCCTCTTAAGACAAGATGCGCACGGCACGGAAAGGTAGTCCCAACACAGCCGCGATGCACGTACGCCATTCATTATGCTGGAAACTGATTGCTTTACCAGACTTTTTATCATTATTTGAGCAATTTAGCAGGCAGAACCGCTGATGAAACGGTTTATCAATGTGAACGTCTTTTGGATGGAACGCAGTCAGCCTACGCGTTAATGTCCTTGAAGCCCTCACCGAAGGTCTCCGTGACATCGGCAACCGTCACAATGGCGTGAGGGTCGCGCTCGCGCACGATCGTTTTGAGCGTGTTGAGCTCGCGGCGGCTCACAATGACCATAATCACCGGCTTCTCGGCACCCGAGTACATGCCGGTCGCCCTAAACTTGGTGCAGCCGCGGCCTAGGCCATACATGATGTCGGCCGCGATATCGGGAAACTTGTCCGAGATGATGAGCACCATACGGCGCCTGTTGCCACCGTCGACCACGGCATCGATCACGTAGCCGCTAATGACCATCGAAAGGCCCGCATACAGCGCGTTTTCGACCGAGAAGACCGGTGCCGAGAGCGCGCACACGGCAACGTCGATCGCCATGACGGTGGAGCCCACCGGTAGTGACGTATTGCGCGAGATGATCTGGCCGATGGTGTCGGAGCCGCCAGTGTTGGCACCGGCGCGCAACACCATGCCGTAGCCGATGCCCGTGATGATGCCGCCCCACATAGCGGGCAGCATCAGATCGGCATGTGCCAGCGGCGCCACAAACGGAGCGAACAGGTCGGTGAAAAAGCCCAGCAGCACAAAACCCGTCGCCGTCTGCACCACGTAGAACATGCCGCCCTCGCGCATAACGACCAGCAGCAGCAAGGCATTCATCACGATGGTCTGGATACCGACGGGAAGCGAAATGCCATGAGACGCACCGACCGCCTGGATAATCGTGGCGAGACCCGTAACGCCGCCGGCAGCAAGGCCGTTGGGGATCAAAAACAAGTCCGTCGCGATAGCTGCAAGGGCGCAGCCAAACATAATCTTGGGCAAGTCGTGAAAGAAGTTCATCGAAAGAATGCGCTTGATGTCCAGACGATATGCCATGCTGCCTCCCTCAAAAAAGCGCACCCAAACGAGTGCGCTTTGAACTTCTTGCTGTATTCGATTCTACCGATTCACCGGGCAAATACCACCCCTGCGAAGTGTTTGCATCGATCCGGAGCCAACCATGTGCCTAGGCGTCCGAGCCTTCCGCATCGGCGTTGCCGGTAGCCCAACGGTGGTAGCCGATCACAAACGGATCCAAATCGCCATCGTCGAGAACGGCCTCGACGTTGCTGGTCTCCACGCCCGTACGCAGATCCTTGACCATCTGGTACGGGTAGAGCACGTAGCTGCGAATCTGGTTGCCAAAACCGATCGTGGTCTTGGGTCCACGAATCTCATCCAGGGCCTCGGCGCGCTTCTCGAGCTCGATCTCGTACAGACGGGCCTTGAGAATCTGCATGCACGCGGCCTTGTTTTGAATCTGGCTGCGCTCGTTTTGGCAAGTGACAACGATGCCGCTGGGAAAATGCGTCACGCGTACGGCGGAGTCGGTGGTGTTGACGCCCTGGCCGCCCGGGCCGCTCGCGTGATACACGTCCACGCGGATATCGTCGGGACTGATCTCGATGTCGATATCGTCAGGCAGCACGGGGATGACCTCGACGCCGGCAAACGTGGTCTGGCGGCGCTTCTTGTCGTCGGTGGGGCTAATGCGCACCAGACGGTGGACGCCGGCCTCGGCGCGCAGCATGCCAAACGCATCCTTGCCCTCGACGGTAAAGGTCGCACGGTCGATGCCAATGACCTCAGCCGCGGGGCAGTCGTTAATGGTGACCTTCCAGCCGCGACGCTGGCAATACTTCATGTACATCTTAAAGAGCATGAAGGTCCAGTCCTGCGCCTCCAGGCCACCCTGTCCGGGCTTGATGGTCACAATCGCGTCGCCGTGATCAAAATCACCGGTAAACCAGCTCGAAAGCTCAAGCTCGTCGATAGCGCGGGCCAGGCGTTCTGCCGTAGCGGCAGCCTCCTCGCGCAATGCGGCGGCATCGGGGTCGTCGCCCATCTCCTCGGCAAGCTCCAGCGCCGCGCGGGCGTCAGATAGCTCGCCGCGCGCGGTATCCACGGCAGAGATATCTTCCTTGGCGCGAGCGATCTCCTCCATGATGGCGCGAGCGGCGTCAGCGTCATCCCAAAAGCCGGGGGCCACGCTTTTTGCCTCGAGCTCGGTCACGCGCGTGCGCTTCTCGTCCAAATGAAGATACGACTCGACCTCGCCGAGCCGGTCCGCAAACGCGTCCAGCTCGGCGGGCGTTACCTCTAAAGCCTCGGCCATTAACGATTCCTGCCGTGGCAGTACTTGAACTTCTTGCCGCTGCCGCAGGGGCAAAGGTCGTTGCGGCCCACGTTGACATAAGGGTCATCGCTCTCGGACTTGCGGTAGGTGGTCACCTTGCCGCCGTTGTTGACAGCAGCCGGGCCTCCCTGGACGGCCGTACGAGCCTGAACCTGTGCCTGCTTGCGCAGCACCGAGCTGCCGTTGTCGCCATCGACGTCGGCGGGGCCGGAGAAGCGCGCACCCTCGAGCGCGGGGTCCTCCTTGTGCTCCACGGCCTGCGGGGCGGCCTTGATCTCGATGCGCAGAACGGTGCGCAGGTAATCCTCGTACATGGTGTCAACGAGCATCTGGAAGGCACCATAAGCCTCGGTCTTGTACTCGACCAGCGGGTCGCGCTGACCAAAGCCGCGCAGTCCGATACCGGTCTTGAGGTAGTCCATCTCCTGCAGGTAGTTCATCCAGCGGGTATCGATGACGCGCAGCATGACCTGGGTGTTGAGCTCGCGCATGAGGTCCTCACCCAGGCGCTCGGCCTTCATGTTGTAGCACTTTTCTACGTAGGCCAGGACATCGGCAGCCAGGGCCTCAAAGTCCTCGTCGGGGAACTTGGGCGTATCGATATGCCCGGTGAGCTCCACGACCCACTTGCGCAGGCCCTCGAGATCGCGCTCGCCATCGTGGCTGTCCTTGGTGCAGAACTCCTGCACGCAGCGGTACACGGTGTCGTGCATGACCTCGGTGATGTGGTCGGTCAGGTCCTTGCCGTCCAGAATCTTGTTGCGCTCGGCGTAGATGACCTGGCGCTGCTTGTTCATGACGTCGTCGTACTCAAGGACGCTCTTACGCATGGAGAAGTTGATGCTCTCGACCTTGTGCTGGGCGCTCTCGACGGCCTTGGAGATGATCTTGTGCTGGATGGGCATGTCGTCGCCCATGTCGGCCGTGACCATCATCTTGGAGACGCGGTCCATCTTGTCGCCGCCGAACAGGCGCATGAGGTCGTCTTCGAGTGACAGGTAGAACTGGGTCTCGCCCGGATCGCCCTGACGACCGGAGCGGCCGCGCAGCTGGTTGTCGATACGACGGGACTCATGGCGCTCGGTGCCGATGACGGTCAGGCCGCCGGCGGCAAGCACGCGCTCGCGCTCGGCCTTGCAGGTCTCCTTGGCCTCGGCGTTAAACTGCTCGAGCTGCTCGGGCGTCACGTCCTCCATGGTCAGGCCCTCGTACTCAAGGCGCTCGCGCACCAGCTCGTCGGGGTTGCCGCCCAGCAGGATGTCGGTACCACGACCGGCCATGTTAGTAGCGATGGTCACGGCGCCGTAGCGTCCGGCCTGGGCAACGATATGAGCCTCGCGCTCGTGATGCTTGGCGTTGAGGACCTCGTGCGCGATGCCGCGCTTGGTAAGGGCGGCCGACAGCTTCTCGGAGCTTTCGATGGAGACGGTGCCCACCAGGACCGGCTGGCCCTTGGCGTGACGTCGCTCGACGTCGTCGGCAACGGCGTTGTACTTGGCCTGGATGGTGCGGTACACCAGGTCCTCGTGGTCGACACGCTGAACGGGCTTGTTGGAGGGGATGACCTCGACGGGCAGCTTGTAGATCTCGCGGAACTCGGCGTCCTCGGTGAGTGCCGTACCGGTCATGCCGGAGAGCTTGTCATACAGACGGAAGTAGTTCTGCAGGGTGATGGTAGCCAGCGTCTGGTTCTCCTCGCGCACGAGCACGCCCTCTTTGGCCTCGATGGCCTGATGCAGGCCCTCGGAGTAGCGGCGGCCTTCCATGATGCGGCCGGTGAACTCGTCGACGATTTTGACCTCGCCGTTGGTGACCACGTATTGCTTGTCGCGGTGGAACATGTACTGGGCCTTCAACGCCTGCTGCAGGTGGTTGACCAGCTGGCCCGAAAGGTCGGCGTAGATGTCCTCGATGCCCAGGCGGCGCTCAATCTTCTTAAGGCCGCGCTCGGTGGCGGCGATGGTGTGCTTGGCCTCATCCATGACGTAGTCGCCCGTGGGCTCGACGTCCTCGGTGGCGGTGAGCATGTCGTGCGACACGTCCTCGCCGCGCTCAAGGCCGCGCACGGCACGCGCGAAGTCCTTGTAGGTGCTGGCGGACTTGGTGCCGGCGCCCGAGATAATGAGTGGCGTTCTGGCCTCATCGATCAGGATGGAGTCGACCTCGTCGACGATGGCATAATTGTGGCCGCGCTGTACGCGCTGCTCGGGGCGGGTGACCATGTTGTCGCGCAGGTAGTCGAAACCGAACTCGGAGTTGGTGCCGTAGGTGACGTCTGCCTGGTAGGCCGGACGCTTGAGCTCGAGCGGCATGTTGTTCTGGAGCAGACCGACGGTCATTCCCAGGTACTTGTAGATGCGGCCCATCCACTCGGAGTCGCGCTTGGCAAGGTAATCATTGACAGTAACGACATGCACGCCCTTGCCGGCGATAGCGTTGAGGTAGCCGGCCAAGGTGGAGACAAGGGTCTTGCCTTCGCCGGTCTTCATCTCGGCGATATGGCCCTCGTGCAGCGCCATGGCGCCGATAAGCTGCACATCAAAGTGGCGCATGCCCATAGTGCGCTTGGAAGCCTCGCGCACGGTGGCAAAAGCCTCGGGGAGCATGTCGTCGAGCGACTCGCCGTTGGCGTAGCGCTCACGGAACTTATCGGTCTGGGCGCGGAGCTCTTCCTCGGTCATCTTCTCAAACTGGGGCTCAAGACCGTTGATCTGATCGACGATCTTGTAGTAGCGCTTAAGGTCCTTATCGGATCCAAAGGACAGCAGCTTTGACATGAATCCCATGTGGTTTTCCTTTTTGGCCATCGCCCGTGCCATGCAGCTGCGGGCGAGTTAAACACAGATGATTGTACTTTAGCCAAACAAGGCGCGGCCTATACGGTCGACCTCGACCGCCACGTAATAACTACGACCAACCTGCCAAAAAGGGACTGGTTTATTTTGGCAGCTTTTATCTGGGAAAACGCTGTCTCTCTGCCATTTGGTGCCACGGGGACAGGTTAGCTTGCACCAATAAAAAGAAAAGGGCCGCGCACCCAAACGGATGCACGGCCCTTATGCCATGAATGCGAGCGATTCCGCGGCGAGCTATTTACTCAGCAGCCTCGGTGGTCTCGGCCTCGGCAGCAGCCTCCTCGACGGGAGCCTCTGCGGCCTGCTTGGCAGCCTCCTCGGCGAACTTAGCGGCACGCTTAGCCTTCTCGGCAGCCTTAGCCTCAGCGGCGGCCTTGCGAGCGGCCTCGGCCTCAGCAGCCTTGGCGGCCTTGGCAGCCTTGGCCTCCTCAGCCTTCTTGAGCTGGGCGGCAGCGGCGCCACCGAACTTGTCGGCGAAGCGCTGGACGCGTCCACCGGTGTCGACGAACTTCTGCTGGCCGGTGTAGAACGGGTGGCACTCGTTGCAAAGCTCGACCTTCATCTCGGACACGGTTGCGTGCGTCTTGAAGGTGTTGCCGCAGGAGCACGTCACCGTGCACTCGACATACTGGGGATGGATACCCTGCTTCATGGTAGGACTCCTTATTGGTCAGGCGCTGGTTACCGATCAGCGCATAAGGCGTCTTGGTTTCCGACCAAGACAACAAACTCGGCTATGGTACCACGGCGCCGCGCGTCCCACAAAAGGTTCACGGTCTTTTCGGCACAACACGAGCTGGACCTTAGATATCAACTTCATCCGAACACTCCCCCACATTCATCTCTCGTATGTATCGAGGTATTCCTGCTTGAGCGTCTGCGAGGACGACTTGATCTTTTCCACGAGCGTGCCGGCTTCGATGAAGTAGAACGAGTTGGTGAGGTCTGCCAGGTCGTCGAGCAGATGGCTTGAAATGAGCACGCTGCGTCCCCGCGCCACCTCGCTGCGCATCGCGTCGCAGGAGGTTTTCCGCTTTCCCGGATCGAGGCCGTTCAGCGGTTCATCGAGGATGAGGTACGGGCAATCGGTCGCTATCGCCATGGCAAGCTTTACCTGCTGCTTCATTCCCGTCGAGAGTTTACGGGTCGGCTTGTCGAGATATGGGGAGATTCCGAGGGAGTCGCAGAGCGAGTCGATGTCGGCGGCCGATTTCCACGCCTCCCTAACGAAGGCAAGGTGCTCGATGGCCGATAGCGTGGGATAGAGATCCGCGCCGCCCGAAGAGCTCAGGTAGACGAGTTCTGCAAATTCGGCTGATCGACGTTGGCAGATTCCGTCTGCCGTCAGGCTTCCCGAGCGGATGCGGGTGGGAAATTGGCCCGACAGCGCTTCAAGAAGGGTGGTTTTCCCCGAGCCGTTGGGAGCAACGAGGCCCGCCGCCGTTCCCGGGCTCAGGAAAAGCGACCCGATTGAAAGTATCGTCGTGCTTCCGTATCCCACGCTCACGTCCAGGAGCTCAAGCCCATGGTGCTTTTTAGCGGGTCCAGCCTGTTTGGGCGAACGCGTCACAACGGCGCCGACCGCGAAAAGGACCGCGACGTATACCAGGGCCACGGCAAGCATCGATGCGCCGCCCGAACCGGAGCCAATGAATTCTGTCGGGAAGCATCCTACGTAACCCGTTGCCTCGATAGGCGAGAACACGGCCAGCGGCAGGAGCTCGAGCGCGGCATTATGCCCCAGTGCCGAATCGGACAATAACGGGAATGCCGGGGCCGCGACAAGCAGCGCTGAGGCAAGGGGGCCCGCGAAGACGCGCCTCGTTGCGGTCGATAGGACGGCGGAGCAAACGGATATCAAGGTTCCGCCCGCGAGCAGCGCGAGAAGTATGGTCGTGAAGACGTTTCCCGCGGTCGTGGTGGTGAGCGCGCCGTTATGGAAGAAGGCGATCGGGTACCCGATCTGCCCGAAGCCGTTTAGGGCCAAGGCGTAAATGCCCCCGGGTGCGAGGCCGGCGAGGAGCATCGCGGTCCCCGCGACGATTATCGAAAACACGATCTGGATAAGGCGCCGGAATTTGGGTGCGGGCGCCTTTGCCGCCAGGGTACCGGGCCTTGTGGCGCCGAGCAGGAGTATCGACGAGAGAAGGAAGGGGATGAAGGGAAGGAAAGACGGCGCCGCGGCAATGGCGTAAGGCAGGAAGGAAAGGAATGGCAGGTCGTTTGCGGAGGCCGGGATATCCGTGATGCCGGAGCTGCTCAGGGCGCGGCAATATGCGAGCTCCGCGTCATTGGTCTCTCGGTCTCCCACGATGGACCCGGATTGGAAGCCCTCGTCCATGAGCGCGTAGTAGCTCTCGGCAGAATCGAGAAAGGCGGCGTCGGTTTGAGCGGCGAGGGCGGCGTTCGCGTATCTTGCAAGCTCAGCGTCATCTTGCTGCTCTGGCGATAGGTCTGTGCCGCTGGCCTGGGGCGCGCGCGTATTGAATGCGTCGACAAAGCCCTGCATGCCCTGCTTCATAAAGAAGGGCCCGTAGATGGGTGAATTGAACGCAATGGGGACGGAAAAGGCTGCAGCGAGAACGAGCGTACAAATCCATACGGCCTTGTCTCTTAGGATTAGTTTGAGAAGAAGTCGACAGTACATTTAGAAGCACCTACGTTCCTCAAAGAATTGTTAGATTAAAAGTAACAGACCGGATGAAGATGCGTGCGACGGGGGCGAGGCGAATGGCTGAACGGTATCGATATGCGGGTTTAACGGCATATCGACCACATAGATTTTTAACTTGCATTTCTACCCGCCCTTTTCGTAGAGTCGCCGATACGTGCTTAGCGCACCCTCGGCGCGTCCGGCAGGCTTTGCGAAATGGGATCCAGGAGACTTCGGCGCAGCATCATCTTGCGGAATGCTTCTAATGAGCCTCCCATCCTTCAAAAACAGAATCTCATCGCACAGCCTATCGACCGAATCCAAGATGTGGGATGACATGATGATGCACGTACCAGAATCGGCCAGCTTCCTGAGAATCTCGGAATGCAAGTCCACCCTGCTGGGGTCGAGCGCGTTCATGGGCTCATCTAATAGAAGGTACCGCGCGCCCGTCGCATACGCAATCGCCAGGGTAAGCTGCTGCTTCATGCCCTGGCTCAGAGTGCAGATCCTCATCTTCGCGAACTCGCCTATCTGCGTTTGTTCCACTATCTCTTCGATATCGCGAGCATGCGGCCACATATCGCAAACCATCTTGAGGTGATCTTCCGCACGCAATCCGGGATACAGCAGCGTCCCCTCACCAGGTGCATAGAAGATCATAGAACGGACCTCTCTCGCACCCGTACCCTGCACCTCATCCAGAACGATGCTCCCGTCCACGCGAGGACCCGGCAAACCTGCCATCGCACGCAGCAACGTCGTCTTTCCATGCCCGTTCGGAGCGACGAGACCGTAGACCGTACCCGGGGCAAACTCAGCGTTCACCGAATCTACGAGCACCTTCTTTCCATAAGAGATCGTCAGCGTTTGAAGGTCAATCATCGAGATCATCCCCTTTCGATCTTTGGAACACTCAGGCGCACCATCAACGGAGATACGGCGCCCAAGACCACCAGCAGAGCGCCCGATGCGCCGACGACCTCTCCAAAAGGCATCGCGTTCGTCCCTCGCCCAAGGAACCCAATCGTCCCCACCTGGGAAGCGGGATCAAACGAGGCGAATGGAGCCAGCAGCGCGACGCCCATGCCCACGCTTTCAACATGAGCGCTCAACGAACCCAACACCAAGAGAACCGCGCAAACCATTCCGGTGACAACGGGGTTGCGGCTAATCGCTGCTGTCAACGCAGCGACGACGGAAATCACGCCGTATGCCATGACCAGCAACGGAATACTGCACAACACCGCCTCCCCCACCATGGACGTTGTCGAAGCTCCCGCCCGAATGAGAGCGACGGGATACTCCGATCCACCCGCACCGTTCTTAATCACGGACACAACGACAGCGGGAACCATCGACACCAAAAGCAGCACCAAGCCAAGCAGGAGAGCCAGCGCAACAGCCGTCAGAAAACGCACATGCACTGTTGCGGGGATCTGGAGAACCAGAAGGGAACGACACTGCAGGTGGGTGCACGCGAGCGATGTGACAACCACGGGCAACAGCAAAAATAAGGAGGGAAGCGCTGCCTGGAGATACGAAAGGAGGATTAATGGGGGCATCTTCGTACTTAACTCGTAAACCTTGGGGTCCGGCAAGCTCGCGATCGACTCAAGCAGAAGGGCGCGCGCCTCCGCACGAGAAGGAGTCTCCGGCTCGATTCCGATCGATTGCAGGAGAGTCGCATCTGCCGCGCCCAGCTCACCTCGAGCGCGCTCGTACGTCGCAAGGCTTCGAAACCCCTCCGCAGGCATAGGCGCGTACACGAAACCCGAAAGAGCATCCCGCATGTCTTCCAGGGCCGCTTTGCCCTCGACGTCCATATTCGCAGCGTTCTGCTCTAGATACCGATCTATTGAACGGAGCTCCCCATCCCTATACCGAACAGCGGAAACGTTATCAGCGTCAGGAAACATCTCGACCAGAGCCGGGGCCAGCATCGTCGCCGACATTGCAATCGCGCATACGGCGAGGGTAGGAGAACGCAGGAGCAGTTTCCCCATCGTTCTTACGTATGCAACGGCGGAGGCACAAGCGCTCGAACGAGTTGCCGTTCTCGATGCAGCGAAGGAACCTCTCTCAAGACAAATCGGGGATATCGGGCGCGCGCAGCCGCTCTTTCCAGCAACGCAAAGCAGGCTAATTGCCAGCACCTCGATCCCGATTGCGCATACGAGGGCAATCGCGCCACGCTCGAAGCAAAGTCCAGGCAGATTCACTATCTGCGTTGTCGGGTACGGGCTATAGGCGCCGACGGTCAACTCAGTGTTCGCATACGTAAGGGGATTCAACAGGGCGAACTCACGTAAAGCGATGGATCTTCCGTAATACCCGGGAACCATCGTCACCCCCATCAGGGCACATACGAACACGATTCCAAGCGTAGGGTTATTGGCAATCTTCACGGCAAGGTGAACGACAAGCGAGATGAACGCTGCCACCAAGAATTGCAAGATGGCCGTCTGCGCGAACACCAGCCAAGCCGGTTTGATAACCGGAGTCGCATATTGAATGTAGCCTATCGGATAGAACGGCGAGCCCGGGCCATTCTTCACAAGCGCGGCGATTATCCCTGGAAGATTGATGGCGAGGACGGCAAGCATTGCAAAAACACTCGCCCATACGCTCGATGCAACAAGTCTACCCAGCTCGCCCATCGGTGCCTGGATGATGAGCTTTTCACGTTTGTTAAGACGCGCGGCAAGGAACGAGACGGCAACGGCCGTTGCGACCCATAGCAAGTACTCCTTCGATCCGTCATAATAGGTGTACTCTCCATCCGATACCTGCAGAAACGGAAGTAGGGGAGAGAGTGGTGCCAAGATAAGACGTCCCGCGGCAAGAGGGTACAGAAGCGCGGGCATGCTTGATGAAGAGGTATAGACACCGTCCTCCCCCGCATTCACAAGCGCATCCGCATAGGATGCTGACAATTCCTGCTCAACACGGGTTATTCCCGACTCGAGGTATTCGACCCGTCCGTCGATGCCAGCCGCGCTCCTGAAAACGGGCAGAGCACAAAGAACCATCAACGCAACAACGACAACACAGAGCGACCTGGAGGAGAGAAGCGACCTAAAGATCGCCTTCGAGATTTTGAGCATATTCATCGCCAACCTTAACCTCATCCAGTCGGAACAGAGGGGCCGAACAAAATGCTCGGCCCTTCCTCGCATCTAGTAGGTGCTATAGACAAATTGCCATTTATCAGTTGTGCCAAGAACACCACAGGAGCACATTGCAGCGAGGCGGGATTCCCTATGATGCGCGGATCGGCGATAGCCATTTCGGTAGGAGATCGTCTTGTAAGAGATGTTGAACATCGAGATGCTGTGCCCGCTTACGCCGCGAGGACAGCTGTAGCTCCAGTAGGTATCGACGACGTCGTCCGTATACCCGAGGGGCTCAACGAGGGCACACTGGCTGCTCTCCTGGGAAGGAGGCATCGGGGTATCCGCAAAAGCGGGGGCTCCCGGCAGCAACAGACAAAGAGCGAGGCCGAGGAAAACCAAGAGCTTACACGACTTAACAGTACTGAACATAATCCTCTCCAATCTAGAGGGGTTTCGGTTGCAGTATGCTGTGATTACTTGCCGGCAAAGTCAATTTAACATAAACTGTTAAAAAGTAACCTGAGTTTTTTAAATTCTTCGGAGGTTATTATGAGTTCCGACAATCGCACTCCCCGGCTTCATTCCTTCCGCATCGCATGTGCGATAGCCTCTGCGACCCTTTGCGCCACCGCCATCGCACAAGTGGCGTTCTCCTTAAAGCCAGCAATCGAAGTGCTCGACAACCCTGTAATTGCAGACTCCCCCGCGTATCCAGCCCTTGCGATCTCGACATTGGTCCCTGCCGTCATCGGTATCGCTACGACCATCCTCAGCGCCGTTCTCGTGTGGACGATCAAGAGCGGAGACCCCTTCAAGAAAGGGTCTGCGACATGCTTGAAGGTGCTCGGCATTCTCTTCGTTGTTCAAGCTGCCACCAGCCTCTACGCCGGCTCACTCAAAACCTCCGTTTCGATGTTTGGCGGCGAGGGGGCCGTCGGCGCCCAAGAGATCGCTTCATCATTCGATTGGACCTCTCTGGTTCTCGGCATCGTCCTGTTCATGCTTTCCCAGCTCTTCTTGTACGCCCGAGAGCTGTACCTCGACTCCGACGAGATTGCGTAAGGAAACGCCATGCCCGTAATTGTTCGCCTCGACAAGATCATGGCCGAGCGAAAGATTTCCTCGAACGAACTTGCCGAAAGGATTGGAACCACGCCCGTGAACCTGTCCCGTATTAAAAAAGGGCATATTCGCGGCATTCGCTTCAACACACTCGAGCAGCTATGCCTCGCCCTTCGTTGCCAACCCGGAGACCTTCTCGAAGTCATGAGCGAAGAGGATGCCCGAAAGGAGTTCGGACTCGATTGGTCCGCCGAGGATTAGAGGGCGGTCGTACTCGCCCTGCACACGGGGATGCGAATCGGCGAGGTCTGCAGCCTTCGGTGGTGCGATGTGGATTTCGAGACGGGCCTGATCTCGATCAGACACTCGGTGGCGTACGCGAAGGGAATGGGTTCGTTCATCAAGGACACCAAGACCCATGACGCCAGGGGTATCCCCATCGACCCGGTCGGCCTACTCCCCTTCCTGAAGGAGACCCACGAGATCGACTGCGGAAAGCTGCGCTTGCGCGGCCTTACCGGGGCGGTCGAGATCGGGGACTGCTACATCCTGTCGGAGCCGGGCGCGACCTTCGCGACGACAAGCTATATCCGCAGGGCGTTCAAGACGTTCTCGGAGACCAACGGCCTCATGGGCACCAACGACGAGCTGATCACGTTCCACGGCCTTCGCCACACGTTCGCAACGCAGTGGATCCGCCAAGGCGGCGATATCAAGGCGCTCCAATCGATCCTCGGCCACAAGGACGCCATGGCGACGCTCAACGTCTACGCCGACATCGAGCCCATCTCCAAAATCCATAACATGCTGCGCGCCACGCCGTGCCTTTGGCGCGGGCACCTCGGGCCGAGGGTCGATCCGGGTCCCATGTTCCAACAGAGGATCCAGGAGTCCATCGAGACGCTCCAGGCGTTCGGCTACGGCATCACCGAGCCGGACGACCGAAATATCGCCATACGCGACGTGAAGACGAACAGTTGGCTCTAGCTCACCGAGTACGCGGCAGCGCTGGGCCCATCCCAACTGAGGTCACGGTGGTCCGATAGGGGCGCCGCCCGCGGCATGCGCCGCGGAGCGGTATCCCCTACCGAAGGGCGGGGATGCCCTCCGCTTCCAGTTCGGAATCAGCCGTCGGAGGCGTTCGGCTGACTGCGGGAACGGCCTGTCCGCTCAATGTGTTCGGCTGAGATCGGAAATCAACCCAACACGAGCCGGACACGCGCCAGACGGCTCTTCCCCGTACGGCCTTCCCCCTTACGCTCATGTTGCAGGCATGTAACGCCGCAGCGAGCGCGCCTTTTTTGCGCCAGACAGGTACAATGATGAACACTGTACCGTAGCGGAGCGCCGCGCGCGCCGCAATCACGCGAAAGGGTTTCCCATGGCCGAGATCTCGTCCTCCCGTATCGTCATCACCGTCCTTGGCAAGAACCGCCCCGGCATCGTCGCCGGCGTCACCCGCGTTCTGGGCGAGGCCAACGTCGACATCCGCGACATCACGCAGTCCATTATCGAGGACATCTTCACCATGACCATGCTGGCCGACACCGCCGAGTCCAAGCTCGACTTCGCCGAGCTGCAGAAGGCGCTGGCCGAGGCCGGCGAGCTTTCGGGTGTCAACGTGTCCATCCAGCGCGAGGACGTCTTTAACTTTATGTACCGCCTGTAGCGAGCAGGCCGTGTGGGAGCAGGCTGGCGCATCTGCAACCAAGCACGCCGCCCCCAAACGGCCCCGAGAGGAGCGCGCATGGCTTACGACGCCAAGAAAATCTACTACCGCTTCGATGACCACCTGAGCCGTCTGGTTCTGGATTACGAGGCGAGCCGTCAAATTTCGCCCGAAAGCGAAAACCTCTACCACGGCTTGCCGACCGATCCGTATGACGAGGATCTGTTCGTCGAGCATAACGTCAAGCGCGGTCTGCGCAATGCCGACGGCTCGGGCGTGGTCGCGGGCCTTACCCGCATCTCGGACGTGCACGGCTACAACAAGGTCGACGGCAAGGTCGTGCCCGACCAGGGCAAGCTCACGCTGCGCGGTTATAGCATCGAGGACTTGGTCAACAGCGCTCAGGCCGAGAATCGCTATGGCTACGAAGAGGTCGCCTACCTGCTCATCACGGGTTCGCTGCCCAACAAGGAGGAACTTGACGGCTTTTGCGGACGCCTGGGCGCCTTTAGGCACCTGAGCGATGAGTACGTCAAGGAGTTCCCCATGACCACGGTGTCGGCGAGCATCATGAACGTGCTCCAGCGCGCCGTGTTGCTGCTCTACGCCTTCGACGCCGAGCCCGACGTGATTACGCCCGAGCACGAGATCGACGTCGCCATTTCCATGCTCGCCCGTCTCCCCCGCATCGCCGCATTCGCGCATATGGCATCGGTCGCCAAGCGTCGCGGCTCCGAGGTGCACGTGCCGCACCCGACGCCCGGCCTTTCCACCGCCGAGACCATCCTGCAGGTCCTGCGCGGCGGCATGGCGTTCACCCGCGACGAGGCCATGCTGCTCGACGTGATGCTCATGCTGCACGCCGAGCACGGCGGCGGCAACAACTCCACCTTCGCTTGCCGCGTGCTGTCGTCTTCGGCCACCGACCCGTATTCCGCCTACGCCGCGGCTATCGGCTCGCTCAAGGGCCCGCGCCACGGTGGTGCCAATGCCAAGGTCGTGTCTATGCACGAGGACATCCGCGCGCATGTCTCCAACTGGGAGGACGAGGACGAGGTCGCGGCCTACCTGGGCAAGATCCTCGACAAGCAGGCCTTCGACGGCACGGGCCTCATCTACGGCATGGGCCACGCCGTCTATACGCTCAGCGACCCGCGCGCCGAGGTCTGCCGTCGTTACGCGCGCACACTTGCCGCCAAGAAGAACCTGGGCGATGAGTTCGCGCTCATCGAGCGCATCGAGCGCCTGGCACCGCAGGTGATGCGCGACCACGGCATGACCAAGCCCATCTGCGCCAACATCGACCTGTACACGGGCTTTATCTACAAGATGCTCGGCGTACCCGAGACGCTTTTTACGCCGCTGTTCGCCGTCGCCCGCATGGCCGGCTGGTCGGCACACCGCATGGAAGAGCTCTTCTGCGCGCACCGCATCATCCGTCCCGCGTATCGCCCGGTTATCGAGCCGCTGGAGTACAAGCCGCTCGCCGATCGCTAGGACGCGGACCGTTATAGAACCCGAGCGTGGCCAGGGCATCACCGCCCTCGGCCACGCTTTTTATGCCAGTAGAAAGGGCTGCATCAAATGATTGTGTTTTCCGATATGGATGGGACGCTGCTGACGTGCGATAAGCAAATGAGCGATGCCACCTGGGCGATGCTCGACGAGCTCGCACGTCGTGGCATCGAGTTTGTTCCCTGCACGGGACGTCCACTGTCGGGCGTCTTTGAACCCATCCTCGCCCACCCCGCCGTACACTACGCAGTCTGCGCCAACGGTGCCAGCGTCTGGCAGCTCGACGACGGTACACCCACCGATGTCTCATGTGCTACGCGCATTTTGAGCCGACCACTCGACCGCGCCATCGCCCACCGCGTCCATAGTATTGCCGCCGGCCATGACGTCACCTTCGATATCTTCGCGGACGGGCAGTGCTTCCTCCCCCGCTCGCTCTACACGCGCCTGGATGAGTTCTGCGGCGGCGATCCTCACATCGCGGCTTCGCTCAAGCGCACGCGAACGCCGATCGACATGGATATCGACAGCAAGATCGACGAGGTCGAGATGCTCGAACGCATCGCCATGTACTGGCACGACCCGGCCGATCGCGACGCCATCGCGGCGGAGCTCGACGTGCTCGAAGGCATCGAGGTCACGCGTTCGTACGCCATGAATATCGAGGTCATGGGCGAGGGAGCCACCAAGGGAACGGCCCTCACGTGGCTATGCGAGCACCTGGGCGAGCGTCTCGCCGACGCCTGGGCGTTCGGCGACAACATCAACGACATCCCCATGCTGCAGGCAGCGGGCCATGGCATGGCCATGATCAACGCCGAGCCCGAGGATCGCGACGCCGCCGACGCCATCACCGAATACGACAACGACCACGACGGCGTCGCCCGCACCATCATGGACGCCCTCGCCTAGCAACAGCAACCCGGCAGGGTAGCTAATTTGGGGACACTCTTCGCGGGGCGCCGCAAGGACTGTCCCCATCTGCCGAATTAGGCGAGACTCTCCAGCACGCGACGGAGCTCCTGCTGGACGGCATGGTCGCGGTTACAACCCACCACGCGATCGGCCACCGCCTTAAGCGCGGGGCGCGCGTTTTCCATCGCGCAGCCCGTGCCGACAAAGCGAATGATCTCGTAGTCGTTCATCGAGTCGCCAAACGCCATGACCTCGTCGCGACCAATGCCGTAATGCTCCGCGAGCTGCGCGATACCCGAGGCCTTCGACACACCAGGCTGCATGGCATCGATCCACGCGTTGCCCGAAGGCGCAAAAGTAAAGAGCTGACCAAGTTCGCGCTGTAGCACGTACGCACTGTCCATAACCGCACTGTCGTCGCAAAAGATACTCGCTTTGATGATATTTACGCTGGGATCGGGCAGCTCCCAAATACGCTCGGCATTGGGAAGGTCCTTATCGACCTCACGCACGAACTTGCACTCGTCATCGAGCAGGAAGGACTTGGTTCGGTCAAAGAGCGCAAGATGCAGATTGGGAAACGTCCTGACGGCTTGGGCGAGCCTTCGAATCGCCAGGTGGGAATACACCTCACGGTCTACCATCTTACCGTCGGCGTAGACTTGGGCGCCGTTAGCGGCGACAAAGTCCATCTTGTCGCGAACGGGCGCAAAGAACTCGCACAGGCGATCGTAGCGACGACCTGACGATGCGGCGAAATGCACGCCATGCTCGTGTAGCGCCAGAATCAGTTCGTAGGTCTCGGGAGGCACCTGGCCGTTTTCGTCAAGCAGTGTGCCGTCCATATCGGATGCAATCAGTTTAAACATAGAAAAGCTCCCTTCGGGCTTGATGGAATCAGACATATATCCAAATCCACCGTACCCAAAAGGAGCTCGTCCAAGCCTGGGACAGCAAAAGGATTACCGGAAGCTGGCACGGGGCTCACATGCGTGGCCCAGGCAAGCGTGCCTGCATCACGAGCAATCAGCCAAAGAGTGTCCCGGGCAACTAGTCGTTTAAGAACGTCCCCGATGACTAGTCTCGCGGTGAATTCTCGCGTCGCGTCACAAAGGCAGGAAAAGGACGCCCCCTCTAAGGAAGCGCCCTGGGTTTGAATTCAAAAGGGCTGCCTACTTGCGTTTCCAGAGATCGGCATCACTAGTGGGCATGTCGCCATCCTCGAACTCGCCCAGATAGGTGTAGTGGTGGTAGCGCTCCCCGTCGTACTCATAGCCCGTATAGTCGTAGCCCCTTTGGGTGACGCCTTGGTAGGGTTTGAACTCGGCCTCTGCCTCTTCCTTGGTGTAATCGTCGGCATCGAACCAAATGCCCTCGGTCTTATCGTTGCCCCAACCGAGCTTCTTAGCCTTGAAAACATGCCTCATAGTGTTCGCTCCTCCATCAACGGCGACCCTCAACAGGCTAATTGTACCTTGAGAATTCCTTGAACAATTCAGTCGAGCACGGCATGGGGGCACAGTTCCCCTGACGGAGCAGGCGCTCCCGCGCTGCTTCTTCGAGCCGCGGCTCCAGAACTCCTGTTGGCTGCGCTCCCTACGACGGCGGTTGTGCAGTAACTCACATCGCAGTGCGGACACTTGACCTTGCCGATGAAGCAGCAGGTGTTGAGCGACTTGTTGGCGAGCGCCCCAGCTCGCTTCAGCGCTGCAGGCGAGCAGCAGCACCTCGAAGTCGGGGTCTTCGGCGTAGCGGTAGGCACCGCATTTGGCGAGGTCTGCGCCGGAGTAGGCCTCTATGTCCATCATCAGCGTCTTCATGCGCGCTCCAAACGAAGAGGAGCGGCGGCTCCTTGGTCGCCGCCGCCCCGTGGGCTCCCTACTTGCCGAGCGCCCTCATGCGCTCGGCGTGGTACTCCTCGTCGCGGTTAGCCGCAGCCTCGCGACGCTTCTCTTCCCTGTGGTCGCGCACGATGGTCTGCACGCCGATGACCGTCCAGGTCAGCACGGACAGGCAGTAGCAGCCGAACAGCACGTCGAGGATAATGGTCGTGATCGCCTCCATGTCCTTCACCTCCCCTCTAGTTCAGGAAGTCGTCGTTATCTGCGGCGGCGAAGTCGGCCTCCGGGCTGGCCTTGCCGCCCAGCGGCTCACCGGGGCGGATCAGCTGCAGGTTGTTCAGGCCGCAGGCGATGCCACGGTTGCCGTTGGTGTTGAAAGCGTAGAGGTTGATGCTCGCGCGACCGTAGACGCCCGAGTAGACCTCGGATCGGCTGAGCACCGGGTTGAGGTCGGCGTCGACGATGCCGGGTGCGGTGGCGGAGTTTGCGTTGATGAAGTAGGAGTTGGCGTAGGCCGGGTCGTCCGGGCGCTCCACGTCGCCGTCGCGCAGCGGCGTCTTGATGGAGGACAGCGGCGGCACGCTGCGGCTGCTGCCCTTGAGCTTTGCCTGCCCCTCGGCGTATGCAGCCACGATGGCGGTCTTGACCTTCTCGACGGTGCGCGTGTCGGCCTTGGGGATGATCAGGCTCACGGAGTACTTGGGGGTGCCCCCGTTGATGGACTTGGGCTCCCAGATGTTGGCGTAGCTCCAGCGGGTGTCCGGGCCGGTGATGACCTTCATGGGGTTCTTGGTTGCGTTGTTAGCCATTGTTGGCTCCTTCCGTATCGTTGTCGTTGAAATCGTTCTTTGCGTTGTTTATGGGCGGCCTCTTGTCGGAGAGGGGCACGAGGACGAGCTTGCCCTGCGGCTTCTTTACCAGGCCGCCGAGCACCTCGTCGAAGCGGCGCTTGCCCAGCATCTTCTGCATGGCGGCGATGCCGAGCAGCCTCCTCTCTGAATCCGAATCATGTATGCCCTGGCCGCCCAGCGCCTCGGCCACCTGGTCTACGACCGCGTCAATGCAGCTGGTAGCGCCCTTGATTTCGCGGATGGCTGCGATGATCTCCTCGTTCGTCACCTTCTTGTCCTTTCTCCTCGGATTGGCTTTGCTTTGCCAGGGCTTCGAGCTGCCCTGTCAGACGCGTCGACACTCGGCTTATCGAGGCCGGCACGTCCGCTGCCTCCTGGGCAGGGCTCTTGTTCGTCGTGGGCATGTGGTTCACCTCCTCGGGTCGTGCCCTTCGTCATCCCCTGGAGGCGGGCCACGCCGGTTGACGAAGAAGGACGAAAATTCGTGTAGAAAAAGGGCCCAGCCACCCGTGTGCAGCCGGGGCGAGGGGCTAGAGGACGTCGGGATATTCCTGGGCCAGCCGCTCTCGGGCCTTGGCGAGACGTGAACGCAGCGTGGTGCGCGAGATGCCAAGCTCAGCTGCAATGGCGGACTCGGCAAGGCCCTGCTCGCGCAGGATGCCGACCTTGATGGCCTCCGGCATGATCTGGGCGAGATCGTGCAGAAGACCTGACAGCTCGTCGAAATCGGCGACGATGTCCTCGATGTTGGGGGCGGTGTCTTCGAGCGTGTCGAACAGCGAGAGCTCGCTGCTGGTCTCGGCAATCTCCTGGTCGAGCGAAAGAACGTCGCCCGCGCGGCGGAACTCGCAGCTCAGGCAGTCTGCATCACACAGCCAGAAGCGGTTCTTGGGGCAGACGCAGCGCCCGTGGTACTGCATGCGTTTGCGGGTGGCGTCACACTCGCGGATGTAGGGGCGGTAGGTTTCCTCGTCGACTTCCACCCACTGGCAAGTGGACTTGAGGTAGATGCGATGGGTCTTGGAACGGTTGTCTCGGGCTTTCATTGTTTGTCTCCTCTTGGCTCGGAAGCCGAAGCGGAGATCGCCCGAATGAATCTGTCAGACAGATGCGCGGCATGGGTCACCTCGTGCGGATTTCTCCGCCCCGGCTTGGTGACCAGCCATTCGCCGCTGGTGCATTATTGATTTGTCTGCTCGGATAACGCCTGCGAATGCATCGATATGGCCATAGCGATGAGCCGCTATCCGAGCTGTACGATGCAGTGCAAATTGCGAAGTGATATTTTGCGTTCGCAAACATCAAAACCGCGTCCGCAACAAGCGGTGGTAGAATAGAAAGGTCTCTAAAACTCCTGTGACCGCCGTTGTGCTGTGGCGAGCGGTTCGCAACCGCACAGCTCGTATGTTCTGGAGTCTAGGGACGCACGGCCCTCAAAGCGTTACCGAAAGGTTCGGCAGAGGTTCGGCAAAGGTTCGGAGCGCAGGTGGGAGGTGCTAGATGACCGATTTCGTATTCTCGGAGTACGTTCGGGCCATCAAAGCTGTCTGGAAAGGCAAGCCGAAATCCGACCCCCACATCATCACCGTGTTGTACAGCGTCATCTCCCAGACAATGGAGCTAGATGGCAAGGGCGACTATTACATCGAGTGCTCGAAATCTCGGGCCTCAGAGATCATGAATCGCCATGCAAATCCACACGAAGAGATACGGCGTTATTCGCAGGAGCCGCTCGTGCGACAGGAGATAGTGCCGTTTTTCGAGCGCGAAATAATCAGCGAGCTGTTCCCGACGAAGATCCAAGAGCTTCGGGCAGTGATTGCGGACATGATCGCCAACTCCGACATCTTTCCAGAGCGCAAACAGGCGCTTCACGCACTCAGCTCAAACGGCACGCTCGCCCAGTTTCTCTCCGAAGCCTACATCGAGGTTCTCCAACGGAATAACGTCGAAGAACCTGAAACGGCTGGCAAGGCGGCAGAAAGTGAATCTATACGATTCCCGAGGCTCGAGTCGGTGCAGCCACCCGATACTCCATCCGCAGACGAGCATCGCTACATCGATGCTCTGATGGATGCGTATGGAGAGGACGAGGGTGTGGAGGGCTTCACAGTCGAGTCCCTCGCCACTCATGGGAAGCACAAGAAGCACTACGACCGTATGCGACAGGATTATTACGCCGCAGAGTCTGTGAACCGTGGAATGAGGGACGCCTTCGCCGAATGGGAGGACGACGAGTTCCGCGTCTTCGAGGAGGAAATCTACGAGGGGGTCGTCGACACCTATGAAGACGACTACCACAACGGAATGGCGCGTCTTAGAGAGGTGCTCAAACAGGCGTCGCAAGTGTCCGTCCAGAGGAGCTGGTTGAGCCGCGATACCGACTGGATTGGTGCAGCCCAGAAGAAGGGGGTCTGCCACTTCCTCGTCAACGACGGGAGGCTTGAAGGATGGGTCGATAAGGATGAGTAGAATCTTCAACACGCGGTTCGAACTCTCCCTTCGAGTCCTCATCCTCCTCAATGTTTCCAAAATTGCCCTCGATTTGGAGACAACATACGTAGTGGACTTCGTCGCCACGTATGGGAGGACTTTCTCCATCTCCGACATCAACCTCAACGGGGACAACCAATTCAAGTTCAGCGAGTTCGCGGTGCGTCGTGAGATAGTGCGAGCCGCGTTGAAGGAGCTCGTGCTCAAAGGTTATGCGCAGCCCATAGTGGCTGGTGACGGTATCGGGTACGTCCCAACGAAGGCAGGCTCGGCGTACTTCGAGTCCCTCCAGACGGCGTATGCGACGTCGTATGCCGCATGTGCGCACAAGGCTTTCGCTTACGTGGCCGAGCGCGGCCTGCAGCCACTGATTGACGAGATAAACCGGCTCTCGCGGAGGTCGGCGACGGAGGTGCGGAAATGAACGACTTTTATGTCAAAGAGATCAGGGCAACGGGCGATGGCGTGGAGGACTCGTTCGTAGAATTCCAACCGGGCGTCAACATAATCCACGGCCCATCTAACACTGGCAAGACTTACGTCGTCATGTGCATCGACTATATGCTCGGCGCGGACAACCCTCCTATGGATAAGGCGTCGTCCGGCATAGACACCATTTCAATGACGCTCGAGAACCCAGACGGCGATACCTTCTATGCGGAGCGGAAGGTATTGGAAGCCGAAGAAGGTTCGAAGGCAGACACGACCATCACCATACGCACCTCGCTCGATTGCATCGAAAACGGTGTATGGCGCGTTAAGGGAAGCCCCGGACAGGAAAGCTACAACAGCACTGTTCTGCCTCGCCTGTTAGGTGTGGAGGAACCGGTTCAAATTATTAGCACCCAGCAACTGAGAAAGCAGCAATTCACCTTCCGCACGTTCGTCCACCAGATGTTCCTCGACGAGGAGCACATCTTTACAACCAAGACGATAATCGACAACCCCAAGCACCCGAGCATCACGGCGAGCATCAACGCACTGTCGTTTCTCCTTACCGGGCATGCCGACGACGGGGAGCAAATAGAGACGGTGGAGATGAAACGCGCTAAAAAGGGTGCTGTCGTCAAATACATACGCCACGTCATGGAGAACTTCGAGCATCGCCAGGCCGAGCTTCAGGAAGAACTGGAGAAGATAGGCGGCGAGGACATCGAGGAGCGCATGAGCGAAATCCTCGCCGAAATCGGCGAGGTCGATGCTCTCATGGCTGAGGTCAACAGACAGATGCGGGACTTGCAAATCACGATCACCTCAGATGCCGAAGATTTGGAAGAAACGTCAGTCCTCCTTGACAGATATCGGATGCTCCGTAGCCAATACGAGGCAGACGTCGAACGCCTCATGTTCATAGCCGAAGGCGACGCGCATGACGCCGCGACATATGTCGAGAAGTGTCCGTTCTGCGACCACGAGATAGAGCGTGAGGAAGACAGAGCGTCGTACGCTGAGTCGTCCAGGGCGGAGTTGGAGAAGACTCGCAGGCGATTGGAAGACCTCGAGAGCGCTGAGGCCGAGGCTGCAGAACTCGTCTCTGAGCTGGAATCATCGATAGCAGAGCTCAAGGCGCAACGCGAGAGCCTCGCCGCTCGCATCAATCGCGAGTACAGGCCGAAGTCCCTGGAATTGCACGACGCACTCGGTGCCTATCGGCGCGTCATCGAACTGCGCCGAGAGCTCGATCTGATGGTCAGCCAACTCGAGGTGCTCAGCCAAGACATAGACGAGACCGAGAACGAAGACGAATCGCAGGAGAAGTACGACGCCAAGAAACACTTCGACGAGATACTGTTCACACACCTTAGCGAGGCGGTGAGCGAAGCCATCAAGGACTGCGCATATCCTGGATTCAAGACCGCAAAGATCTCGAAGCAGTCATTCGACATCCTGGTGAACAACAAGCCCAAGAAGAGCGAGGGCAAGGGGTACCGGGCCTACCTCAACACCATCTACGCGTTCACCCTCATGAAATTCATCGAGGCGAACGGCGTTCATCGGCCCAGAATGCTCATCTTGGACTCGCCGAGCCTCTCGCTAACGGAGAGCTCCGAGGTGCTGATAGACAGCAGCATGAAGTCTGCCCTCTACCGTCACATGCTGAGAGACTGCGGTGGCTGCCAGGTAATCATCGCCGAAAACGAGATTCCAACCGGCGTCGACTATGACGGAGCGCGCCTCATCCACTTCACCATGAGCGACGAAGGTCGGTATGGCTTTTTGAGGCACGTTCGCAATGGAGACATGATTGAAGACCCAGAACCGGAAGGGGAAGAGTCCTGATGGCGAGAAAGATTAGCTACAACAGGCTCTGGAAGCTGTTGATTGATAAGAGCATGACGCGTAAAGACCTCCGCACGGTCAGCGGTGTCAGCACTTCTTCCATCGCGAAGCTTGGACGCGGTGACAACATCACAACCGGTGTGCTCATCAAGATTTGCGATGCGCTCGAATGCGAGCTCGAGGACATCATGGAGCTTGTTCCGTGCGAGACCGTGGAGGAAGAGTAATGTCCAAAACACGATTGCAGCTCACTTGGTACAACAAGGACAAGGCACTCATCCCAACGGAGACCGGCCAATATGGCTATACGTGGGTTGAGCCGAGCGATCCCCGCTATTGCGAGACCCATACGCTCGTCGTTGATGAGTTCGTACAGGGCAAGCAGGCTCCGAAGACAAATGAGTTTACCTATTCTGAGCGGGCAGACCTGCCTCCGCAGGATGACAACCTGCTCGTACTGGGCGAGTCGGGCGACGTACTTGAAGCGCTGGCTCGTGTGCCCGAACTGGCCGCCGAAGACGCCTTTGCAAATCAGGCCTGGGGCTACTTAATAGCCTACGAGGACGATATAGCCAAGTCGGATTCGTGGGATGACCTCAAAACACTTGCTCAGCCGGTTAGCAACACGTTGTAGGCGGCCAAGGCAGGAGGAAGGTGACAAAGCCATGGACATGCAATTCACATGGATAGGCTATTACACAGAGCTGGCGGATAAGCTGCTTCCTTACCGTAATGATCGGCAAGCGCTTATTTCCAAGCTGCGGGAGACCTACGTCCAAATCGACATGAAGTTCCCGAAACTTGACAGTACGGACGTGCCTGCGGACATCGACCCGTTCACGGTGTTCGGTCTCTTCAACAAGGGCCTTTCGAATGCAAACCGAATGAAGATCGCCGCTGGCTTTGCGCATTCCTTCGGAATCAAGGCAGACCAGCCTGCCGATTTCGACGGAATCCCTGTGGTGATGGCCCTCAACGCGACGTTTTATGCATTCACCGGCGACAAGCGACGCGGTGAGCATGACATCGACAACCTCTGGCGGGTCTTCGAGGCGCAGCTCGCACTCGCCGACAACGACAATGAGCAGACCAGGGCAGAGTTCGTTTCTGCTTATAACGACGCCGTCACCCAGTTCAGCTTGGGCTGGAAGCTCAGCATGGGCCTCTACTGGGCACGCCCCCTCACGTTCATCAACCTGGATTCACGTAACCGGTGGTTCATGGGCGACATATCGGCAGCTGGCCCCACCGTGGCACAGGTAGCCCCGAAAGAAAAAGACACTCCCATCCACGACGGCGAGGCCTACCTCGCCATATGCGACACCATACGGTCGCAACTCGGCACCGAGGCCTGCCCCTATACCAGCTTCCCGGAGCTTTCTAGTGCCGCCTTCGACGAGTCGGAGCGCGTCAACAAGGAGAAAAAGGCCGCTTCGAAGAAGACGGAGCAGGAGGCACAGGCCAATGCCCTGGGCGATGCCGACGTCGAGACGACCCACTGCTGGCTCTATGCGCCAGGAGAGGGCGCGGGAATGTGGGACGAGTTCTACGAGCACGGCATCATGGGCTTGGGCTGGTACGAGCTCGGCGATCTGACGGACTACGCCTCCAAGGAGGACATGCGCCAGAAACTGCTCGAGGTTCGAGGCGGCGGCACCTCCCAGAAGAACTCGGCGCATGCCGTCTGGCAGTTCGCGCACGACATCAAACCTGGCGATGTAGTCTTCGCCAAGCGGGGGCGCACCGAGATACTGGGGCGCGGCGTCGTGACTGGCGACTACGAGTACGATGCTGACGGTGGGCACTACCCGCATGTGCGTGCGGTCGAGTGGGATGCCAAGGGCTGCTGGCACATGGACGAGATGTTCGCCATGAAGACGCTCACCGACGTCACCGACTATCCGGACTTCGTCGCGAAGATCGAGGCGTTCTTCGAGGACGCTGAGGAGCCAGAGGACGAACCGGAAGAGCGCGCGGTGGAGTACCCGCCCTACAGCCGCGAAGACTTCCTTTCCGAGGTCTACATGGACGAGGGACAGTACGACACGCTCGTGGGCGTGCTCGGTTCCAAGAAGAACATCATCCTGCAGGGCGCTCCGGGCGTGGGCAAGACCTATGTGGCCAAGCGCCTCGCGTACTCCATCATGGGCATGAAGGACGTCCAGCGCGTCCAGATGGTGCAGTTCCACCAGAGCTACTCCTACGAGGACTTCATCGAGGGCTACCGCCCTTCCGCCAGTGGCTTCGAGCTGGTGAAGGGCGCATTCTACACCTTCTGCAAACGAGCCGCCGAGGACGACGGCAACGACTACTTCTTCATCATCGACGAGATAAACCGTGGCAACCTCTCCAAGATATTCGGCGAGCTGTTCATGCTCATCGAGAACGATAAGCGCGGCGTGAAAAACAAGCTGCAGCTGCTGTATTCGCGCGAGCTGTTCCACGTGCCCGCGAACGTCCATATCATTGGCATGATGAACACCGCCGACCGCTCGCTGGCCATGCTCGACTACGCACTGCGCCGCCGCTTCGCCTTCTTCGACCTGAAGCCAGGGCTCGCCACCGAAGGCTTCCGCGAGTACCGCGACTCGCTTTCCAACCCCAAGTTCGACGCACTCGTGCAGCGGGTGGAGCAGCTGAACGGGGCGATTGCCGACGACGAGTCACTTGGCGAGGGCTTCCTCATCGGGCACAGCTACTTCTGCAACATGGAGCCGGACGAGTGCGACGACGCCAAGCTCTCGGCCATCGTTGAGTACGAGCTCATCCCGATGCTGAAGGAGTACTGGTTCGACGAGCCGCTCAAGGTTCGCGACTGGTCTGACCGCTTGAGGCAGGCGCTTCGTTGATACACATCCAGAACATCTACCACATGCTCGCCTATGCCTTCCAGGTGCTCAACGAGCGCGGCTACCGCGACGTGGCGACCGAGGGCTTCGACAACGCGGCGGAGCTCTGCGCCGCTATCCTCGAGCGCGGCATCGCCAGCCAGGTGAAGCGCGGCCTGGGGCGCGAGTACGTGGGGCGCACCGAAGCGCTCAGCTCGCTGCGGGGCAAGATTGAGGTCACCGAGTCGGTGAAGACCCAGGCGTTCCTGAAAAGCCAGATGGTGTGCTCCTACGACGAGTTCTCCGTGGACTCGACGATGAACCGCGTCATCAAGGCGACGGTCGAGCTGCTGCTGCGCGGCGACATCTCCAAGACGCGCAAGAAGGCCCTCAAGAAACTCATGGTCTACTTCGCCGACGTGGAGCCGATCGACCTGCACCTGGTGGACTGGAACATGCGATACGACCGCAACAACCAGACCTACCGCATGCTCATGAGCGTGTGCTGGCTGGTAGTCAAGGGCCTGCTGCAGACGCAGGCCGACGGCAGTTCGCGCCTTATGGACTTCTTCGACGAGCAGCGCATGAGCCGCCTGTACGAGAAGTTCATCCTCGAGTACTACCGCAGGGAGCACCCCAGGCTGCGTGCCGAGGCATCCTACATCAACTGGGCGCTGGACGATGGATTCTCCAACATGCTGCCCGCCATGAAGAGCGACATCACGCTCTCGCGGGGCGGCGACGTGCTCATCATCGACGCGAAGTACTACACGCATACGTTGCAGGAGAACTGGGATACTCGCACCATCCACTCGAACAACCTGTACCAGATCTTCACCTACGTGAAGAACAAGGAGGCCGAGCTTGCGGGCGGGCCGCACGAGGTGAGCGGCATGCTGCTCTATGCCAAGACCGACGAGGACACCCAGCCCGACGGCACCTACCAGATGAGCGGCAACCAGATCAGCGTGCGCACGCTCGACCTGAACCTGCCCTTCGAACAGATCGCGACCCAGCTCGACGCGATAGCCGAGCAGCACTTCGCCAAGAAGGTGGTTGCAGTATGAAAAGCCGCGAGGACCGTCCCCAACTGCCGGCCCAAAAGAAACGCCCCCCGATTGCCGGTCAAGCAGCGTGCCATCCACATCCGATGCAATCAGCTTAAACATAGAAAAGCCCCCCTTTGAGCTTGATGGGATCGGATGTCTATCCGAAACCACCGTACCCAAAGGAAGCTCAAATAAGACCCCGCAGGCAAAAACGTTACAAGGGCCTAGCATATGCCTCACATGCACCAGGTAGTGCGCGTCCGCAGCACTCGACAAGCCAAAGGGCGTCCCCAACAACTAGTCGCTTAGGAACACCCAATGACTAGTCGGCGTAGGTAAAGGTGGTGACGTCGAACATGCCCTCGGGGCGAATGCGGAGCGTCGGGATGACCGGCAGCGGCAGGAAGATAATGCCCATGATGGGGTCGAGCGGCGGCTCGATGCCCATGGCACGTGCCTTGACCATAAAGTCGTCGTGCTGCGCGGCCACGTCCTCGGCCGTACCCTCGCTCATCAGGCCGCCGAGCGCCAGCGGAATGCGCGCCACGACCTCACCATCGCGTACCAGCACGTGACCGCCCTGGCCCACAGCTTCGACAGCAGCCATCATATCGGCGGCGTTGTCGCCCACCACGCACACGTTGTGCGAGTCATGGCCGATCGTGGAGGCAATGGCGCCACCCGTGATGGTAAAGCCACGAACCCAGCCGCGACCGATGTGCTTGCCGACAAGACCCAGACCCGCAGGACCATCACCGTCGGCGCCCTCGGCCTGCAGCGACACGCCGCGGCCATGGCGCTCAATCAGCATAATGCGACGCAAGTCCTCGTCAGTCTCGGGACGAACCATGCCCGTGATGGCCTTACCCGGCACCACGTCAATCACGGCCTCGCCCGGCTTAAAGGCATAGTCGAACACGTCGAGCGAAAGCTTCGGCAGCTTAACGGAGGCGCGCAGCTCATCGGCAAGGGCCGCAACCTCGGCCATCTCGGGCGCAATCTCGCCCACAAAGGTGCCGTCCTGCGCCACCAGAGCACCGGCGGCATAAACACGATGCGGAGCCGTGGCAAACGTCAGGTCATCGAGCACCAGCAGGTCGGCGCGCTTGCCCGGGGCGATCGCGCCACGGAGCTCGTGCGGGTCGCGACAGCCGTGGTCCAGGCCAAATGCCTCAGCCGTGGAAAGGGACGCCATGGAGATGGCGACCACCGGGTCGATGCCGGCCTCGATAGCCACGCGGCAGGCGTTGTCGATCATTCCGGTCGCAAGCGCGTCGGAGGGAGCACGGTCGTCGGTCGCAAAGCAGCAACGGCGGGCACGGGCAGGATTTTCCAGCAGCATCGGAGACAGGTTGGCCAGGTCATGGCTGCACGTGCCTTCGCGTAGCATCACGTACATGCCGCGAGACAGCTTGTCGAGTGCCTCCTCGGGAATCGTCGACTCGTGGTCGGCGATAATGCCAGCCGCGGCATAGGCGTTGAGGTCTTTGCCGGCAACGAGCGGGGCGTGACCGTCGACCTGTTTGGACGGCGTCTGGTTGGCAGCGTCAATGCGAGCACAGGTCTCGGGATCGGCCATAAAGACGCCCGGCAGGTTCATCATCTCGCCCAGGCCAAAGGCATCGCCCGGATATTCGGCAAAAAACGCCTGCATATCGGCAGCGGTGATGACGGCACCGGCCTGCTCGTCGGGCAGTGCGGGCACGCACGAGGGCATCATGTACTTGATGGAAATAGGAGCGCGACGACCGTCCTCGATCATAAAACGCAGACCGTCCAAGCCGGAAACATTGGCGATCTCGTGGCTGTCGGCAATAGCGGTGGTGGTACCGCGCGTCGCCGCCATGCGCGCATACTCGGCAGGGCGGATGTTCGAAGACTCGATATGCAAGTGTCCGTCAATAAAACCGGGGGCAAGATAGCGGCCCTGGCAATCGATGACCTCGGCAGCCTCATACGTACCGGCGGCATCGTCGCGACCATCGTAGAGCACACCGACGATCACGCCATCCTTAACGGCAACGCTACCGAGCGCCACACGCTGGCCGTACACATCGACGATCTGCGCGTTGGTAAACAGCGTGTCGACGGGAACACGCCCCTCGGCGGCCTCGATCACAGACCTCATGACCTCAACGGACATACAGACTCCTTTAACCGTAGAAAAAAGCTGCGGAGCGGACAGGCCTTCACCGCAGCAAACCAATAGCCATTGTATGCCCAAAAGGAGGCCGCCGATAACACCCCTTCCGCTTAACGGCACGCGCCACTTGGTGCAATGGGGACAGGTTGCTTTGCGCCAATGACAAGAAGCGTCCCAAAGTGCCGGCACAAAAGGAACGTCCCCAAGTGCCAACCACGGCAGCGCCGATATTTTGACAACGGCAGCGAAAACCCGCCAGAGCGAGCAAGGTGCCTTGAAACGAGGCGGCATTGACCTTATGGTCATGCCGCCGAAGTTGAAAGGCAGATTGCCGCTCTGGCGGGTTTGCAGCGTCGACCGGTTACGCGGTTTGGTAAAACCGCGTAACTAAATAAGCTTGAAGCCCTTGCGCTTGCCTACGGAGAGGGTGTCGCCCAGCTTGAGGGCGCTCGGGTCGATGTTATAGCTCTTGGGAGCCACGGCCTTGCCGTTGATCTTGACGCCGCCACCGTCGATATCGCGGCGGGCCTGGCCGGCGCTGGCCGAAAGGCCCAGGTCCTTGAGCAGGCCGGCGAGGTAGATCTGGCCCTCGTCGTTGACGGTCAGCTCGACATGCTTCTCGGGGAAGTCGGCAAGCTGGCCCTCCTTGAACACGCGGTCGAACTCGGCCTGGGCCTCGTCACCGGCACCGGCGCCGTGATAGGTGTCGCACAGGTCGCGGCCCAGTGCGCGCTTGAGCTCATAGGGATCGGCGGAGCCGTCGGCCAGGGCAGCGTCGATCTTGTCGACCTCGGCCGGGGTGAGCGAGCTGGCCAGACGATAGTACTTGCCGATCATCTCGTCGGGGATGGACATCGTCTTGCCAAACATATCCTTGGGAGCATCGGTCAGGCCGATGTAGTTGCCGTAGGACTTGGACATCTTGCGCACGCCATCAGTGCCCTCGAGCAGCGGCATGGTAAGCGCGATCTGCGGCTCCATGCCCATCTTCTCCATGAGCTCGCGGCCGGCGAGCAGGTTGAAGAGTTGGTCGGTGCCGCCCATCTCCACGTCGGCCTTGATCTGAACGGAGTCGAAGGCCTGCATCACGGGGTACAGGAACTCGTGCAGGGCGATCGGCGTCTGGGACTGGTAGCGCTTGGTAAAGTCATCGCGCTCGAGAATGCGGGCGACGGTGAACTTGGAGCACACCTGCAGCAGGCCGGCCAGATCCATCGACAGAATCCAGTCACCGTTGTGCACGATGGTGGTCTTCTCGGGATCCAGGATCTTCATGGCCTGGCTCACGTAGGTCTCGGCGTTGGCCTCGATCTGCTCCTGCGAAAGCTGCGGGCGGGTAGAATTCTTGCCCGAAGGATCGCCGATCAGTGCGGTGCCGTTACCGATGATGAGGGTGACCTTGTGGCCCAGGTCCTGGAACTGACGCATCTTGCGCAGGGGCACGGCATGGCCCAGATGCAGGTCGGGGCTGGTGGGATCGACGCCGAGCTTGATGTTGAGGGGCTCGCCCTTCTCAAGCTTCTTGCGAAGGTCGGCCTCGGGGACGATCTGCGCTGCGCCCGAGGTGATGATACGCATTTGCTCGTCGACAGACAGCATTGGGTATCCTCCTTTTGCTATAGCACCCTCACCGGATACGGCGGTGCTCGAAGTTCATAAACCCACTAATAATAACCAAAACGGCGCGACCGAACACCTACGACAGGAAAATCCTCGTCCTGCCGCACGCGTCGATAACGACCGGCAAACGCGTGCCGTCACGTTCGACCAAAAAGCGCGCCTGCTGACGGCGCGAGCAGTCACGGCAACGGACCTGCCCCGTCGCATCCGTGGCGCAGGCGCCCTCGGCAGTCAGCAAGCAGTGCTCGCACACCATGAGCTCGAGGCGGTCGGCGTCGACAGGCCCCAAGACACCGGGGCAAGCGGCAAGCTCGGCAACACGCTCCGCGTCGTCGGCGACAAGCTCGGCAGGCAAATACACACGGCCCGCGCCGAGCCCGCGTAGCCAGGCAAGCGTAACCCGGTTCGCGCAAAACACCGGTGCCGCAACGTCAAACGCCACGCCCAGCTCACGCGCCATCGCCACCTGTCCCAGATTACGGCAGACGACGCGCCCGGCACGCCGCATAAGCGAGCGGGTACGCGAGGCATCGGCTGCGCGGCAGACCTCGTCGAGCACCACGATCGCATCGGCCAGATCGCGCTCGCCACGCGGGTCGGCATCCATCAGCTGCCAGGCAAAGACCATGCGAGCGGAAGCCCCCTTTTCCGTCGGCTCCGTCAACGCCGCCTCGGGCACGTCGTCAACAGTCACGGCGCCCTCAAAGGGCAGTATCTCAACGGCTCGTGCGACGGGTACGACCGCGTCCGCCTCGACCCGCATGCGCTCCAGCGCCGTCGCCGTCTGCTCCAACACGCCGGCACTGCGAATCAGGTACACCTCGCAGCCCGCATCCACCTTACGCTTGCAGTGCACGACAACGCGCTCCCCCGCAGCTGCATCCACCGGGCAGGGCACCTGGGGCCAGCGCTTGGGCACATCGGGGCGTGCATCGGCACCCGGGTAGAACCGGATCTCGAGCGTGTCGCCCGCGGCCACGGCGGCATCGAGCTCGACGGTCACCTCTTCGTGACCCACAGCCACCAAGTGGCCCACGCGCACGCCCTGGTTAATCGCACGCTCAAAGCTCATGAGCTCAGCACCCGATCGCCCCCGCAGATACGCATCGGTAAACCCGCGGTTGAACGACCTGCCCAGCTCGCGCTCGAGCGCCGACACGGCAGCGGCGTCCCACGCGCCATCGCGCAGCATATCGAGTGCACGACGCCACATCCGCACCACGTTGAACACGTAGTCGGGGTTTTTCATGCGCCCCTCGATCTTGAGCGACGCCACCCCGGCCCCAACAAGCTCGGGCAGGTGAGCAATGCCCAGATAGTCGCGCGGGCACAGCAGACGATCGCCCTCCACGGAAACGACGCTCTCCCACGCCTCGTTCACCAGGTCGTACGCCAGGCGACACGGCTGCGTACAGTCGCCGCGCATCGCCGATCGTCCACGCCGCAGGGCCGAAAACTCGCAGGCCCCCGAATATCCAATGCAAATCGCGCCGTGGCAGAACACCTCGATAGGCACGCCGGTAGCACACAGGGCGGCAATCTCGTCGACCGCCAGCTCGCGGGCGGTCGTCACGCGCTCGACCCCGAGCTCGTCGGCAGCCAGGCGCACGGCGCCTTCGCTATGGACGCCCGCCTGCGTGGACAGGTGAATCTCGACCCCGGGAATCGCCGCGCGCAACGCGCAGGCCAGACCGGCATCCGCCACGATCAAGGCATCGGCACCCAACTCGTGCGCGTGCGCCCCCAGCGCCACCGCGTCGGCCAACTCGTCATCGAACACAAACACGTTGAGCGTCACGTATACACGCACGCCGTGCGCATGCGCCACGGCGCAGCCGCGCAAAAACTCGTCGTCGGTAAAGCCGTGTGCGCTCACGCGGGCGTTAAACCCATCCAGGCCCGCATAGATGGCATCGGCGCCCGCTGCGATCGCCGCGAGCATCTGATCGAGTCCGCCGGCAGGCGCCAGCAGCTCGGGCAGCGCCACCTCGGCAGCCCCCGGCTCGTTATCGCATTGTCCACTCGGCCCCATCGTCCGAATCGCCATCGGCAAACTCCTTACCAACAAGGTATGCATTCACTCTGAAAAATGCCGTCATCCAGCATACACGAGGCCTCGCGCGCCTCGTTTGGTTTATCGTGTAATTACTTATGTCCATCCTGCCCCAGCGGCGCACCCGCCGCCCGGCACGACATACCTGGAGGTCAATATATGGGTCCTCGCCAACGACAGGGACGCAGTCGTTCCAAGACGCATGCCCTGCCCATGATCCTGCTCTCGTTCTTGGGCTTTTTGCTCATCGCGGGCGTAGCGTTTGGCATCGGCATGATCGGCAACGTCAATCGCTGGCTGTCCGATCTGCCCGACTATACCGACGCCAACGCCTATCTGGTGAGCGAACCCACCGAAATCGTCGATTGCAACGGCAACAAGATCGCGAGCTTCTACACGCAAAACCGCAAGTCCGTCACCAAGGACCAGGTCTCTCCGTACGTGCTACAGGGCACCGTCGACGTCGAAGACGAGCGCTTCTACGAGCACGGCGGCATCGACCTGTGGGGTATCGCGCGTGCCGCCGTGGCAACCGTCTCCGGTGGCCACGAGGGCGCATCGACCATCACCCAGCAGCTGGTACGCAACACCATCCTGCAGGAGGAGCAGTTCGATTCGACCATCGAGCGTAAGGTGCGCGAGGCCTATATCGCCATCAAGATGGAGGAGATGTACTCCAAGGACGAGATCCTTATGATGTACCTCAACACCATCTATTACGGCCACGGCGCCTACGGCATCGAGGCCGCAGCCGAGACCTACCTGTCCAAGAGCGCCGCCGACCTCACCCTGAGCGAGGCCGCGCTGCTCATCGGCCTTCCCAACTCGCCTTCGCAGTACGACCCCACGGTCAATCCCGATCTGGCGCTGTCTCGCCGCAACAAGGTTCTCGACAACATGCTGCGCCTGGGCCACATCACCCAGGAGGAGCACGACGCCGCGCAGGCAGAGCCCATCACCCTCAACGTAACCGAGATTTCGGGCAGCGGCGTCGACGTGTATTCGCAGCCTTACTTTGTCGCCTATGTTAAGCAACTGCTGGAGCAGGAGTTCTCCACCGACGTGCTGTTTAAGGGCGGCCTAACCGTCAAGACCACCATCGACCCCACGATGCAGCAGACTGCCGAGGAGGCCGTGCGCGCCCAGCTCGACACGCTTTCGCTCGACGGCCTGGACATGGGCATGGTCGTCGTCGACCCCAAGACCGGCTACATCAAGTGCATGGTGGGCGGCTACGACTATAACGCCGACGAGAACCACGTGAACCACGCCACGGCCAAGCGTCCCGTGGGCTCCACGTTTAAGGCCTTTACGCTGGCCACTGCCATCCAAAACGGCATGAACCCCAACGTCACCCTCAACTGCAACTCGCCGCTCAAGGCCAAGGGCACCACGACCGAGGTGCAGAACTACGCCAACCAAAGCTACGGCACCATCACGCTCAAGCAGGCGACGGCATACTCCTCCAACACCGGCTATATCCAGGTTGCAGAGGCTATCGGCAACAACAAGATCATGTCGCTCGTCAAAAAGCTCGGCATCGATCCTTCTAAGGACAATATCGAGGACGTTCCCGTCATGACGCTCGGTACCGGCTCCATCTCGCCGCTCGAGATGGCCGCGGCCTATGCCACGTTTGCCAACGGCGGTTACTATCGCCAGCCGATTGCCATCACCGAGATTGATTCGCGCACTGGCTCGGTACTGTACCAGCACACCGATAACCCCTCGCAGGTGCTCTCCACCGGCGAGGCCGCGGCAGTGACCGACGTCCTGACCGGAGTCATGCAGGGCAGCGGCACGGGTGCCGCCGGCGCTCTGAGCGTGAACCAGCCCTATGCCGGCAAGACGGGTACCACCGACAACACCACCAACCTGTGGTTCTGCGGCTATACCCCGCAGCTGGCATGCGCCCTGTGGACCGGCTACTCCGCAGGTGAGATTCCCATCCAAAAGTACGGCACGGACCTGCTGGGCGACAGCACCAACCTGCCCGTCTTTAAGAAGTTCATGAACACCGTCCTTGCCGGCACCGACCGCGAGGAGTTCCCGACGGGCACTGCCCCCACGTATAAGAACAACAACGTCTGGAAGTTCTACGGCACCAACAACGCCAAGAAGGAAGAGTCCAAGGACGAGGACGAAAAGGACGAGGAAGAGACCACCACGACCACTACGACGACGACCACCACGACTACCGAGACCACGGGCGGCGAAAGCATCGGTGGCTCCGGCACGACCGGCGGCTCGACGGGCGGCGACGGTAGCGGTGGTGAAGGCGGCGAGGGTGGCTCCCCCACGCCCACGCCCACGCCCACGCCTACCCCAACGCCCGATCCCTCTACGGGTCAGTAGGCACCAGCCATAGTCAAACAAAGGCGCCCGAGCAGTCTGTGTTGCTCGGGCGCCTTTTTGCTGCAGGAACCATGCGGGTACCCCCTATAAGCGACAACGAAAAAGGGGGCGTCGACCCTCGTCGACGCCCCCTACAGGCCTCTAGAATCGCCCGTACGGCTCAATCCACACGCGGCGCCTCCCCTACTTGCGGGAGTTACTCAGCTTGTTGATAAGCGCCTCCAGACGCTCGCCGTCCTCGGCAGTCTGGGCGATAACCAGGATCGTGTCGTTGCCAGCCAGCGAGCCGAGCACATCAGGCAGCTCGGCGGCATCAACGGCGGCGGCAATACCCGAAGCGGTGCCAGGCTGGGCCTTAATCATAACCAGATTGTCGGTACGCAGAACGCCCGTCACCAGCTCGGACACCATGCGCTGCAGGTGCAAGTCCTCGGCCAGGACATAGATACCCTCGGGGAGCTTGCGCAGCCCCATATCTGCGATATCGCGCGAAACAGTCGCCTGCGTGCAATCGAATCCCATAGCGCGGAGCTCATCCACCAGCACTCGCTGCGTACGCACGTCCTTGTTGCGCACGATATCTCTGATGGCATCCTGGCGCCCGTTGCGTTTTTTAGCCATGCAAAACCTCACTCCATAGATGGCGGAGACAATCATTCAGTGATTGAATAGTTTAGCGCTATTTGAGGTCTTTTGTGTATAAGAACGCATTTCGAAACAATTCTATGCAAATTTGTTTCGTACGGAGCAGCACTAGGCCGTTTTTGCTCCCGTCCGGTTAAGAAAAGCGGCCAGATGCGTATACATCACGCAGCGTGTGGGCTTGGCGCTGGCAATCGGCCCAAACAACAGGCCGAGTCCGCGATGATTATCCTTGAGCGCCGCAACCATCTGACGGGTTCGAGGCGCATCGAGCATATCACGCATACGAGCGGCGCGCTCGATTGAAGACACCCCGTGCGGGCTCAAGCACAAATTCTCGATGCAGTCGACCAGGGCGACAAAGTAGAACCTCTGGCATGCAAGCTTGAGCTGACCGTCGTCGCCCGTCTCCGAAAGCGATTCGGTAAGCTCGTCGAGCGCCCGGGCGTCATCGGTAAGCTTGGCAAACAGAGTGGGGTCAAAGGCGTCCGTAAGCTTTGGCGCCACCGTGTGGAAACAGGCATTACCGCAGCCAGACACTCGCTGAGCACGCGAAAGCGCACAAGCCATAAACCCAACGGCGCGGAACGCCTTTTCGTGCAAAAGGCACGTATCAAACAGCGAGCGGCTATACATCACACCGGAAGCCTGGGCAATTAAGCCGCTGGAAACCACCAGGGGCAGCCCGACAGCCATCGAAGATTTGTCCCCGATAGCAATGGGAGCAGCGTCCAAAACAGACGAATGACGCTCGCGATGAGCGTCGTAGCGGTCAAGCGACACCGTCGGTATCACCATGTCTGCCGCAGCATCGCACGCAACATCGATCATCTTGGAAAGGGACTGTGGGGCAAACCACTCGTCGGCGCTCATGACAACAATCTGCGAACCACGCGAGGCGGCAAAACCGGCCTTGAGACATGCTCCGCGCGCCGAATCCTCGACGTCGATCAAATCGATGTGAATATCTCTGCCGGCGGCTACTTCGAGCGAATGGCGCACGCCCGGCGCAACGTCGCGACAAACCACAACAATCTGCAAATCATAGAGGTCTTGGTTCTGGACGCTCTCGAGCGCGCGCATCGCATAGCTGGGCGAACCCTCAACAATAAGGATCACCGAAAGTCGCGGATGCGAACCACGTCGAACCAAGTTTTCCATCCTCTCGATAGCGCCAAATCAAACTGTCGTTCATGGTACACCCGAGCTATAAAAGCAACGAGCCGCCTAACATGTTGCACGCCAAGAACAGATGTTGCACACGCGCAGCTCACACATAGTATGTGCCAGGTACGGACGCGCCGAGCACTCCCCTAGTCGAGTACGACAAGCTCGTCGGGGCCGTAATCCACACCCATAAACGTAAGGCCGCAGGCAGGCGCCGTGGGACCCGCAGCGGTTCGGTCACAGGCGTCAATAACCTCGCGCATCCACTCGGGATCGCGACGATGCATGCCGATCTCCACGAGCGTGCCCACAATAGTACGCACCATCGAGTGCAAAAACGCATTGCCCTCGATAGTGAAGGTCAGGATATCCTCGCCAAAAGCGACCTCGTGGCCAAACTCGGCGCGCATCACGCAGCGGTGCGTGGGCTTGTCCACGGCAGACGCCACCTTGCAAAAGCTCTTAAAGTCCTGCTCGCCCAAAAGCGCAGGGCAGGCCGCAGACATCGCCTCGACGTCCAGGGGGTAGCGATGCCACCACACCGCACCGCGCGAGAGCACGGGGCGCGCATCGCGATCGGCAATACGGTACGTATACGTACGGGACCGCGCGTCAAAGCGAGCAGAAAAGCCCTTACGGGCCTTGTAGACCTCGTTTATGGCGATATCTTTGGGCAGGAGGGCATCCATAGCCCTCAGCCACCTACGGCGCGTACACGCAAGCTCAGCGTCCGTTACGGGTACGCTAATGTACTGAGCCACCGCATGCACACCGGCATCGGTACGCCCCGCACACGTCAGATCGATCGGGCGGCGCAGCAGCGTCTCAATAGCACGGCGCAACTCGCCCGCAACGGTCGTCTGGCCCGGCTGCTCGGCAAATCCGCTATAGGACGAGCCATCATAGGCAACACGGAATGCGAGCGTGGCATCGAGCTCAGGAATCGAATTGAAATCAGACGGCGCGGTCATGGGCGCTCCCAACAAACAATCAACGGTATTGCGACAAAAAAAGAGGGGTACGCGAACGTACCCCTCGAATATAGCCTATGCAGACGGATTGTCTACTCAGCGGTCTCCTCAGCAGGAGCCTCCTCGACGGCCTCGACCTTCTTGGGAGCAGCGGCCTTCTTGGGGGCCGGAGCAGCCTTCTTGGCCTTAGGCGTGCAAGGCTCGGTGACGAGCTCCATGATAACAATAGGAGCGTTGTCGCCCTTACGGTTACCGAGCTTCATGATGCGGGTGTAACCGCCGTTGCGGTCCTGCCACATGCCCTGGGCAGCCTTGTCGAAGATCTCGGCAACGAGCTGCTTATCGCCGAGCTTGGCGATGGCCAGACGACGAGAGTGTAGGTCGCCCTTCTTGGCCCAGGTGATGATCGGATCGACGACCGAACGCAGCGCCTTAGCGCGGGTCTCGGTGGTCTTGATGCGGTCGTTCTCGAAGAGGGCCTTGGCCAGGCTCTTCTTCATGGCCTTGGTGTGGCTCGCATCGGTGCCGAGCTTCAGGCCCTTCTTAACGTTGTGACGCATGGTCTAGTTTCTCCTCAAATATGCGAAGCATTAAGCCTTCAGGCTCAGGCCCATGGACTCAAGCTTGTCCTTCACTTCCTCGATCGACTTAACACCGAAGTTACGGATGTTGAGCAGATCGTTCTCCGAGAACTCAACGAGCTGACGGACCGAGTGAATGCTGGCACGCTTAAGGCAGTTGTAGGAACGGACGGAAAGGTCCAGATCCTCAATCTGCTTGTCCAGCTCGGCGTTGTCGTTGGTGACCTCGGGAGCGAAGATCGAAGCCTCCTCCTCGACCTCGGGGGTCTCGGCAAGGTTCATAAAGGCAGCCATATGCTGGTTAATGATATTGGCAGCCTGGACCACGGCGTCGCGCGGAGCGATGGAGCCGTTGGTCTCGATCTCGAGGACAAGGCGGTCGTAGTCGGTGTGCTGGCCGACACGGCAAGCCTCAACGAGCTTGGCGCAACGGGACACCGGCGAGTACAGCGAGTCGACGTGGATCACACCGATGGGATCGTTGTCGCGCTTGTTAGCCTCGCCAGAGACATAGCCGCGGCCATAGCCGATGCGCATGCTCATGGTGAGATGGCCACCCTCGGTGAGCGTAGCGATATGCTGCTCGGGGTTGACCAGCTCAAACTCGGACGGAATAAAGAAGTCCGCACCGGTGACCTCGCAGGGGCCGTCAACCGAAATGGTGGCGGTCGCCTCGTCGGTCGTGCCGAGAGCCCTGAAGACAAGACCCTTGACATTCAGGACGATGTCGGTGACATCCTCGACCATGTTAGGGATGGTCATGAACTCGTGCTGCGCGCCATCGATCTGAATAGCCTCGACGGCGGCACCCTCGAGCGAGGACAGAAGAACGCGACGAAGGGAGTTACCCAGCGTATCGCCGTAGCCACGCTCGAGCGGCTCAACGGAGACACGAGCAGACGTCTCGTTAATCTCTTCGACCTGAACCTGAGGCCTAATGAATTCTGACATGTATTACCTCCAGCCTCAGCAGCCCGGATGGACTACTTAGAGTAGAGCTCGACGATGAGCTGCTCGTTGATATCACCGCTGATCTGCTCACGCGTCGGCAGAGCGAGCACGTTACCAGACAGCTTCTCGATATCGACCTCGAGCCAGCCAGGGACCTCGAAACGCTCGGAGGAAATCAGAGCCTCCTTGATGGGGAGGAGGTCACGGAACTTCTCACCGACAGCGACGACGTCGCCGGCCTTGACGCGGTAGGACGGGATGTCCACGCGCTTGCCGTTCACGGTAAAGTGACCGTGACGGACGGACTGACGAGCCTCTTTGCGGGTGCGGGCGAAGCCAAGACGGAAGACGACGTTGTCGAGGCGAGACTCAAGGATGATCATGAGGTTCTCACCGGTGACGCCGTTCATCTTACGGGCCTTGTTGAAGTAGCCGTGGAACTGCTTCTCCAGAACGCCATAGATGAACTTGACCTTCTGCTTCTCGCGCAGCTGCATGCCGTACTCAGATTCCTTGCGACGGCGCTTGGGCTGACGGATAGATTCCTTCTTGCTGCTGTAACCGAGCTCAGCGGGATCGATCCCGAGCTGACGGCAGCGCTTAAGAACAGGAGTCCTGTCGATTGCCATATTGATACGATCCTTTCAGTTACACGCGGCGACGCTTCTTGGGGCGGCAGCCGTTGTGCGGGATGGGGGTCTTGTCCTGGATGCTCGAGACCTCGAGGCCAGCAGCCTGGAGGGAGCGGATGGCGGTCTCACGACCGGAGCCGGGGCCCTTGACGAAGACGGAAACCTTCTTCATACCGTGCTCCATGGCCTGCTTGGCAGCAGCCTCGGCAGCCATCTGGGCAGCGAACGGCGTGGACTTACGGGAGCCCTTGAAGCCCACCTGGCCAGCCGACTTCCAGGAAATGACGTTGCCCTGGGGATCGGTGATCGAAACGATCGTGTTGTTGAACGTAGAACGGATGTGAGCCTGGCCCACGGAAATGTTCTTACGGTCCGCGCGCTTCAGACGGGCAGCGCGAACGTTCTTCTTAGCAGTAGCCATCTATCTAGCGCTCCTTATTTCTTCTTCTTAGCACCGATCTGACGCTTCGGGCCCTTGCGGGTACGAGCGTTAGTGTGGGTGCGCTGGCCGCGGACCGGGAGGCCCTTGCGGTGACGAAGGCCGCGGTTGCAGCCGATGTCCATAAGGCGCTTGACGTTCTGGTTGCGCTCACGGCGGAGGTCGCCCTCAACCATGATCTGGTTCTTGTCGATATAATCGCGGATGGCGTTAACCTCATCCTCGGTGAGGTCCTTAACGCGCGTATCCACGTTAACGTTGCACTCGACGCAAATCTTCGTCGCAGTGGTGCGGCCGATGCCGTAAATGTAGGTCAGACCGATCTCAACGCGCTTCTCACGCGGGAGGTCGACACCATTAATACGGGCCAACGTAGTCTCCTCTCTTAACCCTGACGCTGCTTATGACGGGGGTTCTCGCAAATGACGAGGACCTTGCCATGGCGCCTAATGATTTTGCACTTATCGCACATCTTCTTGACCGAAGGACGTACCTTCATCGTTCTTCCTTTCGGTAGCGCTCAAACTACTTCCCTACTATCTACTCGCCCAGCCGCAGGCGTTTAAAACTATGGCTGGTCTTCACACACAATCCGACCGTAGGTTGAGCTAAGCCTGCAGTCGGAAAAGGAGTGCGTGTATGCGTGCCGCTATTTATAGCGATAGGTGATGCGGCCGCGGGTCAGGTCGTACGGGGAAAGCTCCACGACAACCCTGTCACCGGGGAGAATACGGATGTAATTCATTCGGATCTTGCCGGAAATGTTGCACAGAACCGAATGACCGTTCTCGAGCTCAACCTTAAACATGGCGTTGGGCAGCGGTTCCTTTACCGTACCCTCGAGCTCAATTGCGTCTTCCTTCTTCACAAGCAATCATCTTTCTCTAGAAAACGACAGCGATTGAGTATTCTACAATACGCGTGCACGTATCGTAATATCTTCGTAATGGCTCCACAACTAAGTGAAACTTGTTACTTTGAAATGTAAATGCCGACGAATTTGAACGCAGCCTCTACATCTCGCCTCCTTGCAAGGAGCACCAAGCGCCTTGCGCGTCGATGGTGAGAATCACCGGGCCGTCATCGGTGATGGCGACGGTGTTCTCGTAGTGCGCGGCGGGCAGGTGGTCGTTGGTCGTGACGATCCAACCATCGGAGCCCGTGCTCACATGGTTGGAACCCATCGTGACCATCGGCTCGATAGCAATGACCATACCAGCCTGGAGGCGAACGCCCCTCCCCTTCTTTCCGTAATTCGGAACGTTGGGGTCCTCGTGCATCACATGGCCAATGCCGTGCCCCACATAATCGCGAAGCACGCCATAGCCGTGAGACTCGGCGAGGGACTGGACGGCATAACCAATGTCCCCAATGTGGTTACCGGGAACAGCCTGCTCGATTGCAGCCTCAAGGCAATCGCGCGTAACCTCGCACAGGGCCTTGGCCTCGGGCGTGGGGGTACCGACGAAAAACGTCCAAGCGTTATCGCCGACCCAACCGTCGACAACGGCACCCGTATCGATGGAGATGATATCGCCATCGCGCAGGATCATGTCGGGATTGGGAATGCCGTGCACCACGGCATCGTTAATCGATGCGCAAATGGTACCGGGGAACCCGCCGTAACCCTTAAAGGCCGGGGTGCCACCATGCATGCGGATAATCTGCTCCGCAAGCTGATCAAGCTCAAAGGTCGAAACACCAGGGCGAACCATGGCTCCAACGTGGCGGAGCGCCATCTTAGATAGCGCTCCTGCCTTCTTCATCTGCTCGATTTGCGTTGCAGACTTAATCTTGATCATAGACCGAGAGCCTCTTTGACATCCCCGTACACGGTCTCGCGAGCCTGGTCACCGTTGACCGACTTGAGCAGACCCTGGCCACGATAGTAGTCGACGAGCGGACTCGTGGACTTCTCGTAGACGTCGAGACGGTTCTTGATGGTCTCGGGCTTGTCGTCGTCGCGCTGATACATCTCGCCACCACACTTGGGGCAGGTAGCATCGGCTGCGGTGCCGGTGTAACCGCAGGCGCGGCAGGTGCGACGCGAAGACAGACGGTCGATGATGACCTCGGGGGCCACGTCGACCAGAAGGGCGCAGTCGATCTCGCGACCCAGGGCGGAGAGCTCGGAATCGAGCGTCACAGCCTGGGCAGTGTTGCGCGGGAAACCGTCGAGGATGAAGCCCTGCTGGGCGTCATCGGCGGCAAGGCGCTCCTTGACAAGGTCGATCACGAGCTGGTCGGGAACGAGCTCGCCGGCGTCCATGTACTTCTTAGCCTGAATACCAAGCTCGGTACCACCCTTGACGGCAGCACGCAGCAGGTCGCCCGTGGAAATGTGAGCGACGCCGAACTCGGCGACGAGCTCCTGTGCGACGGTGCCCTTGCCGGCACCCGGAGCTCCGAGCAATACGAGGTTCATGAGCAATCCTCCTCTAGCCTATTTAAAGAATCCATCGTAATCATACATCTTGATCTGGCCTTCGAGCTTGTCGACCGTGTCGAGCACGACGCCGACCATGATGAGGATGGACGTGCCGCCAAATGCCTGGATCAGCTGGTTGCCCGTAAAGGAGAAGATGATCGAAGGCACGATGGCGATGAGCGCCAAGAAGACAGCGCTGGGAAGCGTGATCTTGTTGAGCGCGTTCTTGATGTAGGCCGCGGTAGCCCTACCCGGACGGACGCCCGGAATAAAGCCGCCCTGCTTCTTAAGGTTGTCGGCCGTGTCATCGGGGTTGAACACCATGGAGGTGTAGAAGTACGCGAAGAACACGATGAGGACAACGTTAAGCACCCAGTTGAGCCAACCGGTCGAAAGTGCGGAGGCAACTGCCTGAATCCAGCCGATGCCGGGGAAGAACACGGCAATCTGGGCCGGGAAGTACAGCAGCGCCGAAGCGAAGATGATCGGCACGACGCCCGCGGTGTTGACCTTGATGGGCAGGTAGGTGGTCTGGCCACCCATCATGCGACGGCCCACGACGCGCTTGGCGTAGGAGACCGGGATGCGGCGCTGGCCGCGCTCAAGGAAAACAATCAGCGGGATGACCAGCAGGATGATGGCGCAGATGATCACCATGGTGATGATGCCACCGGCGTTACCCTCGGTGCTGGAGAAGATCGCCTGCGGAAGACCGGCCATGATGTTCGCGAAGATGATCAGCGACATGCCATTGCCGATACCGCGCTGGGTGATGAGCTCACCAATCCACATGATCAGCATGGCGCCCGCGGTGAGCGTGCCGACGATCATGAGGTCGAAGATGATCTCGGGAGCACCGGCACCGTTGAAGCTAATGCCGAAGCTCTTAAAGAGGAAGAGGTAACCCACGGAGTTGAGGATAGCCAGAGCCAAGGTGAGATAACGCGAATACTGCGTAATCTTGGTCTGACCGACCTCGCCCTCGCGGGCAAGCTCATGCAGGGAAGGCACGACGGCCTGGAGCATCTGGAGGATAATCGAGCTCGTGATGTACGGCATGATGCCCAAAGAGAACACCGAGACATAGCTCAACGCGCCACCAGAGAAAAGATTCAGGAGGGCCATAGCACCTGCGGCGACCGAGTTGCTCCCGGTCGAGAAAAGGCCCAGCATCCCCTGGAAGGGAATGCCGGGCACAGGAACGTGCGCACCAATGCGGTACACGACGAGCATAGCTATGGTAAAAAGAATCTTTTCGCGCAGTTCTTTGATGCGGAAAGCATTCTTAAGACCATTTAGCACGGCAGCTCGACCTTTCCGCCGGCGGCCTCGATCTTGGCCTGCGCAGAAGCGCTGACCTTGTCGACCTTGACCGTGAACTTCTTGGTGAGCTCACCATTGCCGAGCACCTTGACGGGCTCGAACTCGCTCTTGGTGATGCGAGCGGCCTTAAGAGCGGCACCGTCGATCACAGCGCCGTCCTCGAACTTACGCTCGAGACGCTCAACGTTGACAGCGGTGTACTCGATACGACGGGGGTTGCGGAAGCCCGGAAGCTTGGGCAGGCGCATAGCCAGCGGAGTCTGGCCACCCTCGAAGCCGGCACCCTTGGTGCCGCCAGAGCGGGAACCCTGGCCCTTCTGGCCGCGGCCAGAAGTGGTGCCGTGACCCGAAGAATTGCCACGGCCGACGCGCTTGCGGTTCTTGGTGGAACCGGGCGCGGGAGTAAGATCGTGAAGCTGCATTTGCTACTCCTCTACAATCTCGACAAGGTGCTTGACCTTGAAGATCATGCCGCGGACGGACTCGTTGTCAGCAATCTCGCGAACCTCGCGGATCCTGTGGAGACCGAGGGCACGGACAGTACGGACCTGGTCCTGCTTGCAACCGTTGGTGCTGCGGACCTGCTTGATCTTGATGGTGTCAGCCATGCTTAGTTCTCCTTACCGACGAACATCTCGGAGACCGTCAGGCCACGGCGAGCCGCGACGTCCTCAGGGCTGGAGAGCTCCTTGAGGCCCTCGACGGCAGCCTTGATGATGTTAAGGCCGTTGTCGGTACCGAGGGACTTGGACAGGACGTTCTTGATGCCAGCAAGCTCGAAGAGGGGACGCACGGCGCCGCCGGCGATAACGCCGGTACCCTCGACAGCGGGCTTGATGATGATGCGGCCGGCACCAAAGTGACCGAGAACCTCGTGCGGGATGGTGCCCTCTTCGGTCACCGGCACGTGGAACATGTTCTTCTTGGCATCGAGAGACGCCTTGGAGATGGCCAGGGGCACCTCAGCGGACTTGCCCATGCCAACGCCGACGTTGCCCTTGCCGTCGCCAACGACGACGAGAGCGACGAGGCTCATGCGACGACCACCCTTGACGGTCTTCGACACGCGGTTGATGTAAACGACGCGCTCCTCGAACTCGGAGGCCTCGCGCTGCTGCTTCTGATTACGAGCCATGTGCTACATACCTCCTAGAACTCGAGACCGGCGGCACGAGCACCGTCGGCGAGGGCCTTGACGCGGCCATGGTAGATACGGCCACCGCGATCGAAGGCGACCTTGGTGATGCCGGCCTCGATGGCGCGCTTGCCAACGAGCTGACCGACCTTCTCCGCAGCCTCCTTGTTCGAGGTGTGGGTGCCCTTGAACTCGGCCTCGAGGGTCGAGGCGGAGACGAGCGTCAGGCTGGAGCCCTTGCTGTCGTCGATGATCTGGGCATAGATGTTGGCGTTAGTACGGGTCACGCGAAGACGCGGACGCTCGGCGGTACCCGAGACCTTGCCGCGAACACGACGCTGACGACGCTTGAGGCCTTCCAGCTTCGCCTTATGCTTGTTCATACGTAAACTCCTAAAAAGGTTGATCTTGCCAGCACCTGACGGGGTGCTGGTCTTATGCGAGTGAGTCGGTTACGACTACTTGGCGGCCTTACCCAGCTTGCGGCGGATGTGCTCGCCAACGTAGTGGATACCCTTGCCCTTGTAAGGCTCGGGAGGACGATGGCCGCGGATCTCAGCGGCGATCTGACCGACCTGCTGCTTGTTGATACCCTTGACGTTCACGTGGGTGTTGTCGGGAACCTCGAAGGTGATGCCCTCGGGAGCCTCGACGATCACGGGGTGCGAGAAGCCCAGGGAGAACTCGAGGTTCTTGCCCTTCTGCTGCACGCGGTAACCGACGCCGGCGAGCTCGAGCTTCTTCTCGAAGCCCTCGGAAACGCCAACAACCATGTTGTGGATGAGGGCGCGGGTGAGGCCGTGGCGGGCACGGGTCTCACGCTCGTCGTCGGGACGGGAAACGGTGAGGACGTTGTCCTCGACGTTGATAGCGAGCTTCTCAAAGACATCGAGCTCGAGCTGGCCCTTGGGGCCCTTGACGACAACGTTGTTGCCGTTGACTGCCACTTCGACTCCGGCGGGAATCTGGACAGGCTTATTACCGATACGAGACACGGTGATCTCCTTTCCTTCTACCTACCGAGCGAATTACCAGACGTAAGCGATGATCTCGCCGCCGACGTTGTGCTTGCGAGCATCGCGGTCGGTCATGACGCCATGGCTGGTGGAAATAATGGCGGTACCAAGGCCACCGCGGACGCGGGGCATGTCGGCAACGCCGGTGTACTTACGCAGGCCCGGCTTGGAAATGCGGCGGATGCCGTTGATGACCTTAGCCTTCTTGGGACCATACTTAAGCGTGATGTGCAGAGTCTTCTGGGGAACGGTGTCCTCGACATCGTAGCCCTCGATGTAGCCCTCCTCGTGCAGAACACGAGCGATCTCGACGAGCTTCTTGCTGCTCGGCATGGAGACCGTGGCCTTGTTCACAGAGTTAGCGTTACGGATGCGCGTAAGCATATCTGCGATCGGGTCTGTAAGGTTCATACAGATTCTCCTTCGTTCTTGATGAACACGTGCTCTTGGTTCTTCGCCGCCCTTAACGGCAAAGCCTAACTAGCGCGTTTTCCCTGTTCCAAACGGATGCTTGAAACGCTGGTAGTGACTTACCAGCTGGCCTTCTTAACGCCGGGAAGCTCGCCCTTGAGTGCAAGCTCACGGAAGCAGACACGGCACAGGCCGAACTTGCGGTACACAGAGTGCGGACGGCCGCAGCGCTGGCAGCGCGTGTACTCACGAGTAGAGAACTTCTGCTTGCGATTGCACTTGACGATCATCGATGTCTTAGCCACTTATATCCTCCTCACATAGAGTATTGTTCGCCCCAAGCGCCGCCCCCTTGTGGGAACGGCGCTTATAGGGCAGGTGAACCTATTTCTTGAACGGGAAACCGAAGGCGTCCAGAAGGGCCTTGGCCTCCTCATCGGTGTTGGCGGTGGTCACGAAAGTGATGTCCATACCACGCTGGTGATCGACAGAGTCGAAGTCGATCTCGGGGAAGATGAGCTGCTCGGTGACGCCCATGGAGAAGTTACCACGGCCGTCGAAGCTCTTGGCGGAGATGCCGCGGAAGTCGCGGATACGGGGGATCGCGACGGAGGTCAGACGATCGAAGAACTCCCACATACGGTCGCCACGCAGGGTAACCTTGCAGCCGATCGGCATACCAGCGCGCAGGCGGAAGGTAGCGATGGACTTGCGGGCACGGGTGATCATCGGCTGCTGGCCGGTGATGGCGCGCAGGTCGCGCACGGCACCGTCGATGGCCTTGGAATCGGTAGCGGCCTCGCCGACACCCATGTTCACGACGATCTTCTCAAACTTGGGGATCATCATGACGTTCTCGTACTGGAACTTGTCCTGAAGCTGCTGCTTGACCTCGTTGTTGTACTTGGTCTTCAGACGCGGCACATACTTCTCTTCTGCCATTGTTCACTCCTTCTTGGGGTTTTAAGCACGGGGCGTGGCCACGATGGGTTGTCCTCGTGCCTCCTGGCTGCATCCGCGCCGCTCATGGCATTTCGCGGTTTGGACTCGACACAGCAGGAGCCGACAAAACAATCGGTACTATACGCGCATCGGGAGCGTATTTCCAGAAAAACCTCGTCTGCCTGCACAACTCCACAACTCCCCCGCACATATTGATCCCTAGGGGACGGAGGAAAATGGCAGCTGCGGTGAAATAGGGACCGTTTGACGGCTTAACAGGCTTTAACAGTCCGTATTTCACCGCAACTCATATATGGGGATGCGATTAGCGCTTGCGGGGGACGAGCTTGGTGCGGCGCAGGTGGATCATCTCGGCGGCAATGGAGATAGCGATCTCCTCGGGGTCCTCGGCCTCGATGGCGACTCCAATCGGCAGGTGCAGCTCGCCGATTTGCTCCTGCGTAAAGCCCTCCTGCTCCAGGCGGGCGCGCACAAAGGCCGTCTTTCGGCGCGAGCCCAGGCAGCCCAGGTAGGCGGGCTTTGCGCGCATCGCCTGAATCACCACGTCGATATCGGACTTGTGGCCTGCTGTAGCCACGACCACCAGGTCGCGCGGGCCGATGGGGCACTGCTTGCTCAGGTTCTTGTAGTCGACCAGACGACGGTCGTAGACACCGGGCACCCATTCGGGGGTCAGCGTGCCGGGGCGGTCGTCGCACGCCACAACGGCAAAGCCCGCCGCCGTGAGCACCCGCGCCGTCGCAGCGCCCACGTGGCCGCAGCCAAAGATATAGGTCAGGCCCTCGGGGCAGAGCGTCTCGATGTGCGCCGCAGGGACCTCGGAGGCGGCGTTGGTGTAGGTGACCTTACCCCCCTCCTCCACCAGCGAAAGCCCGGGGCAGCCCGCAATGGTGCGGCGCGATTCCTCGCCATGGTACTCGGCCACATCGCCCTCGAGCGCGCTCGCGACAAACGGCTCAAAGTCAATGACGAAGTCGCCGATGCGCCGATAGGCCAAGACGTCGGCTATTTCCTGGAACAACGGTGCCTGAGTCGCATTCAGATGCAGGTAGCACAGGCAGATGGCTCCGCCGCAGATCATGCCGGTATCGGAGTTCTCGCCGCCCATGGTGTAGCGGACCAGACGCGATTGCCCTGCGGCCAGCAGCTCGCGCGCCTCATCCAGCGCAAAGAGCTCAATCTTGCCGCCGCCGATAGTGCCCGCCTGGCTGCCATCGGCAAAGACGGCCATCCAGGCGCCCACACCGCGCGGGGACGACCCCGCCGTACCGGCCACGACCACGAGCTCGCACGTCTCGCCAGCACGCAGGGCGGCAAGAGCCGCATTCACAACATCGAGCTTTTCCATTGCCGCCTTCTATCCTCTAAAGACATCGGTGAGCATAGCGAGTGCTTCGAGCACGCCGCCGCCGACCGACGTCGCCTTGTCCGAAATGTAGTTGATATAGCTGGCAACGCCGCGCGGATCGACATCGGCGCATTTAAAGCCCTCAGTCACCTGCACGCCGTTCGCCAAAAGCCCGCGCAGACAGCCATCGATCTGCGTGCACATGGGCGTATCGCCCGCATAGCCAATCACGTCTCCGGCGCTCACGATGTCGCCGATTGCGCGGTCGGACCGAAACACACCGGCGGCGGGGCTGTGGATAACACGTTCCTTGCCATAGCCGGCGATAATGCCCGGCACGCCCGTGTTGGGCTGGGGCGAACCTTGGGTAATGACACGGCCGAGAAAATGCCCGCGCATGGTCTCGACCACGGCGTCGCAGTCAACCGGCGCGGTAAAGCCCGGCCCCACGGCGATAACGGCAGGCGCCATGTCGCGCGTGGTGCCCAAGTTGCGCTTAGCCAAAATCGCGTCGACCACAGCCGCGGGTTTCAGCTCGCCAAGCATCTTGGCCTGGGGGTCCACCACAACGGCGACGTCTCCCGCTTGGGTAATCTCGAGCGCCTCAGCCGGCGTCTGTGCCAAGCGAGCGCGAATGCCTTCGACCTCGACCTCGCCCAGGCGAATGGCCTCGCAAAAACTGATTGTGCGGCGGATGCACGTGGGAACCGCGATATCGGCCATAACGACCGACACGCCGGAGCGCACCAAGCGAGCGGCGACGCCCGTGGCGATATCGCCGGCGCCGCGAACATAAACGAGCATTCCCGGGGCACCTCCCTGTGCTACGGTTTGATCAGAGCAAAAGCGGTTCGACCGCTACTCTGATGATTATTTATTATCACAGTATTATACGGCGGTGAACAGATGGAAACGACGAGCGGAAACCTTGCCTCCGCGCTCAAGATCGAGCCGGGCATTACCGCAATTATCGGCAGTGGCGGCAAGTCGACGCTGCTGAAGACGCTGGGTCTCGAGCTCATGCGCGCTGGCGGCCGTGTGCTCCTCTGCACCACCACGCACATGTTTCCCGTCGCCGGCGTGCCATGGGACGGGTCGAGCCGTCGCCTGGACGCCGCGCCTTGGAAGCCGGGGACCCTGCATGTTCCCGGCTGCACCTGCGAGGCATGCGCGGGACTTGTCCGCGGAAGCATCTGCCAGGCGGGTGTTTTGGACCCGGAGACAGGCAAGCTCTCCGCCCCCGCTGAGCCGCTCGACCAGCTGACGCAGCGCTTTGACTATGTGTTGGCCGAGGCAGATGGCAGCAAGCGACTCCCGCTCAAGGCGCATGCCGCCTGGGAGCCGGTAATTCCCGCCGCCACGGCAAACGCTGTCTGGGTCGTCGGCGCCTCGGGGCTGGGCAGGCCCATCAACGAAGCCGTCCACCGCCCCGAGCTCTTTTGCGAGCGTTGCGGCTGCGAGCTCACCGACATCGCCACGCCCGAGCGCGTCGCCCAGCTGCTCAATGCCGAGATGCAGATGCTGAACCTCAACAATGCCCGCATCGTGCTCAACCAAGTCGACACGCTTGCCGACCCAACGATGGCCGAGCGCTTTGAAGCAGCCCTCGGCCGCCTCATCGTCGCCAGCAGCCTCAAATAGCCGGCGCTGCCCCACCAGACCTATAAGTTGCGGTGGAATAGTTCCTGAAACGGCCTATTTGGCGGCTAAACAGGAACTATTTCACCGCAACTGCGGAGGGGGTCCGGCGGCCTTCCTGTTAGCGGGGGACGTAGCGGCCGGGTTGGGCTCCGGTGGGCTCGCCGTCGATGGCGGCCAGCACGCCGTTGACGTAAACGGCCTTGGCGCGGCCATGTGCCTCAAAACCCTCGAGCGGCGTGTAGTCCACAGCCTGATGCTGCGTCGCCGCGCGAATGGTCCACCGCGCCCGGGGATCCCACACGCACACGTCGGCATCGGAGCCCTCGGCAAGACAGCCCTTGCGCGGATACATGCCAAAGACGCGCGCCGGGTTCTCGCTCATCAAGCGGCACAGATCCTCGGGGCCCAGCTGTCCCTCAAAGCTCGTAGCGATCGCGACGGGGCGATGCTCCACACCGGGCCCGCCGTTGGGAATCGCGCGGAAGTCGTCGCGCCCGCGGTCCTTTTGCCCGTGCAGGTTAAAGCTGCAGTGGTCGGTGGCGATGGTATCGATCTCGCCGGCCATAAGCGCCTCGCGCAGCGCGGCGCGGTCGCCAGCATGGCGCAGCGGCGGGCTCATCACATACTTGGCACCCGCAAAGCCGTCCTCGCCCTGCTCCAAGTAGCAGGTATCGTCGAGCATCAGATACTGAGGGCAGGTCTCGACATAGATGTTCTTCTGCCCGCGCGCCTTGGCAGCGCGAATGGCCTCGAGCCCCAGCTTGGTCGAAAGGTGCACCACGTTGACCGGAGCATCCCCGGCCAAGTGCGCCAGATACAGCAGACGGCTCACTGCCTCGGCCTCGCACACATCCGGACGGCTGAGCGCATGGCCCTCGGGGCCATGAATCCCCTGCTCAAACACGCGCTTCTGCAGCTCATTCACCAGCGTACCGTTCTCGCAATGCACGCACAGGATGCCGCCAATACGCTTGAGCTCCTCCAGCACCTCGAGCGTCTCGGCATCGTCCAGGCGCAGGTGGTCATAGGCAAAGTAGGTCTTAAACGACGACACGCCCGCCTCGCGCATGGCCGAAAGATCGGCGCGGTTGCGCTCGTTCCACTCGGCAAGCGCCATATGAAAGGCGTAGTTGGCCGTGCAGGTCCCGTCGGCGCGGCGATGCCACTCGGCCAAGGCATCGGGCATGGTCACGCCGCGATCGGCCGTCGCGTAGTCCACAATGGTCGTCGTGCCGCCGCAGGCAGCCGCACGCGTACCGGTCTCAAAGCTATCGGCCGTCCAATCCATGCCAGTCCAGCACTGCATGTGCGTGTGGCCGTCGATAAAGCCGGGAAACACCCAGCAGCCCGCGGCATCCTCGACGGTATCGCCCTCGGCCGGCTCAATCGCCGCGGCGATCCGCACGATCTTATCGCCATCCATGGCAAGATCGGCGCGGCGAAGTCCCTGTGGCGTCACGAGCGCGCCGTTTTTGATGATAATCATTATTGCTCCTTATTGATTGATGCAGTTGGCCACGCGATCAAAATACGAGCAGGCGGCGATATGCTCCGTTACGCGTTGCTGTCCCTTGGCGGTATCGACGTCCCACAGCTCGTAGGCACGCGCCTCGACCAGCACCACGTCGATACGGTCCTTGAGAATCGAACCGCCACCGTCCTTGCCCTCAAGACACATGAGCGCATCGAACAGTTCCGCCGGAAAGAGCACCGGGCTCGAAGGCTCACCGTTACACGCAAGACGCACCGGATGCTTGCGGCCACGCTCATCAAATGCACGAACCATAGCCTCAAAAGAATCCGCGCTCACAAGCGGCTGGTCGCCCGGCAAAAAGAGGCAACCCTTCCAGCCTCGACTCGCCCCCCACGAAAGGCCCGCGCGGACGCTTTCGCTGCGCAGCTTGCCATCGTGCAGCACGCACGGGCAATGCTTGTCCTCGCAAATCTGGGCGACCTCGGGCCAACGCGTCGAAACCACAACGTCAAAGCCCCGGGGAACCGAATCGATAGTCCAGGCAATCAGCGGCTTGCCATAGATATCGGCAAGCATCTTGTTAGAGCCAAACCGCTTGCCCTCGCCCGAAGCCATAATGACGCAACCGAGTTTCATCTCCGCAAACCTCCCCTGGCTGCCTTGGACACCATAGTTGCTATACCCACCATAGCAAGCTCGCACTCCGTCGAAACAGGCACGCACTCGTTTTCCAGCGAACGCCCCCCCCCGGCTCCCCATAGCACAAAGGAGGGCGCCCCGCGACGCAGGGCACCCTCCTCAATGGTGCAGATATGCCTACTCAGCGTCGCCGGTAAACGTGGTACCGGTCTTGCCGGCAAGACCGTCACGCGCCTTCTCGAGCAGCGTGATGAGCGCTGTGCGGCCCGGCTTGCTCTCGGCAAACGTCGAGGCGGCCTGAACCTTGGGCAGCATGGAGCCGCGACCGAACTCGTTGGCCTCGGACAGACGCTTTACGTCAGCCGCGGTCAGTGTGTCGAGCCACTGCTCGTGGTCGGTGCCAAAGCCAATGGCAACCTTCTCCACGGCCGTCAGGATAATCAGGGCATCGGCGTCGAGCTGCTCGGCGAGCTTCTCGGCCGCAAAGTCCTTATCGATGACGGCGGCAGCGCCCTTAAGGTGGTTGCCCTGGGCCTTGGTGACGGGGATACCGCCACCGCCGCAGGAAATCACCACATGGTTGGTCTCGACGAGCGACCTAATGGTGTCGAGCTCGACGATGTTCACGGGCTTGGGCGAGGCAACCACGCGACGGAAGCCCTGCTTCTCGTCGTGGATGAACTGGTAGCCGCGGTCGGCCTCCAGCTCCTTGGCCTCGGCCTCGCTCATCCACGGACCGATCGGCTTGACCGGGTCGGCAAAGGCCGGATCGTCCGCCGCAACCTCGACCTGGGTGAGCACGGTGGCGACACCCTTGTCGATGTTGCGGTCGAGCATTTCCTCGCGCAGGGCGTTTTGCAGGTCATAGCCAATGTAGCCCTGGCTCATGGCGCCGCAAACGGACAGCGGGCAGGGAATGTACTTCTGAGGGTTAGAACGCGTGAGCTCTGCCATCGCGTTGGCGATCATGCCCACCTGGGGGCCATTGCCATGCACGACGACAACCTCGTTGCCCTCCTCGATCAGGTCGACGATAGCCTTGGAAGTCGTCTTGACGGCCTCCATCTGCTCGGGAAGGTTGGCGCCGAGGGCGTTTCCACCCAGGGCGACAACAATACGCTTAGCCATTTCTCAACCCAGCTTTAGGCCTGGAACCAACGGGCGGTGTTGCGCTCGTCGAGGGCCTTGAGGGTAGCGGCGGGATCGGCAACCTTCTGCAGGAACATCATGGCTGCGATAGCGTACGGCTTGTAGCTGGCCTCCTTGTACATGCCCACACGGTGCATGTCGAAGACGTCGGCGTTGACCTCGCCGTGCTCGCAGGAGACACCGGAGATGTCGGCGGGCAGCGGGTGCATAAAGATGGTGTCCTGGCCGTTGGCGGTCTTCTCCATGAGCTCGGTCGTGGAGCACCAATCCTGATGCGTAGCGTTCTGAGCGAGCAGCTCCTTCTCGAGCGCAGCGATGCCGGCGTCGTCGCCCTCGGCGTACAGGTTGGTGCGCTTCTCCATGGCGGCAAACGGAGCCCAGCTCTTGGGGATCACGATGTCGGCGCCCTCGAAGGCCTCGGCCATGGTGTTGACCTGCTTAAAGGTGGTGCCGGACTCGGCGGCATAGCCCTTGGCGCGCTCAACGACCTCGGGCATGAGGTCGTAGCCCTCGGGGTGGGCCAGGGTGACGTCCATGCCAAAGCGGGGCAGCAGGCTGATCAGCGACTGCGGGCAGGACAGCGGCTTGCCGTAAGAGGGCGAATAGGCCCAGGTGACGGCAACCTTCTTGCCCTTGAGGTTCTCGAGGCCGCCAAACTCGTTGATGAGGTAGAGCATGTCGGCAGAGGACTGCGTGGGGTGATCGGAGTCGGACTGCAGGGAGATAAGCGTGGGACGGTGATCCAGAACGCCGTCCTCGTAAGCCTGCTGCACGGACTCGGAGACCTCGGCCATGTAGGCGTCGCCCTTGCCGATGTACATGTCGTCGCGGATGCCGATGACGTCGGCCATGAAGGAGATCATGGTAGCGGTCTCGCGGACGGTCTCGCCGTGAGCGATCTGGGACTTCTTCTCGTCCAGGTCCTGCAGCTCAAGGCCGAGCAGGTTGGCGGCCTTAGAGAAGGAGAAGCGCGTACGGGTGGAGTTGTCGCGGAACAGGGAGACGGCCAGACCCGAGTCGAAGATCTTGGACGAAACGTTGTTCTCGCGCAGCTCGCGCAGGGCGTCGGCGACGATGTAGAGAGCCTTGAGCTCATCGGTGGTCTTATCCCAGGTGTGCAGGAAGTCGCTGCCGTACATACCCTTAAAATCGAGGCCGTTCAGCTGCTCGACGAGCTCGGTAAACTTAGCGTCCATGTAAATATCCTTTCCAAAGATGAAACGATCGCAATGAGTAGATGTGCTCCGGCATGCGCGTGTGGCTAGAACATGCAGAGCGCTATGACGAGGACCCGCTACCGTCGAGGAAGCATGGGAGATAACGACCGCGGGCCCCAAGTCAACAGGAGGTGCCGGGGGCATAAACTGTCCCCGGCTCAACAAGATCGAGGAATGGGACTAGTCGATCTTGTTGTTGGTCAGACCGGCACGGAACACGGTGGCGTCGCCATCGGCCTGGCTCGGATCGTAGAGGTTCAGGGCAGCCACATACATGGCGGCAGCGGTGACCAGGTCGTCCTTGTAGGTGACCTCGTTGGGAGCGTGAGCCTGAGACTCGGCACCCGGGCCAAAGCCGACGCAGGGGATGCCATAGCGGCCCTGGATAGAAACGCAGTTCGTGGAGAAGGTCCACTTGTCGCACAGCGGACGACCGGTGCGCTTGTCCATGCTGGGCTCGCAGCCGATGCGCTCGTCACCGAACATGGCCTTGTGGGCGTCGACGAGGGCCTTGACGTGCGGAGCGGTCTCCTTGTTAATCCACGTGGGGAAGTAAGCCTCGGTCTCGTAGACCTCGCCGGTCCAGGACGGACGGTCGTACATGTACATGGAGACCTTCACATCGTCGCCGTACTTCTTGGCGGCCGGCAGGTTGCGGATCTCGTCCAGGCAGGACTCCCAGGTCTCGCCGGCGGTCATGCGACGGTCGATGGAGATGGCGCAGGAGTCAGCGACAGCGCAGCGGCTGGGGCTGGTGTAGAAGATCTGGCTGACGGTGCAGGTGCCGCGGCCCAGGAAGCGGGCGTCCTCGAAGTGCTCGGGGTTGTACTTGGGATCGAGCATCTTGACGAGGCCCTTGATGTCGGTCGACTCGTCGCAGCCGTTGTTGTTGAGGGCGCGGACGTCGGCGATGATGTCGGCCATCTTGTAGATGGCGTTGTCGCCGCGGTCGGGAGCGGAGCCGTGGCAGGAGGTGCCGTGAACATCGACGCGGATCTCCATGCGGCCGCGGTGACCGCGATAGATGCCGCCGTCGGTGGGCTCGGTGGAAATGACGAACTCGGGCTTAATGCCGTCCTTGTTGTAGATGTACTGCCAGCACATGCCGTCGCAGTCCTCTTCCTGGACGGTGCCGACGACCATGATCTTGTAGCCCTCGGGGATGAGGCCCATGTCCTTCATCATCTTGGCAGCATAGGTAGCAGAAGCCATGCCGCCCTCCTGGTCGGAGCCGCCGCGGCCGTAAATGATCTCGTCGGTCTCGTAGCCCTCATAGGGATCGGCATCCCAGTTCTCGATGTTGCCGATGCCGACGGTGTCGATGTGAGAGTCGATGGCGATGATCTTGTCGCCCTCGCCCATAAAGCCCATGACGTTGCCCAGGCCGTCGACCTTGACCTCGTCATAGCCAAGGCTCTCCATCTCGGCCTTGATGCAGGCAACAACCTCACCCTCCTCGCAGGACTCAGAGGGGTGAGAGATCATAGCGCGCAGAAAGCGAGTCATATCAGCACGATGAGACTCAGCGGCAGCCTTAATGGCATCAAAATCGAGTTCTTTAGTCATAACAGTCAACCTTTCTACAAGGGTTTACCTACAGGTAGATATTTCAGATAGATCACTTGTGCCAAGCAGCGTGAGGTCGAGTACCCCACAAGCAAGTAACCATAGGAGGCGGACGGAGGACTTTGCTCCGTCGCGAGTTCCGCACGAGCCGGAGAGCACTTAATGTGCTCTCCGTGCGAGCAGGACTGTCCGAGCAGGGAGTAAAGTCCTCCGGCTGCCTCCGGACAGGTCATCCTGCTAGCAGGTGGGATACTCGCCCTCCCAGACGATGCGACGGTACTGATCCGGATCGGTGTCGCCCTCGGTGGAGAAGCAGAGCACGGAGCTCGTCTTGTCCAGGCCGATGAGCTCCTTGAGCTCAGCGTACTCGGGATCGAGCATGAGGGTCTCGACCAGGCCGGTGGTCACGGCGCCGGACTCGCCGGAGATGACGCGCGGGTCGCCCTTCTCGGGAGCGCCCAGGGTGCGCATGCCGCGAGCGGTAACCCAGTCGGGGCAGGACACGAAGGCGGTGGTGTGGTTGCGCAGGATATCCCAGCCCAGAATGTTGGGCTCGCCGCAGCACAGGCCGGCCATGATGGAGGGCATGTCGCCGTCCACGATGCGCGGATCGCCGTCGCCGGCGGCAGCGCCCTTGTACAGGCAGGCGGCGGGAGCGCACTCGACCACGACGAAGGTGGGCGGGTTATCGGGGTACAGGTTGGTGAAGTAGCCCACCACGGCGCCGGCCAGCGAGCCTACACCGGCCTGAACAAAGACGTGCGTCGGGCGGTTGATGGCCATCTCGCGCAGCTGCTCGGCAGCCTCGGAAGCCATGGTGCCGTAGCCCTCCATGATCCAGGACGGAATCTTCTCGTAGCCCTCCCAGGCGGTGTCCTGAACGATGACGCCGCGCTCGCAGGCATCGGCCTCGGCGGCGGCCATGCGCACGCACTCGTCGTAGTTGACCTCTTCGATGGTCACCGTGGCGCCCTCGGCGGCGATGTTATCGAAGCGGGGCTTGGTGGAACCCTTGGGCATGTGCACGACGGCCTTCTGGCCCAGCTTGTTGGCAGCCCATGCCACGCCGCGGCCATGGTTGCCGTCGGTGGCGGTAAAGAAGGTAGCCTGGCCAAAGTCCTTGGCAAGCTGATCGGAGGTCAGGTAATCGAAGGTGCACTCGGCAACGTCCTTGCCGGTCTCGTCGGCAATGTAGTTGGCCATGGCAAACGAACCGCCCAGAACCTTAAAGGCATTGAGGCCAAAGCGATAGCTCTCGTCCTTAACGCACAGGTTGGACAGGCCCAGGCGTGCGGCCTGGCCGTCCAGGCGGGCAAGCGGAGTGACGGTGTACTGGGGGAACGACTGGTGGAAGGCGCGGGCCTTCTTCACGTGGTCGAGGCTCATGATTCCCAAGTGCTTGTCATCGCTCTTGGGCATCGTGTTGCCCGCCCACTGGATCTTATCGGCCATACGGTGAACTCCTTAAGTTCTCTCTTGCCGGCCCCCGCATACGCGTTTCAGCCCATTCCCATTCATGCGGCTGAACTTTTATGTGGATGCCAAACAAAAAGTTTGTTAGCACTGTTCTATCACACTTTTTGAATGGAAAACCTAACAAATTGTTTGTTGCCGTAATCGGTACCTTTTCGCCGCCGAACGGTCGCATAACGCAGCGATGCTTTCGTTATTTGCGAACAGGTGTGGTTTATGGCACAGTGAGCCCAAACTAATTTTTAGGAAGGCACCTATGACCCCCGCACAGATTGAGTTTTACAAGCGTCTTGCGCGCAGCCTGGCGCTACAGTTTGGCCCCAACTGCGAAATCGTCGTCCACGATCTGGAGACCGAGGACATGGACCACTCTATCGTGGTGATTGAAAACGGCCACATCAGCGGACGTAAACTGGGCGACGGCCCCAGCCATATTGTGCTCGAGTCCATGCACGAGGATGCCGCCGAGGTCCACGACCGCGCGCCGTACCTCACCAAGACCGCAGATGGCAAGCTACTCAAATCGTCGACCATCTTCATTCGCGACGACGCCGGCAACCCCGTTGGCATTATGGGCATCAACTTTGACATCACGCTCATGAAAGCGTTTGAGCGTTCGCTCGACGCGCTCACCGGCACGGGCGACAAGGGATACACCGAGCCCGAGCCCATCACCAAAAACATCGGCGACCTGCTCGAGGATCTGCTGCGCGAGTGCGAGCAGTACGTGGGCAAGCCCGCGGCACTCATGACCAAAGACGAGCGCATCCGCGCCATTGGCTACCTCGACCGTCGCGGCGCCTTCCTCATCTCCAAGTCGAGCGAACGCGCCTGCGAGTTCTTTGGCATCTCTAAGTACAGCTTCTACAGCTACCTCAACGAGGCCAAGGCAGAGGCCGACGACAAATAGTCAGCGCGCCCGCATCCCTCCCCTTTTGGGCGCGAGTTCTGGAATGCGCGAATCCGAGAGTCGGCCGCAAGGCAAGTTCCATATAATCGATGAATGTGAGCATTTCGAAAGGATGGGACAAGATGGGGTCGAGCAACGCATCACGCAACGGCCGCGGAGGCACCGCTTCTGGCGCCAGGCATGCGAAACACGCGTTTGACGAGGGCGAAGAGGGCCTTTTTGCGCTGAGCCTCGACGACGTGATGAGCGACCGCCCCTGGACCGCCGAGGAGCTCATGGGCGGCGGGGTTCGCCCAACAAGTGCAAAGCACGCACCTTCCGCCACGCCCGCGCCGGCATCTGTGCCCGCGGACGACTTTGCCACCCGTCCCATCGTGCAGGCGACGCGTAAAGCCGCCCCCGCACCCCGTCCTGCTAGCGATCCGTCCGAGACGGCGGCGTTTCTCGCTGCAGCGGCACAGCGCCCCACGGCAGACAACACGATTCACTACGCTGCCCCGCAGCAGTCGGCATACACGACTCCCGAGCCCGAGCTCGAGCCGCCTGTCATGGATCTGGATGATCTTTCCAACCGCCAGTTTGCCTTTGATTCCTGGGCGGCGGCAGATCTGGACGAGACCTCGGGCGGCATGCCGGCACTCGACATTCCGGTAAACCCCCTGTTTGCGGCTGCCGAGGAACACGACTCCGCTCACGACAACACCGCAGCATACGCCAACCGCCCGAGGAAACAGCCTCGCGCCAGCCGCATCGAAACCGAGGATTACGGTCAAACGTCGAGCGACTATTCTCGCGACCCGTTTGCCGCCACGACCGCTCCCGATTACAACCAAGCGAGCGTAAAGGCAGCCTCGGCATCGTCGTATACCCACGGCACCGACGATAGGCGCGCTGCCGATTACCACACCGAAGAAGAACCGCCGCGCTTTTCGGAGTTTTCGCAGGCGGCAAAGGTTGTCTTTATCGCCATCATCATCGCCCTGCTCGGCGTGATCGCGTTTGAGGGATTCCAGCTATTCCGCGGCCCCACCGCATCCGAATCGGCAACGCAGCAAAAAGAGGACGACAACCAGCACCTGGACATCAACACCCTCAAAGGCGACCCCAACGACGGAGACGAGTAGCGAGGGTTAAGGGAGGGCCGGAAGAGCCGGCGGCATGTTACGGCTCCAAAAGCCCTGCCATAAAGATGGGCAGATACAGCACGTCACCATCGCGGTGAAGATTACATTCCGCAAGCACCAGGGCGCGATCGATTCCGTAGCCCTTCGTTGCGAGCGCATTATCGAGCGCCGCGTGGGACTTAAAGCTCTTGCCCGACTTAACCTCGATGGCAAGCACTTCCCCATCGAGCGTCTCCTCGACAAAATCGAGCTCGCCGACCTTTTTCGACGTAAAGTAACGCAACCTGAATCCGTGGGCTTTGAGCTCTTGGGCAACGAAGCCCTCAAACGCCGCTCCCATGTTCATGCCAAAGGAGCCTTCTGCCTTGCCATCAAAAACGCCTTGGGCAACCTTTTTGGAATACGACGACATGAGCATTCCGGTGTCCAAGTAAAACAGCTTAAAAAGACTTCGCTGCTCCCCCAATAAAAGGGGTGCCACGGGCGCCGTTACGTTATACACGGGAAGCGCAACGCCCGCCTCCGACAGCCAGAGAAAATGGTCCGTCACCTGCGAAAAACGTTTGACACCGTTAATCGATGACAGTTTGAATCGCTTGTTTTTGGAGCCGGCCTCGCTGGGAATCAGATCATAGATATCGCGAATAACCAAGCGTAGCTCAGGCGGAGCGTACTTTGCGATGTCATCGCGATACAGGGCGTGAAGATCACGATGGATGTTTCGAACCTCGTCGACATTGCGCGTCGCCAAGAAGGAATTGACCGCGTCGGGCATGCCCCCCACCACCACATACTGATGGAACAGATTGAGCAAGCGGTCATACAGATAGCCGGGGAGCTCCTTTTCGTCCTTTAGACAACCCCTGAGCATGTCAAACGCTCCGGCAGCAACGCCGCTTGCCCAGCAGAACTCCTCAAAGTCGAGCGGGTACATCTGGACCTGCTCGACATACCCCACCGGCAGGGAATCGATGCCCTCGAGCTCAACGCCAAGGAGCGATCCGGTAAGGATGTATCGAAAGTCGCCGCGCTGGACCAGGTATTTGATAAACGTCACTACGTTGGGGCATCGCTGCACCTCGTCGATAACCACAACGGTCTTGTTCGCAACCATCGGCTGCGTTGCAGCAATAGACATGCGCATAAGCAGGTCATCCGCGCTTTTTGCCGCCAAAAACGAATCGCGCACGGACGCGTCGGCGATAAGGTCGAACGTCACGACATTTTCGAACGATTCGCTTGCAAAGACGTTGACCAAATATGACTTTCCTACCTGTCGGGCGCCCTTGACCAAAAGAGCCTTGTTAGGCGACGAGGCAAGCCAAGATTCAAACTGTGCTTTCGCTTTTCTCTGCAGCATAAGCGTACCCCTTATTACGTGCTGTTTTAGCACTAGGATACACTTTTCCGTGGTTGCTAGGTGCTTATTTCGACACTTTTTCGAGATTTTGAAGTGTGTATTACGACACTTTTCCGTACTTTTACACGGGATATTTCGACACTTTTTCGGATTTAAGCCTAACAGCAGCCGGCGAAATCAGGCGCCGTCTGCACATCATTTCGCAGGCGGCGCTTGATTTGTGTCCGCGCATGCTGATAGACTCCATCGTGCCCGCAAGGAGCGGGCGCGTTTTATCCAGAGTCGGGGTAGAGAGTTGGCTCCACGATCCCGACGCCAACCGGCTAAGAGGCACGGTGGCCCTGCCAACATCGATGAAAGGAGTCCGTATGGACAATTTCTCTGTGCGCAACGAGCGCAACTTCCACAACCTGGCAGCCAAGCCAAAACGAATGCATCTTCTGGACAAGCCGAACGGCTATGCCTCGGCCATGGTCAAGAGCAGTCTCTCCCACCAGATGCGCTTTACGGTGCAGAAGCTCGAAGAAGAGCTCTGCGTTGCCGGCGACCCGCATGTGTTGCAAATCAAGCTGCTTGGAGACGACTCGCGCGAGCCGTCGAGTTGGAAGCTGTTTGCAGATGGCACGTGCATCGCGGACGGATCCGGCGCCTTTGCCCGCGAGTGCTTCTGCGAGGGCGCCGAGGTGTTCCTAGGCCTGTGCCGCGACGCCGTCGACGCCGCTGAACTGCGCCAGTGGAGCCAGAGGGAGTATGAGCTGCTGAGTGCCGCGCGCGGGATTGCGAGGGTGTAGGCAGACAGACCAGACAGCTCGTCATACTGATTGACGCTTCGATTCAAACAGCAGGGCGGAGTCGCGCTTACAGCCCCGCCATGCCAAACCGAATGGCGTTCTCAAAAGGCCTACCTCCCCTCCGCCTTCAGCTTCAGCAGCAGATCGCTCAGCTCGGAGCACTTGTTGGAAAGGCGCGTCTGGAGTCGCTCGCCCATCCCCCACCGCTGACGGATCTCCTGGGCACGCGGACTCACGTGATAGTCCCCGTCCATCATCTGCCTGAGCAGCTTGGCGGTTACGCGCGCGTCGGCTAGGGCGCTGTGGGCGTGGCCCGTCGACTCATCAAAATCGATGCCAAACCACGTTGCCGCGTCGCCCAATGAGACGCGCCCGTGGCTGCCCACGTCCATGATCGAGGTGTAAAACGCCTGCAGGTCGGCCCAGTCCGCAGGGAAGGCGGCGAGGTCAATACGCTTCGCTTGGCACTCGGTTAAAAGCTGTCGGCGGTCCGCCCCGCTCCAGCAGACCACCTGGGCGGAGTAGCGACCGATCCAATCGCCGAGCCTTTTAATCACCACGTAGAGCGGATCGACCATTGCGGTGTCCACGGCCGATATCCCCGTGAGCTCGCGGACGGGATATGCAACACCCTCGGCATATTCCGTCTGCACAAACTGCGAGAACTCGCCCATCACGTTGCCGCGGTTATCGAGCTTGACGGCGCCGACCTCGATAATCTCGTTGCGCAGCCCGCGGCGCTGGCGCTGCCTTGGCACCGGCGCAAACTCAAAGTCGAGCACGATCTGGCGCGCAAAGTTCGTCGTATCGATAGCCGAGACACCCGGCGTCTTTTTGTCTGGCACGGTCAGGGCCTTTCTCCGTCAACTGCCGCTCGTTACATAGGCGGCTACATTGCCGTAAGGATAGGCTCCCGTGCGGACATGAAAGCGGAGCGCAATGCCATGCGCCAGGCACACGCTATACAGACGGCCCCAAGGAAGCCGCCCGCTCTATTCAAATGTATGAAAAAGATTGAGGCCCGGTGACTTGAATCAGAGGTCATCCCGGGCCCATCAGAGCTCGTAGAGCTCTTAATTGCTTTGGTCTCGCTCTTCACGGCGCTTATCGAACTTTCCGAGGCACTCAAGCAGCATTCGAAGCATAACAAGTCGCTGCCTTTAAGGCATTGACCCCTTGACCAAGCAACGGCGCTGCCCAGCAAGCTACAACTTGGGCTGCCGTCGACTCTATTCTACCCACGGGCGTCGGGTTTAACAAATGGATTTTCGGTTACGAAGTCCGGAGCTCGCCCGGCGCGCCCCGCAAAACCACTACGCCCCAAGTGCCGCCATGGGGATCACCGCCAGCCCGTCGTCGCACGTATAGGCGATGCTCCCCTTTCCAACCACGACCGCCAAAAACGCCGGCGCGGCATTCTGGGCGGCAGGATTGGAGAGCACTTTCCTCTCCAGTGCCTTGAGGTTTCTCGCTCTGTCGTCAGCCTTCGCATCGCTCAGCTTGACCTCGATGGCACCCCAGCGCCCGTCGTGCTCGACGACCAGATCGACCTCAAGGCCCTTCTCGTCGCGGAAATAATGGACGCTGTTGTCGACGCCGCCGTAGGTGGATAGGAACACGCGCACGTCGCGCAGAACGAGGTTCTCAAAGAACATCCCCAGCGTCTGTATGTCGCCAAGCAGCCGCTCAGGAGTAGCCCCTAGCAACGCCGCCGCAAGCGACGGGTCGCAGAAGTAACGCTTGGGACGCACGCGAACGCGGGCCTTCGAGCGTACGTACTGGCTTGCCGCCTCTTGCGCAAGCTCGTCCGAAAGCCCAAGGTTTGCAGGTCAACCGCCCTGTAGCACCAGCGGGCGACGCTATCCTGCGAAATTACGCCATTCTTGATGTAGTTTTTACGCCGTTCTCAATGTAGGTTTTACGCCATTCTCGATGTAGGTTTTACGCTTGGCATCCTTGGCGCGACGCTCGCTCAACCACCTGATCACTAAATCGCCCTTATTCCGGGACGCGCTTTCCGCCCCATGCCTCTAACGGAAAATGGGTCCCACTCTGAAACTCAATTCCGGGACACAGTTTCCGGCAGAGGTGCCACTGGGAAAGCTCATCCCGGTTTGGAGGCTAAATCTGGGATGCAGTTTCCGCTTGAGGGCCGATCCGGAAACGGCATCCCACTCTGGGGCCGAGAAATGGGATGCAGTTTCCCCGGGCGGCCCCTTTGGGAAACGGGGGACCACTTTGGAGCCGAATTCTGGGATGCACTTTCCCAGACGAGCTTAAAGGGGAAAGCGCGTCCCGGTTTGAGACTCGATTCTGGGACGTGGTTTCCCCCGAGCGGCCTCAGCGGGGGGGGGTACGTCCCATTCTGAGGGTTGATTCTGGGACGCGTTTTCCCGAGCGGGCTCTTTGGGAAAATGCATCCCACTCTGGCCGCCGGCCCAACGCTCATATCACACGTCCTTGAGCATGTGCTCAGCAGTTTCAATACAGCAGGAAAACTGCCGTTTTTCGGAAAAGTACACGTCCCTAAACTTACCTGGTTTTCATAACTTTCGACCGTTCAGGGGTGCCGATTACCGCTTACCGATTCAGTTTCAAAAAACGACGTCAAAACAGGCCATCTACCTGCATGGTTAGATTTTGGTCAGCTTTTGGTCAGCTGAGCAGCAAGTTCCGGCTGATACGTTTTTGCCACCCCAAAAAGGAGGCGGTGGCCCATGACGCATTGCAACGACCAAATCATCGACCAACTACTAACCCAAGCCGAGCGGGAGGGTCGATGCCTTATTCCCCCGAGCACGGCAATCCGAAAAGCGCTGCTGCGGCGCACCGGCGACACGGTCGTCTCGCCCACGCCGGGGCTGTTTGCACGCAAGGCGCGTTGGGATGAGCTCAACCGGGCACAACGTCATGTCGAGATTATCCGTGCGCTTGCGGTCGCCCATCCCGATTGGACGTTCTGCTCGTTTTCGGCAGCACGTCTGCTGGGACTCGAGGTCTCATGGCGGCATCTGAACGTCGTGCATGTCTGCAGTGCAACCAAGCCATCGGCTCGCCCGGGCGCACGGATCCAACGACATCGGACCGAGCCGGCCGGCGCGATAGATCAAGGCGGCATATCGATAACGCCGCCCATCCAAACGGTAACGGATTGCCTGCTTCAGACCGGTTTTGCCGACGGCATGCCCATTGCCGATTCGGCGATCTCAAAGCTCGGTCTAACGCGAGAGCAGCTGATGGAAACAGTCGAAAAGCGGGCGGGAGCTCGCAACGGTCGCGCGGTGCGCACTGCGCTCACCACGCTGCAATATGCCGACGCACGCGCCGAAAGCGGCGGGGAATCAGTCGCTCGAGCCGTCATGATCGAGACGGGCTTTGCGCCCGACCGGCTCCAGTATGAGCTGACGGATCCCTTCGATTCGACCGAAAGCATGCGAACGGATTTTGCCTGGGAGCGCCAAGCCAGGGAGCTCACGCTGGGTGAGCTCGACGGGCTCATCAAATATACCGACCAGACCATGCTTGCGGGACGCACTGCAGCCGAGACACTCGTTGCCGAACGCCAGCGCGAAGCACACCTGTCACTTTACGGTCATCCGCTCATCCGCTTCACCATGAACGAAGTCCGCTCGGCAGGAGTCCTCGCGAAAAAGCTGCAAACGGCAGGGGTCAGGCAAACCGCGCTACCGACATGGCTCAACGACGTGGACTTGTAGGGGCCGTTGAGCCACGCATTGACGCATCGCATCTCCCCCATCTGGGACACGCTTTCCCATTGACCGCTACAACGGAAACCGTGTCCCAGTCCGAGCACTCAAAACGGGACGCACTTTCCAGATGAAGCCCTCAGCGGAAACCGCGTCACGGAACAGACGCTCGAACTGGGATGCAGTTTCCCAAAGTGTACCCAGAGGGAAAGCGCATCCCACTCCAAGCTCAAATTCTGGGACGCAATTTCCCGATGGGGGCCATTTGGGAAAGTGCATCCCACTCTGGAGCTTGATTCCGGGACGTAGTTTCCCAAAGCGTACCCAAAGGGAAAGCGCGTCCCGCTTTGAGGCTCAGAAATGGGATGTATTTTCCGCTTGGGGCCCTACGGGAAAGCCTGTCCCACTTTGGAGCCTGATTCTGGGACACAGTTTCCCAAACAAGCTCAACGGGAAAGTGTGTCCCACTCTGGAGTCGAATTCCGGGACGCGGTTTCCGAAGCGAGCCCAAAGGGAAACTGCGTCCCATTCCGAGCGCCAATTCCGGGACGCAGTTTCCGCTTCAAACAAAAAGCCCCGGCTCGCGATGGAGTCGGGGCCAAAGGCGCAGCGTATGCAGTTGAGGTTGAGCAGGGAGCTCGTCCGTCCTCCACCCTACCCGCGGTGACGGGCACGGCTGTACGGCGTATCCACCATGGGCAGGTCCGGGCGCAGCTTGCCGTCAAACGCGCGGTAGGCATTCTGCACGGCAGGTGCCGTGGGGATCGTGGCGATCTCGCCGATGCCCTTGCCGCCGTATGCCACGGGCAGCAACTCGTCCTTCTCAACGTAGATGGCGTGGATATCCGGAATCTCAGGCGCACGGAACAGCCCGAGCGTGCCGTACCTTGCCTGGGGCACGCAGTCCTTGAGCGGCCAATCCTCGGTAAGCGCATAGCCCATACCCATGAGCACGCCGCCTTCGATCTGGCCCTGGATGGAGATGGGATTGACCACCTTGCCGGAATCGTGCGCGGCATAGACCTCGCTCACACGGCCATCATCGTCCAGAATGACCACATGTGTGGCAAAGCCGTAGCAGATGTGGCTCTTGGGATTGGGAACGTCGGCGCCCAGTTTGTCGGTCGGCTCCAGATACACGTAGCCAAACTCGCATCCCTCGAGCGCCTTGATGGCGGCCGCGGGGTCCTGAGGATGCATACCCTGGCCGGCGACGAGTTCCTGCGTGCGCAGCTGATAGGCACGACCGTCGTCGTACTCGATCTTGACGCCGTCACCATGGGCGCTCACCGGGGCGGTAGGCGCAGGCTTGCCAGCCTCGATGCCAACCATGGCATCGCGCAGCAGGAAGGCGGCGCCGCGCACGGCCTCGCCGGTCACGACCGTCTGACGCGAGCCAGACGTGGTGCCGGAGTCGGGAGCGTTCTCGGTGGAGCACTCGCCATTGGCAATGCAGCTCAGCGGCAGACCGCAGGCCTCGGCAACGTCCTGTAAAAAGACGGTGTTGCAGCCCTGGCCGATGTCGGACGTGGCGGCATAGACCACGGCGCGGCCATCCTCGACGCGAATCTTGCAGCGACCGGCATCGGGCAGGCCCACGCCCACGCCGGCGTTCTTCATGGCGCAGGCAATACCGGCGTGTCCGGGATGCGCGTAGTAGGCATCCTTGACCTCGAGCAGTGTCTCCTTCAGCGCCGTGGAGCAATCGGCAATCTGGCCGTTGGGCAGAACCTCGCCCGGCTCGATGGCGTTACGGTAACGAATCTCCCACGGATCCAGGCCGACCTTCTCGGCCAGCAGGTCGATCAGGCTCTCGAGCGCAAACTCGGACTGGCAAACGCCAAAGCCTCGGTACGCACCAGCGGGCGGGTTGTTGGTGTAGTAGCCAAAACCGCGAATGTCAGTGTTCTGGTACTTGTAGGGGCCGACGGCGTGCGTACAGGCGCGCTCGAGCACCGGACCGCACAGCGACGCGTAGGCGCCGGTGTCAAAGTTGATCTCGCAGTCCAGGCCGGTAAAGTTGCCCTCGGCGTCGCAACCCAGCGTAAAGGTACCGTCCATGGCATGGCGCTTGGGATGGAACGCGAGCGACTCGGCGCGCGTGAGCTTGCACTTCACAGGACGCTGGAACTTATATGCGGCGAGCGCGGCCAGGTGCTGGACCGAAACGTCCTCCTTACCGCCAAAGCCGCCGCCCACGAGCATGGTCTCGACGACCACGCGCTCGGGCTCGTCGTCCCAGCCAAACATGTGGGCACACTCTTTGCGCGTGTCGTAGGCACCCTGGTCGGTCGACTGCACCTTGACGCCGTTCTTGTACGGGAAGGCAACGGCGCACTCGGGCTCCAAGAAGGCATGCTCGGTAAAGGGCGTAGTAAAGCGCTGTGTCACGGTGAACGCGCTCTCTGCCAGCGCCTTGGCGGCGTCGCCGCGCGTCACATGGCGGCTCTGGCACACGTTGTCCTTGAGCTCCACCGTGTTGCCAAAGGCAAAGAAGCTGTCGTGCAGGCGCGGGGCGTTGGCGGCCTTGGCCTCGGCGATGTTGCGCACGGGCTCCAGCGGCTCGTAATCGATCTTTACGAGCTTCTTGGCCTTCTCGAGCGTCGCCTCGTCCTCGGCAACCACCAGCACGATGGCGTCGCCCACGCAGCGGGTGATATCGCCCTGGGCGATCATGACGTCCCAGTCCTGGATAAGGTGGCCGACCTGGTTGACCGGCACGTCCTCGGCGCGCAGGATGCCCACCACGCCGGGCAGGGCCTCGGCCTTGGAGGTATCGATGGAGAGCACGCGGGCGCGCGGATACTTGGAGCGCACGGCGCTGGCGTAGGTCAGACCCGGCTGATCGAGCTCGTCGATGTCGTCGGGATACTTGCCCTCGCCGAGCACCTTCTTGCGCACGTCGATACGGAAGGCGCGCTTGCCCACACCGTAGTCGTCACCGCGCTCCAGGTCCTCGTCGATCTGCTTTTCGCCGCGGAGCACCGCAGCGGCCAGCGCAATGCCCTCGATAATCTTCTTGTAGCCGGTGCAGCGGCAGACGTTGCCGCGGATGGCGTACTTGATCTGCTCCTCGGTGGGCTCGGGGTCCTCGGCGATGAGCGCCGCACCCGCCATGACCATGCCGGGGATGCAAAAACCGCACTGCACGGCGCCCACAGCGCCAAAGGCGTACACAAAGGCCTCGCGCACGTCCTCGGGCAGGCCCTCGACGGTCACGATGTTGCGACCGGCGGCAAGGGCGGTGGTCAGCACGCAAGCCTTGACGGCCGCACCGTCCACATGGATGGTGCAGGTACCGCACGCGCCCTCGGAGCAGCCGTCCTTGGCGGAGTGAATGTGCAGGTCGTCGCGCAGGTAGCGCAGCAGCGGCTTGTTTTGGGTCGTCGTGTGCTGGACGCCGTTAACGGTAAAAGTGAATTCCTGTGCCATGGTGATTCCCTTCTACACGCCGGCGGCGATGCCGGTGCGGTCGTGGATGGCGCCATGCGGGCAGACGACGGCGCACATGCCGCACGACAGGCAGTCCGCACCGTCGATATGGGCGCAGTTGTCCTCGATGCGGATAGCGCTGGCAGGGCACTTTTTGGCGCACATGCCGCAGCCGATGCAGCTCGTGTCGCAGATCTTGCGGGCGATGGCACCCTTATCGGTGTTGTTGCAGCGCACCAGGATGTTCTGGTAGCCGGGAACGAAAGCAATCACGCGCTGCGGGCATGCCATGCCGCATAGGCCACAGCCCGTGCACTTGGAGCGGTCCACGCGGGCGACGCCGTCGACCAACGCAATGGCGCCGTAGGGGCAGGCCGTGACACAGGCGCCACAGCCAATGCAGCCTTCGCTGCAGCGGGCGTCGCCGCCTGCGGAGGCGCAACCGCTTCCGCAGGCAACGTAGGCCACGTTATGTTGAATAGATTTGGCCATAAGAGACTCGCCTATTTCTTAAGAAGGTACGAATAGTTGTCGCGCACGGCCCTGATGGTCAGGCGGACGGCCTCGGGAAGGCCGGTGTTGACGGCATCGACCGAGACGGTGCGGACCGTGCCGGCGACGCGGACCTTAAAGTGATCCTCGTCCACGGCCAGGAAGCCCTCGTTCTCGGAGTTCTCCATGTCCTCCTCGCTCCAGAACAGGGTGAGCTTGTCCTTGTAGGGACGGCCCTCCTGGTAGGGGCAGAACACGGCGCAGTTGCCGCACTCGTTGCACATGCCGTCGACATGAACGACCTGGTGCTTGTCCAGACCCGGGACCTTAATGGCCACGTTGGCGCGGTTGGGGCACACGTCGCAGCAGACCTCGCACACCGAGCCGCAGCCCAGGCAGCGGGTCTTGGTGCAGTTGCGCTTATCGCGGCACAGGGTACCCTTGCGCTCGTAGCAGGTGTCCTCGCGACCGGCCTGAGCGTTCTGGTCGGCGTACTTGTTAAAGTCGACACCGGCGATGGCGCGGGCGACCTCGGCGGCGTCGGCGATGGCCTCGACCACGGTAGCCGGACCGCGACGGCAGTCGCCGGCAGCCCAGACGCCCTCGACGCCGGTGGAGGTGGCGGCAAGGCGACCGCGACGGTCGTGCTCAACGCCCGCGGCGTCGTACAGGCTGGCGTCGATACCCTCGCCCACGGCGCAGATCACCGTGGTGGCGGGCAGCTCGACGGTCTCGCCCGTGGCGACGGGGCTGCGACGGCCGCTTGCATCCGGCTCGCCAAGCTCCATGACATCGCAGGTCAGCACGGCGCCGTTGAGCGCCTTGGGCGCCAGCAGCTCGCAGAACTCAACACCGTCGGCAACGGCAAGATCGAGCTCTTCCTCGTCGGCGGGCATCTGCTTCTTGGTGCGGCGATAGACCAGGCGCACGTTCTTCACGCCGGCCAGGCGCTTGGCCACGCGGGCGGCGTCCATGGCGGTGTTGCCGGCGCCGATGACCACGACGTCCTCGCCCAGCTCGAGCTTCTCGCCCTTCTTGGCGGCCTCAAGGAATTCCAGCACGTCCAGCTCGGCACCCTCGCCCAGGCCCGCAGAGCCGGGCATCCAGGCACCGGTGGCCACGACCACGTCAGTAAAGCCCTGGGCCTTGAGCTCGTCAATGGACTCCACGCGGGCGTTGAGCTGCACCTTGGCACCAAAGGCCAGGCAGAGCTCGGCATCGTGAGAGATATCGTCGCTGGCGATACGGAACTCAGGAATCACGTGACGGACCACGCCGCCGAGCGAATCGCGGGCCTCGAAGATAGTGACGGGCACGCCGGCACGCGTCAGGAAGAACGCCGTCGCCAGACCGGCCGGGCCGCCGCCGATAACGGCAACGTTGCGCTCGCCGTCGTTGGCGATGGCTTGGGCGCGCAGCTTGGGCAGCACGGCGGTCATGGCCTCGCGGGCAGCCTTGAGCTTGCTGGCGCGGATCTGGGCACCCTCGGGCTCGTAGAACGCGCGCTCGCAGGCACGACCGCAGGGATGCGGGCAGATGGTGCCGGTGATGAACGGCAGGGCGTTGCGCTCGATGATGATGTTGAGCGCGTCCTCGTAGCGGCCCTCGTCAACAGCCGCCAGGTAGGCGGGAATGTCCTGCTGGATGGGGCAGCTCGTGCGGCACGGCGTGGTAAAGCAATCGTTAAGCGGGCTCTTGCCGGCGACCTTGCGGTCGGGCAACGGGCGCAGCGGCTTCTTGTAGAGCGGGTTGGTGAGCGAATCGGTCTGGATCGCAGTCACGGCGTCGAGAGAGACGCCCGCGAACGGCTTGCCGTCCAGGTCGGTGAACTCGCCGGCCATCTGGCTAAAGCGCTCGTAGCCGCCGGGCTTGAGCACGTCGGTCGCCAGGGTAACAGGCCAAATGCCTGCGTCATACAGGGAGCGGATGTTGTAGACCGTGGCACCGCCGGAGTAGCTGATGCGCAGCTTGCCGTCGAACTGCTCGGTAATGCGGCGGGCGGCCTCGATGGTCAGCGAGAACAGCGAACGGCCGGACATGTACATCTCGGTGGAGGGCAGCTCGTTTCTCGTCACGTCGACGGGGAAGGTGTTGGTCAGCTTGACGCCAAACTCCAGGCCGCGCTCGGCGCACAGGGCAATCAGGCGCTCAAACATGGGCACGGCGTCGGCCCACTGCAGGTCCTCGCGGAAGTGCGTGTCATCGAAGACGATGTAGTCAAAGCCCAGCTCGTTCAGGCGCTGGCGGGCAAACTCATAGCCCAGCAGCGTGGGGTTGCACTTGATGTAGGTGTTGAGGCCCTTTTCGGTAATCAGATAGGTCGCGATGCGCTCGATCTCCGCCGGCGGGCAGCCATGTAGCGTGGACTCGGTGATGGAGTTGGACACGCGAGCCGGGATGGACTCGACAAACGCGGCGTCGACATGCTCAAACTTGTCCAGGTTGGCGAGCGCCCATGCGCGGCACTCATTCCAGACGTCAGAGCCGCTGGCGTCCTTCATACCCTCGATGTAGGCGTCGACCTTGGGGCTCTTAATACCCTCGAGGTCATAACCCACGGACATGTTGAAGACAAAGCCGTCCGGGCTGCCCAGACCGTACTCGCGAGCGATCAGGTGGCAGGCAAACCATGCCTTCACGTACTCGGCAAAGGCCTGCGGAACCTCGAGCTCGGTCGACCATTCGCAGTTGTAGCACTCGTCCTGAGCCACGATGCAGGGCTTGTTCACACACTTGGAGAGCTCCTCGCCGTCCATAACCTGGACGGTCTTGAGCTCAAAGAAACGAGAACCGGCCACGTAGGATGCCACGATGTTCTGGGCCAGCTGCGTGTTGGGGCCGGCAGCCGGGCCAAACGGAGTCTCGATGCGCTCGTCAAAAATGGGAAGCGCGCCCTCCTGGTTGGTCGTGACCATCTTGCGCACGCCAAAGATGGCGTCCTGGGTCTTGTGCTCCTCGATGATCCAGTTCATCAGCTGCGAAAACGGGATCGGCCTCATGATGTCGCTCATAGTGAGCTCCTCTCTGTAACGCCCGGCGAGACCGCGCGGCGGGCGCAAATACGGTGTAGCGCTAGCACAGCGCCGGCGACCCCGCGGAGGTCGCCTATACGCGCGTCGGATGCGGCGAAACATCCGACGCGCGCGAATCTACTTGTAATTAGTAGGCGCGATCGTTGAGCGTGCTCCAGAGCTTCTTGGACTCGGCCATGGTCCACGCGTTGATCTTGTCCTCATCAATGCCAACGAACTCGCGATCCTTGTACAGGACGCGGCCGTTGATGATGGTGGTGCGGCAGTTTTTGCCCATCATGCCAAAGAGCATGTGGCCGTCGATGTTCTCCTCGCTCAGCGGCGTAAAGGGCTTGTAGTCCATGACGATGACGTCGGCGGCGGCGCCGGCCTCGAGCACACCGAGCTTGCGATCGAAGTACTTGCTCGCCATCTTGGCGTTGTTCTCGAACAGCATGGTCATGGCCTCGCACCAGCCCACGTTGGGCATGGCGGCGTTGTGGCGCTGAATGATCAGGAAGACCTTGAGGCTCTCGAGCATGTCGTGGGTGTAGGCGTCGGTGCCCATGCACACGGGGATGCCGCGGCGGAAGAACTCGAGTACGGGAGCGCAGCCCACGGCGTTGCCCATATTGGATTCGGGGTTGTTGACCAGCCAGGTACCGGACTCCTTGACGATATCCATCTCGGCAGGCGTCACGTGGATGCAGTGGCCGAGCATGGTGTCGGGACCCAGCAGGTTGTGCTGCAGCAGGCGCTCGACGGGACTGATGCCACCGCGGTTGAGGCGGGAGTCCCACACGTCATTCATGCCCTCGCACACATGGATGTGGAAGCCGGTCAGGCCGTTGTTGGCCTCGGCCATCTTGTCCATGGTCTCGTCCGACAGCGTAAAGGTGGCGTGACCGCCAAACATGGCTGCAATCATGTGGTTGTCGTTATCGCGACGCTCCTTGGCGGCCCACTGGGCAAACTCGGCGTTCTCGGCAATGGCCTGGTCGCATTTTTCCTGACCGCGGCGATCGGAGACCTCGTAGCACAGGCACGAACGCATGCCCAGCTCCTGCGCGGCGTCCTTAATGGTAAAGAGGCTGCCCGGGATCTCGCAGAAGCTCGCGTGGTGATCGAAGATCGTGGTGACGCCATCGCGGATGGAGTCCAGAATCGTGGCATAGGCGCTGGCCTTGGTGCCGTCGAGCGTCAGGTTGTCGTCAATCTTCCACCACTGCTGCTCAAGATTCTCCAGGAAGTTGGTGGGGTTGCAGCCCTTAATGGCAAGGCCGCGGGCCAGACCCGAGTAGATGTGGGTGTGGCAGTTGATGAGTCCGGGCATGATGAGGTTGCCCTGGGCGTCGACGTACTCGGCATCCGGGTACTTGGACTTGAGCTCGCACTCGGGGCCCACTTCGACGATCGTATCTCCGTCAATGGCGACCGCACCGTTTGGAATGAACGGGGTCTGAGAATTGCGGGTAAAGACGGAACCGTTAGCGATCAGAAGCATGAATGCTCCCTTCAACATCAGAGGCGGGGTTTGACACCTCTGACATGGCGGAGTGCGAAGCGCCGGCCTACACCGGAAACGGGCCCTCTCCCGTCAACGCTTCACCAAAGGGACAAACCCTTTGAAGTGCGGCTTAACGCCGCATGACGTCGGCGGACGAGGCGATACGTCCGCCGACGAATAGCACCAAATTGGTTACTTCTTGCTCTCGGGCAAGACCAGATCCACGGCGGCATCCTTGGCGGCATCGATGTGCTGAGCCACGACCGGCGTCTGCGGAAGGATCAGGTTAAGGACAATGGCCATGATGGCGGTGGGGGTCACGGCGTTGGAGCCGATGACGGTGGACACCCAGGTGGGCATACCCTCGCCGGCAAGGCAACCGCTGGCCATCCAGATACCCAGGCCAAAGACAACGGAGGTGCCGACGATGGTGGTGGTGCGCTGCGTGAGGCCCTCGCGGGTGAACATGCGCACGCCGTTCATGGTGATGGTGCCAAAGACGCCGACGGTCGCGCCGCCGATGACAGGCTGCGGGATTGCGGAGAGCACGGCAGAGAGCTGCGGGAACAGACCGGCGATGGCAAAGACGGCCGCGATGATCACAAAGACCCACTTGTTAACGACCTTGTTGGAGCAGATGATGCCCACGTTCTGGCCAAGGGCGCTGGTGGGAAGGCCGCCGAGGAAGCCGCCGACCATAGAGGTGAGACCCTGGGAGACGATGGCGCCGGAGAGCTCGCGCTCGGTCGGCATACGGTCGATGGAGCCAAGGCAGGCAGCAGACACGTCGCCGATAACCTGGATGGCGACCATGGGGAACACGACGGCAAGGGTAATGCAGACCTCGGGATCAAACTCGAGCGTGTAGGGCATGAGCTTGGGAAGGGCGAAGACCTGAGCGGTGGCGACGCTGGAGAAGTCGATCATGCCAAAGGGGATCGAAACGATCATGCCAACGATCATGCCAAAGAATACGGAGCCCAGCTTGAGCGTGCCCTTGCCAAAGTTGGCGAGCGCAAAGACCACGGCGAAGGTGATGAGAGCGACGCACCAGGCCTGCGGAGTGCCCCACAGCGGCGTGCCCATACCGCCGGCCATATACTTGACGGCCGTGGGATAGAGAGAGACGCCAATGGAGAAGATGACCGTACCGGTCACGACGGGCGGGAACAGCCACTTGATCTTGCTGTAAGCCAGACCAAAGAGGACTGCAACGGCGCCGCCGACGATCTCGCCGCCCAGCAGCGCACCAAAGCTAAAGCCCGAGGCACCCATGGCCTGGAGGGCCGGGAGGAACGCGAACGAAACGCCCATGACGATGGGCAGGCCGCCGCCGATGCGACGGAAGGGAGCGAAGGCCTGAAGGGCCGTGTCGATTGCCGAAAGAATGAGCGCGACCTGGATGATGTCGGTACTCTGCTGGCTATTAAAGCCGTAGACGCCGGCCATGATGACAGCCGGGGTGATGATACCGGCAAACGAAGCCAGTACGTGCTGAAGGGCACACGGGATCATTTCCTTAACGGGAGGCATGCCTTCACGAGTGAACAGGGCTTCAGTGCCGTTCGTAACCGTCTCCTGGGTCATTTGACCACCAATCCTCGAAGTAGTTGTTTTCGCATCTAACGCTCTATTGTGACGCAGTGCGGGGTTGAGGTTGTGCCTTCGTTGCATATCGTATTAAAGATGATTCTCATTCTCAATAATAATTTTTTGTTATCAGACTATTCTTGAGCTGAAACAATGCATTTCCGCAGGTCAGGAAAGTGTCCGTTCAAAATAACATCTAACTTTTCTTTTGGTCGACCGTTTACCGCCAAATTCCTACCGCTCGTCCGTATTACGCAATGTACCTGCGAATATGCGAGTCAATAGACACCGTGTTACCATGAGAAAAAATTGTTATGAACATTTCCGATTTCACCAAAAGGAGTTGCCCGTGAACGAGACCGTACGTCGCTTTTTGCCGATGGTCGATTTCCTGGAGCAGATACTCGGCAAGAACAGCGAAATCGTGCTGCACGATTTCTCGGATCCCGACCACGCCATCGTCGATATTCGCAACGGCATCGTGAGCGGCCGTAAGGTCGGCGGTCCCGCCACCGATCTGGCGCTCAAGATCATGCACGACCCCAAGTATCGCGACCTGCCGTTTATTACGGGCTACGAGGGGCGCGGTGCCGGCGGCAAGACGCTGGAGTCCGCGACGTACTTTATTCGCGAGGATAACGAGATCGTCGGTATGCTCTGCGTCAACACCGACCTCTCGACCGTGCGCTCCATCAACGCCATGGCGCAGCAGCTCATGGCATGCTTCGACGCGGCGCCGACGCGCACGGAGCCCGCCCCTATCGAGGTCGAAAGCCTTTCGGAGTCCACCCAGGAGCTCATCGACCGCAGCATTGCCGAGTTGCTGAGCGCGCGCGGGCTGGATGTAGCGTCGCTTGGTCAGAGCGACCGCGTGGACGTCATTCGCCACCTCAACGGCAACGGGGTGTTCATGCTCAAGGGCGCCGTGGCCTGCGCTGCCACCGCGCTGGGCATCTCGGAGCCCAGCGTGTACCGCTACCTGCAAAAAGTCCGCAAGGAAGGCTAACAAACAAAAAGGCTACCCTTGGTGACTCCACAAGCAATCCGTCACTTGACAAAAGACCCTGCAGCTCGCGCTGCAGGGTCTTTTTGCATGTCATGTTTAGTTGTTGCCAACGCCTTAGAGAGCGGCGACGACCTCAATCTCGACCAGACCGCCGGCCGGAAGGGCGGCAACCTGGAAGGCGCTGCGCGCGGGGAACGGAGCCACGAACTTGGAGGCGTAGATCTCGTTCACGGCAGCGAAGTCGGCGATGTCGGCCAGGTAGACCGTGGTCTTGACGACATCGGCAAAGGTGGCGCCGGCAGCGGTCAGCAGGGCCTCGACGTTAGCAAGGGACTGCTTGGCCTGGGCCTCGACGCCCTCGGGCATCTTGCCGGTTGCGGGGTCGATGCCCAGCTGGCCGGACAGGAAGACCATGTTGCCGGTCTGGATGCCGGGGGAATACGGGCCGATGGCTGCGGGTGCGTTATCGGAAGACACGACGGTCTTGCTCATGTTTATCTCCTTACGATCAGTTGAGAGAGCGTGAGCGCGGCGTTCACACCGGGAGGCACAGTTCGGTCTGAACGCCGCGCTTGATTGGGATAGTACTCAAGGTTTCCGCGCGATGCAAGATTATTATCACGTTGCGAGAATATTTTATCGCCCAACGGCGCACACGGGCCGCCGAACGGTGTGACGGACGGCTTGGCTGAAGACTTTGTCCTGCTTGAGCCACAGGGCTCGTCCGCCGCGATGGCGCCACTATACTTTTGAGTATCTGAGCATTTTGAAAGGCAGGATATGACCGCAACCGCCAGTCGAACCACCAACCGCAGGCCCGAGCTTTTGGCCCCCGCCGGAGGCCCGGAGCCCTTTGCCGCCGCGCTCGCCGCCGGGGCAGATGCCATCTACTGCGGCATGGGCAGCTTCAACGCCCGCCGCAAGGCCACCAACTTTACCGACGAGGCCTTTGAGCAGGCGTGCCGCGCCGCGCATCTGGCCGGCTCGCGCGTCTACGTCACGGTCAATATCGTCATCAAGCAGTCCGAGATGGGCGAAGCGCTAGATCTCATCCATCGCTGCTCCACGCTGGGCGCCGATGCCTTCATCATCCAGGACTGGGGCCTGTTCTTTGAGGTCAAGCGCACCATGCCCGGCATCGAGACGCACATCTCCACGCAGGCGAACATCCATGACGACCGCGGGACCATCTGGTGCCGCGAGCAGGGCGCCGACCGCGTGACTCTCTCGCGCGAGCTTTCTATCGACGAGATCGCCACCATTCACGACGCCGCGCCCGATGTCGACCTTGAGGTCTTTAGTCACGGCGCCATCTGCTTTTGCTACTCGGGTCTGTGTCTGCTTTCGAGCTTTGCCATGGCAGGCCGCTCGGCCAACCGCGGCATGTGCGCTCAGCCCTGCCGCCTGCCCTACGAGCTGATCGACGAGAACGGCCGCTCGCTCTCCCCTGCCGGTCGCGAGCGCGCGCTGTGCCCGCGCGACACCAACACCTCGCAGCTCGTCCGCCGTCTGTACGACGCTGGCGCCGCATCGCTCAAGCTCGAGGGCCGCATGAAGGCGCCCGATTACGTGTACTCCATCGTCGATGTGTATCGCCACGAGATTGACGACATGCTATCCGGAGTCGCCGTTGCCAAGGACGAGGACGCCGCTCGCCAGCGCCAGCTTAAGCGCTGCTTTAACCGCGACTTTACGCACGCCTATCAGGACGGCACCTCGGGCGACGAGATGATGAGCTATGAGCGTTCCAACAACCGCGGCCAGATCGTGGGCACGGTGCTGGGCAGCCGCCCAGCCAACCGCGATGTGCGCGGCCTCAAGCCCGACGACCGCCGTCGCCGCGCCGCCATCGCCCGCATTGAGTTGTTTGAGCCCGTGGGCAAGGGCGACCTGCTGGAGCTTCGCCACGACGATGAGTTCGACCAGTTCCTGACCACCATTGCCGCCGATGATGCCGCCGCGGGCGACATCATCGAATGTCGCGTGCCCCGCAGCATGCCCGAGGGCTGCCGCGTCCGCGTGATTCGCAGTCAGCGCGCCATCGACGCCGCCGGCGCCGCGCTCAAGCGCGATGTGCTGCGCCGCCGAGCTGTTGATGTGTCCGTCGTGGCGCGCCTAGGCGAGCCGTTTACTGTCACACTCACCTGCTGTGACAACCCCGCGCTCACCGCCACTGCCACGGGCTTCACCGTCGAGGCCGCCAAGACCCGCGCCGTCGAGGCGGCAGACCTGGTTGAGCATGTGGGCCGCATGGGCTCCTCGCCCTTTGAGGCAGCGAGCTTTGATGTTTCGCTCGACGCCGGCTGCGGTATGGGCTTCTCCGCCGTGCACAAGGTGCGCGCCGCCGCCTGTAAGGCATTGGAGGAGGCCATTCTGGCGCCGCACGAGGAGCGCGCGAAGACGCTCGAGTTGCCGGTACTCGACAAATGTACGCGCGCCATGCCCGAGCATTACCGCGACGAGCCGCAGATCTGCGCCGCCGTCACCACGCTCGAAGCCGCCGAGGCAGCTCGTGCCGAGGGCGCCGCGCGCATCTACATGACCACCGATGCGCTCAAGGCTGTCGGACTCTCCCCTGCCGATGCATTTGAGCAGGGTATCGTGCCCGTACTCGACGAGGTCTGCCGCGCCGTTGACCACGAGCGCGTCGATCCCTGGATTCTTGCTGGAGCGACTGTCGCCGTCGGCAATATCTCCGAGCTCGCCGTAGCCGCGCAGGCCGGCGCCACGGTCGAGATTCGCTCTTGCCTGCCGGTGCACAACACGCCCTGCATGGAGGCGCTTGCCGAGCGCGGAGCCGGTGCGTTTTGGCTCTCGCCCGAGATCACGCTCGACGAGATTGTCTCGCTCGGCGCCGCCGCGCCCGCGGCGCTGGGCATCACCGTCTTTGGCCGCCCGCGCGTCATGACAAGCGAGCATTGCATTCTGCAGGTTGCCAACGGCTGCATCCACGATTGTGCCAACTGCCGCCTGCGTGCCCGCAAGCTCTCGCTCAAGAATATCGACGGCAAGGTCATGCCCGTCCGCACCGACATCCACGGCCGCTCTCGCCTGTACGATGCCTACCCCATCGACCTCACGCCGCAGGTTCCTCAGCTGCTCGATGCTGGCGTGCGTCGTCTCATGGTGGACGGAACGCTGCTCGAGACGGATGAGGTGGGCCGTGCCGTCGCCCGCGTCCGTCGTGCCGTCGAAGCAGCGCAGGCCGGCCGCAAGCCCGCCGCCCGCCTACGCGGGGCGACCTCGGGCTGCATGTTTGTGGGAATCAGCTAACCGAAAGGCTTACACGTGAACGAAGAACCTCAAGTCCTCTACTGCGACGCCTGGCTCATGGCCATCGACAAGCCTGCCGGCATAATCGTCCACGGCGACGGCACCGGCGAGCGCACGCTCACCGACTACGCCAGCGACCTGCTGCTGGCGATGGGCGACGGCTTTGCCGCGACCGACATGCAGCCGCTCAACCGCCTGGACCGCGACACCACCGGCGTGGTGCTGTTCTCGCTCGACAAGCAGACGCAGCCCGCCTTTGACCAGATGGTCATCGACCACGCTTTCGAAAAGCACTACCTGGCGCTCGCCGAGGGCAAGATCGACTGGAACGAAAAGCTCATCGACAAGCCCATCGCCCGCGACCGTCACGACAGCCGCAAGATGCGCGTCGGCGCAAGCGGCAAGCCGTCTCAAACGCGCGTCAAGGTGCTCAAGCGTCTTAAGAGCCGTCGTGGCCTGCCCACGCGCTCGTATATCGATGTCGAGCTGCTCACCGGCCGCAAGCACCAGATCCGCGTGCATCTGGCGAGCGAGCATCATCCCCTAGTAGGCGACGACCTCTATGGCACGCCGCGCCCCTGTGGCCTGATGCTCCACGCCCACAGTGTGTCCTTCACGCACCCCGTAACCGGCGAGCACATCCACATCGAAGCCCCCTGCCCCTGGGAGCCCTAAAACCTGCCAATAAGGGACAGGTTTATTTTGGCAGGTTTTATCTGGTCAAACGTCAAGCCGCCGCGATGACTCAGCCGCGGTCCCAAAACGTCTTGATCTGTAACAGTTAGAACCCATTTTCCGGTCTATCTGTTACAGATCGAGACATTCGAATCCCCCTTAAGGGAAAATCTCGATCTGTAACAGTAACTCGGCAAAATCGGTCCCAGATGTTACAGATTGAGACAAAGGGACGGCGCGGTTCGGAAGTATCTCAATCTGTAACATCTAACCCACTTTTAACGGTCCAGTTGTTACAGATTTAGACAAACCGGCAGATAACGAAAGCGGCAACGCCCGTAATGGACGTTGCCGCTTTTCTATTGAGAAAACTAAATGGTTTTGACCTTACTTCGCCCCGTTGCTAGACCGTGATGACGTTTTCCATCGCCTGGTACTTGGCGGGCACCTCACCCGCGGTGATAATCGTTGCGTCGCGGAAGTCCGCAAACTTGACGGGCGCCACCATGCCAAATTTGCTGGCATCCGAGATTACGAAGCGTTTGGCCGTATGGCGCATCGAGATGCGCTTGACCTGTGCCTCCTCGATATCGGGCGTCGTAAAACCCTGCTCGGCAGCAATGCCGTTGGAACCCCAAAAGCCGCAGTTGAAGTTGTAGCGGTCTAGAGTTGCCAAGGCATCGGGACCAACGAGCGCCTCGGTCTCGGGCTTGAGCTCGCCACCCAGCACCACGGTGCGCATGCCGCGCAGGGCGAGATGCTGAGCATGGAGCACGGAGTCGGTCACATAGGTGACGCCGTCAAGGCGCGGAAGATGCTCGATGAGCCTGAGCGTCGTCGAACCCGAATCGATGTACACAAAGCTCTCGGGCTCCACGAGCGCCGCGGCGCGAGCGCAGATGCGCTCCTTTTCGTCGTTATGGAGATCACTGCGCTCACTGATCGTTAAGTCTCGCGTCACGTGCGCGCGCTCAAGGCTCGTCGCGCCTCCATGCACCTTGGCGATACGGTGTGCGCGGTCGAGCGTCTGCAGGTCGCGTCGAATGGTAGAAGCCGTCACACCCAGGGCATCGGCAAGCTCTGGCACCGTTACTGAGCCAGCCTGCTGCACCATCGAGACAATCGCATTGAGCCTATCTTCCGCGAGCATCGCTTACTCCTCCTCGGGGTAGACGACTCCCCAATCGGCACGGAGCTTGGTCATCAGCTCCATAACATCAGAAGCATAATCCAGAAGCTCACGCTTGGAATCATCGCCGGCGACGGCCTTCTCGAGGTCAGCCATCTCGTAGCATAGGGCGTAAGCCTCGGTGCCCGCGGCGACCTCCTCGCGATGACCGTCCGCAGTCCACACGATCGTCGCATGATCAGCACGCGGATATTCGTTGACCTCGACATAGCACCTGTCAAAGCTGATAACAGAGCGTTTGGGCTGCTTGGAGTGGAGCGTAAGACTCACGACGCCCAGCTGCTGCTCGGCGTTTCGGCAGACAATGCCGCCCGCGACATCGACACCAGTCTCGCAGGTGTTGCCCAAGGACACGACCTCGGCGGGTTGGCTGGCCATAAACAGGCGCATGACGGAGAGCGCGTACACGCCAATGTCGAGCATGGCGCCGCCGGCGAGGTTGCGGTTATAGAAACGATTTGTCAGATCACCGTACTCCTTGAAGCTGCCAAAGTTGAGCTGGGCGAGGTTCATACTGCCGAACTCGCCGGCGTCCATGCGACGACGCAACTCCTGATACAAGGGCATGTGAAGCACCGTGGTGGCGTCCATAAGAACGACGTTGTGCTCATCGGCGATGGCGCGGGCCTCATCGAGCTCAGCGGAGTTGAGCGTGATGGCCTTCTCGCAGAGCACGTGCTTGCCGGCCGCGAGGGCGGCGCGCAGATAGGTGATATGGGTGTTGTGCGGGGTGGTGATGTAGACGGCGTCAATGTTCGGATCGGCGTAGAGGTCCTCGACCGTGTCATAGACCTTCTCGATGCCATACTGATCGGCAAAAGCCTGAGCCTTGGTGAGCGTGCGGTTGGCAACGCCCGCAAGCTTGCGGCCGGCAAGAGCGAGGGACTGGGCCATCTGGTTGGCGATAACGCCGCAACCGATCACAGCCCAACGGAGCTCGGGAGCCGTAAAGATGTCGTCGGGGAACGGCTTGTCCTGGACCGAAGCGAACGCTGCCTTTGCTGCTGCCGCGGCGTCGAGTGGAGCCTGCTTGGAATCTGCCATCATGTGCCTCCTGTGTCATAGAACGTCTTGCATTTCTGACAGCTCTATATTCGCACAAACACGCGCGTCTGTGCGCGTTTTTGCGTATCTCACCGCTAAACGGTCATTTTTACCCCGTAAACGGCGCATCTATACGCATATTCACGCAATCCCACGCAGACAAATGCGCACAAACACGCACTATCAGATGAATGGGAAGAAGGAAGAATCGAATCATCTGACTCCAAATGAGTGTCCCAAACTGCCGGCAGGAAGGGAACGTCCCCGGATGCCATCACTTGGGTACGTCCCCTCCTGCCGCATTCATCTAGCTGCTGCGCCATCGAAACTGAACCTACGTAAGTTGCGGTGAAATAGGGATTGTTTAGCCCGCCAGAGCCCCTCATCAGTCCCTATTTCACCGCAACTTAGCTGAAGACCGTCCCAAATGACTAGCCGTTTAAGAACGTCCCCAACGACTAGTCATTTAAGTCTGTCCCCAATGAGTGGGGACAGAAAAAGGCCCGGGTGCCGTGGCATCCGGGCCTTTGCTAGCAACTTGATGTTGCGGGCAGCTTAGAACTTGTGGCCGCACTTCTTGCAGACGCGCAGCTTGTTCTTGCCGTCCTTCTCGTGACCGACGCGGGTAACCTTACCGCACTCGGGGCAGACGAGATTGACGTTGGAGGCATCGATGGGAGCCTCCTGCGAAACGATGCCGCCCTGCTGGTTGGCAGCGTTGGGCTTGACGGCCTTCTTGACGACCGAAACGCCCTCGACAACGACCTTGTTCTCGGCGGGGAGAGCACGCAGGATAACGCCCTGCTTGCCTCGATCCTTACCAGAGAGAACCTGGACCTTATCGCCCTTCTTGATATACATATATCTCCCCTAACTACAGGGTCTCGGGAGCGAGCGAGACGATCTTCATGTACTTCTTGTCACGAAGCTCGCGAGCGACGGGCCCGAAGATACGGGTGCCGACGGGCGAACCATCGTTGTTGATGACAACGCAAGCGTTCTCATCAAAGCGAATGTAGGAGCCATCCTTGCGGCGGATCTCCTTAACGGTGCGAACGACGACGCAACGGACAACGTCCTTCTTCTTGACGTTGGCGCCAGGGGTAGCCTCCTGGACAGCACCGATGAACACATCGCCGATGCCTGCATAACGACGCTTGGAACCGCCAAGCACCTTGATGCAGCGAATCTTGCGAGCGCCGGAGTTGTCGGCGACGTTCAGCATGGTTTGCATCTGAATCATGGTAGATGTTCCTCCGAACTAAGAACCGAAGAGAGGTGCGCAGCCTTTAGGCGGCCTGTGGTATGCAAGCCAGGCATACGCACATCTTCGGAAACGTACAAGTCGTAAGAGCGACTGCTTATTTAGCGCGCTCGACGACCTCGATGAGGCGCCAACGCTTCATCTTGGACATAGGACGGGTCTCCATAACGCGGACGGTATCGCCCACGCCAGCCGTGCACTCCTCGTCGTGAGCGTGCAGCTTCTTGGAGCTGGTCATCATCTTGCCGTACTTGGGGTGACGCTTGCGCTCGGTGATGGTGACAACAATGGTCTTGGCACCGGAGACGGAGGTAACGACACCCGTACGGACCTTACGCGAGTTACGCGAATCAGTCATGTTCTCTCCTTAGGTCCTACTCGGCGACAGCGGACTTCTCCGCTGCGATCTCGCGGGCGCGCTGCTCCGTGAGGACGCGAGCGATGTCCTTCTTCACGGTGTTGACGCGAGCGGTGTTGTCCAGCTGGCTGGTGGCCATCTGGAAACGAAGGTTAAAGAGCTCGGCGCGCATTTCCTTCAGCTTCTCTACGAGCTGAGCGTCCGAGAGCTCACGAATCTCTGCGGGCTTCATTAGTTCTCCTCCTTGGCGGCGGCGGCGTCCTCAGCAGCCCACTTGGCCTCGAGAGCGGCCTCCTCAGCCATCTCCTTCTCGATGCGCTGCTCAGCGTTCTTAGCAGCAACAATCTTGGTCTTGATGGGAAGCTTGTGCTGTGCAAGACGCAGAGCCTCGCGAGCGACCTCCTCGGGCACGCCCTTGACCTCGAACATGATGCGGCCGGGCTTGACGACGGCCACCCACTCCTCGGGGTTACCCTTACCAGAACCCATGCGAGTCTCGGCAGGCTTCTTGGTGATGGGCTTATCGGGGAAGATCGTGATGTAGACACGACCGCCACGCTTCATGTAGCGGGTCATGGCAATACGAGCAGCCTCGATCTGACGGTTGGTGATCCAATGGGCCTCGAGAGCCTGGATACCAAACTCGCCGAAATGCAGCTCGGTATTACCCTTGGCCTGGCCCTTCATGGAGCCACGCTGCACCTTGCGGTGAAGAATACGCTTAGGGGCAAGCACTACTGACCCCTCCTCTCGGAGTTACGACGACGAGGACGGGAAGAGCCCTCGAGTGCAGGGTTGGGAACAGGCTGGCCCGGGAGCTTCTCGCCCAGGTAGATCCAGACCTTCACGCCGCAAGCGCCCATGGTGGTGCTGGCGACAGCCGTGCCGTAGTCGATCTTGGCACGGAGGGTGTGCAGAGGCACGCGACCCTCACGGTACCACTCACGACGGCCCATCTCGGCACCGCCGAGACGACCGGAGCACTGGATACGGATGCCCTTAGCGCCGGCCTTGCGGGCGGACTGGACAGCCTTGCGCATGGCGCGACGGAAGGCAACGCGGCCCTCGAGCTGCTCGGCGATAGACTGAGCAACGAGGTTGGCGTCGAGCTCGGGACGCTTGATCTCGACAACGTCGACGGAGAGCTGGCCCTTGGAGACGCCAGCGACCTTCTCGAGCTCGGTGCGGAGGGTATCGATCTCGGCACCCTTCTTACCGATGACAACGCCGGGGCGAGCGGTGAGGATGATGACCTTCACCTTGTCGCCAGCGCGCTCGATCTCGACACGGGAGACAGCTGCGCGGGAAAGACGCTTCTCGAGGTACTTGCGGATCTCGAGATCGTTACCGAGGGTCTTAGCGTAATCCTTCTCTGCGAACCAGCGGGAGCGCCAGTTCTCGGTGATGCCAAGACGGAAGCCGGTGGGGTAGACTTTCTGACCCATACAGCTTTACGCCTCCTTTCGAGGAGCAACGACGACGGTGATGTGGGAAGTACGCTTCAGAATGCGAGAAGCGGAACCCTTGGCGCGGGGACGGATGCGCTTAAGCGTCGGACCCTCGTCAACATAGGCAGCGGCGACAACCAGGTTGTCGGCACGCAGACCGTTGTTGTTCTCGGCGTTCGCAACGGCGGAACGGAGAACCTTCTCGACATCCACGGCGACGGCGCGGTCGCAGAAGTGGAGGATGTCGAAGGCCTGAGCGACAGGCTTACGGCGGATCAGATCGACCACCAGGCGGGCCTTGCTGGGGGAAACACGCACGTACTTAGCGACGGCGCGAACCTCGGTGGCCTCAGTTTCAATAGACTTAGTTGCCATTTACGGTTAACCCCCTATTTGGCCTTGTGGCCACGGAACGTACGAGTCGGCGCGAACTCGCCGAGCTTGTGACCAACCATGGACTCGGTAACATACACGGGCACATGCTTGCGGCCGTCGTGGACGGCGATGGTGTGACCAACCATCTCGGGGAAGATGGTGGACGCGCGGGACCAGGTCTTCACGACGTCCTTCTTGCCAGCCTCGTTCATCGCGGTGATACGCGAGAGAAGGCGAGTCTCCACGAACGGGCCCTTTTTGAGACTTCTGCTCATAAGTGCTTTCTCCTAAAACTCGGTATCCGAAATTACTTCTTACGGCGACGAATGATGTGCTGGTTCGAGACCTTCTTCTTCTTGCGCGTACGAAGGCCCTTCGTCGGCTTACCCCAGGGGGTAACGGAGGGACGACCAGAGGTGTGGTTCTTGCCCTCGCCACCGCCGTGCGGGTGGTCGACAGGGTTCATGACGGTACCGCGGACGGTCGGGCGCACGTTCATGTGACGCTTACGGCCGGCCTTGCCGATGACGATGTTGGCGTGATCGGCGTTGCCGACCTCACCGACGGTGGCGCGGCAGGTAACGAGGATGCGACGCATCTCGGAGGAAGGCATACGGACGATAGCGTACTTGCCCTCCTTACCCATCAGCTGGCAGGAGTTACCGGCGGAACGGGCGATAGCAGCGCCCTTGCCCGGCTGGAACTCGACAGCGTGGATGAGCGTACCGACGGGGATGTCGGCGAGGGGCAGAGCGTTGCCCGGCTTGATGTCGGCGTCAGAACCGGACATGATGGTCTGACCGACCTCGAGGCCCTTGGGGGCCAGGATGTAACGCTTCTCACCGTCAGCGTAGTGCAGCAGAGCGATGCGAGCGGAACGGTTCGGATCGTACTCGATCGTGGCAACCTTGGCGGGCACGCCGTCCTTGTTGCGCTTGAAGTCGATCACGCGGTAACGACGCTTCACGCCGCCGCCCTGGTGGCGGGTGGTGATGCGGCCGTTGTTGTTACGACCGGCCTTCTTGGGCAGGGGCTCGAGAAGAGACTTCTCGGGCTTGGTGCAGGTGATCTCGGAGAAGTCGGAGATCGTCTGCCAACGCCTACCAGCGGAGGTCGGCTTAAGGTGCTTTACAGCCATTACAATCCCTTTCAATAGGAATCCGTTAGCCATCGCAGACAGGGATTCGAGGTTCTGCCTCGGGTGCGATGACACCGGACGTATACACGGTTCCGGGCGTGTCCATTTTATACGCCCAAAACCTTGAGCTCTCGCCTCCCCTGTTTGGGAGGCATGAGCTCACTCAACAGCAGCGAGTCTTAGGCCTGGTTGCCAAAGACCTCGATGGTGTCGCCCTCGGCCAGCGTGACGATGGCCTTCTTCCAAGAACGGGTCTTGCCGGCGACATAGCGCACGCGCTTGGTCTTGGGCTTGACCGTCAGGGTGTTCACGCGAACGACCTTGACGCCGAAGATCTCCTCGACAGCGTCCTTGATCTGATACTTGTTAGCATCCTTGGCGACCTCGAACGTGTACTTGTTCAGCTCCATGCCGGAGAAGGAACGCTCGGACACGATCGGACGGATGATGATCTCGTGGGCGGTCATTTATGCAAGCACCTCCCCGAAGTGAGCGGCGATGTCGGCGGGCATCAGCACGGCGTTGTTGTTGACGAGATCGTAGGTGTTGGCCTCGTCGGCAGTGATGATGAACGTCTTGGGAATGTTGCGGAACGACAGGTAGGCGTTGACGTCCTCATCGCGAACGATGATGGTCAGACGCTTGCCCTCAAGGCCGAGAGCCTTGAGCATGGCGACGGCAGCCTTCGTGGAAGGCTTCTCGAAGCCGTAGTCGTCGACGAGCACGAGCTCGCCATCGGCCAGCTTGGCGGACAGCGCGGAGCGCATAGCCAGCTTGACCTCCTTGTTGTTCATACGCTTAGCGTAGGAACGGGGCTTGGGGGCGAAGACAACGCCACCGTGACGCCACTGGGCAGCACGGATGGAACCCTGGCGGGCACGGCCGGTGCCCTTCTGACGCCAAGGCTTCTTGCCGCCACCGGAAACCTCAGAGCGGCCCTTAGCGGACTGGGTGCCCTGACGCCAAGAGGCCATCTGGCACTTGACGATGTGGTGCATAACGTGGATGTTCGGCTCGATGCCGTACACCTCAGCGGCGAGCTCGGCCTCGGCGACCTTCTTGCCCTCGCTGTTCTTTACTTCAAACTTTGCCATTTAAGTGTTCTCCTTGGTATGACGCTGGGCTAAATGGGCTGGGCCCTTAGGCCATACGGATGGCGACGAGACCATTCTTGGCACCCGGGACAGCGCCCTTGACCAAGATGAGGTTCTGCTCGGCATCGATGCGGACAACGGAAAGGTTCTTGACGGTAACGCGCTCGTTACCCATGTGACCGGCCATCTTGACGCCCTTGAGGACGCGCGCAGGATAGGCGCACTGACCGATAGAACCGGGGTGACGCTGGAAGTGAGAACCATGCGTCATAGGACCGCGGCGCTGACCCCAGCGCTTGATGCGACCCTGGAAGCCCTTACCCTTGGAGGTACCGATGACGTCGACCTTCTCGACATCAGCGAAATCAGCGACGGTGACGACCTCGCCGACCTTGTGCTCCTCGCCGTTCTCGACGCGGACCTCACGAAGGAAACGGACAGGCTCGACGCCAGCCTTGGCGAAGTGACCAGCCATGGGCTTGTTCACGTTCTTGGCCTTGATGTCGCCGAAACCGATCTGGACGGCGTCATAGCCGTCGGTTGCCTGAGTTTTAACCTGCGAGACAGCGCAGGGGCCAGCCTGGATGACCGTGACGGGAACGACGTTATCGTTCTCGTCCCAAACCTGGGTCATGCCAATCTTGCGGCCGAGAATCATGCTGATCAAGATATGATCCCAACTCTCGCGTGGTCTTGGGACAATGCGTACACCACCGAGCGTACGCCCCTAGAGGACCACTACTTACACGACGTGCTCCCCAGCCTTGTATTTCGCCCGGACTACCTGACAACCCTATTAAGCAGGCATTTTGTCCAGCCAGAATACTCCCCTGGTTACACACAGCTGTTTAGTATACACGGCTGCGGGCGTATCCATCGAGATTCATATTTCACTCACATTGTTTACGCAGGTAAAGTGCGTGGATGGCTCCCGAGCACGGCGGAGGGCCGGAGAAATATATTAAGGTCCCTGCTCTACAGTCCTGCGCAAGACGGAGAGCACATTAAGTGCTCTCCTTTGCGTGCGGAACTCGCGATGACCTTAATATATTTCTCCGGCCCTCCGCCGTGCTCGGGAGACGACACGTTGATGTCTGCTTAACTCTGCTCGCTCAGCTAAATACTTTGTTGGGGATCTACGATTTGCTGGAGGGTGAACTTACATTGGGGCGGCTTACCCTCTTCTCCTGGCTCTTCCTCAGCGAAATCGAAAATCATGATGGCGCAGTTGGGGAGTTTTGTTGGGAGCTCGAAGGCCTCTGGGGCTGCAGCCTTGATGAATTGGCGGCTGGCGCTGCCGTGGCTTACTGCTAGTAGGGTTTTGGTGTCCTCGGCGCTTATGAGATTGGTGAGGGTGTTTACCATGCGCGCCTGCAGGGCCTGGCTTCCTTCTCCTCCAAAGGGGACTAAATCCTCGCCCGGATCCCAGACGTCGGTGGGCAGGGCGTCGTGGGGGCCTTCTTCGAAGGTGCCGTAGCTGCGCTCGATGATGCCTTCGCAGGGCTCGACGGCAGCGTCCGGGCCGAGGAGTTCGGTTGCGACGAGACTTGCCGTGTCCATGGCTCGGCCTAAGGGCGAAGAGACCACTTTGTCGGGAACGACACCGTGGTCCTTGAGCCATGCGGCCGCCATTCCAGCTTGCTTGCGGCCCAGGTCGGTCAACGGAGAATCGCAGCGGCCCTGGACCAGCTTTTTGACGTTGAACTCAGTTTGACCGTGGCGGAGTAGATACAGCTTCTTCATGTTCTCCCCTTCTGTATAACTTGCTTTACCGGCGCAGCCCTACTCGTGGGTATGGCCTACGTAGTCTTCGTCGATCGTGATCTTGGCAATCGACTTGGGATATTCCGATTCGACACGTTTCGCCAACGCGCGCTTTAGGTCCTCGGCGCTCATCGCCAAATCCGAGGGACGTACGCAGTCAAAGATCACGTTGGTATGCGTGGGACCCGGAACGCAGCGTAGGTCGTGGATCGAGAGGCGACTATCGATCTCTTGAGCCATAGCGTTGATGCGCAGACGCATGCTCGCCACCTTGGGGTCATCGGTCACAATGGGATCGTAGTGAAGCGTGACGATCATGCCGTCTTCGTCCTTAAACGACTGCTCGATGTTGTCGAGTGTGTCGTGGCTTTCCAGCGGGCT
>ERZ1034976.10-NODE-10-length-206772-cov-97.516963_pt1 | contig 206772 bp, 161 predicted proteins | sample MGYA00520623_ERZ1034976 | MGnify/ENA primary metagenome ERZ1034976 (study PRJEB33766, sample SAMN09781774) | gut metagenome | biome: gut microbiome | host: Homo sapiens | place: Madagascar | study: EMG produced TPA metagenomics assembly of the PRJNA485056 data... | reverse complement strand
ACGAAAAATGGTCTTCAGCGACCTGTGCTTCAACTAAATTGCGGAAGAACCACCTAAATCAGGAAAGTACAATGTGGTACATAATCTATTCCAAAAACGGCCACAACCGGAAATCTTCCGAAAGTGGCTGTGCTGATATAACTATTTGATATAAACTAAATTAGCTTATGGAATCTAACGCTTCATTACGCTTTGCAACATTATTCTATTTTCCGACGCAAAAATGCTCGAAAATATTCCCCAGCACCTCGTCCGTGGTGACTTCGCCGAGGATGGTGCCGAGGTGGTGGAGGGCTTGGCGGAGGTCTTCGGAGAGGAGGTCGGGAGTCTGGCCGGCGGCGAGGGAACGTTTGACGTTTTCGAGGGATTCGGACGCTTTCATCAGGGCTTGGTAATGCCTTAGGTTGGTGACGATTGTCTGGTCAGAATCCAAAGTTGCGGACTTTTGGGAGTCGGACAACAGTTTGCGCAATTCATCAAGACCGAAACCAGTCTTGGCGGAAATATATAACTTAACTACTTTTTCATTAGGATTAGAAACAGAATTGTTGATTAGGCTAACATTAATGTTATTACCCAAAACATCCACTTTATTCAGCAGAACGATCAACTTTTGTGACTTTACATCCAGATTTGAGACTATGTCAGAAATCGAATACTCGTTTTCTTCTTCGGAGGCGGTGACATCAAGCAGGGCAAGGACGATCGAGGCCTCGTTCATCTTCTTATACGAGCGGGAAATGCCGATCTTTTCGACCTTATCTGAGGTTTCGCGGAGACCGGCGGTGTCGATAAAACGGAACAATGTGCCATCGATGGTCATTGTCTCCTCGATGGTGTCACGGGTGGTGCCGGCGATGTCGGAGACGATGGCACGGTCGTCACAAAGGAGAGCGTTCAGGAGGGTACTCTTGCCGGCGTTGACGGCACCGACTATGGCGACCGGGACTCCATTGCGAAGTGCGTTGCCGTAGCGGAAGGAATCGGTCAGCGAATGAATATGTGCAAGTGTTCCATCAAGCAGGGAGGACAGTTCGGATCTGCTGGCGAACTCAACATCCTCCTCGCTGAAATCCAACTCTAATTCAAGCAGGGAAGTCATTTTCAGAAGCTCCTCCCTGAGGGTTTTCAACTCTTTGGAGAAGCCGCCTTTCAACTGACTGAATGCTACTTTGTGCGCTGCTTCGCTCTGCGCGGAAATCACATCGGCAACGGCTTCGGCCTGAGCAAGATCCATCTTGCCATTTACAAAAGCCCTTTGGGTAAATTCTCCAGGACCGGCGACGCGGGCACCACAATCGACCAAGCGTTGCAGGAGCCTTTCCACAATGTACTTTGAGGAGTGGCTGGATATCTCAACGGAGTCCTCTCCGGTGTAGGAATGCGGGGCACGGAACACGCTTACCAAGACGGTGTCCAGATCGGTTCCATCGGCTTCAAGCGCGACTCCATATTTAAGCCTGTAACCTTCAGTGTCTGAAATATTACCACCCTTGCATCTTATCACTTTATCAGCTATGGAGAAGGAATCTCTTCCACTCATCCTGATGATGGCTATGGCACCGGTTCCGGGGACGGTGGCGGGGGCGCAGATCGTGTCTTCTATGTTGAGCATATCTGTTCTTTTACGTCCCTTCGACGGGCTCAGGGACCAATCTCCCAACTTACTTAACAATGGACCCCAAAGCCCTCCACCGAAGCGACAACAAAAGACAAATTTATCAACATTCCCCAACATATTCAAGGAATAACCGACAAACTCGTGAAAACTCACACCAAACTCGCTATCTTTGCACCGCAAAATCTACTCTATGGCTCAGAATGACCTCACCCAAGGCAGCATTCTCGGCAACATCCGGAAGTTTTCGCTGCCATATATGATGTCATATTTCCTGCAGATCCTCTACGGATTGGCGGAATTGTTCGTCATAGGGCAATACTGCGATGTCGCCAGCACGACGGCGGTGTCCAACGGCGCGCAGATAATGCATATGTTCACCGTCGTCATCATCGGCCTTGCGATGGGCACGACGGTACGGATAGCAAGGGCGATCGGCGCGGGCGACAGGGAAAACGCGGCAAGAACCATCGGCAACACATTCACGCTGTTCACCATCGTCGCAATCATCACAACAGCCATACTATTAGCAGCTAACAAAGGCATTGTCAACCTAATAGACACTCCGCAAGAAGCTGTCAAAGGCACAATAGACTATCTAAGAATATGCTTCATCGGCATCCCGTTCATCATAGCCTACAACATCATCACGATGCGGCGGCGGTCGGAATAGTGGAAAAATTCATCGGACTGCTATTCATCGTCCCTTCAGCGATGCTGGCGACCGTTTCGGCGATGGCGGCGCAGAACATCGGGGCGAAAAAGCCTGAAAGGGCCAGAAAGACAATGAAATATTCAATAGCGATCGCGGTGGGATTCGGCACCGTGGCCTCAGTGATTCTCCAATTCATCCCTGAATATGCCGTAAGAATATTCACGAGCGACAGCAGTGTCATCACCCTTGGAGGCCAGTACCTAAAAGGTTACGTGTGGGACTGCATATTCGCCGGCATACATTTCTGCTTCAGCGGCTTCTTCACCGCCTGCGGCTATTCCATCATCTCGTTCATACACAACGTCATATCAATCACGTGCGCCCGCATCCCTTTGTCCTATCTGACTTCCATTGAATATCCCGGCACGCTCTTCCCGATGGGCCTTGCATCTCCGGCCGGCTCGCTTCTCTCCGTCATCATCTGCGTCACTGTTTACATAGTGATGCGCCGGAAAGGGAAACTATAACGCCCACTTATTCCCGAACTTCACAAAAATTCTTTATCTGAATATATTTGGCCTATCTTTGCAGCCCGATTAGGAAATGTAATAAACTTAAAGATGAAAAGAGACGCCATCGATTTCGGTTCCGACAGCATTCCGGGACTCTTCGGAAAAATATTCATTCCTACATTGATAGGGATGGCCTGTATGGCAGTGATGACGACCATCGACGGGGTGTTTGTCGGCCACGGGGTGGGGAGCGACGCGCTCGCCGCCGTCAATATATTCGCACCTTTCTGGATGATTATGACCGGGTTAGGGATGCTGTTCGGCATCGGCTGCTCGGTCGTTTCTTCCGTCCATCTATCCCAAGGCAACGAGAAGGCGGCACGCATCAATATGACACAGACGTTGATTTTCGGTGTGCTTGTCACTGTGGCCCTGACGATTTTGGTCCAGAGCCACAGCACCAAGAGTGCCTATCTTCTCGGCTCATCGGACAGACTTCTGCCGTACGTCCTTGACTATCAGAAATGGCTTTCCTACGCATTCTGCGCATTGTTCCTCCAGTCGGTCGGACTGTTGATCATCCGTCTGGACGGCTCGCCGAAGTACGCTTCCGCAGCTGCGGCGATTCCATCCATCGTGAATGTCGTGCTGGACTATGTGTTCCTGTTCATCCTTGACAAAGGACTTGAAGGAGTCGCCGTCGCCACCTCGATCGGATGCTGGACCGGAGGCCTTATGGTGCTGTTTTACATACTGTTCCTGTCCAAGACAATGAGACTCTACCCATTGAAGATGTCGTGGAAAAGCCTTTGCCTGTCGTTGCGCAACCTGTGGTACCAGTTTCGTCTCGGACTGTCTGCTTTCCTTGGCGAGATCAGCATCTCGATACTTATATTCGTGGGAAACTATGTGTTTATGAAATATTTAGGAGAAGACGGTGTGGCGGCGTTTTCCATCGCCTGCTACATTATGCCGTTCATCTTTATGACCGGAAACGCGATCTCGCAGTCCGCACAGCCGATTATCAGTTTCAACCACGGTGCCGGTAACCGTAACCGTGTGCTGGAAGCTTGCAAATTCTCTCTGCTAACTGCCTTTGCGCTTGGAATAGTGGTCTCTCTGGCCTTGGCGTTCGGTATCAGTTATGTGGCTGCACTGTTCCTCAGCAAAGACGCTCCTGCATATTCAATAGCGGCTCACGGTGTGCCTCTGATGGCCATCGGATTCACATTGTCGATTGTGAACGTCGCTGCCATAGGCTATTACCAAAGTGTGGAACGCGCGCTTCCGGCGACCATTTTCTCGCTTTCGCGCGGGGTAATATTCCTTGTGCCTTGCTTTCTTGTCATCCCACTTTTTGCCGGTGTGAACGGAATTTGGCTCGCTCTGCCGGCGACAGAGGCGCTGACATTCCTTTCGATTGTTTCTTTCAGTCTTTTCAGGAAGCGCCAGACCGCAAAGCGGTGAATTTATATTCATTGAATATTTTGCCGCTTATTCCCATTTTTTTGCGTACATTTGCAAAACAAACGGACTTCCTTATGCTTGACGTGACTTTAATACCTTTGAGCGGCAGTGCGTCCCAGGATGCACAGTGGGAATGTTCTTCCATTGACTTTCACCGACCATTTCATCACTGTTTGAGATGGTCGTTTTTTTTGAATGCCCCCTGTTATTCTTCACGACCACCTGAATAAGAAAAGGAGGCACGCAGTGCCGACAGGGCCTCCCAGCGACGGAGGCGGTGGAGGATGGCGCTCCCACCGGGAGCTGGCGCGAAGCGACTGAGGGGTGGAATAAGTTGAAAAGTCTGTTTTAGGAAAAAGTTGGATTTAGTTATAAGTCAAAAATTATTGACAAGGAAATGAAAGAAAGAAAAGGCGCGACATTAAAGTTGGAGAACGGGGCGGAGTTCCGTGGATTCTCCTTCGGCTACGACGGCCCGGCTGACGGGGAAGTCGTCTTCTCGACCGCGATGGTAGGCTATCCGGAAAGTCTTACGGACCCTTCCTATTCAGGGCAGATACTCTGTGTTACCTACCCATTGATAGGTAATTACGGCGTACCACAGGAAGGAGCGGATGAACTGGGAATCTCAAAGAATTTCGAATCGGAACAGATCTGGGTGAGGGGAGTCGTGATCAGCGACTATTCCTTCGACTACAGCCACTGGGATGCGGTCAAGAGCCTCGACGAGTGGCTGAAAGAGCAGAAGATTCCTGGAATATTCGGAATCGACACCCGTGCCGTGACGCAGCTTCTCCGCGAGAAGGGCTCGATGCTTGGAATGATTGTTCCGGACGGCGTCGAGAAGGATTTTCCGATCGATGACCCTAACCTCGCCAACCAGATCGCCATCGTCAGCTGCAAGGATGTCATTGAATATGGCAGCGGCTCCAAGACTGTCGTGATGGTTGACTGCGGAGTCAAGCACAACATCCTCAGATGCTTTATGGAGAGGGGAGTGAAGGTCATCAGGGTGCCTTGGGACTACGATTTCAACAAACTTGACTACGACGGCCTCTTCATCTCGAACGGCCCTGGCAACCCACAGTTCTGCAATGTCACCGTAGCTAACCTGCGCAAGGCGATGGAAGGCGACAAGCCAATTTTCGGAATATGTATGGGCAACCAGCTGCTCGCCAGAGCCGGCGGGGCCAACACCTATAAATTGAAGTACGGGCACCGCAGTCATAACCAGCCTGTACGTATGGTCGGCACGAACCGCTGCTTCATCACCTCGCAGAACCACGGATTCGCAGTTGACGACAAGACCCTCGGAGCCGACTGGGAACCTTGGTTTGTGAATATGAACGACGGCACCAACGAAGGCATCCGCCACAAGACCAAGCCTTTCTGCTCGGTACAGTTCCACCCGGAAGCCTCCAGCGGCCCGACCGACACGAACTTCCTGTTTGACGAGTTTATCAGCAAATTGTAACTTTCGGATAAAGAAGAATTTATGAAAAACACGAATATAAAGAAGGTTTTGATCCTCGGATCAGGCGCACTCAAGATCGGTCAGGCGGGAGAGTTTGACTATTCCGGCTCACAGGCCCTCAAGGCCCTACGTGAGGAAGGCATCGAGACCGTCCTCATCAACCCGAACATCGCCACCGTGCAGACTTCGGAAGGCGTGGCCGACAAGATCTACTTCCTGCCGGTAACCCCGTTCTTTGTCGAGAAGGTCATCGCCAAGGAGCAACCTCAGGGCATTCTCCTCTCGTTCGGTGGCCAGACAGCACTGAACTGCGGCGTGGAACTGTACGAGAACGGAATACTTGACAAGTACAATGTCCAGGTTCTCGGAACTCCGGTCCAGGCGATTATGGACACAGAGGACCGTGACCTCTTCATAAAAAAACTGGACGAGATCGGTGTGAAGACCATCAAGTCACACCCTGCCTCCAACATAGAGGAGGCCCGCAAAGCCGCCCACGAGCTCGGATTCCCACTCATCGTGCGCGCCGCCTACGCCCTCGGCGGACTCGGCTCAGGCTTCTGCGACAACGATGAGCAGCTCGACGAACTCTGCGAAAAAGCCTTCTCTTTCTCCCCGCAAGTACTTGTCGAAAAGTCACTTAAAGGCTGGAAGGAGATTGAATATGAAGTTGTCCGCGACCGTTATGACAACTGTATCACGGTCTGCAATATGGAAAACTTCGACCCGCTCGGAATCCACACCGGAGAGAGCATCGTCGTGGCTCCGTCCCAGACCCTGTCCAACAACGACTACTATTTCCTGCGCGAACTTTCCATCAAGATCGTCCGCCACATCGGAATAGTTGGCGAGTGCAACGTGCAGTACGCCTACGACCCTGACGCTATGGACTACCGCGTCATCGAGGTGAACGCACGTCTGAGCCGCTCCTCTGCGCTTGCCTCCAAGGCCACCGGCTATCCGCTCGCCTTCGTGGCCGCCAAACTCGGTCTCGGCTACGGCCTGTTCGACCTCAAGAACTCCGTGACCAAGACCACTCCGGCCTTCTTCGAGCCGGCGCTTGACTACATTGTCTGCAAGATTCCTCGCTGGGATCTCAGCAAGTTCCACGGTGTTTCACGCAAAATCGGCTCCTCGATGAAATCCGTCGGCGAGGTGATGGCCATCGGGCGCAGTTTCGAGGAGGCCATCCAGAAGGGTCTCAGGATGATCGGCCAGGGGGCGCACGGCTTCGTGGGTAACAAGGAGTTCCAGGTCGCCGACTTGGAGGAGGCTCTCCGGGAGCCGACCGACAAGCGCGTCTTCGTGATCTCCAAGGCTATGCGCGCCGGCTACACGGTAGATCAGATCCACGACCTCACCAAGATCGACAAATGGTTCCTCAATAAGCTGGAGAACATCGTGAAGACCTACGAGGACATGAACTCCTACGACACTCTTGAGGACATGCCGGTGGAACTCCTGCGCCTTGCCAAGCAGGAGGGCTTCTCCGATTTTCAGATCCAGAGAGCCATCTGGAAGGACAAAGGAACCTCGACAGCCAACATGGATGTTGTCCGTGAACATCGAAAATCACACGGCATTGTCCCTGTCGTCAAGCAAATAGACACCCTCGCCGCCGAATTCCCGGCACAGACGAACTACCTCTACCTGACCTACAACGGTACGAAGAGTGACATTGAATATGAGCGTGACGGCAAGTCGGTGATTGTCCTCGGTTCGGGAGCCTACAGGATCGGTTCGTCCGTGGAATTCGACTGGTGTTCCGTAACCTGCCTCCAGACCATCCAGAAGCAGGGCTACAGGGGAGTGCTGATCAACTACAACCCGGAGACGGTCTCCACCGACTACGACATGTGCGACAGGCTCTATTTCGACGAGCTCACCTTCGAGAGGGTGATGGACATCATCGACCTTGAGACCCCGCACGGAGTCGTTGTCTCCGTGGGCGGCCAGATCCCTAACAATCTCGCCCTCAAGCTTCACAAGCACAACGTTCCGATTCTTGGCACCTCAGCCGAGGACATCGACAAGGCCGAGGACCGCCACAAGTTCTCCAGCATTGTGGACAACCTCGGGGTTGACCAGCCGGAATGGAGTGAGCTTACGACCGTTGACGAGGTGGACAATTTCATCAGGAAGGTTGGCTTCCCTGTGCTGGTGAGACCGTCGTACGTGCTTTCCGGAGCCGCTATGAATGTCTGCCACGACGAGGAGAAGCTCCGTCACTTCCTCAGCCTGGCGGCGGAAGTATCTCAGGAGCATCCTGTCGTGATCAGCAAATTCTACACCCGCAGCAAGGAGATAGAGTTCGACGCGGTGGCCGACAATGGAGAGATCCTTGCCTACGCCATCTCTGAGCACATTGAATATGCCGGTGTCCATTCCGGGGACGCCACGATCCAGTTCCCTCCGCAGAAGCTTTACGTGGAGACCGTCCGCAGGATCAAGAAGATCGCCCGCGCGATTGCCGGCGCGCTCAGCATCTCCGGTCCGTTCAACATCCAGTTCCTCGCCCGTGAGAATGCCATTAAGGTCATAGAGTGTAACCTGCGCGCCTCCAGGAGCTTCCCGTTCGTGTCCAAGGTGTTGAAAATAGATTTCATCGAGCTCGCCACCAAGGTTATGCTCGGTTTACATCCTGCCGCTCCGCAGAAGAGCGCCTTTGACCTTGACTATGTAGGTGTGAAGTCCTCTCAGTTCTCGTTCGCGAGACTTGAGGAGGCGGATCCGATGCTTGGAGTGGATATGTCTTCGACCGGAGAGGTAGGTTGCTTGGGCGATGACCTTAACGAGGCTTTGCTCAAGTCTGTGCTTTCAGTCGGCCAGAGGATTCCGGAGAAGAGGGTTCTACTTTCGACAGGTGATCCGCTTCAGAAGGCTGATATGCTGAGGGCTTGTCGTCTCCTTGTCGAGAAGGGTTACGAGCTTTACGCCACCGGTGGCACGTACAAGTATCTTGTAGAGAATAGTGTTCCTGCGACCAAGGTGCTTTGGCCGAGCGAATGTGACAATCCTAACTTCAAGGGTAGGTTCAAGCCGGCTTTGGAAATGATTCAGAACAAGGAGGTTGATATGGTGATAAACATCCCGAAAAACTTCTCTGCCCTGGAGCTTTCTAACGGCTACCAGATCAGAAGGGCGGCCATAGACTTCAATGTCACCCTCTTCACGAATGCCCGCTTAGCTACTGCATTCATCCGCGCCTTCTGCTCCACCAGCATCAACGACATCCAGATCAAGTCTTGGGATCAGTATTGATTCTATGATATGATTCAACAGAATGGCAGTTACCTCCAGCGATCCTCCCCACTCCGTGCTGCTCGCTATGAAGGTCCACTGGACCTTCATTAGTCGCTCACGACCTCCCTCTTCGGGAGCCAAAGTCGCTTGCGGCAACTGCCATTCTGTTGAATAAGTGTATTATCTGATTAATTTGAAAGCCGTTTAAATTTGTTTATCAGAAGTTTTTTGCCTCAAGTAATATCACAAACAAATAATAGCGATGATTTGTTCAATCAGTTCCTTTTAGCGGAATATTTGGTGCGGCAGACTATGGCCGCCCGTGGCCATATGAACGGGTGGCCCGCCGTAGGCGGGACGGGATGGAGCGCGCAGCGCGGAAGTCTGCAGTACCAAATATTCCGCTATGGAATCTATACTAAAAAAGGCGACTGAAAATATTCAATCGCCTTTATTCATATATTCTTGAATCAATTAGAACGTGTCGTAGTACTTGGCGTCACGAGGGGTGACTTTGTTCATATTCTCAAGTAGAAGATCGTTGGTCTTGTACTCATCCATCAGCTGAAGCATAAAGTTCATCGCCTCTGTAGGATTCATGTCGGCAAGAAGCTTGCGCAGGATCCAGATCCTGTTGGCCGCCTCACGGCTGTAGAGCAGATCGTCACGGCGGGTGCTGGAAAGAACCACGTTCACGGCAGGAAATATACGCCTGTTGGCGAGGGTTCTGTCAAGCTGAAGTTCCATATTGCCGGTACCTTTGAACTCCTCGAAGATCACGTCATCCATCTTGGAACCGGTCTCGGTCAAGGCAGTCGCAAGGATTGTCAGCGAACCGCCACCCTCGATGTTACGCGCCGCACCGAAGAAACGCTTAGGCTTCTGAAGGGCATTGGCATCCACTCCACCGGTCAAAACCTTACCGGAAGCCGGCTGGACAGTGTTGTAGGCGCGAGCCAGACGGGTGATGGAATCAAGCAGGATCACAACATCGTGACCGCACTCCACAAGTCTGCGGGCCTTCTCAAGCACCATATTCGCGACCTTCACGTGCCTCTCGGCCGGCTCATCGAAAGTCGAGGCCACCACCTCGGCCTTTACGCTGCGGCTCATATCGGTAACCTCCTCAGGACGCTCGTCGATAAGAAGCACGATCTCGTAAACCTCCGGATGATTGTCCGCGATCGCGTTGGCGATTGACTTAAGCAGCATTGTCTTACCGGTCTTCGGCTGCGACACGATCAAGCCACGCTGGCCTTTTCCGATAGGAGTGAACATATCCACGATACGGCACGAAGGATCGCTCTGATGGCCGTGACCAAGAAGATTGAACTTTTCCTCCGGGAACAGCGGGGTGAGGAAATCAAACGGCACCCTGTCACGGATGTAGTCAGGAGTACGTCCGTTGATGTACTTGATCCTCACGAGAGGGAAGTACTTGTCACCCTCCTTAGGAGGACGGATCTCACCGGTGACGGTGTCACCGGATTTGAGGGCATTATTCTTTATCTGACTCTGGCTGACATAGATGTCGTCAGGGGAGTTGAGATAATTGTAGTCCGAAGAACGGAGAAAACCATAACCGTCCGGCATGATCTCCAGAACACCCGTCGCCTCCACAGTACCGTCAAACTCGATTTCCGGAGCTTTCGTCCTTTGATTTGGATTCTGGAAATTCTGTTGGGGCTTCTGCTGCTGGTTCGGGTTCTGTCCGTTGTTCTGCCCCTGGAACTTGTTCTTCTGCTTTCTGCGGGTAACATCAGCATGAGCCGCCGGATCATCCTTCAGATCATCAAAAAGCGCATGAATGAACTCCTTGCCATTTACCGGCTTGTCGGCTGAAGTCTGAGCATCGGGCTGTTGAGTGACTTCGGTGGCGGCAGCCTCCACGGATTCCGGCTTATTCTCCTCCACCGACGCAGCGGTCTCAACCTGAGTCTGAACCATAGCGGATTTAGGCTTACGTCCTCTTTTTTTAGGAGCCGGCTTAACCTCCGTTCCTTGAGCGGCGATAGGTTCCGCCTTTTGTTCTGAATTTTCCGCCTTGTCAGTCTTGACCTCCGGCTTCTGCTGCGATTTAGCCTTTTTCTCATCTTTCCTGGTGTCAGCCGACTTGGTATCCTGAACGCCGGATTGTTCCGGAAGCGGATTCTTGCGAGGCCTTCCACGTTTGGCTTTTGGTTTCTCTATCGGTTGAAGAGACGCGGCGGCAGCCTGCGCGTCAAGTATAGCATAGGACAGATTCTCATCAGTGAATTTCTTGATGTTCTTAATCTGATGCTCCTGAGCGACTTTTTCAAGCTGCTCTCTGCTCATCTGAGTGAGTTCAAATAAATTATAAGGCATAAATTTAAAATGAATCCGATGTAAGAACCGGATATGATTTCAGAAAAGTTATAGTGGATATAATAGCCCAAAGGCTTACGCTGAAAATGTCAGCATGCAAATATAAGATATTTATGATAAACATCCAACTATTTATCCCAATAACTCGTACTTTTCTTGAATCTCAGCAAGTCAGCCAAAGCCGCCGCGTTCGCAGAGATGAGGAATGAATATGACTGGTACATTCCAGAAGGCACCCAAGAGACGGAAATATTGAAGCAATGCAGATCGTACCTGAAAGAGAACTGCGTCGTGGTCATCTTCATCGCTGTGAAATCCCATCCTGACTGCGCCTGCACAGACATCTTAGGGGTCAGTTGAATATTTCCTTGAACACCGAGAGTCTGGGTGTAGTTATCCTTCTTGCTGAGCTGGTTGTTGGCGTAGTTGTACGACCGGCTCATCGAGAAGCTATAGTTGAAGTTAAGGCTCCACGGAACGTTAGGATTCGTATAATACAACCATCCGCCAGGAATATATTCACCGGTCAAAGGATGATAGTATATTCTTCTGTAGTAGTCGGCCGGATTGCCGGAGCCACCACCGTCCCCGCCTGAAGATTTCGAACCGTCGTTGCCTTTGACAGTGCCTTTGCCGGACAATGAATATGACACAGAGGTGCTGACGTTGGTGAGCCTGAGAGGCACGCCTGTCTCCAGAAGGTTATATTTGTTGACCCGCTGTCCTCTCTCGTTGATGGCATACGGGTCGAAGTTCATGTTGCCGTTGATTCCAAGTTTGCCGAAAATAGAGGTGGACATGGACAGTCCCACATTGTTCATCTTGAGGGAATCTGCCAGGAAGTTATAGCCTGTGGAGAAGTTGAACTGATCAAGGATCTTCACTTTCTTCGATCCTGTGCCTGTCGTGTCTTTCATGTCACGCACCTTGGCTTCAAGGTTGTTGCCGAGCGAGATGCTCATGGTGGCGGATTTGCCCTTGCCTGGAGCCGAGTTGATCTGTCCCTGGTAAATGTTGTAGTCGTAGGATTTCTGCACGCCGAGAGTATCCACATAATTGAACGTGCGCCATCCGTTGAAGGCTTTGCCTTTCTCAGGACTGAAGCTCATGCTGACGCTCGGAGAGACGACATGACGAAGTGCCTGTATCTTATGATACTTGCCGAAATTGTACATTCCGTAGATCCGCGTGCTCATCGAAAGTGAACCGGAATAATTGTGTGTGGCGCCGAAGGTGCCGAACTGTTTGCCCATCTCGGTCTTCACGCTGTTTGTCTCTGGATCGAAATACGCCTCGCTCTTGCGGAAAAACCAGTTCATGCCGTAACTCACATTAGGGGCCACATTCAGGTATTTGAAAAGAGTGAAATCCGGCAGTTTTATCGAAAAATTATGAGCCACGCCATTCTGGAACTTGTCAATAAAGCCAGGTTCTCCGAACTCCGAGGCCTTGAAATTGATCTTGTTCTGGATGGATGTGTTGTAACCCAGGGCGAATTTCTCGTAGAAACGCTCTTTCCCGACCCTGTTCTTGATCTTGAAAGGATAGAATGTGGAGACAGAGAAAGTGATGTTAGGCAGTGTGAATGTGTATGAGCTGTCCCTTGAGTTCTGGCTGTGCAGGGCGTTGACCGACAGGTTGAACTTTCCGTTCCAGTTCTTTGAGTATGAGATGGAAGACGAGATCTGGTTCTGGAGAGCCTCCGACACCGAATGCGAGTTGTATCGGCTGTTGGAAGGGCTGGAGAAATTGACCGACGCCGAGAATGATGTTCCAGGGTGAGCCTTGGAATCCTGTGAGTGGGACCACCTTACTCCGAAGTTCTTGCTCTGGAAGAAGTCCGTGCTCCCTTTCTCGCCTGTCTGGTCGACTGAATAGTTGACGGCCAGGTTGCCGGTGAACTTGTACTTCACCATGTACCTTGAGTTAAGATTGGCCGCCCAAGAGCCAAGGGTGTAATAGTCACCTGTCAACGACATGTCAAAATAGTCTCCCAGAACGAAGTACATGCCGGCGTCCCTCAGGTAGAAACCACGCGCGTTCTCCTCTCCGAAAGACGGCATTAGAAGTCCGGTGGCTCTGTCAGGACGCTTGGGGATGAATCCGAACGGGATTCCTATCGGGAGATCCACATCCTCCACAACGAGATGCGCCGGACCGAACACCGTCTTCTGGGATGGTTTGGTGACAACTTTCGCCGAAGACAGCTTAAGGTAATAGTGCGGATGCTCAAGATCGCAGACCGTGTACTTGCCTTTGGTTATGTTGATGGACTTGTCCGGCATCATCTTGATGTTCTTCCCGTGAAGGATGCCGTCATCCTCCTTCGTTATCATGTTCGTGATCCTGGCCTTGCGGGTGTTGAAATTGTACCGGACCTCTTCCATGTTGAATGTCTGGCTGCCCTGGGTCATCTCCGGCTGCCCCTTCCACTCTTGGGCAAGGCTGTCGTAGGTGCCTCTGGCATAGACGGTGCCGGTGGACATGTCATATTCCATGTAGTCAGCCTTCAGTTTGATGTTCTCGTAGGAGACCTCGACGTCTCCCCAGTAATACATCTTGCGTTGACCGTTGGAAAAATCCTGCCTTATGGAATCTTTCGCTCCTGAGAATGCCGGTCTGGTAAGCGAGCTTTTGTCAAGAAGAAACAACGAGTCCGCCCTTGATGTTGAGTCAGCCACCCTTAGGGAATCTCTTCTGCGGGCGATTGAGTCTTCTGCGGGCGGCAAGGAATCCTTCGCCTGTGGCAAGGTCCCGGCGGCTGGCCTGATGGAGTCCGGCGTAAACTGAGCCACAGAGGTCTTTTTCAGACTCCTGTTCCTCCTCACATCCTGCCCGAACATTGTCAGTCCAGTCAGCGCGGCAAGAGCCGCCACGAGGATAATATTATATGTATGCTTCTTGAATTGCAATTATTTTATAAATTTGCAAAAGACAAATATACTACATATTTTGGATTTACATCGCAATTTTCTTGCCGTACTTACGGCACTGTCGCTTTCAACGGCCGGATTTTTCGCTTATGCACAAAAGAATCCGTCGGCTTCGATACGTTTGTCAACCGTGGTCATAGACCCCGGTCACGGTGGCAAGGACTCCGGCTGCATAAGCCCGAGCGGAAAGACAATGGAGAAGACCTTGGTGCTGGACATATCCAAACGACTGGCCGATATGATCAAGGCAGGCTACCCGGATGTGAAGGTCATAATGACCAGAAGCGACGACACGTTTGTCACACTTCAAGGGAGGGCGGACATAGCGAACGCGAACAACGCGAACCTGTTCATCTCCGTCCACGTGAATTCCGTGCCAGGGAAGAAGAACGGCCCAAACGGCTATTCTGTGCATATCCTCGGCCAATACAACAGCAAGAACAAGGACATGTACGCCGGGAATATGGACGTGGTGCGCAGGGAGAACTCAGTCATAAAGCTTGAGGACGACTACACCACCCGCTATGAAGGCTTCGACCCGAACGATCCGGAGTCCTACATATTTATGAATCTGATGCAGAACGCCTACCTGGAGCAAAGCTTCAAGTTCGCCCAGGCAGTGGACAAGGAAATGAAGGGAGGAACGTTCCAGCATAGCCGAGGAATATCCCAGGATGCGTTCTACGTCCTGTGGCGTACGGCGATGCCATCAGTGCTCATAGAATGCGGATTCCTGTCCAACTCCGCCGACCGCGAGGCCCTGATCACCGAAAAGGGACGAGCCCGGATCGCTTCAGACATCTACGATGCGTTCAAAATCTACAAGAAGGAATATGACGGCTCGGACGCTGTCAAAGGCTCCGTAAAGGCAAAAAGCACAGGCTCTGAATCAAGCGTGGCTGAAGATGGGGTAACGGAAGTATCTGTTAAAGAGGCTGCTTCAATTGTTTATGGAACTCAGGTTCTGGTATCTTCCAAATCAATGCCCGGCAACGATCCTTTCTTCAAAGGATATGACGTTATCAAGATGCCGGCCGGAAGACTTTTCAAATATATCATAGGCTACTCTTCAGACTTGAACACAGCCAAGGAGATGAACCGCTCACTGAGCCGCGATTTCAAGGACTCATTTCTTGTAAAGGTTGAGAACCATACCGCGGAACGCCTGAGATAGCCCTTCTGAAATCCCGTTCTTCCACTTAATCAAAGCGTTGGAGGGACGGGATTTTTATTTTAGACAAATTCTAATTTATAACTCGCTTGATAATAGCCAATTTAAGAAAATATTTAGTCGTAAAATATTGATTACGTTAATATTACATAATTTAATTAGTGTTAAAATAGTCTCGCATAAGGAAAATAAAAATCAAAAACAATACAAAAAAAGATTTTTTATGAATTAATTTTCCCCCAATTTTGCACAAGCAAAAACGAAGAGGGAACAATTCTCTTATAATACAAATTAATTCATTTAAAGAAATGGCTGAACTGGAAAGACATATCTCTGTCTGGAATGAGTGTCTAAGGATTTTTGAGCAGAACGTTGAACCGAAACAGTTTGACGTCTGGTTCAAGACTATAGTTCCCGTTTCTCTCGAAGGCTCTACATTGACGGTCGAGGTTCCGACCGATTTCTTCAGAAGTTATCTTGAGGACGCTTTCCTACCAATAATAAAGATGACACTCCGAAGAGTGATCGGGCAGGACGCAAGGCTGCTCTACAAGATCCATCCTGTACAGAAGGAACGCGCGATGGTATTCACCGCGTCGCACGGCAACGTACCGGAGAACAAGCCGGTGACGATCAACACGTTCCAGCCATCGGGCAATCCGAGTCCGTTCGTCTTTCCGGGGATCCAGAAACTCAAGATCAACCCGAGGCTGAACCCGGTCTATTGCTTTGACAACCTTATAAAAGGGGAGTGCAACAAGATGGGCTACAATGCGGGAATAAGCATCTCAGACAAGCCTGGCAAGACTCCGTTCAACCCGTTGTTCATCTTCGGTGGCCCGGGACTTGGCAAGACCCATCTCGCGCAGGCGATCGGTATCGCCATCCACGAAGCCTACCCGGATCTTGTTGTCCTCTATGTCACCGGCAACGAGTTCAGGACCCAGTACGTCAATGCGGTCAGTGTACAGAACAAGCTGACTGACTTCATGGCCTTCTACATGAGGATCGATGTCCTCATAATGGATGACATCCAGGAACTGAACGGCCCGGCCTCGCAGAACGCGTTCTTCAACATATTCAATCATCTTCATCAGTCCGGCAAGCAGCTGGTGTTCACCTCCGACCGCTCTCCGGCAGACTTGAAGAACTTCGAGGAGAGGCTGCTTTCGCGCTTCAAGTGGGGCTTGTCCATCGAATTGGCCAAGCCTGACCACGACACAAGGCTGGCCATGCTGAAGGCAAGATGCGTCCGCGAGGGTGTATCCGTCAGCGATGAGGTGCTGGAGCTTCTTGCGAACAAGATACGCTCGAACTTCAGGGAATTGGAAGGAGCGCTTATCTCTCTGATTGCCAACGCCACCCTTTGCCACGAGGAAGTCACGAAGGAATTGGCCGAACAGGTCACCGGCAACATCGTAAGCGAGGATCAGAATGAAATCTCCATCGACAAGGTTCAGGAAGTTGTCTGCGAATATTTCAACATCACCCGCGAGACCCTGCTCTCCAAATCAAGGAAGAGGCAGATCGTCCAGGCCAGGCAGATAGCCATGTACATGAGCCGCAACCACATAAACGGCTGCTCCCTGTCAACGATTGGTATGGAACTTGGAGGGAAAGACCACGCTACAGTGCTGCACGCCTGCACGACTGTGTCGGACCTTATGACAACAGACAAGATGTTCAAGCAATACGTGACCGACATAGAAAAGATGCTTGTGCCTGTGGCAAGATAATAAAGGTGCCAAATGAATTCAGAAAAAGTACTCTCAATCTTCAAGGAAATCACACGGATTCCAAGGGAGTCCGGACACGAAGAGCCGATGACTGCCTTTCTTCAGCGTTTCGCCGGGGAGAGGCATCTTGAATGTAAAACCGACAAGACAAACAATGTCTGCATAGTCAAGGAAGCCAGCAAAGGCAAGGAGAATGTGCCTACGCTCGTTCTTCAGGGACATCAGGATATGGTCTGCGAGAAAAGAAGCGGCGTTCAGCACGACTTCCTCAAGGATCCTATTGAATATGTCATCGAGGATGGCTGGATGGTCGCCAAGGACACCACGCTCGGAGCCGATGACGGAATCGGTGTCGCCGCGATGCTCGCGCTTCTGGACAGTGACCTTCCGATGGGGAAGATCGAGTGCGTGTTCACCATCTCTGAGGAGACCGGAATGGACGGGGCCTTCGGAATGGAACCGGGCTTCTTCACCGGCAGGACTCTCATCAATCTTGACTCTGAGGATGAGGGGCAGATGTTCATCGGTTGCGCCGGCGGCCTTGACACGACAGCCGTGTTCAATTACAAACAAGAAGAATTCAAGGAAGGCTATAAGCCGGTAAGACTGGAGATCGGCGGAGCGCTCGGCGGACACAGCGGAGATGACATCAACAAGGGCCGCGCGAACACGGTGCAGCAGATGGCGCGTTTCCTATATTCAGAAATGGCTTATGGACTTCAGCTTGTTATGCTGAAAGGCGGCAACAAGCCGAACGCGATAGCGAGGGAGTGCGAGGCAATCATCACCGTTCCGGATGCGGACGCCACAATCGCGAGACTCACCTCGTTCGGCAAGGATCTGAGGAATGAATATTTCAGGACGGATCCAGATTTGAGCTTCAGCGGCGAGACGTACAGATGCACCGAGAAGCCGATCCAGAGCGATGTCGCAAGGAGGCTGATCGCATCTCTCTTCGCCTGCCCGCACGGAGTCGAGACTATGAGCCAGGACATTCCGGGACTCGTGGAGACTTCGACAAACCTGGCGGCCGTAAGGATGAACAAGCAGGGAAGGATCGAGGTCATCACAAGCCAGCGCAGCTCGACCGGTTCGGCAAGAAAGATGATGGCCGCCAAGGTGGAGGCCAACTTCCTGCTCGCCGGAGCCGAAGTGACCCATCTTTCTGAATATCCAGGGTGGAAGCCGAACCTCGATTCCCACATTCTGCGCGTGTGTGTGGATTCGTACAAGAAACTGTTCGGATGCGAGCCGGAGGTCAAGGCCATTCACGCCGGACTTGAGTGTGGACTTTTCGGAGAGAAGTTCGGGGATCTGGATATGATTTCCTTCGGTCCGACCCTCAGGGGTGTGCACGCTCCGGGCGAGAAGCTTGAGCTTGCGTCCCTTGACAAGTTCACCGAGCATCTTGTCGATGTCGTCACGAATTTTGAATAAATGGTAAAGATAGCCCCTTCAATACTATCCGGCAATTTCCTCAATCTGGAGCCGGACATCAGGATGGTCAACGGGAACGCTGACCTGATCCACATCGATGTGATGGACGGCAGTCTCGTACCGAACATCTCGTTCGGGTTTCCGGTGATGGAGGCTATCGCCAAGGCTGTGACCGTCCCGATGGACGTCCACCTGATGATCATCAATCCGGACAAGTACATCGAAAGATTCGCCAAATGCGGAGCGAACCTGATAAGCTTCCATCTGGAGGCCGCTGACCAGGCCGGCAAGGATCCAAAGGAGATCATAGGGATGATCAAAGCCTGTGGAGCGAAAGCCGGACTTGCGATCAACCCGGATGTGCCCGTCGAAAGGCTTTTCCCATACATCGAGGATGTGGACTTCTTCCTGATAATGTCGGTATTCGCCGGATTTGGGGGACAGAAATTCATCCCGGAATCCATCGACAGGATCAAAACTCTGAAGGCAGAGATGGACAGAAGGGGAGTCGTGAAGGACATCGAGGTTGACGGCGGGGTGTCATCCGCCAACGCAAGGATTCTGGCCGAAGCCGGAGCGACAATGCTTGTGGCCGGAAGTTCGGTATTCAAGGCGGAGGATCCTGCCAAGGCTATTGCTGAGCTTCGTTAGATAACATAGCTTATTTCCTTAAAGGCGAACTCTAAACGTTCGCCTTTTTCTGTTTCGAGACAGAGCAGGCCACGGTCGGTGACACCAACGATTCTCGCACGTATTGACGCGCCTGTCGAGCAGACTACATATTCATTGAAAGTGCCGACGCGGTAGAGTCTGCTGACATATTCCTCAGCGTTGTCGTAGTGTCCAAGCCTCCTTTTCAGGAAGCGGCAAAGTTTGGGAAGCTGGTCTTTGAGATCATATTCCCTGCCGGTCAGCATCGCCATCGAGACGGGGTTCAAAAGTTGTGGCGGAAACTCCTTTTGGTTGACATTCAGGCCGATTCCGATGACGCTTGCCGTCAGGGAGTCTCCGCAAAGGGTGTTCTCAATGAGTATTCCGCATATTTTCCTGTTCCTGACATAGATGTCGTTCGGCCATTTGACCGTGGCCACAATCCCTTCATATTCAAGGTAATCAAGCACGCCCAAGGTGACGCTCCGGCTTATCGGGAACTGCCTTGAGGCCTTCAATGGCGGATAGGCTCCGTCCCCAAACTTCATCACCAGAGAGAATGTGAGGTTTTCTCCGGGCCGTGCGGACCATGAATTACCCCGCTGGCCACGCCCTGAGGTCTGATGCAGAGCCGCCAGGACTGACAGATTGTCAATCCTTGAAATATGTCTTAGGGCTTCATTATTAGTCGAATCGACCTCATCGAGCCATTGTATGTCAACTTCCTCTTTCATTGGTTCAGAATTTGTCGTATATTTGTATATTTGATTGTAATTGCAAAAATATAAAACATTCTCAATATGATTACACACGATTTGCGGGTTATGGCCGACGCTATGCTCGACAAGAAAGCACAAAACGTAATTGACATAGATCTCAGGCCGCTGGGAACCGCAATCACTGACCATTTTATGATCTGCAACGCTGACTCCACCACCAACGTCAACGCCATAGCCGACAATGTCATCGACAAGATGCGGGAGGAAGGCAGAAAGCCTCTCCGTACCCAGGGTCTGGAGAATAATTTCTGGATAATCCTGGACTATGGGGATATCGTCGCTCATATATTCCTTACGGAATACCGCCAGTTCTACAGGCTGGAGGAGCTCTGGGCCGACGCTCCGCACAAGGAATACAAGGAGAGACGCGTTCCTAAAACAAAAAAGACAGAGACAGATGCCGAATAACGCAAATTCGCCGAAAGGCAATGATCCAAGAAGGAAGGTTATCCGCGTGAGATTCAATTTCTCGTGGCTTTACCTTATTCTTATCCTTGGCATAGGTTGGCTGCTGCTCAACAACAGCGGGGCCAATCCTCAGAAGATAGAATGGGCCGAGGTCCAGGAGATGTTCCTCAAGGGTGACATCAAGGAGATTGATTTCGTGAGGAACGACTTCAAGGGCAACATCACCGTGCGCCCGGACAGGCTCAACAAATATGCTGACAAGTTTGGCGGCAAGGTTCCGGCCAGCTCGCCTCATTTCATATTCCTGGTCTCCGACAAGTTCGACGCCGAGAAGGAGTTCGGTGAGCTGAACGCCAAGCTTACTCCGGACGAGAGTCAGGTCAAGATTGTGATGGAGAACGACAGCAGGATGTGGTCAAACGTCCTTGAATGGATAATTTTCCCGATCCTGCTCATCGTTATGTGGATCTGGATGTTCCGTGGCTTCAGCAGGAATATGGGCGGAGGCAGCGGCGGTCCCGGCGGAGTGTTCAATGTCGGTAAATCCACCGGCAAGCTCGCCGACAAGGAGAAGGTCAACGTCACATTCAAGGATGTCGCGGGTCTGTACGGAGCCAAGGAAGAGGTGATGGAGATCGTGGACTTCCTCAAGAATCCTAAGAAATATACAGCCCTCGGAGGAAAAATCCCTAAGGGAGCCCTTCTGGTAGGCCCTCCGGGTACCGGAAAGACATTGCTGGCCAAGGCAGTGGCAGGGGAAGCCAACGTTCCGTTCTTCTCGATTTCCGGTTCGGATTTCGTAGAGATGTTCGTCGGTGTCGGTGCTTCCAGGGTCCGTGACCTGTTCCGTCAGGCGAAGGAAAAAGCTCCTTGCATCGTGTTCATCGACGAGATTGACGCTGTCGGAAGGGCCAGAGGGAAGAATGTCGGATTCTCTTCAAATGACGAGCGAGAGAACACTCTCAACCAGCTTCTTACCGAGATGGACGGATTCGACACAAATTCAGGTGTGATAATCCTTGCGGCCACAAACAGGGCTGACATCCTCGACAAGGCGCTTCTGCGCGCCGGACGTTTCGACCGCCAGATTCACGTGGATCTTCCGGAACTGAAGGAAAGGGAAGAGATTTTCAAGGTTCACACACGCAACCTCAAGGTCGCTCAGGACTTCGACCTCGGATTTATGGCCCAGCACACGCCGGGCTTCTCCGGAGCCGACATCGCCAATGTCTGCAACGAGGCGGCGCTCACAGCGGCAAGAAGAAACAAGAAGGAGATTGATCGTCAGGATTTCCTTGACGCTGTTGACAGGATTGTAGGAGGACTTGAGCGCAAGGGCTCGATCATGACTCCGGCGGAGAAGAGGACGACGGCATACCATGAGGCCGGACATGCTACTGTGGGATGGCTGCTGCCATATTCAGATCCAGTGTTCAAGGTCAGTCTCATCCCGAGAGGGGATGCGCTCGGCTTGACTTGGTACCTTCCGGACGAGAGAAAGATCCTGTCCAAGTCATACCTTATGGACAAGATGTGCGCGTTGATCGGCGGACGTGTGGCCGAAGAGATCATCAACGGCGAGCCGGCAACCGGAGCGCTCAACGATCTTGAAAGGCTTACCCGTATGGCCTACAATATGGTCCAGTACTATGGTATGAGCGAGAAGGTCGGAGAGGTGTCGTTCTATGACTCGACCGGATCAAAGGGCTACGACCTCACAAAGCCTTACAGCGAGAAGACCGCCGAGCTTATGGACCAGGAGGTCAAGGATCTTGTCAAAGAGATCCACGACAGAACCTACAAGATTCTGACCGAGCATAAGGAAGGCTTCGTCAAGATGGCTCAGATTCTCCTTGAGAAAGAGGTGATCTTCGCCGAGGACATCGAGAAGATTTTCGGTCCGAAGGTGAAACCAGCTGAGGATGCGGAACCTGCCAAGGCTCAGGCAACCGAGAGTGACACACAGATAACCGAGGCTGGAAATGAATAACGTTGTCGTCAGATCCATTTCAGGCGTGGTCTTCATCCTTGCGATGTTGGCCTGCCTGATGTTCAATAAGTTCCTGTTCGCCGGACTGATAATATTCATAATGTCCGTGATGCTGCTGGAATTCTACCACATCACGATGGGGAACAGCTACACCTTCTCTAAGGTGCTGGCGATCATCGCCGCGATCTTCCTTTTCGGACTGCTGTTCGCCACGGCTTCCTATCATATTCCGATAAGATTCGTGGCCTTCGCGATGGTTCCGATCTTCATCGTGATGATCAACTCACTGTACGTCAAGGACAAGGATGAATACGGCAAATTCTCGAACATCTACACTGGGCTTTTGTACATCGCGGTTCCGATAGCGCTATCAAACCTCATAGCCTTTGACAAAGCCGGGAACTTCAGCGGCAACCTGCTCCTCTGTTTCTTCATCATAATATGGTGCTCGGATGTCGGGGCGTTCGCATTCGGAATATCTCTCGGCAAGATATTCCCGCAAAAACTCTTTCCGTCCGTGTCGCCAAAGAAGACTTGGATCGGATTCATTGGCGGACTTGTCAGTTCGGTTCTGGCGGCGTTCGCTCTTTATGAGTTCGGAATATTGAAGTTTCCTCTCATCCACTGCCTCATCCTGTCATTTATAATGTCCGTGACCGGAGTCTATGGCGACCTGTTTGAGTCTCAATGGAAAAGAGTGTACGGAGTCAAGGACTCTGGAAAAATCATCCCTGGACACGGAGGCTTTTTGGACAGGTTCGACAGCACGTTGATGGCGATGCCGTTCGGGGCGATCTATCTGGCGATCTTTGATCTGCTATAATTAATAATAACTTGATAATCAATTAATGAATATACAAGCGATATGAAGAAGATAATAGTTGATAAGGACTCGCACGGAACGATAGGCATCAACTGGGCTGTGATAGCGGTCCTGATAGCGTGCACGTGGATATTCATACACAATCTGTTCATTTCAATCCCGATCACGGTCATCCTGCTCGCCTTTGCTTTCTTCGTTTTCTGGTTCCACAGGGTTCCGGAAAGGGTGATACCGGAGGGAGACAGCAAGATGATAACTTCCGTCGCCGACGGCAAGGTTGTGATCGTGGACCGGGTCTATGAGAAGGAATATTTCAAGGACGACCGCATCCAGGTGTCGATATATATGGACTTCTTCGATGTCCACACTAACTTCTGGCCGATGGACGGGGTGATTTCCTACTATAAATATCATCCGGGAAAGTATCTGCTTGCCTTCCTGCCAAAGGCCTCGGAAAAGAATGAGCATTCGTCCACGGCGATTTGCAATGAGCACGGTGAGATTCTGTTCAGGCAGATAGCCGGCACATTCGCCAGAAGGATTGTCTGCTACTCGAAAGAGAATTACGAGGTTGAGAGGGGGCAGCAGTGCGGGATCATCAAGTTCGGCTCACGAATCGACATATTCCTTCCGCTTGACGCTGATGTCAAGGTGAAGGAAGGTGATTTCACCAGAGCCTGCGAAACGGTTATCGCTGAGCTTAAATAATTTACTACTGATCTTTCTCGATCAGTTCAACAAGACGATCCACGGCTTCCGTGTCCTGAATATGCTTCAGCACGGGAGTCTTTCCTTTATAGATGGTGACCTTGTGGTTGCCTTCGCCGACATATCCCCAATCGGCGTCGGCCATCTCGCCGGGACCATTGACAATGCAGCCCATCACGGCGATGACGGTGTTCTTAAGATGAGAGGTTCTCGCTTTAACTTCCTCAAACGCCTTCTGGAGATCGTACATAGTGCGTCCGCATCCAGGGCAGGCGACATATTCCGGTTTGTAGAAGCGTCTTCTCGCCGCCTGCATCAATTCATCGACCAGATAGGCGCCAAGGCCGGATTCCTGAATCGAAATCTTGTCGCCGGAATCGTCCACGTACGTGCCAGTGAGTTCGAGCTCGTCCAAAGTCTTGTCCAACAGCCTCTTGCCGAAATCGCATGCGACATCTAACAAAAGTGTTTCCCGAGATGGGGCGTCGTAAACAGCGACAGCCTTGCGTCCCTGAAGGCTTATGGAAGTCATAGAGGAGACAATCTTGTGCCCATAACGCGCGGCAAGATAACGTGCGGCTGGAAGTTCATCCTCCGGATCCTCGGTCAGAGAGACGCGCACCGTATCACCGATTCCTTCAGACAACAGGGTAGATATCCCGACACAAGACTTGATCCTGCCGCTGTCCCCGTTGCCAGCCTCGGTCACACCGACGTGAAGAGGGTAAATCACCCCTTTTTCCTTCATCGCGGCCATAAGTTTTCGGTACGCTTCGACCATAACAATAGTGTTACTCGATTTTAGCGACACCACAACATTATAGAAATCAGCATCTTCACACATCTTCAACCATTCCAAGGCAGCTTTGGCCATCGCTTCCGGAGTGTTGCCGTATAAATTTGTGATGTAGTCACCCAAAGAGCCGTGATTGACACCGATACGTATTGCCGTTCCATTTTCCCGGCAGACTTCGATGAGTCTGGCGAACTGTTTACGGGCTTCATTGTGGTCCCTGTGGAAATTTCCGGGATTGATTCTGACCTTCTCCACAAACGGAGCGACCATAATCGCTGTCTGTGAGGAAAAATGGATGTCCGCCACTATCGGTACATTGATTCCAAGTTCCTTCAACCGGGATTTAATGGACTTCACACACTCCACATCTGCGGGTCCCGGCACGGTTATGCGGATCATTTCCGAGCCAGCCTCATAAAGTCTGGCACACTGTGCAACCGTCGCGTCCACATCTGAAGTGTGGGTGTTGCACATCGTCTGGACAACAATCGGGTTGCCCGCTCCGATCAGGACATTACCTACCTTTGCCGTCAATGTTCTCATTCTGCGTTGGATAATAAACCTGTTGATAAGCCTCACGTCTCAGCTGAGCCTTGCCGCGGCCTGTTCTTCTTGTCAGTTGGAAATACATTCCCGCTGTCACCATGATATCAAACGGGTATGCGAAACGATAGTAATCCTTGCTGTAGTAATCAGGATCATAGATGGTTCCCCAGGAATATCTTACATTGGCGTTTATGTGGAACTCGACAGGATCGAAGACAAGTCCGAAACCAATTCCGCCGCAGATTCCGTAATCAAGCCTTCGGTCGGTGTCTTTGAATGAATTGACCAAAGATTCACTTACATAATCACCTGTACGTTTGATATTCAGTCTATAGCCGCCATAGATTCCAGCCTCCGCCATAACTTTGTAGTGAAGGCCGTCAAGATGGAGATGAGCCATGAACGGAATCTCCGCCACATCCATGATAGCCTGTGTCGCATTCTCGATGCTTGGAGTGACCTTTGTGTCTTTGTCTTCCTTGAACTTATAGCCTTCATGGCTGTACCGCAAGCCTACCTTGAAACCAAAATAAGGCATATACCCGAACATCTTGCCATAGCGGGTGTAGAATATTCCGAAAGTGTTCGGAGAGAACAATGTCGTCTGAGAATACGCCGGATTGAAAGACATACGGCTGAACGACACTCCATACTCCACTCCGATCAGGGAATAGTCGTTCACCTCAAAGACCCGGTTGAGCTTGACTGTGTCCAGATACGCGTCTGAATACGCCTCCGCCGGTGCCTTCAGACTGTCCAAAAGCACAGGTTCCGGCTTGACCTTACGCACACGGCCCCGGGACTTCACCTTGGACTGGACATTGACCGTATCCACCGGATTCTGCCCGATGGCCACTGAACAGACCAAGATGGCGAACGCTGTAAGAATATATTTGATTGTCCTCATGTTAAGTGTCATTATTTGAAGAATGTCGCCAGATCCAGTTCCTGTTCTATCTCGCTTCTTTCCGGAATATCGAACAGATCGCTGTCCTTCGTCATCAGGAACTTCACCTTTTCAGGCTGCCTATGGGCAAGAAGGTTTCCGGAATCCACTATACCGTTGCGGTTGAGATCCTCAGTGATCCTGAGGGAATACTTTCCTTTCTTTAGGTACGGAAACTCCAAGACAGAGTCTGACTCAATAACATAACTGCGAATAATGCCGGATTTCCTCTCATCAAGAAGGTCTATGATGTATTTGTTGCCGTTCACACCTGTAAGCGTCAGCTTGAAGTGGCTCAGATTGTCATCGTTCGGGAGCGAGACTTTGACCTCAGTGCTGTCGTTCCAATACCCGTTGATGTCCTTGAAGGCTCTTTCCGGAACCTTGAAAGTATATTCATAGCCCGTCTGGATCTTGATTTGAGGGGTGATGTTGTATTTTCTCAGGTTCAGCGAATCGCGTTCTATCTTGAATTTCTCGACCTGTTCTTTCTGTCTTGGATTTATCGATTTGAAAACCAGCGAGTCGAAAGCTCCCAGGATCGGTGGATAATCGAATTCCAGCGTGATTCCGTTTTGCTCGAAGGTCTCCGGCGTGGCTTTCAGACTCAGGCCGCAGATCGTGTCCTTGTGCTCGATTTTCTTGCGGGCGGCCCTGGATTTGGGTTTGTTCTCATCCACAAGGCTGACCTTCTCAGTCACAGGAGCCAGAACACCAAGAGTGTCCGTCTTCCAATATTTCACCCAAAGATGAAGGGAGTCTGGCATCGGTCTCTGATTGTTAAGCCAGAGAAGGAGGCTGTCTTTCTCGATGTTGAACTCAGTGATGACATCCTTGGCCGGAAATCCTTGGAACCAAAGGGAATCAATCCTGGTGTCCGGAGCCATGAATGTTACATAGCCGGCCCTGTCGCCTGTTCTCTTATTGTTCATCAGCATTTGCTTGGAAGGCCTTTCCCTGAACACATTAAGCCTGAGTTCCGCCTTTCGGGACTGACATGCGACGGTGTCCTTCATGTCAAACTTTTTCAATTCCGCCACACTGTCGTTCACCACATTCACAGGCCTGAACAAAGTGTCCAGAAACGCTATCTTGTCCTCATCGGGGTCGTAGATGTTGTTACCGTTGCCGTCCACGATGGCATAGACGCGGAACACAGTGTCCTGAATATTCTGGAGAGCGAAATAGCCCCAGTCATCGGTTTTCACCGCCGCGACAGGACGTTCAAGAAAGACCGCTGAATCCCTCTGATCCTTATAAAGCATGACGGTGGCCCCTTTGATCGGCATCAATGTGTTACAGTCTTGAACAAGGCCGGTAATGTACATTGAATCTATAGAGTCTCCTGTCGAGAACACCGTGGTGAATCCAGGGAACATATTCCCTTCATTATTGTCGGCGATCGCTCCTGTCAAGTCAAGGGTGTATGTCGTGTTCGGAAGCAGGTCTTCCTCGAAATAGACAATCACCGTCTTGCCTCTCATCTTGTATTTCGGACTTTTTTGCTGAGGAGGGGAGAGATAGATGCCTTTCGGATCCTTGACAGTGACATATTCATCGAATGTGAACGCAACCTTGGTTCCATGTACAGGAACGGAAACCGCCCCCGGCTGAGGTACAACCCTTCTGACCACAGGCGGGATAGTGTCCTTGAGTCCACCTGTGGGAGCCTGTGTCGTGTTGGCGCATGACGGCTGGAAAACGGAAAGCACCAGAAGCGTCATCGCCGGAACCAAAGGGAAAAATCTTGTAAGAAATTTTTTCATCGCGGATCGTGTATATTCAAAAATCAGGCTCAGATCTCGGTTCTGACCACACTTTTTATACCATCTATGGAATTCAACCTGCGGATCATCCTCTCCATGGCGACCTTGTCGTGGACATAAAGATCTATGTAGCCGGAAAATATTCCTTCATCGGTACTCAGATATACCTTGCGCATATTCACTCCCATGACCAGAGAGATGTAGCGGGAGATCTCGTTCAGCAGACCGACCCGGTCAACTCCCTTGATGGAGAGGCGCACCGGAAAAGATTGGCTGTCATCATCCTCCCACTGAGGCACGACAACCCAGTCTCCATGCTTGGAGGCGATGCTGTCAGCCACCGGGCACGATTTCTTGTGCACTGTCACCGTTCCGTCAGGAGACTTGATGCCGATGACCGGGTCTCCTGGGATAGGCCGGCAACAGGATGCGATGACATAATCACTCTTCTCCTTTCTCGTGGCCTCCTTCCTCTTCCCGAACCAAGGGAAAGACCAGGAATGGCTTTTGTCCGCCTTGCCTGAAGCCAAAACCTCCGAAAGGTCGCCTAGCTTCAGAATGCCAACCCCTATCCTGAAGAACATCTCCTCGGAATTCCCTCCAGGTATCGCGAAATGCTCCAAAAGAATCTCTATGGAGTCATTGTTCATTCTATAGCCAAGTGACTCAAGCTGCTCCGAGAGCATTTTCCTGCCCAGTTCGGCAAGTTCTTTCTTATGTCCCTTGAAATAGTCTATGACAACGTTCCTCGCATGTCTGGTCTGAAGGAACTGAAGCCATTCGCGTTTTGGACGTTCAACCTCCGCGGTGATGATCTCCACCTGATCTCCGCTCCTGAGCACATGGGAAAGGGGCACAAGCTTCATGTTCACCTTCGCGGCTATAGCCTTGTTACCGATCTCAGTGTGGATGCTATAGGCGAAGTCAAGCGCTGTGGCGCCTTTCAGGATGGATTTCTGGTCTCCCTTAGGGGTGAACACAGTGATTTCGCTGCTGGTCAGGTCATTATGTATTATGTCAAGCAGTTCCAGCGCGTTCACGTCCGGATTGACAAGGATCTCCTTCACCTTGGCCAGCCACTTGTCCATCTCGCTGTCGTTCTCGCTGATGTAGCCCTCCTGCTTGTAGGTCCAATGGGCGGCGATGCCCTTCTCGGCGATGTCATCCATCCGCTTCGAGCGGATCTGGACCTCAATCCATATTCCCCTGTCGCTCATCAGGGTGCAGTGAAGCGCCTCATAGCCATTGCTTTTCGGATGCTTCACCCAATCGCGTACACGATCCGGCTTGTAGCGGTATATTCCTGTTATTATAGAGAATATGTGGTAGCACTGGTCGCGCTCGCTTTCCTTGGTGTCTGCCGGCGGTGTGAAGACAATCCTCAGAGCATAAAGGTCATAGACTTGATCAAAGGTGATGTTCTTGGTCTGCATCTTGTGCCAGACCGAATATGGAGTCTTGACCCGCTTGCGGATCTCGAAATTGAATCCGGCTTTTTTCAAGGCCTCGTCTATAGGAGTTATGAAATCGTCTATCTGCTTGCCTCTGCCGCTAAGATTGCTGTTGATCAACCCGCTGATCTCCTTGTAAGCGTCAGGTTCCTTGTACTTCAGCCAGATGTTCTCCATCTCGGACTTTATCTCGTAAAGGCCGAGGCGATGGGCGAGGGGAATGAATATGAACATCGTCTCGCTGAGAATCTTATCCCGCTTGTATTCAGGCATATACTCAATCGTGCGGCAATTGTGGAGGCGGTCGGCGAGCTTTATCAGCACGACCCGCACGTCATCGTTCAACGTCAGCAGGATCCGCTTGAAGTTCTCCGCCTGAAGGCTCTTGGCGTTGGCATCATTGAGTTTCTTGCTGCGGTCTTCGTTGTCGAGCACGTTCTTGATCTTGGTCAGGCCGTCCACAAGACTTGCGATCTTGTCACCGAAGAGCTTGCGTATGTCATCCACCGTATAGTCAGTGTCTTCCACGACATCGTGGAGCAAGGCGGCCGCGATGGACTTGTACCCAAGCCCGATGTCGCTCACGACAATTTTTGCTACCTCGATAGGATGGATTATGTATGGCCCGCCAGAGCGACGGCGGACATTCTTATGGGCTTCATTCGCGAAATCGAACGCTTTCTGGACCACGTCCAGCTCCTGCTGGTTCGCGCAGCGTTTCTCCGCCGCGGCCTTAAGCTGTGCGTAACTCTGACGAATCAGTTCGTAGTCTTGTTCTGTGAATTGTGAGAAACTCATATTTCAACCAAATCTTTGTCACAATCCAAACCTGTGGAAGTGCCGTCGCATTCCTCCAAAGTCTGGAAAGTGTATGAAAACTGTGCTCCGTACATTATTATAAGCCATCCGAACCTCATCCAAACCATAAAGAGGGGAATGGCTGCGATTGTTCCGTAAACCGCGTTGAGGCGCATCACAAACACCTGTGTCTCAAGGTAAAGATATTGCAGCGCCGTGAACGCCACGCCAGCTATGACTGCGGCCTTGAAGGCATTGGAATATTTCACGTCCACGGCAGGAATATACTTGTACATAGCGGAGAATATCAAAGTGGCCACGACACCCGTGATGACCCAGCCAAGGAAAGACTTTATCGAAGCAGTGACCCCGATCCAGTTTGGAATCAGATCCAGAACGTGCGAGTACACGATCGTTCCTGAATATAGGATCAACACCACGAACGGGGTCAGGAACAGCAGGACGAGATCAAATCCGAAACTCTTTATGAACGGCCTTTTCCTGACTCTCCACACATTGTTGAAGACGGTCTCCACGCGCATCATCATCCAGATGACGAGCCAGACGAAAGTCAAGGCGCTGACAAGTCCGAAAATGTCGTTGGTGGCCGAAGAAAGGATTTTGTCGGCGGAATTGAGCACGGTGTCGATGATTCCTTGATTGACATTGGCCGAATAGAGAACCTCCTTCAGTTTGTCCGCGAGACCGAAACCGTTGGTGACAGCGAACGCGACAGCGATGAAAGGCACGAAAGCCATAGTGCAGAAATAGCTCAGAGCCACGGTCTGGAATCCTATGGCGTGGTCCGCGAAATCCTTGAACGTCTTTGTGACGATCCTGCTCAGGTTGACAAACCGTGCCTTGGCCTTGGACAACTCCGTCACCTCGATGTCCCAGAGGTCCTCACGGAAGAACTTCACCGTCCTCCGCGACCAACGCACAATGTTATTTATCAAAACCTTAAGCATTAATATTCAATTAAAACATTCCTGAGAACAGGTCCGGTTCAACATTCTGCTCCTTTGCGGCGGTGCCGCCGGCGGCCTGAGGGAGCATATTCCTGAACTCTTCCTCGCTGATGATTCTGACGCCAAGGTCTCCGGCCTTTTTCATCTTCTCCGGCCCCGGTTTGATTCCTGCTAAAAGGTATGAGGTCTTTCCGCTTACGGAAGAGCTGTTCTTGCCTCCGTTGGCCTCGATCAGCCGCTTCATCTCGTCCCTTGAGACGCTGAAGTTTCCTGAAATCACAATCGTCTTTCCGGCCAAGGCGTCTGACGCGGCGGTCTTCGCCTCCATTGAGAACCGGATTCCGGCCGCCTTTAGCCTTTCGATGTCAGCAAGATGCCTGGAATCTCGGAAATATTCGAAAACACTGTCAGCGATCACCTCGCCGACATCCTGGACCTCAAGCAACTGTTCCTTTGTGGCGGTTGCGATCGCGTCTATATTCCCGAAATGACGTGCGATCTCCTTTGCCGTGGTCTCTCCGACATAACGGATGCCAAGGGCGAACAACACGTGGTCAAACGTCACTTTCTTTGATGCCTCAAGACTGCTAAGAAAACGTGCGGCCGAGCGTTCCTTCCATCCGTCCAGCAAGAGCAACTGCCCTTTGGTCAATGAATAGAAGTCCGCAGGGGTCCTGACAAGCCCGAGGTTGTACATCTGCTCGATCGTCGCGTCTCCAGCAAGCACATTCATCGCCTTGCGGCTGAGGAAGTGAACCAGCTTGCCCTTTATCTGGGTAGGGCAGCCGTCAATGTTCGGACAGAACCACTTGGCCTCGTCATCTTCCTTGACCAACGCCGTCCCGCAGTCCGGACACACCTCCGGGAAAACCGGCCTGACAGCGTCCGACGGCCTGAGCGAGAGATCTACATCGATGATCTTAGGAATGATCTCACCGCCTTTGATGATCGTCACTGTGTCGCCGACTCTGATGTCCATCTGCGAGATAAAGTCCTGATTGTTAAGGGTTGCCCTCTTAACAACCGTACCGGCCAGCTGGACAGGAGCCAGATTAGCGACCGGAGTCACGGCTCCAGTACGGCCGACCTGATAGGTGATTGAGAGCAGTTTCGTGTGCGCCTCCTCCGCCTGGAACTTGAAAGCGACCGCCCAGCGCGGCGACTTGGCGGTGTAGCCGAGCGCACTTTGGTAAGCCAACTCATTGATTTTAATCACGATTCCATCCGTGGCGTACGGCAGGAACTTCCTTTCGGTGTCCCAATAATGGATATATTCCTCAATCTCGTCTATTCCGTGGACGATCTTCCTCTTGTCGGAAACCGGCAGTCCCCACGATGCCGCCGCATTCAGCGCGTCATTATGCGTCGCGAACGAAACGCTCTGGCTTGGAATATGATAGAGCGTGCACATCAGCCCTCTCATCGCGACCTCGGACGGGTCAAGCAGTTTCAACGAACCAGAGGCCGCGTTCCTCGGATTGGCGAAAGGCGGATCCTCATTGTCCTCGCGCTCCTTGTTCAGTCGGTCAAATGAATCGTACGGCATCAGCACCTCGCCCCTGATCTCAAACTCCTCCGGCCAGCCGGTACCTTTCAATTTTTCGGGAATATTACTGATTTTAAGAGCGTTGGCCGTCACGTCATCCCCGACCACACCGTCACCTCTGGTCAAAGCCCTGAACAGTTTCCCGTTCCGGTAGGTCAGGCAGATAGCCGTGCCATCGAACTTCAGCTCGCAGGAATATGTGAACTTCACCTCTCCGAGATCCTTTTCGGCCCGGCGCACGAAATCCTCTATCTCACCGATGTTGTACGTGTTGCCGAGGGAGAGCATCGGGTACTTGTGCGTGTACTGGGCGAATTCCTTGCGGACGGCAGGCTCGGCGTTCGTCCCCATACTTTGGTCAAGGTCGCTGCCGACCTTCTGGGTAGGGGAGTCAGGAGTGAGGAGGTCAGGATATTCCTTCTCCAGATCCTCCAGCTCGCGCATCAGGTGGTCATATTCAAAATCGCTCATCGTCGGAGCGTTGTCCACATAGTACCGCCTGCTGTTCTCCCTGAGGATGTTCCGGAGTTCCTCGACACGTATTTTGGCCTGCTCGTGATCCATATCAGCAAAGTTCTTTGTAAAGAATACAAATTTAACGAAAATTGTCGGCTTTCCGTTCAAAAGAATCAAGAAGTTGGCCGAAATTTCACCTTGAACTACTTTTTTGAAAAGTTAAAACTGTTTCTTAAATTTGTGCCCGGTTTTACGAACATACAAATTTCTAAATCATTCGTATATGAAAGATTCAATCATCATTCTGTGCGGCGGCGGCCCGGCACCGGGAATGAACACCGTCGTGTTCTCAGTCGCCAAGACTTTCCTTTCAAACGGTTACAGGGTCATCGGACTTCACGAAGGCTACACCGGACTCTTCCGTAAGGAGGCCCGCACCGAAGACATCGATTTCTTCAAGGCTGACGCTTACTTCAACAGAGGTGGTTCCTACCTCCAGATGAGCCGTTTCAAGCCGACCAACGAGGATTTCGAGCAGAATTTCAACCTTGCCCTCTTCCAGGACAACAACGTGAAGCTTCTCGTGACCGTGGGCGGTGACGACACAGCCTCCACAGCCAACAGGATCGCCAAGTTCCTTGAGGCCAAGAACTATCCGATCCACAACATCCACGTCCCTAAGACGATCGATGACGACCTTCCATTGCCTCACAACGCACCGACCTTCGGATTCAACTCCGCGAAGGACGAGGGTGCGCACATCGCCCGCACCGTTTACGAGGATGCCCGCACATCAGGCAACTGGCTTCTCATCTCAGCGATGGGACGCAGCGCAGGTCACCTTGCCCTCGGAATCGGCGAGGCCACACACTGCCCTATGACCATCATCCCAGAGATGTTCAACAACACCACGATCACCGTTGACAAGATCATCAAGCTCACCCTCTCAGCGATTATCAAGAGAAAGATTCTCGGCATCCCTTACGGAACTGTCGTTGTGGCTGAGGGTGTGTTCCACGATCTTGAGCCAGAGGACATCAAGGCCACCGGCGTTCATATGACCTATGACGAGCACGGCCACCCTGAGCTTGGCAAGATCTCCAAGGCTGTCCTCTTCAACGACATCCTTGAGAAGGAGTTCAAGAAGATCGGAATGAAGGTTAAGACCCGTCCTGTCGAGATCGGTTACGACGTTCGTTGCCAGGATCCTGTGGCCTACGACCTTTCATACTGCACCGAACTCGCTCTCGGAGTCTATGAGCTCTTCTCAAAGGGTGAGACCGGATGTATGGTCTATGTCGATGAGAACGGCAACGCACAGCCTCTTTACCTGAAGGATCTCCAGAACGAGGAAGGCAAGATTCCTCCTCGCCGCGTGGACATCGAAGGTGGAATCGCCCGCAACTACTACGGACACATCTGCCACTACATCACTCCGGCTGACTACGAGGCCGCCAAGGCTTACGTTGCAAACCCTGAGGAGTATGACTTCAAGAAGATCCTTAACTGGTAAGCGATGAATATGTGAGGTTCAGTTAGTTGATCCTCACCATCGCACAGTCGTCGGATGACACTTCGACCTCGATCCGGGTTTCCGGGTCGAGGTTTTTTATGTCAAGATAATCGATTGCTTCCTTTGGTATGCGGATGGATATAACTTCCGGTCGCTGAGCCTGTCGAAGCGACCCTCCATCCGCGAAAGAACAGACAAACAACCAAGTCTCGGAGACATCCCCACGAAGGAACGCGAAATGCCGATCCGGATCAAATCCCGGCGAGTCATAGTTGCAGTAGCAAAGGTCAAACGTCTTTCCGGATGCCACCGCCGGAACCGAAGCCGCCATATTCAAAAACCTCCTCCACTTCTCAAGCAGCTCAGCCTCTTCCGGCGTAAGTCCCTCATTTGTATGAATATATTCAATCAGCCTTCCGATTGACGAAATCCTCCACCAGTCGAATATGGTCGTCCTGCCATCCCGTCCGCTGAACCCTTCGGCATCCATTCCGCGCTCGCCGATCTCCTCCCCGAAATAAACCATATACGGAGCCGTGTTCAGGAATATTCCCGCCCCCAACGCCGCGAAAGTCCTTTGGGCGTCACGGCCGAAGAAATCCGAGGCGAAACGCTGCTCGTCGTGGTTTTCCAGAAAGTTCAGCATCCTCGGCTGTAAATCTCCTAAAAACTGCCAGTTCCAGGTCAGGCTTCTGGTCGTTCCGTGACCTTCCACTACCGCCCTTACGGAATCGTAAAGACAAGACTTGTCGTAGAGAAAATCGAATCCTACCTCATTTATGTATTTGGAATACAATCCCTTCTGATAAACCTCGGCAATGAATATCATATCCGGGAACTCGGTCTTTATCCTCCCGATCAGCCACTGGAAGAACTGCCACGGCACCATCTCAACCATATCGCAGCGGAAACCGTCCACTCCCTTGCCGCACCAATAGCGCACAATCTCGTACATCCTGTCCCAAGTCTCAGTGTGGAAATCACAGTAATTCAATCGGATGGTCTCATACCAATCATTCACGGAAGGGGAGGGCGAAAAACAGTTGCCTGAGGCCTTGGCCGGATTCTCGTAATATGTCTGCCTGTCAAAAGGCAGCCTTAACGGCTGGCCGGGATAGTAATAGAAATCGTTCTCCGGCCGCCAATGGACAGTCGGATCGTCATCGGAACCCAATGGCTTGATCTCAGGGTGAACCAGACCGACCTTGCCGTAATCCCGCGACACGTGGTTAGGAACGAAATCAATGATGACCTTGAGTCCGGCATCGTGACCTCGCTTCAACAAAGCCTCGAATTCAGTCATTCTTTCAGTCGGATTGTCAGCAAGATATGGGTTCACATCATAGTAGTCAGTAATCGCATAAGGCGAACCGGCCGCACCTTTGACAATCTGGCTGTCGGATGCCGGGCACCCTTCTGCCGAGACCGTTGTGGCGTGCCGGATCACACCTGTGTACCAAACGTGGCTGACTCCCAGCGATTTGAAATACGACATCGTCTCGGAATCGAACTCCGAGAACTTTCCCTTTCCCCACAGCCTCGGGAGAACTTGATAGATGATCATTTTACCCATAACTAAAATCCGATCAAAGCCTTGCCTTTGTTTCTGTCAATGAATCCAGTGAGTCCGTCAACCTTCATTACCTTGGCGAACTTGCCGTTATATTCACAATCCAGTCTCGCAAGCGCGTCAAAATCAATCATTCCCGAGCCAGCATATTGATCGACCGAAAGGTAGCCTACTCCGAGAGAGGTGATGTTCTGGAAGAAATGCGTGCCTTGACTTGGGTCTATCCGGAATCCATCAATGCCATATTCAACAACCATCCTCGCGGCCGAGATATCTGTCCAGGCCACTGGCACTCCAAGGGTTGGAATCGACGATCCCCAACGTCCGGGACCTACCAGGAAATATGTCTCTCCCTTGGCGGCGAACCGGGCGTTGATCTCCGAAATCTCCTCCGCCATCAACGCGGTCTGCATCTTGTCGAACGATTCCGGACGGATTACCACAATGTGGGACGACTCCGTGAAATACCCGTTGCCCAAAGCGTTGTCACTGCGTATCAATTTATTGGACACAATCGCCTCGGCATCCTCTATCGTGGAAGTCTGCGAACCGATTCCGCTGGAGACTGGACGGACCTGAAGCAGCTTAAGGTCAGCTACTTTTCCCGCCGAAGACTTGACCGGATCCACAGCGAACTCGATCTCGACCTCGCTCATCAGCTCATCCCGGCATATTGACATAATCTCCGAGAGAGCCTTTGCCAGAGGAAAACGGTCGTATTGGAATATTCCATCGAAGGAAACCACCCTTGCTCCTCTGATTCCTATGCCAGGCACCATCCTGTCATCCAATGCGTTATAGGTGGACGCCACCAGTTCCGGACGGTCATATTCAGTAAGCGCGTCCGCCACCGGGATCCTCCTGAGATTAACTCCGTCGTTTTTTGAAATCTTAAAGGCCGAAGGTCGCAGATCGAGCACGAACATTTCGTTCTGCGTGTCCCGTTGCGCCAGTTTAGGATTGGACAACTGGAGAATCTTCTTGGGGTGCAGAGGGTCAACACGCAAGGTGCGGCCGCCGTCCACAACGGTCTTTCCCAGACCGAAAGCAACGTTCAGGACACCGTCGGTGGCTTTTTCGGATCCTATAGGGTAGGAGTTCAGCGAACGTCCCACACCGGACATCATCGGATAGAAATCGTGCCCGTGGACCGTTCCACAGATTGTCTGCACGATCACAGCCATCTTCTCCTCTCCAAGCAGGTTTCCGCTGGCCTGGATGTAGTTACGGCTGCCCTTGAAGAATGTCGAGGCATAGACGCTCTTGATTGCCTTGCCGAGTTCACGCAGCATCCTGTCCTTGTTTTCCACCGGAGGGCACATATAAGTTGCGTACACTCCTGCGAAAGGCTGATAGTTGCTGTCTTCCAACTTGGAACTTGAACGCACCGCCAGAGGACTGTCAACCGTGGCCAGAAAAGCCTTGAGGTTCTGAGTCAACTCTTCCGGAAGCGTGGATGCCACAAATTCAGAAAGAATCTCATCATCAGACAGTTCCGAGTCAATCACATATTGCAGGCCATTCTCAACGATGAATTTGTCGAACCAATCCGTCGTCAGCACGATGGTACGAGGGATTGACACTCGCAAGTCATCATATTTCTCTGACAATGAATATTTCTGGACAAGATGATTGAGAAAAGCCAAGCCTCTTGCCTTGCCTCCAAGCGAGCCTTCGCCGACGCGGGAGAACCAGTAATAATCCTGATAGGAATCCTTATGGAATTCCGTGATGATTCCCTGCCCGATGCTCCTGTGGTAACGTTGTATGTTGTCCAGAAGGAACTCTCTGAACTCTCCGGCATTTGTGTGATGCTCGGCCCTGAATGTCTCCGCAAGATTGAACAACCCTCTTGCATACAGCCACTTCGAGAACATATTCCTGGAAGTGTTGCTCATCAGCACGGCATCCGGAATATCGTAAATGATCTTCTCCAGCTGGGAAAGGCTGGCGGCCCTCCCGCATTCAACTCCGTTCGAATCCCTGAACACAAAGTCACCGAACCCGAACTCCTCCTTCATATAATCTCCAAGTTGCAGGAACAGTGTGCTGGAATATTTCTTCAGGAATCCCACCCCGAGCCCAGCTGCCGTTTTCGCAAGGCTTCCCTGTGAGGATTGCAGCAGGACCGGCATCAAAGGATCATATTCACGGATGATTCTCACAAGGTCGATTCCGGCGTCAAGTTTCTCAGTCTTAGGGTCATCCCCTTTATGGAAGACCATTCCGACATCAGAAATGACACCCAGAAGATTCCTCCTGTACTTCTCAAAATAAGCGATAGCCTCCTCAAGGCAAGTGGCCAGGAATATCTTCGGCCTGGATCTTTTTCGGTATTTCTTCTGGTCATCGTTCAAGGATTCAGTCAAAAACTCCCGACTTTGCGTGAGCACAATCTTGTATAGCTCAGGAAGATAGTTCGAATAGTAACGGATCGAGTCCTCGACCAGAAGGATGCCTTTGACACCGACCTCGAACACATCGTTCTCCGCGTTGGCCGCATCCTCCAGTAACTTGACAATGGCCAGAATCAGATCAGCGTTCCCGTGCCAGCTGAACACAAAGTCCACACCAGGATGCGGAGACTCCAACACCCTCTGTCTTACCGCCTTGGAGTAGTGGATCAAAAGAATGAACGGGATCCCTCGCCCCTCATCCTTCAACCGCGAAGCGAACGGGAATATCTCCTTGTCCTGCTCGTTGTACATACAGATGATCATATCGATATCCTCTTCGGAACCGATAATATCCCTGGCCTGTGCCGAAGAGTTTGCCCAGATGAATTTAGGAGGATTGCTCAGGTTAAGCTCACGATACTCGTTCTTGACCTGATTCTCAATGCGTCCGTCCTCCTCAAGGGCGAAAGCGTCGTAGTTGCTGCAGATCATCAGAATCTTCCGGATTCTGGACCTCATCAAGGATTCTTCGTTCATTTGCTTCCGTTTTTGCTAACGAACCGCAAATTACGAAAAATCCGCTGAATATTCTTGGAATATATGGACAAGATTTGCCTCAGGAGCCACTTTTCACACCCTGCGGCGGAACTCAGCTATGGTGATTGCGGTGGCTACAGCGGCGTTGAGAGACTCCGATCCTCTCTCGTCACGAGGCCAGGATGGTATGAAAAGCCTGTCAGTCACAAATTTGCCGACCTCGGCGGAAATCCCTTTGGCCTCGTTGCCGATCACGATGACGGAAGGGGAGACCATTCCTGTAGCCAACTCTTTGGCGTACATATCCTCGCCATCCAGAAAAGTACCGTACACATTGCCACCGGCGGCAGCGACAGCACCGCAATAGCCGCAAATGTCGCAATAATGGAACTTGACCCTGAATATGGCTCCCATCGTTGACTGCACCACCTTTGGATTGAATATGTCAACAGTGTCCTTGGAGGCATAGACCGCATCTATCCCGAACCAGTCGGCCGTGCGGATGATCGTGCCCAGATTGCCGGGATCCCTGATTCCATCCAGAGCCAGAAACAAACCCTTGGACGGCACGCTATGAATATTCCCGATTTCAATGTCGGCCGGTTTTCGGACAATGGCCAAAGCCGGAGAAGGGGAGGACAGGAGACTCAGCCGTGCCATGGCCGCACTGCCGGTTTCGTCAGCCCGATAGACCTTCTCGACCTCGAAAGAAGACGCCAAAGCCTCGGCCACCATCTTCTCCCCTTCAACGATAAAAAGTCCGTTCTCGTCCCTGAACTTTTTCTGTTCAAGAGACTTGACGAACTTTATCTCATTGTGGGATACAGGTGATGGCATAGCCTAGAATCCGAGTATCTTAAGCATCGAGTCCGAACTCTGCTCCGGAGCGAAGACCCTTGTCGTGATCTTGCCGTCCTTGTCCTTGTCGATCAGGATGTGCTTAGGTGAAGGCTGGAGACAATGCTTTACTCCACCGTAACCGGAAATCGCCTCCTGATAGGCTCCCGTGTGGAAAAAGCCGATGTAGAGCGGATCCCTTCTGTTCTTCATCACAGGGAGGAAAATCGCGTTGGAGTGCGCCTCGGAGTTGTAGAAGTCCTTGCTGTCACAGGTAAGCCCGCCGATGAACACCCTATGATATTCCTCATTCCATTTGTTGATAGGGAAGAGGATGAACCTTTGGTGCAGTCCCCAGGTGTCAGGGAGACTCGTCATAAACGAGTTGTCGATCATATACCAGCACTCGCGGTCATTCTGCTGCTTGACATCCAGCACCTTGAATATTGTCGCGCCGCTCTCGCCGACGGTGAAGTTGCCGAACTCCGTGTAGATGTCCGGAACCTGCACACCGTGGGAGTCGCACACGGACTTGATCTGGTACACGATCTCCTCGATCATATATTTGTAGTCATAATCGACTGCCAATGAAGTCTTTATAGGAAGACCTCCTCCGATATTCAAAGAATCAAGGTCCGGACATATCTGCTTGAGGTCGCAGTAGAGGTTCAGGCAGCGCGCCAGTTCGTTCCAGTAGTAGGAGGTGTCCCTGATGCCGGTGTTGATGAAGAAGTGGAGCATCTTCAGCTTGAACTTAGGGTTCTTGCTGATGCCGTTGCGGTAGAACGGAATGATGTCCGAGTATCTGATTCCCAGACGGGAAGTGTAGAAATCGAATGAAGGCTCCTCCTCGGATGCGATGCGGATTCCGAGCTGCGTAGGGACCTCGATCAGGTCGTCAAGGTCCTCAAGCTCGTTCTTGTTGTCCAGCACCGGGATGATGTTGTGCCACCCCTCGTTGAGCATCGTGGCGATGTTCTGGATGTACTGCGGCCTCTTGAAGCCGTTGCAGATGATTATCAGGTTCTTGTCCACGAGCTTGTCTGCCTCCAGTTTGCGGATAAGATCCAGATCGTAGGCGGAGGATGTCTCCAGATGGACATCGCTCTTGAGAGCCTGCTCTATGACAAACTTGAACTGGGAACTCTTTGTGCAGTAGCAATAGTGATGGTCGCCCTCGTAGCTGACCTTTGACATTGCGTTGCGGAACATTCTCTTGGCCCTTTGGATCTGAGATGTGATCTTCGGGAGATAGGTGAGTTTCAACGGCGTGCCATATTCCTTGATGATTCCCATCATATCGATGTCATTGACGAAAAGATTGCCGTCCTCCACTCTGAATTCGTCCTGCGGAAAATCGAAAGTCTGATCCACAAGATCGATGTACTTGTTCTTCATCCTAAAAAAACTGTAAACCTATAATGTTCGACATAAGTAATGATCCGCCGATGATGCCTCATCCGGCTTCGGCGTGCAAATATAGGTACGAAAATTAATATTTTGACCCAAATTTGAAGAAAAATCAGAAAGGGTTGCTATTTTTGTAGAATATGATGGCAAAATCCTCGTTTTTTTCTTTGATGGCCACCCTGGCCACCGCCGCCGCGCTGAGTTTCTCGTGCAGCACTACACGTGTTCTTGAAGAGGGACAGTACCGCCTGGCATCCAACAAGGTGGAAGTCATAGGCGACAGCAAGTTCAACACAAAGAAAGTCGAGTCCTACATCAAACAGAAGCCGAACTCGTACATAATCTTCGGCTGGAATCCGTTCCTGAACCTCTACAACTGGTCCGGCAGGAATCCCGACAAGGCCATCAACCGCTTCATCCGAAGTATCGGGACCGCGCCTGTGGTCTATCAGCCGTCTCAGGTCGAAGCCTCGATCGAGAACATCAACAGGCATCTTGAATATCTTGGCTACTACGGTTCGGACGTGCGGAGCGACATCGAGGTAAAAGGCCGGAAAGTTAATGTGACATATTCAATCACTCTTGGCAAACGGTTCAGGATAGGGGAGATAACCTATTCGGTGCCGGACGGAGAGTTCAAGGAGGATTTCCTTGCCGACACTTCCGCGACCACAGTGCGGTCTGGCGACTACCTCTCCGAGGACGCTTTGGAAAAGGAGACGGAGCGCTGCGCCTCCGCTATGAGACGCAAAGGCTACTTCGGCTTCACTAAGAACTACTTATCGTTCGAGGCGGATACTCTCAACTCCCCGGACACGGCCGGCCTTCTGATGATGGTCAAGGAATATACCAGAAACCAGACTCCTGAATATGCCCGTCCGCACCGGAAGTATACCTTGGGCGAAGTCTCCATCTCCTACGACAAAGACCTGAGATTCAATGACAAGGTGCTTAGGAATATGTGCACTCTCCATCCCGGAGACCAGTACGATGAGAATGAGGTGAACACGACATATTCCAGGCTTTCCGCATTGAGGATGTTCAGCGGGGTCAATGTCTCACTTAATCCCCGTGACTCTGGAATAGTGGACTGCGACATCAACCTCACCAGATCAAGGATGCAGGGCTTCAAGGTCAATATGGAAGGCTCCACAAACTCGACCGGTCTGATCGGCATATCGCCGCAGCTGAATTATTACCATAAGAACATATTCCACGGTGCCCAGTGGCTGAATCTTGGATTCCTCGGCAATTTCCAGTTCAAGTACGATGACAGGAGCGTCAAGTCCAACGAGTTCGGTGTCTCCGCCGGTCTGAGCTTCCCGGAGTTCCTCGGTCTGCCGAATTCCATATTCAAGGGACCGTCCGTGCCACGCACAGAAATCAACGCTTCATATAACTACCAGAACCGTCCTGAATATACGAGGAATATGATCTCGACATCTTACGGTTATTCTGGATCTCTGCGTAACGGAAAGTTCTTCTATCAGTTCTACCCGATACAGGCCAAGATCGTCAGGCTGACGAATCTCGACCCGAACTTCTACACGACTCTTTCCGGCAACCCGTTTATGAGGGACGCCTACCAGAACCACTTCGATGTCGGCTCCGGTCTCGTGGCCTACTACACGACCAGCACAGCCTTGGTTCCGAAGGAGACCTATGAATATGCCCGTCTGCAACTCGATGCATCCGGCAATGTCCTGAGCCTGTTCAACAAAGCGATGAAAAGTGATGAATATGGCTCCAGGCTTATCTGGAACACTCCATATTCCCAGTACATCCGCACGGAACTGACGTTGGGCAAGACGTTTGTGTTCGGCAAGAATGGAGGGCAAGCCTTGGCGATACGCCTTCTCGGAGGTGTCGGCTACGCCTACGGCAACTCATCCACAATTCCGTTCGAGAAACAGTTCTACAGCGGCGGCGCGAACAGTATGCGTGGCTGGCAGGCCCGTTCCCTTGGCCCGGGCAACTCAAAGGCTGACACGACGTTCGTGATCCCAAGCCAGACCGGTGACGTGAAGTTGGAAGCCAATCTGGAGTACCGTTTCCCGATGTTCTGGAAGTTGTGCGGTGCCGTCTTCACGGATGTCGGCAACATCTGGACCCTGAAAGAGACCGACGGAGACGATGGCTCCCACACCCATTTCGACCTCAAGAACCTCGCCGCCAGCCTTGCCGCCGACTGGGGCATAGGCCTCCGTGTGGACCTTAACTTCCTGATTCTCCGTCTCGATATGGGTATGAAAGTCTATGACCCGTCCCTCGACACCGCCCGCTGGCGCTCCCCGTCCCAATGGCTAAAGAAAGACGGCTACACCCTCCACTTCGGTGTCGGGTATCCGTTCTAGAACATAAACATCTCTGTTTTGATGAGCAAGACACTCGCAATTCCCGAATTTTGCACGTTACCAAAATTCGGGAATTGGAGGTCTCAGCTCATTATGAAGGATCTATGTGTTTATAGTCTTCAAATGACAACACCTATCGTAACCTCAATGCGCAGACGTTCTCGACGTGCTGGGTGTGGGGGAACATATCGACTGGCTGGACGGCGGTGATATCGTACTTATCGGCGAAAAGGGCCAAGTCACGGGCCTGGGAGGCCGGGTTGCAGCTTACATAGACCATACGGGCAGGGGAGGCCTCAAGGATGACCTTGGCGACATCCGGATGGATGCCGGCACGAGGAGGATCGAGAATTATCACATCAGGCTGACCGTGTTCATTGATGAAATCACGTCTCAGGACATCCTTCATATCACCGGCGAAGAACTCACAATTAGTGATGCCGTTACCGGCCGCGTTCACTTTCGCATCCTCAATCGCCTCGGGAACATATTCGATACCAACCACTTTGGCGGCCTTGCCGGAGACGAACTGCGCGATCGTGCCGGTCCCTGTGTAGAGGTCATAGACGATCTCGTTGCCGGTCAACTCAGCAAAATCCCTCGCGACCGAGTAAAGCTTGTAGGCCTGCTCGGAGTTGGTCTGGTAGAACGACTTAGGACCTATGCGGAAAGTCAAGCTTTCCATTGTCTCACGGATTGTCGGCTCACCCTTGTAGAGAATACACTCCTGATCACCGATCGAGTCATTCAACTTATTGTTGATGATATAGTAAAGCGATGTGATCTGAGGAAACGCTTCAGCAATGGCATCCAGCATTTTCTCCCTGTCCTCACGGTTCTCGTAGAAGAAGCACATTATCACCATCAGGTCGCCCGTGTCGGTCGTGCGGATGAACATATTCCTGACATAGCCCACGTTCTGACGGATGTCAAAGAAATCCAGACCGTTTTCGACAGCATACTTCTTGATGAAAAGCCTGATGTCATTGGACGGATCCTTCTGAAGGTAGCAGTGCTTGATGTCCAGCACCTTGTCGAAGAACTTACCTACGTGGAATCCAAGTCCCATACGGTCGTTCTCCGGAACGCTCTCAATGTCCTCGTCCTTCAGCAGCCATCTTTTCGATGAGAAAGTGAATTCCAGCTTGTTACGATAGTACTGGATCTTGTCTGACGGGATTGTCGGGCGGATCTCCGGCACATTAAGATGACCGATACGTACCAACTGGTCATAAACCTGTTGACGCTTGGCCTCAAGCTGCATCGGATAGGGGAGAGGCTGCCATTTACAGCCACCGCAAACCCCGAAATGCTGACAGAACGGCTCCAGACGATCCTTTGACGGAGTCACGATCCTCTCGACAAAACCTTCGTAATAATTCTTGCTCTTTTTGGTGACACGGATGTCAACCACATCACCCGGAACAGCGAACGGCACAAACACAACGACACCGTTCCAATGCGTAAGTGCCTTGCCTTCAGCTGCACAGGCCTCGATCGTAATGTTCTCCAACAGGAGATCTACTCTTTTTCTTCCCATAAATATTCCCACTCAGCCGCAACCGGCGTTATATTAATTGTCAAACTCGTGGAACAAGGACTGGGAGATGTTGATCATAAAGTCTCCCATCGCCTCAAGCTCCGCCAACATATCAAGGTAATAGTTGATGGAGAGGAACTTGTCCGCTCCTTTCTCAATCTGGAGAATGCCTTCGTCACGAAGAGTGTCCCTCGTCTCGTTGATCTTGTCCTCGGCATTGTAGGCATTGCTGATGTCCTTAAGCTCACCATCCACAGCAAGTCTCATATTCGAGACCATCACAGCGAAAGCCTGATTGACCTTGCCGATCAGCAGGTTGACCTTGCTTATAGTCTCATCATCGAAATCAAGCTTGTGGACACGCAGGCGGGAAAGCAGACGGCTGATGTTCTCACAACTGTCGCCAAGACTCTCTAACTCGCTGATCACACGGTAGATGACCTTGACCTCTCGTGCCTCGTGATCGTTCATAGACTCTGCCGTGAGGCTGTTCAGGAACGCTGCGATCTCATATTCAAACCTGTCCGTCACCTCCTCGCACTTGACCAGTTTCTGCCGATATTCCTCAAACTTGTCCGGATCCTTTTCATTCACAGCCAGTTTTACATATTGGAAGCCATCCTGGGCAGTCACTGCGAAGTTCACAGCCTCCTTGTACGCCTGTTCGATTGAGATTGAAGGAGTTCCGAAAAGTCTGCCGCTGCCGATGAACTTCAGATGGAAGTCCCCTTTCTCAGGCGCCGGCTCCTTGATCCACTTCGTCAGCAAATCAGCGAACGGCTTGCGGAACCAGACCAGAACCAATGTCGAAATGGTGTTGAACAGGGTGTGGACACAAGCGATGCCGAATACCGCGGTCATCTGAGAATCAAGACCAAACAAAGAAACCAGTCCAAGATTGATCTTTATGAATATATTAAAGAATATCAGCACAAAGACAGCGCCGGCCACATTGAACACGGTGTGGGCGAGCGCGGCCCTTCGCGCCTGGACACCAGCTCCGCTGGCGGCGATATTGGCTCCGATAGTGGTTCCGATGTTCTCTCCGAGAACCATAGCGGCGGCCATCGAGAACGGCAGCCAACCAAGGTAGGCAAGCACCATCGTAAGTACAACCGTGACGCTGGATGACTGGAGGATGAATGTGACGACAACGCCGATAAGCATAAATATCAACACGGAACCGATTCCGTGCGAAGCCAGTCCGGCGATTGACCCGGCGATCTGAGGAACAGTGTCAATAGCTGGTATTGAGGACTTTATGTAAATCAGTCCAACGAAAACCAGTGACAATCCCAAAACTGCCTGACCGATGTTCTTGACCAGTGATTTCTTCATAAGTGTCATCACGAAACCGGCTCCAAGCAGCACAAACGCCAGAACCGTCACATCAAGCCAGAACCCGGTAGCCGCTATGATCCAAGCGGTTATGGTCGTACCGATGTTGGCGCCCATTATAACGCAGATGCCTTGTTTAAGCGATAGGGTAGCGACGCTCACAAGGCTGGCCACCAATATTGTCGTGGCGCTTGACGACTGGACGACAGCGGTGATTCCGGCGCCGGAAAGGATCTGCTTGAACGGCGTGCCTGAGGTCATCCATTTCTCGAAACGCCTGAGCCTATCGCCGCAGGATTTCTGAATTCCTGTGCTGAGCATCTCAAGTCCGAAGACGAAGAGCGCCAAAGCACCAAGAAGCGTCAGTAGTTGCAAAATCATATAGGGTAGTGTTTACAATACATTCAACTTAACATAATCCGAATTGTATAACAGAATAGGCGAGTACCGTTACACAAGGGAAGCTATTGATTCAGAATCGAATTTGGCTGGTGAGAATCCTTGTCTGAATGTAATTCCGTCACCGAGAATCTCAAATCCGGCCGTGGTTGCCATCTCGTTCAGCAATCGAACACTGGCGGCTGCCCAAGTGAACGATCCGAAGGCAAAGAATCGTCTGTTCTTGACCAATCTGTCACAGATTGCCTCCATCAACTGACGGACCGGCGGCAATATTCCGTTGTTATAGGTCGGTGAGCCAAGAATCACAGTGTCATACTTGAACACGTCACGCAAAGCGAACGAATAACTTTCCTCATTCAGATTGTGGAGCGTGAACGGAATGTTATGGTTCTTCAAGGATTCAGCCAACGCCAGAGCAGCCTTCTCGGTGTTGCCGTACATCGAGCCGTAAGCCAGGCAGACACCGTGCTCCAAAGGTTCATAACGGCTGAACTTGTCGTACAGTGAGACGATTTCAGGAATATGATTCTCCCAAACCGGGCCGTGAGTGCTGCAAATCCGGCATATCTCCAAACCGGAAAGCTTTTTGAGTGCGGCCTGAACCGGGGCGGCATATTTCCCGACGATGTTCGAGTAATACCTTGTCATCTCGTCTTTATATTCATTGAATATGTTTGACTGCGAGTCTATTACGCCTTCCGGGAAGGTTCTGAACGTGCCGAAGGCGTCACCGGAGAACAGGGTTTTCTCCTCAGGGCACCACGTCACCATCGTCTCCGGCCAGTGAACCATCGGAACCATAAAGAACTGAAGGCTTACGCTCCCGAGCGGAAGGGTCTCCCCTTCCTTTACCACCTTGATATTGTCGGTCAGACCTTGGTAACCTTCGATCATCGGCACAGCTTTGGCGTTTGTAACTATCGTACAATCAGGATATTCATCCCTAATCACGCTTTGGAGTGCGCTGTGGTCCGGCTCCATATGATTTACTACAAGATAGTCAATCTTCCTGTCCCCTATCTCGGCCTTGATGTTGGCAAGAAACTCGTCCCTAAACGCCACAGCAGCTGTGTCGATCAAGGCAATTTTCTCATCCTCAACCAGATAGGAATTATAGCTGACGCCAAAAGGAAGCGGCCACTGCCGCTCGAAGAGTTTGGTCTGGCGGTCGTTCACGCCAACAAAACGGATTCTTTCAGATAGTCTCATCTTATCAAAAATATGTTCTGCCATTGCGCCTATATGTGGCATTTGGCAAGTAATAGACAAATTTACGAAACTTATTCCGCTTTTTCTTAAATTTGCGTTCGGTTAGGCTGAAAAATAGCGGCCAATCCGCATTAACACAAATGTTACCCAATTAAACATTTTTGTTTTTCATATTAATTGAACGATATTTAACTAATTATGTCGGATATTTATCAAAGAACGGGACAAAGCGCTATGCTTCCCCCTCTTCCAGAGCGGATGAGACCAAAAAATCTGTCTGAATATGTCGGACAGAGGCATCTTGTGGGTGAAGGATGCATCCTTAGAAAGATGATCGAGAACGGGAATCTGTCCTCTTTCATCCTATGGGGGCCTCCGGGTGTCGGGAAAACCACTTTGGCCGGGATAATCGCCCAGACTTTGTCAAGGGACTTCTACACCCTCTCGGCGGTCAGCGCAGGAGTGAAGGATGTCCGTGATGTCATCGACAAGGCAAGAGGAGCATCCGTGTTTTCCAACGGAGCGGCGCCTATCCTGTTCATAGACGAGATACATCGCTTCAACAAGGCTCAGCAGGATGCCTTGCTTGGCGCGGTCGAGAACGGCACGATAGTCCTGATCGGAGCCACGACCGAGAACCCGTCATTCGAAGTGATCACCCCGCTTCTGTCCAGATGTCAGGTTTTTGTCCTGAAATCATTGGAAGTCAACGACCTTCAGATGCTTTTGGACAGAGCCTTGAAAAATGACGTGCTGCTGAAGGAAAAGAATATTGAAGTCAAGGAAACCGAGGCTCTGTTCCGTTACAGTGGAGGCGACGGCAGGAAACTGCTTAACGTCCTTGAGATCGTCATAGACTCCTTCGCCGGCAAGGAATCACACATAGTCATTGACAACGAGACTGTTACCGGTTGCATTCAGGAGAATCTGGCGATTTACGACAAGGATGGCGAGATGCACTACGACATCATCTCGGCGTTCATCAAATCAATCAGAGGCTCTGACCCGAACGCTGCTGTCTATTATCTGGCAAGGATGCTGAACGGCGGAGAGGATCCGTTGTTTATCGCAAGAAGACTCTGCATCTCGGCCGCCGAGGATGTCGGACTTGCCAACCCGAACGCGATGCTGCTTGCGAACTCGTGCTTCCAGATTGTCCATCAGATCGGTATGCCGGAAGCCAGAATCCCGCTTTCCGAAACCACAATCTACCTTGCAAGTTCTCCTAAAAGTAACGCTGCGTATCTTGCGATAAACAAAGCTATTGAAACCGCAAACAAAGACAAGGCGGCACCCGTGCCGCTATACCTGCGAAACGCACCGACCAAACTTATGGAGGAACTTGGATACGCGGACGGTTATAAATATGCCCATGACTATCCCGGTCATTTCGCGGATCTGGAATTTATGCCGACAGGCCTTGAAGGCACAGTATTCTACGAGCCGGCGCCTAACCCTCAGGAAGACAGGCTGAAAGCCTATCTTGAAGCCTGCTGGCCAAAGTACTACACAAAAAAGTAATACAGTTTACTATTTTTTCACTAAATTTGTGTCACGTTAATATAAAAAATAATGGTAACTGAGATCCTTATTCTGCTCGCCGGGCTTGCACTGGTCGTGCTTGGCGCCGACTGGCTTGTGGACGGCTCATCAACTATCGCAAGGAAAGCCGGGTTGAGTGAATTCGTGATAGGTTTGACTATAGTCGGCATCGGGACATCGACACCGGAACTTGTAGTCAGCCTGACAGGAGCCTTGAAAGGCAACGCCGACATTGCGATAGGTAACATAGTAGGTTCTAACATATTCAACACACTTTTCATACTCGGCTTCACCGCGCTTATAAGGCCGATCTCAATGACACGTGACAATGTCAAGACCGATATCCCGCTCAACATCATCACCACAGTTCTCCTGATCATATTCGGAATGCACTTCACGCTGTTTGGGATAGGCAACGACAACACGTTGTCAAGATTGGACGGCGTTATTTTCCTTATACTTTTCGCCGCTTATATGTACTGGTCCTTCAAGTCTGGGAAGGCTGAAGAGACCAAGGATTCAGCGGAGCCTGAAAGCGGAAAATTATGGGTGGCTATCCTGATGGTCCTGGGAGGATTGGCGGCTTTGATTTTCGGAGGCGACAAGTTCGTGGACAGCGCTACAAATATAGCCAGGATGCTGAACATCAGCGACAAGTTCATCGCGGTAACCATCCTCGCGGGCGGTACTTCGATGCCGGAACTCGTCACCTGTGTGGTGGCGGCGGCAAAGAAGAAAGGGCAGCTGGCTCTCGGGAATATCCTTGGCTCGAACATCGGCAATATCCTCATGATTCTGGGCGTTTCCGCTGCCGCCTACAAGCCGCAGCCCGGCTCCCCGTCAGGTCTGTCATTCTCAGGAATGACATTCGTCGATCTCGGAATATTGCTGCTCGGGGCCTTGCTGATCTGGGTAAGCGCGTTCACACGCAAAGGCCGGAAGCTGGACAGAGTCGAAGGGGGCATACTGCTCGCTTGCTTCGCCGGGTATATGACATGGCTGCTGATAAATCTGTAATGAATATATTAACACACAATAACGATGAAATTCAAACCAACAAATTACCAGCTTGTGAACGTCGGTTCCGGGAGAATATTCCAGGATGCCGGTTGGACATTGGCTGATCCGGAGGCTTCCGCGCCATCACTGGTAAGGGCCGTGTATGAGAATGAGAAGTTTACTCCACGTGACGACCTCAAAGGGCTTTACAGATACGCCGAATGGCTTCCGATCAACAGAACGCTGAAAAATTCACACGCTCCTGTTACCTACAAGAGCAAGGGACTCGCCGAGCTTCTCGGGATGGAGAACCTGTACATTACCCTGTCCGGCTACGTTCCAAAGCGTGGTGCCAAGATGGAGACCTGCTCTTTCAAGGAGACCGAGGCGTTCTCTGTCTGCGCAAGGCTGCCGAAAAACGACAAGCACATCCTTGTGGTGCAGTCCGCCGGCAACACGGCCAGGGCTTTCGCTCGTGTCTGCTCCGACAACGACATTCCGATCGTGATCTGCATTCCTAACGACAACATCAGCGACCTGTGGTTCCTGAAAAGGATCAAACCTTGCGTGAAGGTCATCGCAACCCCAAACGGCACAGACTATTACGATGCCATCGCCCTTGGAGAAAAGCTTTGCAAGGATTCCCGTTATCTGGCCGAAGGCGGTGCGAAGAACATTGCCAGAAGGGACGGAATGGGAACTACCCTGCTAAGTGCCGTAGAGACCATCGGACGTATTCCTGACGCATATTTTCAGGCAGTCGGCAGCGGAACCGGCGCGATCGCCGCTTGGGAAAACGCATGCAGGCTTGCCAAGGACGGTCGTTTCGGCGAGAACAAGATGAGGGTTTACTGCGCTCAGAACGCTCCTTTCACCCTTATGTACGATTCCTGGAAAGCCGGATCAAGAGACCTTGTGCCGATCACTCCGGAAGAGTCCAGAAAGAGCGCCGAGGTGATCCTCGCGAAGGTTCTTTCCAACAGAAAGCCGCCGTACAGCCTTGCCGGAGGCCTGTTTGACACACTCAAGGAGTCCAACGGCGACTTCTTCAAGGTCACCAACGATGACATTGTCTATTGGATGCTCCAGTTCTTCAACAAAGAGGGCTACGACATATTCCCGGCCGCCGCTTCCGCTGTGGCAGCTTTGAAGAAAGCTCTTGACGAGGGTACAGTCAAAAAAGACGAGACCGTTATGCTGAATATCACAGGTGCCGGAATGCTTAACGCCACAAGCAAAGGCTTTGAGCTGAAGAAGCCGGATCTGATCCTCAGCACAGAGCTTTCCGCAGAGGAGGTCATCGCCAGTGTGGATCGGCTGTTTTAATTCGTGAGATATTTCGCCTCGATGGAGGCAGCAAAAAACTGAATTTCAAATTTTGGTGACGTGCAAAATTTGAAATTCAGTTTTTTGCTGCTTTAAAGGCTTTATCAAAACAGGAATGAGACACATAACAAAAATGTTTACATAAATAACTATTTTGTTTTTAGTGCTACAAGACAATCAAATATCAAACAAATCACATAATGAACACCAAACGCACCGCGTTCAGAAAAATAAAAATTTCCAAATTTTGGTAACGTGCAAAATTTGGAAATTTTCTATTTTTGAACACCCTATCTTGAAGGGATTAATGCGCTAATTTTTGCAACAGAGTCGCTTCGACAGGCTCAGCGACCAATGAGCACACCGATGGTTGAGCTACTGTCGAACAACAGGCGGCCCAGCGCCGAAGTTATTCCTGGCGAAGCGGCTCACCAGAAACAAGACGCTCCTTAGACTCAACCGGATTGGAATAGATGCGAAGGAAGATGTCACGAAGTTCGGCACGGTTGAGACGACGCTCGACCTTATCCAACCGATGCTCAGTATATTCCGTAAACTTCTCAACATCCTCCGGAGTATAAAGCTCCGCATACTTATAACTATGATTTACAAGGTCATAAGCGATGTAGTTAGTCTTCCAAAGCTGATAGCCGGCGATGATCCTCTTGTCAACAGCGTGTCTGATGGCCTGATAACGGTCATTCTTGTCGCAATGCGAAGCCAACTCGATCTCGTCAGGAGTTATCGGCAGACCGAAGTTGAGATGCACGTCACCCTTCTGCTGGCGGATACCCATAACAATACTGTGCATATCCTCGGTGCGCGTCTTGACATATTTCTCAGTCCTGGAAATCAAGATCTCACGAGCCTTGCGGACATCGCATGGCTCATATTCATAAGAGATGCTGAGAGGAACGATGTTCAGCTCGGAAAAATTCTCTTTGAACGATTTCGTGCCGCTCATATCCAACATCTTCAGCAGGCCCTGCTCCGTAGTGTCGATTCCGTCTTTTGTGCGGCCCTGCCTCTGTGCCAACCAGATAGAAGATTTACCGGAAGTGATGGTTTGACGGATGTATTTAGACAGAATCTGCGAGGACAGATAGAGTTCCCTTGCCGAAATCCCGCGGATCACCCGGATCATCCTGTTGGAACGGAGCAGATATTCAACGGTCTTGCTCTGCTTGATGAGGTTGTCACCGACACAGATCTCCGTCATCGGGATGCCGTTCCTGAAAAGCACCTGTTGGGTGATGGCCGGATCAAGGATGATGTCCCTGTGATTGGACATCGCAAGGAATTTTCCTTTGATCTCCTTGATATAACTGATGCCGTCATAGGAGAAGTTGTGGATTGTGTTATCCATAACCCAGGACACAGCCTTGTTCATCACAATTTCCTGGAACTCATCAATATTATGCACACTCTTCAATGCGTTCCGAAGGAAAAAGATCGGCTCGTCAGGGAAAAGATATTCGGAAATAGCCAGCACAGCGGGATGATTCGCGACCTTGTTCAAGGCCTCGACCGCCTCAGCATCGTTGTAAGGACAGATGCTTTCGAATTCAGATGAATCAGCCATAATAAATCATCGTTAGTAATATTTGCAAATGTAAGCAATTTACTTAACATTCGCAAAGGCTTGTAACCATCAATCCACAAAGGACTTAAGAAGTACGGCGGAAAAGAAGCGAGCTGTCGCCGTAGCTGAGGAACCTGAAGCCGTGCCCGAGAGCATAGTCATAGATGGTCTTCCAGTCACCGCCTACAAACGCTGAAATCAGCAGAATCAGAGTGCTTTCCGGTTGGTGGAAATTTGTTATCAAAAGATCGACAAGCCTGAAACGGAAGCCCGGCACAATGATGATTCTTGTGCCAACCTTAAGCTCATTCAGCCCGTTGTTCTCCAAATAAGAGATTATGGCGTCCAACGACTCTTCCAATGAATATGAATATTCACGCTCATAAGGAGCCCACTGGCCCACATCCTCCGGCTTGCCTTTCTCGATGCAGCTTACACCGACATAGTACAATGATTCCAGAGTACGTACGGAAGTCGTACCGACCGCAATCAGCTTGCCTTTATTGGCCTTTATGCGCTTGAGAAGGTCAAGAGTGACCACAAACGGCTCCCTGTGCATCGGATGATCAGCCACATCCGAACTCTTGACCGGAAGGAAAGTGCCGGCTCCGACGTGAAGGCAGACATTCTCACAGTCAATGCCCTTGGCGGCGATATTGTCCAATACAGACTGCGTGAAATGCAGTCCGGCCGTAGGAGCTGCCACGGAGCCGCGGATATGAGCATACAAGGTCTGATAGCGCTCTGTGTCAATCGATTCTGTCTCACGATTGAGATACGGAGGAATCGGGACTGTGCCGCACAGTTCCAGCACTCTGGAGAAAGGGATCCCGCCATCCCAGAAAAACTCCACAATACCGGTCTCACCGTTACGCTCGACAAGGCTGGCCTTCAATCCCATCGCAGAAATAGCCTCATCACTATCCGGATTATACAAGGAAAGAACGTCATTCTTCCAGCGCTTAGCATTCCCGATCACACATTTCCAACGACAACGCTCCGTCGCGGCGAAAGCGGTGTTATATTCAGGAGGATTGACAGGCTCAAGGCAGAAGATCTCGATGTGCGCACCAGTCTCACGCTGAAAATGAAGCCTGGCTGGCACAACCTTGGTGTCATTGAATATCATAAGAGAGCCGGAAGGCAAGAGAGAGGGAATATCCTTGAATATGTACTCGCAGACATCGCCGTTCTCATAGCGCAGAAGCTTTGAGGCATCCCGCTCCGCAAGCGGATATTTCGCAATCCGCTCGTCAGGAAGTGGGTAGTTGTAATCCTCAATTTTTATAGAAGGTATCATCTCGTTGAGATTTTAAAATTCCATACAAAGTTAACCTAAGTATAAGAAATATCAAATTCTCGGAGAAGTCACATTTCTAAACATTTTAACAGTCAAAACGGGTTTACAAAACTTAAAGTGTTATTTACTTTTGTAAATATAGCCGACAAGGGTGAAACAAATTACTTTTGTGCAATAAGGGGTACTAATCAACATAGGTTATTGTCTGCAATATATTGATTATCAGATTATTTATTGAATTTTAATAAAATTTACATATAGGTATTGAGTGTAAATTCGGGATCTAATCGTTAGTTTACAGTAATTCTCTATATAAATACAAGAGTATTTATATTCTTTATCAATTAATTATATTCACTCATTGAAATTTGTTTCTAATTAAGTTACGTATTATATGTATTCCATTTCACTTTTGTAACAATCATCTTTTAGTTGATTTTTACAACTTATTATGTTATTTTTGTAAACAAATCACTTTTGTAATGAACAATAGATTGCAGCGGTTTTTGGATGCCGAGAATATCACACAGTCGCAGCTTGCGGAAAGATTAGGTGTGGCCAAGGCCAGCATATCACATATTCTTGCGGGAAGGAACAAGCCGGGGTTTGATTTCATACAAAGTATGGCTCAAAACTATCCCGACCTGAATCTTGATTGGCTGATCGCAGGAAAGGGTAAAATGTACAAGAGTCAGAATTCCCCTCAAGCGCCACAACTCTCCGAGGAGCCGCGATTGTCCACCACAGGCAAGGACAGCGGCCGATTATTCGATTCTCAAGAGCCAGATTTGTTTCCAGAAGAGCCGGAAACTATTGATAATAAGCCTCAAACAGAGCAAGTCTCCCCTGCCGAATCCAAACCAGACACGCCAAGGATCACAAAGATTCTGGTTTTCTATGACAACGGAACGTTCAAGGAGATCGATTGACGGAATGTTTGAGAAGAAATCCCTTCTGTGTTCTGCTGATTTTGTCTAAATTTGTCGTCACAAACCTTGGTGTGGAAAACCAAGGCAAGTGCAGAAAAACATCAATGAATATGTACAGACAACTCATCAGGCCGATTTTGTTCAAATTCTCACCGGAAACGGCGCATAATCTCACTTTCAAAGGACTCGGACTTCTACGGCGGATTCCTTTCGCCGGAAAACTGATGAAGCTGATTTACAGCCACAAGACTCCATCGCTGTCAAGGAATGTGTTCGGAATCAATTTCCCGTCGCCCGTCGGTCTGGCCGCCGGTTTGGACAAGAACGGAGAGTTTTACAACGAGCTGTCGTGGTTCGGATTCTCGTTCATCGAGATCGGTTCCCTGACTCCGGAGGCTCAGCCGGGCAATCCCAAGCCTCGACTGTTCAGGCTCCCGCAGGACAACGCTATCATAAACAGAATGGGGATCAACAACAAAGGCATCCAGAACGCGATCAGACATATTCAAAAGGATCCGCCAAAGACGATTATAGCGGCGAGCATAGCGAAGAACAGCACCAGCGCCTCGGACGAGGACACCATCGCTGACTACAAGAAGGCGTTCTCGTATATGTACGACTTTGTGGATATGTTCACGATCAATGTCTCCTGCCCGAATGTTCACGGCCTGCAGAATCTTCAGGACGTGTCATACCTGTCGGATATTCTCGATCCGTTGCTGGATTTAAGGATATGCTACGATGCCTATAAGCCGATTCTGGTCAAGGTCTCCCCTGACATTCCGACAGAGGAACTTGACGAAATCCTGAAATACTGTATGCAGTCAGGAATCGACGGAATCGTGGCCGGCAACACGACCAGATCCCGTGACGGGCTCACGACAAACAAGGATAGAATAGAGAAAATCGGCAACGGAGGGCTCTCCGGAGCTCCTTTGTACGAGAAAAGCCTCGCTATGGTCAAGCATATTCATCAGTTCACGTCCGGAAGGCTGCCGGTAGTGGGTGTCGGTGGAATAATGTCGCCGGAGCAGGCCAAGGAAATGCTGGACGCCGGAGCGAGTCTGATAGAGATCTACACCGGTTTCATCTACGAAGGACCTTCAATAGTGAAGAAGATCAACAAATACCTTGAAAACAATAGTTTGACAAAATAAAATCTGAATATGGCAAACGCATCGATCTGTACTATCGGCGACGAGATTCTGATCGGCCAGATAGTGGACACCAATTCCTCGCATATATCCCAGGCGCTTGAGGAGATTGGCGTGAAAGTCACAAGAATGACTTCATTCGGGGATGACCACGACGAGATTGTCTGCAATCTGACAAACGAACTCACTCACAACGAGATAGTCATAACTACCGGAGGTCTTGGTCCAACCAAGGACGACATCACGAAAGCGGCTTTGGCGGAGATTTCCGGAAGCAAGGGTTATGTGGTGAATGAAGGCCAGCTCAAGATGGTCCACGAGATCCTTCACGCAAGGGGACTTGATGTTCTGGACATCAACAAGGCTCAGGCGCTCGTCCCGGACACTTGCGAAGTGATTGTCAACCACCTCGGCACGGCGCCGATTATGGTGTTCCGCTTCCCTAAGGAAAGATACGGACATCAGGCCTCTCTCTATGCCCTGCCAGGCGTTCCGTTTGAGGCGGTCGGGGCGATTCCTGATGTGATCAAGGACGTTAAGGAGCACAACCCACTTACGGATATATTCCATAAGTGCGTGATGGTCTTCGGGTTGGCTGAATCCGCGCTTTCCAAGGAAATTGAGTCTTGGGAGGACAGTCTGCCGGAGGATATGCACCTTGCCTACCTGCCTAATCCTTTGACAGGAGTCCGTCTCAGGCTTTCAATTTACGGTGGAGACAAGGATGAGGAGGAAAGGCGCATTGATGAGCAGTTCGCGCGTCTCAGGCCGATTTTGGGAGACAAGATATATTCCTACAATGATGACACGCTGGAGAACGCCGTTGGAGCCTTGTTCCGTGGCTCAGGGATGACCCTCAGCGCGGCCGAGTCCTGCACCGGAGGCAAGATTTCCTCCTTGATCACCTCTGTTCCCGGGGCTTCTGAATATTACCTCGGCTCCGTCACATCCTACGCCATCCCAGTCAAGGAAAAAGTCCTTGGAGTTCCGGAGGCCACAATCAATGAATATGGAGTTGTAAGTTCCGAAGTGGCGGCGGCGATGGCTGAAGGGGCCAGAAATTTGACCGGGAGCACTTATGCTGTCTCGACCACAGGATTGGCAGGGCCCGGAGGCGATGAGCATAATCCAGTAGGCACTGTATGGATCGGAATCGCAGGCCCTAACGGGACGAAAACCGTCAAAAAGGTCTATAAGAACGACAGGAAAAGGAATATTGAGAGATTCGCTGCGGCCGCGCTCGATGAACTCAGGTTATTTATGCTCCGCGACCGCAAATAATTGAAAATAAATAGCGATAACAAATTTGTTTACCAAGCAAACATTTTTGTTATCGCTATTATTATGGCTATTTGTAGGCTATTTGGCAGTCAAAGAGGTCACGTCATTGAACACTCTTAGGAAATTCTTGCCAGCGACCTTCTCTATCTGATCATCGGTATAGCCACGGCTTGACATCTCGTCAAAGATCACTCCGATTTTTGAGATGTTCTCAAGTCCGGCTGGAGTAACCTCGATGCCGTCGAAGTCGGTTCCGATTCCGACACTGTCTATACCCGCCACCTTAACGGCGTGGTCGATGTGATCCACCACGTCCTTATAGGAAGGTCTTGGCAAAGCGGCAAACTCATCCAGCACAGCGTTCCAAGCGGCGGCCTTTTCCGGATTCAACGGATCGTTGATCCAGTCCTGCTCGGTCCAGCTCTTGGACTCCAGTCCGGAATCCGCCAGAGTCTTGGCGAACGCATCCGAAAGGAATACCGGATAGAAATTGATTTGGATCACGCCGCCTTTGTCAGCAAGCGCGCGCAGCATCTCATCGGACATATTCCTTCTATGGTGTGTCAAAGCGCGGCAGCAAGAATGGGTGGAGACGATCGGAGCGCGGGAATATTCAAGAGTGTCGTAGAAAGTCTCATCCGAGGCGTGAGCGACATCGACGATCATTCCGAGGCGGTTCATTTCCGCCACCACTTCCCTGCCGAACGGGCTCAATCCGTGCCAACGCTGTCCCTGCGCGGCGGAGTCCGCTATTTCATTGTCACCGTTATGGGTCAAGGTTATGTACCTTACCCCAAGCTTATGAAAAACCCTGAGCAAAGGGAGCGACTTTTGGATCGGAGCCCCGTTCTCCATACCTATGAATATGGAAATGAGTCCTTTAGCCTTATTCCTCAAAGCGTCATCCGGCGAGAATGCAAGTGAGGCGATCCCGGAATTGGCTTCAACGGCATCGTAGATCCGGCCGATCATTTCCAAAGCGTAGCGTGTGGCCGCGTCTGGCTGTAGGTCGGCGGATGTGTATAAAGCGAAGAAAGAGGCATCGACCCCGCCGGCCTTAAGCTTCGGCAGATCGACATGCCCCCTTTCATTGTCAATTCCGATGTCGCGTCCCCGCATCATCATTGTCGGGGTGTCGCAATGAGAATCCAGGACGAACATGATTACTTACGGGTTACAGTCGCATTCTGGATCTTCACAATCTTGATCACAGGATCTCCTGAGTAGCAGACACTTGCGCCTTTGCCGAGGTCGAGCGAAAGATTTTTGCCAGGAGTTACTGTAAGATCCGCACCATCCAATGACACGGTCACATCATCCACAGACATCGTGACCGCATCAATCTTTGAAGATCCTCCTTTACCAGTGACTTTCAAAGAGTTGGCTTTGCCGGAAAGGGATAGTTTGGCACTGTTGTCAGTAGCGACGGAAGCCGTTTCGCATTGACCGTTGACGGCAAGGTCAGCGGAACCCGAATTATTCACATTGAGAGTTTTCGCCGAATATTCCAGGACAACCGTCGCGCTCCCGTCCGCATTGACAGTCACATTGTCCCCGGCCTTCACATTGAAAGAAGATAGCTTTGCCTTTTTGCCTACGGAAATCACAGCAGACTCCGCGTTCACGTTAAGATTGGCTATGCTTGAATTGCCGGATAGATCCATTTTGAATTTGCCGGAATTCAGACTATTGCTTGATGAGAACGTACAGTCATCATTCAAAGTGATTGAGTTAAGTGACGAGACATAAACCGTGGCTTCAAGTACAGGACCATCCGAATTCTTACCTTTGAAGGATTTCTTAACTTCTTTCGGAATTGATTTATCATCAAGTCCTATGTAAAGAGTGCCGCCTTTAACGTAGCATTCAAGACAACTCTCAAGGGCATCGCTTACTTTGAATTTGGCATTATAGCCATCCTTTTCAACCAAGGTGACCTTGAAGCCGTCCGACACTGAGATGGCATCAAACTCTGAATATTCATGTTCGATGGTCCTGGTCTGCGCGACGGAAACCGCAGATGTTAAAGCAATGGCGGAAATCGCCATAAATAAAGATTTGATATTCATAACCTTTATAAATTAAATTTTCCTATTCATCAATTTTTTCCATCAAGGATTCCCACTCCGCTGTCTTGTGGTCAAGCTCGCGTTTGTCCTCAAGGTAGGTTCTGGTGAGATCCATTATGTCATCACCAGGCCCGGGATTGGAGAGAATCTTCTCGATGTCCTTCATCCTCGCCTCGACCTTGCCGATTTCTGACTCAAGGAATTCGACCCTGTGCCGAATCCTGCGGATTTCCTTGGAATCACTTCGCCTTTGTTCGAATTCCTTCTGGGCCTGTTCCTTTCTGACAGAATCAACCTCATTCTTTGCATCGGGTACCGAAGACACTTTGGGAGAGAAACGCCTCTCCAATTCCTGAAGATTCTCTATCTTCCTCTCTTCCAAGAACTCATGGACACTTCCAAGATGCTCCTTGACCTTTCCGTCACGGAACTCATACATCTTGTCAACCAAGCCTTCAAGGAAATCACGGTCGTGTGAGACCACAATCAGCGTGCCATCGTACGCCTTCAGAGCCTGTTTGAGAATATCCTTGGACTTGATGTCCATATGGTTGGTCGGCTCGTCAAGCGCCAACACATTGTATGGCTGGAGCATAAACTTTGCCATTCCAAGCCTTGCGCGCTCGCCGCCTGACAGGACACTTACCTTCTTGTCGATGTCCTCACCACGAAACAGGAACTGAGCCAGAATGTCACGAAGCTTGTTCCTTACATCTCCGACCGCTATGTTGTCAAGGGTCTCCCACACGGTAAGATTACGGTCAAGGATGTCCTCCTGATTCTGAGCGTAATACCCGATGGAGACATTGTAGCCGGTCTTGGCCTCACCGCTGATAGGCTGCAACTCCCCCATTATCACACGCATAAGGGTAGTCTTACCCTCACCGTTGCGTCCGATCAAGGCGACCTTCTCTCCCCTTCTGACCTCTATCTCAGCGTTCCTGAAGACGACCTTCTCCGGATAGCCGACTGTCAGATCCTTGCCTTTGAAGACTATGTCTCCGGAACGCGGAGACGGCGGGAACTTAACCGTCAGCGTGACGTTGTCAGTCTCGTCAATCTCCACTCTGTCAAGTTTTTCGAGCTGCTTGATACGGGACTGTACCTGATTTGACTTCGTAGGCTTGTAGCGGAAACGGTTGATGAAATCCTCCGTCTTCTCTATCATCTTCTGCTGGTTCTCATAGGCCGCCATCTGCTGCGCGAGCCTTTCCTTGCGTAATTCAACGTATTTGCTGTACGGAACCTTGTAGTCATGAATATGCCCGAGCATGATCTCGACCGTGCGGTTTGTCACGGTGTCGAGGAACCTCCTGTCGTGCGAGACAAGAAGCAAAGACCCGCGATGGCTCTTAAGATAATCCTCCAGCCATTCGATTGATTCTATGTCAAGATGGTTCGTAGGCTCGTCCAGAAGCAGGACATCCGGCTCGGACAGCAGGATCTTCGCCAGCTCTATGCGCATATTCCACCCTTGGCTGAACGTCTCGGTCTTTCGCCCGAAATCCTCATCCTTAAAGCCAAGGCCTAAAAGCGTCTTCTGGGCAAGAACCTCCGGAGGCTCCGACTGACTCATAGCCATAGCGTCTGTCAAGTCATTCAGTCGGTTGATCAAAGAAAGGTATTCATCTGACTCATAGTCAGTTCTCTCAGCCAGTTGGGCGTTCACGCTGTCAAGTTCGGCTTGAATCTCTGTGATGTGGTCAAAAGCGGTCAATGTCTCCTCCATCACGGTTCTCCCCTTGTGGTGTTCCATGATCTGAGGCAGGTAGCCGATACGCAGATCGTTCGGCTTGTCGATGCTTCCGGATGTCGGAGACTGAAGCCCGCAGATCAGTTTCATGATCGTGGACTTCCCCGCTCCGTTTTTGCCGACAAGACCGATCTTGTCCTTCTCACTGATGTGGAAATCTATACTGTCCAAAAGTGTGTAGCCACCGTAGGCCACAGTCAATCCATTAATTGAAATCATTTACGCCTCCTCCTTAATCTCTTCAAGCGCATCTTCCGGCCGTGCCGGTTTACAGCACATCACGCAAACCTCGTACAAAATCAGCAAAGGAGCGGCGGCGATCAACATCGACATCGGATCCGCGGGTGTTATGATGGCAGCGATGCATAGTATAACCACTATCGCATGCCTGCGATATTTAATCAGAGTGTTTCTGGTGACAATCCCGAGTTTAGACAAGATCACGACAACGATAGGAAATTCAAACACAATGCCGAACGCCAGCACAGTTGAAGTGAACATCGAGATGTACGAAGTCAGCGAGATCGTGTTCATCACATCATCGCTGATCTTGTAGCCCATGAAAAAGTTAAGCGAGATCGGAACGATAAGATAATAACCGATTACAAGTCCAAGATAGAACAGGAACGATGCGGAAAGGAATGCCCCTCTTACCGCACGCTTTTCATTCCTGTAAAGAGCTGGGGCTATGAATTTCCAGATCTCGAAACAGACATACGGGAAAGACAGGATGAAGCCCAACTCGAACGCGACCTGAAGATGCACGAAGAACTGGGCGGATATGTCCAGATTCACCAGCGACATCTGCATATTCCCCATTCTCAGCCATTTATAGATGAAGAAGTCGCTTTTTGTCGGAGCCAGGATGATGTCGTCAAAGACCAACGACTTGAAGCAAAAGACCACGACACTGACAAGCGTAATGACAAGCACTGAGCGGAACAATGTTCCCCTCAGCACCTCCAGATGGTCCCAGAAGGACATCTCAGCTTCTCCAGCCGCCATTATTTCTTCTCGATCTTCTCGATTTTGTCCGGAGTCTTGGCTGTGGAGTTGAGATCCTTGTCAATGTCACTGATCTGGCTCTCAACCTCGTTCATGCCGTCCTTGAAGCTTTTGACACCTTTTCCAAGGCCTTTCATGAGCTCAGGAATCTTCTTTCCACCGAAAAGGAGAATGATGACAAGGGCGATAATCACCACCTGCCACGGGCCAATAACACCCAAAGGAACAATAAAAAACATAGTCTAAACTATTTAAGTGTTAAAATAATCATCTGTCATTGATATGAGCCTCTATCGCTTCCACAAGCTTCTCCGGACAACGTGTCGGACGACCGGTAGCCTTGTTGAGAAAGCCAAGGGTCACCTGGCCTTCAACGCAAAGCGTGCCGTCCTGATTGTAAACCGCCTGCCTTACACGGAGTTTCGCCATAGGCACCTCATCGATCATTGCGACAGCCCTGACCACATCTCCCATCTTAGCCGGGAACCTGTAACGGCATTCCACGGTGACTATCGGAATGGTCACACCGTCCTCCTCACATTTCTCTATCGGGTAACCGCACTCGACCATCAGGTTGTTCCTCGCACACTCGAAGTACCGGATGTAATTCGAGTGATGGACGATGCCCATCTGGTCAGTTTCGTAATATCTGACAGGAAAAGATATCTCAGAATGCACCATAACAAAATTGTTAGCACCTAAAACAAAAATGTTTTACTATTTGTTTCTCAAAGCGGCAAGAGCCTTTTCGTAACTTTCGATCTTGGAAAGGCTGTCAGCCTCCTTCTTGCGCTCCAAAGCGACAACCTTCTCCGGAGCGTGAGCCACAAAGCTCTCGTTGGACAGCTTTTTCCTCACGGACTCAAGGAATCCACGCTGATGCTCAAGCTCGGTCTCGATCTTTTTGATCTCCTCCTCGACATCCACAAGTCCCTCAAGCGGAACGAAGAGTTCAACCGTGCGGACAAGCAGCGAGACTCCGGCGGCGTCACCGAAATCAGCCACACTCTCGACCGAGGAAATGTTGGCAAGCTTGGTGACCACAGGGAGCATATTCATAGGGAAATCTCCCTTCACCTTCAAGGCAAGGCTTTCCTTAGGAGAGATGTTCTTCTGCTGACGGATTCCGCGGATCCCGTTCACCGCCTCCTGGGCTATGCCGAATTCCTCGATGATCTTTTCATCGACAACTCCAGCCTTAGGAGTAGGCTGGTACATAATGGTCTCCCCTTCCTTGCGCTCCGCCATAGACTGCCAAAGCTCTTCCGTGATGAAAGGCATCACAGGATGAATCATCTTCAGCAATTTCTCAAAGAATATGATTGTGGCGTCATACGTCGCCTTGTCGATGCTCTCACCATAAGCTGGCTTCACGGCCTCAAGGTACCAAGCGCAATATTCATCCCAGAAGAGTTTGTAGATGCTCATAAGGGCATCTGAGATCCTGAACTTGGAATAATGGTCTTCGACCGCGGTAATGGTCTGGCCAAGTTTATTCTCAAACCAACTTACAGCCAATTTGTTGACCTCACTCTGCTGAAGCTTTTCATCAATCGTCCAACCTTGAACGAGACGGAAAGAATTCCAGATCTTATTGCAGAAATTCCTGCCTTGCTCTACCTGTGACTCATCATAGAATATGTCGTTGCCGGCTGACGAGCAAAGCAGCATACCGATCCTCACGGCATCGGCTCCGTACTTGGCGATGAGGTCAAGCGGGTCTGGAGAGTTGCCAAGAGTCTTGGACATCTTCCTGCCGAGCTTGTCGCGGACAATTCCCGTGAAATAAACGTTGCTGAACGGAATGTCGTTCATGAACTCGTCACCTGCCATAATCATTCTGGCTACCCAGAAGAAGATGATGTCAGGACCTGTAACCAGGTCATTTGTAGGATAATAGTAAGCAAGATCCTTGTTTGGCTGATGGTCAGGATGTCCAGGCTTCTGAGGGTCGAACACTGAAATAGGCCAGAGCCAGCTTGAGAACCAGGTGTCGAGCACATCGTCATCCTGCCTGAGATCAGCGGCTGTCAAAGCCGGATTGATCTTCTGGGCCGCGGCGAGAGCCTTCTCTGGAGTCTCTTCCACAACTATCTGCCCGTCTGGAAGATAGTAAGCCGGGATTCTCTGTCCCCACCAAAGCTGACGGGAAATGCACCAGTCGTGGGCGTTCTCCATCCAGTGACGGTACGTGTTACGGTACTTGTCCGGAATAAGTTTGATCTTGCCGGATTCGACGCTCTCAAGAGCCTTTGCGGCAAGGTCTTCCATCTTGAGGAACCACTGCGCCGAGAGCTTCGGCTCGATGACCGCGTTGGTCCTTTCCGAATATCCCACCGGAGATGTATATTCCTCCACCTTGACAAGGTTGCCGGACTCCTCCAACATCTTGACAATCTTCTTTCTGGCCTCGAAACGATCCTCGCCCACCAGAATCTGAGCCTTCTCGTTCAGGCGGCCGTGGTCATCGATGATGTCAATAACCGGCAGATTGTGGCGAAGTCCGATCTCATAGTCATGAGCGTCGTGAGCCGGGGTGACCTTCAGGCATCCAGTTCCGAAATCCATCTCCACATAACTGTCCTCGATGACAGGGATCTCCCTGTTGATCAACGGGATGAGCACCTTCTTGCCTTTCAGCCAATGATGTCTCTCATCGGCCGGATTGACACAGATGGCGGCATCGGCCATAATCGTCTCAGGACGGGTCGTGGCGATCACGAGATACTTGTCCGTAGGATTGCCGTTGCCATCGGAGATATAATATTTAAGGTGATAGAAATGGCTCTTGGTGTCCCTGTGGATGACCTCGTCGTCACTGATGGCGGTCAATGCCACTGGATCCCAGTTGACCATACGCACACCTCTATATATCATACCTTTCTTATAGAAATAGCAGAATGTGGCGATCACGGCATCGGAAAGCTCAGGCTCCATCGTGAACCTTGTGCGGTCCCAGTCACAGGAAGCGCCAAGCTTGCGGAGCTGCTTGAGAATGATTCCCCCGTGCTCCTCCTTCCACTCCCAGGCATATTTCATAAACTCCTCACGGGTAAGGTCTTCCTTGGATATTCCCATACCCTTGAGCTTGGCCACAACCTTGCTTTCCGTTGCGATGGATGCATGGTCCGTACCAGGTACCCAGCAGGCATTCTTGCCGTCCATTCTGGCCTTGCGGATCAACACATCGTTAAGCGTGTTGTTCAGCACGTGACCCATATGCAGGATTCCCGTCACGTTAGGAGGCGGGATTACTATCGTATAAGGCTCTTTCTCATTCGGCTCAGAGTGGAAGCACTTGTGCTCGGTCCACCAGGCGTACCATTTGTCTTCTACTTCCGCCGGATTGTACTTTGCGGAAAGTTCTTTTTTCTCGCTCATATTACTGCTTATAATATACAAAGTTTACAAATATAGCACATTTTTCACTAAATTTGCTTCAAAAATACACACATACTATGGAAGAAAAGAAAGAAATCAGTCTGGAAATCCGTCCGGAAGTAGCAAAGGGCACATATTCAAACCTTGCGATCATCACCCATTCGCACAGCGAGTTCATCATCGACTTCGCGACAATCCTTCCCGGCCTGCCTAAGCCGGACATCAGCAACCGCATCGTGATGACTCCAGAGCACGCCAAAAGGCTTCTCAACGCTCTGATGGACAATGTCACAAAGTACGAATCACAGTTCGGACTCATCAACCTTGGCGGCGGACAGGCTCAGCAGGGTGGCACGTTCAATCTCGGAGACCTTCCTCAGTTCGGTCCTAACGGAGCCAAATCATAACTTGAAATGACAGATTTCAAGAATATCAAAGCGTTCACGTTCGACATCGACGGCGTGATGACTGACGGTGGCATCCTCGCCGATCTGGAAGGCCAGCTTTACAGGACTTTCGACGCTAAGGACGGATTCGCTGTCAGAATGGCGTGCCTTAACGGATTCCCGGTCGGTGTGATCACCGGCGGCCGGTCACAAAGTATACGGGCCAGGTTCAGCAGCAACGGAATCAATCCCGAGGACATCTATCTAGGCTCCAGAAACAAGATTGAGGACTTCGATGATTTCTGCAGGAGGCATAACCTAAAGCCCGAAGAGGTAATGTATTTCGGAGACGACATCCCGGACATAGAGGTCATCCGGGCAGCCGGAATTGGAGTCTGCCCCAACGATGCAGTCGAGGAGGTCAAGGAAGCTGCGGACATCATCTCCGACCGTCCGGGCGGAAAGGCCTGCGTGCGCGAGTATATGGAGAAGGCGATGAAAGCCCAGGGACGCTGGGTCTTCGACGCGATCGCCTACAAGAAAAAATTCTAAAGGTTTTCTGAATATGGACACTCACGGAAAGAGGATCATCCTGGCTTCAAACTCACCTCGCCGCCGCGAGCTGCTCGCCGGCCTTGACATCAAGTTCACAGTTGACACGGGCACATCGTTCGTGGAGCAATACTCTCCTGACACTCCGCACGTTAAAGTGCCGGAATTGATGTCGGAAGGTAAGTCATTAGGCTTTCACAGAAAGCTTGAGGCGGATGAGATTCTCGTCACCTCCGACACTATGGTACTGTGTGGAACAGAGATCCTCGGCAAGCCACACGACAGGGCGGACGCCGTAAGGATGCTCAAGCTGCTTTCCGGACGTGAGCATCAGGTCATCACAGCCGTGACAATCCGTGACTGTCATAGGACAAAGACCTTCTCCGTCACTTCCGATGTCTATTTCAAGAATCTGTCAGACAGCGAGATAGACTACTACATCGACAACTTCAAGCCTTTCGACAAGGCCGGGGCCTACGGAATCCAGGAATGGATCGGCTACGTTGGCATCACCAGATTGGACGGCTCGTTCTACAACGTGATGGGCTTCCCTACCCAGAGATTCTACGAGGAACTCCAAGACTTCTTGAATGGAAGATGAAAGCGTTTTTTCAAAGAATCTGCGGCGCGTACGGAGGAATATTCATTATATTCCTCTTATTCATTGCATGCGGGTGCAATCCGGAGGCTTTCGTGAAACCAATTAACCCTTCATCGCGCCATTTTACTGTCCGCGAAGACGGTGACACCATAAAGGTACGGTTCGGAACCGATGACTGGAGCGTGGCGTCCGTTATCCTGGACGGAAAAACCATCGAATGGATCGGAGGTTCATCCGCCTTGGAGAGTACCGATGGGAAAAGGAAAATCACAAGCGACGGATTCATTATGTATTACAAAAAATCCGGCGAGCGTGAGCTTGAACTTTTTTTCCTGCCGAACTTTTCAGACAGCGAAATGAACATTAGCGTGGAAGTCTCGAACTCCTTCGAGTGTGACACATTGACATTCAAGCAATCACGCTGTTCGGGTTATGAGTTTGAAAGCATCATCTGGGGAGATGTGAAAAGGCTCCTTCCTGAATATGAGAAAGGATGGGGTCCGCTCTCTTTCAAGAACGACGGGACGGACACATTGCGAATCTCACGACGAGTTTTCTTCGGTGCCTCCAGGCAGGTCTCTTTCTCAGATGAGAATGGCTTGGCGCGGCATCGGAAAGACCTTATGGTACAGGTTCCCGACGGGGCTCTTGATAATGAAAGTTTAAGTTTCAATGACCATTGCAGTGTCCTGTACAGTTATGATACGATTGAATATCCACTCAAAGACGAAACGGAAGTCGTCATGAGGTTTCCGCCTACCGGAAAGTTTTCATGGTACTACAATATGCTGTGGTATATCGACACCTACTCTGCCGATTATTCAATGTCACTCCGCAACATCGCCACCGGACGTATCATTCAAGTAAAGGGGATTCTCACCAGCAAGTCACCTAACGGACACTTTACTTTCTATTATGAAAAACGATGAGCGATAGAATATTCATAAAGACTGTTTTGGGGATGTTCCTCGCCACGGCGCTTGCTCTGCCGGCCGCCGGGCATACGAAAGCGGATTCATCGAAGGTCACACATAGGATAGGTATCAATGTCCGACCTTCGTACATACTGCCCTCCCACAAATTCTTCAGAGGCGAAAACGCACTTGGCAAGCGCCTGGACAAAAGCGGATCCGCACACCTGCAATATTCATTCGCCTTTCCCGCGGACAGCCGCTTAGGCAAGATATACCCGACAGCCTACCAAGGAATTGGTTTGGCATGGAACACATTCTTCGACCAGGACGAGATTGGATCGCCTGCCGCTGTTTATGCATTCCAAGGCGCAAGGCTGGCGCAGCTTTCCCAAAAGTTGTCTTTCGACTATGAATGGAATTTCGGTCTTTCATTCGGCTGGCATCCTTACGACCCATACGGGGACTTGAACCCGAATTTCACAAACGACAAAAATCTGGTGGTCGGATCAAGACTCAACGCATACATCAATGTCGGCTTCTTGCTGACATGGCAACCCGCACCGCAATGGTTGATATCGGCAGGAATCGACATGACACATTTCTCAAACGGCAACACGAGCTATCCTAACGCAGGTGTGAACACCATAGGTGGAAGAATCGGGGCGGCAAGGCTGTTCGGGGCGACCCAAATCCGCAAAATCCCCACGGGCGGAACCATTTTTGAATATGACAGTGACGCCTCCGGGCTGAAAAGGATCGCGCAAAGGATGACTTACGATGTGGTTCTCTACGGCGCCGGAAGAGCCAAAGGGCTCATCTGGAACGATGTGCCACACATCTCAGAGGGCAAATTCGGAATCATCGGCTTGAACATAAACCCTTTGTACAGAGTGAACAAATTTTTCAGGACAGGCCTGTCCATCGACATCCAATACGATGAAAGCGCTAATGTCAGTGAGCATGTAGCCGGTGTAGGAGACGATGGCAACATAAAATTCTATCGTCCACCTCTTGCGGAGCAGTTGGGAGCCGGACTTTCCCTAAGAGCCGAATTTGTCATGCCGATTTTCTCCATCAACATAGGCTTTGGACGCAACGTCATCTATAAAGGCAAAGAGTTGAAAGGATTCTATCAGACTTTGGCGCTGAAATCCGACATATACAAAGACCTTTTCATCCACATAGGCTACAAACTGCACGACTTTCACGATCCAAACAATCTGATGCTGGGACTGGGATGGCGTTTCGGGAACGGCAGACAACACTAAAATCTTTGGAGATATGATACCAGACTGGGCAAAAGAGTTGAATTGTTCGATAACCGTCTGCGACAAGGACGGAGTCATCGTCTATCAGAATGACCGTGCGGTCGAACAGTATAGGAAACGCGGCGATCTCATCGGCAGGAATCTGTTCGACTGCCACAATGAAAAATCCGCCGCCATCATCCGTAATCTCCTGGCGACAGGTGGAACGAACTCGTACACAATCGAAAAGAACGGGGTGCACAAGATGATATTCCAAAGCGCGTGGAAAGAGAACGGATTTGTCGCCGGACTATGTGAGATCTCGATGATCATCCCTGCCGAACTTCCGCATCACATCAGAGGGTAAGACAACGGCGGCCCACACTACGAGCCGCCGTAGGAAAGCGATCTACGCTTTTGCGAAATTGTAAGCGATCTCAAATTCAGTTGTGGCCTTCCAGACAAGGTCAAGGTCAGACGGCTTCTGAAGTCCGATCTGATCCATTATCTTCTTAATGGTCTGAAGGGTCTTGATGTCCTCTGGATCCTGAGACTGCGCGAGTTGCTCAAGCACAGCGTCAAGGGTCGGAAGAACCGGAAGAAGAGCGTCAATCACAGGAGCGCAAAGTTCCTTGTCAACATAGATTTTCAGGTTCTGGCCGTTAACTGTATATTTATATTCAATGCCTCTGGTAAGCACTTTCTGAAGTTCCGTGTTCAATGCATCGACATCAACACCGAGCGCTTTGAGTGTGGCAAGGATTTCAATGACTGAGGACATGTCGATTCCATCAATGTCAGTTCTGGTCTCCTCCGCGTCAGCGGCGTCAATGATGGCACTCACATTCGGCACGATGAACAACGCGTTGTCCATAGCGTACCAGAACACCAGATTAGCCTTAGGAGAGGTCTCCCAATCCGTGTGATGGGCGGAAAATGTGACATTGCCGTCCGCGTCAGGCTTGATCATCTTGGCCAATTGCTTCAAAGTAGCCATAGGATCGTCACCAAGATCCGGTTCTGCCCAATATCGTGCGGTGATGTTGCCGGTCTCGTCAAAAGTCACCTGATCCATTAACTCAGCCGCAAAAAGGCAACCGAATATATTAGCGTAGACAGAGGCTTTGGCTACCGCTGGAGCTGCCGCGCCTGCGGCCTTCCATGTCACCTGCACCGGTCCGCCGACAGGAGTACCGGTCTGATCCACCTTACATTTGCGGGTGACATTCCAACTTCCCGTCAAAGAAGCCGCATAGGAACCTTGAACCTGAGTGGTGACTGCCATACTGATTGTTCCATCAAGTTTCACCGTTCCTTCCACTCTGAACGCATAGCATGGATTGTCATCTGTGCTTCGTAAGGTGGCGGCGACTGATGGAGGAGTCGATACTATCGTCGATCCTTGAAACGAGAAAGAGTCATCGGATTTCTTACGAAGATCCACTTTCATTTTCACTTCTGAATAACCAGGGACGATTCCGGTCAAAGTAAGTGTTCCGGCATCCTTGCTGTCAGCAACCAACAGCACTTCGCCATTAGAACATGTGACATCATTGACAGTTACCGCGGCATTACCGCTTTCCACCGAGATTTGTTCGACAGGAATCTGTCTCCAAGCGTCGTCAGCATTGTCCTTCTGACAAGCTGTAGTGGCAAGAATGGACGCTACCAGCGCCATCAAGCCAAAGAATTTAGTTTTCATAATTATAAAGTTATACTCACTTTTCCTCTTCTTTAGGTAAAACTATGGTTCTGAAGCGCTTCTGACGGCGTTCCCAACGCTCGCGGGCAAACTGCTGCATATCAGTGGCCTGGTCGTTCTCGTCGATGATCTCCAGACCGAGAATCGTCTCGATGATGTCCTCAAGGGTGATTATGCCCTGGAAACAACCATATTCATCAATAATCAGGCCGATCTGCTCGTGCTTTTTGAGCAGTTCCTCCCAGATGTGGCCGCAGGAATCCTCCTCCGTGAAGAAGGAGATCGGGCGTTTCAGTTCCACAAGACGTTTGTCGAACTCATCGTCAGCAAGCCCCTCAAGCGCATCACTCAGAAGGATATATCCGGTGATATATTCAGGAGAGTCCCCATAGACCGGAATCCTTGAGAAATGGAGGTAGGTCTCGTTCTTGTAGAAATTCTTCAGGGACATGTTCTCCTGCGCCGTCATCGCAACGATCCTTGGGGTCATCACGTCGCAGGCCTTGACGTTGTCAAGTTTCATAATGTTCTGGATGACCTTGTTCTCGTCGGAGTCGATCACTCCTTCCTCAGCACCGATATTGGCCATCGCTGTCACCTCTTCCCTGCTGACTGTCGCCTCGTCCTCATCCTTGGTCATCAGATTGGTGATCAACCGGACCATTATCACAAGCGGCCACATAAGAACCGACAGGAACGAGATGGTCGATGTCACAAAACCCATAAGATTCTTCCAATAGGATGTTCCGATGGTCTTAGGAACAATCTCGGAGAACACCAGCACAAGCAGCGTTGTCATAGCCGAGATGATTCCGAACCAAGTGCTTCCGAACAGAATAGTAGCCTGTCGGCCCACCGCCGCGGCGCCCAAGGTGTTGGCGATTGTGTTCAAGGACAGAATAGCCGCCAGAGGCCTGTCAGGATCCGATTTGAACTTAAGGAACTTCTCCGCAGGCCTGTACCCTTGCTCCTTCCTCATCGTGATGTAAGAGATCGGTGTCGACATCAACACCGACTCCAGAAGCGAACAAAGGAACGACACACCAAGCGTCCCCAGCATATAAACTATAAGCAGAGCCATATAGGTTTTCAGTTAATTCTTACAAATATAGCATAAATTTCCTCTTTCTGCCTAAATTACCTATGTTTACACGCAAAAAATCCCTTCCATACAAATTGAAAGATTCTCAAAAGACTGGGCACATACTTAACAGCAGCCGCATACGCAAACAAGAGACTTATCATATACGCGCAAGATTGCGCGCAAGATAGAACCTTTTGCGCACAATCTTGCGCGTATGAAACTATTTTCTCTCGAATGTACAATACTTCGGTAAAAATTTACCGTACTAAAAAGTTAAATAATGGAAGCCGGGTGACCGGTTCCGCTATATAAAAGTTCATTGAAATACTGTCAATAACTGTCGCTTGGCAAGCTGATGCGGGGACAAAGCTGAAAAGGTTAAAAAGTTAAAATATTGATATACAATATATATATTTACCCTATTTTCTGCATCGGGAAGTGAAGGGCGTAAAAAAGGGCTTGGATGTCCATTCTCTGATTGCTTCTCCGATAGTGCCGTAAACATCATCGCAACAGTCCTCAAATGGTTCGCCGGATGCGCTGACGCAGCATTCTTCGGGAAAGTAATCGCCTTCATCGTGGGTGTAACAGACCTCACATCCACACTCAGAGCATCGTCTGCCACATCTTTTTTTTACTTGATCCGAAGGCTCTACAATCAAATCAAACGAAACCATTGGTGAGAGATCCTTACATTTTTCTGCCATCATCTTCCACCACTCTACAACTTTCTCATGCTCCCCAGCATTCGGATTCTCCTTGTAAGGTTTGCAGAGAAGGCTATAATTGGAATCAGCTCATACTACATGCAAGTATTTATCTGCGAAAACAGTCTCTTGAAATCCTCATCTGTAAAATGATAATGATGCAGACGGAATCTTATATGCTTGATACCTTGCTGTGCAAATCTCTTAACTGCCGTCTCCGAATAGGCACCATATTTATTTTTCTCACTTCTTCCCCACCAATCAACATCGATTCCCTTCTTCAGCATCTGCTGATAATCGCGTGGGGCGATGGCAGAAGGTTGGGCGTTAGCGATAAATGCTGTTAAAGTCAACATCAAACTTAAATAATCTTCTCAAAATGAACAGGCCTATATAGCATCCGCACAATGAAATGCCGGAGCAAGACAATCCTCAAGCAGAAAGCAGTCGAAGGTGGTGGATTCGCGATCTCGTTCGAAGAAGTCAGTGGACGATAACCAGCTGACTGCCAAGCAGATAATAAACCGTCTTTGGTTCATCCAAACCAAAGACGGTTTATTATTTCTCTGATATTAAGCTTATTACCAATCACGATGCTTGCCAAAAGCAGACTTGTGATTGTCGCTTATGCCTTCGTGAAGTTGAGGGCGATCTCGAACTCGGTTGTGGCATTCCAAAGAGTCGCCAAATCAGAAGGCTTCTCAAGACCAAGGAATCCCATAACCCCCTTTATTTTCCGGGCGGTTTCATTTTCCGCCTGAACCAACTGCTCAAGAAGGACATCAATTTTAGGAAGTGCCGGAAGAAGAGCTTTTACGATCGGGTCGCAAAGGGCCTTGTCCACGTAGATTCTCAGACTGTCACCATCCAGTGAATATTTCAGCTCGACTCCTCTCTGAAGAATCTTCTGAAGTTCCGCATTAAGAGCGTCTACATCCACTCCAAATTCCTTGAGTTGTGCCAGAATCTCCATGATTGAGGAGAGATCTATTCCGGAAGCATCCGATCTGACGGTCTCCGAATCCGCGGCTTCAATGATAGCGGCAACATTAGGAACAACGAAGAGTGAGTTTCCTGTAGCATACCAGAATGCGAGGTTGGCTTTAGGTGACTCCAGCCAATCAGTATGATTTTTTGGTTTGTAATTGTAGTATCCATCTGATGGAGGGAAGAATAAGGAAAATGCTCCCGCCAGACTATCATCTACTCCCAAATCGGGCCAGTAACGGGCCATGATATTGCCTGTCTCGTCAAATGTGACCTGATCGAACACCTCTGTCAGAACACAGTTCCCGAAGTGATTGAGATAGGTAACACGAGATAAAAGCGTTTCACCTAACCCATCAGATATTTTCCATTTGAACTGTATCGGAGAGAGATCATTTGGATCCATACACTTATCTTCAATGTACTTGCTCTTGCGGACAATGTTCCAGCTTCCGATCAATGGAGCCGAATCCCCTTGAACCTGAGTCGCGACAGTCACTTTGACCGCACCGTCAAGAGTGATGGATCCATCAACATTGAAAGCATAACAAGGATTTTCATCCGTACCGCGCAGAGTGGCAACTATTGATGGCGGAGTTGACACGATGGTCGTACCCTTGAACGCGAAAGAATCATCTGACTTCTTAAGAAGATCCACACTCACCTTCACGTCATTGTAACCTGGCACGACTCCTGTCAATGTAAGAGTGGCTGCATCATCGCTGTCCGCCACCAACTGAACATTTCCATAGTTACAAGGGATATCATTGACCGAGATTGTGGCTTTTCCGCTTTCCACAGAGATCTGCCCGACAGGCAGTTGTTTCCAAGTGTCGTTGTCCTTCTGGCAGGCTGTCATGGCAAAGATGGAGACCAGAATGGCCATCATGCCCAAGAGTCTAGTTTTCATATTCATCAGTTTTAAAATATATCCAATTACAAATAACCATCCTTTAGCTAAAAGATCAATATGGCAAGCCTCAAAACGTCGCGATTGCGAGACGGTTCCGCACACTATCAAGCTTGGCTTTTGTCATCCTCCTTAGGAAGGACAATGGTGCGGAAGCGCTTCTGACGACGCTCCCAACGCTCTCGCGCGAACTGCTGCATGTCTGTGGCCTGGTCGTTCTCGTCGATGATCTCAAGACCGAGGATCGTCTCGATGATGTCCTCAAGGGTGATTATGCCCTGGAAACAACCATATTCATCAATGATGAGACCGATCTGCTCGTGCTTCTTGAGCAGTTCCTCCCAGATGTGACCGCAGGAGTCCTCCTCTGTGAAGAAAGAGATCGGGCGTTTCAGTTCCACAAGACGCTTGTCGAACTCATCATCTGCCAGTCCCTCAAGTGCGTCACTCAGAAGAATATATCCGGTGATATATTCAGGAGAGTCCCCATAGACCGGGATTCTGGAGAAATGCAGATAAGTATCGTTTTTGTAGAAATTCTTCAGAGACATGTTCTCCTGAGCCGTCATCGCCACGATTTTCGGGGTCATCACATCGCAGGCCTTGACATTGTCCAGTTTCATGATGTTCTGGATGACCTTGTTCTCGTCGGAATCAATCACGCCTTCCTCAGCCCCGATGTTCGCCATCGCCGTCACTTCTTCCCTGCTGACGGTAGCCTCGTCCTCGTCCTTGGTCATCAGATTGGTGATCAAGCGGATCATGATCACAAGCGGCCACATCAGGACAGACAGAAACGAGATGGCCGATGTCACAAAGCCCATTAGGTTCTTCCAATAGGATGTTCCGATGGTCTTAGGAACAATCTCGGAGAACACCAGCACAAGCAGCGTTGTCATAGCCGAGATGATTCCGAACCAAGTGCTTCCGAACAGAATAGTAGCCTGTCGGCCCACCGCCGCGGCGCCCAAGGTGTTGGCGATTGTGTTCAAGGACAGAATAGCCGCCAGAGGCCTGTCAGGATCCGATTTGAACTTAAGGAACTTCTCCGCAGGCCTGTACCCTTGCTCCTTCCTCATCGTGATGTAAGAGATCGGTGTCGACATCAACACCGACTCCAGAAGCGAACAAAGGAACGACACACCAAGCGTCCCCAGCATATAAACTATAAGCAGAGCCATATAGGTTTTCAGTTAATTCTTACAAATATAGCACAATTTTCAACTTTCCTACCAAAATGCTGACACTCCCCTCGCAATAATCCAGAATGATTGCAAGCAACATTCGTTTCCAGTCTGAGTTCACATCACACCTCATTTCCGCAAAAAACACATTCATTTTACAAAATCCTTTCATCCTCATCACAAACAGAACTGCCTACAAAGGCCACAAGGCTGAAAATCTACCGCCACGCCATCGTACTTTTTCAGACACTTCGCGCTCCCAAAGCACTCAGTGACACAATGGGCTGAAAGTATTTCGTAAATCATGTCACAGCACCTGCATTTGTTCCTTTCCTCGAATCCGCCATCCATACGAATCAGAATCTCAATCACTTCTTCAACAGGCATATTATTATTGCATCCACGCACAGTATGCATAGTCAGGATTGTCACTTGAAGCTGCTCTGAAAAGTCAATATATTCAAAAAAAAGCACCCGCGCCGCATTGGAGGGCGGAACGGGTGCGGGAATTTGTTATGTTCGTTGTTTGCCCGGTTAAGGGACTACGGAAAGTCGCTTAGAACTTAAGGGTGATGCGTCCCAATGCTGTGGTGCCGGACATCGGGACGAAGCCGAGCTGGTAGTAGCGGTTGGAGTCCGGATGGCCATCAGACTCGCTGATGGCGGAATATACCCAGCCGGAGGTGGCCACATGGGCGTTGAATATGTTGTTGACATCAAGGCCGAAGGTGATCTCCCTGAGGAAGCCACGGAGCTTGACCGGATAGCTGAAGCTGACTCCCGACAGTGAATATGCAGGGAGGGAGCGATCCTTGTTCTGCGTGTTGTCAAGGTACTGGCGGCTCACGAAGGAAGTGTGCCAGATCGCCTGGACACCCTTGACCTTGAACACGGCGAATCCGTTGACGATGGCTGACGGGGAGAACGCCAGCGTTGAGTTGTCGTAGTGGATTTTCCTTATGCCGGTCTCCTTGTTGCCCCAGTCTTCCACAACCTCGTCAAAGTCCTTGATCTTGTTGGAGCTGAGGGCGGCATTGGCCTCAAGAGTCAGCCACTTAGCGGCGTCTACAGCAGCCGTAAGCTCGACACCGGCACGGTAGGAGTCCTTTATGTTGGTGGTCAGACTCTCGCCGATTTCGCTCTGCATTCCTGTCTGGACAAACTGGTCCACATAGTCCATGAAATAGAGGTTGGCGCCGGCGCGGAAGACCGAGCCTGAATACTGATAGCCTAACTCATAGTCATTCACGTGCTCCGCCTTAGGGAACGGATAGTTGTAGTTGTCCGTGAAGTTGTTGCGCTCCGGCTCACGGTTGCTCATGGCCAGGGACGCGTAGGCCCTATGGTTGCCGGCCTTATAGCTGACACCTACCTTCGGATTGAAGAAATTGTAGGTCTCGTTGATGTCCAGACGCTGATTCTCGTAGGTACCGTCCGACTGCTTGACGAACTTGTCGTTGATACCGTCCGTCGTGTAGCGCACGTGCCTGTACTGAAGGTCAGCGAACACTGTGAAATGCTCGCCGAACTGCTTGGAAGTCTTTACGAAAGCACTGTAGTCATCCTTTCTGGCATCGGAGTCATAATACTTGTAACTGCCGTTGTCGAAGTCGGTGTCGTTCAGACCGGCAAGTCCAGGATAATGATTGACCACGTCCGTGTTCGAGACATAAGTGAGATAACCGAAATGGTTGCCCCGGAACATCTGGCCGGAAAGTCCTCCGATGACATCCCATCCGTTGTTGTTGTAACTGATGTTATAGACAACCCCTGCAGCGTTCTGCGACAGGCCTTTCTGACGGACGAAGTCCGACCTTACAGGTTTTCCCTTCTCATTCACCATATCGAAACCAAACTTGGAAACCTTGTTGTCCGGCCTGAACTCATCGTAGTAGCCATAACCGTAGGTGTAATGAAGCGAAAGGGTGGTCTTCAGATTCTCGCTGATGTCCCACGCGGCGGAAAGGATGTTGTGATCCTGCCAGAAGTTGTCCGTAGTCTTCGGCCAGTAGGAGCCGTCATTCAAAGTGTAGCGGGCGGTCTCGTAGGTTTTCGGATCCATAGATTCATAAAGCGAGTTGAACTTCCCCAGACCTACGCGGTACATGTCGGCGTAAGTCTTGATACCGGTATTCTTGCCGTAGGTGCCGTCCATTATGGAAAGATCGTCGGTGCCGGCGGTAACGCCGTTCCAAGCCTGGCCGGTATGCTCATAGTTGCCGATGTTCCGGTAGCGGACGATGAAGTCCCTTCCGATCCAGTTCAGCCCTGCGTACCAAGAGCCGGATTTCCCTGCGGTGCCGTGGACATAGCCGTCAGTGCCGGTTGTGTGGAATGCGGCGTCGGCCACAAAATGATTGCCGAGCAGCCCTGTGGACATCGAGAAGCCGGTGTTGTACGTGTTGTAGCTGCCGTAGGAGGCGTTCAGTTCCACGAACGGATCGTAGGACGGAGCCTTTGTACGAAGAGCGACAGAGCCGCCGAACGCGCCGTCACCGTTGGTTGAGGAACCCACACCACGCTGGATCTGAGCACTTTCCAAAATGGCGGAATAACTGTTCATATTCGCCCAGAAGACGCACTGATCCTCTGGAGAGTTGAGCGGCACACCGTCGATCGTGACATTGATCCTGGAATCCCCCGCCCCTCTGATACGCATGTATGCCGTACCGGTACCGAGACCGTTCTCACTCCAGGAAAGCACACCCGGAGTCGTGGAAAAGAGGAACGGAAGTTCCTTGCCGGTTCCTGAAAAGTTCTGAAGAGCCTTGCGGTCAACGTTCGCCACCGCATAAGGGGCGTTCTTCTGCGCGCGGACACCTCTTACAATGGCCTCATTGAGAATCTCGGCCTTTGTGGTGTCCGGCTGGCTTTGAGCGTTCAAAGCCTGTGGAGTCATCGCGGCAAGTGCCGCTGATACAAATAAAAAACCTCGCATAATGTTTTGAATATTAATGCAAGGGGCTGCCGGTTACGGCAATCTGAGACATCGCTTCCCTCCGGCGGCATTATCCGCATCAGGTTCATTGGGTATGATCTCAACCGGGCGACACGCCCAGTACCCCCGCTGTTATTATTTCATTTAACTTATCTTTCGCAATTAGCCATGTGCCAGTAAAAAATACCTTATCTCACGTTCGAAGAGTATCCTTCATGAAATAATCTATTCACGTTACCCTCTCCCTAAATCCCTCCCCTCGGGGGAGGGACTTGCTTTCACCGCAAGCGGTGAAGAACAGGGGCGCTTCGACAAGCTCAGCGACCGAAGGAAGTGGCCATTGGACCCATGATTAAGCTCAGCGACCGAATGGTGTGGTCACAGAGCCTGTCGATGTGACCATCACCTCTCTACCAGACGCACCTCGTAGAGCCGCTTCCAGCACTTGCCGGTAAGGTAAATCTTACCGTCTTTCGGATTGTAGGCGATTCCGTTCAGCACATCCGTGTTGGCATCCCGCAAAGACCTGGGCAGAAGTCCGCTGCAATCAACCGTCCCCTCGACCGTTCCGTCGGAAGGATTGATGATCACTATCATATCCGTCATATAGACATTAGCCCAAATCTTCCCGTCAATCCATTCAAGCTCGTTCAGCATCTGCACCGGCCGCCCGTTCATCTTGACAGTCAGCACTTTCTGCTGCTTGAACTTGTCATCCATAAAATACAGCCTGGCCGATCCATCAGAAGCTATCAGACTCTTCCCGTCTGTAGTCAGTCCCCACCCCTCACGCGGATAACTCCATGTCGATTTGTAGGCGAGAGTCTTTGCGTCATAGACAAATGCGACCTTATTCAACCAAGTAAGTATAAATATGTTACCGTTCAATTCAACAGAACCTTCTAGGAAATATTTCTTGTCGAAATCGAACCTCTTCAAAGCCTTTCCTGTCGCCAGATCGACCTTGCGGAGAGTCGATTCACCATATTGCCCGGTGGTCTCGATCATTTCCCCGTCCAGGAAGAAAAGCCCCTGCGTGAACGAAGTCTCATCGTGAATATATTCCTTGACAACCTGAACCTTGTACTGACGGACCTTGGCATCAGCGCACGAAGCGGAAAGCAGCGCCAGCGCAGCCAACGCAACTTCAATGAATATATTCACGAATCTCCTCATTATCTTCTCATTAAGGCCACGGAGTCAGACTCCGCCGGCATATTACTTTTTCTTCTCCCTGTAAGTCATCGCCGCCTCGACGAACTTCACGAAGATCGGCTGAGGCTTCTCCGGCGTGCTCTTGAGTTCAGGGTGGAACTGCACTCCGATGAAGAACGGATGAGTCGGGATCTCGACTATCTCAACCAGACCTGTGTCCGGGTTCTTTCCGGTGGCCTTGAGTCCGGCGGCCTCCATCCTTTCAAGGTAGGCGTTGTTGAACTCGTAACGGTGACGATGTCTCTCGGAAATCATCTCGCTGCCGTAAATCCTATAAGCCAACGAGTTCTTGTCAAGCTTGCAGTCGTAGGCTCCAAGCCTCATCGTTCCGCCCTTAATCGTGGTGCTCTTCTGCTCCTCCATCAGGTCTATGACCGGATTGGCAGCGTTAGGGTTGACCTCGGCCGAAATCGCATCCTTGATTCCAAGCACATCCCTGGCGAACTCAACCACGCACATCTGCATTCCCAGACATATTCCGAAGAACGGAACGTTGTGCTCGCGGGCGTATTTTATTGCAAGAATCTTGCCTTCCAGTCCCCTCTCGCCGAATCCCGGAGCGACAAGGATTCCGTCCATATTCCCGATCTTTTCCTCAAGGTTGGAACTGTCAAGGTGCTCGCTCTGAACAGTGTGGACATTCACCTTGCACTCGTTGGCGGCTCCGGCGTGGACAAAGGATTCCAAAATTGACTTGTACGCGTCCTGAAGCTCGACATATTTCCCTACAAGGGCGATGTCAACCTGATGTTTAGGGTTATAGAGCCTGTCAAGGAATGACTTGAGGTTTGTGAAGTCAGGTTCCGGAGCGGATATTCCGAAATGGTTGAGAACCATCTCGTCAAGATGCTCGTCCTCCATATTCAGTGGCACCTGGTAGATTGAAGGAGCGTCGATTGACTGGATGACGTGGCCAGGCTTGACGTTGCAGAAAAGGGCGACCTTGCGCCTGAGTTCAGGAGTCAGTTCCATCTCGGTGCGGCAGACTATGATGTCAGGATGGACACCGGCCTGCTGGAGCATCTGGACGGAGTGCTGCGTAGGCTTTGTCTTGAGTTCCTTCGCCGCGCGCAGGTAAGGTACCAGAGTCAGGTGTATGCTGATGAGATCCTCGTCAGGCAGCTCCCACTGAAGCTGACGGATCGCCTCCACGAACGGTTGGGACTCCATATCTCCCACTGTGCCACCCACTTCCGTGACAATTACATCGAACTTTCCGGTCTTGCCGAGGAGCAGCATCCTGCGCTTGATCTCGTCTGTGATATGAGGTACAATCTGTACTGTCTTCCCAAGATAGGCTCCTTCCCTCTCCTTGTTGATGACCGTCCAGTAGATCTTTCCGGTCGTCACATTGTTGGCCTTGGACATATGCACGCCCAGAAACCTCTCATAATGACCGAGATCCAGATCGGTCTCGGCACCGTCGTCCGTCACGTAGCACTCTCCGTGCTCGTAAGGATTCAAAGTTCCCGGATCGATGTTGATGTAGGGATCGAATTTCTGGATGGTGACCCTAAGTCCTCTGGCCTGAAGAAGTTTGGCCAACGATGCGGCAATGATACCTTTTCCCAAAGAGGAAGCCACACCGCCAGTAACGAAAACATACTTTGTACTCATATTCTTTTCTGCACTTTACTGGACTACAAATTTATGTCAAAAAAGTGATTTCCGAAATTTTTTGTTTATTAAATGCTTTCATTCCGCATCTGAATACGGTACCACCGGTCGCTGAGCCGGATTATGAAGTTTTTTTAGTATTTTTGTGGAATAAAAGGTGGGACGATCTGCCGCGCTGCGGAGTTTCGGCTCCGGGTGAGGAAAGTCCGGACAGGGCAGGGCACCCTACTGGGGAAAGCCCAGATGGGAGTAATCTTATGGCACCGTAACAGAAAACAACCGCCTGGCGACAGGCAAGGGTGAAAACGTGAGGCAAGAGCTCACGACGCGCGTCGGCGACGCCGCACGGGTACGATGTCAGGGCCTGCAAGACCAAATATACTGGCAGATGAGGGCTGCCCGCCCGATGCCAGGGGGTAGGTTGCGTAGATAAATGGCAGATTCAAAAACAGAAACCGGCTTACGGTCCCGCCTTTTTTCTTTTTATCTCGAGTTCGCCTTGGCGGTGGCCTCAAGGTCGAGGGCCTCGGCGAGGATCAGGATCGGGTTCTTCACCTTGTAGTCGGTGGACATCTCGATCTGCCACTTGCAGGTCTCACACTCGCTGCAGACGAAATCAGGAGCGACGGCCTTGATCTGCTCGAAGACCGGACGACCGATCTCTTGTGAGTACTTGTAGTTCTCCTTCTTGAAGCCGTAAGTTCCTGCTATGCCGCAGCATCCGCTGTCCAGAACCGTGAACGACACACCCGGGATCATATTCATCAGTGCCTTTGTGAATATGCTCCAGCCGAGTTTCTCAACGTGGCAAGGAATATGGTAGGCTATCCTCGCGCGGTAATCATCCTTGAACACCAGCTTTACCTTGCCGGAATCCACCAGCTCGAACAGGAACTTCTCCACGAGGGTGATGCTGTCACGGACTGAGGAATTATCCACGGAAAGCACGTCAGGATATTCATCTCTCATCGTGAACACGCAGGTGGAGGATGTCGCGACAATCGGCAGTCCGGCGGCCACAGCCTTCTCAAACTCAGCCACATTGTGCTTGGCATGCTTGGTCGCGCCGTTCCACATTCCATTTGAGATCATCGCCACGCCGCAGCACTTCTCGTCCATCAACTGAACTCCGTAGCCTACGGCGTTCATCACCGTCAAGAAAGCCTTGCCGACCTCCGGCTGCTGAAACTCTGTCGAACAACCGTGGAAGAAAGCGACCTGCCTTGAATATGCCTTCTGAGAGTCCTGTGCCTCTTTCCTGAACCAGGATTCAAAGCCGTGAGCCTTGTATTTCGGGAAAGTACGGTGGCTGTCGATATGAAGGGTCGCGTCCATCACGGCCTTGACCGGCTTGGAAGCCACCATAAAGTTCACCACCGGAGCGAACGGACGCGCCATCCTGCCCATGAAATCCGTGCTGGCCAGAAGACGGTCTCGAAGCCCCGGAGTGGCGGTGCTGAAACGGCGGCGGGCCGAATGGATCAGGTCTGCGATCTTAACGCCGGACGGACAGGCCACCTCACAGCGTTTGCAGTTCATGCAATATTTCAGGTTCTCATCGAAGAAGTACTTGTTCTTCAGACGAAGCCTCTCACCGTCAGGACCTGCCTGCTTAGGTCCCGGGTACAACGGATTGACAGCTACTACCGGACAGTAAGCGGTACAAATCGTACATTTGATGCACTGTTCGAAATTATTGAAACTTATGTTTTTCTCTTGCATATCTCTTTCAATATCAAATGAATATGATCGACTTACTTACCAAGAATACTGTCCGCCGCGCTGAACGCTGTCATAATCGCCACGCCGGCTCCGCTGCCTTCCGCGAGAGGATTGCAGCCTCCGACCTCGGAACCAACAACATAGAGGTTCGGGACAACCTTTCCGTCACGCAAAGGCTTGAAATCGCCGTTGGTCTTCACTCCGAAACCAGTGTAGTTCTGGCGGGCAAAAAACTTCTCATCGTACCAGTCTTTCCTCTCGGCGGGATAATCGACATCGAGTCCGAACACCGGTTCCTTAACTGCATCCGGAGAGGCTACCAATCCCATACCGAAGAGGTTGCCGCTCGCGAGGACGAATGTGTCGGCCTCTATGCGCAGCTCGCCGAGATTGGCGGTTCTGATGCTTGCGACACGCTCTCCGTCAAAGGCAGCGTCAATAGCCTCGTCACCCATCAGGAATGTTCCACCGGCAGCCTCGAACGCTTTTTTGAGAAGTCTTTGCGTGCGGATTCCCGGCACGGAAGGAGGTGTCGTACCTATGAACACGACCTTGGCCGGAATCATTTCCTTGATCCACTGCATAATGACCGGTTCCTCAAAACCGAACACCTCCGGCAGGATGACAACATCCTCACCGTTAAGAAGTTCCTGAACCTTGTGCGCAAAAGCCTTCCAACTGGATTCGTGGTTCATCACACGTGCGATGTTCACGGACCTCATCTCGGCCGGGTTCTTGCGGAGAAGTTCAACCTCGTCCAGTTTCACAGACTCGATGCGGCACTCTGTGCCTCTTTTCTCAAGGCCTTCGGCGATGAAACGTGTATTGAAATCCAAGAAGCCGGAGAAGTTCACTATCAGGGCCTTCTCTCCTATCTTCTCATCCTTTGATGCAAGAAGGGTAACGTCATCCATGGCGAGCCAGGCTGGTTTCAAAGTGCCGAGGGCGGTGATGCGGTAGCCGTTGTGGATCGTTTCGGTCGCTTCGACCGGGTGCAGCGCGACACCGCAATCCGAGAAAAATCCCGGAACAGAGGCGACATATTCAGAAAGTCTCTGCTTGCCAATCTTTGAATATGGGTGTTCGGAAGGAAGTGTCTCCACCGCAGACAATGGTTCCGCGACATCCGTTCCGTCAGGAAGTTTTCCAAGCAGACTGAAAGCGCCGGATGAAAAGTAGAGTGCGTTCTGCCCGGCGGACACCATCAGGCATTTCTTCCCCGCTTTCTGCAACTTGATTCCGCAGACAAGCGAAGAAAGTCCGCCACCTATAAGTACTATGTCAAATTTCATAATCTCTTCCTCCTATATTTCCTCACCAAGTCCCATTACCTCTGAATATACCCACTGGGTATAGGCGCTTTCACGCAGCGTCTCCCCCCAGGCAACCGGATACATTCCTTTCCATCTCTCGTCCATAAAGTCCTTTAGATCAGCGCGTGCCTTGGCCGTGCATTTTCTGGCCTTGGCAAGGCGGCCGGCTGCCCTGCATGCGCAAAGCTCACCCTGACAGGTTCCCATTCCGAAACGGGTCCTACGCCTCAAATCGACAAGGTTGTTGACTTCAAGATTCTCGATGGCTGAATCAACCTCAGACACAGAGACTTCCTCACACTCGCAGACAAGACTGCCCTTCACGTCACCGTCAAAGTCGAGATTGGCAGCCTGAGTGCCGAAACGCCCGACGGACGCCTTCTGAACCATAGTCGGAACCTCCCAGATCTTCTTGGAGATCTCCTCGATTCCACCTGGTTCGGATCCCGGAAGCGGAGTGTCGGCGGTCACACACTTGGCATCCCGTCCGAGCTTCTTGCAGACAGCGTCAGCGGCCATCTCACCCATAAGCCTGTAAGTCATAAGCTTACCGCCGGTGATGCTGATGAAGCCCTTGATTCCGTCACGAGTCTCGTGATCCAGACAGACGATGCCTCGGCTGATGTTACGGCCGCTCGGATCATTGTCAGCCGAAACCAAAGGACGGACTCCGGCGTAAGCCCTCAGGACACGTGTCTCCGCCAGGCAAGGAGCCAGCTTGGCACCCTCGGTCAAAAGCAGATCCACCTCGTCTGGAGTCACCTTCAGATGATCGCATTCCTCGTACGGAACCCTTGTGGAAGTCGTACCGATAACGCAGACCGTGTCTCCCGGCACAAGGATGTCAGCGTTGGCCGGCTTGCGGCAACGGTTGATAACCACGCTGTTGACCCTGTGCGCGAAAATCAGCAATGCCCCCTTTGCCGGGAACATACTTATGTTAGCCCCGGCCATCTGAGCGATGTGATGCCCCCAGATGCCGCCGGCGTTGACCGTCACTGGCGCGTAGTAGTCTGTCACGATCCCTGTGTGATGGTCAAGCACCTTCACGCCCTTGATCGTGTCCTGCTCCTTGATGAACTCTATGACTTCTGAATATACCAGGACCTTGGCTCCGTGCACCTTCGCGTCGAACATGTTCGATGCGCACAGGCGGAACGGATCCACGGAACCGTCAGGAACCTTCACGGCTCCGATAAGCGACGGATTCACAGACGGTTCCATCCTCTTGGCCTCCTCCGGATCAATCACTTCGGCGTTGATCCCGGCCGCAAGGCAAGCCTTCACGAAGGTGTCCTGATAGGCCAGATCATCCTCAGGAAGGGTTATGAACAATCCTGAAGTGTCATCCACGCAATGACGAGCGATCTTCTTCAGAATCATATTCTCTTTAATACACTCTGTCGCGGATTCTTGATCCGTGACAGCGTAGCGTGCACCGCTGTGAAGCAGTCCGTGGTTTCTTCCCGTCGCTCCTGTGGCTATGTCGAAACGCTCGATCAGCAAGACTCTCAACCCTCTGAGGGCGCAGTCCCTTGCTGTTCCGGCTCCCGTAATGCCACCACCGACGATTATGACATCATATTCATTCATCTTATTACAGTCCAGTATATTGGTTAATTTTCAATCTCAGTGTCTTGGACAGGCTCACAGGAGTGAAACTGTCCGAACGTTCAAGCCATTCCAACGCCAACGCGGGCTGACCGCACATAAAGCATCCAAGCGCGATGTTGTAGGCAGCGCAGGCCTTTTTCTCATCACTCCTACAATTCAAAAGTGTGATCCACTGACTGATCGCCTCCTTCCATTTGTAGGAATATGCATATTCCGCACCCTTGTCCCAAGCGCTCTCAGAGCCATCATAATAAATGACGTGGAAATCATCCTGTTTCCATGTGGAAAGGAACGACGAGGCCGCGACATAGCCGGCGTTCTCAGCTCCGGGAGCGATATCGCTCCAAACTTCCTTGATGATCTCGTCCTTGGATTTCTTGCCGTCGCTGTAAACCTCGACCTTGAAATTACGCCCTCCGGCGAAGCCGAAGACCCTGTCCTCCTTGTTCATGGAATCATAGACAAAAATCTTCGTGGTGAACGGGACAGAGGCGACCGAGACGAAAGAAGAGTCCGTCGACACATTCATACCGGTGACTCTGACCGGATCCTTGACGGAAGGAATCCCAAGTTCGGGAGTGTCGATGACAAACACGACATCCTTTCCGGTCTCCAACACAAGGCTGACCAGAGAATCCTTGGAAGCATAGTCAACACCCTCCCCTCCTCGTGCGGTGAACAGTTCGACCTCACGGTTTCCACCGAAATAATCCTCTTCCAGACGCGTCGCGAATCCACCCGCCGCGGAAGCGTTGAACGCCTCGCCACGAGGATTACCGTCAGTCAGATAGACGACAGCCAACGACTTGCCGGCGAGATTGAGGCCGGACTTGGAAGGTCCTCGCATCTCGGGACTTACAACAAAGGCCTGAGGTGCGCATGACACCAGCGCGAAAAGCGCCGAGACAAACATCAATGAAGTTCTTTTCATAATCTTTGAATATTAAACCGGCTCAGCGATGAGATCGTACTCATCCGCGCCTGTAATCTTCACGTCAATGAACCTGCCACACAGTTCCTCGGCAGGCGTTCCTCCGAATTCCTGTCCCTCGTACCTGACGACAATCTCACCGTCAACCTCAGGACTTTCGTACTGGCTCCGGCAGATCAGCACACCGTCCGCATAGTCATCGACCATGACACGCTCGACGTTGCCGACCCTTGACTCGTTGAACGCCAATGAAATGCCGCTCTGTGCCTTCATCAGTTCCTCAAGTCTGCGCTCCTTTTCCTTCCTCGGCACGGAATCCCTATAGTTCTCCGCTCCGAAAGTGCCTTCCTCCTCTGAATATTTGAAAGCGCCCAACCGCTCGAACCTCGCCTCTCTGACAAAGTCCAGAAGTTCGGCGAACTCTTTCTTCCCTTCTCCGGGATGGCCGACAATCATGGTTGTCCTCAGAGCCACGCCAGGAACACGCTCGCGAAGCTTCCTCACCAAAGTCCTCGTCCACTCCCCGTCCACATGACGGTGCATCTTGTCCAGAACCTTGTCAGCGATGTGCTGTAGAGGAATATCCAAGTACTTGCAGACCTTAGGGTTGTCCGCCATCTCGTCAAGCACATCCTCCGGGAAATCCGCAGGATAGGAATAATGTATTCTTATCCATTCTATGCCATCGATTTCAGACAACTTGCGGAGAAGTTCAGCCAAAGCGCGGCGCTTGTACAGATCCAGTCCATAATAGGTCGTGTCCTGGGCGATCAGGATCAATTCCTTGACTCCATCTCTCGCCAACGCCTCGGCCTCGGCCACAAGGCTCTCCATCGGAACGGATCTGTGCGCTCCCCTGATGAACGGAATGGCACAGTAGGAGCACCTTCTGTCGCAGCCCTCGGAGATTTTCAGGTACGCATAGGCGCGGTGATCAGTCCTGAGTCTCGCCGGATTTTTGGCCGGCACGCACCCCAAAGCCTTGACAATCGGATCCAGGTCTCGAGCCCCGAACCAGAAATCCACTTCCGGAATCAATTCCGGCATCTGGGACATGTACCTCTGCGAAAGACATCCGAAAACCATCAGTCTTCCTACCTCGCCCGACTTCTTGCGCTCGGCGGCGGAGAGGATGGTCTGGATGGACTCCTCCTTCGCGTCGCCGATGAATCCGCAGGTGTTGATGAGAAGCACATCGACAGGACAGATCTCATTCTCAGGCACAATCCGCCACGCGTCCTTGACCTGAGAAAGAAGATGTTCCGTGTCAACCGTGTTCTTGGAACAGCCTAATGTTATGATTTGCAGGGATTTCACTACTCGTTAGCCTTATCCTCTTCCTTAGCGTCCTCCGCAGCTGCCTCTTCATGTGAAGCCTCTTCCTCAGGATCGACGAAATCAAAGGAAGCATATTTCTTGATGTCTCCGTACCAGTCAACAACCTTCTTCATGTGTGACACATAGAAACGGTCCGCGTCATAATCAGGAACCGCCTTGGCGAAAAGAGCCTTCAATTCTTCCGGAGCGGCCTTTGACGACGGAGCGTCAGCGTCCCCGAGGACCTCGCGCATCTTCAGGAACACTTCCTGAAGCTTGATCTCACCCTCTGTGGTATAGATTGAAATGTCAGCCAAAGTGGTGATGCGGCTCTTCGAGTCGGCCAGAGTCCTTTTCTTATCGGCAAGGGACTCGATGATGACACCATTACGCGCCTGGGCGACATACTCGAACAGGCCATGCTGGCCTGAGATTGAAAGAATTTTTGCAAGATCTGTTTTCATGTTCAGATAAAGATAACTTAATATATTCAACTATCAAAATTCAAGCCCGCCGAAAACTTTCTCGGTCTCGGATCTTAATCGGGCGAATGTTCCGTTGTTGCGGATGATCGCGTCAACCTTTGAAAGATCAAAGCGCTGAGCCGCGATTCTTTGTATGATCTTTTCCGGCGGTGCCTGATCCCGTTCGCAAGCCCTTCTCAGCCTCTGCTCCAAAGCGGCGTCAACCATTACCACCTTGACGGTGAGAGCCAGGAAATCCGGTTTGTCCAAAATAATGGCGGACTCCATGACACAGAACGGCTCTTTGCCGAAAAAAGTCCCTGAACGTCCCATGTTCTCGAAGCGAGCGCTCTGCATCGCGTTCCACCTTTTGAAGTCTGTCAGGACCGCGGGATGCACGATGGACTCCAGCTGCCGGAGTTTATCCGGCGCCGAAAAAGCGATGGAAGCCAATCTGGCCCTGTCCAAAGACCCGTCAGCCTGTCTTATCCCGCAGCCGAAGGCCTCCTCGATGGAATCAAGGAGAGTGTCGTCTTTCCTGTAAAGGTTCTTGGCGGCGGAATCCGAGTCATAGACTGGAATCCCGCGTTCCGCAAGAATGGAGCAGACAGCGGACTTGCCGCTTCCGATGCCTCCGGTGACAGCCACAGTCCTCATTGTCGTCCCTCCTCCACACAATCGAACACCTCCGGGGTCACCGTACACTCGATGACGCCTTCCGGAATCCTTGAGGCATGAGCTATACACTTACCTCCTCTGGAATTCCGGAAATCGGTATAGTCAATGTAGAACTGCACATCATCCGTCGGATCCTGGGACAGCGGGAACGCGCACTTGAACACCACCGTGGCCGTGGATGGATAGACAGAGAGTTTTTTTCCGGCGGGAACGTTCCTGACACCGATGTTGACCTCAGAACTGATCTCCACAAAACGGGTCACGTCAAGGGAATAGTTCACCTCTGTCTCCGACATCCTGACCCCGGAGACCTGTTCAAGCTTCACCACGCCATGCGCGCTGGACTTGAGGTTCAGAAGGTCTATCGTGCGTGTGAACACCCTGTCAATATGCTCAAGATGAAACGGTTCCCCGTAGATTGTGACAGAATCCGGCTGGAGGCGGATCTGCCCCATCGCCATGTACTGAGGCTTGAAACTCAGCACCTGGACAGCCTGGACAGGCACCCTCTTGTTGTTCTCGAACGGAAACCTGAACTGAACTGTCTCGGAAAGGAAAGACTCCAGACGAACCCCGTCACCGAATATCTCCGTGACATAATTGCTGAGCTCAGCGGCGGTGATGTAAAACAACTCGCCCTCCTTGTGGTGCAAATCCTTGCCGTCAAAACGGATTGTCAACGCCTTGCGCTTCGCCTGGTGACGGATCCTCAGCAGTGAGAAGCCCGATGTCCTGCAACGGGCCGCGATCATACTCGAATTGGAAGAAACGTCGGAATGTCCATCAATGTTGCACTGAGCCACCACCGGCACGCTAATCGTGTCGGAATAGTTCAGGGAAAGATTGTGGATCAGCCAGATGCTGAACGCAAGCAAGAGAGACATCAGAAAAACTGAAATGTCTCTCCCGTCAAGATGCAGTCTTCCCAGCAGTCTATGCAGGCGTTCCTTCCACATTCTCTAAAAGAATATCAGGGCCTGTTACTGCTGCGGAGCGTCCTGTGTGAAATCCCTTACGAGGGAGTTCTTGTCGACTCTGAGTTTGACTTCACCGTCAACCTTGATGAGGACGGTTCTGTCCTTGATCTCATCGACGGTTCCGTAGATTCCGCCGGCGGTGACAACCTTGTCTCCCCTCTTGAGGCTGTTGCGGAACTTCTCAAGTTCCTTCTGCTGCTTGCGCTGCGGACGGATCATAAACAGCCACATGATCACGAACATGGCGATGATCATGATCCAGAACGCGCCACCACCGGCACCCTGAGGCTGCCCGGCTCCTGCAGGAGCGGAGGCCTGCAGCAATGTGAAAGTAAGAATATTCATTTCTAAAAATTAAAGTTAATATTCACAAATTTAAGCAATTTTTTCGGTCTTCACTATATCCCCTTCCTCAATCTGCTTTTTGACGAGGCGGTCAAGGAGGCCGTTGACGAACGAACGGCTCTTAGGTGTGCTGTAATATTTGGATATTTCCACATATTCATTGATGGTCACGCGCACCGGCAGCGAAGGAAACGCCTTAGCCTCGGAGAGCCCCATCACGATGAGGACCATGTCGGTGGTGAAAAGCCTGTCCTTCTCCCATTGGGATGTGCTGTCCGCCACAAGCGGCGCGTATTTGCCGTAGCACGCGAACGCGGTGCGGAGAAGCTTGTACACGAACGCCTTGTCGCTCTCCACGGCCGCCCCTTTGTCCTGCATCATCTCGCTGCGGTAGAGCGGCGGCAGCGACCAGCGGTATCCCTTGGCGAAAGCCTTGAGCGTGTCGCAGCAGACTGTCAATGAATATGCAAGGTCATCACACCAAAGAATGGACATGTCCTCAAGAATCTTGTCCAGTTCCTCGTTGTCAACGAACTCTTCTTCGAATATCCTTGTGAACAGCCTCGTGTCCTCCTCCACCGAAGTCTCGGCCGAAGCCATATATTCCTTGAAATATTCCTTTGTCAGGATTGAGTCGTAAACACTTCTGACAAAGGCGTCGTACGGTTCCCATGAAAGCTTGCGGCGGGAGATTATCTTCTGGAAATCAGGATCCTGCTCCAGAAGCGGCGAAAGCGAGTTACGGACGAACTTCAGGTTCGGATTCCTCTCCTCCTCCGTCGGGTTGAACTTCTTCCTGGCGTTTTCTATCCTTGTCCGCGCCTCTGCCGTGAGGTACGGAATGATGTCAAGCATAAAGAGATACAGAGACCTCGTGGCTTCGCAGGACGCTTCCAGCAGCGCCTCGGCCTCGGGGAGAGTCATCGTAGGATTCTCCGCATAGCTGAAAAGTACTTTGAAAGCCTTTATTCGCAAGATTCGTCTGTTTAGCATAATTCCATTCAAAATTTTATGCAAAGATAACACACAATTTCAGATTTTTCTTAAATTTGTGCGGATAACAAAACATTCAGCGCAAGATGTACAAAGATGATTACGAGCGGCCGAACTACGCTGACCGCAACTCAGAGGACGTTTACTCCAAGCCTGTAAGGGCCGGAAAGAGGACGTATTTCTTCGATGTGAAGACCACCAAGGGCAACAACGACTACTACCTGACCATCACCGAAAGCAAGCGCAGGCAGGAGCAGGACGGCAGTTTCTCGTTCGACAAGCACAAGATATTCCTTTACAAGGAAGACTTCGACAAGTTCCAGGAAGGCCTTTCCGAGGTTTTGGCATACATGAAGGAAAACCTTCTTCCTGACGTGCCGGAGCACACTTACGAGCCATCCGACCGTACCGGCGCCGCGGACGGTTCCGACAACTCGTTCAGCGACGTGAAGTTCGAAGAGCTTTAGCGCCTCCTGAAATATTCACTGACATATTTTTTAATGGATATTTGTCCTTCCTTTTCGCGGGGAGGACATTTTCTTTTGTATTTTTCCTCATTAATGCCTAAATTAGAGGCTTGAAAGACATTTAGCGCGAACTTAATGTTAAACACATAAAACTATACTGAAATGAGCAAAGAAATGTCAAGACGCTCTTTCCTGAAGACAGGAACCGCCGTGGCCGCTGGCATCGCGGTCGCCCCGAACATCATCATCGCAGGTGAGAAGACTCCTAAGAAGGAGAAGAAAAAGAAGGTCGCGCCAAGCGACAAGCTCAACATCCTCGGTGTCGGCATCGGAGGACGCGGAGCGGCTGACCTCGCCGAAATGGAGACAGAAAACATCATCGGACTCTGCGACGTTGACTGGAAGTACGCCGACCACGTGTTCAACAAGTACCCGCAGGCAAAGAAGTACAACGACTACCGTGTGATGTACGATGAGCTGCTCGACAAGGCTGACGCGGTTATGATCGCAACCGCCGACCACACCCACGCCATCATCGCCGCCCAGGCAATGGCAGCCGGAAAGCACGTTTACGTCGAGAAGCCTCTCACGCTTACCGTCTATGAGGCAAGGCTTCTGACCAAGCTTGCCGCCAAATACCGTGTAGCCACACAGATGGGTAACCAGGGCGCTTCAAACGCCGGCACGAGGAAGGCCATCGAATGGCTCTGGAACGGTGAGATCGGCGAGGTCAAGAGAGTTGACTGCTTCACGGACCGTCCTATATGGCCACAGGGTCTTGAAAGGCCTACAAAGGTGGAGGAAATCCCTTCCACACTCAACTGGGAATCATTCATCGGACCTGCCCCTATGCGTCCTTACAACTCGATCTACACCCCTTGGAACTTCCGCGGATGGTGGGATTTCGGAACAGGCGCCATGGGTGATATGGCCTGCCATATCATGCACGTTCCGTTCAAGGGTCTGAAACTCGGATACCCTACCAAGGTGGAGGCAAGCTCTACAAATGTGCTCACCGACTCCTGCCCAAGCGCAGAGATGATCCACCTCACCTTCCCGGCAAGGGAGAATATGGCCAAACTCGCCATGCCTGAGGTTGACATCCGCTGGTACGACGGTGGCTTCAAGCCTGAGAGACCTGAGGGACTTCCTGCAGGATTCGACCTGAACGTCAGCGGCGGTTGCAGCATCTTCTACGGAACAAAGGACATCATGATCGCCGGCACATACGGAAAGGATCCTATCCTCGTCTCTGGAAGGAAGCCTGAGGTGCCTCACGTTCTGCGTGAGATCACTGTCTCACACCAGCAGGACTGGATCCGCGCCTGCAAGGAAGATCCGGATTCAAGGATTCCAAGCGCGTCAGACTTCAGCGAGGCCGGTCCGTTCGTGGAGATGGTTGACCTCGGCGTGGCGGCTGTAAGGCTCCAGGCCCTCAACCAGGTTCTTGAGTGGGACGGACAGAAGATGGAGTTCACGAACATTCCTGCGGACGCCACCATCAAGATTCTTGAGAAGGACGGATTCTCCATCAAGGACGGCCACCCTACATTCAAGAACAAGTACACCGATCCGATGAACGCGCGCGAGTTCGCTGCCAGCCTGATCAAGCGTCAGTACCACAACGGCTACGAGCTTCCTGAGATGCCGGAATAATACCAATATTCGTAAAACAAACAAAATCAAATCAATAGAATCATGAAAAAGACTTTGATGTTCGCCGCCTGCGCGGCAATGGTCTTCTCTATGGTTTCCTGCAAGAACGGAAACAAAAAGGCCGCTGAAACCGCTACCGAGGAGCCAGCCGCTCCTGAGTACACAGTAGTTGAGAAAGAGCAGGTTGACCTGTCACAGTTTCCACAGGACGCTGACGGTTACTACGTGATCTTTGACGGAACCTCCACGAACGGTTGGAGAGGCTACGGCAAGGACGCTCTTCCTGCAAGGTGGTCAATCGAGGACGGTTGCCTCAAGTTCACGGGAACCGGCAGCGGCGAAGGCCAGACCGGAGAAGGCGGAGATGTCATCTTCGCGCACAAGTTCCAGAACTTCCAGCTTGAGCTCGAATGGAAGGTGTCCAAGGGCGGAAACTCTGGTATCTTCTACCTTGCTCAGGAAGTCACGACAAAGAAGGAGGACGGGACAGAGCGCTACGAGCCTATCTACATCTCCTCTCCTGAATATCAGGTGCTTGACAACGCAAACCATCCTGACGCACAGCTTGGTGTTGACGGCAACCGTCAGTCCGCTTCCCTTTACGATATGATCCCGGCCAAGCCACAGAACCAGAATCCTTACGGCGAGTGGAACAAGGCAAAGATCATGGTTTACAAAGGAACAGTTGTCCACGGACAGAATGACGCCAACGTTGTTGAGTACCATCTCTGGACCCAGCAGTGGACCGATATGCTCCAGGCTTCCAAGTTCTCTCAGGAGAAGTGGCCTCTCGCGTTCGAGCTCCTGAACAACTGTGGCGGCGAGAACCACGAAGGCTACATCGGTCTCCAGGATCACGGCGACGATGTTTGGTATCGTAACATCCGCGTAAAGGTTCTAGACTAATGAGAAAGTCAGCACTCATAATGGCAGCTTCGGCTCTTCTTCTCGGTGCGGTTTCCTGCTCCGAGAAGAAGGCTGATGAGCCTGTTAAAAAGGAGATCAGCGTCCAGCTTTACAGCATCAGAAGCGTGATCGGCAATCCGGAATTGTACGCCCAGAATCACGAGGAGGCGTTCAAGGCCCTCGCGGAGATGGGTTACACCTCGGTCGAGGCGGCCTGCTACTCAGACGGGAAACTCTATGGAGTCGATCCGGAGCAGTACAAGGCCGACCTTGAGGCAGCCGGACTCAAATCCCTTTCCACACACATAGGTCACAACCTTAGCAATGAGGAACTTGCCTCCGGTGACTTCACCGAGTCTATGAAGTGGTGGGATCAGGCGATAGCGGCACACAAGGCAGCCGGTTGCAAGTACATTGTCTGCCCGAGCTTCAAAGTTCCAGAGACCCTCGCCGGCCTCAAGACCTACTGCGACTACTTCAACGCCATCGGGGCGAAATGCAGGGAGAACGGAATGCTCTTCGGTTATCACAACCACTCACACGAGTTCAAAAAGATCGAGGACACCGTCATCTATGAATATATGCTTGAGAACACCAATCCTGAGGACGTGTTCTTTGAGATGGATGTCTATTGGGCTGTGATGGGCAAGGCATATCCTGTCGAACTCTTCAGGAAATACCCGGGACGCTTCACCCTTCTCCACATCAAGGATCACCGTGAGCTCGGCGAGAGCGGAATGGTTGGCTTCGACGCCATATTCAAGAATGCGGACATCGCGGGGATGAAAGATTTTGTGGTAGAAATTGAAGCGTTTACCAACGGTGACTGGAAGGAAAGTATGAAGATGTGCGCTGACTATCTTCTTAATTCGGACTTCGTCAAAGCGACCTACGAGGAATAATATTCCTTAATACTTATAAATAGAACGGCTGGAATATGATTTCCGACCGTTCTTTTTGTATGCCCATATATTCTTGCATTCACAAGTATTCCGGCAAAACGAGAAATATTAACATAATTTTAGTATATTTGAAAACTTTAGACTAATTGTTAATTTTATTACAAAGTTTCTTAGACATATTCAATTATGGACAAGATTCTACTTAGGAATATTACTTTGAACGAACGTCAGGTTGACATCACAATCGCTGACGGACTGATCCAAAGGATAGCGCCGCACTCCGAAGAGTACAGGGAGGCAGCCTCGGGAGTAGAGGCTCTGGACTGCACAGGCAAGGTAGCGGTTCCGGGATTCATAAATATGCACACACACGCCGCCATGTCCCTTATGAGGGGTGTCGGCGAGGATATGGTCCTTCAGGACTGGCTGAAGCACATCTGGGCCATTGAGTCGAAACTGGACGCTCCGTTCATCTATTGGGGTACGAAGGCCGCCGCGCTTGAGATGATCAAGACTGGAACCACAACATTCAACGACCATTACTGGTTCTCACCTACAGCAAGGATCGCGGCCTCGGAAATGGATCTGCGAGCAGCCGTCTCCTACCTGTTCCTGAACCACAACGACCCGGCTGAGGCCGAGAGGGAAAAGGAGCAGTGCATCAAGATGCACGAGACGGTGCCACAATGGGGGACAAGGTCTATCTTCACGATAGGTATCCACTCTATCTACTCTGTCAATGAGGAGCTTATCCTGTGGGCCACTGAATATGCCCGCAAGCACGGTCTTAAGATCCACATCCATCTTGCCGAGTCGGAGCGCGAGGATCTGGACTGCAAGGCGGCGCACGGCGGTCTCTCACCTGTCGAGTACCTTGAGGCCCTCGGTGTGCTGGGGCCGGATGTCATCGCCGCCCACACGCTCTGGCTGTCCGAGCACGACATCGAACTTCTTGGCAAGTACCATGTGAACTGCGTGCATAACATCAATTCCAACACCAAGCTGGCGTCAGGCTACAAGTTCAAGTGGAAAGAGCTGACTGATGCCGGGGCGAATGTCTGCCTCGGAACCGACGGATGCGCGTCATCCAACAATCTTGACATGCTTGAGACGATGAAGACCACGGCCTTGTTCCAGAAAGCATGGAGAAAAGACCCTTCCGCCCTGCCTTTGCAGACGCTCATGGACATGGCAACCGTCAACGGAGCAAAGGCATTAGGCTTGAAAACCGGAAAGATAGAAGAGGGCTACGAAGCTGACATCCAGATTGTTGACACAGACAACACCTTTTTCCTCTCCCCCGGCCCGTTCCTCGCGAACTTCATCTACTCGGCGCACAGCGACTGCGTCACCTCTCTCATCTCAGGAGGAAAATTCGTGATGCGCGACCGCAATGTGTTCGGAGAAAAGATGATTCTCAAGGGAGCGCGCACGGTTCTTAATGAAATAAACTATAAACAATAACCGGCCGCAGACGCAATGCGGTAATTAATGAATATAAAAATATGGATCCAAGAGCAGAAAGAATCTACGGAGCCGCTGAATATGTCAGACAGCAGATTGGCGACCTCAAACCGGAAGTCGGCATCGTGCTTGGCAGCGGCCTTGGAAAACTTGCGGACAGCATAAGCGATCCGCTGACAATACCTTACAAGACAATCCCGGGATTCCCGGTCTCCACGGCGATAGGCCACAAGGGCAACTTCATCGTGGGCAAGCTGGGCGGCAAGACGGTCATCGCCATGCAGGGACGAATCCACTTCTACGAAGGCTACCCGATGGAACTTGTCACGCTTCCTATCCGCGTGATGAAGGTCATCGGAATCAAGTACCTGTTCGTGTCCAACGCCGCCGGCGGTGTCAACTACAACTTCAAGGTCGGAGACCTGATGATCATCACCGATCACATCAACCAGCTGCCTAATCCGCTGATAGGTCCGAATCTGGAGGATTTCGGGCCAAGATTCCCTGACATGACGAGACCTTACGACCTGAGGCTCATCGCAAAAGCCGAGGAGATCGCCGTACAGATGGGCATCAAGATCCACAAGGGTGTCTACTACGGAGGAACCGGTCCGACCTACGAGACTCCAGCCGAGTACAAGTACATCCGCACCATCGGAGGTGACGCTACCGGCATGTCCACGGTTCCGGAAGTCATCGTGGCAAGGCATTCGGATATTCCGGTGTTCGGAGTCTCGGTGATAACCAACGAGGCGCATGATGACTATGCACCTGACTATGAGAACGACGGGGACGATGTCGTGAAGGCGGCGGACGCGGCGGCGGACAGGATGTGCGCGCTGTTCACAAGGATGATAGAATCGCTGTAATATTCATTGGCAATGAAATACGCTTACATCCTGTATTTTGTGTTCGCCGTGTTCATCATCGGATTCGGCTCCGCGCTTTTGATAAACGGCAAGCCGATTTCGTGGAAGATCGTCTGCATCCTGCTTATCGGGGTTTATTTCCTCTACCGCGGGATCGCGACCTGCGTCAACCAGAAACGCCGCCGCGAGCGTGAGGAGATCGACAACGGGAACGATCCGGCTAACGCATAATATTATATAGGTCACTGAGCTTGTCGAAGTGACTTAATTTCAAACAACATAATAATGGATTTAGGACTCTTCAGAGTGGCCGCCGCAGTGCCAAGGGTAAAGGTGGCGGATGTTGAATATAACGCCGAGTCAATCTGCAGACTGACAGGAAAGGCCGAAGAGGAAGGTGCCTCGCTGGTGGTCTTCCCCGAACTATCGATAACCGGTTACACTTGCCTTGACCTCTTCGGACAGAACCTTCTGCTGACCAAGTCGGAAGAGGCTGTCGGAAAGATAAAGGACTTCACCAGAGGCAAGCACATCACCGTCGTGATCGGAGCCCCGGTCCGTTTCAGAGGCCGTCTCTACAACTGTGCCATCGTTCTGCGTAACGGGGGCATCAAAGGCATCGTGCCGAAGATCTACCTCCCGACCTACGCCGAGTTCGACGAGGGACGCTGGTTCGCCTCCGGATCGGATTTCCTTGGACCTGACAACTCGGCCACAGGACGTTTCGTGGATGACGGCAAGGACTACTACCGTGACGGTTTCGACTCGATCATCAAATACTGTGGCCACAGGTGCAACATCTCCCCTAACCTGCTGTTCACCGTCGGTAACGCCACATTCGGAATCGAGATCTGCGAGGATTTCTGGACTCCGATCCCGCCGTCATCATTCCTCGCCCCTTCAGGCGCGCAGGTTATAGTGAACATCTCTGCATCCAATGAGGTGATGACCAAACACCAACAGCGCAAAGAACTGATTTCCAACCAGTCAGGACGTACCGTCTCAGGTTACATCTACTGCTCGGCAGGCTATGGCGAGTCTTCAATGGACACCGTCTATGGCGGATCTTCCATCATCTGCGAGAACGGCAGGGTGCTTTCCGAGAACGAAAGGTTCCAGTTGCACGACACGATGATATTCGCTGATCTTGATATCGAGAGACTCAACGTGCTGCGCCAGAAGAAGAACTCGTTCCGAGGAATGACGCCTGACGGAACCTCCGCCTGTGAATATTCAGGATTATATTCATGCTACGACCTTGGTCCCGCCGCTCCGACAGATTTTGACAAGAAGTTCTACCGCTACGTCGAGCCGCATCCGTTCCTTCCGGAAGGTGATCCGGCGGAGATCGCCGAGCGTTCCAAGGAGATTCTTCAGATCCAGACGACCGGACTCATCGCCCGCCTTGAGCATATAAACTGCAAAAAGGCTGTTCTGGGAATATCCGGCGGCCTCGACAGCACGCTGGCGCTTCTGGTGACGGTAATGGCTTTCGACAAACTGGGAATTCCGAGAGAGAATGTCATCGGAATCACCATGCCGGGTCTCGGGACGACACACCGCACCAAGTCCAACGCTGTGGACCTGATGGAGGTACTTGGCGTGACGACACGTGAGATCTCAGTTGTAGCTGCCGTGGAGCAGCATTTCAAGGACATCGGCCACGATCCGAAAGTGATGGATTCCACCTACGAGAACGCCCAGGCCCGCGAAAGGACCCAAATCCTGATGGATATCGCCAACCAGGAGAACGGCCTTGTGATCGGTACCGGAGACCTTTCGGAGCTGGCACTCGGCTGGTGCACCTACAACGGTGACCATATGTCGATGTACGCCGTCAACGCTTCCGTGCCGAAGACCTTGATAAAATACCTTGTCCGCTGGGCAGCCAAGAATGTGTTCACAGACGCGGCCACAAACGGAGGAAGATCCTCGGCCGAGATTCTCATAGACATCGCGGAAACCCCTATCAGTCCGGAACTTACTCCGGCTGACTCAAAGGGACAGATCAAGCAGAAGACCGAGGACCTGATCGGCCCGTACGAGCTGCACGATTTCTTCATCTACAACTTCATCAGGTACGGTTACTCTCCTGTGAAGATTTTCCATCTGGCCTGCAAGGCGTTCGGAGAAGCCGAGAACGGGGAGGATCGTTCCGGAAAGAATGTGGTAAGGCATCCTGACGTGACCTTCGACAAGGCCACGATCCTGAAGTGGCTGAGAAAGTTCTACTGGAGGTTCTTCAGCCAGCAGTTCAAGAGGTCCTGTATGCCGGACGGCCCGAAGATCAGTCTCGTGAGCTTCTCGCCGCGCGGGGACTGGCGAATGCCTTCCGACGCCCAGGTTCAGCTCTGGATTTCGGAGCTGGATAAGATCGAACTATAATTTTGATCATCTTCATAAAACTCCGGCCCTTAGACCAGCTCAAGGGCCGAAGTTTTATTATTGGGCACCGTGGCACATAACCTATTATAAATCATCCTATTAAGCATTCACCTTAGGTAAGATTCAACTAAAGGAGAACGTTATTCTCTCTGTCTTTCAATCATTTATCCGCCACGCTGAAATGAGATATTCATTCGTAATTATTTCTATCGCCGAGACCATCTTCCAAAGATGCTCCAAAAGAAATCGAAAGGTATTGCCGTGGCAGATAGTGGCATTCGCATAAACAGTCAACAAACAGTCAAGGAACAGGATTTGCGAAAGTAACGTGGATTTACGATATTTGGGAAAAGAAAGATTATGAGCCAGTTTGACACTTGCTTTTTCGAGAGATACGCGAAGATCTCGCTGGAGACGCTTCTGGACCGGAGGTTCGCGGAGCTGCTGAACAAGGATCGGCCGGATTTGCAGAGTCCGGACGGAGTTTCGTTGGGCATTGAGGTGACGAGGGCGATGCCGGAGACCAAGGAGGCGGCGCAGTCTATGATCAAGGAGGTGGCCGGCGTGGCACCGATTCCGGAAGACCGGGAGGACTTCGACACGATCCTCTCATCGGGCTACGGTTACGGTCTTCAGGGAGGACGATACGTCGGAACCAAGGAATACGACTACTGGTCGATGGCGCTGCCGATGTGCCGGATCATCGAGAGCAAGGTCCGCAAGGCCGGGGATGGCTTCTACGGTTCATTCAAGACCCTTGACCTGTACGTATTCTGCAAGGACAGCCTGAGCGAGATCGAAGTGCTGGACATCATGCGTTACACAATGAGGCTTCAGGAGGGGCAGGAGGCTAAATACAACTGTCTCTACCTCTCCGAGATCAGCGGCCTTGATGTCTGCAACCTGACCGGTGACATCTCCGACACCTACCGTGTCGCCCGCCACCCGATCTCATCCGACCTCCGGAAGGAGTTCTTCCACAAGGCTTTGCAACAGTAAAATTTCGGAACATTATATGAATATTCGGAAAAACAGTGGTTGGTTGATACACATCGCGATCTGGGCGGTGATCCTTGCGATGCCGTTCTTCTCGCCCCAACCGGGAAGGGCGCTTCACGGAGGACTGGACTATTCCAGGTTCCTGCCTGTAACGATTTCATTTGTCATAGTGTTCTACACCAACTACTTATTTCTGATAAAGCACTTCCTCTCCAACAAGAGGTTCGGGGCGTTCCTGTTCTGGAACATGCTTTTGATCACCAAGGTCAGCATCGGGGTCCATCTCTTTTTCAGGTACCTCATCTCGCCGGACATCGCCCCTCCACATCACTCCACACTCGACACAATCAGTTTCACTTTCCGCAACACGGTGATCTATATGGCGATAGTGGGCATCGCGGTGGCGGTAAAGATGACAACCGAATGGTACAACAACGAGGCGCAGCGCAAGGAAATAGAGAAGAACCAGGCGGAGGCCGAGCTGGCTAACCTCAAGAACCAGGTCAACCCGCATTTCCTTTTCAACACCCTGAACAACATCTACTCGCTGATCCAGATAGACCCCGCACAGGCACAGGAGGCCGTCCACGACCTCAGCGGAATGTTGCGCTACGTCCTCTACGAAAGCCAGAAAGACACCGTGCCTCTCGCCAAGGAATGCGAATTCCTCAATGAATATGTCAAACTGATGGGCGCACGGCTAACTTCTGGAGTAAAGCTGGAAGTATCACTGCCAAGTTCTCTGTCAAACAGGCAAATAGCTCCGCTACTCTTCATACCGCTCGTTGAGAACGCCTTCAAGCACGGCATAAGTGACACGGATGAATCCTTCATCAGAATCGAGCTCAAGGAAGACGGGGAATATGTCACCTGCCTCGTCGAGAACAGCTGCTTCCCGAAGGACGACACAGACCGTAGCGGATCAGGAATAGGAATCACGAACCTCAAACGCAGACTTGACCTGCTCTACCCTGGAGCATATTCATTTGAATATGGCAGGGTGCAGAGCGTTTACCGTAGTCTGCTCAGGATCAGGACAGGAATATGAACACGATCAGTTGCATAGTCGTTGACGATGAGCCTTTGGCGGTAAGGCTGATGGAATCTTACGTCGCAAAGACTCCGTTCCTCTCGCTCAAAGGTAGTTTCACGAGCGGAACGGCTGCATATTCATTTCTTCAGGACAATCCGGTGGATCTGCTGTTCTGCGACATCCAGATGCCGAACCTGAGCGGGATGGATCTTTCACGGATGCTGCCGGAGAGGACCAGGATCATATTCACAACCGCTTTCAGTGAATATGCCGTCGAGGGGTTCAAGGTCCGAGCCTTGGACTATCTTCTGAAACCGATTTCCTACGAGGATTTTCTTTCCGCGGCGATGAAGGCGAAAGAATATCTTGAACTCATTGATGATAAGTTGCTTCGACAAGCTCAGCTACCGTCTGGCTTGGTCACTGAGCCTGCGGTTCGACGTGACTCACCAACCACCGAAGTGACTGAGCCTGCGGTTTCTACCTCGGTCACGGAGCCTGTCGAAGTGACCGAACAACGAAAAATCAAAAGCATCTTCGTAAAGACCGAATACAGACTCCAGCAGATCGATCTGGACAGAATCACCTACATCGAAGGCCTTAAGGACTATGTGAAAATACATTTGAACAACGGCACGGCTCCAATCCTGTCTCTTATGCGCCTGAAAGCCCTTGAGGATACTCTCCCGAAAGAGGATTTCGTCCGCGTCCACAAATCATTCATAGTCCGTCTGGCCGCGATTGAAGCCATCGAGCGCAACCACATCCTCATCGGCCCTTCACGCATTCCTATCGGAGACACCTATCAGACGGCTCTCTACCAAGCCCTTTCCGGCTCCTTCCTCCTTCTTGGCGGCAAAGGATGAGGGTCGTGGCACACAACTGATTGAATATGAATGCAAAAAGCAATGTCGTGGTGTTGCAGGCTGCACCACGAAACCATTTTTTTAATTGATAATCAGGGCATTATCCGCCAACGCCTCGATGACCTGCGGGAAGTGCTCCATTTCAAGGGCATGTTCCTTGGCGGCGATGTCGTCGGGAGTGTCATCGGGACTGATCGGAGTGCGGAACTGAGCGATGATCCCGCCACTGTCAACCTTGCCGCTTACCCAATGGACGGTCATTCCGGTCTCGGTCTCCCCCGCCGCCTTGACAGCCTCGTGGACATGATGACCGTACATGCCCATGCCTCCGAATTTCGGCAGAAGGGCGGGATGAAGGTTGATCATCCTGTGATCATATTCATGGATCAGGAAGTCCGGGATGACAAGGAGGAAACCCGCCAGAACGATGAAGTCGATTGAATATTCCTTCATCAGAGGCAGGACAACATCCTCCCTGTTCAAGTCCGCCTTTGGAAGCACACGTGTCGGAACGCCGAGCCTTTCGGCTTTCTCAAGGGCCGGGATTCCGGTCTTGTTCGCAACGACAAGGGCGACATTCACCTTATCTGAATCCTTGAAGTATCTTATTATGTTCTCGCAGTTTGAGCCACCGCCAGACACGAATATCGCTAAATTTATCATCTACAATTATTTATCCATAGTAGGCATCTGACGGATGTTGAGATCGCGCTGAGGAAACGGAATCTCTATTCCGGCCTCGTTCAACGCATTGTAGATCCGCTCGTTGGCGGCGGCGATGTAGCCAGTGCGCTGCTCAACCAGAATGTACTGCTTCACAACCAGATCAACGCTGCTGTCACCGAAGCCGTTCAGGACAACCTGGATTCCGTACTTCTCCTCGACCACCTGACGGCCGAACTTGTCAGGCTTGCGCAACGGAGTCAAAGCCTTGAGAATAACCTTCCTCGCATGATCCACATCCGTTCCGTAAGCCACACCTACAGGCAGACCGAGGAACTCGTAGGAATTGTTGCGGGTCAGGTTCTTGAAGTTCTTGGCGAACAGGGAACTGTTAGGGAAAGCCATGATGCTTCCGTCAACAGCCTCGATCTGAGTGCTTTGGTACGTTATGTTGTCCACTTTTCCCCTAATTCCGTCACACTCGATGTAATCCCCGACGCGAAGACGGCCTGACATCAGCTGCACACCGTAGAAGAAGTTGTTCAGGATGTCCTTCATTGCGAAACCGAGACCAGCCGCAAGACCGGCTGTAATCACGGACAGAGACTTCGTCGGGATATTCAAAAGCGAGATTGTCACTATGAAATAAGTGCCCCAAGCCAGGATCCCAATCACATTGTTGGCCAGAGTCAGGTTCAACTCGTTCTCACGGATCATCGAAGCCCTGGTCTGCCTGAGGGTCTTGCGCAATTTGTAAATCCTGTAAAGAGCCCTCGCCACATAACAGATGTACTTGAAGACATAGAACAATCCGGCTGCCAGAACCATCTTGGAAACAGACAGATGCAGGTACTCGTAGTTGAAGAACGGGTAGAAGAACATGTCCATGCAGATTTCCGTGAGGTCAAACACCTCTGACGCCATGTAGAGACAGAATGGAATCGACAGCAGGTAAAGCACCGGAATCAGCACCATCTCCACGAGGTCATAGAGCCAGGTGACAAGAATGAAAGACCCCTTGTCCTTGCCGACATCGTTCTGATGCTTGAGCCTGTAGGCCCGCACAAGGATGTCAACCCTCTTGTGACGGTATTTTTTGAGCAGGTCATCACAAGCCACAATCAACTGGAGCACAGTCAACTGGAAGATCCACCAGATATAGACCTGCAGGCCGAGCAGACTGTAGCCCACGATGGAGATGACAAAAGTAATGGCCGTCACGACAAAAGATGCGATGGCGTAGGAATTGTCGCTCTTCGGCACCTTCGGTCCGTTGCGGTGGATCGAAGCCCACTGCCAGAAGCCGAACGCGATCAGAAGCGGCGGGAAGATCAACGCGATCAAGCTGTTAGGTATGAATATGATCCTGAACGTGATGACCACCAGTCCCATCAGCATTATCGGGGTGTAGATCCGCATTCCGTAGTTGAGCTGCTTGCTGTCATGACGGATAAGAAGCGAGGTCAGCACGGCGATCAGCAGCAGCGCGAACTCGATCAAAAGCCCCGCAGCCATCGTGAAGAAATGCGATGTCAAGGAGATATTCTTCGCGACAGCGATGACAACCACAAACAGAATGGCGGCTCCAAGCATGAATATGGCAGCCTCCCTCTTGCGGAACCTCTCAGTCCGGAAGTATTTGACGCGCCGCATCAACATCTTGACAATCAACATGCTGAACAGCGTGGCTATCGCAAGGTAGATCAGCACCATGAACGAGAATCCGATGACCATCGGTCCCCTCCACTCGCTCTTCACATCCGTGAAATAAGCCCTGCCGTATTTGTCATTGAAATCCTTCGCGGCCCTCGACGCATAAGACCTGACATGAGTCAATATTTTCCAGAAATTATCCTGCCCCTCAATGAATATCTTCTTCTGGACCATCTTGTAGCGTTCCTGAGCATAGTCGTAGGCCTCTTTAAGCCGCTTGTCTGTGGTCTCATAATATTCATTGTCCTCGATCATGTGGTCACGGATGTCCGTGAACATCTTCAGCAGCCTTGTTGAATAGAAAAGGCAACTGTCTCTGGCCACCTGAGACAGGCTGTCAAGATGAAAAGTATCATGCTCGTGCTCTTCCTCAAGCCCGGCAAAATGATTGTGGCCGGCATGCTCCGGATCGTCCGAGTGGGCATCCGTGTAGGAGTCGTTCGGAAGGATATGACTCTGGAGCGTCGAGGCCAAGGAGTCCAGCAATGCCGGTCCACCAAGGCTGTCCGGCAGCTCAACCAGTTCAGGAGGAAGCACTTTCAGAGCCATGACCAGCCTGTCGTACCGGTCAATCTCCACATTGAGGTAAGAGATGATGTTGTCGTACGGCATCCGGCTCTGCGTGAAGCTATGGTACTGGTCGGTGACCTGCTGAAGAGCGTAAGTGAGATCGAACGTGAAGTCCTGCTTCTGCGAGTACAGCATCAACGACAGCTCGTTGCAGCTTTGTATGAGATGCACCAGCTCCTCGTGCTGCTGATCATCCTGAGACTCGAAGGACATCTGGTTCTTCTCCATCTCGATGTAAGCCTTTCGCAACTCATAACGCAGCACCTGAAGCGTCTGCGCCAGATCCTTCTCGTTGAACACCGCAAGCGAGGAAACCGAAGCGATCAGGAACAGGACCGCCGTCAAAGCTATTCTTTTGAATATTCTCATTTTCGTTTCTTGTTGTATGAATACAAAAATAGCAAATATATCCTTAATCAGCATGAAATTTGCACCTCCCTCGCCGACCAAATTGATAATTGTATGAGAACTTTTCATAGTCACCGGCGGATAGTTCTAGCCTTTGCCCTGTTTGCCTGCCTTTCCGCTCTCTCCCAAGCACAGGAGAGGAAAATCGACACCCTACAAAGAATCGAGTCCAAAGACACGCTCCTGTTCCAGCCATTGTTCAGCGAAAACGCCGCTGGGCTGAAAGTTGTCAGGATGACCGATAGCCCATACGTCCGGAACTCGAAGATGGAGATGGACCGGGACGGGAACGTCTGGAAGGTTTTCACGGCCGACGGACTGGATGTGCTGATGAACGTCCGCTATCTGAAGCACTACGGACAATACTACCGCCTGGACCTTTATATTCAGAACAACACAGACAGGCCTGTCAAGTACGACTTCAAGAACACCTCTGTCGCATCCAGAATGGGACCTGTCAAAGTTTTCCGGCAAAGGGGTTATCTGAACAGAATCGGTGCCCAAAAGACCGCCAAGACCATAGGAATAGGAATCGGCACGCTGTTCGTGACATTTGTGATGGCCGCGATCGTGCGTGGGGATCCAGATGACAGGGATTCCCTGGCCGAGGACCTGCTGAGGGATCTTGGAGGCACGGCCATCGAGGAGGCGGGGTTCATAGCCACCATGGCCATGGCTGACAGAGAGTCGGAGGACATGGCACGGATCGAACGGAGCTGCATCGGCTACCTCGGAGACTACACGATACGGCCGAGACACGCCATTGAGGGGCATGCCTACGCCAAATACAAAAAGGGAGCGGATTCCATTGAAATCACGCTCCCGATAGGCGACAAGAAATATGTCTTCAACTGGGACACCACCTCATTGGTGAATATCACAGAGGATCTTTAGTTCTGGGTGTCCCAAATCTTGGTCTCGTTACAGGTGATCATGAGTGACTGCCCTCCGCAACTCATCCTGAAATCTCCGGCCTCCAGACGCCACTTTCCGTCAGCCCCCACAAACGCGAGTTCCTTTGCCGGAACCGTGAACGAAACAACCTTGCTCTCCCCGGGCGCAAGCTCAACCTTGGCGAACTCACGCAGACGCTTCACATCAGGTATCATACTGGCCACAATATCACTTGAATATAGCAGGACAGCCTCCTTGCCGTTGTGCGAGCCGGTGTTCGCCACAGTCACCTCGAACTTAAGGTCATCCCCGGCGGCGAACTCTGAGCCATTCAGACATTTGAATCCTGAATATTCAAAAGTGGTGTAACTGAGCCCATATCCGAATGGCCACTGCACATCCATAACCGCATCGTAGTTATATTCCCCGGCCATTGTCTCACGGCTCTCGCTGACCTTGTAGTCGTAGGTGTGGAGTGAGTTGACATATTTAGGATAGGTGAACGGCAGCTTTCCGCTGAAATTCTCCTCTCCGGACATCAAGGCAGCAAGCGCGTCGCCACCATAATTGCCAGGAAGCATCACATCAACCACAGCCTTAGCCAACGGCTCGATCTCGCGCAGAACCCTCGGACGCCCCTCGTTCAGTACAAGGATTATAGGCTTGCCGGTCTTTGACAACGCCTTCACCAATTCCTTCTGGTTAGCTGACAGATTCAGGTCATCAATGTTGCCTGGAGTCTCGCAATAGCTGTTCTCACCGACACAGGCGACTATCACATCCACCTTCGAGGCTGCGGCCACGGCCTTGGCGATCTGAGGAGCATATTCCTTCTGCCAAGCGCCTGTAGCCCAACGGTCCGTCTCATCGTAAACCACACCAGGCTCGAAAATAACGTTCTTCTCGCCGAATTTCTGAGCCAGAGCCTCGTAGATTGTGTTGAAATCGCCGGCGAATCTGTCGGCGTCACCCTGCCAAGTGTAAGACCAACCTCCGTTCAAAGCCCTCATAGAGTTGGCGTTAGGCCCTGTCACAAGGATCTTCCTGCCATATTCAAGAGGAAGGATATTGCCTTCATTCTTGAGGAGCACCTCGGACTCCACCGCCGCGGCGTAGGAAGCGTCCTGGAACTCCTTGCAGCCGAACTTGTCATAACCGCTGACATCCCAGGTCGGATTGTCGAACAGGCCGAGACGGAATTTAAGGCGGAGAACCCTGCGGACTGCGTCATCTATCCTGGACATCGGAATCAGACCGGACTCGACAACCTCCTTCAGTTCAAGGCAGCAATCAGGGTCGTTCGGTTCCATAATCATATCGATTCCAGCGTTGATGCCCATAGCGAGGGCTTCCTTCCTGTCCTTGGCGACGTGATCCCTTTCGTACAGATTGTTGATGTCGGCCCAGTCGGTGACGATGAGGCCATCCCAATCCAGACCGTCCTTGACCCAACCGGTAAGAAGTTCCTTATTGGCGTGCGTAGGGATTCCGTTGATCGAGGCTGAATTGACCATCAGGGTAAGCGCACCGGCCTCAAGGCAGTCCTTGAACGGGCGGAAGAACTTTTCCCTAAGATCATTCCCAGCCACGATCGCAGGAGTCCTGTCCTTGCCTGAAACCGGCACACCGTAGGCCATAAAATGCTTTATACTTACGGCAACGTGCTTGTCGTCAATATGATTCGGATCCTCTCCCTGAAGGGCTTTCGTCTCGGCCACCGCCATCTCAGCGTTCAGGTAAGGGTCTTCACCATAACTCTCCCACTGTCTTGGCCAGACCGGATTCCGGCCGAGGTCCATCACCGGAGAGAACACCCAAGGAACCATAGCGGCCCTTGTCTCGTAAGCCATAGTCTCACCCATCGCACGGGCATATTCACGATTGAATGTCGCCGCAAGGTTTATCTCCTGCGGGAAAAAGGTTCCGTCGGTCAGGTAGCTCGCGCCGTGGATCATATCAAGACCATAGATGCAAGGGATTCCGATCTCCTCCATAGACTTTTTCTGGATCTCGCCCACAAGCTGAGCAGTCAGCTCATGTGACTGAGCGACATCTCCGAATGTGTTCAGGATGGAGCCGACCTTCATCTCGCCGATGACCTTCTGGAGTTTCTCCGGATCGAGAGTCACTCCTCCCGGTGCCGTCACCGTAGAGGATGTCAACTGTACCATCTGGCCCACCTTTTCGGTGAGATCCATTTCTTTCAGCACCTTCTCGACTTTCGCCTCGATCTCGGCGTCACGGCCGATGGCTGGAGAAACAGAAGACGCATCACGTTGTCCGCAGCCCTGAACAAACAGCAGCGCGGCGGCAAGGGGCAATAGATAAATATTCTTCTTCATTGTATTAAATTATGACTTTAGCAAGCGTAATAATTGTCTCTGATTCAGCACACTTACATAAAAATCCGTGATTTTTACGCCAGTCACTTAAGAAAGAAACAGTTTTTTAGAGGAAATATTACTGAGTGACTGTTACTTTCAGAGTGTCGATCATTTGCCTGTAGTACCTGAAAGTCGAGTCAAGAGCGGCCATGTTCTCTGGTTTGATCGGCTCGGAAGGAGGTGAGTCCATCTTCAAAGGATTGATGGCCGTGCCGTTTTTCCAGACGCGGAAATCCAGATGCGGCCCGGTTGAGAGTCCTGTGGAGCCTACATAGCCTATCACGTCCCCTTGACGCACCCTCGCTCCGGCCTTGATTCCGGCACCGTAACGGGACAAGTGCATATAGCTGGTGGTATAAACAGAGTTATGTCTGATTTTCACGGTGTTTCCACCTCCGTTTGTCCATCCGGCACTCACAACCGTACCGTCACCGATTGTCATCACCGGAGTGCCCACGGGAGCCGCGTAATCGACTGCGGTATGTGCCCTGACACGCCCGGTCACAGGATGCTTCCGATGATAGGAGAAACCGGAACTGATCCTGGTGAACTTCAACGGAGCCTTGAGGAAGGCCTTACGCAAGCTCTCCCCTTTCTCATTCCAATAGAGGTTACCATGATCTCCTTGATCAAACATAATAGCAGGAATCATCTTTTCCTCACGGATATACTCCGCGTAATATATTGTGTCAACGGCTATTATCTCGTCATCACACTTTCTTTGCTCGTAAAGCACCCTGAAACGGTCTCCGGGCTGAAGTCCGAAGAAGTCAACCGACCAGGCATAGATCTCAGAAAGCGGCACAATCAACTGAGGGGAGCTGCCAGCCGCCAACATATCGTTCCAAAGGGACGATTTGATCGTCACATCGGTGTACTCTCTTGTGCTCTCGACAGGTTTGGACCATTCCCAGACCTCAAAAGGATCGGTCGTGCGGAACACCACACGGTCAATCTTGTTGCGCTCATAGACGACATATTTCAGCATCGGCCCGACAGCGCTTCCTGTTCCGCTTGTGTCAAACTGGTAATATGCCTGGACCTTGTTGCCGGCTCGCATCTTACGGACATCGAAAATTGTGTCGCAGGCAGCGGCCATCTTCATCGCATCGTTCATCGAAAGCCCCAGACGGCACATCAGTCCAGTGAATGTCTCACCATTGCGGACAGCATCCTCGGAAAGATCCAAGGAATCCGGCCAGAAGCCCAACGGAGGAAGTGTATCCTTCACTTCCTCAATCACTTCTGATTCAACGTCCTCAGTCTTTCTCTTGCATCCCGGAGAAAGAACTAAAAAAACAAAAAGAATAGAAAAATATTTTTTTAGCATAATCGCAAATTTAAGAAAAACCACCGTAAAGACCACCGCTATATAAAAAAAATTGGCCAATTTTGCATTTCAAAAAAAATGGCCGTCTTATGCAAGAATTTGATTTTCGTGAATTTTGTAAAGTCGGTTATAGTTAAACCGTATAAGACAAGTTAAATTTTAAGGAATATACATATTTGAACCAAACTATTTTGAATATGAAATCTTATGACCGGCTGCTTGCAGCCATCGTTCTGTCGGCATTGATGCTGACGTCCGTCTTCACTTACGAGATGTCGGCGCAAAACCAGCGTATAAAGGTCACGGTGAGCGGCCACATCACGGACAAGGCCTCCGGCGAGACCCTTATCGGGGCCGGGGTGCTCACTGAAGGCGCGGGAGCCGCAACGAACAACTACGGATTTTACACGCTGACGATTCCGCAAGGTAAACATCTGACACTGAGATATTCATACGTAGGTTATGACGACGCCACCGTCACGCTCGACCTGCTCCGAGACACCACAATCAACGTTGCCTTGAAAGCGAACACCGAAATCAAGGAAGCTGTTGTCTCGGCACAAAGGGAATCCGGAATCATGGCCACGAAGATGAGCGCGATCGAGATTCCTATGAATATGATCAAGAACACCCCGGTGCTCTTCGGCGAGGCCGATGTCCTGAAGACAATCCAGCTGATGCCGGGAGTGCAGAGCGGTGCCGAGGGCTTTTCGGGAATATATGTGCGCGGAGGCGGGCCGGACGAGAATCTGTTGCTCCTTGACGGAATCTCGCTCTACAACGCCGAGCATATGCTGGGCCTGTTCTCGATCTTCCAGCCGGAGGCCGTGAAGAAAGTCACGCTGTACAAAGGCTCGTTCCCGGCACGCTACGGAGGAAGGACTTCCAGCATCATCGACGTGAGAACCAACGACGGAAACCTTCAGGAGACTCACGGGACGATCGGTGTCGGTGTCCTGTGCGACAAGTTCCACCTCGAAGGGCCGATCGCCAAAGGCAGGACGGCATATTCCATCAGCGCCAGAGGGATGCACACCTTTCTTTTCGACGGCATCCTCAGGGCGGCGAAAGTCCCGGCCAACTACTACTTCTTTGACATGAACGGTAAGCTGACCCACCGGTTCAGCGACAGGGACAGGCTGTTCCTGAACGCCTATTATGGCCGTGACATCTTCCACTTCATGGAGGAGGATGAATATGAGATCACCGGCGGAAGCAATGAATACCGCAAGTACGACGACAAGACCCACATACGCTGGGGCAATCTGCTCACATCAGTGAGGTGGAACCACGTCTTCAACGGCAGGCTGTTCTCCAACGCCACCGTGGCCTTCACCGACTACAGGATGAGGATGGGCTACACGACCAGCGAGAAAAGCCAGGACACTAAATACTTCTACAAGTACAAGTTCGACTACGGCTCCGGCATCAGGGACCTCACCGCCAAGATCGACTTCGACTACACCCCTGCTCCGAGGCACATCATCAAGTTCGGTGGTGAATATGTCAACCATGCCTACATTCCGGAGACCTACACGACCGTTGAGAAGGAAAACGACAAAGGGCAGATGGTCACTGACACGACATATACTAACAAAAAGGAGAAAAACCGCCTCGGACACGAGATGTCCTTCTACATCGAGGATGACTTCACGATCGGCGGATGGCTGACCCTCAATCCCGGCGTACATCTGGCGATGTTCCTGACAAGCGGCAGGACCTACTGGTCACCTGAGCCGAGAATGTCCGCCAAGGTGGATTTCGGCAAAGGTGTCAGCGTCAAGGCTGCATATTCAAGGATGGCGCAGTACGTCCACCTTCTCTCCTCGGCTCAGATCACCCTGCCGATCGACCTCTGGGTGCCTATCACCAGGAACATCAAGCCTGTGACGGCGGATCAATACTCATTGGGGTTGTACTACAACGGCCTGCCGGGTTGGGAGTTTTCCGTAGAGGGCTACTGGAAGGACATGCACAATGTGCTTGAGTACAAGGACGGAGTCTCCTTCATGGCAAGCTCGCAGTCCTGGGAGGACAATGTCGTGATGGGCGACGGACGGGCGTACGGCGTAGAGGTCTTCATCCAGAAAACGATTGGAAAGACAACGGGGTGGCTGGGCTACACTCTGGCCAAAAGTGACAGAGTCTTCTCCAACGGACTGATCAACAACGGAGAACGCTATCCTTACCGCTATGACAGAAGGCATAACATCTCTCTTGTCGTGAACCAGCGACTCGGGAAGAAGTGGGATCTCAGCGCGGTGTGGACTTTCGCGACCGGAGGCACCACGACAATCCCTGAAAGGGAGAGCATCGTGATGCTTCCTGACGGAACATTCAAGCAGATTGACTATGCTCCGCACAGAAACAACTACAGGTTGCCGCCAAGCCACAGGCTAAACATCGGTGTCAATTACCACAAGCGGCTAAGACGTGGTGAAAGCATCTGGAACTTCGGAGTCTATAACGCCTACAACAGGTTGAATCCGAATTTTGTCTATTACAAGGCAGACACGAAAGGTAATTCCGAATCAAGCCTCTACACAAGGAAGGCGAAACTCAAGTCTGTCACAATCCTGCCTATAATCCCGTCATTCAGCTACACTTATAATTTCTAAAGAGATGAGAGGACTTATTCTATGCACAGCAGCGGCCTCCGTCCTGCTCGGAGCCTGCACGAAGGACATTGATTACAACCTGAAAGACATCAAGCCACAGCTGATAGTAAACTCGCAGATGACGGTTGGCGACACCTTGCATCTTGTCTATCTGGCGGTAAGCAAGAGTGACCGCGTCGAGAGAATCAAATCAGGTTCGGTCAAGTGCTATGTCAACGGCGTTCTTGTGGCTGACGGAAAACTTGACAACCGTGATGACGACTTGTTCATCAAGGAGGATCTGCACATCTACGGCCACTACTATAGAGACGAACACCATAAAGATGTGTACACGGCAGGACCCAACGCCGCCGGCAAGACCAACCAGACCAGATACTCGTTCAAGGCCGGTTTCAAGCCAGGTGATGTCGTGAGAATCGAGGCGGAGGCCGATGACGGGGCCTACAAGGCCTATTCGGAAGTGGTCGTTCCAAAGGCGCCGGAATTCAGCATAACCGACACTCTGCTCCAAAAGAATCAATATGGCGACAATATTTACCGGATCCGTGTCAAAGGCAAGGACGTCACCGGTGAGGACAACTTCTACCGGATACTGTCCGGACGTTCAGTTATCGACAAAAAGATCAGGTACGCGAGTGAGCGTGAAGAGGCAATGACTTGGGAAGAGACCAAGGACTACAGTTTCATCCGCCTTGACAAAGGCAACGACCCGATTCTGAACGATGGAGCCCCTGCCGAGGATCTCGACTTGGAAGGAGCTTCGGAGAACACTTTCAGAGTGTTTTCTGACAGACAGTTCTCCGACGGAACTTTCAACATCGGGTTCAACGTGAACGCCAATGAAATCATCTACGGGCTGCACGGACTCCTGAATTTCAACCGTATGGAATCAGAGACAACATTAAGCGTGACAATCCGTGGCATCACAAAGGATGAGTACTACTATCTGAAAGCGCTAAGCATCTACGACTATCTGGACGGAGACACAACACTGACAGAGCCCGTCTCCTTCCCTGACAATGTCGAGGGAGGAATCGGGCTCGTCAGCATAAGCACGGAAAGCGTAGCCTCAATCAAGTTCAAAAGGACGTACGACGTACCATCTTCATGGATTTACACTGAGTAATCCTTAAATATTCTTTAACGCTTACTGTACTTCCTTGATGATTTCCATACCTTTCCGGATGGCCTCCTCATTCTTAGGGATAAGATGATGGTGGCGCTCCGGGAGGGTTTTCCTCAAGGCTGCAAGAACGCTTTCGATCTTCACGACCGGACGGATCTTCAAAAGACCTCCAAGCACGATCATGTTGAACGTCTTGATGAGGTTCATCTCGGCGGCTGCGTCCATAGCGTCGATCCTATAGACCTTGATGTCCTTCCTTGTCGGAGGCTCGTTGATTCCATAGCCGTCGTAGATGATGATTCCACCCGGCTTCACCTTCGGCTCGAACTTCTCCAGCGAAGGCTGGTTCAGAACAATCGCGATGTCGTAGCTGGAAAGAATCGGAGAGGAAACCGGATCATCGCTGACAATCACGGTCACATTGGCGGTACCTCCACGCTGCTCCGGACCGTATGCCGGCATCCAGGTGACTTCCTTGCCTTCCATCAGACCGGCATAAGCCAGAATCTTTCCCATCGAGAGGACACCCTGTCCTCCGAATCCTGCAATAATTATCTCATCTGTCATAGCCTTGTCGATTTAAAGTTCTACGCCTTTGTCCTTGAGGTCTCCAAGATGATAGAACTCGAACATATTCTCTTCCATCCACTTGTTGGCCTTCTCCGGGCTCATCTTCCAACCAGAGTTGCAGGTGGACACAACCTCGACGAGGTTGGAGCCCTTGCCCTGCATTGAATATTCAAACGCCTTTCTGATCGCCTTCTTCGTGCGGTTGATGGCAGCCACGGTGTGGACGGCCTGACGGGTCACGTAGCAGGTGCCATCAAGTGTGGCGGCGATCTCCGTGATCTTCAGCGGGTAGCCGTGAAGCGACACTTCCCTGCCGTAAGGGCAGGTGGCGGTCTTCATTCCCAGAAGGGTGGTCGGAGCCATCTGACCACCGGTCATTCCATAGATGGCGTTGTTTATGAATATGATCGTGATGTTCTCGCCTCTGTTCAGGGCGTGGATCGTCTCGGCTGTTCCGATGCAGGCGAGGTCTCCGTCACCCTGATAGGTGAACACGAGCCTGTCCGGCCAGAGACGCTTCGTCGCGCTGGCAAGTGCCGGAGCCCTACCGTGGGCGGCCTCCTCCCAGTCAACGTCAATGTACTTGTAGGCGAACACGGCGCAGCCCACAGGAGAGATGGCGATCGTCTTGTCCGTCATTCCCATCTCCTCGATCACCTCGGAGACTATCTTGTGCACAACTCCGTGGCTGCAACCTGGGCAGTAATGCATCGGAGTGTCGTTCAGCAAGGTAGGTTTCTTATAGACAACCTGTCCTTTCTCGATTATTTCTTCTCTTGTCATTGTGTCTTCAGATTTAGAACAGACGTTTGATCGCATCCACTACCTCGTCCGGATCAGGAATGATGCCTCCGAGACGTCCGAAATGCTGTACTGGGACCTTGCCCTCGACAGCGAGACGGATGTCCTCGACCATCTGGCCGGCGTTGATCTCCAGTGATAGGATTCCCTTCACCTTTCCGGCGAGTTTCTGGACTTCCTTCGTAGGGAAAGGCCAGAGGGTTATCGGACGAAGAAGACCGACCTTGATGCCCTGACTGCGGGCGATCTCGATGCTCTTCTTCGCGATACGTGCCGCTGAGCCGAAAGCCACGATGGCATATTCAGCATCCTCAAGAAGATATTCCTCGTAGCGGACTTCCTTTTCCTCTATCTCCTTGTATTTCTTCTGGATGCGAAGATTGATGACCTCCATCTCCTCGGAACGGAGCTCAAGGGAAGTGATGATGTTCGGCTTTCTTCCTCCGACACGGCCAGTGGTGGCCCAAGGGCATTCCTTGATGATCTCCTCCTCGGTGCGGCGAGGCTTGAACGGAGGAAGGACAACCTTCTCCATCATCTGCCCGATGGCGCCGTCGGCAAGGATCATCGCAGGGTTACGGTAACGGAACGCGAGTTCAAAGGAAAGGTCCACGAAATCAGCCATTTCCTGAACGGACGCCGGAGCGAGTACAATCAGGTGATAGTCTCCGTGACCGCCTCCCTTGCAGGCCTGGAAATAGTCCGCCTGGCTCGGCTGGATGGTTCCAAGGCCGGGACCTCCACGCATAACGTCCACGACAAGGGCCGGAAGCTCGGCTCCAGCCATGTAGGACAAACCTTCCTGCATCAAGCTGACACCCGGGCTGGAAGAAGAAGTCATCACCCTCTTTCCCGTGCAGGCTCCGCCATAGACCATATTGATCGACGAAACCTCGCTCTCAGCCTGGAGGACAACCATTCCGGTGGTCTCCCAAGGCTTCTCGGCGGCCAGAGTCTCAAGGACTTCTGACTGAGGGGTAATCGGATAGCCGAAATAGCCGTCACAACCGCAGCGGATGGCCGCGTGGGCAATGGCCTCATTGCCTTTCATCAATGTGATTTCCTGATCTGCCATAGCTTAGACTGTTTTAAGACGGTAAACGGTTATGCACCCGTCCGGGCAGACAGTGGCGCAGGACGCGCAGCCCGTGCAGGTGTCAGCAAGAACCTCGTGGGCGAAATTGTAGCCCTTACGGTTCACTTCCTTGGTCGTCAGAGCAAGGACATCGAGCGGACAGGCAACGACACAGAGATTGCAGCCTTTGCATCTCTCGGTGTCGACGACGGTCGCCCCTTTCATTTTAGCCATAATACCTTAAATATTTATTGATTGTACATATCCTTGTTGTAGAAATCGAGGATCTCGTTCGCAATCGCATAAGCGTTCGCCGCCGGGCTTTCAGGGTTTATCGCCATTGCCTCCAGATAGTTGTTGATGGCCTTCTGCCAGTCCCCTTTCTTTCTGTGCGCGTTGCCCAGAAGATAGTAGGCCCGGTCGGAAGGCTCCGGAGCGGATGTGATATATTCGTCAAGCAGACGGATCGCCTCGTCAGTCCCGCCTTCTACAAGAATCTTTTCTATCGCCTCTAATTCAATCATCGCTTAATCGATGAACAGACACCAGTTGTGGGTGTCCTCCTCAAGTCCTTTCTGGATGCCGATGATGCGGTTGTAGAGCTTCTCGCTGACCGCTCCACACTTGTCCGGTGAGCCGAATGTATAGTGGCGTGAAGCCTCCTCACACTCAAGCTGAGGCTTGTCGTCTATCGAGCAGATCGGAGTGATGACCACAGCCGTTCCACAAGAGTTAACCTCATCAAACTCAGCAAGTTCTTCAACCTTAATCGGACGAACCTCCACATTCAATCCCATGTCAGCCGCCACCTTACGGAGACTGTTGTTGGTAATTGACGGCAGCACACTGCCCGAGCGCGGGGTGATGTAAGTGTTGCCCTTGATAGCGAAGAAATTGGACGATCCAAACTCCTCGATGGTCGTCTTCGTGGCCGAGTCAAGGAACAGAAGCTCACGGTAACCAGTGTTGTGGGCGATGTTGTAAGCATGGAGAGACTGTGCATAGTTAGCACCGAGCTTGTAGCACCCGGAACCAAATGTAGAGGCACGATCGTAGTTCCTCGAAATGACCGCGTTTCCTGGGCTGAGACTCTTAGCTCCTGAATATGTCCCTACGGGAGAACACATGACAGCGAACATCACGTCACGCGCCGAATGAATGCCCAGCTGCGGGTTGATTCCAATCAGGATAGGACGCAGATAAAGGGATGCTCCACTCGCCTCATACGGAGGAAGATAGTCAATGTTCTCCTTCACGCATTGAACGCACATATTGATGAACATCTCCTCTGAAGGGTACGGCATGTCCAGATAAGTCGCGCTGTCCGCCATTCTCTTGGCATTTTTATCCGGACGAAAAAGTCTGATCCTGCCGTCAACCCCGCGGAACGCCTTCAATCCCTCGAAGCAGGAAGGGGCGTAATGGAATATTCCCGCAAAGCTGTTGAGGCAGATGTTGAAGTTCTCTGTCACGGTAGGTGTCTCCCATTTTCCGTCAATGCAGCGGCTGTACACCAATGCCTTGGTCTGAGTGTAGCTGAAAGACAGCTTGCTCCAATCTATATTCTTCATCATTCGTATTAATTAATCTTCAATAATTCTGTCCTTATTATATGTATGGATTTTCGTCTGGCCGGAAAGGATCATATAGCCGTTCTCGGCGAGGCTGTTGATCTCGTCCTCTCCCGGAAAGACCTCCACCGGAGCGATGAAGCCGATCTTCGCCTTGATGGCGTCCATCAGCATCTTGCTGTGCGCTATGCCTCCTGTGAGAAGGATAGCGTCGATCTTGCCGTCAGCGGTCGCGGACATCGCCGCGATGTACTTGCAGATGTTCAAAACGTATGCCTTGAGGAAGGTTTTAGCCAGTTCATTGCCGTCATTGGCCATATTCTCGACATCCAGCATACTGTTTGTGCCGAAGTAAGCGACGGCACCGCCACGTCCCACGAGCTTCTTCTGGATCTCCTCCTTGGTGTACTTTCCGCTGAAGCACATGTCGATAAGCTCGAACGGCGGGCAGCAGCCGGATCTCTCAGGAGTGATAGGGCCGTCTCCGCCAAGGCCGTGGTTGGTGTCGATCACCTTGCCGTTCCTGTGAAGAGAGATGGTCGCGCCACCGCCCATATGGGCGACGATCACTGTGACATCATTGGTCTTGTGGCCGTGCTCACGGAGGTAACGCCTCACGATGGCCCTTGAGTTCAAGGCGTGGAACAATGTCTTGCGGGAGAACTCAGGGATTCCACCCATCCTGCACTCCGGCAGCATCTCGTCCGCCATAGGAGGGTCGGCGATGTAGGCCACGCATTTCCCGAAACGAGGAGTCAGCTTCTTGTCCTCACGGATCCCGTTGATCTCCTTGGCGACATCATCGGCCAGAATCGCGCTCAGATTGCAGGCGTGGTTCCCGTCACGGCAGCTTTTCAGGACATCACGCATATCCTGGTTCACGTTATAGACTCCAGTTATGACCGGGACGATAAGCCCGCCGCGCGCCATAACGATGTCCACATCCTCAAGCGGAATGCCTTTGGAGGCCATAAAATCCTTGATGGCCTGATGACGCATATCCGCCTGATCCATTACGGACGGGTATTTGGCGACATCCTCGGCGGTGTGCTCAAGCTTGGTGTCAAAGACCCTGACACCATCTGAAAAGTAGCCCAACTTCGTGGTTGTGGACCCCGTGTTGATTATAAGAATGTTTCCCTTTTGAGGGACTTCTAATGAATTTGTCTTGTTATCCATCGGATGATAAGGCTTTATTACGACCCTAAATATATTACATTTTTTCAACAAGGGCAACTATTTTATCAAATTTCATAACTATTTATGCGGTTTCGACAATTATTTTAACAAAAATCAAACGTTTTAAGATTTAAGAATATATTCACTTGCAGTTTCCGGCGAAAAGCGATTGGCGGCAAAAGTCTCAGCACTGAATATTCATCATAACGGATAATAATTGTAAATTTGCGGTAAAGGAGGAATTGAATATGGACTCATTCAAGGAACTTGCGCAGGCGCGCAGAAGCCACAGGATCTACACCGACGAGCCTGTGAGCGATGAATATGTAAGGGCGATTCTCAGGGCTGCCCTTATGTCACCGACGGCGAAGGGGCTCAGGAAATGGAGGTTCGCGGTCACCGACAATAAGGAGAAGATCGAGGATCTGGCCGGCATCAGGACGGCCGGCTCACAGTTTCTGGCTGGCGCTCCTGTGGTGATCGCCGTGCTTGGAGAGCCAGAGGAGCAGGAAATGTGGGTCGAGGATTGCAGCATCGCAGCGGTTTCCATGCAATATCAGGCCGAAGATCTTGGACTGGGTTCCTGTTGGTGCCACATTAGGGGCAGGGAAAGCAAGGATGCCGGGGTGACGGCGGAACAAAAGGTAAGGTCTATTCTGAATATTCCGGAAAAATATTCCGTTCTGTGCCTGATCGCTGTCGGACATCCTGCCGATGAGCGCAAGCCGCAGAACGAGGAAGCCCTCAAATGGGATCAGGTCAGCTATGTTCATTGAGCCGGTGGCCCGGTTCCGGTCGTCGTTCAAGACCAAGTTCGGGATTCCGAGGCAGGCCGGATTGGTTCCGGAGCTGAAAGGTCGGATTGTGTTCGAGCCTCGGTTCCGAAGCGCTGACGCTGTGCGGGGGCTGGAAGGGTTTGAATATATCTGGCTGATCTGGGGATTCTCCGGGAACAAGCCACGGCCGGCCGCCGAGACAAGTTCCTCAGTCGCTGAGCGACCATTCCAGGCGACGGTACGGCCGCCGAGGCTTGGCGGGAACGAGAGGATCGGGGTGTTCGCCAGCCGCTCCCCTTTCCGGCCTAACGGACTTGGGCTCTCGTCGGTCAGGATAGAATCCATTGAATATGACGCCAAGGACTCGGACGGGAAACCGATCGGGCCGGTGATCAATGTTCTGGGAGCGGATCTGATGGACGGGACACCGATTTATGACATAAAGCCTTACGTCACTTATGCGGACAGCCATCCGGATGCCGTGTCGGGATTTGTCGATGACAAGGAATGGAGGCCGTTGAAGGTCGTGTTCGCGGATGAGGTCACTGAGCCTGTCGAAGTGGCCATCCCAGGCTGGACAAAGGCCGATGTAGCCGCCCTGAAGGAGGTATTGGCACAAGACCCGAGGCCCAGGTACCAGAACGATCCGGACAAGGTTTACGGAATGATATTCAATGATATGGATGTCAGGTTCAAGGTCGATGGCGATGTCCTTACTGTTGTCGGAATCAAACATCCGAAGGCCGAAGCCTGATCAACACACGCAAACAAAACGAACGAAAACAAATGAAGCAATACCCATCACTTGAGATAGTCCCTCCCCTGAAAGGGATGACCAAAGATGAACTCCTGAATGACATAAGACCGTTCATCGAGTTCAATCCCAAATACATAAACGTCACCTGCCACAGGGACGAGGTGACCTACGAGGAACAGCCTGACGGAAGCTACCGAAAGCGGCTCATACGCCGGCGCGTCAGCGAGACCGCCGTCTGCGGAGCCATCCAGTCCGAATTCAAGGTCAACGTGGTTCCCCACCTCATCTGCGGAGGACTTACCGCCGAACAGATCGAGTTCCAGCTACAAGACTTCAAGTTTATGGGAATATCCAATATCCTGGCCCTGAGGGGAGACTGTCTCACGGGCGAAAAACGCTTCTCCCCTGTCCCTGGAGGTTACGACCACGCCAACGAACTCGTGGGGGCGATACGCCGCTTCGAGAAGGAGAACGGCTGTGAGGGCTTTTTCAGAATCGGAGTCGGAGGCTATCCGGAGAAGCATTTCGAGGCCGCGAATATGGACGAGGACATCGCGAACCTCAAGCGCAAGGTCGATGCCGGAGCGGACTACATCACAACCCAGATGTTCTTCGACAACAAGGTCTTCTACAGATTCGTGGACAGATGCAGGGCGGCAGGAATCTCCGTCCCGATCATCCCGGGACTGAAGCCGATCTCAACTCCAAAGCAAGTGAGACTGCTCCCGGAATCCTTCTCAATCGACATTCCGTTCGAACTCACAAGCGAGATCTCCGCCCATGAGAACGACAGACAGGCGGTCTATCAAATAGGTCAGGAATGGGCCACCGCTCAATGCAAAGACCTTCTGGCTCACGGAGTTCCCGGTGTTCACTTCTACACGATGGGCAAGTCCGCCAACATCATCGGAATCCTGCGGGAATGTTTTTAGACAATCAATGAATATACCAACGCGATGCACGACATCAGGACCGAACTTTCCAAGCGAATCCTCATCCTAGACGGAGCGATGGGTACGATGCTTCAGCGCAAGGGCCTACAAGGCAACAGCGAATCATTCAACCTCACCAATCCCGAAACGATCGGTGAGATTCACAATGAATATATTGAAGCGGGGGCTGATATAATCACGGCCAACTCATTCAGTGCCAACAGCATCTCACAATCTGAATATAATCTGTCAGAGAAAGCCGGGCAGATGGCCGAGGCCGCCGCGCGGATAGCCCGCAAAGCCGCCGATGAGGCTCCACGCAAGGTTTGGGTGGCCGGAAGCGTAGGCCCTACAAGCAAATCCTTGTCCCTTGCCCAGAACATAAACGACCCTGTTTTCCGTCCATATTCATTTGACGGGATGGCGGAGGCGTTCGAGAGGCAGATCAGAGGGTTGATAAACGGAGGTGTGGATCTGCTGCTGTTCGAGACCTGCTTCGACGCGTTGAACACAAAGGCTGCCCTGTATGCGCTCGGACATATTCCGGAAGCCAAGGATATTCCGGTAATGATTTCTGCCTCAATGAGTGACAAGAGCGGGCGCACGCTGACAGGACAAACTATGGAGGCATTCTACCGCTCTGTCCAGCACTGCTCGCCGCTGTCGTTCGGGCTCAACTGCTCGCTGGGGGCGGAGGAGATGATTCCGCTGATCGCCGAGGTCGCGTCGTTCGCCACCTGCGCCGTCAGCTGCTACCCTAACGCCGGGCTGCCGAACGAGATGGGTGAATATGACGAGACACCTTCCCAGATGGCGGAGTCCGTGCGGAAAATGGCGCTGGCAGGGTCTGTGAATATTGTGGGAGGATGCTGCGGCACGACTCCGGAACACATCAAGGCTGTGGCCGAGGCGGTTAAAGGAATATCTCCGAGAGCGATTCCTGAGCCGGATGATGTACTCTATGTCAGCGGATTGGAAAGCGTGGCGGTTGACAGGAAGAATAACTTCACGAATGTCGGAGAGCGGACCAATGTGGCGGGCTCACGCAAGTTCGCGAAACTGATCGCGGCCGGGGACTACGAGACCGGGCTTCAGATCGCCGCCGGGCAGATTGAGAACGGGGCGAGCATCATCGACATCAATATGGATGACGCTATGCTGGACTCCAGGCTTGAGATGGAGAAGTTCCTGCGTTACGTGTCCAATGATCCGGCTGTGGCGAAGGCCGCGATAATGATTGATTCCTCGCATTGGGAGACGTTGGTGACAGGGCTCAAGAACGCCCAGGGGAAGTGTATCGTGAATTCCATCTCACTTAAAGAAGGAGAGGAAATATTCATTGAGAAAGCTCGGGAGATCAATGCGTTGGGTGCGGCCATTATCGTGATAGCGTTTGACGAGGAGGGACAGGCTACGACTTACGACAGGAAGGTGGAGATCTGCCGGCGGGCATATTCATTGCTGACTTCCAAAATCGGGGTTCGGCCTTGTGACATCATATTCGATGTGAATGTGTTGCCTGTGGGAACGGGGATTCCGGAGCATTCGAGGTACGGGATTGATTTCATCGAGGCGGTGCGGTGGATCAAGGGGAATCTGCCGGGGTGTCGGACTTCGGGAGGTATTTCAAATCTTTCGTTTTCTTTCCGTGGGAACAATACTGTACGTGAAGCCATGCATTCGGTGTTTCTTTACCATGCTATTTCGGCGGGGCTTGATATGGGGATTGTGAATCCGGGGATGTTGAAGGTTTATGATGAGATTGAGCCGGGGTTGCTTAAGTGTGTGGAGGATGTGATTCTGGATTCGGATGCTGAGGCTACGGATCGGTTGATTGAGAAGGCTTCGAGGATTCTTGATGAGAAGAATTCTGTTGGGGTCAGCGCGCGCCCCGAAGGGCCGGAGGCGACCTGCGCTGCGCGCCATATCCGGGAGAATGGTCGCCTCGCGGCATCAGGGGGCGCGCTGACGGGAGCGGAATCAAGTAATATTTCTTCGGTCGCTGAGCCTGCCGAAGCGACTGTGGAGGAGAGACTGGTTCGGGCGTTAGTCAAAGGGGATTCGTCTGGACTGGAGAGGGACATCAATGAGTGCTTGACCAAGTACGATAAACCGGTGGAGATCATTGACGGGCCGCTGATGAGCGGGATGGCCCGGGTCGGGGAACTGTTCGGGGCGGGAAAGATGTTCCTGCCTCAGGTGGTAAAGTCGGCCAAGACTATGAAGAATGCGGTGGCTCTGCTGCAACCTTACATTGAGGAGAGGGGCGGAGAGTCGGAGGTGAAAAAGCCTCGGATCGTGTTCGCTACTGTCAAGGGGGACGTGCACGACATCGGGAAGAACATCACGGAGATTGTCCTGAGCTGCAATGGGTTCGAGATCGTGGATCTTGGGGTGATGGTGCCTAAGGAGACGATTCTGGAGAAGGCGGCGGAGTGCTCTGCGGACCTTATCGGGGTCAGCGGGCTGATAACGCCCTCGCTTTACCAGATGGAGGAGATCTGCAAGGAGATGACGGCCAGAGGGTTGGACACTCCCCTGCTTGTGGGCGGAGCCGCTGCGTCGGCGCTCCACACAGCTGTCAGGCTGGCGCCCCTTTACGGGCATGTGTTCTATGGCCAGGACGCATCCGCAAGCGCGGTGCTTGCAAACCAGCTTATCACGGACAGAGAAGGCACGGAGGCCGCGGAGCATAAAAAGCAAGAGCATCTTCGTGAACTTTATGCACAGTCTTCACAGAAAAAGGCCGGTCACAAGCCCGTCGAACCGTTCCCGGCCTCCAGTTTCATTAAGGGGGAACCATTCGGGAACATATCGGGGAAGAGGCTCGGCATAGAGGAAGTGGAGCCGTTCTTTGACTGGAATATGTTCGCTGCGATCTGGGGAATAAAAAGTGGAACAGGACACGACGAACTGAGGAAACTCCGTGCCGACGCACATAAGGAAATTGATAGACTAAAGAACGGAAACGCTTGTCGGATAACCATTTCGGCAAGGTTTGACGGATGTCATAGCGAAGGGGACGACATTGTCTCCAAAGATTTCCGGCTGCCGATGCTCCGGCAGGAAGGCGAACGGTCACTGGCCGATTTCGTTCCGCCTAAGGAATATGGGTTCGAGTCGCCTATGGGGATGTTCGCGATTTCCGTGCGCACCGAATCACATCCATCCGGATGCGACTGTCCGGCTTGCGGCACGGAATACGGGCCGATGCTTACCAGGGCTGTACGGCTGACTCTCGCGGAGGCGGCGTCAGAATGGCTGAGCAGGCATATTCATAAAGAATTGCCATCAGAGTTCAGCGGGGCGAAGGTCATCAAGCCTGCGGCGGGGTATTCAAGTTGCCCGGACCACACGCTCAAGCGGGATATTCTTAGGTTGCTGCCTGAATCAGAGAGGCTTGGCATCACGCTGCTGGACAGTTGCGCTATGATTCCGGACGCCAGCATCTGCGGACTCATATTCATTCATCCGGAGGCCACCTATCCTGAAATCCGCCGCGTCAGCCAGAAGGCGATTGATGAATATGCCCGCAGGCGTGGTATGTCAGATTCCGAGAAGGCGCGCTTCCTGGGGCATCTGCTTTAGTACGCCATATTCCACATGGCATTCTGGGCCGCTCCGCTCTTGGAGGCGTCCATCTTGCCGAAGTTCCATGTGAAGGAGAGGATGATCCTGCGGCCGAGCACATTGGTGTAGGAGTTCTGGACGTAATCATCCTGCACGGTACGCATCAGTGACCTTGCGCTGTCGAGCAAGTCCTGAGCGGTAAGGGTGATATTGAAAGACTTTATGTTCTTTCCGACACTGAAATTCCAGCGGACATAGTCATCATTATAACCGGAACCATAACCTCGCAGGATTCTATAGGAGAAATCAGACTGGAACTCAAACTCGTGAGGTGATGTGTAGGATGGACTTATGCTCAAGAATGTCTCCCAATAGTTTGTGTTCGCTCTTGAATCCAGAGAGTATCTGGATCTTGAATTGTTGACCGCAGGGGCGAGTTGCACGGAAAATCGTTCCAGATTCAATGTTAACTCAATACTCAAATCAGTTCTGAGGATCCTGGTCAAGCTTTCCTGGAACCCGCTTTGACCGGAATAGAAGCGATCCCCGGAAGCGTCGCCCCAGAAATTATCCATAAAACCGGTGTAGTCGAAAGAGTCCAGGTCAATTCCGTCAAGCGAGCCTTTGCTTTGGTAACTGACGGATCTGTTGATCGCAAGTCCACCACTAACAGAGAGTTGCAGTTTTCCATCCTTAGACAACGGAGTGAAGAAATTGAAGTCAGTGCTGCAAGTATAGGACGGCTTCCTCGTGTTCACCGGAATCGAATATCTGATACTGTTCTTATCAAACCAGATGGCGGACACCTGTGAATTGGAGGAATAATCTCCGAACATCCAACCGTTGAACCTGGCCTTTCCCCATGAGCCTCTATAGGAAGCTGTTGCCGATTCGGTCGTCACCGGCTTGAGGTAGATGTTTCCCGCCGTGATCCTTGTCGGATTGACAATGTTGAATGTCGGCACAATGCTAGCGGAAGAAGGTCTGGCCGTTCTGCTGGACAGTCTGAAATACACATTGTTGTTCTTGTCGGAATATCTCACGTTCACGAAAGGCGAAAATGTTGTCTGCCACTCGTCCACTCCTGTTTTGGTGTCAAGCCCGAAAGAGCGGGCATAGTTCTCGTTCTTGTAGAGCCTTGCCTGACCACCGAACTGCAGGTTGGTCTTTCCCTTGTTGAACTGAGCCAGAAGCTGTCCCTCATTGGAGAAATAATAGTTGTCCGACACCGATGAATAATAATAATTGGCGGAACCCGTGACGTTGTCGGTCGCGTCACTGGTTGACTTCCTTACACTATAGCGCGAGCTCAATGTCGCGGACAGCGCCCAGTTCTTGCCGAACGGCTCGACGTATTTGAGCGATCCGCCTATGTCACTGTAACTGCCGTCCTTGTCGTAAATCAGATCACGAATGTCCTCTTTGCCTGAAGAAGCGAACGTTGTTTTTGAATATTCTGTCGATTTTCCGTCATTCGCACTCAAAGTGTAGTCAAGATCAAGGGTCAACGCGCGTTTATCTTTGCCGAGTTTCTTGATTCCGGCGCTCAAATCACCTCCGGTGGAGATTCCACTCTTCTTTGAAAATGTGTTTGACACCGAACGGTTTCTCTCCACACCTTCCATAAGCGACTGTGTGTTGCCAGTGGAAGTGTTGTTGTAGTCATACCAGGAAAAGTATGGCTCAAAGTAAAGTGATGTCTTCTTCCTGTTTTTCTTTTTGAACTCGGCGCGCACACTGAACTTGTCCAGATTGCCGTTCTCAACCTCGCCTGAAGTGTCGAAAAGGTCGCCATCCTCCTTGAATGAAGTCCGGTCAGTCCTCGAACGCTTGTCCACGTTCTCTGATGAGTAAACAACCGAAGCATCTGTGGTGAAGCCTTTTATCACATCCGAGTTCAAGTTCGTCCCCACCTGCCATCTTCTGTGCATGCCATTGTACGGCAACGACGGGACATCGCTCTCATTACCGTCATACATGACCAGCATCCCGGATCCGGGAGCCATGAAGTTGTAGCCGTTGGCTATGGTCGTGAGCTGGTTCCTCTCGCCGTAGGCCGAGACCATCGCGGAGCCGCTGAAGAGCAGATCCTTCCTTTCCTTGAATCCGTTGTCATCCTTGCCTGAAGCTGTCGTTCCTCCCGAGAGTTTGGCGTTGCCGAACCATCCGCTCTTATATTCCTCCTTCAACTCCACATCCATCACCTTCTCCTTGTCCCCCTTGATGCCGGTGAACTCGGCGGACTCGGACTCCTTGTCGATGACCTTCACCTTGTCCACGATCCGGGCCGGAAGGTTGTCGAGAGTGGCCTTGTTGTCCCCAAGGAAAAACGTCCTGCCTCCGACCGTTATCTTGCTGACTTCCTTGCCGTTGACCTTGACGGTTCCGTCCTCGCCGACCTCCACGCCTGGCATCTTCTTCAGCAGATCCGCAAGGTTGTCGTTGGACATCACCCTGAACGAGGAGGCGTTGTAGACGAGGGTGTCCCCTTTCATCTCCATCGGAGTCCCGACCGCGGAGACAGACGCCGCCTTCAGCATCTTGTCGTCCGGTCTCATCAGGATCGTCTTCGCGTCATAGTTGCCACGGACATAAATCTTCTTATAGACAGGTCTGTAGCCGAGATATTCAATGCAAAGCAGATGCTCTCCTTTCGCCACTTTCTTCAACTCAGCCTTGCCGAGCGTGTCCGTCAGGGCGAAACTGGTGATGACCGTGTCCTTAGGATGCCTGAGATACGCCGAAGCGAACGCGATAGGCTCCCGCGTCAGCGAGTCAAGGACCTGCGCCTTCACCGTGAATGAAGTGCGTCCGAACATATCTTCAGATATGGCGATCTGAGCATCAAGCCTGGCTGTAAAAGACGCGGCGAAAAGCAAGGCGAGCGCGATGTATATTCCTTTCATCTAATTAAGCGGCAACAGAAATAACCCTCTATTTATGAATATGAACGCTTATTTGACGGGGATGCTGCGGCCCGGTTTTCCGAAACTCAATTTGGCCTCAACCTCGCGGATGTCGTCATCCGAGAACTTGATGGTCCATTTCGGCATCGTCATCAGTTCGAAAAGCGCGGCCTCGGTCATCGGAGCCGTGTAACGTATGCGGATGCATGGCTCCAGATCATCGTTAAGGGTGAGGTATGTTCCCAGAACCCCTTCATGGGAGGACAGATGGTTGCTGAGGAATGGCATCCCTCTCTTCACGATAGGCTTCTCGTAGTTGCGGTCAACAATCTCGTACCACCACTGGGCCGTGTCAAGATTGGTTTCACGGGCATACTCAGCGGCGAACTGGTCGAACATCATCCTTAGGTAGTCCGGAGTGGAGATCATGGTGCTTCCCTTCTCCAAACGGATGAACTTGAATCCGAGATCCATCGTCTTGACCCCGCCGCCGTGAACCGGCATCTCAAGGGTCTTCTTCTCGACAATATTCCTAAACCACGCCTCGTCCAGATCCTCGTCAGGCGCCATGTACACTTTGACGATGAGAGGGCACTCGTAGATGGACTCCAGACCGAATATCTTCTTTTCCGTGAGTCTCATCTGCATTCCGAGGTAGTTGAGGTCGAGTTTGTCGAACATCTTTTCCGTCCTGATGGTCACGCACTTGAGCGAGTCGTACTGCTCCGGCTCCAGGCTGTTGACCCTGAACTTGGAAGGGACGAAGATCAGAGCCTCGACCTTCGCGGCGTCGATGGCGTTGGCGTCATAGGTGACCACGACCGTGTGGCTTCCGACGAATGTCCTGACTCCATGGACTCCCGCCACCTTCTCCATCCTGGCCTTGAAGGCCATCGAACTGCCGAAGCACTTGACCGACTTGAGGCCTTCCATCCTGACCGTCTCCAGTTTCATTCCCGGTTCTATCCCCCACTTCTCGTCGATTGTAGGCACCTCGAACTTTCCTCCGATGATGAACGCTATGGCGACAGCCACGACAGTCAGTACCGCAGGAATATACTTGGCTGACTTGCAGCGTTTTCCATCAGCATCCTTTCTTACGCCGACACTGAGGGCGCCAAGAGGACAGGAGGCGACACACTCGCCGCAAAGGGTGCAGTCAACAGAATTGACCTTGCCTTCAAATGACGGGACATCAATATTATAAGGACAGTTCTTCTGGCAGAGGCGGCAGTTGCCGTTGCATTTGCCGTTGTCGATAACCACGCCGAGCAGCTGCGGCTTTGGCCTTCTGCAAAGGATCTCCAGCAGGTAACCGAGCAGACACATGGCTCCAAGCAGCCAGACCCAAGGCAGCTGTAGTCCGAGAAGGCCAAGAATCCACCACACACCCACAAGCACGACCATCCACACCCAGAATTTGAGGGAGTTGCAGATCGCTCCGAGCGGGCAGATGTACTTGCACCAGAACCTGTCCACAAAAAGACCGGGGATAAGCACAAGCGCCAAAGCGGCGACGGACATCCAAAGCGTGATCTCACCCTTGAATCCCGTGGCCGTGGCGTAGTACGGGTCGAAATTCTTGCAGAAGAGCTCGCTTGCGGTCAATGTCATGTAGAAGGTGATGAACAGAAGCACGTACTTCACGATCCTCAGCACCTTGTCGGCGACACTGCGCTCATTGATGTTGAAGGCGTTGAACCCGATGGCCTGCCTGAGTTTCTTCAGAAGATCCTCCACCGTTCCGACGGGACAGAGATAGCCGCAGAACAGCTTGCCGAGAAGCACGACAGCCGCCCCGAGGACAACACCCATCGCGATCTGCATGCTTGTCATCGAGCAAGGCAATGAACCGTTGGCGAAATAGGTTCCCAATGCCTCCAGGCCGCCGAAAGGGCAGTATTTTTCCGGATCCGGAGCATTCATGTCAGTGAACACGAGCGAAGCGAGTCCGCTCAAGAAGAAAACCAGCAGCGCCAGCACTCCCCACTGGAGAAGGTACTTCGGCCAATTGGACTTGAAGGTAGATTTCTTAGCCATATCAATGTGTCATTTATCGTCACGGACATCGTACCTTTCGGCACTCATCTCTAATTTTGCGAATATACAATTAAAATCCTTCAAAACACACATCTCCGAAGCTAAATAATCATTAACGCTTACTAAATTATGGCAAATCAACAGAACGAACGCAAAACCGGACAATCGGGCGCGATCCTGCATCATATATTCGGGAATAATTTGGAATATCGACTTAATTTCCTACATTTGCCCGCTACATTTAATAACACTATTTTTAGATAGCTTATGTTCAAGATTCTTGAAAGAGTGATGCTGACTCCTAACATCTGCAAGATGGTGGTGTCGGCTCCAAGGATTGCCGAGGCCGCCAAACCTGGGCAGTTCCTGATTGTCCGCTCCGACGAAAAGGGCGAACGCATACCACTTACCATCAGTGACTACGACAGGGAGAACGGCACGGTGACCATCGTCACCCAGCTCATAGGAGCGTCATCGGCCGCGATCATCTCCAAGGCCGAAGGCGAGTTCTTCAGCGATGTCGTGGGACCTCTGGGCAACCCTTCCGCCTTCGTTGACAAGACGGATGAGGAGCTGAAAGGCCAAAGGTACATATTCATCGCCGGCGGTGTCGGCACCGCTCCGGTCTACCCTCAGGCTAAATGGCTGCACGAGAGAGGCATAGCGGTCGATGTCATCATCGGAGCGAAGACCAAGGATCTTCTTATCTACAAGGAAGAGCTGGCCTCCGCCTGTGACAACCTCTACCTTTGCACTGACGACGGTTCGGAAGGATTCCACGGAATGGTCACCGGCCTGCTTGAGAAACTGGTCAATGAGGGTAAGGAATATACCCAGGCAGTGTCAATCGGCCCTATGATCATGATGAAGTTCTGCACCCTGACCTGCAAGAAACTCGGCATCCCTGAGGACGTTAGCCTGAACATGCTGATGGTGGACGGCACGGGGATGTGCGGTGCATGCCGCGTGACCGTGGCCGGAAAAGTGAAGTTCGCATGCGTGGACGGTCCTGAGTTCAACGGCTACGACGTTGATTTCGACGAGGCCATGAGGCGTCTCGGACAATACAGGCCCGAGGAGACGGAGGTTAAATCTAAAATGGGAATATAATGGCACAGAGAATACCAAGAGTACCGGTCCGCGAGCAGGATCCGAAGGTACGCGCGCATAATTTCGAAGAGGTCTGCTACGGCTACAACCTTGAGGAAGCCACGACAGAGGCCACACGCTGTCTCCATTGCAAGAATCCCCGCTGTGTGCAGGCCTGCCCTGTCAGCGTGAAGATTCCTGAATTCATCGCCAAGGTGGCCGCAGGTGACATCGCCGGAGCCGCCGCCATCATCGCCGAGGACTCCTCCCTTCCAGCCGTCTGCGGACGTGTCTGCCCGCAGGAGAGCCAGTGCGAGGGCAGCTGCATCCTCGGTGTCAAGGGTGAGCCGGTGGCCATCGGCAAACTGGAGAGGTTTGTGGCCGACTACTCTGCCACGACCGGCGCCAATCCTGTCGAGGCGCCAGCCGTTCCGACCCCTGGCCGCGCGAAGGTTGCCATCATCGGTTCCGGACCTGCAGGCCTGGCCTGCGCCTCCGACCTGGCCAAGAAAGGCTACGATGTCACGATCTTCGAAGCCCTCCACAAGGCCGGCGGTGTGTTGGAATATGGCATCCCTGAGTTCAGGCTTCCCAAGGACACCGTCCTAAAGCGCGAGATCGACGCTGTCAAGGCGCTCGGAGTCAAAATAGAGACCGATGTGATTGTCGGAAGGACGGTCACCATCGACCAGCTGATGGACAAGGAAGGCTTCAAGGCCGTGTTTGTCGGCACGGGAGCCGGTCTGCCGAAATTCATGGGCATTCCGGGCGAGAATCTCAACGGGGTTTTCTCCGCCAATGAGTTCCTGACGAGAAACAACCTTATGAAGGCTTTCCGCGAGGACTACCTGACCCCGATCCACGCTGGCAGAAAATGCTGCGTTGTCGGCGGAGGTAACGTGGCTATGGATGCCGCAAGGACAGCCTTGAGGTTAGGCGCCGACACGACGATTGTCTATCGTCGTACCGAGAACGAGCTTCCTGCAAGAAAGGAGGAGGTTCATCACGCCAAGGAAGAGGGCATTGACTTCCAGATGCTTACCAACCCGGTTGAGATTCTCGGTGACGAGAAGGGCTGGGTAAGGGCGATCAAGTGCATCAGGATGGAGCTCGGTGAGCCTGACGCAAGCGGCCGCCGCTCCCCTGTCCCGATTCCGGGATCCGAGTTCGAGATCCCGACCGAGACCGTGATCATGGCTCTTGGAACTGCTCCGAATCCGTTGATCGTCAACACGACGAAGGGACTTCAGGCCACACGTCGTGGCGGGCTTGAGGCTGATGCTGAAGGCCGCACGACCAGAGAGGGCATATTCGCCGGCGGTGATGCCGTCACCGGTGCCGCGACAGTGATCCTCGCGATGGGTGCGGGGCGCAAGGCAGCGGCGGCGATTGATGAATATCTCAGTTTCAAGTAACTGAGATATACTTCACCCCCAGTCCCTACGGGACAGCCCCGGTGGGGCACGGGGAAAGGATTCCCCGAATCCCCTTCGGTCGCTACGCTCCAAATACCCATATTCTAAGTAATTATATTCCAGACAACTATATTCTTAGAAATTAGGAATTGGGACCAACTGCAATAATCCCCTTCGGGTGATCCTCCCCGCTAAAGCGGGTTCCCTCCCTCTTCGGGAGCCAAAGTCACCCAAAGGGGATTATTATCAGTTAAACTTACATATTCATTAATTATCCACAGCCAATATATTGACGGCCACCATCTCACAATTTCACATATTCAGAAATAATTGCTAAATTCGCACTTGGATTGTCTGAAAGACTTTATGTTGAGGAAATTGTCCATAGTGCCGATCTTACTGGCGATGATGATGATGACGCTGGCGACTGTGCTGCCGCATCATCACCATCAGACAATGATCTGCATTGTGGAGGAAGTCTGCGGGATGGACGGGTGCTGCGATGACGAGCACACGCACCATTCGGACACCAACCACAACCAGGACGAAAGCCACTGCGTGGCACACAAGCAGTACTGCCCGTCGGAAAGGCTGCACATTGACAATCAAGATTTTGGCATTGACGCCGGCGACATGTTCCCGATCCTTGCCATTCTCTCCAACCTACTGACCATCACCTCCGAAAGCACCGCTAATGAATATGCTTCCGGGGATCTCATACCATCTATCGCACCGCCATTGGTCTCTTCAATGGCTCCCAACGCCCCGCCCGTCGCTGCGTAACATTCAGTCCACCATCTTAGTTCCGCATCAAGTGCGATAAGCGCAAATTACTGAATGTTAACCGGTTGCAAATCCCTGCCCGGCTAAATCGGAGGGCAGGACTTACGAATATTCTGATTATCAACACAGTACGGGAAACAGCCATTTTTACGGAATGATCATCCGTGCGATGTGATAAGCGTCAAACGGAGGCAATAATGCTAATTAACAGGTCGGGACGCGTACAATGAATAGAGAGAGGCGGAATCAGCCTATTCAATAATTTTAGGATATTTATAACTCAAATATTCACTTAAAAACATATATTCACTTAAAATGAAGAAAACGATAATAACGTTGATGGCATTCTGCGCTATTTTGGCAGGGTGCGGTAACCATTCAAATCACGGGGATCACAATCACGATCACGAGGCTGAGGCTCACGAGGAGCACGAGCACGGGCATAACCATAGTGGCGAGGCCTGCAAGGGGCATAACCACGAACACGAACACAGCCACGGTGAGGCTGACGGGCACGAGGACGGTCACGGGCACGATGGCGAGATCGAGGTGAGCCTTGAGCGCCAGAAAACATTCGGAATCACGACCGACACTGTAGCCGTGGGTGATTTCAATGAGGTGATCCACACAAGCGGACAGATTCTATCCGCTATGGGAGACGAGATGACCGTAGTGGCGAAAAGTTCCGGAGTCGTCAGCTTCGGGAAACTGGCAGAGGGCTCGGCCGTAGGTAAAGGCTCGCTGATCGCGACAATCTCATCCAAGGAACTCGGTGGCGGAGACCAGCTTGCTAAGGTAAAAGCCACATACGAGGCAGCGAAGAAAGAATATGAACGAGACATTCAACTGAGCAAGGACAACATTGTCAGCGAAAGCCATTTGGATCAAAGCAAACTGGCATACGAACAGGCCAAGGCAGAGTACGATGCGCTGGCTTCCGGCACATCCAAGGATGGTAACGTCAGCGTCACTTCCCCGCTTGGCGGATTCATCAAGAAACTCAACGTCAACCAGGGTGACTATGTCGAGACCGGAACCCCGATCGCGGTTGTCAGCCAGAACAGAAGGTTGAGGCTCCGCGCCGATGTCTCCGAGAAATACTACGGACTCATCAGCGGAATCAAGGACGCCAACTTCTCAACATCCTACAGCGACGAGACCTACAATCTGAAGGCTTTGAACGGCCGGTTGGTCGGCTACGGAAAGGCCTCTGACGGAGACTATTATATTCCTGTGACATTCGAGTTCGACAACAAGGGAGACCTTATTGCGGGATCCTATGTGAATGTCTATCTGAAATCATCCTCGTCCTCAAGGGCCATAAGCGTTCCGGTCGGAGCGGTGGTCGAGGATCAGGGAGTTTACTACGTTTTCGTGCAGAATGACGAGACCGGCTTCCTCAAACGCGAGGTCAAACTCGGACAGTCTGACGGGCAGAGAGTCCTGATAAAGAGCGGATTGAACGAAGGCGATGTTGTTGTGGCCACAGGTGCCATCCAGGTGAAACTCGCTTCCGTAACAGCCGTTCCGGCAGGTCACACACACAGTCATTAGGCCTATGGAACAGCTCAAACACGAAAACGGACTGTTGAACGGAATCATCCGGTTCTCACTCAACAACCGAATGGTGATCCTTGTGATCGCCGCACTCTGCCTCGTAGCGGGGATATATTCAACAATGCACACTGAAGTCGATGTGTTCCCGGATCTGAACGCGCCGACTGTGGTCGTGATGACGGAAGCAGAAGGGATGGCTCCGGAAGAGGTCGAAAGACTCGTCACTTTCCCTATCGAGACCGCCGTCAACGGTGCGACAAACGTGCGCCGCGTACGCTCGTCATCCGCAACCGGATTCTCTATCGTCAACATCGAATTCGACTGGGGAACAGACATTTACAAAGCCCGCCAGATCGTCTCCGAGAAAATAGCGATGGTCGGTGCTGACCTTCCAGAGAATGTCGGCAACCCGACTCTCGGACCTCAGGCCTCAATCCTCGGCGAGCTGATGATCATCGGCCTGACCGCCGACACGACCTCTATGCAGGACCTTCGCACGATCGCCGACTGGACGATCAGGCCAAGACTCCTCTCGACCGGAGGCGTTGCCCAAGTCGCGGTGATGGGCGGAGACATCAAGGAATATCAGATCCTGATGGACCCAGGCAAGATGCGCCGTCACGGAGTCTCGATGGACGAGGTCATCTACGCCGTCAAAGGAATGAACCAGAACGCCTCCGGCGGCACTCTCTATGAATATGGCAATGAATATATCGTCCGTGGCCTCCTGTCCACCAACGACATAGACGAACTGAAAAAGGCTGTGGTGAAGACCTCGGAAAACGGTTTGCCGATCACATTGGACGCAATCGCTGACGTGCGTATCGGCCCCAAGACTCCGGTTCTCGGCGTGGCCTCCAACGACGGCAAGCCTGCCGTGCTGCTGACCGTGACCAAACAGCCGAACACCAACACTTTGGCTCTCACCGGAAGGCTTGACAACGCACTTGACGAGCTCAAGGCGAACCTCCCGGCTGACGTTAAGATCAACTCACAGATTTTCCGCCAGTCCAGGTTCATCGACAGTTCGATCGACAACGTGAAGAAGTCCTTGATCGAGGGTGCGATATTCGTGATAATCGTGCTGTTCATATTCCTGATGAACTGGCGCACCACCATCATCTCCCTCATCTCAATCCCGCTTTCCATCGTCTTCTCCTTGCTGGCGATCCGTTGGATGGGACTGACGATCAACACGATGAGCCTCGGCGGAATCGCCATCGCCATAGGTTCGCTTGTGGACGACTCGATTGTGGACGTGGAGAATGTGTTCAAGCGATTGCGGCAGAACCGAGAAAAACCTGAAAATGAGCGGGAGAGCGTAATCAAAGTTGTTTACGAGGCCTCGAAAGAGGTCCGTATGCCGATGCTTAACTCAACGCTCATCATCATCGCGAGCTTCCTGCCTCTCTTCTTCCTCTCCGGAATGGAGGGAAGGATGCTCAAACCGCTGGGAATCACGTTCATCATCTCGTTGATGGCATCGACACTCGTGGCTTTGACCGTCACTCCTGTCCTCAGCAGTTTCATGCTCGGATCACAGAACAGCGACAAGACCGGACGTGAGCCGGCGCTGGTTCGTTGGCTGAAGAAATACTACGGGAAAGCCCTTAATTGGTCTCTCGGCCACAAGAAGACGATTCTCTGCGGAGTCGGCGCTCTTTTGGTCGCCGCTGTGGTGATGTTCTTCACCCTCGGCGGAAGCTTCCTCCCGGCCTTCAACGAAGGCTCGTTCACAATCTCCATCAGCACTGTTCCTGGAATATCCTTGGAGGAGTCTGACCGTATGGGACGCACAGCCGAGAAACTTCTGCTCAGCATTCCGGAGATCAAGACCGTGGGCCGCAAGACAGGCCGCGCCGAACTGGACGAGCACGCTTTCGGAGTGAACAGTTCCGAGTTTGAATGTCCGTTTGAACTTGGCAGGAAAACCCGTAAGGAACTCACCGAAGAGGTCCGGCAGAAACTGGCCGTGCTTCCTGGAGTGAACATCGAGATCGGAGGACCTATCTCACATAGAATCGACGCGATGCTCTCTGGGACAAAGGCCAACATCGCCATCAAGCTGTTCGGTTCCGACCTCAACAAGATGTACGAGATCGGACAGAAGATCAAGAACTCGATCTCAGGAGTGGAGGGCATCGCCGACATCAATGTCGAGCAGCAGGTCGAAAGGCCGGAGCTGAACATCACCCCGAAGCGCGAGATGCTCGCCCGCTACGGAATATCCCTGCCGGAGTTCGCCGAGGTAGTGAGGGTGATGATGGAAGGCGAAGTCGTTTCGACAGTCTATGAGGGCAACCGCTCGTTCGACCTCACGTTGAAAGTCAATGATGACGCACGCTCAAGCATCGAGAGGATTTCCGATCTGGCCATAGACACCGGTGACGGCAAGAAGGTTCCACTGTCCTATGTGGCCGACATCAAGTCATCAGCCGGACCGAACACTATCAACCGCGAGAACGTCAGCCGTAAGCTGGTCGTTTCCTGCAACGCCACCGGTGGAGAACTCGCCAAGGCCGTCGGAGCCATCCGAGAGAAGATAGCCGAGAACATCGAACTCCCTGAAGGTTACCATATTGAATACGGTGGACAGTTCGAGAGCGAGGAACGGGCATCCAAGACCATCGCCCTCGTGAGCATATTCAGTATATTCATCATCTTTATGCTTCTGTACGGCGAGTTCAAGAACATCTCGCAGTCGCTCGTCGTGCTGCTGAATCTGCCGCTGGCGCTCATCGGAGGCGTGTTCGCCATATTCTTCACCGACGGAATCCTGAGCATTCCGGCCATCATCGGATTCATCTCGCTGTTCGGCATCGCGACCCGCAACGGTATGCTCCTGATCGACCGCTACAATGTGCTCGCATCGGAGGGGCATTCGCGCGAGGAGGCTGTGATGATCGGTTCGCTGGACAGATTGAACCCGATTCTTATGACAGCCATCACCTCGGCTCTTGCCCTGCTTCCGCTGGCACTCGGTGGCGACCTGCCGGGCAACGAGATCCAGTCCCCTATGGCTAAGGTGATCCTCGGCGGACTATTCTCCTCCACCCTGCTGAACGGGTTCGTCGTGCCGGTGATCTATCTCATCAACTCCAAGTCCAAGAAACATGGCTGATGAAAAATCATCGTCACACACTCAATTGGTCGATGAACCCATCGAGGCGAGCCAACCGAAACAACAAGAATTACAGTAATATTTTAATATGAAACACCGTAATATTAACAAGTTATTATTAACTATTTATATCTGTGCAGGAAGCACCTTTGCGGTCTACGCACAGACCTCCACAGAAGCCGTCCTCCGGCAAATAGAGACAAACAATCCGCAGTTGAAAGCCGCAGCCGCTGAAGTGGAAGCCGAGAAACTGGCCAACCGTGCAGACGCATTGCTGGAGAACCCGGAGTTCGAGTTCAACTACCTGTGGGGAGCCGACGGCATCGGCAACAGACGTGACTTCCGCGTTACCCAAGCGTTCGATGCAGCCACTCTGACCGGTATGAAATCCAGACAAGTAGCCGGACAGAACGAACTTGCCACACTGCAATACAAAGCCGAGAGGCTTAACGTGCTACTCGAAGCCAAGCAAGCCTGCATCGATCTCATCTACTACAACGCCCTTAAAGCCGAACTGGACACTCATCTGGCACAGGCACAGACTCTCGTGTCGTCTTTTGAGAAAAGGCTGAAAGCCGGTGGAGCCAATGTCATCGACCTCAACAAGGCCAAGGTGCATCTGACAAGCGTACGTGGCCAGATCTCACAAGTAGAAGTTGAGCGTCAGACCCTGCTGGCGAAACTGAAGAGCCTCAACGGTGGGAACGACATCGCTCTTGAAGATTCCGCCTACGGCCTTTCAGACAACTTGCCATCCGGTTTCGATTCGTGGTACGAGTCGGCGTCGCAGAAAAATCCAGTCCTGCAATATGTCCGTCAGGAGGTTACTGTAGGCAAAAAACAGTTGTCCATCGACAAGACTGCCTGGGTACCTGAACTGACCGTCGGCTATATGAGCGAGCTCACGACATCAGACAAGTTTCGAGGCGTGACAGTGGGTGTGAATATTCCTCTGTGGAGCAACGCCAACAAAGTGAAGCAGTCCCGCGCGAAGATCGCCGCCGCAGAATCCCGCAAGGCTGCCGCAGAGCAGCAGTTCTATTTCGACCTTCTGGTCCAGTACAACCGCGCCGCCAGCCTCAAGGAGAACTCCGAACTGATGCGCGCCTCCCTAAGCGAGACCGACAGCCGTGACTACCTGCTGACAGCCCAGTCCCGAGGCGAGATCTCGATGATTGAATATCTCGTCGAGACCGACCAGTACTATGAAGCCCTGGAGCAGACCCTCGCCGCCGAGCGAGACTACCATCAGGCACTCGCCCAGCTGAACGCTGTGGAGCTTTAGCCTGTTTTAGCCGATGCACAGCCACGAACTTGGCACATCGACATCTGACGTTGCGCGGCTGGCTCGAATTCTTCTCGTGGCACCTAACCAACTAATAATGAGCATCAAAAGGTATCTCGTGGTCCAATTTTATGAACCACGAGATATTTCATTATATTGACAATCAAGGCATTATCTGCCACGCCAACGAAGCAAGTGTTGCCGTGGCACTCAACCGATTGAATATCAAGCATAATGACTGTCTCGTGGTTCAATTTCATGTACCACGAGACAGCTCTCTTACTTGATAATCAACAGATTATCCGCCAAGACATAAATTACATTTTGAAGTCTGAGTTGAATTGTCTAAATTGCAAGCGATTAAATTGACCAGTGACTGAATATGAGTCGCCGTGAACCAGCCTCAGATGATCGCTTATGATGAGGCTCTTTTAAACTTACTAAACTAATGACTATGATAGGGTCGAGGTGCGGGAGCCATCAGGGAAACACTGTGGCACACATATTCCAAAGGGCGCGGAATGGGTTCGTTGTGTTCTACAATGTCAAGGATTCACTGTTTTTCATCACATCATTTTGTATTATCGCCCGACGGCATGGTGTCAAGGTGCTGGCACTATGCCTGATGTACAATCATGTTCACATTCTGCTGGACACAGATGACAAAGAATCTATAAGACTGTTCATCAAGAAACTGATGTCGTACTTCTGCAAATCATACAACCGCAGGTATGGGCTTTCCGGAGTGCTGTTCGATAGCTACGGTGTGTCGCTGAAGAAAGGAGACAAAGCCATCAGGACTGCGTTGGCTTACGTCAACAACAACCCGGTCGAAGATCACATCTGCGGGAAAGCCGAGGAGTGGCGATGGAACTTTCTGGCATATTCGGACTCTGACCACCCATATTCAGAGAAGGTCAATTTAGGCATTGCATCAAGAAGGCTGAGGAGAGCGGTGGCCAAAGTGAAGTACCTGCATGCGACCGAAAGACCTTTGACATACGAAGTGCTTGACAACCTCTTCGACTCGCTTGCCATAAAAGAAAAACAACAACTGGTGGACCTGATAATCAATGAATATGCAATCGTTGATTTCCGCCAGGCCATCAGTTTTTATGGCGATTACGACAAGATGCTTATAGCATTCGCCAGCAACACTGGAAGTGAATACGAGATCAGCGAGCCTTTTGACCCGCATTCCGGTCAGGCATACCGGAAAATGGCGGACTATCTGGCCAGGGACAACAGGTTCAAATCAATCGGCGAGGTGATCAATCTCCCATTAGGAAAGTTAGTGGAATATTTAGACGAACTTGTCAGCCAATGTGACGTCAGGCAATGCCACGCGATGAAGTTCCTGCACATTATCCAGAATCGCCTTGGCACCTAAATACTTGATAATGTGCAAAATAAACTTTCTCGTGGTTATCATTTAGAAACCACGAGAAAGCCTTTTTAATTAATAATCAATACATTATCTGCCAAGCCCTCCGAAAAAGCTCGTTTGGACTGTGATGTCTCAGCTTGAAATAATAATCCAAATCTGCGATCTTGGCTAGATGAAAGGCTGTGCGCTCCAGCGAAGCTACTCCGCGGCGGCGATGCACTCGAGTCCCTCGTTGAGAGAGACGGTAATCCTATTCATTGGAACCAGCGAAGCTACTCCGCGGCGGCGATGCACTCGATCTCGACGAGGGCTCCTTTCGGGAGGGTCTTGACGGCGAAGGCGCAGCGGGCCGGGAACGGGGCTTTGAAGAACTCGGAATAGATTCCGTTCATCGCGGCGAAATCATTCATGTCAGCGAGGAACACGGTGGTCTTCAGGACTTTGTTGAGGTCGGAGCCAGCCTGCTCGAGGATTGACTTGAGATTGGTCAGGGACTGACGGGTCTGGGCCTCCACTCCCCCTTCCGGGAACGCACCGGTGGCAGGATCGATAGGAAGCTGGCCGGAAACGAAGATGAAACCGTTATGCTCGATGGCCTGGCTGTACGGGCCGATGGCGGCAGGAGCCTTTTCTGTGCTTATCTGTCTCATAAAATCAAATTTTTGCCAAATTTAGGAAATTGAAAAGTAATTTGCCAAAAAACTACAGACAGAGTCAAAAGGGCTTCCAAGAAACTTCGCAAACATAGTAGTAAGCGTTAATAAATAAGATGCAGCTTTGAATAGTTTGAAATGTTCTTTGAGGTGAAATAATCTTGGTAAAGATTTGGCGGTATTTTAGAGGATGATGCCTTTGGGAGGTAGGAGTGTGCCGGTGGCACATGGCTGATGGGAAAAGACATATAGACCGAAAAGACATTCAAAGATAGCCAAGTTATTCTTTAAGGATTACATAATTGGTGGTAAAATGTGTAAATTTGTAGAACGAACATTAAAAACACATTTATCATGGCACTCGAACAACAGATCCAGAAGGACATAATGGAGGCGATGAAGGCTCACGATGAGTCTCGCCTTAACGCGACAAGAGGCATCAAGTCAGAGATTCTCCTCGCGAAGACATCAGGAACGGAACACGAACTCTCAGACACTGACGTGCTGAAAATCATCCAGAAGCTCGTGAAGCAGCGCAAGGAGTCCGCTGAGCTCTACACCCAGGGTAACCGTCCGGAACTCGCCGAGAAAGAACTCGCCGAGATGAAGGTGATGGAAGCCTACCTGCCGAAGGCACTTTCCGAGGACGAGGTCAGGAATATTCTTAAAGAGGTTGTCGCCGAGGTCGGAGCGACCGGTCCTAAAGATATGGGCAAGGTTATGGGAGCGGCGACCAAGAAGTTGGCAGGACAGGCTGACGGCCGTTTGATCTCGACTATCGTAAAGGAACTGCTCGCACAGTAGTATTTTATAAATATTTGAAGAACAACAGCATCTATGATTAAGGAATCACTGAATATTGCTGCTGCGATCGCCGCGCTGACATTGTCGGTCGCGGCTTTCGCGCATAGTAAAGAAAATGTGGCCGCCGGCGCTTCGACAGGCTCAGCGACCGGGCAGGATCTCTACAAGGAATTCCAGAATCCGCCGAAGTCCGCCCGCCCGAGGGTGTGGTGGCACTGGATGAACGGAAACATCACCAAGGACGGAATCAAGAAAGACCTTCTGTGGATGCAGAAGACCGGAATCGTGGGATTCCACAACTTCGACGCCGGCCTTGAAACCCCACAGATTGTGGACAAACGGCTCATCTACATGACTCCGGAATGGAAGGAAGCTTTCAAGTACGCCATCAACCTCGCCGACAGCCTTGACATGGAGATGACCATCGCCAGCTCCCCGGGATGGAGCGAAACCGGAGGCCCTTGGGTCAAGGACGAGGACGCGATGAAGAAACTCGTCTGGAGGCAGATCGAAGTAAAGGGCGGACAGCCTGTCAATCTGAAACTCCCGGAAGGATTCGACATCACAGGGCCGTTTATGGATTTCACAGGATCGTTCGACGGAATCTCACAGGTGTTCCTTAGGAAAAAGTTCTACAGGGATATAGCCGTTGTCGGAGTGAGACTCTGCGACAAAGACATCAATCTCAAAGAGTTGTACCCAACAATAACCTCAAGCGGATGCGACGCGGCAAGCGAGGAAATGCTCGAAAGGATCACCGGCGACAGCGTCGGAGACTACCTCGACGTCAAAGCCGACAAGAACGGCAGGTGCTGGATCCAGTACGAGTTCGCCGAGCCGCAGACCATCAAGGCCGTTGTGGTCTCCGAGCTCAGGAAGGACACAAATCCTTACGTCCACACAAAGGAACTCCAGTACAGCGACGACGGAATCAATTTCAAGAGCATCAATCTCTCCTACCAGGCCACGGCACAAAGGACCTACGCCATCCCGGCCACCACAGCCAAATATTTCAGGCTCAGCCTTAAAGACAATAAAGGGAAGAAAGACTGCGAGTTTGGAATAGCCCAATTCGCACTCTCAACGGTCACAAGAATCCAGCTCGCCGGAGACAAGGCCGGCAACAGTTTCTACCGCTTGCTCTGGATGGAGGACACTCCGTACAGCAGTGAGGCGGCCAGACTTGAGGATGTGGTCGATCTCACACCTTACGTCAAGGACGGGACCCTCACCTGGAACGCTCCGGAAGGCAACTGGAGAATATTCCGCTTCGGCTACAGCCTGACTGGCAAGACCAACCATCCCGCCTCACCGGAAGCCACCGGCCTTGAGGTTGACAAGCTCGACCCGAAAGCCATCACTGAATATTTCCACAACTACCTCCAGACCTACGTCGAGGCCTCCGGCGGAAAGCTCGGCAAGGACGGCATTGAATATCTCCTAACGGACAGCTACGAGGCCGGAGCGCAGACATGGACCGGGAATATGTTCGAAGAGTTCAAGGCACGCAAAGGCTACGATCTTCTCCGCTGGATGCCGGCGCTGACCGGAATGGTTCTGAACAACACCGAGGAGACGGAGCGTTTCCTGTTCGACTGGAGAAGGACGATCGGGGACATGATCTCCGAATATCACTACGACCTCCAGAACGAGATCCTCAAGCCTTACGGAATGAAGCGCTACACGGAGAGTCATGAGAACTACCGCGCCAACCTCACCGACGGGATGGACTGCAAGCGTTACGCCGAGATTCCGATGTCAGCCTTCTGGATGGACTACAAGAACGGAAACATATTCAATCCTCGTTTCGAGGCCGACGTGCGCGAATCCGCCTCCGTGGCTCATATCTACGGCCAGAACATCGCCGCCGCGGAGTCGTTCACATCCGACGGCTACAGGGACGGGGCCTGGGTCTTCTCCCCTGCCGTGCTCAAACCAACAGCCGATGCAGCGATGGCCGCCGGACTGAACCGATTCGTGATCCACACATCACCTCACCAGCCGGTTGACGACAAGATCCCGGGACTCGGTCTCGGAAAATACGGCCAATGGTTCGACCGTCACCAGACCTGGGCCGACCAGGCGAAGGCATGGACGGATTATCTGTCCCGCAGCTGTTATATGCTTCAGCAAGGTCGTTTCGTGGCCGATGTCGCCTACTACTACGGTGAGGACAACAACGCCACCGGCATTATGCTCAAGAAAGTCCCGGCCCTTCCTTACGGCTACAACTACGACTATTTCAGCCCGTCCGTGATCCGTGATCTGGCCAAGGCCGAGAACGGGCTTATCACTGTGCCAAGCGGAATGAAGTACAAGGTTCTGATGCTTGACGCCAACGTGAAACACATGTCAATCGACATCCTGCGGAAGATCAAGGTGTTCGCGGACGCCGGAGTCGTGATCTGCGGAGCCAAGCCTCAGAAACTCGCCGGCAACACCGGCACGGAGGAAGAGTTCAAGGCTCTTGTGAAAGACATCTGGAACTCCGGGCGCAAGAATGTAACGGCAGGAGTGCCGGCGGAAAAAGTCCTTTCCGCCATGAGTCTCAAACCCGATTTCAGCATAGCAAGCGGAAACAACAAGGACCTCAAATTCGTCCACAGAAGCATTTCTGATGGCGAAATCTATTGGGTGACAAACCTTTCAAAGGACACGAAAGACATCACGGCCTCGTTCAGGACCACAGGCAAGAAGCCGGTCATCTGGAATGCCGACGACGCTTCCACCGAGCCTGTAAGCTATGAGATGGCTGACGGCAGGACCAACGTAAAGATGAGCCTGACACAGCACCAGTCTGCCTTCGTCATATTCACAGAAAACACCGATGTGGCGAAAGTTGAGCTGCCTGAGACAAGCGAAGAGACAATCGTGGAGCTTAACACTCCTTGGTCAGTCAGGTTCCAGCAGGGACGCGGAGCGCCGGAAAGCGCCACTTACAACAAACTCGCATCCTTGACCGAGAGTTCCGAGCCGGGAATCAAGTACTTCTCCGGAGCGGTGACATATTCGAACATATTCAAGTTAAAAAAGAAGGAAATTCGAGGCAAGGATTCCGTCATTCTGGATTTAGGTGATGTGAAAGATCTGGCGGAAGTGACCGTGAACGGAAAGAATCTGGGTGTGTTCTGGAACGCCCCGTTCAAGGTTGACATCACCAAGGCAGTGAGGAACGGCGACAACACCATCGAGGTCAAGGTCATCAATATGTGGCACAACCGCCTCGTGGGCGATGTCCAGCCGGGTGTGACGAAGAAGATCACCTACACCCAGATGGAGTTCTTCAAGCCTGAGGAGCCGCTGCTCCCGGCCGGACTTATAGGGCCAGTCAGAATTATAGGAGAAACAACGACCAAATAATTGATCATGAATATTAAAAGACTAATTTCCGCATTGATGGCAATCACCGCCTGTGTTTCGGTTTCCGCTAAGAAACCGTTGAAACCGACACTCAGATTCGGTTCGGATGGAGAATTCAAGATTCTTCAATTCACTGACACTCATCTAATTCCTTCCAATGAGACAACTCCGCTTGTCTGGGAGAACATCAGAAACGCCATCACAGCGGAAAAGCCAGACCTGATCATGCTGACTGGCGACCAAGTCTATGCCAAGCCTGCTCTTGAGAACTACAGGATCCTTCTTGACACACTCGACAAATTCGGTGTGCCTTACGGGATTGTCTTCGGCAACCACGACAAGGAGTTTGACCAGACCAACGCCGCACTTTTGAAAGATGCGATGACCAGACCGCTTTGCGTCGCCGGAGACACCCCGGGTCTGCACGGAGAAGGCAATTATTTCCTTGAGGTAAAGTCTCACTCAGCGGACACGACCGCCTCTGTCGTATGGTGCTTCGATACCGGAAGCGAATCGCCGCTTTCCAAGAAAGCCATCAAGAGCTATGACTACGACTACGCCCATTCTGACCAGGTGGAATGGTACGGCAAGACAAGCGGCACCATCACCTCAGCACACGGCGGAAAGCCGCTTCCTTCCGTGGCGTTCATGCATATTCCTCTCCCTGAATATGCCTACGCGTACAGAGAAGACCTGAACTTCAAGGCGTACGGCACCCACCGTGAGACAATCTGCTCCTCGCATTTCAACTCGGGCCTTTTCTGCAAGATGCTGGAATGCGGGGACGTGATGGCGGTCTTCTGCGGGCACGACCACGACAATGACTGCTCTGTCGGCTACTACGGCATCATGCTGGCCTACGGGCGGTACAGCGGCGCGGCGACAGTTTACAACAACATCGGAATGAACGGCAGCAGAGTCATCGTGCTCCATGAGGGCGAACGGAAACTCGATTCGTACATCCGCCTGCGTGACGGCTCGACCAAAGACCTGACGCATTATCCTGAATATTACCAATGACAGCCTGTGGTCACCGAGCCTGTCGAAGCAACATGATCGTTTCAACTTGTAACGTCGCTTCGACAGGCTCAGCGACCGAGGATTTGCTCAGCGACTAGAAATACAGATCAGTGACCGAAACCAAAGATAACCATTTTAAACCAACGATATTATGAAAACTGTTTTGAAAGCGCTTTGCGCGGCTGGAGTGATGCTCTTGGGCATGACATTGCCGGCAGGCGCGCAGACATCTTCAGGAGATGTCAAAGGGTTCAAGTACGAAGCCAACCTGATGGTCGGTGTGATGCAGATGGCCTACGACAGCGATGAGTTTCCGTCTCGCCATTATTACAGGAAAGAGCTCAGTGATTTCTATGAGACATACACCGGAGATCCTGGCTTTTCAGCCTTCTACACAGCGGATTTCAATGTCTATCTCACCAAGTGGCTGAAAGTCGGAGCCAGCGCGGGCTACGCCAAAGCGTGGGCGAATGTGTTCGACCCTCGGGGCTACAAGAAGATCGGAGAAAAGACCTTGAACGACTACTCTCTGCTTGGACAGGCAAAATTCACATTCATCAACAGGCAGTTGTTCAGGATGTACGCCGGAATCGGTGCCGGAGCCTCCGTCTGGGCCGGGAAAGACCGCGGAGAAACATATTCCAAGATTCTCCCTGCCGTAGAGTTCATTCCGCTGGGTTTCCAATGGATGGATCATAAGATATACACTACTCTTGAAATTGTGGTAGGCACCAGAATGGGCGGAGTCAGAGGTGGATTAGGTTACAGATTCTAAACTTGAAATCATGAAAAGAATTTTATCAATCGCGACAGTGATCGCGGCAGCCATTCTCACGGTGTCATCCTGCAGCAAGGCTGAGAGAGAGTTTGCAGGCAGCGATGGTGAGGTGACATATTCAATGGGCCATTACATGATGTGCATCGCCAACAACCTGATAGTTGACAACCTCAAGATTCTGGAGTACAAAATCAAAGGAAAGGCCAACATCCAAAGCAAGACTTCTGTCATGACACCGGATGACCCGTCATACAGAATCCCGGGAGTAAAGGTTGAGAAAGCGGCGGAAGACAGCACGTGGACCGTCTCCAACAAAAATCTGGAATACTGGTTCCTCGGCGACTCCTCCTACCCTACCGACTACACGATCACAGCAAGGATGCTGCCCGGAGACTACAATCACTTCCACAGCTGGAAAGTCACCATCGAAGGTGAAAGACGGGAACAGAAAGGCTACTCCTGCAAATTCTCCACGCCGGAAGAGCCTCTCACCTACACGATCGGGGACACGGGATATTCATGGGGCAGCTGCAAGGGGCAACTGAATATGCTTGTGTACAAAGACGGCAAGGCCATTGATTCGATCGTCATGATCCTCCGCGGCGGGCTTGATGACTACAGCCTTGTCAGAACGTATTAATCGCTCCGGACAGACATCGTCACACCTTTAGTCTGATCAATCATGAGGATAAACGTAACAGGAGCGGCCTTAGCGACGCTCCTTGTTTTTAGTACAGGACTTAAGGCAAGCGCACAGGGCACGCTTCTGAAAGAGGCCAGATACGAAGTGAACCTGACAGTCGGCATTGTACCTTGCGCGCTGGTTTCATCCAAGGAGTTTCCGGACAGGGGAAACGGAGGCTTCAGAGAGCTGTACTCGTTTTATGAACCGTACTTTGTCTGCGACATGTCACCTGAGGTGTCTCTGGACGCCAATGTTCTTCTAAAGAAATGGCTAAAAGTAGGAGGAAAGATGGGTTACAGCACCGTGTGGGGAGACAGGATCGACCCAAAAACAGACAGAACGCTCTACAGGAAAGAGTTCTCCGACATCACCATCTCGGGACAGGTCCGGTTCACATTCTACGAAAAGCTCCCGTTCCGTGCCTATGCCGGTGTGGCCGCCGGAGCGACCTACAGACACGGAGATGATCACGGCGAAAGAATATCCCGATTACTCCCGGCCTATGAAGTGGTTCCCATCGGCTATCAAATCGCCTACCGATCCACCTACGCCATAATAGAATGCGCCTTCGGCTCCATGATTCTCGGAGGCCGTTTCGGTATCGGCTACAGATTTTAACGAAACGCGATTTTTCGAGAAGATGTTTTGATTTGTTTGTATAGCACCTTTCAAGATTAGTATAGCATAATATAGCGAGAAGGCTTTTCTAATATATTGTGACACATCATTGGTACAGGAAATGCGCCTCTGGTGTACCAAACGGACTATGACATGCCGTTGGTACAGGAAACGGGCTTCTGGTGTACCAACCAGACGAAGTATTCAGGAGAACTCAGCGAATCTGTCGGTTACAATAGTTGAGAAAAAGGCTGGTTCCCGAAGGAGCCAGCCTTAATTATGAATATAATAGGGTCTAAATCACCTATTCAGCCTTGGTAACCTCCCAAGCCTGTTTGCCGTTGTATGTAATCTCTTTGGACACATAGCCATCAGCGAGGAAATTGGTGTTTGCGCCTTCGGCTGTGTTATCAGCTGGATTGAAGCCTACGAATATACCGCCCATAATCTTAACTGTGCACTTTGAACGACAATTATCCTTACAGTTGATCAGATAAGAAGCATCGCCATCAGTTTCAAACACACCGCCATAAACATTCAAAACACATTTGCTGCTAGCTGCCCATCCTGACTCCAAATAGATAACCTCAGACGTTCCCTCTTTGGTTGTTGAGTTATTGGAAGAATGAAAATATCCGCCATGAATGTTAACCGTACCTTTAACGATTCTGACTGCATAATTTCCTCCATATAAAAAATTGCAGCTCAGGGGTGTAAATAGTTGAAAAAAGTCTTGCATATATATATATGGATGTATTTTTTTTCGGCAGCCACGGCTAACCCGGCTGCCGAAAAAATACGGACTTATTTGACTGGGATTCTTGGAGAGTGGCTGTCACTTCGACAGGCTCAGTGACCAGAGGGAGAATGGGCTGGAAGGTCACTTCTACGAGCTCAGTGACCGATGGGGAAAGTTCAGTGACAGGACAAAAGAAACAGGCCCGGAGACCGGATGGTTGGTCACTGAACCTGTCGGAGTGATTATGCTCTTTACGAGATGTTTACAATAAAGGGATGTTAACGGATGGTCGGAAGCCAGGTCTGGATGTGCTTTCCTTTCCAGCAGTCAACCGATGAGTAGTCAACCATCTTGATGTCTCCTTCGGTGGTAGGAACGAGGAACTGCATTCTGGTGCCAGGACGCTCGGCATTGACAATCTTTACCTTCACCTCACCGTTGGCGTCTGCGATGATCTGAACAGGCTTGTTGTAGTCAGGATCAATGTTCTCATCACGGGCGAGGACAAGCGGTCCCCACTGCACGGCCTGGAAGAACTTGCCCTCAGGGTTGCGTCCGTTCTCGGAAGCCTTGATGAGCTTGGCCTTCATGTCGAAGATGATGTAGATGCTGTCACCAGCCTGCCACTTGCGCTCCAGATTGAGATACTTTCCGGCCTCCACCTTGCCGACATACTTGCCGTTGACAGCAACGTAAGTCTGCTCGCTCCAGGACGGAATATGCAGTTTCACAGTGAATTTTTCCTTCGCGGCCGGGTCAACGGAGATACGCACCTCATTCGCGCGAGGATATTCAGTGACGATTCCAAGCTTGACCTCATTGCCTTTCGCTGTCTTGGCGGTCACGGTTCCGGCGTTGTAGAGGTTGATGACCGGACCTTCCTTTGACTGCATCGCGGCGATGTACGGAAGATATGACAGTCCGCAAGGGCCGCTGAGGTTGCAGCAGGTCACCGGCTGGCCATCGATGTTGGTTCCCCAACCGCTGTTTGTGACCTTCGCTCCGTTCAGAAGGTTCACGTAGCTGAAGCTCTTTCCGTCCGGCTTCATCGCGCCCAGAAGGCCGTTGTAGGCGTATTTCTCAATGTAGTCAACAGCTGTAGGATCACCCGTAAGACGAAGATACTGAGAGCAATATTTCATCCACGTCACACCTACGCAGGTCTCCATCATTCTCTTGATGTTCGGATTAGTCTGCTCCACGGCAGTGTTACTCCATCCCTCTCCGTTGAGTCTTGGCCAGTAAACATCAGAACCAGCGTTGCCGATGATGGTGATCTCGTTCTCAACCACATCGTTGAAGAAGTTGTCAAGGCATACCTTCCACCTCGGGTCACCGGTCGCGCGGTAATATTCAGCGAGTCCCTCCCAGACGGAAGTCATCTCGTAGGCCTTAGGGTAAGGCTTGCCGACCTCGTAGAGGTGAGTGCCCTCATAGACCTGCTGGAATATATTGCTGCCCTTGGACGCGCCGGTTGTGACGATATATTCAGCGAAGTCGAGATATTCCTTTTTGCCGGTGATGAAGTAAAGCTTAACCATCGGTTCGAGGATAGAGGATGATTCAATTTTTGTGGAACTCCAACCGAGTTCGGTGATGCTCTTCTTAGGTGCCGGACCGACCTGGTCGATCACGCTCCTGGCCTCTTTCTCAAGGGCGGAGAGGACTCTCGGATCCTGCTCGACGTCAGTGTAGTACTGAAGCAGGCCAAGCATTACGTACTTTCTCTCCCAGATGTCACCGTCACGGTTGCCAGGCTGGTCATCCACGGCGGTGCAGCTTATGCTGCCGTTGCTCTTCTCGGTGGCCATCAGCTTGTAAACGAGGCTCTTGGTCAGTTCCTTGAGCTTAGGATCTCCGTTGTAGCGGTAAAGCAGAGAGTTTGTACGGATGCACTTTCCCGGCATCTCGCCGAGAGCGAACTGCGGACGTCCCTTGATGAAATAGTCGATGACCTTGTCGTAAGGCATCACTCCGTTGACCCAGTGGTCGATGGAGTTCTGGATGTCATCGGCGAAGTAGCCGTTGAATGTCACACTTCCGGCCGGAAGCGGCTCGATCACATCATTCACCTTCTTCAGGTTGTCCTGGGCGAAGGCTCCGACGGAAAGCAGCGTGGCAGCTGCCGCGAAAACGATTGCATTTTTCATTATTATACCTATTGAATATTTCCAAAAGCCTACAAAGTTAACATTTTCCGCGCAACTTCCGACAATGGCCGGGGACGAAAAGAAGAATATTCACAAATTATTCAAGGAATATTCATCCGACCATGACAAGACTTCCGGAAAACGCTTTTGCCGGAGATGAATTTTGTTCGTATATTTGTCAATAACCGCATCAATTGGTAAGCGGCAAACAATAAGTTGCCGCAGATTTGGCAAAGATCTTCGAGGATAGATTTCTTTTGGAAGAAGGAGTGTGCCGGTGGCACATTACTGAGGAGAAAAGAAATATAGACCGAAAAGATTGCCTAAGGTGAAGCAAATTATTGTTTAACGATTACTTATGGTAAGGATTTACTGCAAAAACACCGGAACATACAAAGAGTTCCTCGAAGGGACCCCCCTGCTGGACATCGCACCGGCATTCGAGTTCGACAAGCCGTACGACATACTGGCCGCCAAGGTGAACAACGTGGCGGAAGGGCTGAGATTCAGGGTTTTCCACAACCGTGACGTGGAGTTTCTGGACTACAGGACGTACATCGGCCGCAATTTCTACAGCCGTTCGCTCTGCTTCCTTCTGTACAAGGCCACAAGGGATCTGTTCCCGGAAAGCAGGATGACAATCCGCAGACCGATTTCCAAGGGCTATTTCTGCTCGGTTTACAAGAACGATGGTTCTTTTCTGACTGAGGAGGATGTGGAGACGATCGGCGCGAGGATGAGGGAACTCGTGGACGAGAATATTCCGTTCAAACGCAAGGAACTCCAGATCGAGGAGGCCATCAAGATATTCAAGGAATCCGGCGACCTCGACAAGGTGAAGCTGCTGGAGACGTGCGGCGAGGTTTACATCACCTGCTACTCGCTTGGCGATGTGACTGACTACTATTATGATGAGCTTGTGCCGAGCACAGGCTACCTCAAGACTTTCGGCGTGAAGCTCTGCCACGGAGGAATATTGCTGCGCGTCCCTGACCGCCATCATCCGGAGGATCTGGCGCCGCTTCACGAGGAGCCTAAGACTTTCGAGGTGTTCGCCGAGACGCACAAATGGAACTGGATTATGGGGCTTTCCAACGTCGGGGATGTCAACGAGTCCATCCTCAAAGGCAACGCCTCCGACCTTATCCAGATCTCCGAGGCATTGCAGGAGAAGAAGATCGTCCAGATCGCCGAGGAAATCGAGAGGCGGCATAACGACCCGGATAATCCGGTGAAGCTGGTCCTGATCACCGGACCGAGCAGCAGCGGTAAGAGCACGGTCTGCAAAAGGCTGAGCGTGCAGCTGAAGGCCTGCGGACTGCATCCGATATCATTCTCGACGGACGACTATTTCGTCAACCGAGTCGATACTCCGAAACTCCCGGACGGATCATACGATTTCGACAACTTCGACACCGTGGACCACGAATATCTCCAGAAAGACCTCGTCAAACTACTTAACGGAGAGGAAGTAGAGGTTCCTGAATATAATTTCGTGACCGGCCGCAGAGAGTTCAACGGCAAGAACCTCAAGCTGGGCGAAAGGTCCGTGCTGCTGATCGAAGGTCTGCACGCTCTGAATCCTCGGCTGACCGAGAAGGTCCCGGACAAGGAGAAATTCAGGATATTCATAAACACAATAACTTCCATCTCGCTGGACTGCCACAACTGCATTCCGACGAGCGACAACCGCTTGCTGCGGAGGATCGTGAGGGATTACCTCAAGGGAGCGTTCACGGCACGGGAGTCGATCGCTAACTGGCCGAACGTGCGCAGGGCCGAGGTCAAGTGGATATATCCGTTCCAGGAGAACGCCGACGTGCTGTTCAACTCGGCATACCTCGTGGAGTTCGCTGTGCTGCGCACCCACGCCGAGAGGATCCTCGCCACCGTGCCGAAGAACTGTCCGGAGTACAGCGAGGCGCACAGGCTGCTGAAATTCCTGCACTACTTCGTGCCGGTCTCAGACAAGGAGATCCCGCCGACATCGCTGCTTCGCGGATTCATCGGAGGGGGAAGCTATTAGTATTGAACCGTTTGGCCGCCTTCGTCGGAGACTTCATCCGCAAAGACGGCCGAAAGCGACATTAACATATTCATAGAAAACAATTTAAACATCTACCAACGAAATGGCGGACGAAAAGATAATTTTCTCGATGAACGGTGTGGGCAAAGTCCTCCCGCACAACAACAAGGTTATTCTCAAGGACATCTACCTTTCATTCTTCTACGGGGCCAAGATCGGCATCATCGGTCTGAACGGCTCCGGTAAATCGACCCTGATGAAGATCATCGCCGGTGTGGAGAAATCCTACCGTGGCGAGGTGGTCTGGGCGCCGGGATATTCAGTGGGCTACCTTGAGCAGGAGCCACAGATGGATCCGGACAAGACGGTCATCGAGGTCGTGCAGGAAGGGGTCCAGGAGGTCATGGATGTCCTCAATGAATATAACGAGATCTCCCTCAAGTTCATGGAGCCGATGGACGATGACCAGATGAACGCTCTCATAGAGCGTCAGGGCGAGTTGTCCGAGAAGATCGAACATCTCGGCGGCTGGGAGATCGACGCCAAGCTCGAAAGGGCGATGGACGCTCTGAATTGTCCTCCGCCTGACGCCAAGATATCCACCCTTTCCGGTGGCGAGCGCCGCCGTGTGGCACTTTGCCGACTGCTGCTCCGCGAGCCGGACGTGCTGCTTCTTGACGAGCCTACCAACCACCTCGACACAGAGAGCATCCAGTGGCTTGAGGCGCACCTGAGGCAGTACAAGGGCACGGTAATCGCCGTGACCCACGACCGTTACTTCCTCGACAACGTGGCAGGATGGATCCTTGAGCTGGACAGAGGAGAGGGCATCCCGTGGAAGGGCAACTACAGCTCATGGCTGGAGCAGAAGACCAAGAGGCTTGAGATGGAGGAGAAGCAGGAGAGCAAGAGGCGCAAAACCCTCCAGCACGAGTTGGAGTGGGTGCGCATGGCTCCCAAGGCCCGTCAGGCCAAACAGAAAGCCCGTCTGGGCGCCTACGAGAAACTGGCCTCGGCCGACGCCAAGGAGAAGGAGGCCAATCTGGAAATATACATTCCTAACGGACCGCGTCTCGGTAACAAGGTCATCGAGTTCAAGGACGTGTCCAAGGCCTACGGGGACAAGATTCTCTTCGAGCATCTTTCGTTCGCGCTTCCGCCTGCGGGAATCGTGGGCGTGATCGGCCCTAACGGTGCCGGCAAGACCACGCTGTTCAGGCTCATCATGGGCATCGAGAAACCGGACACAGGCTCTATAGACATCGGAGAGACCGCGAAGATCTCCTATGTGGACCAGCAGCACAGGAGCATCGATCCGGACAAGACAGTGTTCGAGACCATAGCCGGGAACTCCGAGTGGGTAAGGCTCGGCAACAAGGACATCAACGCCCGCGCCTGGGTGTCGAGGTTCAATTTCAGCGGTTCAGATCAGGAGAAACTCTGCGGAGTCCTTTCCGGAGGCGAGAGGAACAGGCTTCACCTTGCGCTGACCCTCAAGGACGAAGGCAACGTGCTGCTTCTGGACGAGCCGACGAACGACGTGGACGTGAACACGATCCGCGCCCTGGAGGACGGTCTGGAAAACTTCGCCGGATGCGCCGTCGTGATCAGCCACGACCGTTGGTTCCTGGACAGGATCGCCACACACATCCTCGCTTACGAGGGTGACTCCAACGTGGTGTTCTTCGAGGGCAACTACGCCGAGTACGAGGAGAACCGCAAGGCCCGTCTCGGCAACACAGAGCCTAAGAGGTTCAAATACAAGAAATTGATGGAATAGTTTTTGCAGGATTTAGGTGCAGGTGCGCCGCGGTGGCGCACCATTAATGTTGCACTAAAACTATAACTGTTATGGCAAGTGACTCAAAAAAGTACGAATGCCTGCGCTGTGGCTGGATCTATGACCCGGCCGAGGGCGATCCTGACGGTGGCATAAAGCCCGGAACCCCGTTCAAAGACATCCCTAAGGACTGGAAATGCCCGGTCTGCGGAGCCTCGAAATCCGATTTCGCGGAATATTCGGAATAAGCGTTCCGCCGGACTGAATGAATAAAGGGAGAAGAGGCTGGCTTCAAGTTGGCCTCTTTTTTTATTTTTCCGAAAAAGAGCCGGTTCGGATCGCTCCAGACCGGCTCTTTCATATTCATAAAGATTATTATTTGTCCCTTACGCAGCGGACCTGAAGGCCTCCTTCCCGCAGGAGAGCAGCAACGCTGACAACGCCGTGGCCGCCAGCAAAGACATGACTTTTCTACTCATCAGTTAGTTCGTTAATACAATGGGCGCAAATATAATCATTTTCAGAATAAACCAAATTCCGACACAACTATTGAATAATCACAAATATTCGCTAAATTGCGCAAATATATTCATGAATATGAGAAAGACGATTACAATTGTTGCGATTGCGATGCTGACGCTTGGCATTTCATTATCAGCAGGGGCGCAGAGCAAAAACAGATCCGCAGACCAGGAGGCACAGGAGCTTGAGAAGATCAAGCGAGAGACCACCATCCTCAAGGAGGGTGACAAGGCGGCCGACTTCACCGGGAAGAGGTTCGCTGGCGGCTCGTTCAAACTGGCAGATCAGAAGGGCAAGGTCGTAATGCTGCTTTTCTGGGGCGGCTGGTGCCCTCCTTGCAGGAATGAGTTAAGGCCTGAGAACCTTCCGGCCACGCTCAAGGAGTTCAACGACAACCAGGATTTCGTCTTCCAGCCGATCGCCTATAAGGACACAAGGGCGACGCTTGAGAAGTTCTTCGCGGGAAAGGAAGGCAAGACAATATATTCATACCTCAAGCCGCTGACGCTGGTCGATGAGGACAAGAGCATATTCGGGCTTTACGCGAAGTCTGGAGTTCCGCGCTGCGTGATCATCGGGAAGAACGGAGTGATCGCTTACGTCGGGATCGGGTCCTCCGAGGAGGGGCTTAAGGAGGTCGCCCAGACGCTTCGCAAGGAACTGGCGAAATAGGTCATCCGGTCACTGAGCCTGTCGAAGTGACATTGGTTCTATTGATTCTCAGAAATGGTTGGCACGCTTCGACAAACTCTGCGGCCAGTCATTTTTATGATTTCTGATGTAGGGTGATGGATCGGGCGACAGTGTAGCCCATTGACCAGGCCGCCTGCAGATTGAAACCGCCTGTTATCGCGTCCACGTCAAGGACCTCCCCGGCAAAATAGAGGCCGGGATGAGTCTTGGACTCAAGGGTATTGAGGTTGATGTTGGAAAGGGCGACCCCGCCACAGGTGACGAACTCCTCCTTGAAACGGCTTTTGCCACGGATCTGGTACTCGTCATTGATCAATGTGTTCACAAGACGGTTCATTCCTTTGGATCCCAGTTCGGCCCAGCGGGCATCCTCACGGATTCCGCACTTGGAGATCAGGTAGTTCCAAAGTCTTGACGGCAGTTCGGACGGATGGGTGTTCAGAATCTGTTTCTGAGGACTGTCTTTTGAAAGCGCAGTGATTCTGTCACGGACATCCTGCTCGCCCGCGTCACCGAACCAATTCACTGAGAGAGTTGCGGAATATTCATTTTCAGCGAGATAGCGGGCCGCATAAGAGGAGAGTTTCAGGATCGCGGGACCGCTCATTCCCCAGTGCGTGATCAGGAGCGGACCGGAGGCCTTGAATTTCGTGCCTACCAAGGATGCCGATGCGTTCTCGACCACTGTGCCCATCAGTTCACGTACAGGGCTGCCGGGAAGGTTGAAAGTGAAGAGGGACGGAACAGGTGGGACGATTTCAAGGTCAAGGCCATCAAGCATTCCAAGACCGGAAAGTTTCGGGCTGCCGCCGGTGGTGACGACAACTATGTCAGCCAAACAATTATGCTTATCGAGTCGTTGGGATTTCTGTAATATCGGCCCTTCGACAGGCTCAGGGACCGATATTATCGATTCCGGAGCCAGAGAATCAGGTCGCTGAGCCTGTCGAAGCGACCTTCCGCTACATTCTGCGTCTTCAATAGATAATTCATATCCTCCGTCTGAACAGGGATTTATTCCTGAGACCTTATGTCTCATATGCAATACCACTCCGGCCTGTCGCATCCTTGCCTGCAAGGTGTTAACGATTTCCATCGCGTCCTGCGATGCCGGAAAAACGCAATGGTCTTCCTGAAGCACAAGCTTCACGCCTTCGTTCTCGAACCATTGCCAAGTACTTCGCTGATCAAAGGAACGGAAAAGCCGCTTCATAAGCTTGTCTCCACGAGGATAAGCGATTGACAGCGAAGATATTCCTTCAAAGGAATTTGTAAGGTTGCACCGCCCTCCCCCGGTGATCGCCACCTTCGCCAAAGCCGTCGTCCCCGCCTCGAACACCTCCACCGAAGCGGAAGGCATCCTCCGTTTCAACTCAATGGCGCAGAAACACCCCGCCGCCCCGGCACCCACAATCGCAACTTTCATATTGCAAAACTACACAAAATCCTTTGATTTTGATAAATGAATATAAATGTAGAACGAATCGAGCGGAGCGACGCAAGGGGTCTGGGGAATACGGTCCCCAGTGCCCCACCGGGGGCTGTCACGTAGTGACTGAGGGGTGGAAGATATATTATATGGCAAAATGAATTTTGCCATATAATTATAAGTGGATATCTTTGTCCTCAATTTATGGCATCGGGAAAGAAGGACATACTCCTCGGGATGATCCGGAACGGACTTCCGATGACTCTCGGACAGCAGATTCGGCTAACGATTCTGCTGAGTCTGCCCGCCATCGCCGCCCAGTTCTCGTCCGTGCTGATGCAGTACATCGACGCGGGAATGGTCGGCCAACTCGGCGCGAACCAATCTGCGTCAATAGGTCTGGTCGCCACGACGACCTGGATAATGGGTGGATTCCAGTCCGGAGCCAGCTCGGGATTCTCAGTCCAGGTCGCCCACCTTTGCGGAGCGCAGGATTTCAAGGGAGCCAGAGCTGTGATGAGGCAAGGGCTCACCACGGTCTTCATCATCGGACTGGTTCTCGCAGTGATAGGCGTAAGCATCAGTGGGGCGCTCCCCCACTGGCTCGGCGGAACGCCGGAAATCAATGAGGACGCATCTGAATATTTCCTGATATATTCAGCGTTCATTCCGATAGGCGCTGTCGGATGGGCCGCTAATTCAATGCTACAGGCCAGCGGCAACATGAAGATTCCGAGCCTGATGTACACCGGAATGTGCGGCCTTGATGTGGTGTTCAACTACATATTCATTTACATTTGTGAGATGGGAGTGGCTGGCGCGGCTCTGGGAACAGGTGCGGCGCAGGTCGTCACCTCGATATTCGTGATCTGGTATATTCTCAGACGCTCCAAGGAATTGAATATCAAAGGAGAACAAGGCACGTTCATTCCACGGCGCAAGACCGTGCGCAACGCTTGGGGCATCACTGCGCCGATGTGGCTCCAGAACATCATAATGAGGGGATCGCACATTATGAGCACCATCATAGTGGCGCCGCTCGGGCCTATTTCCATTGCGGCCAACTCGCTGGCGATCATCGCAGAAAGCTTCTGCTATATGCCGGGCTACGGAATCGAGGAAGCCGCCACAACGCTTGTCGGCCAGAGTCTCGGGGCGAAACGCAAGGAAGTCGCCAAGCGGTTCTCGCAGATCACGATGATGATGGCCGCAGGGATTATGACTCTGCTGGGGGCGCTGATGTTCATCTTCGCCACAGAACTGATGATGCTTTTGAGCTCGGATCCGGATGTCATCGCCCTGGGAGCCAAGGTGTTGAGAATAGAGGCGTTCGCCGAGACCCTCTATGCGTTCTCGATCGCCGGCTACGGTTCCTGCGTCGGCGGAGGCGACACGCTGGTGCCGAGCGTGATGAACTTCGGAAGCATGTGGGTGATACGCATCGGACTGGCACTGATTTTGACACCTCGGATGGGACTCGTCGGCTACTGGGTGGCTATGTGCATCGAGCTGAATGTCCGCGGATTGCTGTTCTACTGGAGACTGCGCGGCGAGAAATGGATGAAACTAAAGATCACTTGAGAATATGGAAAAGATCATCAACCAGGAATTCGGCGGAGAGAGACCGCTCTACTGCAGACACGACCTTTATCTTGAGAATGTGAAGATCCACGCCGGGGAATCGGCGCTGAAAGAGACCGGCAACATCACCGCCGTACATTGCCAGTTCGAGGGCAAGTATCCGTTCTGGGAGTGTGACGGATTCGTCATCAAGGATAGCCTGCTGACCGTAGGCGCACGCTCAGGATTATGGTATTCAAGGAATTGCGAGATTTACGACACTATCATCGACGCTCCGAAGACCTTCCGCAGGATGGACGGAATCAAGTTGAAGAACGTCCAGATTCCTGGCGGTACGGAGACGTTCTGGGACTGCAGGAACATCGAGGTTGAGGATTCGGTGATCGACAGAGCCGACTATGTGTTCATGCACTGCGAGAATGTCAAGTTGACCAACGTCAAGCTTAACGGCAACTACAGTTTCCAGTACGCCAAGAACGTGGAGATCCGGAACTGCGTCCTGAACTCCAAGGATTCCTTCTGGGAGGCCGAGAACGTCACAGTCATCGATTCCGTGATTAATGGTGAATATCTTGCCTGGTACTCGAAGAACCTCCGCCTAGTCCGCTGCCACATCACCGAGACCCAGCCTCTGTGCTACTGCGACGACCTCGTACTTGAGGACTGCACAATGGGCGCTGACGCTGATTTGGCTTTTGAATATTCCTCCGTCCAGGCCACCGTGAAAGGCCATGTTCCTTCCATCAAGAACCCACGCACCGGCTTCATCCGCTACGGTTCCGTCGGGGAGATCATCATTGATGAGAACATCAAGGGCCCGGGTGACTGTCGGCTTGAGAAAGCGTAGAGGGGAGCCAAGCAAAAAACTCTTTCCGGAATTTTGCACGTTACCAAAATTGCGGAAAGAGTTTTTTGTTGGCTGCCTATATTGCTGCCGTGGCAGACAAGTCACTATAAATCACGACATTAAGATTATTCCTATAGTAATAATGCGCTAAAGCTGAACACTTTAACGACTGATGATCAGCACGTTATCCATCACCTACTGTGTATCAGCATGTGGCGAATAACATGCTTTTTATCAAACAGACAGCGCATCGTCTTTAGCGTAAACCAACCGAAGACAGTTATCTAATCATTTGATTATAGGCATGATAGGTTCACGGTTAGATAATCGTGTACGGTCCTGTCGAAGCGAGCCCGCTGCCCCGTCTCGGAAGAAACCAGATACTGATATATAAAAAAGGAAAAGCCGCCGATGAATACTCATCAGCGGCCTAAGGAGTGGTGTCGGGAAGAATCGAACTGCCGACACATGGATTTTCAGTCCATTGCTCTACCATCTGAGCTACGACACCGTTTCCGTTTGGGATTGCAAAGATAGGCATTTTTCTTTTGGCTGCAAATTTTTTTGAGAAGAATTTGCGTTTTTCTTCGCTGAGTGGATGTTTTTGGCTAAATTCGCCATATGACAGGCAGGATCTTCATACAAGTTATCCTTCCGCTCCGGCTGGAGTGGGAGCCGTTCTATTATCAAGAAATTGAATTGAGTGAATCGGCTGGGGATGCGTCTGGATTGTTTCCGGTCACTTCGACTGGCTCTGTGACCGAAAGAGACAAAGAACAGGTTAGGGTCGGAGACCGGGTGCGGGTGAACTTTGCTGGAAAGGAATATGTCGGAGTGGTAAGCATGGCGGACGCAGGAAAACAGGCGGAGGAGATGGGAATTGTGGACAAGGTGAAGCCGATCTTAGGCATGGCGGAAGGGTTGGAACCGGTCACCAAGGAGGAGATTGAACTATGGAGACAGATAGCGGAATATTACCTGTGCACTGTCGGGGAAGTTTACAAGGCGGCTTATCCAGCGCAGAAAGTGGAGAAGGAAGTTGTGCAGGCCCGTCAGGAGGCACTCAAAGTGGAAAGAGAAGAGAAGAATCGGACAAAGATTGCGGATAAGATCAAGAGGCTGGAAGAAAGAGCGGAGAAAAAGGCGGAATTGGCCGCGAAAGCTCGGAAGGCTGAGAGTCGGGAAAGGTACTTGGCAGAGAAGGAGATGTTGGAGGGGGAGATTGGATTATTGGTCAGGGAGCTCACTTCGATGGTTGGTGAGCTTTGTCGAACCACTGGCACAGTGACCGGTTATGGTGACTCTGTTACATATCATCAGGACGAAGAGCCAATAGGTGGGTCCATAATCGAAACGTCCGAGGGTACAGAGAAGGAAATAAGCTTGTCAGCGGCACAGGAGGAAGCATATTCAAAGATAAAAGAGATTTTTGCGAAGGGGAAGCCGGCGTTGCTGCATGGGGTGACGGGATCTGGAAAGACGGAGATTTACCTGAAACTGGCGCAGGAAACGCTCGCGATGGGAAAGAACGTGCTTTATCTGGTTCCGGAGATAGCGCTCAGCAGACAACTGGAGGACAGGATCAGCGAGACATTCCCGGAACTGCTTGTGTTCCATTCCGGAGAGACAATGTCCAGAAAGCGAGAGGTGGCCACCGTCCTAAGGCACGCTGGAGAGCCGGCAAAGGGAAAGGGCTATGTTGTCCTCGGGACCCGAAGCGCCATATTCCTGCCGCATAAAAACTTAGGGCTGGTGATAGTGGACGAGGAGCACGACACCTCCTACAAGCAGGACTCACCTGCCCCTCGGTACAACGGCCGCGAAACGGCGATAATGATGGCGAAGATATTCGGAGCCAACGTCATTCTGGGATCGGCCACGCCGTCGCTGGAGTCGCTGTACAATTGCAGCGTAGGGCGTTACGGGCTTGTCACCTTGAACAAACGGTTCTACGACGCAGCGGACTCGGACATCGAAATCATCGACACAATCGCCGAGCGGCGCAAGAACGGTATGATCGGGAACTTCTCCAGGAAACTCATCGAGCACATAGGCAAATGCCTCGGCGAACACCGGCAGGTGCTGATTCTCAGGGAGAGGCGGGCATATTCCCCGATCGTGCAGTGCCAGGAGTGCGGCGACATCCCGAAGTGCCGCTGCTGCAACGTCAGCCTTAGCTTGCACAGGCGCGCCGACGGAAGCGAAAGGCTCGTCTGCCACTACTGCGGCAGGGTTTATGAATATACCGGGAAATGCCATAAATGTGGAGGAGAACTGAAACCGTTAGGTTCAGGGACACAGAAGATCGAGGAGGAGGCCTCCAAACTGTTCCCGAACGCAAGGATCGCGAGGCTGGACAGTGACACGGCACAGAGTCGGAAATATGAGACGGACACCATCCGGAAATTCTCCAATGGGGAAATCGACATACTCATCGGCACAAGGATGGTCGCCAAGGGATTCGATTTCAGCGGACTGTCCCTTGTGGCCGTGCTTCAGGCCGACTCTATCCTCGGGCAGGAGGACTATAGGGCGGACGAAAGAGGACTCCAGCTTCTGGAACAGTTCAGAGGACGTTGCGGACGGCGGGGAGAGAAAGGTCTGTTCGTCATCCAGACCTCACAGCCGGAACACCCTGTCTATCAAAGCATAGACGGGAAACTGGACGAGAACGGTACAATGGCCCGTTTCCTCGGGGAAAGGAAGCTGTTCGGTTATCCGCCATATTCAAGGGTCATCGGAGTCGTCATCAAAGATTACAACCAAGCCAGAGTGGACCTGCTGAGCCGGGATCTCGGAGAGTACCTGCGGGGAGCTTTGGCGGTCAAGGTCAGCTTCGCTCCGGGCGTGCAGAACGGCCCGAATGTCATAGGGCCATATTCACCGGCTATCGACAAAATCTCGAACCAGAACATCCGCCAAATCAGGGTATTGCTGCCGAAAGACCGTTCGCTGGCGAGAAACAAGGAGACGCTTGCGGCGGCGGTGGAACGCTTCGAGAAGGAGAAAAAATATTCAGGCCACATCGCGCTTGATGTCGATCCGGCCTGAATGGATTTTTACTTATGCTCTTTACGCTTGATCCCATCGGCAGCACTTTCGGCCCCTTTTGATCCTCAAGAGTGCATACCGCACTCTTGGGAAACGTTTGCCCCACTTTTCGCCTCCCGTGAGTGCTGCCGAGCACATACGGGCGACATTATTTCCCTTTTTCGCTTCTAAAAAGGCTATCCTGGATCAGGGAAAACGCATCGCACCGAAGCCGTGCCTGTGCGATGGTTGATGATTCCGCTGATGGTCTCGATCCGTCGTATTTGTGCTGATTCTTCCGCAGGGAGACCGGAATGTCGCCGCAAGAGTTCAGAACGGGAAAATCGAGCAAGACCGAATGATTTTTCATTTCAAGAGATTTTCCGTAACTTTGAAATTTGAATATACACACAGGATATGGGAAAAGTCATAGCAATAGCCAATCAGAAAGGCGGAGTGGGAAAGACCACAACCGCCATCAACCTCGCTGCATCGCTTGCGGTGCTGGAGAAGAAGGTACTCATCATCGACGCCGACCCGCAGGCCAACACCACCTCCGGACTGAATTTCTCTCCGGACAATGACGAGAAGAGGACGATCTACGAGGTGATGATCGGCACGATTGACATTCAGGATGCCTTGATTCAGACAGAGATTCCTGACCTTCAGATGATTCCGTCGCACATCAACCTTGTCGGAGCGGAGATTGAGATGATCGACGTGGAGGACAGGGAGACGATCCTGAAAAGAAGACTCGCCCCGATCCGCGACAACTACGACTACATCATCATCGACTGTTCCCCTTCCTTGGGACTCATCACGATCAACGCTCTCTCGGCATCCGACTCCGTGATGATTCCTGTGCAGCCAGAGTTCTTCGCCCTTGAGGGGCTCGGCAAACTGCTCCAGACCATCAGACTGGTTCAGAGCGGCGTGAACCCGTCGCTCACCATCGAAGGGTTCGTCGTGACGATGTTCGACGGCAGGACAAAGGTTCACGCGCAGGTTGTGAACGAACTGAAGGAACATTTTCAGGACATGGTTTTCAATACGGTGATCCAGAGGAGCATACGTCTCAGCGAGGCCCCTTCGCACGGCAAGCCGATAATCCTCTATGATGTGGTCAGCAACGGAACTACCAACTATATGAACCTCGCCAAGGAAGTGTTGGAAAAGAACGAGAGATAAAGACAATGAGCAGCAATAACAAGCAGGAAAGCAGGCTGGGCAAAGGGCTCAGCGCCCTTTTGGGGGACATCCAGACAATAGGACCGGAAAGAAAGCCGGTCGGCTATATCAATAAGGAGATCGCCGGGTCAAAACCCGAGCAGGACTACGGTGACGTGCTCAGGATCCCTGTGGATCTGATTGAGCCGAACCCTTACCAGCCTCGTATGGCGTTCGACAACGAGGCGTTGGAGGAACTGGCCGACTCGATCAGGACATTCGGTCTCATCCAGCCGATCTCGGTGCGCAAACTCAAGAACGGACGCTATCAGATCATCAGCGGCGAGCGCAGGTTCAAGGCCTGCAAGAGGGCTGGAATGGACATCATCCCGGCCTACATCCGCACCGCGGACGATCAGGGAATGCTTGAGATGGCCATCGTGGAGAACATCCAGAGGCAGGATCTCGATCCGATTGAGGTGGCGATGAGCTACCAGAGACTGATGGACGAGTGTAACCTCACCCAGGAGATGATGGCGCAGCGCGTCGGCAAGAAGCGAGCCTCAGTGGCCAATTATCTGAGGCTTCTCAAACTCCCGACCAAAGTCCAGCACGACCTCAAGACCGGGCTTCTCAGCACCGGACACGCGAAAGTCCTGCTTGGAGTGGAAGACCCTCATATTCAAGAACTTCTCTGCGACCTCGTGATCAAGGACGGCCTTTCGGTACGCCAGCTGGAGGAGAAGGTTCACAAACTGAGCAAGGACGAAAACACAAAGGCGGCCACAAAACAGCAGGACCTTCCGGATGAATATTACAAGGTTCTGGAGCACATCGGCAAGTTTTTTGATAACAGCATCAGCCTGAAACGCTCGGCCTCCGGAAAGGGAACGATGACAATCAAGTTCAACTCCGACGAGGAAGTGGGCAGGTTCCTCAAGGCCCTTGAGGACTCGAACATCTAAGAAGAACAATGAAGAATCTGATTCTCAGGATATGTCTGGCACTTGTCTGCCTGGCGGCCTTTTCCACGGGCGCGAAAGCGCAGTTCAGGGAAGAGGCGTTCAACCAGACATACAATGACCCGAGCGACACCACCTCCGCGAGGGATTCCGTGGACAAGATGTGGTCTTTCCGGGAATTCTTCAGAGGGGTCAGCCACAAGGACACTACACTGAGGATCGGAACCATGTTCGCCGGATCGACGGTGTTCATCGGATCCGAGCAGATCTACAACAAGCAGTACTGGAAACTGCCGATAATCTACGGCGGCATCGGAACGACCCTTGGACTGGGAATCCACTACAACAGCAAGTACAAGCACTCCAAGAAGGGTTATGACATCGCCATGGCGCTTGACCCTAACATGGAGTTCGAGCTGGACACTCGCTCGAAGGACATGGCCAAGTATATGTTCGCAAGCGCCGGATTCATCTACTGGGCCACTCTCATGGACGGAGTTGTCAACTACAAGAGGGATGTGAAGAACCAACCTGGGAAGGCGACGATATATTCAATCCTCCTGCCGGGACTCGGGCAGGCGTACAACGGGGAATATTGGAAGATTCCGATATATTGGGGAATGATGATCGGTTCCTACCATTTCTACGCCTTGAACAGCAAGAACTACAAAAGATTCAAGCGCATCCACAACGAGGCGACAAATCCTGACGGAGGATACACCGGCTCCATTCCGGCGGAAAGGGCGCTGTACTTCAGGAATGTTTACAGGCGCTACAGGGATTATTCGGTTGTCGCTATTGTAGGCAGCTACCTGCTTCAAGTTATCGATGCCAATGTGTTCGCCTACATGCAGGACTTCGAGATGAACGACGAGCTCACCCTTAATGTCACGCCGACCGTCATCTCTCCTTATAATGAATATATCCCGCCACATAATGAATATGCCATCGCATCCCCCACACGCTCGGTTCCACCTATGAGTTTCGGCATGGGAGCGTTCGGGGACAACGCGATAGGAATCAAAGTCGGTCTTAGATTTTAACAAGAGCACGAAAGGATGAGAAAAACCACATACGCGACACTGCCCATCATACTGCTCATGGTCTTCCTGCTCCAAGGGAACGCCGGAGCGCAGGTATTCAGAAAAAAGATCAAGGAAGAGAATCAGGAACTCAGACAACGGGTCGATTCCCTTCAGAAAGCCTTGGACAAACTGAAGCATGAAAGCATCCTGAAAGACAGCATCGCGGGTGAGATGATCGATGTCTATGAGGAGAACAAACTCAAGACGGCGGCCGGACTGAATCCCGAGGACTATACCCAGGAGGTTACGGACAGCCTCCTGAGTATCTGGTATCTGCACCGTCAGGCCAGAAAGAACGAGGAAGGGAACGGCTACGACATGGATTCGATCCGGTTCACGTCAAACGTTCCGGACGAAGTGATGAAAGCCAGGCTGGAAAAGATGAACTCCTTCATCACCCTCCCATACAACGACAAGGTCCGCAACTACATGATACTCTATTCAGAGAAGATGCCGACCAAGATGGGCACGATTCTGGGGCTTTGCCAGTACTATATGCCGATCTTCGAGGAGACATTCAACAAGTACAACCTCCCGGACGAGCTCAAGTACATGGCCATCATCGAATCGGCGCTGAACCCGGTTGCGGTCTCAAGTGCGGGAGCGAAAGGGATGTGGCAGTTCATGTTCAGGACCGCGCAGCTCTATGGACTGGAGATCAACTCCTTCGTGGACGAGAGACTTGACCCGTTCAAGTCAGCCGATGCCGCCGCGCGTTACCTGACCGACTCCTACAACGTATTCGGAGACTGGAACCTTGCGATCTCGTCCTACAACTGCGGATCGGGCAACATCAACAAGGCCATTCGCAGGAACGGGGGCAAAAGGGATTTTTGGTCGGTCTATGACTACCTTCCACGTGAGACCAGAGGCTATGTCCCGGCGTTCGTCGGGGCGATGTACGCCATCCATTACAGCAAGGAGTACGGACTTGCTCCGGCAAACATGCGGATGCCGGCCCAGCTGGACACATTCGAGATTCACAAGAACCTGCATTTCAAGCAGATCAGCGAGCTTGTCGGAATCTCCGTCGATGAGCTCAGAAACCTTAACCCACAGTACATCAAGGATGTGATTCCAGGCGACAGCAAGACCTACATCCTCAGGATTCCATACAACTACTCCAGCGATTTCATAGCCCACGAGGACTCGATCTACACATACAAGGCTTCTGAATATCTCAACCCGCAGACCCTTGTGGATGACGGGAAGCGTTCGTCCGGTGAGACATATTCAGGCGGCACGATCACTTATAAGGTCAAGAAGGGCGACACTTTGGGAAAGATCGCGGCCAAGTACCATGTCACCGTGAACCAACTCAAGAAGTGGAACCACCTCAGAAGCACGAACCTCAGGATCGGGCAGAAGATCCGCATCTATAAGGGAGGCGGGGCGCCGACCGCATCAGCTGTCAAATCAGCCTCCAGCCAGTTGAGTTACACCGACTACACCGTGAAGGCTGGTGACTCCCTCTACAGCATCGCGAAGAAGTTCCCGGGCATGACTGCCGAAAAGATCATGAAGTTCAACGGGATAGGCGAGAACATCAAGCCTGGGATGAAAATAAGGATTCCAAAGTAGCCGTCAAAACATCACCACCGCCTGAGCCTTCGCTTCCGAAACCGAAGGCTTTGGCTCTTTCATGAATGAATATGCCATTGTCGAGGCCCTGAAGTACAGTTTCAAGGCCCTCCCCCTGCCAAGCCGCAATTTGCATCCGGAAACAGCTGACAGACTCCATCCACGCCCGTAATAGGCCGGGACAGTGAAGTTACCCGGAGCGTCCCGCTCGTATGAATATATCCGGTCATCCCAATTATCGACAATGAATATGGTTCCTCGAAGATAGGCGCTGAACCAGTCTGTTTTCCGTCCACCTTCCAGGTAGGCGAGACCGGCCAGCGAACGGCACAGCAGTCCCTCAAGCCTGCCTCTGATCTTCCAGGCCGGCTTGTCTGACGGGCCGTAACGCGCCGACAGCCCTGAACTTGACCAGTCCAGATCACAACGAGCCCCGGTGCGGTATCGAAGAACCTCCTCGTAAGGACGGAAACGTTCCGTAATCCTCACAGAAAGAACCATCTCCTTGGTCAACTGCAACGGTAATCTGAAAAGCACACGGACCTGTCTCTTGCTACGGTCTCTGTCCTTGACGGCAAAGTCGGCCGTAAGGAAAGCTCCCGCCTTCTCAAGCCCGACGGTGGCTCCATGCTCGTCGGAAGTCTTTGTCCAGCCTCGTATCCCTCCCGTATAATCAGAACCGAAACTTGAGGAATAACTATGGACAGCCGATGAGAGTTTCCAATCGCCTCCCAAAGGAAACACGGCTCCAAGAATGGCTCCGGGACTCTTTCCGGAGAAATCCCATGCAAACTCCCCGAAGTAATCCACCCCGCGCCATGAACGGCGGAAGTCTCCTGACAGTTTGCCGGTCTTAGGCCTAACCGGCATATTCATTGGCTCTGTCTGGCAGTAGCCTGTGAGGGATAACTGCCCGTTGCGGGAATGGAGGGTTATGTTCGCTCCTGTCATCAGAGAGATTTCGGCGGGTTTGCCGCTCTCGCACCATGAGCGAAGCCCTGGAAAGGAGGCAAACGCGGAGAGAACCATGCGCCCGGCCGTGAAGTCGGCCGCCACTCCCCTATGGCTTCCTATCCCGGACCATGACCATGACGGAGACAATCCGGATGGCCGTTTACTGAATGATGATGAAGATGACAGTCCAGACATGGACATTCCGCTCCATAGCGTAAGCCCCTGGCCGAAACGGGCGTTGAAGTCCCCGATGATGACCTTGCCGATCCTTCTCTTGCCAAAATATGTCATATTCATCGCCCACGCCGATGGAGGAAACCGCTCTTTGTCTGAATATTTAGTCCTGGCAGCCGATGAAAACTCGAAAGACTCGCCATAGTTCATTCTGTACTTGGCTCCATAGTTGAAATCCTTCCCTTTGACCGCGGAACGGGCCAAGGCCTCATTTGTCAGACGCTTTGATCCGATCTCTGTCTGACCAGGCAAAGCGTTGGAGGCGAACGAAATGAACGGTCTGAGAGCATTGGCGTAATCCTCTCCGAAACCGTCAACAGCAGCGAGTTCCGAGACGGAAAGCACATCACCATTCCGCAAGCGATAGTCCATCAGGCTCGCCACCTGGTACTGACTCATAAGTCCGCATGTGGCCATACGGCTTCTTGACACAAGATTGATTTCCAACGGACTGGATGCCAATACGGAGAATCTTTCCATCTCCTGCTCGTCCAGTTCCTCCTCGGAATCCGCGCCGGACAGATATAATATCGCCTTCATGAGGTTGTCAGACTGAGCTGTCAGATCAGCCTGAAACAAAGGCACCGCGAGCAGCAGCGCGGCAGTGAAGTTTTTCAGGATATTCATGATTCGTGATGTTTATGCCAAGAGATTCACATCCCTTTAAGTTCAGGCCGGCAAGGTAAGGCAAGTAAACGTAAAAAACGAAAAGAAACATAAAACATAGGTATGTTTTTTCTGTTTTTTTAAGGAATATTGCCTAATTTTGTTTTTTACTATAAACAACGAACCACAATGAGCAACGTCAGACTATTTGACAAGTCATTCAAGCCGTTCATTCCGAACGAGCGGCTTGAGGAAGCCATCGACAAGGTAGCCGAGAAGATCAACCATGATTTCAACGGGTGCACAGATTGCCCGGTACTCCTTTGTGTACTTAACGGATCCCTGATGTTCACGTCCGAACTGATGAAGAGGCTCACGTTCAACTGCGAGCTGGTCTGCATCAAGCTTTCGTCCTACAACGGCACCCACACCACAGGCAACGTGCGCGAGGTCATGGGCTTGACCAGAAGCATCGAAGGCAAACGCATCATTGTCGTCGAGGACATCGTGGACAGCGGCAACACGATCGTGGCGCTCAAGGAGCTCCTCAAAGAGAAAGGCGCTGTCGAGACAAGGATCTGCACGATGCTCCTCAAACCGGCGTCCTACACCAAGGATGTCAAGCTTGACTATGTCGCCATGGAGATTCCGGACGATTTCATAGTCGGATTCGGTCTGGATTACAACGAGATCGGAAGAAACCTCAAAGACATTTATGTATTGGACACAGATATGAAATACTTTATTCTTTTTGGCCCTCCGGGCGCCGGGAAAGGCACCCAGGCCTCAGCAATGGTTGAAAAATACAATCTCTGCCACATTTCCACCGGCGAGCTTCTCCGCGGAGAGATCGCCAAGGGTACTGAGCTTGGCCTCAAGGCAAAGGCTCTGATCGACGCCGGCGAGCTCGTTCCGGACGAGGTTGTGGAAGGCATGATCGAGAACAAGTTCAAGACCGTGACCGGAGTCTCCGGCTTCCTTCTTGACGGATTCCCTCGCACCATCGCCCAGGCGGAGGCCCTTGACAAGATGCTCGCTAAGAACGGCGAGGCTGTCACATCCGTTGTCTCCATCATGATCCCTGACACGATGATCATGGAGCGCATCAAGCACAGGGCCGCGATCGAAGGCCGCGCCGATGATGCCAGGGACGAGACAATCAACAACCGCATCAAGACCTACCACGAGAAGACCGAACCGCTTGTGGAGTACTACAAGAAAGCCGGCAAGTACGAGGAGATCGACGGCACCGGGACCATCGAGGAAGTCCGCGGAAGGATATTCACAATGATGGACAAGGCATAGTCAATGATGATTGGTTCACTTTTGGTCACCGTTCTGCTCGCGGGTTCTCCGTTGAAGTTGAACGGTGATAATATTTCACAGATTGTCAATGAATTGACAACCGAGGAGAAGGCTGCCCTGCTGGTAGGCAGCGGAGCGAAAGCCTTCGACGGAGTCGGCTACACGACCCTCTACGTAAAGGGTTCCGCCGGAACAACCCACCCGATAGAAAGGCTGGGCATCCCGGCTATCGTGCTGGCGGACGGCCCTGCGGGAGTCAGGATCGACGACCGCCCATGCAACAAGTTCCCGATCGGAACCTCCCTCGCCTCCACCTGGAATCCATCGCTTGTCGAGGAGGTCGGCGGAGCCATAGGCAATGAGGTTCTCGAATATGGAGTCGATGTCCTGCTCGCCCCTGGCATCAACATCCAACGCAATCCTCTGTGCGGCAGAAACTTCGAATATTACTCCGAAGATCCTCTTCTGGCCGGCAGGGTCGCGACTGGCTACATCCGCGGAATCCAGAGCCAAGGAGTCGGAACATCCATCAAGCATTTCGCCGCTAACAATCAGGAACTCAACAGGCTCTACCTTGACGCAAGGGTTCCCGTCCGGGCACTGCGCGAAATCTACCTGAGGAACTTCGAGATCGCCATCAAGGAGAGCGATCCGTGGACCGTCATGACATCGTACAACTATGTCAACGGGACATTGGCCGCAGAGAACCACGACCTGGCGACAGGAGTTCTTCGTGATGACTGGGGCTACAAAGGTGTGGTCATGACAGACTGGGCCGCGGGATTATATTCAGACAAGATGGTCGCAAGCGGCAACGACATAATCCAGCCGGGCAGCGACGAGCACTACAATCGTCTCGTCAACTCCATGACCGACGGCTCATTGCCTATGCCGGTGGTTGACACGGCTGTGGCGAGACTCCTGAGGCTCATCGTCAAATGTCCTCGGTTCAAAGGGTATGAATATTCCAATAAACCGAACCTCCGGCACAATGCGTCTGTGGCCCGGAAAGCCGCCGAGGAAGGAATCGTGCTGCTGAAGAACGATGCGGCTTCCCTGCCTTTGGCACCTGAGTCGAAGATCGCGCTGTTCGGAGTGACTTCCTACGAGTTCATCACCGGAGGCACAGGAGCCGGAAACGTCAACGGCTCATACGTTATAGACCTCAAGAAGGGGCTTTCCGACGCGGGATTCGGACTGGACAAAACGACAGACGACTTCTACAAAGACTGCCTTAAATACGAAAGGTTCAATACCCGCAGGATCAACAGCAAGTTCGACAAATGGTTCGTGGATGCCGAACGTCCGGCCGAGGCCATGCCGTCCAAAGCCGTGCTGGAGCAGGCCGCAAAGGAAGCCGACAAGGCCGTCATAACCATCGGTCGCATATTCGGTGAAGGCAAGGACAGACTCTACCAATTCAGTTATCTGCTGTCCGACGCCGAGATGCGGCTTATCAAGGGAGTATCGACAGCGTTCCACAAGGAAGGCAAAAAGCTGATTGTCGTGCTGGATGTCGGCGGAATCGTGGACATGACCGCATGGCAGGACATGGCCGACGCAATCGTCATGAGCTGGCTTCCGGGATGCGAGGCCGGACATGCCATAGCCTCAGTGCTTTCCGGTAAGGAAACTCCGAGCGGAAGGCTTCCGATGAGCATTCCTGTAAGCTATTACGATGATCCGACATCCGAGACCATGCCTCAGATCCTCACCGACAAACCGGTCAACTACTCGTTCCACCGTCCGGCTCCAGCCGGAGTCACGAAACGGTACGACATCGAGAACATCGACTACGTCAACTACCGTGAAGGCATCTACTGCGGCTACAGGTACTACACCACCAAGAAGATCCGCACCGCCTATCCGTTCGGCTTCGGCCTGAGTTACACGGACTTCAGGTACAGCGGAATGACCGTGGAGGACACCGGTGATGAATATGTCGTCAACCTGACCGTGGAGAACACCGGCAAATATTCCGGAAAGGAGGTCGTCCAGATCTACGTCAAAGCCCCCGGCAAGGACATGGACAAACCTACCCGCGAGCTCAAAGGCTTCTCAAAGACGGATGTGATAGCCCCGGGAAAATCACAGACAGTAGAGATAAGGATCCCGAAGAATCTCCTCGCCTCATACGATGAGCAACGCTCCGGCTGGGCCACCGAGAAGGGAACATATTCCTTCATCGCGGCCAAAAACGCCGAGACACCGGTTCTTGCGAGGAAAATCAGGATAAAGGATGCCTCTTTCACCCCGACCGGCAACTACCTCCGCGCCGAGCCGCTCTTCATTGAGCGGTAAGGCAGCCGAGCGGCAACAAAACAACGCCACATACCGTGGAGCCTAATCGATTGGAAATCATCGAGATCCCAGAGCGTCCTTCCACCCATTGGAGGACGCTCTGTTATATCACTCATAGTGAAGTATTTATCCTCCACGGTCACGATTTATGAAAAGTCAAGTCAGGAAGAATTATCATTATCTCACGGCGAACAGGTTCCGCACTACCTTCGACCTGCTCATCATAACGCCAGAACACTTGGAACCTGACCTTGGCCTCGACCGGTGAATATCCTTTGGAAGCCATTTTGGCAAGTTTTTCACGGAACGAGGCCGAGAATTTCAAAACCGTCCTGCGGCAACCGTCGATCTCGGCGGACAGGTAGTCACCATCAAGCTCAAGTCTGGTTCCGGAATGCAGACTCCGCAACAGATTTTGGTTGCCTTTGAACATATCCAGCACGACATCCCGGTGAGACAGTTGCATCAGAACCTCCACTGGAGCGCCATAAACGGTATTGTCCTCAATGATCAATCCCTGTAACGATTTATCTAAGAATAAGTTGACATTGCTGTAGTGGACTGACAGATTGTTCTTCGCTCTGGTCATTCCGACATAGATCATCCTGCGCTCCTTATCCGTGATGTCACCAAGTCCCTTCAGAGAGATGTAAACATTGTCATATTCACATCCCTTGGATTTGTGAATCGTAGAGACGATGATTTCCGAAGACCTTGACTTAGAGAAATCCTCAAGCCTGGACTCCAACAGGAAGTTTTCAAAATCAGAGATGTACTTGCGGCCGGGACACTCCTCATTGAAGGCTTCCAGGCAATTTCCGAACATTTCCAGACATTCGCTGCCACGAAAATGCTCCACAACTACCTCTGCGGATTTCGTCCAGGTGTCATTGTCAAGACACGCCGCATCATATCCTCGTATCGTGTCAAGAAAGAATCGCAACTCAGCAAGGTCACGGAGATAGAACCCGTCATTCGACCGGATCAGCCTCGCCCTACGTCCTGACTTGTTGAGCAGTGCGGAGATCACCAACGCATCGTCATTAGTGGCTGTCAGTACGCACACAGTGCCGCCTGGAGCACCAGACAGTATCTCATTCACAATCGCCTGCTCATAATCCAAGGAGGCATGATGGATAAGACGTACGCAACCTCTGTCACTTCTCCGGCAGATAATGGGAGCGGATTTCAGGCGATTCGACATTCCTTTTACATAGTTGTTCGAGATGGAGACAACCGCCTCAGAGCTTCTGAAATTCTCCATCATGTCATACACGGAAGCTCCATAGTCCGTAATCAAGGATTTCATATTTCCCGAGTCCGAGCCACGGAACTCGTAGATGTTCTGATCGTCGTCCCCGACCGCGATGACCCTCATGTCATCATTGAGGCGAATTAGTTCCTTAACCAACTCAAATTCCTGCACACCAAGATCCTGAGCCTCATCGATCACAAGGATGGACTTGGTTATCCGGCTTCTCTCAACCCGGCCTCGGAGAATCCCTTCCACAGCGTCCGCAACGATATGTCCGGAATCATCGACCGACCCTTTCCGCCCAAGAATATCGAATGAATATGAATGGAAAGTCTTTATCTCGACATATTCAGCCGCGTTTCCGATGAGATCCCGGAGCCGCTTTTTGAACTCGACCGCGGCAGCCCTTGAGAATGTCAGCATCAGAAGCTGCTCGGACTTGACATCCTCCAGAAGGATCAAAGAGGCCAGCTTGCGCACGAGGACATAGGTCTTGCCGCTTCCAGGTCCGGCCGGAACCACGATGAACCTTGATTCGCTGTCATTGATTATGTCTGACTGTGTCCCGGTCAGACTCCCGAACAGCTCTTCGTACTTTTTCTCGCTGATGTTCCTGTCGATTCTTTTCGCCTCCTTCGAATCGAAATATTTCTTTATGAAAGCCTTGAAATCCAGCACAAAATAGTCGTGGACATATTCCATAGCCCGATTTTTGTCGGACACCATCATATTCGCATACTTTCCGATGATGTGGATCTGCTGGATCCGCTGCTTGTAGAAGTCGTCCAGATTGTGGTAATCGTCCTTTTTGTAGCGGCATTTGCTGTCTTTGAGCCGTTCGATCTGCAACTTGTTGTACAAGACCATAAAGCCGCCTTCCAGGTTCAGGATTCCGGTCTTCGCGAGGAACAGGAGCGCCTCTTCGGCCATCCCGACATCAATCTTTTCCGGGAAAAGAGCGCTGTCGTTGTAGTCACCGACAAGTCCGGCCAACGAGAACCCGACCTTGACCTCGCCGTCCTCCTCTTTATTATTATCCTTGAAACGATAGACGATGAACGAAGCAATTGAGTTCCTGACAGCGATCTGCTTTTCCAGATCCGAGGCCGAAACCTTAGCCGCTATCTGAATATAATCGTCCGTGACCGGGCGCTTTTCGATGTAGTGCCTTATCGTCCAGAAAAACAGGATTGTACGGATGTCTTTCACGGAGGACCTTGCGATTCCGGAAGCGATCGCTTTCTCGTTTATCTCCTTCAGACTGAATTTCGTGCACTCGCCGATGACTGTCTCGACGAGGAATTTCTCCAGCTGGATGTAATATTTGAATTTCCTGAGCTGGCCAAGCCGGAGGTAGGCCGTCATATCGTCGTCCTTGGCGAGGATTCCGGCCACACGCATTCTCTCCACGATACTGATCACCTTGCGGGTCTCGATGCCGAGCATATCCGAAAGATAGTCAACACGGGACTCCGCCTCGGCGGTCCCGGCGCGGGAACGGCTGCGCTCCGAGATCAATGACTTGATGATTCTTCTGGCGTCCAGTTTGTCATCCTCAGTGAAATCCGGGCATCGTTCTATCCACTCCGAAGCCTCGTCCATATTCCTCGGGACAATGCTTGTCGCGAATATTCTCGGGCTGTTCATCCCGCGTCTCAGATAACCGGCGGTCTCCAGGGCGGCAATCGCGCTTTTCACCTTGGTCTCAACGTCCCGGATTTCCTCCCAACCTGCCTTGCGGGCTATCTCCAAAGCGGAGATGTGGATGCAGTCGTGCTTTGCCGTAAGTTTCTTGACAGCGCTCCAGACTTGGTTTATCTCACTCAGGGTGAGCTTCGTCTGATTCAGAAGTATGAAGTGTTTGTTAAGGTCATCGTCATTGTAAAGGACGTAGCATTCCGCCTGCGAGTTGACATCACGCCCCGCCCTTCCCGCTTCCTGAATATAATTCTCCAGCGAATCCGAAATCTCGTAGTGGACAACCAGACCGACATCGCTCTTGTCCACTCCCATCCCGAACGCTGATGTGGCCACGATTATCCTGACCTTGCCGCTCATAAAATCATCCTGGGCCTTGACCTTTGTGTTGACCTCCATCTGACCGTGGAAGGCCTTTGCGTCAAACCCGTCCTTGCCGAGCCTTTCAGCGATTTTCTCCGCGGCTTTGGTTCTGGTCACATAAACGATGGCCGGACATTTTGTGCCGTCAAGCAAGTTCCTCAGGGTCTGGTATTTATCCTCATCGGAAGCCCTGAACAGAACAGTATATCGAAGATTAGTGCGGGCGACATCGGTCGTGAAACGCTTCAAGGTTATCCCAAGCCGGTCCCGGAAATAGTCACAGATGTCGCTGATCACCTTAGGTTTCGCGGTCGCCGTGAAGCAGGAGACCGGAATCGGAGTGTGAAGGCCTTTACACTCCTGAAGATGCCTGATGAACTCCCCTATGAACATGTATTCAATCCGGAAGTCCTGACCCCAGGCGGAGAAGCAATGCGCCTCGTCAATCACGATTCGGACCAAGGTTCTGGACATCAGAACCTTCTCGATGGTCTTGGAGCGGAGTTGCTCCGGGGCGATGTAAAGCAGCGAGGCCTCCCCGGACTCGACCCTCTCCAAAGCGTTGCGGCGTTCAATCGGAGACAGCAAGCCATTGATATAGACGGCTTCCGAGATTCCTTTCTTCTCCAGATTCTCCACCTGATCCTTCATCAGGGATTGAAGCGGTGAGATCACGACGGTCAGCCCTCTGACGGTCTCCCCTGCCATCAAGGCCGGCAACTGGAATGTCAGCGACTTCCCTCCGCCGGTCGGGAATATGGCAAGCAACGATTCACCTTTAATCGCTGCTTTTGCCGCATTCTCCTGCAGCGGCTCCCCTCCGAAAGTCCTGAAACGGTCGTAGCCGAACCATTTTTTCAATGAATATTCCGCATTCAGTTTTTGTGAGCAATACGCGCAGCGGGCATCGCCGCAGTTCACGGCCCTTAAACCTCTTATCACATTCTCGACACTCGGATAGTTGTGAAGAATCCACGCCGGAGTTATGGAATTTCTGTCATCAGTGCTGATCAAGGCAGCCGCATAGGCGCATTCCACCTTGTGATCCCTAACAAAAGACTCGACATTTGAATGCTCGCAAATCTTGCCTTTAAATAACTCTCGGAAGATGTCCGCAGTGGATTTCCGGAAAAAGAACGGCTTCCTTGAGGGGACATATTCAATGCTTTTGAAAAATCCTGAGAAGTGGATATCCTCGTTCAGCAGATCATAGTACAGCTGTTGGAAATCCTTGTCCAAGGCCTTGAACGCCATCGCCTCATCATCATAGAGAGATTGAGCCTTCAAACTGTCATTCAACGGGTTATTCAGCTCTTCCGTAAGGATCTTGTCATCCTTGAGAAGTTTATGGTAAGGCTTCTGCGGGAAAAGCAGCGGCGAGAGATAAAGGGTATCGACAAGGACATATTCCTTTCTAAGGAATGGTTTCAGGTACTTGATGTCGTGCCCGATGATATTATGCCCGCAAAGACAATCGCAGTCAGAGACAAAGTCCGCAAACTCCGGAATCCTCGCGGAATGAAACCCCTGCCCGGCTTTCACTCCCCCGATGTCCAGAATCTTCCCCCGACCGTCAACTTCAAGGTCAATGAAGGCGATTTTCATCATAATGAATATCCCGATTGCTTCAACTCGTTGATTATCGGTGCAAAAATAACATTATTTTGCAAAACTATCATCCATAGAACAATATGATAAATTTTAGAATATTTTCTAATAAATATAGTAGATATTCTAAAAATTATCTATATTTGCGACAGACCAATTATATTGCGATATGAAACACACATTGACAGCGAAAGAAGAGGAACTTATGAATATCTTCTGGAAAAAGGGTGAGATGTGCATCCGTGACCTTGTGAACAGCCTTCCGGAACCAAGGCCGAGCTATACTACGGTCTCGACCCAAGTGTCGTTCCTTGAGAGCAAGGGATTCCTCACACGCCGTCCTATAGCCAACACGTTCATCTACGAGGTACGCATATCCGAAAAGGAGTACAGAGGCACGACAATCAGCGGCATAGTGGAGAGGTATTACAACAACTCTTTCGCCAGCGTGGTCTCACAGTTTCTTGAGGATGAAAAACTTGACGTAAACGAGTTAAAAGAAATAATAGCTCAGATAGAAGGCAAGCGCTAATATTCCATCTTATGCTCACCTTCATAATATATGAATTGAAAGTCGCGGCGACGCTCATCACGTTCTACCTCTGCTTCAAGTGCTTCCTAAGCCAGGAGAAGATGCATAGGGTGAACAGGATCGTCATCCTCGCAACCTCTGTGCTGTCATTCATCCTACCGCTATGCGTCATAACGGTTCACAAGACGGTATATATTCCCGAAGCTACTGTTTTCGGAATATCAGGAGATGCGGTAGAGGTGCCCACTCCTATCATCGAAAGCCTTGGCGGAGTATCCTGGGAACCATTTATCATAGCAACATTCTGGATAGGAGTTGTTTATGTTCTTGGCAGAACAGCTTTTGGAATATGGCGGGTCGCCAGATTGGTCTGGAATGGGGAAAGAAAGGAAATCCACGGCAGCGAGGTGATAGTGTGCGACAAAAATATTCCTCCGTTCAGCTGGATGAAATGGATTGTGATGAGCAGAGACGACTTTGAAAGCGGCAACATACATATTCTTGAACACGAAAAGGCTCACATCAGGCTTGGGCACTCAAAAGACATTCTTCTGTTTGACATAATGTCGGCTTTCCAATGGTTCAATCCAGCGGTATGGCTTCTCAAGCGAGAGCTCCGGGCCATCCACGAATATGAGGCTGACGACGCAGTCCTCCGACAAGGTGCGGACATAAAGGAATACCAATATTCATTAATAAGAAAAGCTGTCAGTGCGAGCGGCTACTCAATCACTAACAGCTTTAATCACAGTATCCTTAAAAATCGTATTACTATGATGTCAAAATCAAACGCAACAGCGATGAGGGGACTGAGAGTCCTCTACATCCTGCCGCTTGTCTGCGGTGCCCTGGCTCTGAACGCCAGAACAGTCACAAACTGCAAAGTTACTGAAAATTCTTCAGTCTCGGATGACTCGACAGTAAAGGTTGAGATCCAAAAAGACGGCGGTGGAACCATTCATTATTATGCGAATGGCGAGAGTATCGCATACAAAGACATTCCGGAAGCCGTCAATTCCTTGATAGGCAGTGACAAAGAGGCCAAGGTGGAAATCATCGCTCCAGCTGAAATCAGCTGCGGAATCATCGATGACCTCAGGGAACAACTCCGGAGCGTGCCGGCTCTGAAAGTGCAATACTCCAGCCCGAACCTCGGTAGCGTGCCGATGCGTCTTCCTCCTGCCAATAAAACCGTCGAAAAGATCGGAGTCAAATTGATTGAGCTTCCAGATGCGGTCAAGAATATGCCGAAAGAGATGGTGCGCCACCTAAAGATCAACAAGGATGGCAAGTATTTGTACGACACGAACCTTATTATGCAAAGCGAGCTTTTGAATATGGCCGCTGGATCTATCCGTAAAAACCACCAGACGATGATATGCCTTCAGACGGACAGAGCCACATCATACGGAACGTACGTCACCGCTCTGAAAGAATTATCCAACGCCGTCTCACTAATCAGGAATGAATATGCCAACGAACATTTCGGAAAAGCGTTCGAAGATTTGGACGACGCTGAGCGTAGTTTGGTCCTGAAGGAGATCCCACAGAACATCATCGAGCTCACCCCGAGAACAACTCAAAGTGTCAGGTAAGCCATTAACCTGACACGCATAAGGTAACATATTTTTGCGATTATCAATAAATGCCATTTTCGCTCATTATTTCAGAATAACCTTTCTTTCCCAAACTTTTACTATCTTTGTATGATTGAAGGCTTCGGGGAGGAACAGCGTGAAGAACACGATTAGAAAAAGGTGTTTTACAGCGCGCAATGGTGCCGCACAAAACCCGCACGGGAGTCTGCGCAATCATTTGACAAATTGATTTACAGAGAATTATGGCGGACAGCAACTTTATAGACTACGTGAAGATCTGGTGTGCTTCGGGACATGGTGGCGCGGGGTCTATGCATCTTTACAGGGCCAAGTACGTGCCCAAGGGCGGGCCGGACGGAGGAGACGGAGGACGTGGGGGACACATCATCCTTAAGGCCAATCCGCAGTTCTGGACGCTTATTCACCTTAAGTACCGCAAGCACATCAAGGCAGAGAACGGAGGCAACGGCGAGGGAGGTCTCAGGACGGGAAAGAACGGCGAGGATGTCGTTCTGGACGTTCCTGTGGGGACTGTCGCCAGGGATGCCGAGAGCGGAGAGGTGCTGTTCGAGATGATGGAACCCGGACAGACGCGGATCCTCTGCAAGGGAGGCCGCGGCGGGCTGGGCAACAACAACTTCAAGACGGCCACCAACCAGACTCCACGGTTCGCGCAGCCCGGAGAGGAAGGACAAGAAGGGTGGTTCATTCTGGAGCTGAAGGTGCTGGCGGACGTCGGGCTGGTGGGCTTTCCTAACGCGGGAAAGTCAACATTGCTCGCGGCGGTCACGGCAGCTAAACCAAAGATTGCCAACTATGCCTTCACGACGCTGGAGCCGAATCTCGGAATCGTGAGATACTACGATGACCAGTCTTTCGTGATGGCCGACATCCCGGGGATCATCGAAGGCGCGCACGAAGGAAAGGGCATAGGAATACGCTTCCTCCGCCACATAGAAAGGAACTCCGCGCTGCTCTTCATGGTGTCGGCGGAAGAGGACGACATAAAGGCAAGCTACGAGACACTGCTCAACGAGCTTAAGGAATATAACCCCGAGCTTCTGGACAAGGACAGGGTTCTTGCCGTCACCAAGTGCGACCTGATCGACAAGGACATCGAGAAAGAAATCGAGCCGTCGCTGCCTAAGGGAATTCCTCACGTGTTCATCTCATCGGTCAGCGGTGAGGGGATCAAGGACTTAAAGGATATGCTATGGTCAGCGCTTCACTCATAGGATTCCTGCACAGGATTGATCAGAACGCCACCCTGTTTCTGAACAGTTTCAGCACGCCGGCAACGGACCAGCTCTGGATGCTGATGTCGGACAAGACGGTGTGGATCCCGGCGTATGCGATCTGCGCATATTTCCTGTTCAGAAGGCTTGGATGGAAAAAGGCTCTGGTTGTGCTGGTTTCTGTCGGAATCGCGTTCGGGCTGTGCGACCAGTTCTCCACGATCGTAAAACATTCAGTCGATAGACTCAGGCCAAGCTACAGCGCGAGGATGCTCCTCGGAGGGCTGAACGTGCTGGAAGGCCGCGGAGGGTTCTACGGGTTCTTCTCGGCGCATGCGGCAAATGCCTTCGCCCTTGTGATGTGCCTGATCATCGGATTCAGAAACGACCGCACACACACCTACAACGGCTTCTACAAGTTCGCGTTGACGTGGGCGGCGTTGGTGGCTGTCAGCAGGATATTCGTCGGGAAGCATTACCTCGGTGATGTGATTGTCGGGACAATTGTCGGACTGACAATAGGTTACTTTGTCGGAATGCTTGCCAGATATGTCATCCAGACTCGCATCGACAAAGTACCTGTCACTGGGCTCACTATGATTTTTGACGAGAGGAAGTTCCCTATAACTCTGACAAAATCTTCTCCATCCGGATCCCGCGGGAGCCTTTGATTAGGATTGTGTGGTTGGTGATAGGGTTCTCTTTCAGCCAAGTAACCAGATCATCCGAGGTCGGGAACCATTTCGTGTTTGAGGCCATTTCGATGGTTGGTGAGCATTGTCGAACCAACGGCCCTTCGGCAGGCTCAGGGATCGTTCCAAGCGCCTTACCGAATTCTTCACCCACGAGGCAGACAAGATCCAAATCCATCAATGCCAATTTCTTTAATATGGCAATATGCTCGGCGACAGACTCCGTGCCAAGTTCACGCATATCCCCTATCATTACGGCTTTATGTGCAGCCTGCACAGTGGCAAGGTTGTCAAGAGCGGCCGCCATACTCGTCGGATTGGCGTTGTAGGCATCCTCTATCAAAATGTTGCGATCTGTCTTTTCCAACTGCGAGCGGTTGTTTTTAGGAATATATTCACTCACGGCCTGGATTGCGTCTTCGAGGGACACTCCGAAATGGAGGCCTACAGCGATGGCGGCGGCTAGGTTGTTGGCATTGTACGAACCGGCCAGGTGAGTTTCGAGGCACAGCAGGTTTTCGGTGCCTTCTTTCGTTTCGACAGGCTCAGCGACTGAGTCAGGAATGGCCATCCGGACAAAAGGATGGTCCGCATCGGACGGCAGAACCATAGCGTTCCAATAACCGATGCCATATTCAATGACCTTCAAGCCTTTACGCTCGGCGGCCATAGCGGCCAGATTCTCATCATCAGCATTCAGGAATATGCTTCCTCCGTGCTCGGAAATATAGTCGTACAATTTTCCCTTGGCCTTCTTCACGCCCTCAAAACTACCGAACCCAAGCAGGTGCGCCTTGCCGACATTCGTGATAAGACCATAGTCAGGCTCGCAGACCTTCACCAGTTTCTCGATGTCATCCGGATGATTCGCCCCCATCTCAATGACTGCAAGCTGCGTCTCGGAATTGATGTTCAGGACAGACAGAGGCACTCCGATGTCATTGTTCAGATTGCCTTGCGTGGACGTGACGTTGTACTTCACGGACAACACTCTCGTGATCAGTTCCTTGGTGGTGGTCTTGCCGTTGGTTCCGGTCAATCCTATGACAGTCAGACGTTTGCCATCCACAAAAGTGTTCTCACGATGGTGACGTGCGAGAGCCTGCAAGGCCTCCAGCGTGTCCGGCACGACAATCAGACGGGCATCTCCCGAAGCAGCCGCTGTCGAACCTTCATCCACCACGGCATAACGAGCCCCTACCTCAAGAGCTTTGAGAGCATATTCATTACCATCGAAATTTTCGCCTTTCAGTCCGAAGAACATCTCGCCGCCGCTGATGGCACGGCTGTCCGTCGTCACACGCCCGCATTCCTTGAACGCGGCATATAGTCTCTGTATGTCCATATTCGTTTTCAATTCTCTATCTATAACTAAAATCCTCCCCACCCAAGGGGAGGAATCATATTCAAGAAAGATAATTCACTTCTTCCCCGTGCTGCCCCATCCACCTGCACCACGCTCGGTTTCAGAGAGAACTTCAACATCCTCCCACTCAACCCGCTCGTGGCGGGCGACAACCATCTGGGCGATGCGTTCGCCGGGAACAATCTCGAACGGCTCGTTGGATAGGTTGACCAGCGAAGTCTTCAGTTCCCCACGGTAATCCGCATCCACGGTCCCGGGGCTGTTGATCACGGTGATGCCGTGCTTCGTGGCAAGGCCGCTGCGAGGGCGGACCTGCGCCTCATAGCCAACAGGAAGCTCAATGAATATGCCCGTGGGCACCAGAACCCTTTCCAATGGCTTCAGCACAATCGGCTCGGTGATGTTCGCCCGAAGGTCCATCCCGGCCGACGCCTCAGTGGCGTAAGCCGGGTCGGGCCATTGGCTTTTGTTTACTATCTTGACTTTCAATGCATTCATATTCTCATGTCAGAATATTCATTAAAAAAAGTGCACCCTGTCATAGTCATAGGGCACACCTTTATATTCATTAAGCGTTAGCTTCTTCAGACTCTTTCTTGTCCGGGATGATGAGGTTCAGGATAACTCCGACGACTGACGCGAGGCCGATGCCGGCGAGTGAGAACTTGCCGAAGCTGATGACAGCGCCGCCGATTCCGATGGTCAGGATGAGGGAGGCGATGATCAGGTTGCGGGTCTTGTTCATGTCAATCTGAGCCTTCACAAGGTTGCTGATTCCGACGGATGCGATGCTACCGAAAAGAAGGAGCATAATGCCACCGAGAACGGCAGTCGGGATGGTCTGGATCGCCGCGCCGACCTTTCCGACAAGGGAAATCAGAATAGCGGAAAGAGCGGCGATTCTCATACAAGCCGGGTCTGTCACCTTGGTGAGCGACACGGCGCCGGTCACTTCTGAATATGTCGTCACAGGAGCGCCGCCGAGGAATGCCGCGAGGGTGCAGGCAAGACCGTCGCCCAGCATCGTACGGTGAAGGCCAGGATCCTTGACGAAATCCTTACCGGCGATCTCGCTGATGGCATAGACATCACCAACGTGCTCGATGATCGGAGCGATGGCCACAGGAGCCATAAACACGATCGCCTGCCAGGAGAGGCTCATCTTCGAGAAATGCGGAAGCTGGAACCAAGGAGCGTTCGCGACTCCCGAGAAATCCATTGAGCTTCTGTAGAATATCACGGCCACGATGTAGCCGGCGAGTGCGCCGAACACAACCGGGATGAGCTTTATCATACCTTTACCCCAGCACGAGCAGATGATCGCAACAAAGAGCGACACGAGAGCCAGGATCCAGTTCTTGCTGGCCATATCGACTCCCGTTCCGGCCAAGGAAAGACCGATGAGGATGATGACCGGTCCGATCACGATCGGCGGGAATAGTTTCTTGATGAACTTGACACCGAACAACTTGACCAGAAAACTCATCAGAATGTACACAAGTCCCACAGCGACGAGCCCGCAGAACATTCCCGACAGTCCGTAGAGTTCGGTAGCCTTGATGATCGGGGCTATGAACGCGAAGCTGCTGCCGAGATAGATCGGAACCTTGCCTCCGGTGACGGCATGGAAAAGAAGAGTGCCGAGACCGGCCGCGAGGAGAGCGATGGCGGGATCGAATCCTACCAGAAGTGGAACCAGTACTGTGGAACCGAAAGCTACAAACATGAACTGAACTCCGACAATGGATCGTTTCAGTGGGGATAAGGTTTGTTGTGACATAAATATTAAGTTATTTAGAAGCTCGAATATACAAAACGGCGGCGATAATACCGAATATCACGTTAGGAAGCCAAAGTGCGACCACCGGAGGCAACGCTCCCGAATAGACGAACATCTGGCTGAACCGCATGAAGAGGATGTAGGTGAAACTGAGACCGATACCTATTCCTATGTTCAGGCCGATGCCTCCCCTTCGTTTTCTGGAGGAAAGGCTCACACCCATAAGGGTCAGGATGAAAGCCGAGAATGGTAAAGCAAGACGGTTGTGTTTCTCGATGAGCGCGTACATCACGTTGGCGTCTCCCCTCATCTTCTGGGTGGCGATCAACTCATCAAGCTGTTCCGCGGGCAAGGTCTCGACTGTCTTCTTGTTGCGATAAAAATCAGTGACTGTCAGGTTCAGCACGGTGTCCAGCTCCGCACCGGTGGTCACACGGTCCTGAAGACCTTCCGTATATTCCCTTATGAAGTAATTCTTCAGTTTCCAGCCATTGAAAGTGCTGTCCCATACCGCCTTCTCGGCGGAAATCTTCTTGACGAGCTTGTTGTCCTCTATGTCTTCCAGACTGAATTCGTAGGCGGTGTTGTTCCATGAACTGAAAGACTCGACCGAGACGAACTTCCCTGGATTAATCTGATAATGTACATTACTGGAGGACAATGAGTTCCTGTGTTTTATATATTTTAGTTCGAAATTTATTCGCTTGACGTTCGCCCTCGGAATCACCCAGAGGTTGAGAGAAAGGGAAAGCGTGGCGATCAGCAAAGCGGAGACCATATACGGCACCATCATCCTCTTGTAGCTTACGCCGCAGGACAGAATGGCGATGATCTCGCTGTTGGCCGCCATTCTGGAGGTGAAGAATATGACCGTGATGAACACGAACAGCGGGCTGAACATATTCACAAAATACGGGACGAAGTTCACATAATAGTCGAAGACGATGGCGTGAAGAGGAGCCTTGTTCTCGACGAAATGGTTGATCTTCTCGCTGATGTCGAAGATTATGACGATTCCGATGATGAGAAGAAGGGCTATAAAGAAGGTCATTATGAACTTCTTTATGATGTACCAGTCTATCTTCTTCAGTCCCACGTTCATATTCCTAAAGTCTTGAACTTATTCTTTTTACGGTCACATCCTTCCAAGAGGCGAAATCCCCCGCTTCGATGTGCAGACGCGCCTCTCTGACAAGGTCGAGGTAGAAGGCAAGATTGTGCTCGCTCGCTATCATCGCGGCGAACATCTCCTTCGCGATGAAAAGATGATGCAGGTATGCTCTTGAATATGTCCGGTCGACGAACGACGCTCCGTCCGGATCGATCGGCGAGAAATCCTCCGCCCACTTGGAATTACGCATATTCATTATGCCGTTCCACGTGAAAAGCATTCCGTTGCGGCCGTTGCGGGTAGGCATCACACAGTCGAACATATCCACTCCCCTCGCGATTCCCTCAAGGATGTTGGCAGGCGTGCCGACTCCCATCAGGTAGCGTGGCCTGTTGTCCGGCAGGAGCGGGCAGACGAGTTCCAGCATCTCGTACATCTTCTCGGTAGGCTCCCCTACCGCAAGTCCGCCGATCGCGAAACCGCCGACAGCCTCACTGTCTCCGACGAGGCTGACAGCGTGGTCAACCGCCCGTTTGCGGAGTTCCGGATAGACACAACCCTGGATGATCGGGAACATAACCTGATTGTACCCGTACAGAGGCTCGGTCTCACAGAAATGCTTGAAATAACGCTCAAGCCATCCCTGAGTCAGTTTAAGAGACTTGGCAGCGTACTTTTCGTCAGCGTCACCTGGACAGCACTCGTCAAGCGCCATCATTATGTCAGCGCCGATAACTCTCTGGGTGTCAACGTTATTCTCTGGTGTAAAAGTGTGCCTCGAACCATCAATGTGAGACTGGAAACGGCAACCCTCCTCGGTGATTTTTCTGATTTTGGTCAAAGAGAACACCTGGAATCCGCCGCTGTCCGTCAGGATCGGTCTGTCCCAGTTCTCAAACTTGTGAAGTCCGCCGACCTTTTTCAAGGTGTCGAGACCCGGCCTCAGATAGAGATGATAGGTGTTGCCAAGGATGATCTCGGCCTTCACATCCTCCTTCAAGTCCCTGTGATAGACCCCCTTGACGGAGCCTACCGTCCCGACAGGCATGAATATCGGAGTCCTCACCTCACCATGATCGGTGGTGAAAACGCCTGTCCTTGCCCTTGAGCCGGGATCCTTCGCTATCTCTCTGAAAACCATTCTTCCAAAATTTAACCCTCAAAGATAGTGATTTTTAGCCGAAAACTCGTACATTTGTTTGTTTTGACCATACGCATAATAACAAAAAACACAATAACGTTATGAGCAACAAGCACATCAGCCTCAGGCTGATCATTATGAACTTCCTCCAGTACGCCATCTGGGGAGCGTACCTGACATCTATGGGAAGTTTTCTCGGCAAGGCCGGGCTTGGTCCCCAGATCTGGCTTTTCTTCGCCACACAAGGATTCGTCTCCATATTTATGCCAGCCCTGATCGGCATCGTGGCCGACAGATGGATCCCCGCACAGAAGACACTGTCTCTCTGCCAACTCATCGCAGGTGTCTCGATGCTCGGCACCGGACTGTACGCGATGGGCAACGTCAACCTGACCGAAGGAGCGTATCTGGTCGGTCCGGACTTCAATTTCAGCATTTTCTACATCCTCTACACGATCAGCGTGGCGTTCTACATGCCGACAATCGCCCTTACCAACTCCGTGGCCTACGCCGGCCTTGAAGGAGCCGGCAAGGACACTGTCAAGGCGTTCCCGCCGATCCGTGTGTTCGGAACGGTCGGCTTCATCTGCACGATGCTGCTGGTGAACTTTATGAAGGATCCGTCCGGAATCCAGTACCAGCACAGCTACTTCCAGTTCTTCACCTCCGGAGTTCTCAGCCTGATTCTCGGGTTCTATGCGCTGAGTCTCCCGAACGTGCCTGTCAAGAAGGCCAGCGGCAGCAGCTTTATGGAAGCCACCGGTCTCAAGGCGTTCTCCTTGTTCAAGGACAGGCAGATGGCCGTGTTCTTCATTTTCTCGATGCTCCTCGGCGCGTCTCTCCAGATCACCAACGGCTACGCCAACTCGTTCATCTCCTCCTTTGCGGGAAGTCCTGAATATGCCGACGCTTGGGGCGCGCGCAACGCCAACGCCCTGATCTCGCTCAGCCAGATGTCCGAAACCCTGTGCATTCTTCTTATCCCATTCTTTATGAAGAAGTTCGGAATCAAGAAGGTCATGCTCATCGCCATGTTCGCCTGGGTTCTCAGATTCGGATTCTTCGGAATCGGCAACCCTGGCTCGGGAGTATGGCTGTTCATCCTCTCCTGCCTTGTGTACGGTGTGGCGTTCGACTTCTTCAACATCTCCGGATCCCTCTACGTGAACCGTAAGACCACCAAGGACATCCGCTCCAGCGCCCAGGGACTGTTTATGTTGATGACGAACGGTCTCGGAGCCTCAATCGGAACCTGGGCCGCCGGCAAGGTCGTGAACCATTACGTTTACAACGCCGCCCAGCCTGACTGGGCCACAGCCTGGTACGTGTTCGCCGGTTACGCTCTTCTTGTAGGCATCCTGTTCATATTCCTGTTCAAGGATCCCGGCAAGGACGAGGAGTGCGCCGAAGAGGCCTAAGGTTTCTTCACCGGCGGGCCTGTCTCGACCTTTGAGAGCCCGAACATGCGGCTTTCCGACAAATAATATTTGATATCGAAGCAACGATATTCATTGTGATTCCTGACCTTGTGGTACGATGTGACACAGTCAAACCTGTAGCCCATCTGAGCAAGGTCAGGAATATTCATTGATGTGACACCCTTCTCCAACAGGGACATCAGAATCCCGTGGTTGCGGTCCAGCGCCCCGATGGTTCTCAGCCGCAGCCCCTTCAGATGGCTGCTGTTGACATAGTGGTACCTGCTTTTGCAAGTGACGCAGCAAAACTTCATATCGCTGCGCCCGTAAGGAAGAACATCCCCACACTCCAGACATCTCCCCCTCGATTCGTCTTCCAAGTTCTTCATCGCTTATCTTTTATCGGCAGGCCTGCCTGCCATGGTAAATATGTTCAGAGGCTTGAGCGAGTGAACTTCACTGCCACCAACCTATGATTTCGGCAAATATGTCTTTCTTAAACGAGTTTTGAAAGAGGTGAAAAGAAATTTCATGAATATTTTTCTGTTTCTTATCACCAAGGTAAACGCATAGAAAAATTTTGTGGCCATAAAATAATTCTTTGTTATGCCTGATAAAATTTTATTCCCATAAGACAGATATCGTTTCCCCACTAAAAAAAATCATTTGCCGCTAATCCGGAGGCGGACAAATCAGCGATTTGATAATATTCAGAAAAATCTCACGTGTAATTCTTTTTCATCCGTCCCCCGCCTGAAATACCATTATAACTTTGCGTCAGACAAAACTTCAAAACAACTTGAATTATGGAACAATTGAACAGACTTGAAATCCGAGGGAATGTCGGCAATGTCAACATTCTCAAGGTCGGGGAGACGCGGGTGGCGCATTTCTCCGTCGCGACCAACTTCGCCTACAAGGGAAGGAACGGTGAGCCGGTAATCGAGACTACATGGCACAATGTGACCGCATGGGAAGGAGTCAAGGGCATCTCGTCATTGGATGTCATCCAGAAAGGTTTTCCCGTCTATGTGACAGGCAGGCTCCGGTCTCAGAAATATACTTCCAGCGACGGAATAGAAAGAACAAGCATGGAAGTGATCGCCAACTCGGTTGAAGCCATTGATGAAAACATCTCCGCTCAATACATGAAGTAGGCCGCACGACTTTTTTCCCGGTGGTCACAGTGGGGATGAGACGTTGGGATGGGTGGCCATCGGGATTTTTGATTTACTTGAAATAGTGCTTTAAGTAAACAAAGAGCGTATGATTATATTATACCATAAATACTTATTTCATGTCAAATGAATTATTTTTTCAATAAATTGCAGAAAAATATTTGGATATAACAAAATAATGTGTACCTTTGCGTACACTTTCTGTCTAGCAGGCAAAGGCTGATTGGACGCCAAAGCGGAACTCCTTGGATTCAAGGCCGTGAGGCAGCAGAAATGCCAGGTGCGAACGCATCTCCATCAGAAAACCTTACCGCAAGCGGAAAGTTATTTTTTTATGCAATCGCACGCGCAGCAATCGCACGGGCACTGTGGCAGAAAAATAAAATCAGGAATTTTGGCAACGTGCAAAATTCCTGATTTTCCTTTTTTCTGCCACTGTGATCCACAGCAACTTATATTGCAAACTTCGGCAAGCTCAGTGACCGACTTTGGCAAATTTCATAGACAACTTATATTGTCGCGGAACATGTCAAAGCAACCGAACGATCACCTTATCGGTTTTTGTACATGTCATCATAGTAGCGGAGGTACTCCCCGCTGGTCACGTTGTCAAGCCATGGACCATTCTCAAGGTACCAGCGGACGGTCTTCTCGATACCTTCCGCGAACTGAAGGCTCGGCTCCCAACCCAGTTCATTCTTCAGCTTGGACGAATCGATGGCATAACGCATGTCATGTCCTTTCCTGTCGGTCACGAACGTGATGAGATCATCATCCGCTCCCTCCGGGCGGCCAAGCAACCTGTCCACAGTCTTGATAAGAACCTTGATCAGGTCAATGTTCTTCCACTCGTTGAAACCACCTATGTTATACGTCTCGGCAATCTTTCCCTTATGGAAAATCAAATCGATCGCCCGGGCGTGATCCTCGACATAGAGCCAGTCACGGACATTCTCCCCTTTTCCATAGACCGGAAGCGGACGACGCTGCCGGATGTTGTTGATGAACAGAGGAATCAGTTTTTCAGGGAACTGGTACGGACCGTAATTGTTCGAGCAGTTCGTCACGATCGTCGGCATCCCGTAGGTGTCATGATAGGCCCTGACAAAATGATCGCTTGATGCTTTCGACGCTGAGTACGGACTGTGAGGCTGGTACTTGCAGTCCTCGGTGAAGAAAGTGTCACCGAACGGCCCCCCGCCACACTCATTGCCGGCAGGATCTCCCTCCGGCCTTGTCAACTCAAGAGCGCCATAAACCTCATCGGTGGAAATATGATAGAACCGCTTTCCTTCCCAACCTTTCGGCTCCCAAAACTCACGGGCGGCCTGAAGCAGAGTCAAGGTGCCCAGGACATTTGTCTTAGCGAATATGAACGGATCCTTGATAGAGCGGTCAACATGGCTCTCGGCGGCAAGGTGTATGATGCCATCAACAGAATATTCAGAGATCACTTTGCGGACGGCCTCAAGGTCGCAGATGTCGGCCTTGACGAAAGTATAGTTCTGGCGATCCTCTATGTCCTTGAGATTGGCGAGATTGCCGGCATAGGTAAGCTTGTCAAGATTGATGATCCGGTAGTCCGGATACTTGTTGACAAACAGCCTCACCACGTGACTGCCTATGAAACCGGCCCCACCGGTTATCAGAATCGATCGTTTGTAGTTCATATTCAATTATTTCTTCTGCATTTTCCCTTCGTACAGGTCATCGTACGCCGCCCTCTTGCGGAAGATGTCGATCGCCGTGTAGATGGACGACATCATGGACTGCGGATCCGCCTCGTCACGCCCGGCCATCTCGTAGGCCGTGCCATGATCCGGAGAAGTCCTGACAATCGGAAGCCCTGCCGTGAAGTTCACGCCGTCCTCGAAGGCCAAAGCCTTGAACGGAGCCAGTCCCTGATCATGATACATGGCCAGAGTGGCGTCAAACTTCGCATAATGTCCGAGCCCGAAGAACCCGTCCGGAGAATAAGGTCCGAAAGCCATAAGCCCTTCAGCGTTGGCCGCTTTCACGGCAGGAAGGATTATCCTCTCCTCCTCGTCGCCAAGCAGGCCGCCGTCCCCGCAATGCGGATTCAGTCCCAGCACCGCGATCTTAGGCTCCACGATGCCGAAATCCCTCTTCAGCGACGCGGTCATCAGCCTCAATTTGTTCACGATCTTCTCCTGCGTGATCGACGCCGGAACATCCTTTAAAGGAATATGCCCGGTCACGACACTGATCCTGAGCTGGTCGGAGACCATGAACATCAGCACGTCATCAACTCCGAATTCCTTTTGGAGATATTCAGTATGCCCGGTGTTTCCGAAACCCTCGGCCACCATGGCCTTCTTGTTGATAGGAGCCGTCACCAGCACATCGATGTCACCGTTCTTGATGTCCTCCACAGCGCACTCAAGCGACCTGATGGCCGATTTAGCCGACTCCGGAGTGGACTGTCCCGGCTCGACGAACACATTGTCCGGAAGGCAGTTGACAATATTGATCTTCTTTGGCTTAGCATCCTTGGCGCTCTGGATCACATAAGTGTCCATCTGGTCAAGGTTATGGATCAGTTTACGGTAGAAACCGAAAATCTTTGACGAACCGTAGATCACCGGAGTGAACGAATCCAGAATTCTGGCGTCAGCCAACGACTTGATGATCACCTCATAGCCGATACCGTTGCCGTCACCCTGCGTGATACCGACAATCGGCTTTTTGTTATTCCTTTCCATGTTTTCCTATTATTAAGTAAGCGGCCACGGCAAGTCCGGGACCTCCGTGAGCATATTCATTCACAAATTTAATCAAAATCAATGAGACTGCCTTCAGCTGCGGCGTTAAGTTCAAAGCCCTCATCGGCGGGAAGCGTCCTGCCCGCCGCCACCGCACCCGCCCCCGCAGCCACGGCAAGCCGGTCGCAACGTTCATTCTCGGGATGCCCGTTATGCCCCTTGAGCCAATGGAACGCCACCCTGTGCATCCGGTAAACATTCAAGAACCTCTTCCATAGGTCCGGATTCTTGACCTTCTTCCATCCTTTCCTCTCCCAGTTCAGAAGCCAGCCCTCATTCACGGCCTTGACCACGTATGACGAATCACTATAGACCTCAACCTCTGCGTTCCGCCACTTAATCGCCTCCAACCCTTTGATCACAGCCAAAAGTTCCATCCTGTTGTTGGTCGTGCGGGCGAACCCTCCGCTCATCTCCTTCTCATGCCCGGCGCACTTGAGAACAACGCCGTATCCCCCCGGCCCCGGGTTGCCGCTTGACGCCCCGTCCGTGTAAAGGAATATCCTTGGTCTCGATGAATTTGTCTCCATAGAATACAAACTTACATAAAAATCCGCATTTTTCACGCCCGATAGCGCAAGAATCGTCAGGAAGGGGTCTATAAAGGGAATGATTACTGAACCTCGGATTTTGATAAAGGAATATTTCTGATTAAATTTGTGAATGGCGACCGACGTCGGTTTGACGGCCCGGGCCGAATTTGGAGACACCATGAATATTCTTGTGACAGGAGCCAACGGCCAGCTAGGGACCGAACTCCGGAACGTGACGGCAGGAAGCCGCAACAACTATATATTCTCAGACGTGACATCGCTGCCCGGAGTCGAGACGCTCAATCTTGACATCACGAACATAGACGCGGTCAGGATTGTCTGCGACTCGGAAAAGGTCGATGTAATCGTGAACTGCGCGGCCTACACGAATGTGGACAAGGCAGAGGACGAGCCTTCTATGGCTATGCTTCTGAACTGCACGGCGGCCGGTAATCTGGCCAAAGTCGCGGCGGAAAGAGACGCGGCGCTAATCCACATCTCCACGGACTACATCTTCCACGGGGATATTCCCATGCCATGCAAGGAGGATTGGCCGACAGATCCGCTTGGGGTCTATGGTTCCACCAAACTGGCCGGCGAAAAAGAGATCGAGAGATCCGGATGCAGGAGCGTGATCCTCAGAACCGCATGGCTATATTCACCTTACGGCAAGAACTTCGTGAAGACGATGCTTCGCCTGACGGAAGAGAGGGACTCGCTCAATGTCGTTTTCGACCAGATCGGCACTCCGACCTACGCCTATGACCTGGCCTCACTGATCACAAGAATCATCGAAGACGGCCAACTTGACAAGACAGGAATATACCATTTCTCCAACGAGGGCGCGGTCTCGTGGTACGATTTCGCAAAGGCGATCAGCGAGATCGGCGGAACGACCTGCGACATCCGGCCATGCCACACGGAGGAATATCCATCCAAAGCGCAGAGGCCACGTTTCTCGGTCCTGGACAAGACCAAGGTGAAAGAGACATTCAAAGTCACGATCCCCTACTGGAGAGACTCGCTGGCGGACTGCATCAAAAGAATCAAATAACACTGAATATAACCATGAAAGGAATCGTATTAGCCGGCGGAAGCGGCACTCGTCTCTACCCTATCACCAAGGGAGTCAGCAAACAGATGCTCCCTGTCTATGACAAGCCGATGGTCTATTACCCGATCTCGGTTCTGATGACAGCCGGAATCAAAGACATCCTCATCATCTCCACACCTACAGATCTACCAGGATTCCGAAGACTTCTGGGTGACGGGAGTGATTTCGGAGTGAATTTTGAATATGCGGAGCAACCTTCCCCGGACGGACTCGCGCAAGCATTCATCATAGGTAAGGACTTCATCGGCGAAGACTGCGCCTGTCTCGTGCTTGGAGACAACATATTCCAAGGCACAGGTTTCGGCGCTCAGCTGAGAGAGGCAGTGCGTACCGCCGAGGAGGAAGGGAAGGCGACCGTGTTCGGCTATCAGGTCAGCGATCCGCAGCGTTACGGTGTGGCCGAGTTTGACGCCAACGGAAACTGCCTCAGCATCGAGGAGAAACCGGCCGAGCCAAAGAGCGACTATGCGGTGACCGGACTCTACTTCTACCCGAACGAAGTGGTGGAAATCGCGCATAGGATCAAGCCGTCAGCCAGAGGCGAGCTGGAGATAACAACGGTGAACCAAGAGTTTCTTACTGCCGGAAAGCTGAAGGTCCAGAAACTCGGACGAGGTTTCGCATGGCTGGACACGGGCACTCACGAATCCCTTGCCGAGGCCTCGACCTACATCGAGGTCATCGAGAAACGTCAGGGGCTCAAGGTCGCCTGTCTGGAGGAAATAGCCTACAGAAAAGGCTGGATCACAGCCGAAAGGCTTCGTGAGCTGGCCAAGCCGATGATCAAGAACCAGTACGGCCAGTACCTCATCAAGATAGCGGAAGAATAAAAGCGACCGTATTTCAATGAATATCACAATGGTAGAAACAGCATGAACATCATCACAACCGAAATCGAAGGCCTCCTCATCATAGAGCCAAGAATATTCCAGGACAGCAGAGGGTATTTCTTCGAATCGTTCAACCAGAGGGAGTTCGAGGAGAAGATCGGTCCGGTGATGTTCGTTCAGGACAACGAGAGCAAATCCTGCTATGGAGTAGTCAGAGGACTGCATTTCCAGAAAGGGGCGCATTCGCAAAGCAAACTGGTCAGGGTAGTGAAAGGCAAGGTCCTGGATGTGGCTGTGGATCTTAGGCCAGGCTCAAAGACTTTCGGGAAACACGTGTCGGTCGAGCTTTCCGAAGACAACCACAGGCAGTTTTTCATTCCCAAAGGGTTCGCACACGGATTCAGCGTCCTGAGCGACGAGGTGATCTTCCAGTACAAGTGCGACAGTCTCTATTGTCCGGAGTCGGAAGGAGCGGTCGCATGGGATGATCCGGATTTGGAAATCGACTGGATGGTCCCCAAAGACAAGATCATCCTCTCCGAGAAAGACAAACGCCATCCGAAACTGAGAGATTGCCGGCCGGAAGATCTGCCGTAAGCGCACTGTATTAAATGATCACTTAAAATCGATTACGAGATCTTGCTGTAATCCTTGATGTTGTACTTATCTTTGCGTAGTTCGCGGGCAAGAAGTTCGTTTACAGGAAGTTCGAGAGTCTGGTCATGGGCCAGCACATGCTCGGCATAACTTCTCGCGTCCGCCAGCAAGGCTCCGTCATGAGCCAATGAGGCGATGTTCAGCTCGATCGGAAGGCCGCTCTGCTGGGTTCCCTCCAGATCACCCGGCCCACGCATCTTCATGTCCTCCTCCGCCAGATCGAAACCGTTCTCCGTGGCGCACATGAGTTCAAGCCTCTTACGGGACTCCTTGCTGACCTTGTTGCCGTGCATCAGCACACAATAGGATTTCTCGCATCCCCGTCCGACACGTCCGCGGAGCTGGTGCAGCTGCGCGAGACCGAACCGCTCCGCGCTCTCGATCACCATCACGGAGGCGTTAGGGACATCGACGCCGACCTCAATCACGGTCGTGGACACAAGGATATTCGCACGCCCCGCCGAGAAAGCATCCATGTTGAACTGTTTGACCTCGCTGGTCTGTTGTCCGTGCACGATGGCGACCTTGTAAGGCGGAAACGGGAATCTGGAGACGATATTCTCATAACCAGCTTCAAGGTTCTGATAGTCAACCTTTTCACTCTCGAATATCAAGGGATAGACAACAAACACCTGATGTCCGGCGGCGATCTCTTTCTTCATGAAATTGTAAAGCTGCGGACGCTTGCCCTCCCCTATCAGCATAGTCTGGATCGGCTTTCTGCCCGGCGGCATCTCATCGATGACCGAGACATCCAAGTCACCATAGAATGTCATCGCCAACGTCCTTGGAATCGGAGTGGCGGTCATGACAAGCACATGAGGCGGCACACCGGAAGCTCCTTTGGCCCAAAGCCTTGCCCTCTGTTCCACACCGAAGCGGTGCTGCTCATCTATGATGGCGAGGCCGAGGTTTTTGAATATCACAGTGTCCTCTATCAAGGCATGCGTGCCGATTACTATTCCCACAGAGCCGTCAGCCAAACCTTCCAGAATCGGTCTGCGGGCCGCCTTTCCGGTCGATCCGATCAATAGTTCGCAACGTACTCCGGTCGGCGCCAAGTATTTGGAGATATTGGCGTAATGTTGCTGGGCAAGAACCTCTGTGGGCGCCATGATGCAGGCCTGATAGCCGTTCCCCACTGCGATCAGAGCGGAAAGCACAGCGACCATTGTCTTGCCAGAACCCACATCCCCTTGAAGAAGCCGGTTCATCTGTCGGCCGCTCATCATGTCCGAACGGATTTCCTTTATCACGCGCTTCTGGGCACCTGTAAGTTCGTATGGCAAAGCACTGTAGCAAGCATTGAAAGCCGTGCCGACCTTAGGCATAGGAATCCCGACCGCGGAACGGCTGCGGACATATTTCTGCTTCAGCAAAGACAACTGCAAAAGGAACAGTTCCTCCCATTTGAGACGGTACCTGGCCTTCTCAAGAGCGTTCTGGTCTGACGGGAAATGGACATTCCTGATAGCGAACCTCAACGGGGCAAGGCCTTTTTCCCTGAGAATATATTCAGGCAAGGTCTCACCTACATCTCCGATCGCAAGATCGATCGCCTCGGCCATCAGCCTGTTCATCACCTTGCCGGTAACCCCACCATTGCGAAGCTTGTCGGTAGAGTTATATACTCCCGTGAGGACTCCTGAAAAGCTGGTGGCACCTTGTGCGGGAGGATTGTCTATCTCTGGATGAACTATGTTGAAACGTCCGTTGAACTGGTTAGGCTTGCCGAAAAACAGAAAAAAAGAACCTGGTTTCAGCCGTTCTGAGGTGTACTTGACACCCCTGAAAAAGACCAGTTCCATCATCCCGCTCTGGTCCTTTACCATGACACTCAGCTTCTTGCCCGTCATCTGTACGCTGACCACCTGGGCGAGGATCTGGACATAGGCGCTCGTGGACTGGATGTCGGCGATTCTCTGGATGGTGCTTCGGTCAATATAACGGAACGGAAAGGTGCGAAGAAGGTCTCCGACAGTGGACACACCCAACTCCGATTTCAAGAGCGAGGCCCTTTTCGGCCCCACTCCCGGAAGAAACTGCACCTCTGTGTCCAACTTGTTCCTGATCATGGTGCGAAGATAAGAAGAGGGTGGATAAAAAACAACTTAATCCACCATCCTTCACATCATTTCTTTTTGAGCGTGGCGTTGAACGAGATGACATAGGAGCCGCCGAAATGGCCGCTTGAGATCTCGGTGCGAACCGGAGTGACATATTCGGATTTCGGCCCGAACTCACCGCCGTTCGCCTGACCGTCGATGTCGGTGAATGACATGTAGAATTTATCCACGCGGGGGATCGACATGAATTTGGAATATTCACCTTCCTGATCAGTATAGAGGGTGTCGGCGCGATAGATGACATCGGTACTGTAATCGGCTATGACCCGGATTCCGTTGATTGGCTTTCCATCCTCATCGGAGACCTTGCCCATGATCTGATAGTTGGCTATCGGCTGCCCGTCAGATGAGAAATCGAACTTGTCTTCAGGATCATCAACCATGCACGAGACAAAGATCGGAGCCGCCAGAAATGGCAGCGCCAACGTCTTTACAAACATATTCATTCCAACTTTCATCATTTCAACCGCAAATCTGCTTAGTAACCTTCAAAAAATAAGTTACCTGGGATGAGACTATTTATCTCCTACCGTTTACCAAATCCCCAAAATCAAATCCCTTGCTTGGAACAAGAGCGATTTTCAAGTGCAAAGATGTGAAAAATTTCAAAACAACAAGCCAAATCAGGGTTAAATTACTTTTTGTTTGCTATATTTGATGTGCCGAAAAGAAGCACAACGCAATGGTTTCAGAATTGATCGGGAAATATATCTGGCTCGTTCAAAGCCTCATCGCCGCAGGTGATGGCGGTATGACCTTCAAGGAACTTAATGAAAAGTATTCCAGAAGGTTCGGGCAGGCATATTCAAGAAGAACTTTCAACAACCACAGGCTCGCGGTGGCGGATCTTTTCGGGATAGACATCGAATGCGACAGGAGCACGAGCCGCTATCTCATCCCGTACAGCGGCGATGTCCTGGACAACGACGAAAGCATCGGATGGCTTGTCAACACATTCACGGTCAACAATCTGCTTTCACTGGGAAAGGAACGTCTCTCCGGCAGGGTAAGCGTGGAGGAGATACCATCCGGGCAAAAGTACCTCACGGCGATAATGCAGGCGATGGAAGATGGGAAAGAGCTGGAGATCGCCTATGGGAAATACACCTCCGACTCTTCGGAGAACCTTCATATTCAGCCGTTAGCGGTCAAAGAGCATGAGAAGAGATGGTACCTTGTGGCTTTTTGCCACGAAAGGGCCTTGGCTGAGACAGGAAACCACGACATGAGTGCTTGGAGGGTATATGGCCTTGACCGGATCACCTCGCTGAAAGTGACAGACGTGCCTTTCAAGATGCCTAAAGACTTCGACGTGGAGAGAATATTCAGCCAAAGTTATGGAATATATTTCCCGAGGCCCGGGCAGAAGCCGGTCACGATCCGTTTCAAGGTGACAGACGAGGAGGCAAGATATCTTCGGGATCTGCCCGTCCACCGGTCGCAGGTAGAGGAAGGCGCGGCCAAGGGAGGCGGAAGAATATTCAGGATCCGTGTCATTCCGAACCGTAACCTGACGATGGAGTTCTGCCGCCACGCCGGAAGGCTGGAGGTGCTCGAGCCGGAATCCGTAAGACAGGAAGTCAGGGAAGAACTTGAGAAAGCGTATAAACAATACTTATAATATTTATGATAAACAATGGAAAGGCCGCCCTCGTGACGGCGGCACTGATTACAATGATGAGTTGTACACAGAAAAACGAAACACAGGCGGACAACGGGTACATAGGCCCGTCCGACATCAAGATCGAGGACGGAAGGATGACTCCGGAAGCGCTTCTGTCACTTGGTCGCCTGTCAGATCCGCAACTGTCTCCGGACGGACATTGGATCCTCTACGGAGTCAGCTACACTTCCATCGAGGAAAACCGCTCGTGCAGGAACCTGTTTCTTGGCGAGGTTATCAAGAATGATGACGGATCGCTTTCATTCGGGGACAAGATCCAATTGACAGCCGAAGGCAAGAGCGTAAGCAACGCCCGCTGGAGTCTGGACGGAAAGTCCATCTACTACCTTCAGGGCGGTCAGCTTTACAATGCCGCCATCTCTATCGTTGACGGAAAGGCCTCACTCTCAGCAAAGAAGCAGCTTAGCGATGTGAAAGCCGGAATCGGAGAGTTCTCCCTCAGTCCGGACCAGACACAGGTTCTCTACACCAGCACCATTCCGGGAGCGGTGAAGACGCCTAAGGATTTCGACGAGAAACTGGACAAGGCGCAGGCCTACGTCACGGAAGACCTTATGTACCGCCACTGGGACCATTGGACGACCGAAAGGCCGCAGACATACGTGGCACCGCTCGGCGCCAAGGTCACAGAAGACAATTCAATGAATATACTCGCGGAGGGAGCGGGCAGGTACGAACTGCCACTGGAGCCTATGAGCGGCATCGAGCAGCTTTGCTGGAGTCCTGACGGACACTATGTGGCTTATTCCTGCAAAAAGGTTGAGACGGGTCGTGAATATGCCTTCTCAACAGACACGGAGATCTACATCTACAGCATCCTGACAGGCGAGACCGTCCAGATTCCGATGGCCGGCGGCTATGACACTGATCCGGTCTGGAGCCCGGACGGGAAGCAGATCGCCTGGCTGAGCATGGAGCGCAACGGATACGAGGCCGACAAGGTTCGCCTTATGGTCGCCGAGCTGGCTGACGCGGAGGCTTCCTCCGATGGACAATCCGCCATCCCTCACATAAATGGAATCCGTAACCTCACCGCTGATTTCAAGTACAACGCAGGCGGCCCTGTCTGGGCGGCGGACTCTAAGAGCATCTATTTCAATTCCCTGATCGAGGGACTTCAAGCAATCTGCAACGTGAAGGTGGCCGACTCCGAAATCAAGAGAATCACTCCGGACGATGCATGGTACGATTTCAACTCTCCGTTCGCCATCGTTGACAGCACCCTGCTCGCAAGTTACTGTTCGATGGAGTTCCCTACCGAACTCGTGGCCGTGAACGAGACTGACGGATCGTTCAGCAGGATCACCGATGAGAACGGAGGCATCATCGGCCAATTGACAGCCTACGAGACGCGTGAACGCTGGATCAAGACCACTGACGGGAAGAAGATGCTCACCTGGGTACTCTATCCTCCTAAGTTCGATTCTACAAAGGTGTATCCTGCCATCGAGATATTCCTTGGCGGACCTCAAGGTACTTTGAGCCAGGGCTGGAGCTACCGCTGGAACTACCGTCTCATGGCCAACCAAGGCTACATCGTGATTCTTCCCAACCGCCGAGGCACGACCGCGTTCGGTCAGGAATGGTGCGAGCAGATCAGCGGCGACTACATCGGTCAGAATATGCAGGACTACCTCAGCGCGGCCAAGGAGCTCAAGGCTGAACCTTATGTCGGCAAACTTGCTGGCTGTGGAGCCTCCTACGGCGGATTCAGCGTCTATTACATGGCCGGAATCCACGGCAATGTCTATGACTGCTTCATCGCTCACGCCGGAATCTTCGACGAGAAGTACATGTACTACGAGACAGAGGAACTTTGGTTCGCGAACTTCGACAACGGCGGACTTTCTGAATATTCCTACACCGCCGGCGAGAAGGGTCCGCGCGGCGACGGCAAGACATTCGGCGGCATCCAGCAGGCCGGCTCGCCGTGGAGCGACGCCGCCAAGGCCAGGCGCCATTACGCCAACTCTCCTGACGTGAACGTGGCCAAGTGGCACACTCCGATCCTCTGCATCCACGGCATGATGGACTACCGCATCCCTTATGATCAGGGCATGGCCGCGTTCAACACCGCCCAGATGATGGGAGTTCCGTCCAAGCTGATCGTGTTCCCGGAGGAGAACCACTGGATTCTCCAGCCGCAGAACGCGCTGTTCTGGCACCGCAGCTACTTCGACTGGCTTGACCGTTGGTGTAAGTAGATCAGGTTTTAATCAACTAATGAGAGAGGTCTCCCAAAAAGGCAGGCCTCTCTTTCTTTTGCTGTCATATTCCTTTTAGAAGGAAACGCTCAACCCGGCCAGCACAAGACCTTGCATTCCAGCCCCGGCCTCCACAAAACCACGGAATCGCTCTCCTCCGAACTGCACTCCGGCAAGGGTGACCTGCGCGGCCCAATACGGGTCGAACGAATGCGAGTCCGCCTCCTCGTCGTAATCGTCCAGCAGCGTGACTCCGGCCGCAAGCTTTGAGTACATGGCGACATGCGGTTTTCTGAACCAGAAAGCCTTCGCCGCAGGCATCACAGCGAATCCGCTATAGTCAGCGTTGCCGACCTTCACGTTGTCCTTGTTCAGTTCATCGGCCGTGCCACCGAACCAAGAGACTGCCGCCCCCACGGAAAAAGTCTTGTTGAGGACTCTGTAATATTCAAGATTGACAGACCCGTATGACCGGAAGTTGTCAAAACGGGCGTAACCGGCCGTGAAAGCCGTGGCGAAAACCCCGCCGACCACATGAGCCACATCCACAACGGTGACCCTGCCGTAGCCAAGCGTTATTTCATTACGAGATTCCGGTGTCTGAGCCGACACCAACGGAACAAAAGCAAAAATCGCAGCCGCGAGAGAGATTAGAATTCTTTTCATAATATGAGCGATTAATTCACATCCAAGGACATGAAAGGTTATTCCGATTTCTTGTACCCCCCCCTGATGTTCTTTTCTCGAACGAACTTTTGGAAGATTTGGAAAAGATATGGGCTTTGCGTTTCGTCATACCTGACCCTAAAAATCCCAAATGTACTAAGGAGGGTTAATATTCATTTCTTTTCGACAAATCTAATAAATCCGTATCAAAAGCGCAAGTGTATCAAAATAATCTTTGATACAGCATAATCAAGACCTAAATCGTTGCTTTGGATTTGTACTCCATTGAACTTGCCATACACTACCCCACAACGTATCAAGTAGAATGAATGTGTACATATTATTTGTCGGGTATAATTCAAATCGACCAGAACAAACTTTTTCTGAACTCATCAAAAGGGAACGGTCGTCTATCGGTGTTTCCATTGGCTTTGCATAATTGTTCATTCCATACTGCACCTGCCATATACGCCCTGTTGCGGTATCTAGTTTTATGAGATTATACATATTCTCTGTCTTGTAAATCTTATACCTTTGCGGTTCCAAATCAGCAATTTGGTCTGAAATTTCAGATAGCATTTTCATATACAAACTGTCTTTTGTTGATAGGAGCCGTACAGAAGATGCGAGAACTGTGTATTCGGCTAAAACTACTTGTCTTTTACCTTTTGTTGAGGTGAGTTCACAATCGTACCTCTCCTCATTATACATTTCTTTCCGACATAGGGTTTTGTCTCAGATATTCCATAATTTTTAAGGTAGTTGTAACTTATCCCAATGTCATTCTTTCCCCAGTTGTCACATAATGCTTTAAGATTGCCATAATAGAAATGGCTACCATTAAGTTCCAAATGAACAACAGTCCTTTCTTGCTTTCCGTCTTTTAGCATAACTATCAATATAGTCTTGACAAATATGCAGAAACGTTGCGGATTTTCAAAAAAGGCCATAAAATTTTAGGAATTTTAGGAAACCATATAGGAGTTGGCCAACATTTCTCTTATAACGCTGATATTTAAATAATTGCGCACCGTTGATAGTCCTGCGCAAGAATCTGTATGTAAAGGACCTAATCTCCATCGTTGTCATATAAGACAATGTGTGGCGGAAGATCCCGGACTTATGCATCGGGTGAAAAAAGTGGCTTTCCGCACCCGACTCCAATCAGGAATGT